>Ga0247813_10000011_pt1 | contig 493900 bp, 428 predicted proteins | sample UWRJL169409C1_FD_180719 | JGI IMG/M metagenome (GOLD analysis project Ga0247813, IMG submission 180719) | Plant litter microbial communities from Arlington Agricultural Research Station in Wisconsin, United States - UWRJ-L169-409C-1 | ecosystem: Environmental > Terrestrial > Plant litter >... | reverse complement strand
CCCACCAGAGCCGATGGTACTGCGGTAACACGTGGGAGAGTAGGTCGGTGCCAAATCTTAAACTGCTAAAAGCAGATTAATAAAAGAACCCTTGTAGTAACAACTGCAGGGGTTTCTTGGTTTACAGCGTTTTTGTATGATGCTTAAAGCAGAAAGCTAAAAGACCAAAGCGGAAAGGTTAAAGACCAAAGTGGTTAAGGGTAACTGGAAATTAATTTCACCATCTAAGGGAATCTAAGGTTTCCAGTTTCATTTAAAGGATTACTAATATAATTCCTTCAGACTAAAGGGAAGAGCGCAGATTGTTAGATGCTAAAAGACTAAAGAAGAATGCCGGGGATTTCAATTGCTCCATTGTTTATGCTGAAAGCTTAAAGATCAAAGCTTAAAGCTTAGGTTGGTTAAAAGCCAGGCATCAATCTGATGGTGACAGGATATTAATTTTACCAGCGAAGATATCTAAGGGCATCTAAGGTTTCCAGTTTCATTTTAAGGATTATTAAGATAATTCCTTCAGATTACAGGGAAGAGCGCAGATTATTAGGTGCTAAAAGACTAAAGCTTAAAGCGCAAACCTTAAGTTTGTTAAGCCAGACATCAATCTACAATGGTGAAATGATATTCACTTACCAGCTAAGGCATCTAAGGGCATCTAAGTTTTCAAGTTTCATTGAAGGGTTATTAGGTATTTTTATAGTTTGGGCAGGATGAATGGTTCAAAAAAGTATTTGGCCCTGCTCTATAAACCTGATGGTAGCGAAAATCCTTTTTGGATGGGCAGGCTTTTATACGATCGGGTACTGCCAATGGCCAAAAAGATTGTAGCAAACAGCAGGACTGCATTGGCCCATAAGCAACGAAATTGTTTTACTGGAAATAATTAGCTGGAAACTGAATTGAGTTTTATAGATATTTTCTGATAATTTGAAAATAGGGGAGCCAATTTAAAGGAGAGTTTATAGTGAGAAAAAACAACTAGCTATTACTAATAATAGCTAGTGTTTAGGTTAATATTTGCTTTTTCTGCTGCTTCTATTGGTGTATAATCAGATAGAATTAAAGCTTCACCTTTTTTAATACATACATCGTGCTCGAAATGAACAGATGGTTTGCCATCTTTTGTTCGCACTGTCCACCCATCTTTTTCTATAAATACGTCTTTTGTACCTAAGTTTATCATTGGTTCGATGGCAAGAACTAGGTTTTCTTTCAGCATTATTCCACTTCCTCTTCTGCCATAGTTAGGAACTTGGGGATCTTCGTGCATTGTTTTGCCTAAGCCATGACCTACAAAATCTCTTACAACGCCATAACCTTGTTTTTCGTTATGCGATTGAATGGCGAAACCAATATCACCTAATCGTTTGCCAACTATAGCTTCTTTTATACCTATAAATAAAGATTCTTTTGTTGTTTTAACCAAGTTTAATATTTCTGGGCTAACTTCTCCAATGATAAATGTGTAGGCATGATCTCCGTGAAATCCATTTTTTATCGTACCAACATCAACTGAGATTATATCTCCATCTTTAAGTTCGGTTTCATTTGGAAAACCATGTACCACTACATCGTTAACAGAGGTAATGATGTGGTGTGGAAATCCGCTGTAATTATAAAAAGAGGGTACTGCACCGTTATCTAAGATATATTCATTTGCCAGTTTATCTATTTGGATTGTTTTGATACCTGGTTTCAAAATTTTTGCTACTTCGGAAAGTGTATGGCTTACTAACATCGCACTAATTTTCATTAGTTCAACTTGTTCGTTTGTTTTATATAAAATCATTGGGCACAAAGTTAATCATATGGTTTTTAATGTTTGAACACAAATTGAATTTTATTATAAATGATTAGTAAACTTTCAATTTTAGATTAAATTAATTATTTAAATGAATTTAATTCTTTGTTGTTCTTATTAAATAACTGTTGAAGTTCGGTGAAAGATGCCTGAAGATAACGGACTGACAGCAATCTAGATATACGGGTTTTAATTTTATCTGCTAAGAATAGCTCTGTTAAAATTAAAGCTATAAAGAAAAAATAATGTCCGCTTATTAGCTGGTGGTTTACATTATTTGTTTGTTGCAATCCAATAGCTTTTCCAAATAAATCGGCCAATAGGGGAATAATTAAAATTGGAACTAATGAAATGATGCTAACTCTAAATTTTATCCGCTTTTCGGCTATATCAATAGGAGATTCATCTTCAATTGATCCGTTATAATTGCTATCTACTGGTGTATTTAGTTGATTAAGTTTTTCTTGTTCTTTGCCATATTCAATATCGATGTTTCTTACATGTGCGATAAGTTCTGTTTCGGCAATATTAAGTTTTTCCTGATCTTCGACTATAGATTCTTGCTCTGCAATGAGTTTTTCCATAATATTTAAATCTTCTGGAATACCATTTTTTAATTTCTGTTCTGCAGCAACTATTCGGTTATCTAACTGTTTGAACTGTTTTTTAAGTTCTTGAATTTCTGCATCCCAATGCTCCTTCTTTAACAGGTAATCGTTTTCTAAACGCTTTTTAGCTGAATTGTATTTAAGCTTAACCAGCTCATCTTCATTAGTTTTAAATCCGTTCTTTAGATTTTTTAATGTAGAAAAAAGCTCAGCAGCTGACTTATTTGATTGAGAAAGGTCGTCTTTAAATGATTGTAAATCTGCTTCAGAGATTGGAATAAACGGCATAGTATAGATAAAAATTACCTTATAAAATTATGAAAATTATGCAGTTAATAAAGGTTTAGGATTAAGAAAATATTTAATACCCTAAGTTAAAGCGCTTATTAGCCTAATTCTTCAAGCTCATCGGTTCTGAGTACGATTTTCTTGATTACGGAATCTAATTCCTGAGCAGAGTTTTCGATTTCATTCGTTATCTCCAGATCTGACATTTTTTGTTGTGGAATTTTATTTTTTAAAATATAGGTAAGTCCTAAAAGTCTGGTAAGAGGTGCCCGTAAAACGTGAGATTGCATCCAGGATATTTCTTTGAGGCGTTCGTTTTGCTGCTCTATAGCACTATAATACTTAATTTGTTGTGTAACGTCCCTTTGGATTATCACCCAGTGTGTAAATACTCCGTTTTCATCAGAAAGAGGCGTGGTGGCGAGGTTCATCCAGAATTCTGTGCCGTCTTTTTTGTAGGTAATCATGGTAACCTCATTCGCTACAAAATTATTAAGGCTTTTACGCAGCTCTCTTACTGTTTTTTTTGAAGTGTTTTTTCCTGAAAGAAATTCTGGTGATTGACCTAACGATTCTTCGATGGAATAACCTGTCATTTTAGTAAAACTATGATTTACATAGGTTATTTTTAATCCAGAATGGTTCTGGTTTGCATCTGTAATCATTACCGCATCCTTGGTGTGCTTTACCATCGACTCCAATAAACGCAGCTGTTGTTCTTCTTTCTTTTTCTGGGTAATATCGTGCATGGCACCAACCATTCTAATTGCTTTGCCATTAATATCTCTGATCACAAAACCCCGATCTATTACATATGCATAGCTGCCATCTTCTTTTAAGTAACGATATTCATCTAACCAATTCGTTCCACCACTTTCAATTAAGCTATAAATGCCAGTCTCAACTCTTTCAATATCTTCTGGATGCAAACGAGATATCCAGGAAGAAATTTCAACAAAACCTGGCTGTTCTTTATAGCCAAATAATGTCATAAATCCTTCTCCCCAGTACAAACTGTTGTCAACAACGTCCCAATCCCAAATTGCATCAGATGTTGCCATGGTAACATACCGATAGCGTTCGTTGCTTATTAATAAAGCTTTTTCAGCTTCAATTCGTTCCGTTATATCTCTAGAATTGGCAACAATGCCGTTTATGGATGGATCGCTTCTTAAGTCGGTGATTATGGTTTCTATCCACCTCCATTCATTTGATGCCGAAGCGAATCTAAAAGGTTCAAGAGCAAGCCTATTGTTTTTCTCTATTTTAATAAATTGATCAAATACAAAATCCTTATCATCTGGATGAATGAAATCAAAAGCATTTTTGCCAATAAGGTATGTTGGTAGAATTCCAAGTATTGCTTCTGAAGTAGGGCTCACATATTTGTAGCTGCCTTTTTCATCTAATATCGCAATCATATCTGAACCATCCTGAACCAGATTTCTAAATCTTTTTTCACTATCATCAACCTGTTGCAATGATATTACATCATTAATTGCAATACTATGAATCCATAAGATTGTATGGTCGGTTGGGGCACAAACAGGAACGTTTTCTACTATCAATTCGGCATTAGAACGTACTTTTATCTTTTCGTATGGAAGAGAATTCGTACTAAGAATAAACTTATCGGCAGTTTGGTTTTTAAGTGATTTCTTTAAAGAGGATTTAACTAATTCGTGCTCAAAAAATATCTGTTTTCTACAGGTAAGTTAACTGGATTCAAAATATCTGCTCCAATTAATGATTCAGTTTGCAAACCAATCAGCATCTCATAGGCCTTGTTAACCTCGATTACGATTAATTTTTTTCCTTCCTGCTTCAGTAATATCGCAGGTGCGGTAATCAGGTTAAAAATAGAATAGCCAGGATGTAAGGGCATTGTGGGATGATTAGTTTTACAAGATATTGAAATATTTAATAGTAATATTTAAGCATCCTTTATTCAAATATGGATATTTTTCGTCGAAAGTGATACTTGTGAGACATACAAATAAAAAATAATTCATAAGGCTAAAACTGTTTAGGTAGTAAGGTGTTGATTATTAAAAGATTATATGTTTGTTGTTTTTTAATCTTTTGCAGATCAATACCCTGTGTTAAATGAGCAAAATCTTCATTATTTGTATTATGAAATAGCATTTAGACGGTAACAAGCATATTTTAATATATTTGCTGTAAGAAAAATTAACTAAGTTATTTTGAGTAGGGAGTATAGTTTTAATATACTATTAAGTGTGAAAGTTAGATGAAAATACAGTTATTAAATATTGATGATGATGAACTTATTTTGTTCATTCATGAAACATTAATTCAGCAAACTGAATTTTCTGATAATTATGTTTATTTCACTGGCGCAAAAGATGGTTTGGCTTACCTTGATAAATGCAATGATCCAGACACACGATATTTGATTTTGTTGGATATTAATATGCCAGGCATGAATGGATGGGAGCTCCTAGATATTTTGGAATTAAGGCCTTATGCCTCGCAGATTAGGGTAATTTTAGTTTCTTCTTCTGAGAATGAATCTGATCGGCTTAAAGCTAAGAAATACAAATTAGTCTATTCCTTTTTAAGTAAGCCACTTAAAACAGAACATTTCGACATCATCAAAGAAATTGCAAATATCAATTATAACCTCGATTGATGATTTTTCATAATAAGTTATTGTTAAGATAGAATTTGTTTTCGAAGTTATAATTAGCAAACTTTGCGTTATGCACATTATGCCGGGCACCGATACCCGAATTATAAACTTAGAAGGAACTATAATCATAATTACTGCTGTAAAAGACGATGTTTCGCTTTATAGAGTTATGATCGATGGCATTTTTTATGGGTATTTGCGAAGAATTGATGGTGTTTTGCATCAAGTTGAAGGGAGTAATATTTCTAATTACTTCTTTAACGAGATTTGCCGTGTTATACAATAAAGAAGTGGAACTTTAGTTTTTATCTGATTATCGGTTTTACCATTTATCGATCGTTTCATAGCTCTGCCAAATCTTAATAATTCATTAATTGGATATTTCGAAATTCATTTTGCTAATGACGTTCGGTGTATAGTTCCAAATATTGCTTGTAAACAAAGATGAGCATTATCGCTAGATAACACTCACCTTTATTTTTATGTTAAGAAACCAAAAGATTTAATTTTATTTAATCTGATTACGTAAGTATATATTTCCAAAATTTGAACTAAAATCATACTCTGGGCCTTTACCTGGCGAAGCAGTTATCGAAGTAAAAAAGTTCTTTTCTGTTTGCTCGGTAGGCTTTAAACTAAGATCGGTGTATATTTTGCCGTAATGATTTGTTAGTTTAATTTTTTCAATTTTAGCTTCGGTTAAACTGGCATCAACTCCACCATATTTAGCATCAATTTTTATTGGACCGTTGAAATCTTTTAATTCTACTATACCATAAACTGATGCGATATCTGTATTTACATTATTTGGAACTTTAATATCGATGGTTATTTGCACATCCTGTGTTTGGTAAATAGATACACCAGACTGTCTGTTTTTATCTTTCTGATAGTTATCCAAATCTTCTTTAGAGTTGAATTTCGTTTTAATACCATTTTCAACAATATAATAAGCATTTGGTATTTGCTTTACATCCAGTTTGTTGCTTATTAAAATTTTTCCATCAACGGTATTTTCTTCTAAACTGAAAGCATCATTATTTTTCCCATCATTAATGCTTACCGTTGCTTCTACGGCAATCTCGTTCTTTTCCCAGGTGCTAATTCGTATAATTTTAGGGTAATCGAAGCGAAACTGTATCGTTTGGCCATTTTTTACAGGATATGATTTAGTTACTTTCGTTTGAGAAAGGGCAATGCATGGCACTAAGGCCGTAAACAGCCAGAAAATTATTGCTTTCATAAATTAAGATTAGGTGAGGTTTAGTCCACATAAATGTGGATGGGAGGGGTTTTAAAGAGCGTTTACAAGGGATATTACTTATCTCTTAAATAAACATTTTTATAGTTCGATTTTATAATAAAATCAGCACCGCCACCGTTTATTTTCCCTTTAAGATTTTCCTTATCTCCTCTGATATTAATCTGACTTAAATTACTTGTAAAGTTGCTACTTCCCATTGAACTTACTAGGTTTAAACCAGAAGCAGCATCATCCGTTTTTTCAACTGGTTTTTTATCTATGGCGATTTTAAAACCCTCTGCCAAATATAAATTACCATAACTTGTACCCAGCTCGATATTTGCTTTAGTTGTTGCAGGCATAGAAACATCAACATAACCATAAACGGAGATAATCGATACAGGTCCTTTTATTTCTCCATTAAAAATTGCATCAACAGAACCGTATAAGGTTTTAACATTCATTGGACCGCTGTTATTTTCTAATTTAATTTTATTATAACTAGCCGATACTTCAATTTCATTTTTCAAGTTTTTTAAGATCAGTTCGTCTTGATTAACATTGGTGTTTTTAAAAGAAATTTTAATGTTTTGTGGTACTTTAATTATCAGAATCCCTTTGGTGTTTCTACCTACCGGATTAACATTGATTTCCTCTCCTTTTTCAGATACATCTATTCCCAAACCTGTGTTATCCGTAAATCCAGAGCCACTTACTGTTCTTAAACCTTTTGCTCGCTCGTCTACTTCTACAGGTTCGGACTTTGGAGAAGAGAAAATAATTTCGTTGCCATTGTAGCCTTCTATTACAGCACCACTAATGTTTAAATTAAGCTTACCCGAACTTTTGGATAGTTTATATTCTTTTTGAGCAGAAACTGAGAGGGTAATGGAAAAAAGGGAGAGTAATACGATTAATTGCTTTTTCATGTGTTTGTATTTAAGTTTATTTGTTTTTATAATTTGTCTTCTCGAAGTAAGATATTGTAAGCTTCATCTTTAACTGCGCTAAAAGTATTTGGATCGTTAGCTAATGCATAAAGCTTATCATTGATGTTTATGTTCTCTATTTTACCAAGTATGTTTACCAATTCTAGTTGAACCATTGGGTCGGTTTGTACATTCAGGGAACGGATTAATAGACCTGATGCATAGGCATCATAACTGTATTTTGCCATTAAACCAAGGGCAGCAAGCCTTACATTACTATTTTCATCTTTATTTAAAGTTTCTGATAACTTATCTAAAACCGCATTACTCATTGTGCCTGTTCTTTCAATTTCAAGAATTGCCGAAAGTCTGTTGCTCGATGATGTACTATCATTAAGATTTAGGTATAAATTATTTTTATCTGTTAATTTATATTTTATTTTAGCCCCTGTTGTGCCTTTAAATGAAGTATAAGATGTTTTAGTGCCATTATTAAGTACTTTTATCTCTGAGTCTTTAATTTGCGGTTCTTGCCTTATTTCTTCATTTAAATCTTTTTGTACTTTCCGAACTATTTCACCCGTGGGGAATGGTTTTTCATTTCTGATTAAAAAGAAGAACAAAGAGCCAAATACTACAACTATAGAAGCCGCGACAAGCCACTTATTGGTTGTTAAAAAAAGGACTTTATTTTTTCTTTTTTCTGGAGCTTGGTTTCGTTTTGCTTTGAAACCTTCAAGGTTAAAAACTGGTGCTTCCAGCTGATCGAATTCTTCCCTGTTATGCTCTACAAATTCTTTTAACTGATCATTCATCATAACACTTATCTTTTAATGATTCTAGTACTCTTTTTTTGGCTCTGTGATATTGAGTTCTTACCGTACTGGAAGATAAACCGAGCATTGTTGCTATATCATCGTGTGTCATTTTCTCAAATACATATAAATTTAATATGGTTTTATAACCTTCCGATAGCGCTTCAATGCTTCTCTTCACATCCTTAACTTTACAATCAAATATTTCATTTTCTTCTGCATCATATTCTTCTTCTGCCGCTACATGAAAGTCGTCTAGTTCAGAAAAGCTAATTTTCTTTTTCCGAAGATGAGAAATTGAGCGATTAATTGCCATCCGCCTTACCCAAGCCTCGAAATTTACAATGCTAACTAACTTCTCAGGCTCGCTGAATACAGTAAAAAAGGTTTCCTGAAGAATATCTTCGGCCTCTGCAGTATGGCTTATCAAGCGACTAATAGAATTGTAAATGCGTTTAGCATATTTATTATACAATCCAGTATAGCCGAAGTCTTTTCCTTCGCGGCACATAATAATCAGTTCCTGATCAGTTATTTTTTCTGCTAGCTGCAATTCTTTTTGAGTTTGTTAATTTCGTTATCTAATTAGGTTTCTTATCTCTTAGTCGCAGGTTTGTTATTTGTGTTGCATGTTGCGATAGATTTTTTTAAAATAAATATAAAATAGCCTAAATGATTAATGCTTAATAGGGGATGAACTTACTGCAATTATGCAAGGGTTTTTTATAAAGCAATTGTGGATAAGCTATTTATGTTAATAAATAAAGCGACAATCCTACACCTTTTAGTTGTGGATGTGTTTTATTTTAATTTTTTTTGCCTTTCTTGGTATGCTGAACCTCTAAAAAGCAAAACGTATGGTTTTCAAATTAGCACCATCTAAATTTAAAGAACTATCGCAGTTGTTTGATTTAAATATCAGAACTGTTACTGTGCTTACAGAAATAGAAACTGTTCCGGAAGAATGTGGAGCAATTTTTATCAAAAAAACAGAACTTGAAGTCATGTTCGATGATTTTGAAAAATCTTTAAATGGATAGCAAAGTTAAATTAATAATATTGCATTAATCTACATTTCCAGGCAATTTCTGATCGTTAATTTCAGTTTCTACAGTTCTAAATAAAAATATTTTCGTTGATTACCATTGTGTTACCTCCGTTGGTTGCATTTTGTTTCATTTGGGTCTTGCAGATTTGATTGAGATGCTTACTTTTGCAGCGGAAAGCTGGCAGAGTGGTCGAATGCGGCAGTCTTGAAAACTGTTGACTGTAATAGGTCCGGGGGTTCGAATCCCTCGCTTTCCGCTTCAAAAAAATACATCTGGTACAAATTAAATATCTAATTTGTGCCAGATAATTTATAAGTTCATTGTTCAATGAACCATTAATTACAAAAACTTCGAGTTAAATAACAGATCATTTTTGCTTTAAAACAATCTGCTTATTATTGCATTTTGCAACAATAAAATGGGTTACTCAACAACAAGAATGGTAAATTATCAGATAATTTTTGTGCGAGTAATTTCTTCTAAACGAAGAGAAAATGATTTTTTAAAGGTAGCGCCAACTTTAACCTGAATGTTCTTAGTGAGATGAACCATATTACTTTCAATTTTTTGAATGTAGGCCTCAGAGATTATAAACGACTTATTAATTCGGATAAAACCGCTGTATTGTTCTAACAGTTTTTCAAATTCGTAGATCTTTCCGTAAGTGATAACGGTTTTATCAATTGTATGTATTTTGATATAGTTTGATGCGCCTTCAAATGCAACGATCTGATCAATATCTGTTTTCATGAATTCGTTTTTCTTACCTACCTTAATCCATAAAAAAGGCCTTTCCTTAATAATATTAGCTATTAAATTATTAACAACTAATTCGAATTTTTTAAAATTGAAAGGTTTTGGTAAAAACTGTTTTGCGGATAAGTCATAGCCTTCAACAGCATATTTTAAATGAGAAGATACCAGAATCAGGCTTTTAATTTTATTGCCCACTTGTTTAGCTACTTCAATACCGCTAATTTCTGGCATTTCTATATCTGTAAAAAGAAAATCCAATGGATCGACAGATCGATTAATTTCTTCAACAGCAAGCATCGGGTTAGTAAACCCCTTTAATAAACTTAGCTCTGGAATTAGCGAAATGTATTCAGTAAGCTGTTCTATGGTTCCGGGATCGTCATCAATGATAATACAGGTGAAAGTCATTAATAGTATAAAAGCTTTAAAACAAAAATTAATCTAGAAATTCTAAATATTTTAGAAAAAATATAAGGCTGCAAAGATAGCCACATTTTGTGCAACTCATTAGTTACAAATAGACAATATGCATAATATTTGGCTCTGTTTGCATAAAATAGATTAAATGTGACGGTTAAAGTGCATTAAAATTATGGTGTTTTTAGGAAAAATTAGAAATATGTTTTATTATTCTTTGTAGTTGTAATCAGTCGTAATTAGCTCCTTTTTGATGTTAAAAATTTATTGCGGGTGATCTTATTGGCATAAAATTTAATGCACTTCGCATAAAAGGCAAAAATTCGGGTTCTTTTTTTCGGTAATTCGCAGTCTAAAATATTTTTAGCCTAAATCAAAATAACACTCTCCAGGTTCTTGTTTTAAGAAGGCTTAAAAAATAATAATGGTAATATGCACGCAATTATTGAACGGCAAAAAGTAGGCGCTTTTGTAAAGAAAATTGAACTTGAATGGGTAGATCTTATTGATCATACAGCTTGGGAAACATCTGAGGAAGTATACATACATCTTGTTAAAGAAATATCTGCAATAAGTTTTGTTAACGAATTAATGCCGAAGGTAGGCATGTTTATTGATTTTAAATCGACGTTAATTATGCATTGCGTAGAGCAAGATGGAAGTTGTAAAAAATCTTTAGCCTTTAACTTAGAAGACAATCTGGTTTCCGTTTATCAGCTGCAACAAGATACCACCTTTTAAAATTGACAATGTTTTTTTGCTTGTTTCAATAGTGATTTCTTCCAAATGATTAATTTCCTGATTACTTAAGATTTGGATGTTATACGCAGATTCAGTTAAAGAATAACAAAGCCATTAATTTCTTATGTTTCTTCCTGAAATATTTCCATTACGTTAGCAGTAATACCTAGATTACCTAGTTGTTCTACCAGTACCATTGAAACGTTAATCTCGCTTACTACTCTCAATACTTTATCGCAATCATCCAAATCATGAGACCATTCTGAGATAGATGGCAAATGCTCGATTACTTTTTGTATGCCTTTTAAATCTTCAGTTGAATTGATGATCGTGGATATTATGATTGTATAGCTTTGCATTAATAAAGAGTTAATTATTTGAGGAGGAATATTATAATCTTAATAGTACAAAGGTAAACATTGTTTACTAAGTTAGTAAACAATGTTGATAATTAATTTTGTTATGTTTGTGCTATGGCTGTAGAAAAAGACATCGACAAAGAATTGCTTGATTTTGAACGAAATGGTTCAGAGAACTGGCAACGAATTATCTTTAATCTTCGTAAACAACTTGATATTTGGGCGCATGATAATATAAAACCCATTTGGAAAGATATGAAGCTATCTTATATGCCTGTAATGTTTAATATAAGTGTAGAAGGTAGTACTGCATCAGAAATTGCAAAAAAATCGATGTTACCAAAACAAACTATAAGCCGATCGATTAAAGAATTAGAAGACAAAGGATTCATTATTAGCGCTACCAGTGGAAAAGATAAGAGGATAGAAGTATTATCTCTCACTAAATCGGGAAAAGAGTTTATCTTAAATGCAAAAAATGAAACCCAAAAAATGAACCTTATTTATAAGCAATTGGTGGGAGAGAAGGATTTAAACACGGCAGTTCGAGTCATAAATTCTATAATAGATTATCATGAAAGCACCAGGTTAAGTGCTGATCATAACTTTACAGATTAAAATAATAACCCATTTTTAGGCTACAATAAAAATAGATTTGGCTAATTTATAACATTAACTGTTTGGGACCTTTGGATTGTAAATAAATCAAATAAAAGATGAAAATTATAATTACAGGTTCTTTGGGGAATATCAGCAAGCCCTTAACAAAAGAGTTAATAGAAAAAGGTCATTTGGTTACGGTAATTAGTAGTAACCAGAACAGACAAGCTGATATTGAATTATTAGGTGCAACTGCCGCAATAGGATCACTTGAGGATGTTGAATTTTTAACAAATACTTTTGCCGAAGCAGATGCTGTTTATTGCATGGTTCCACCGACTTACTATTACGATCATTCGATTGATCCTTTAACTTTTTACCAGGTTGTTGGAAATAATTATGCCACAGCAATTAAGGCTTCAGGTGTACAACGTGTAGTTCAGTTAAGTAGTTTTGGTGGCGATTTGGATAAAGGAACTGGCATTATTTTAGGTTCGCATTTGGTTGAAGAAATACTGAAAGAGCTATCTGATGTGTCACTAACTCGGATTCGGCCTACTTCATTTTATTATAATCTTTTAGGTTTTATTAAAATGATTAAAAGTGTTGGTTTTATTGCATCCAATTACGGAGGAGATGATAAAGTATTGATGGTTTCTCCTAAAGACATTGCCAATGCAGTAGCAGATGAACTGGTAAAAACGACGAGTGAAGAAGTGCGTTACGTAGCAAGCGATGAAGTAACTTGTAATGAAGCTGCTAGTATTTTGGGACAGGCTATTGGGAAACCCGACTTAAAGTGGATATTGGTTAGCGATGAAGAAATGCAAAAAGGCTTAGAATCAAATGGTTTCCCTATAAAATTGGCTGAACAAATTGTTGAATTATATGGAAGCCTGCATAGTGGTTTATTAGCTAAAGATTTCTACGCAAGTAATTCAAAAATAACAGGCAAAGTAAAACTTAAAGATTTTGCAATCGATTTTGCGGCTGCTTATAATCAATAATGTTTATATTGGATTATGGCAAATCTGCAACCGCATAGAAATAAAACAATAAGCGACTATCATAAATTAATGGGGCTTCCTAAACCAGAGCACCCATTAATTAGTGTAATCAATCTTAATTCCATTAAACATTTGCCAGGCAATCGATCTGTAACAATGGTCGATGAATTTTATTCAATTGCATTGAAAAGAAATTTTAATGGAAAAATGAAATATGGCCAACAGCAATATGATTTCGATGAAGGGATTTTGTTTTTTATATCTCCTGGTCAGGTTTTTTCGATAGAAATAAAGGAAGAAATAAAACATACTGGATGGCTTTTATTGATTCATCCTGATTTTTTTTGGAATACAAGCTTAGCTAGACTGGTAAAGAAATACGAATTTTTTAGCTATTCTGTAAGCGAAGCCTTGCATCTCTCTGATAAAGAAGAAACTATGTTGTTAGGCATTATGCAAAACATCGAGCAAGAGTATCATTCCAATATTGATAAGTTCAGTCAGAGTGTTATTATTGCCCAGTTAGAATTGCTGTTAACTTATGCAGATCGGTTTTATCATCGGCAGTTTTTAACTAGAAAAATTGCAAACCATAACACTTTAGATAGTCTGGACGATCTATTAAATGCATATTTTGAAAGCGATGACTTACTGGTGAAAGGATTGCCTACAGTGCAATATGTGGCTGATCAATTAAATATATCTCCTAATTATTTAAGTGGATTATTGAAGGTACTTACAGGGCAAAGTACGCAGCAACACATACATAATAAATTGATTGATAAAGCAAAAGAAAGGCTTTCGAATAATAATTTATCCATTAGTGAAATTGCTTATCAACTCGGCTTTGAACATTCGCAATCGTTTAATAAGCTTTTCAAAAAGAAAACAAATCTATCGCCAACAGCTTACCGAAATTCATTCAATTAACAATATTAATTTACTAAAGTTAAAAACAAATCCAAGTATTGGGATGTCTTTAAAATGGCATTTTTTTTCCAATTCTTGTGGTTTATGCACTAGTAATGTAACTTTAATTATAAAACGAATTAATATATGAATACTGAAAAAGCTGTATTAGCTGGAGGTTGTTTTTGGGGTGTAGAAGAGCTTATTCGTCATCTTCCAGGTGTTACTTCAACAATTGTTGGTTATACTGGCGGAGATGTTAAGAATGCAACATATCGCAACCATGGCACCCATGCAGAAGGCATTGAAATAACATTTGATCCAACAATTTTATCTTATCGTAAACTCCTTGAATATTTCTTTCAGATTCATGATCCAACAACCAGAAACAGGCAAGGTAATGATGTAGGTACATCTTATCGCTCTGCAATTTTCTTTGAGAATGAAGCTCAACAGGAAACGGCTAACGCATTAATTGCAGAAATGGATGCGTCGGGTGTTTGGCCAGGAAAAATTGTAACAGAGGTTGTTCCAGCTACAGATTTCTGGAATGCAGAAGAAGACCATCAGGATTATTTGCAAAAAAATCCGTATGGATATACCTGTCATTTCGAAAGACCAGACTGGAAAATGAACTAATTTTTGAAGGCTTCTTTTTATAAGAGGCCTTTATATTTTGAAATCGATTTAACAAAATAATTAGCCTGATAATGGATTTACAACTTAAAAATAAAACAGCATTTATAAGCGGCTCTACCGCAGGAATTGGTTATTCAATCGCCGAAACCTTATTAAAGGAAGGTGTTAACGTAATCATTAACGGAAGAACAAATGAAAGTGTTGATGAGGCTGTTAAAGCGCTTCGCGATTTGAATCCGCAGGGTTCGGTTTCGGGTTTTGCTGCCGATTTTTCAAAATCTGAAGATGTAGCCCGATTAATTGCTGATTTGCCTTATGTTGATATTCTGGTTAACAACGCGGGCATTTTCGAGCCTAAAGCATTTGCCGAAATTTCTGACGAAGATTGGTTCAGGTTTTTTGAAGTTAATGTAATGAGCGGGATTAGATTATCTCGCCACTTATTTCCAAAAATGCTCGATAAAAACTGGGGAAGAATTATTTTCATTTCCAGCGAATCAGCTGTCTTTATACCTGATGAAATGATTCATTATGGTATGACCAAAACGGCACAACTGGCAGTAAGCAGAGGGCTTTCGGAACTTTGTAAAGGCACTAATGTTACGGTGAATTCTATACTGCCTGGGCCAACAAAATCGAAAGGTGTTGGTGCCTTTATAGAAGATTTGGCAAAATCTGGAAATTTAACAACCGCTGAGGTTGAAACTGATTTCTTTAAAAATATGAGGCCAACATCATTAATTCAAAGATTTTTGGATGTACAGGAAATAGCCAATGCGGTGGCTTATTATTCGAGCCCACTTGCTTCTGGAACAAATGGAGCATCCATTCGTGTAGATGGAGGATTAATAAGGTCGATATTGTAATAAGAGATGTTCGGGAATATACCCGAACATCTTTTGTTTTACTTTAAGAGTGCTATCCTAATACTGTCTTTAACTACAATACCGCTCATATTTTCAGCATTGTACTTGATGGTATATTTGCCAGGTTTAGATAAATCATATCCTTTCAAAATATTAATTTCTGAAACCAGACTATCTCCTGATTTTAAAGCAATATAGCTATCTGCCGGAGGTGGCATAATTCTTTTGGCCATTGCCCATTTGTAAGATGCTTCAACACCTTCATCAGAGGTAATATCTAAATACTTGCTAATCAATGGTTCAAAAGGTGTATGCCATTTGCAAAATTTACGGGTACTATCTGTTTTGTTGTAAACTGTAAAACGGATTTTAACTGAATCTCCAACTTTGGCATTTTCAGGCGCCATCATTTTTCCAGTAATTGTAGTTGGTTTTTGAATTTGTGCAACTTCAGTAGAATCGCTATCAGAACCATTTGCTGATAAGTGTGAAGACGATCCACATGCTGATAGGGTTAAGCATATAGAAGCTATAATTAAGGTGTTTTTCATTTTGTAAATTTAGCCTTTTAAACTTGGTTTTCAGGTTAAGGATACATTATGAATATGTTTTAGCTATTTTCTAAATTATCAATGATCCAGTTTTTACCTTCGTCGTAACTTTCAGGCGTAGAAAAGTTTTGGATTACGGAATGCAGTTGTTCTTCTGATAAATCTGCTTTCAGGTTCTTTAACTCGCTAACAATGCGATAAGAATCCATATCTCCGAAACCACGGAGTTGTTTTACTTTAATTAAAAAGCTTTTAAGATTCGCTTCTTGAGTATTCATTAATTTGTGTTGGTTTATTAAAAGATTTTTACATCTTTTGGGAATACATACGGAGCAGTGTATCTTATGGATTTTTGAAAAATTCATTTTTTCAGAACAAAAATTATCAACCATTTATAAATAGAATAAAATAGCGTAACAGATATGATAGCCCAGCTGGTTTGAAATGAATGGTGTCTTTTCTATATTTGCGACGTGAGCAAAGTATTACTCTTTCTTCTGTTCCCTGTTTTTATTTTCAACGCATCCTTACGCGAAGTGTTGAAAACACCCCAATTAATTTCTCATTATATCGTTCATCATGAACTCAATGCCGAGGTAGGCTTTTGGAGTTTTCTTGAAATGCATTATTTAGGGCAAGATATTAATGATAACGACGAGGAGGAGGATATGAAGTTACCATTCAAGAAAATAGATGGTCATCACATTATTTCTTTAGCAATACCAGCAGATAAATTCGTTATGATTAAAGCAACGAGTTTAAAAATGAACGATAGTAAGGTTTTCTGTTACCAATTTGCACATTCAAATCCTTCATTTGGTAGTCTTTTCCGACCGCCAATTTCTTAATCTTCTTCTATTTTTCTCAATTAATTTCAGGCAATTTATTGGCTGAAGAAGCAAGATTATACTCGTTAATATTTATATTATGTTGAATAAAATTATTGGCTTTTCCATTCGGAATAAGCTGATTATAGCTTTGTTTGTGTTTTCCCTTATTGGTTGGGGCGCATATGAAGTTACCAAATTACCAATAGATGCCCTTCCGGATATTACGGATAACCAGGTTCAAGTTATAACGGTTTCACCTTCTTTAGGTGCGCCAGATATCGAACGTTTAATAACCTTTCCGATAGAACAGGCTTGTAGTAGCATATCTGGACTAAAGCAAATCAGAAGTTTTTCCCGCTTCGGGCTTTCACTTGTAACCATTGTTTTTAATGAAGAAACGGATGTTTACTGGGCAAGGCAGCAAATAAGCGAAAAGCTGCAACAAGTTCAGCAGCAAATTCCACAGGGCATCGGTTCGCCCGAGATGGCGCCAGTTTCTACAGGTTTAGGAGAAATTTATCAATACGTTGTTAGACCAAAGAAAGGTTATGAAGGTAAGTATGATGAACGTGAACTCAGAACTATTCAAGATTGGATTGTTCGTCGCCAGCTTTTAGGTACACCTGGTGTTGCAGAAGTTTCGAGTTTTGGTGGAAAACTTAAACAATATGAAGTAGCTGTTAAGCAAGAGCAACTTAAGGCTTACGGACTCACCATTTCAGAAATTTTCGATGCACTCGAAAAAAATAATGAGAATACTGGCGGCGCTTACATCGAAAAAGGGCCAACGGTATTGTACATCAGAAGTGAAGGACTAACAACAAGTTTAGAGGATATTGAAAAAATTGTAGTTAAAACATTAGACAATGGTATGCCAGTTTTAATGGGGCAGGTTGCCAAAGTTCAATATGGTTCTGCAATTCGATATGGTGCAATGACTTATAACGATCAGGGTGAAGTTGCAGGAGCTGTAGTTATGATGCTTAAAGGCGAAAATTCTTCAGTTGTTGTAAAAAGAGTGAAAGATAAGATTGCCGAAATTCAAAAAATGGTACCAGAAGGTGTTGTTATAGAACCTTTTTTAGATAGAACCAAAATGGTGGATAACGCTATTTCTACTGTTGAAACCAATTTATTGGAAGGTGCATTGATCGTAATTTTTGTGCTCGTATTTTTTCTGGGCAACTTACGGGCAGGTTTAATTGTATCTTCTGTAATTCCATTATCTATGCTTTTTGCCATCATTTTAATGAATAAATTTGGTGTTGGTGGAAATCTAATGTCGCTTGGGGCGATAGATTTTGGGTTAATTGTAGATGGCTCTGTTATTGTGGTTGAAGCGATTTTACATCGTTTCTCGCATAGTAAACATTTTAGGGGATTAAGTCGAATTGATCAAAACCAAATGGATACGGAGGTTGGAAAATCAACTGGCTCCATGATAAAATCTGCAGTATTTAGTCAAATTATCATTCTAATTGTTTACTTGCCAATTTTATCATTAGAAGGTATTGAAGGAAAAATGTTTAAGCCAATGGCTTTCACGATTGCTTTTGCAATTTTGGGTGCTTTTATCTTGTCGATCACTTACGTACCGATGATGTCGGCTTTGTGCTTAAATAAAACCATCAGTCATAAAAAGAACCTTACAGATAAGCTGATGATTTGGTTCGAAAGAAAATATCAACCTGCATTAAGTAAAGTTCTAGGTTTTCCAAAAACTATTTTAGCGATTACCATATTTCTATTTGCCATTTCTGTTTTTATTTTAGGAAAAATGGGGGGCGAATTTATTCCTCAGCTAGAGGAGGGAGACTTTGCTGTAGAAACCCGATTGTTAACTGGAAGTAACCTGAACAACACCATAGAAACCACACAAAAAGCCTCTAAAATTCTATTGGCTAAGTTTCCTGAGGTACAAAAAATTGTAACCAAAATTGGTAGTGCCGAAGTACCTACCGACCCAATGCCATTTGAAGCAGGCGACATGATGGTTATTTTAAAACCGAAGAAAGAGTGGGTTTCTGCAAAATCATTCCCTGAATTAAGTGCCAAAATGACTAAAGAATTAGAAGTAATTCCAGGTATTACCGTTGGGTTTCAATTCCCTGTACAAATGCGTTTTAACGAGTTAATGACGGGAGCGAGACAGGACGTAGTTTGCAAAATTTTCGGCGAAGATTTAGATTCACTTGCTGGTTATGCAAAGAAGTTAGGTGCTATTATTGGTACAGTTCCAGGGGCTATAAATGTATACGAGGAACAGGTTACTGGAATGCCGCAGGTAGTAATTAAATATAACCGCGATGGCATGGCCAAGTATGGTCTTAACGTAAACGACATCAACAGAGTGGTAAATACGGCTTTTGCAGGTCAAATTGCAGGGCAGGTTTACGAAGGCGAAAAGCGCTTTGATATGGTTGTAAGGCTTAACGACGATTCTAGAAAGAATATTACAGATGTAGAGAAACTTATGATTTTAACAAGATCTGGTAATCAAATTCCCTTGAGTATGGTGGCATCTATCGATGAGGTAGAAGGTGTAAATCAAATTCAAAGAGAAGATACCAAACGAAGAATTATTGTTGGTTTTAATGTCAAGGATAGAGATGTTCAATCTATTGTAGAAGAACTTCAACAAAAAGCTGGCCAGCAGCTCAATCTATCTAAAGGTTATACCATTTCTTATGGAGGTTCTTTTGAAAACATGGTGGCGGCTAAATCACGTTTGGCTATTGTTGTACCAATAGCGCTTTTGCTAATCTTCCTGTTGCTTTATTTCGCCTTCAGTTCAGTTAAACAAGGTTTGCTAATTTACACCGCAATCCCTTTATCGGCAATCGGGGGGATTTTAGCCTTGTGGATCAGAGATTTGCCCTTCAGTATTTCTGCAGGGGTAGGTTTTATTGCATTATTTGGCGTTGCGGTATTAAATGGAATTTTACTGGTGTCAGAGTTTAATCGTTTGAAAAACGAAGGTTGGACAGATGTAAAACGGATCGTAATCCATGCTACCAAATCTAAATTACGTGCGGTGCTAATGACAGCCCTTGTTCCTTCACTTGGATTTATCCCAATGGCAATAAGTACTGGTGCTGGTGGTGCCGTACAAAAGCCATTAGCTACCGTGGTTATTGGTGGTTTACTAGTATCTACACTTTTAACTCTTTTTGTTTTACCTATGTTATATATTTTATTCGAAAAAGGATTTAGTTATTTCCGTCAGAAAAAAGGAATTACAATTGCGGTTTTTTTAATTCTATTTGGGATAAATAATGCAAATGCACAAGAAAAGATTAGTCTTCAATCTGCACTCGATACTGCGATAAAGAACAATATTTCTATTCAAATTGCAAAAACAGAGTCAAGGTATTATCAGGAGCTGAAGAAAAGTGCTTTTGATTTACCTAAAACTGAAATTAATTACCAACACGGTAAATTCAATAGTTTAGCAAATGATAATAATGTAGCGGTTAGTCAGGCACTTGATTTTCCTACAGTGTATTCAAGACAATCAGCCTTGCATAAAACGAATGCTCGTATTAGCGAAATACAGGTTAAAGGTTTGCAGTTGGATATCCGCTCGGAAGTTAAAACCAACTACTATCATTTATTAATTCTAAATGAAAAGCAAAAATTACTAAGCTGGGCAGATCGCGTTTATTCAGCTTTTTTAGATAAATCTACACAGCGTTTTAAATCGGGAGACATTGATGTATTGGAGTATAGAACTGCAGAAAATCAAAAGCAACATATTGCAAATCAACTCGAAGCATTAAAAACAGATTATATTCTAAACTTAAACAGATTTAACGTTTTGCTGAATAGTAAAAATAATTTATCGCCCTTAAATGATAGTATTGTTTATGTTTCAACGGCTAGTCAAAAAGTAGAGATTAGTGATAATCCCTTTTTAAGTGTAAAAGAACAGCAAATTGAGCTTTCGAAACAGCAACAAGCTTTAGAAAGAAGCAAGCTGTTGCCATCTTTAAACCTAGGGTATAATAATTCGAGTATAATAGGTTATCAAACCAATAGCATGGGCGTAGAACAATATTTTGATCGGAGTAATCGATTTTCTTCTGTGAGTATTGGCGTCGGAATTCCGCTATTTTTTGGTGCTCAAAAATCGAGGATTAAAGCTTCGGGTATAGTTGCAGAACAGCGTAAGCAAGAACTTGAATTAACCAGAAAGCAGCTTCATACAGAATTACAGAATGTTATAGAAAGCCATAACCAGCTTCAAAAAGTAATACAATCTTATCGAACAAAAATGTTGCCTAACGCAAGCGACATCGTTAATGCATCAACATTAAAACTTAATGCTGGCGAAATTGGCTACCTGGATTGGGTTATTTTGATTAATCAATCTATTCAGCTAAGAAACGAATACTACGATAAGGTTCAGCAGTTTAACGAAGCGGCTTTTGAAATTGAACGAATTACTGCAATTGATAAATAATTAAAAATGAAAAGAAAATTAATAACAAGTTTTATCTGCGTAGCAATTTTAACTGCGTGTAGTAATCAAGATAAAAAAGAAGGAAATACGACAGTAAATAAAACTATACAGCTGCAAGCTGATGAAGTTCAATTAAGTGCCGAGCAAGTAAAAAATGCTGGTATCGCAATTGGGAAACCTGAATCGAAAGGTATGCATAGTGCGGTAAATGTAAACGGCGTTGTAGATGTTCCGCCAGAAAATATCTTTTCTGTAAGTATACCGATGGGTGGTTACATTAATAAGATGATGCTTATACCTGGTATGCAGGTAAAAAAGGGTGCGGTTTTGGCAACTGCAGAAGATCAGGAATATATTCAGCTGCAACAAGATTATCTTACCGCGAAAAATAAACTCAAATTTTCGGAAACCGATTACAACAGGCAAAAAGCTTTAAACCAAACGAAAGCAACAAGCGATAAGGTTTTTCAGGTAACCGAGAGCGAATTTAATCATCAAAAAATTCAGGTGAAATCGCTTGCTGAAAAATTAAGATTTATTGGCATTAATCCAGCAATGCTTACGGAAAACAACATTTCGAAAAGCATTAAAATTTATGCCCCAATAAGTGGATATGTTACAAAAGTTAATGTAAATACAGGGAAATATGTTAACCCGACTGATATATTATTTGAAGTGATTAGTCCAGGTGCACTACATGTTAGCTTAACTGTTTTTGAAGGCGATGCTGCCAACTTAAAAATCGGTCAACAAATTGTATGCTCAACAACGGCAAATCCTGATAAAAAATATTTTGCTAAAATACACCTAATTACACCAAGTATAGAAAATGACAGAACTACAAGTGTACATTGCGATCTGGAGAATGCAGATCGTAAACTATTGCCAGGCACATTCTTAAACGCCTCAATCGCTTTAAACCACGAAAATGTTCAGGCTGTACCAGAAGAAGCAATTGTGAAATGGGAAAACAAATTTTATGTTTTTGCTGATAAAGGCAGTAACCATTACAAAATGATTACTGTAGAGCCTGGTGTTACTATGGATGGTTTTACCGAAGTAAAAACTAAAATAACGGCAGAAAATATTGTTGTTAAAAATGCCTATGCCGTTTTAATGAAAATGAAAAATGGTGGGGAAGAAGGAGAATAAATTCTAAATTTCCATTATAAGAAGAGGATGTTTTAAAACATCCTTTTCTTGTTTATAATTGTATGTGTTGTTGTTTAATTTTCTCTTTTAAAACACCAGCTGCCTTAGTATAGCCACCCTCCGAACCATCAACAAAGTGGATGTGATCATCTTCTAAGTCTCTCACATAACAAGACATAACCGATTCATTACTTACATACAATCCATAAATAATTTTCTCAGTTTTTTCGAGTTCATTCAATACTTTTTCTAAAGCCAATCTTTGTTGTTTTACACCTGTAATTACGGTGTTAATTCGGCCATCTATAACCAAAGTATCAGCCATTTCTACCAGTTGTTTTAAGTAGTTTTTGCCGCTTTCTGTTTTAAAGTAGAAACGCCCGTAAAGATTAATTATCCAGGTTTTTATGAGTTCTAAAAACTTAATTTTTCCTAAACGATGTTTCATTTCTTTGCCAAGATTATTGAAACTAGTTCGGAAAATTAATTTAGGGATCGAAATGGGTTGACGTTTCTCCTGATTTCCATAAATTTTATCAATTTGATTAATAACTTCGCTAAAAACCTCAGCTTGTTTAGAGCAGTTTTGAGCGATTACAAGAAGCGTTACAACTTCCTCGCTATTTTCTGGTGGCTCTATCTTATCCCATCTGCATTGCATTCCGCTTAAATCCAGTTCATCATCAGAGGCATCGTGTCCGTTTAATAAATAATCTTCTCCCTTGATAATCTTTTCTGCATATTCCAAGCCATCGCCTAAAACAATTGGTATAGAAAAGTTCCCCGAATTACTAAATCTGCAGATTTTTAAGCTATGTTTTTTTGCATACACTTCTGAAACAGGAATAATTCCAGCTCTTAAATCGAGATTGAAATTTTGAAGCATATTGGTTCTGTAAAGCAACAGTGCTTTCATCACCTCATTTACAATAACATTTGGAACTATAAAAGTTGCGCCATCGCCACCGAAGAAAAATGGGACTAAAATTTTTGCTTTAAATGCTAGGTTTAAAACAGTAACAATACTTCCAGTAGCAATTAGATTAACGGTTTCGTGTAAGCCTGATAAAACTGCATTTGTAGAACCTTTAATATCTGTAATAATAATATGCCAATCATTGGGAACATCAAAAAAAGCATCTTTCTTTATCAGTAATTCGCTTAGCGCAATTTTATTGATGGGTAAATTAGAAAAAAAAAGATCTTGATTCTCGGTCATAACTTTAATCTGGTCGATATCTAATGTACGTAAACTCCTGCTATAAAACATTCGCTTTTACAAGATGTTTACCTCATTAAAAACTAATGAATTAACAAAGTGTTTTGGAAGATATTTTTTTTATCTTTAATATCAATGCTATAATTTTATGAGAAAAATATTAATCTTTTGTTTCCTGCTCATCTCCCTTAAATCAATCGCCCAAAAGCAGCTTAGCCCAATTCAAACCTATCCAGGTTTATTTGAAAAGGTGCAGTTGGCTGGTATTTATCCCGATAGTAAATCTTTTGCAGATGCTATTCCTAAAAGAACATCGAATGTGATTATGGAGGCTTATGCAAAGCAAAAAGATTTGAAAGAATTCGATCTCAAAAAATTTGTTAATGAGTATTTTAGTTTGCCAGAAAACCATAATGCACTTTATCAATCTGATGTAAGTGCAGGAATAGAAAAGCATTTGGATACACTTTGGAAAGTTTTGGAAAGAAGTCCTGATCAGGTTTCAGACATTAAGACATCACTTTTGCCTTTACCAAAACCTTACATAGTACCTGGCGGGAGATTTAGAGAAATATATTATTGGGATTCTTATTTTACAATGCTTGGCCTAAAAAAAGCAGGTAAAACAAAAATTATGAAAGATATGATCGATAATTTCGCCTATCTGATTAATACTTATGGTTTTATCCCGAATGGAAACAGAAGCTATTATTTAACACGTTCGCAACCTCCATTCTTTGCTTCTATGGTTCAGTTGTTGGCCGAAAACAACCCAGACGTTAAGGTTAGCGACTACAAAGAAGCGCTGGAAAAAGAATATAACTTTTGGATGAAAGGCGCTGAAACTTTAGCTAATGGTAAAGCAATTAACCATTCTGTTAAAATGAAGGATGGAACTGTGTTAAACCGCTATTACGATGCTGGCGATCAGCCAAGAGAAGAATCTTACAAGGAAGATTTTGAAGCAGCAAAGAAGACAAAGCAAATACCTGCCGTGTTTTTAAGAAATGTACGTTCTGCTGCAGAATCGGGTTGGGATTTTAGTAGCCGCTGGTTTGCGGATGGCGAAAATTTTAGTCAGATTATTACGACTGATATACTCCCTGTTGATTTAAATACATTGATGTATAACTTGGAGAAAACTATACAGACAGCCAATTTAGAGGCGGGCGATTTAAAGAAAGCAAGCTTGTTTTTAGCCAAGGCGCAAAAACGTAAAACGGCAATTTTAAAATACTTCTGGAACGATAAGCAGAATTTCTTCACCGATTATAATTGGAAAACGCAAATGCCATCAAAGCAAGTTACTTTAGCCGCTTTATTTCCTTTGTATTTTAAAATAGCAACACCCGCTCAGGCCAAATTCGTTTCGGTGAAAGTTGAGCAGGATTTTTTAAAGTCAGGCGGTTTAATAACAACCGTAAAAACGACTAAAGAACAATGGGATTCGCCAAATGCGTGGGCACCATTGCAATGGGTAAGCATTCAAGGACTGCATAATTATGGATACGATAAACTTGCTGATACCATAACTAAACGATGGGTAAATTTAAACATCGCGGTATTTAAACAAACAGGTAAGCTTATGGAGAAATATAATGTTGTTAATGCCGATAGTAAAGGCGGGGGTGGAGGGGAATATCCTTTACAAGATGGTTTTGGTTGGACAAACGGTGTCTTACTAAAGTTATTAAAATAGAGTTTACAAGCTTAAAAGCATCATTTTATTTTCATTGGGAGAATAAAATGATGCTTTTTTATTGAGAATGTTTTGATATTAATTTCTGAATTAAAAAATATTTAAACTTCTATTCAGATTCTTAAATTTCTTAAAGTTGTTTTATTTTTTATTGGTATTTATGAATGTTTTTCCATCAACTCCAACACCAGTTATTTTTACTGATTTCCAGTTTGGAGGTAAAACACTTGGTATCTGTGTAATTCCTTTTGGAGAAATATCTAATCCGCCAAAACCCATTAAAACACTTTGTAATACACCCCCTGCTCCAGTTGCGAAATAAGGATTTGTACCCCCTTTAGTTTCTGCAATAACTCTGAATGGTGGATTTAAATTTGGTTGATATGCCTCTTTAAAATAAGAATAAGCTTTATTACCGTTTCCAGTTCTTGCATAAAGCAAGGCAAAAATGGCATGAGTCATTGCAGGTGTTCCTTCATCAGGTATTCTGGTTTCGTAATATGCGAGGTCTTTTTCAATCTGATTTTTATCTACAATAGTTTTTAAAGGATAGGCGAGTAAATTAACATCAGCTTGTTTTATACCCTCGCCGTTGTAACTAGCGTGTTCCTTGGTAACCCCATCAGGAAATTTCAAAACGGGAATGTTTTTCTCAACTAATTCCCAGTCTTTATTTAAAGGCATCCCTAAAATAGCTGCGGCTAAATTTGCATTCTTTAAGTTCAGCTTAGCTGCAGCATTGGTAAAGGCGTTATTATCAACATTTTCTGCCCATTCATCTGCTGCTACAACATTTTTTATATCATATTGATTCGGTCCATTTCTTTCTACTCTACTCGCCCAGAAATCTGCAGTTTGAGATAAAATAGGCCAGCCTTTTTCTTTTAACCAGATTTTATCCTGGGTTACAGCATAATAATTCCAGGCTGCGAGTGCAACATCGGCAGAAATATGGTGTTCAAACGGACCGCTTAACGCCCAAACAGGTGTTTCTTCTACACCAGTATCGGCACTTTCCCATGGATACATGGCCCCTTTGAAACCATGAGAAAAAGCATTTTTCTTTGCAGCTTCCAATCTCTCGAAACGATACTCGATTAAAGATTTGGCAATATCAGGATGTAAAACAAGCAAAGCTGGAAACATCCAAATATCCGTATCCCAAAAAACATGGCCATTATAGCCTAAACCAGATAAACCCATTGGCGACAAAGAATAGGAAGTGCCTGCTCTAGAAAAGGCTGTTAAATGGTATAACATGCTGTGTACATCTTGCTGTGCCTGCGGATCACCTTCTATTTGAATATCCGATTTCCATATTTCATCCCATGCCGAATTATGGAATTTAATTAATCTGTCATGTCCTTCCAGCTTGGCAAAAATCGTCATGCGCTCTGCTTCGTTAAGCGGATCTGCATGTTGAGCAGAGCTAATCGTACTTCCAACAACTGAATAGGTATAGCTTTCGCCAGCTTTTAAGGTTTTATTAAATTTCATCAAATGGCTATTATTATCCCACATTTCATGGATAATTTTCGGCTCGCTACCATGTTGTTCGGTAAATAAAAAACTATTCGAAGCGCATAACTGTAATTTGCCAGTAGGACTCTTCGCTGTCGAAGTAAGTAAACTAAGGGTGACATGCGGTCTATCGATTTCATTATAGTAATTTTCGACATCTCTAAGCGCGTCGGGGGTTTCCATTACGCTTGCGGCCGTTAATTTTAAATCCTCTTTGGCTGTAATTGTTACATCCATTAATACCGAAAATGGTAATTGCCTCAATGCATAGTAAGTATACTTTATAGTCGCTTTACTTCCGTAATTTAGCTGTGTGGTAAAAGAGGCGTGCTGCATATTCAATTCTTGCTGCATGGCTTGGGTATTTTGTCCATCCAATCGCTTTCCATCAATTTCAATATACATATTAAGTAAATTAAAACCGTTTAGGAAATTACTTACACGCCCTCTTCCGTAAGTATCGTAAGCACCAGCAAGCACAACATTTTTAACTTTAAAAGGTTGCGGGGCAGAAACTATTCCAATAATTCCGTTTGCAACGGTTACGCCATAGTAATTGTTCGGATCTATTTTATCGGCTTTGATTTTCCAGGGGTCTTGTGCTTTCGAAACCAAACCAAAGGATATTATTAATAAAAGTATCGGCGTAATCTTCATGGTGATAAATTTGTATTGTACTTTTTACTAAAAAACTAAGCCTGATAAAATCAGGCTTAGTTTAATTAATATTTAGTGTAAATTAATAACCTGTATTTTGAATCAGGTTTGGATTTCCAAGTTGGTTATCAGGGATAGGGAATAATAAGTATTTAGCCTCGCTCGCTGGTTTTTCTTGCCAAGCTGCAAGGAATTTTCCAAAACGAATTAAATCCTGTCTTCTGAAACTTTCCCAATAAAGTTCGCGACCACGCTCATCAAGTAGAATGTCTAAAGTTAAGCTTGGCAGTGTAGATGCACCTCTAACTGTTCTAATTGAATTAACAATCGTTAGTGCTTGTGGCGTTAATGAAGTTCTTAATTGTGCTTCTGCTTTCATTAACAGCACATCAGCGTAACGGAAATAAACCCAATCATTATCAGGTTTTTTAGAGCCTGAATTTGCATAATCTACTGGATATTTAATAACACGGATACCAGCAACCTCTAAGTGATTAGGATCGCGTTCGATAATGCTTACTTCTGGAGTAAAAGCCAAAGGATTTCCTTTTCTATCTTTTAAGGCAGCACCGTTTTGATCAACTTGCTGACCAACTAAAAATCCAACTCTCAAACCAGAGACATTGGTTTGACCAGCATACGAACCACCTCTTCTTTTATCTGCTGCTTCGAATTTAGCATAAAAGTTAGATAAGGAAGAGAAGCCATTGTAACCACTCGGGTTTTGATTATAATGGGTGGTACATTTCCACTGGCCATCTAAATCGCTTCCAGAAGTACCACCAATATTTTGTGCAGTAAAAATATTCTCTTTTGACAATACATCATTAGTAGGTGCAAAATTATCAAAGTAGTTAGCAGATAAAACATAACCACCTGTAGCAATTTCATCAGCTAATGTGATAACTTTAGCCATGTCTGCCGCGTCGAAAGTAGGCGCATTTCTATTAATAAAGGCACCTTTATTTAAATATACTTTCATTAAAAGTGTTTTTGCTGCATTTTTATTGGCAATGTTTGCTGGGCCAGCTGGTAAATCAGGAATGATTGCCGTTAATTCATTAACCAAGTAAGCAACTTCATCGGCTGCATTTCTAACTCGCGATGGTTTAGTTACGTCTTCACCTGCGTCTCTGTACGGAACTTGTCCCCAGCCATCTAAAATTGAAAATTGCGCAAAGGCACGTAAAAAACGAGCTTGTGCAGCCTGGCTTGGAGTCGGATTTGCGCCCAAAACGCTTGTTGATACATAAGAAATACTATTTAAATCTCTGAAAACATCAGAAATTCTAGAATGATCTGGAGCCCATTTATGTAAGTGTAACGAGCGCCATGCTCCATTATCATCCCAGTCGCCTGCACGGGTTGGAACAATTATCTCATCAGAGGTTACCTCTTGTAGAGCTGCCCAATTCCATGGAGCTTGGTAAGGGCCGATCATCGCTGCGTAAGATGCACCTAATAAACCCGAAACATTACCGCCAGATACCCCAGCACTTCCAACCTGACCATTCAGGTCTTCATTTAACTTGGTACAACCTGCAAAACTTAAGGCTACCATTGTTAAACCTATAATATATTTATTTTTCATGTTATTATGAATTAAATTAAAGAGAAAAATTAACTCCGAAATTGAAAGTTCTAGCAGTTGGATAAGCGGTGTAATCTATACCTGCAGATGGTACGCCACTTACACTCTTATTTACATTAACCTCTGGATCAAAACCTGTGTAGTTTGTTATTACAAATAAATTTTGTCCGTTAACATAGATATTCAAAGATTTGATTGCTTTACCAACATTACCAATGTTATAGTTAATTGTAGCATTCGCCAATTTTACATAATCTCCTTTTTCAATGTACCTAGAAGATGCAGCAATAGGATTTGCCAGAGATTCTTGAACTGGTAAACTTACTAAAGCTGAAGAAACATTACGTGTACCTAAATTTGAAATTGCCAATACTGAGTTTGCTGTATTGTTGTAAATGCTCTGTCCGAAAGCACCGTTTAAGTTTGCTGTTAAGGAGAATTTTTTATATCTGAAATTAGTACTGAAACCCATAATTACTTTTGGATTCGGATTACCTACGTAGTAGTTAGTAAAACCATCATCAGTATATAAAGAGAAACCATTTGCATCTAAACCGTTATACTGTCTGGTAACCATTGCAAAAAGCGGTAATCCATTTTGAATAACTTCTGTTGTCACTCCACTTAAACCTTGTCCGTTTAATGAACCAGTTTTGATGATGCCGTTAATGTTTTGAACTTTATTTTTGATAAATGTAGCGTTACCACTTACATTCCATGACATATTGTCTTTTTCGATTACATTTGCACTTAAACTTAACTCAACACCTTTATTGATAATTTGGCCTGGTAAATTCACCCAAGTAGGAACATTTCCACCAACTGCAGGTACAAATGAAATTTGAGGGAATAACAAATCGTTGGTTTCTTTGTTGAAATAATCAACTGATCCTGTTAGTTTATTGCCTAAAAATCCGAAATCAACTCCAACGTTGGTTTGTTTATCCGACTGCCATTTTAGGTTTGGATTTGCGTTGTTAATCGCTACTAAAGTTGGTGCACCATTGGCATTGCCATAATCATATCGTTGTTGTGCAGATCCAGAAGGGAAATCCTGGTTACCAGTTTTACCATAGCCCACTCTTAATTTTAGTTGGTCAATCCAGGCAGCATCTTTCATAAAAGCTTCTTTCTTAATATCCCACGCTGCTGCAAACGAAGGGAAGTAACCATAACGATTTGTTTTACCAAATTTGGTCGATCCATCCGCTCTGAATGTTGCGGTTAAAATATATTTACTATCGTAGTTAAAAATTGCTCTTGCGAAATAGGATTGCAACTCTGTTGTTGGGTTATTAAAAGCAGAGAAAGTACGGTTAGCAGGCGCAGTAGTTTGAAAAGAATCGGTATAATCTGATGCAATATCGCCAAAACCTGTTGCTGTATTAATGGTTCCCTTGTTAATGAAATTCGAATATTCGTAACCAACAATTGCGTTTAAATTTAATTTTGTTGCAATCTCTTTGTTAAAGTTTAAGGTATTGGTAAATTGTTGAGTAATTAATTCGGTGTTAGAATAACTTGCATAACCACCTAAGAAATTACCATCTGGCTGAATTCCTTGTAAGTTCAAGAAGCTTCTTGTTGATGCCCTTCTGTTACCATTACTGTAATTAACACTTGCAAGCATTCGGTATTCTAACCAAGGTGTTATTTTATAGTATGGAGATACACTTCCTAAAATGGTTGATACTTTAGCCTTATCGCTATTTGCGGCTAATGCAGCAAGAGGATTAATTGTTGTAGAGCCATAATCGATAAACAAACTACCATCTGGGTTATAAAATGATTGAGTTGGGTTCCAAGATAATGCCTGGCTAATTAAACTTCCTGTAAAACCTGCGTCGGTTGTAATTGGTGCAATACTTTCTAAGTATTGATTACTAATCATATTAATATCAAGGCCTAATTTTTTGCTTTCTAAGAACTTAAAATTACCGTTAAAACCTGCGCTGTATTTTTTAAAATCAGTAGATTTAATGATACCTTGCTGATCTTGATAGCCTAAAGATGCACGGAAAGTATTTCCATTTGAACCACCACTTATACCTACAGAATAGTTTTGATTGTAAGCGGTACGAAGAACTTCATCTAAAGCGTCAACACTTGTGCCGAAGTTTCCATTTGCTAAATTATATTTAGCTAAAGCTGCACGATATTCATCTCCTGATAAAACATCAACCTTTTTTGAAATGCTTCCAACACCTGCAGATGCACTAATATCTATTTTCGTATCGCCAGATTTACCGCGTTTGGTGGTGATTAAAACTACACCGTAAGCAGCTCGAGAACCATAAATTGCTGTTGCAGATGCATCTTTTAAAATCTCCATCGATTCGATATCAGCTGGATTGATAAAGTTTAATGGATTGCCATCTGGAGCAGTACCAATACCTGCACTGGTAGAAGGTCTTGCAGATCTACCATCAAGTGCAACTCCATCAACTACATAAAGTGGTTGTCCTGTACCTGTAATGGCTGAGTTACCCCTGATTCTTACTGTAGATGCGCCACCAGGCTGACCGCTATTGTTAATCATTTGCACACCAGCAACTTTACCCTGAATTAATTGATCAGGTGCGTTGAGAGGGCCTTTGTTAAAATCTTTAGCCGAAACAGTTGTAGCAGCCCCAGTTAAGTCACTTTTCTTAACCGAGCCGTAACCCACAACTACTACAGCATCAAGGTTATTTGATGAAAGTAAGGTAACATTCAAAGTGGTTTGGTTATTAACACTTACGGTTTGGGTTTCCATACCCACGAAGCTGAAAATTAATTTTGACGTAGGTGAAGGAACTGAAATTGAAAACTTTCCTTCAATGTCTGATTGTGTTCTGGTATTTGTGCCAGCTACCTGAATCGTTGCTCCCGGAATAGGTGATTTATCGCTATCGTAAACGATACCCTTTACTACAGTTTGAGCGAATGCCGCTGTACTAAGGAACAGCATTAAGAAACTTAATAGAATAAGTTTCTCCAAAGAATGCAATTTCTGTTTGTAAGACGAAACAGTCCAATTGCTTTTTGGTAAAGTAATGTTCATAATTGATTTATTAAATTGGTTAGTAAATTTTGGTTATTTAAGTTTTTGTAGGTTTAATCTTAAGGTGGGATGTGTTTTGTCATGTTTTTTCTGGTTAGATAGTTATTAGTTAAGATACAATTTATTTTACGTGTTAATCAAATTACCTTATATAATGGCTCAGATTTCTCTATTTTCTGTCTAGCAGTTGTAAGCGCATTTTCAATACAATCCTCGATAGATTTTTTGTTTATAAAATGTGCTAAAAAACCCGCCCAAAATGCATCGCCAGCACCTGTAACATTAACTACTTTGTTAACAGGTAAGGCTAGTTTATGAAACCAGGCTTGATTTTCTTTTTTGAACCAAACACCATCCTTTCCACAAGTAAGGCATATTACTCGTGCATCTATATGATTAAGTTCCTGCATCGATTCTTCAATAGTTAATTTTCTGCCCGTAAATCTTTCAATATCATCTAAGCTTATTTTTATAAGAGGCTTAAATCTGCAAATTTGATTGAAAACAGTAACTCCATTATCCTCATTCCAGATAGATGGGGCATAATTCCAATCAATCGACAGATATTTACCCATTTTGTAAGCCTTCGAAAAAGCATTTAAAATATTGCTTTTTGCTGGGTCCTTGCTCAACGCAAAAGCTGTGGTGTGTAATAATTCAGCTTCATTAATGAGGTTATCTTCAATTTTTTTTATTTGCAGGTCTGCACCTCTGTAAGCGATAAAATCTGGAGTGTTCTTACTCTTGCCAACTAATACCAAACTTGTTTGATAATTTGGAAGTCGGGTTAAATATTTGTCCGATAATCCAACTTCTTTTATCTCATTTATTAAATAGGTTCCTAAACCATCATCGCCAACCGAGCCAATTAGTTCGGCATCAATATTCATCCATTTTAAGTTTGCACATAAGTTTGCAGAACTTCCGCCTTGACTCATTACAAATCCAGAAGAAAACGCCAATGATTCTATATCTTTTTCAGATATTAAATCTGCCAGTAGCTCTCCAATTACCAGCACCTTTTTTTTCGATAGATTTTCATTCATAGTCTCATTCATCTCTTCCACCAATTAAAATTTAAAAAGCTTTGCAAAGGAGTTATTTAATATAGATTGCTCGGCAATTATGGCTCCCGCAGCACTCCAGGTACAACTTGGTACACCGCAAGGGTTTTTGTCCTCACCATGTAAGCATTCATTGAATAATTCTGCCTTAGCATTTGCTGTATGTATATTTACTACCAAATCTTTTGCAAGTACCGCTTCTCCATGTTGATTTAATGCGGAAACCAACCAGCCATTCCAAACTGCCCATAAACCACCATTATGAAAGTAATTTGGTTGGTTACGAAAGGCATAGGCGTAATTGTTTTTAAGCTCATTCATATCTGCATCTTCATTTTTAATAGTAGGATAGAAGGATGGGAGCATGAATTTTTTCTTGGTATATAGATTTTTAATCCAACTTAATAAGCTATCATTTTGGTGCTGATCGCCAATATTTAATAGTAAAGCGAATGTGTTGGCTTGTAGATCAAAATATTTGTAAATTCTTGCTGGATTAAATCCCATTAACCAAAATTCGTTCGAAGCATCTTCCATTTGATGAAGCAGATTTGGTGCATAGGTAGATTGATTAGCTTCTGTTTTCCAATAATTTTGTCGAATGGATTTTACAATCTTTTCTGCCTGATCTATCCAAAGTTTATTTGTAGTTATTGATGAAGCTAAACGTAATGCCCAAACCCTTAGTAGCTGGTCAAAAAGTATATAACCATGTTGTATATATTCATCAGCCCAATCTCCACTTTGTGGAACATAGATTAAATTTTTGCCATTAAATTCCCAGGCATCCATTACCGAAAAGCATTTTTTAAGTTCCCTTTGATATTTTTCCCAAAGGGATTTATCGCCAGTTAAAATTGTATAAGCACATACACCAATTACAGCCCAAGATGGATTGTCGGCTCGGCCTGAAGTTCCGCCATAACTTACTGTGTGATCAGTTGTTGAAACATTAGAAGGCATAAAACCAAGCGAATGCTGATTGCTTAAAAGTGTTTCTATAGTAGATTTAGCCGTTTCTATTAATTTTTTATCGTCACTCAATAATGCGGCAATTGATGTTATTACTCCATCTCTAGTCCAAACACGTTTATAATTATCGTGTTCATGCACAGCTGCAACAAATCCAAACGGTGTTGATGCCTCATGCAAAAGGTTTAAAGAAAGGTTATATGCATTTATATCGATCATCCTAGTTCTACGCTTTTTTTCTTGATGAATAAAACCATTATTCCGCCAATAGCAATTAATGCACCTGCAAATAAAATGGCATTTTCGGGGTTATGGCCCAAAAGGTACTTGTATATATATTTAAAAGTTATGGTTTCGAGTAGCATCGGCATAACGATAAACATGTTCAGTATACCCATAAAAATTCCAGTTTGCGCTTTCGGAATGCTCCCAGCCAGCATGGCATAAGGTGTACCCATCATACTTGCCCATGCAATACCCAATCCGATTATTGGAATAAAGAGCAAAGCTTCGTGGTTTATCATTGGCAAAGAAATCAGGCATAAACCACCTAATATCAGACTTAAAAAATGGACCCTTTGTGCTGTGATTTTCCTGGCGAAATAGGCCAAAGGAAAAGCAACTAAAAAAGTGATCACATTGTAACCCCCATTAACCGTTCCTGTTAGCAATTGTGCCGAGGCAAAGCCATCAGAAGCGGGATCAACGGTGTTAAAAATTGTTTTGGCCAAACACAGGGTAATGAATTGCCAATAGATAAACATTCCATACCAGTTAAAAAGATAAACAATGCCGAGCTTTTTCATTGTTGGTGGCATAACTTTAAAGGCCTCGATAATATCTTTAAAAATGCTTCCGATTCCGCCAGGCATTGCTTTAACCTTTTTAATTTCTTCTGCGGTTAAAGGCGTTTCTTTTGTGGTGAAACAACTGAACATAATAGAGCCGATGGAAACTACTCCTCCTATAAAAAAAGCAGCATAAGTGGTATATGGAATATTGTTTGCACTTCTGGAGTGAATACTGATTAAGCCCGCAGCAATTAAAATACCTGGCGTTAAGTTGGCTAAAGTAATGCCCAGGCCAGTAAAGAAACTTTGTGTTAAAAAGCCGAGAGCATGTTGTTCTGATGGGAGTTTATCGCTTACAAAAGCCCGATAAGGTTCCATTGTGATGTTATTGCCTGCATCTAGAATCCAAAGAATGCTTGCCGCCATCCAAATAGAACTGCTGTAGGGCATGGCAAATAAACAAATGCTGCACAGTATAGCTCCAATTAAAAAATAAGGTCTTCTTCTGCCAAATCTGCTGGTGGTTTTATCACTCATTGCACCGATAATTGGCTGAATAATTAATCCAGTCATTGGGCCAGCAAGATTTAACAGTGGAATCTGATCTGCATTAGCGCCTAAGTAAGAATATATCGGCGTCATGTTGGTTTGCTGTAAACCAAAACTATATTGGATGCCAAAGAAACCGAAGTTCATGGCTATAATAGATCCGAAATTTAACTTAATTCCCGATAAAAAACTTTCAACCTTTTTTTCTGAAGCTACAATCATATTTAAGGTTATTTAAGTTTATAAATTACAGATTGCCAAGGCAGTAAATTAATTCGGTTTGCTGTTATAGCTGCTTTATTATAATTACTGATTAGCAGTTTAGAAGCATTGGTATTTATGTTTTTATCGATTTTATAGTTGATGTTTTTAATTGAAAAATTTAAGATAACCAGCACCTTTTCATTTCCTTCGCTACGTGTATAACAGTAAACTTCAGGGTTGTTTATATCATAAACTTTATAAGTGCCATAAATTAAAGCAGCGCTATTTTTACGAAGGGCAACTATCTTTTTAAAATAAGATAAAACGCTATTTGGATCAACCGCTTCAGTTGTTACGTTAACTGCTTTGTAATTCTGATTAATTTTTATCCAAGGTTTGCCCGTCGTAAATCCTGCATTCTCTGAAGAATTCCATTGAAAAGGTGTTCGAGTATTATCACGCGATATGAATTTTTGTTGTTCCATAAAAGCTGTAACATTTTCGCCTTTGGCAACATGGTTTTTGTAAGCATTTATGGTGGCAATGTCTTGATAATCTTCAATTTTATCGAATTTGATATTCGACATGCCCAGTTCATCGCCATTAAAGTAAAATGGTGTACCACGCATGGTCATAATTAACGTTGTTAATAATTTAGAAGAAGCTGCTCTAAACTGCTCACTATCGTTGCCATATTTGCTCACCATTCGTGGTACATCATGGTTGGCGAGAAACACAGCTAGCCAGCCTTTATCAGCAAATGAGGTTTCCCATTTGGTAAAAACACGCTTAAGATCAGTAAGTTTATAACCTTTGGGATCGTTCCCGACATCCATCACTTCAAAATGATAGGCCATATTTAACTCATTTCTATCCTCATCTACGAGCGAGTGTGCATCTTCAAGCGTACTGCCTGCACCTTCTGCAACAGTCATTACATTATATTTGCTAACAACTGTTTTATTCATTTCCTTTAAATAAGTATGCAGGTTTGGACCCATACCGTAATATTTAATTATGTTTTTTTCGTAACCTTCAGGATATTTTTGCCAGGTAGTATCTTTTGAAACGTATTGAAAGGCATCCATTCTCAATCCATCAATTCCTTTATCTAACCAGAACTTCATCATATCGTAAACCTCGTTTCTAAGCTTTTCATTTTCCCAGTTCAAATCGGGTTGCTTTTGAGAGAAATAATGTAAATAATATGCATTAGTCGTTTTATCGAATTTCCAGGCGTCATTATTTACATCGAAGAAACTATATCTTGGTGTTGGCGTTCCTTTTTCTGCTGGCCACCAGTGGTAATAATCGCGGTAAGGATTTGTACGAGAAGATTTTGATTGTTTAAACCATTCATGTTCATCGCTGCTATGGTTAAGAACCATATCTAAAACCAGTTTAATTTTTCTTTCGTGCAATCCTGCAAGTAATTTGTCAAAATCATGCATGGTGCCAAATTCCTTCATTATGTTTCTATAGTTACTAATGTCGTAACCATTATCATCGTTAGGCGAAGAGAAGATTGGGTTTAACCAAACAGCATCAACCCCTAAACTTTTAATATAATCGAGCTTAGATATAATTCCTTTTAAATCGCCAACACCGTCGCCGTCACTATCTTTAAAACTTCTCGGATAAATTTGATACACTACAGCTTCCTTCCACCAGGTACGATTTTTAACTGTTTTGAAATTGCTGTCTTTTTGGGCATAGCCAAATGAAGCGATAAATAGAAGCGTGAACAATAAGAAACCCTTAACATGATTAAAATGCTTAGAAACTTGCGGTCTTCTAAATATGGAAGTTTTACCGTTAGTTAAAAAGATAGGCGAATGCGAGTATTTTTTTCTTTTGATTTTACTCATAATCACTCTAATCAGTTTGGTTAGAAACATATTTAAAGTTTAGTTTTAGTTAGGTATTTGGCTAGATTACTAGATTAAGAAAACAGTTTAAATAATTAAACCTTGGCTTATCTTTTGTTTCTAATAATTATATGAAGATAAAAGTAAAAGCGATTCGAAACCCTGCAAAATAGAGAAATTTAACCGCAAACGTTTGCGGAAACATTTGCGGAAATGTTTGTTGTGGAAAACTTATATTTGAGTAACCAAATAAATAGAGATGCGTCAAAATCCTACATTAAAGAAAATTGCTGAAAAGTTAAGTCTAAGTATATCAACAGTTTCCAGAGCTTTAAAAGACCATCCAGATATTTCGGCTGAAACAAAAAAGAAAGTGAATGAGCTGGCCGAACTTATAGAGTACGACCCAAATCCTTATGCCGTAAACCTGAGAACACATAATAGCAAGGAGTTTGCGGTGGTTGTTCCGAGTCTTTCGAATTTCTTTTATCACTCCTTTATAAGTTCGATTGAGGAAGATGCAAGGATTTATGGGTATTCGATTATTATCTATCGTTCATCTAACGACCCAAAGATCGAACTGGAGATTTTGAAAAATTGTAGGCATAAAAGAGTTTCAGGAATATTTATTGCCATTACATCAGAAACCAAAGAAATAGAACCTTTTCTTAAATTGGATACGCAAGGCATTCCAGTTATTTTTTTTGATAAAGTTCCTGCGTATGAGTCGTGCAATAAAATTTGTGTTAATGATGCACACGCAGCAACTTTAGCGGCTTTAGAAATTTTAAAAAAGGATGTTAAGCGTGTTTTTGGCATTTTTGGCGATAAGAATATGTCAATAACCCAGGTTAGGTTACCAAAATTCTCTGAAGTGCTGTTAGATGCAAGTCCTGATATAAATTTAGAAACGGTGCACGCTACGAGTTCAGATGAAGCAGAAAGTATGACTTTAAAGGCGCTATCAAATTATAAGAAAAATGATTTTGTAGTTTTTTGCATGAGCGATGAAACTTTAGCTGGAGCCATGAAAGCCATTCAACGAAAAGGGCTTAAAACGCCAGAGGATATTGGTATAATTGCGATAAGCGATGGAATGATTCCTAAGTTGTTTTATCCAGAAATTACTTATGCCGAAACAAGTGGCTTTAAGTTGGGTAAATTAGCTTTTAGTAGAATGATGAAATGTATAGCTGGAAGTTCGTTTGCGCAAACCATAATCGATCAATCAATTCTTGTAAAAGGTGGTTCGCTTTAAGTGTTAAGGTAAAATGTTAAACGGTTGCAATTGTTGTATTATATAATCATTTTTAAGAAATGTAAATTTTGTAACTGTTTTTCAGCTAATTAATTTATTTTTAATAAGATTTTCCTCCAAATTTATATGACTAAAACTTTTATTTCTGATTCTCCAATGCGTATTTACGCTTTAAGCGAAAAATCAGTTACAATAGAATTTGGAGATACAATAAGTAAGGATTTATCTGTTACAATAGCAGCTTTTAACGAGGTAATTCTAAGGAATCCCTTTTCGGGACTAAATTCAACTGTTCCAGGCTATTGTACTTTAAGCATTTTTTACGATCCAGTTTTAGTTAATGCTTCTGCACTCTCGGGCGAAACCTGTTTCGAAAAAGTATCTGCGTATATCAATCTACTTAGCCTAAAAGAAAAGAATGATGCCACCTTTTTAAGTGATCAGGTTGTTATTCCAGTTTGTTACGATGAGCAATTTGGTCCAGATATTTCGGAGGTTGCTAATATCAATAATTTGAGTAAAGCAGAAGTTATTCAATTGCATACTGCTGTTGAGTACAGGGTATTTATGATTGGCTTTGTGCCAGGTTTTGCTTATTTAGGCGGGATGGATGAAAGATTATCTACTCCAAGAAAGCAATTTCCGAATCCTAGAATTGCACCAGGTTCAGTTGGTATAGCAGGCGGGCAAACTGGAATCTATCCAATGGAAACGCCAGGCGGTTGGCAAATTATAGGGCGAACGCCAATTAAAATGTTTGATGCCGCAAGAGAAATTCCATCTTTTTTAAAAGCAGGCGATCAGGTTGTATTTAAATCGATTAGTGCCAAAGCGTTTAATGATTTAGTTGAAGTATGAGGATCAGTATCATTAAGCCAGGAATATTCAGTACCATTCAGGATTTAGGCAGAAACAATTTTTTAGATCAAGCTGTGCCAGTTTCTGGTGCAATGGATAGTCTGGCTCATAGAATTGCTAATCGAGCCATTGGAAACAACGATAATGCCGCAACTATTGAATTTACATACGCTGATGCAAGTTTTAAAGCAGAAACTGATATCTTGATTTCGTATAGCGGAAAAGGAGCATACCTGAATTTTAATGGACAAATTGTACCAGATGATAGACCCTTGTTTTTTCCTGAAGGTTCGGTAATTAAGTTAACGCCTAATATAAATGGTGTTCGTACCTATTTAGCAATTTCGGGGGGATGGGATGTACCAAACTTAATGGGAAGTAAAAGCACTTATGTGCCAGCAAAATTAGGCGGGTTTAATGGTCGTGTTTTACAAAAGGGCGATGTATTGGAAAATAAGAATGAAGTAAATACGGTAGCCGAAACGATTCTTAAACAACTATCAGGCAAAGGCTATTCATATACCAGATGGAGCATTGCTACAACTGAATTAATCCCTGCGGATTTGAAAACCATAAGAGTTGTTCCAGCAAATGAGTTTGGATGGTTTGATGTAGATTCAATTCTCACATTTTTGTCTAATCCATACACTATTGGCATAAAAAGTAATCGAATGGGGTATCAGCTGGTTGGTAAATCTTTGAAACGAAAAATAAAGAAAGAACTTTTAAGCACAGCGGTAAGCCCAGGAATCATTCAGGTTACGGGAAGTGGCGAACTTATAATTTTAATGGACGACTGCCAAACTACTGGCGGATATCCTCGAATTGCCAGAATCGCAGATGTAGATTTATCACTTTGTGCGCAATTAAAGCCAGGCGATGTAATAAATTTTACGGAAATTTCTGCAGATGAGGCTGAACGTTTGTATTTTGAACGGGAAAGTGAATTATCAATAATTACCGATTCTATAAATTTTAAATATTTAATCTGATGAAAAGTATAGATATTAACTGCGACATGGGAGAGGCATTTGGAAATTATTCAATGCCCAATGATATCGTTTTGATGGATTATATCTCATCAGTAAATATAGCCTGTGGTTTTCATGCTGGCGATGCACAGGTTATGCAGGATACTGTAGCGCTGGCCTTGCAAAAAGGTTTGGCTATTGGCGCACACCCTGGATTTCAGGATTTACAAGGTTTTGGACGACGGGAAATGAAAATATCTGCTAGGGAAGCTTACCAGATCACACTTTATCAAATTGGAGCCTTAAATGGTTTTGTTAAGGCTGTGGGTGCAAAATTACATCATGTTAAAGCACACGGCGCACTTTATAACATGGCAGCAAAAGATGTAGAGCTTGCTAAAGCCATTGTACAAGCGGTTTACGATTTTGATGCTAATCTAATTTTATATGGATTGGCTGGAAGTAAAATGATTGAAGCAGCAGAAAGATCAGGACTTGCTACAGCTTCTGAAGTTTTTGCCGATAGAAGTTACCAGGATGATGGATCATTAACGCCAAGAACGCAGCCCGAGGCAATGATTGAAGACGAAAAACAATCTGTAAAACAGGTTTTAAAATTTGCTGAACATCAAGAAGTCGTTTCAATGAACAACAAAATAATCGCAGTAAAGGCAGAAACACTTTGTTTACATGGCGATGGTAAACATGCTATAGAGTTTGCTAAAACAATAAGGGAAGCGTTTAAATCGATAGGAATTGCTGTAAAAGCACCATAACTAATCAAATGAAGAAAAAATATAATTGGAGTATTCTTTTAGGTGCGGCATTTTTAATGGCTTCTTCGGCTATTGGTCCTGGTTTTTTAACGCAGACGGCTGTTTTTACGGAACAACTTGGGGCAAGTTTCGCCTTTGTAATTCTACTTTCGATTATTTTGGATGCTGTAGCTCAGTTAAATATCTGGAGGATTATTGCTGTTGCCGATAGACCTGCACAAGATATTGCCAATCAGGTATTCCCTGGTTTGGGTTACTTTATATCTTTTTTAGTTTTTTTAGGTGGTTTAGCATTTAATATCGGAAATATTGCGGGCGCCGGACTTGGCTTAAATGTACTCTTCGGAATTAGTGTAAGTCATGGCGCTGTAATTAGTGCCATTATTGCAATCGGCATTTTTATTTATAAAGAGGCAGGCCAAGCGATGGACGTTTTTGCAAAAACCATGGGTTTGATTAAGATTTTACTTGCTCTGTTTATTGCCTGGGTAAGCGAACCACCGTTAGCAGAAGCTGCAATAAGAGCTGTAAATCCGACGCAATTTAGCTTTACCGCTGTGTTAACAATCGTTGGCGGAACAGTTGGTGGTTATATTACCTTTTCAGGGGCACATCGCTTACTCGATGCCAGACAAACTGGTATAGAAAACCTGAGTGCTGTAAATAAGGGTGCGCTAAGCGCTATTGGTTTGGCATCACTAATGCGCTTGCTCTTGTTTATTGCCGCTTTAGGCGTAGTAAGCACAGGTGTAAAGCTCGATCCATCAAATCCTGCGGCGTCAGTTTTTAAATTAGCAAGTGGCGAATTGGGATATAAAATATTTGGAGTTGTAATTTGGGCTGCTGGTATTTCATCAGTTGTGGGTTCTGCTTACACATCGGTTTCATTTATTAAAAGTTTTCACCCTGTGATATTGAAATTTAACCGAGAAATAATTATAACTTTTATTTCAGTTTCCTGCATAATATTTATCCTTATTGGCAAACCTGTTTCTATATTATTAACTGTAGGGGCAATTAATGGGTTTATTTTGCCAATTGCTTTAGGAATTATGCTTGTTGCAGCTTATCGTTCTAAAATTGTTTCAAATTATAAACAACCGTTATTGTTAACCATAACAGGTTTGGCCGTTGTAATTACCATGGTATGGATGAGTTACGGCACAATTGTACAGATGATAACTGGTAAATAAAAATTAACTTTAGGTTCAAACCAAATTAAACTGATTTATGAAAAACGGAGAAAATGTATCCAATGTTCAGAGAAGAAAATTTCTTAGTAATTTAACTATTGCAACTGGTTCTGCAGTGCTGGTTTCTTCTCCATTCTCTTCCATAGCATCTGTATTTGTAGAAGAATCTCGTCAAATAACAGTAGGAGAGATCATGAATTCGTTTATAAGTGAGGTTCCGAATGGTGCAATTCCGAACACGGTTGATACATTAAAATCGGGCAATGCAGATATTGTAGTTACTGGTGTGGTTACTTGTATGTTTGCTACAATCGAAGTTATTCGCAAAACAATTGCTTTAGGTGCAAACTTTATAATAGCCCACGAGCCAACTTTTTATAATCATCAGGATGCAACAAAATGGCTTGAAAATGATAAGGTTTTTAAATATAAATCGGAATTACTAAAAAAACATAATATTGCTGTTTGGCGAAATCATGATTACATTCATAGTGTTCATCCAGATGGTGTTAGAAAAGGTTTGGTTGAACGCTTAAGCTGGGGTAAATATGGTAATCCTGATCAGAATATGTACAACTTTACATCTGCATTAAGTTTAAAAGAACTTATTCATGATTTAAAAGCGAAACTGGAAATTCCTTCGCTTCGTTATATTGGAGATTTAAAGGCCTCTTGCAGCAAAATTTTACTTATGCCAGGTGCTGCGGGCGGACAAAGACAAATTGAGGCCATAATTAAAAATAGACCCGATGTTTTAGTTACTGGCGAAATTTCTGAATGGGAAACCGCAGAATATGTTCGGGATGCAAGAGCAAAAGGCGAAAATATTTGTTTAATTGTGCTTGGGCATGTTGCAAGTGAAGAAGATGGAGCTACATATATGCTCAATTGGCTTAAAAATAAGTTCCCATCCGTTAAAGGAAATTTTATTAAAACTGGTGCTTCACTTTCGATATTGTAAACTTACTGATAGCCAGCGGCCTGAAGTTTAAATAGTTCTGCATATCTTCCATCTGCTTTAAGTAATTCTGCATGAGTACCAGATTCTAGAAGTGTTCCTTTATCTAAAACTAAAATCCGATCGGCAAGGCGAGCTGTAGAAAATCTGTGGGAAATTAATACCGCCGATTTTCCTTTTGTTAATTCTGCAAAGCGTTGAAACACTTCATATTCCGCACGGGCATCTAAAGCTGCGGTTGGTTCATCGAGTATTAAAACCTGTGCATCTTTCATGTAGGCTCTTGCTAGTGCAACTTTTTGCCATTCTCCACCCGAAAGTTCTACGCCATCGTTAAACTTTCTACCTAACCATTGCTGATAAGCACCTGGAAGTTTCAACGCTAATTGATCGGCAAGACTTTCTTCAGCTGCCTTTTTAACCAATGCTTCGTTATCTATTTCTTTTATGTTTCCTACGGCTATATTTTGGTGAAAGGTCATTTGATAACGAATGTAATCTTGAAAAATAATACCGAGGTTATGCCTTAAATCATCTAAATCGTAAGTTTTTAAATCCTTTCCATCTAATAAAATCCGACCCTCGGTAGGATCGTATAAACGAGCCAAAAGCTTTACCAAAGTTGTTTTGCCAGCACCATTTTCGCCTACCAACGCTAGTTTTTCTCCTGGTTTTAGTTCGAAGCTCAGGTTTCTGTTTGCCCACCTTTCTGTATTATGATATTGAAAACCTACATTTTCGAAAATAAAGCCAGTTTTTATAGGATTTGGAAAAGGTAAAGCATTTTCTGGTTTGGTGATTTTTGGTTTAATCTCGAAAAATTCGATAAAATCATTCAGATAAATGGCACCTTGCGATACCATGGTAAATCTTGCCAACATGGTTTCCATTAAACCGCTAAGCTGGCGAAATGAACCTGCAAGGAAAGTTAAACTTCCAACGGTAGTTTTACCCTGAACAGTATTGTAAATAATAAAACCATAAGCGGCGTAATAACCCATTGTGCCGAGCACAGAAAAGAAAGTTCCCCAGGCCGAACGACGAACAGCCAGTTTGCTATTATCAGCATAAAACTTATCTGATAAGGTTTTAAACCTCCCAATTATAAAATCGGCTAGGCCAAATATCTTAACCTCTTTAGCTGTTTCATCACTGGCACCTAAATACCTAACGTAATCCAATTCCCGTCTCTCTGGAGTTTGGCTTCTCGAAAGCGCATAATTTTTACTGTTGAAATAGGATTCGCCTAGAAAAGAAGGAATTATAGCAAGAAGCAAGAGTAATATTAACCAAGGATTAAAAGCGATTAGTGCAGTTAAAAGAAATGCCATTGATATAAAATCCTGCACCTGGCTCATCACCTGAGAAAGTAAGACCGTTCTTCCAATGGTTTGTTGTCTGGCTCGTTCTAATTTATCGTAAAATACAGAATCCTCAAACTGATCTAAATCCAAAGTTGCAGCATGTTTCATAATACGCATGGAAGTGTAGTTAGAAAACAAATCGCCTAACAGGCTGTCCGTTAGGTTTATCATTCGGTTCAATCCATCTGTTAGTATAGCTAAAGCGAATTCCAAAGCAACTAATTCCCACAGCTTTTGAATATCTCCGCCAGCAGCATTGCTGTTTAAGGCTACAACCTGATCTATAATTAACTTGCCGACATAAAGCAAGGCAACAGGCATTGCAGATCGAAGAATTCTTAAAGCAAAGCTGATAGAAGTTTTACTGGGGCTGCTTTGCCAAACCAGTTTAAAAAAATTGGGTAAATTCTTCAGCGACGATAAACGATCTCTGAATGATATGTTTTCTATTGGAATTGTATTTCTGCCTTTTGCCATTAATGTTTATAGGATCAAGCAAATCTAAAGTTATTCCTGATTTTGACTAACAGCGCTATGTAAAATCATCTAATAAGAGCGAAGCTATTTTTGTTTAATCTTCTTCGAAAAATCTGCCGAGAGTTTATTCAATGCTTCATCATATCCTTTTCTATCTACAAATGCCTCAGGATTGTAAGCCGCGTTTTCCTGGTGTTTTTTGTGAAGATCGAACTGACTGGCATGTGAAGAAAGCCAAATATCAAATGATAAACTCTTCATTTTTTGAAGGGTACTTCTGTAGTCTTCTTCAATTTTAGGGTAGGCAGGTATTTCTGAGAATTTTTTATCAGTTACAATACTTGGCATATTGGCTATTAATACTTTATATGCTTTGTTCTTATCTTTTACTTCAAATATATAACTGCAAGAACCTTTCGTATGTCCAGGGTGATGAAGCATTTTAAGCTTCATGTTTCCTAAAGAAATTAGATCACCATCACTTAATAGTCTATTTGTTTTAACTGGTTTGTAGCTAGGTTCTTTTCCGCCCAATGCATAATCAGAACTTCCACCATCTATAGCAACAGTTACATCCTCCTTATTCATCATTACGCTGGCATGCGTTAGCTGTTGGAAATCGGCCATTGCCCCTAAATGATCGTAATGGGCCTGAGTAGTTAGTAAAATTTTAATATCGCTAACCTTAAAACCCAATTGCTTTATGTTATTGCTAATTATAGCGTAGGAGTTGGCTAAGCCTGTATTAATTAATATATTTCCTTTGTCGGTTGTTATTAGGTAACAAGCTAAATCGTAAGTGCCAACGTAATAAAGGTTGCCCGCAATGCGAAAAGGCTTGTAAGGTTTCGACCATTCTGCAGGTGTATCCTTAGGTTCGATTACTTTTTGAGCAAATAACTGGAAATTGAAAAGAGATAAACCAATCAATATTAAGGCTGTTTTTTGTATATTTCTCATAAAAACTAATTAGGGCTAAGATAATATATTAAGGCGATAACTAATAAAACGTAAACCTGAAGGCAGACTTATTTTACTCTTTAAATTTTATTTTGCTTACTAACAGTGGCTTATCCATAAGCGTGTAAAATTCTTTCGTTAATATTTGTTTACTAAAAATATTAGTATAGTTTTGCCGTAGTTTCAACAAGAATTGATATCATTTGTGTTGTTGATTAAGAATTAATTTGAAGATATTTTATGACAGTTACCGTATTAGCAATTACAGAAACTGATTTTGTTCCTGATGTTTCATTAGCTAGAATAATGAATGAACGTTTGAAACAGGCTGCTGCAGAATTACAGGATATTCATTTACAATCTATGTTGTCTGTTGGTCAACGTAAAGATGATTTGGTGGTTTATATAAGCTACAATCCAAAATATACGATCAGATTTAGGGTGGTTAACGATGTGCCAGAAGAGGTAGAAAACTTTGTTGCATACACTTGTGGTAACCTTGGCTATATAAAATGGAAAACTAATGTGGTGAACGTTTTTAAAGGGAATGAATAGTGAAATACAAAATATTGATAACCTTAAAGAACCCGCTTTAAACTTAGCGCCACTTTGGCTACCCGAAAAATATTATAAAGAAAGTCCGTGGCACCGAAATTGGAAAAAAGCCTTTCCCGAAAGTTTTCGTGAAAAAAGCTTTTGTTGTGAAATAACTGGCGAATTACATCGTGCAGATGTATTTACCCCATGCGGTACCGCAATCGAGTTTCAAAACTCGCCAATAACTTTAGTTGAAATGCAGAGTAGGGAGGCGTTTTATCCGAAGTTAGTTTGGATATTGAATGGAAAAAAGTTCAAAGGTTTCCGTTTGTTAAAAAACCTTCCTCATCCTGATCATCCTAAACTTGTAGACTACGAATTTTGCAATACCGATCATTTGTCAATGATTCGCAAGGCTGATGTTTTAAATCCGCTAATCACACCTAAGGTTTTAAATTTTTATCATCCTGAGATCAAGGGTTTACAGATTACCTCAAACTTTTATCACTTTTGCTGGAAACAGCCTCATACCGTTTGGTTTGCTGCTAAAGCTCCAATTATTGTCGATTTGGGTGGCCATTTTCTTTACCGAATGCGAATTAGAAAACAGTTGTCTGGCGATTATCCATATTTGGAAATGATTAGCCGAAAGCAATTTATTGAAGAATATTTGTGTTTTGGATAGTGCTAAAAATATTTATCAATACTTAAACCATAGGTTAAATTAAGGTTTTCACGTTGTGTAATATTTAGTTTGTTGTAATTTAAAGCAGTTGTTAGGCTAATCCATTTTCTAATTTTCAAACCTACAGTTGTAGAAGAACGGATAATGTAATCACCTTTTCTTGAATAAGAATTTTGTAAGAAATGACTGCCATCTAAGCTTACAATGTTTTTGATTAAAAAATGAAATTGCAGTCTGAGCGAATTTCTTATCGTGTTGTAATCTTCAAGTTCAACTAAGCTACTTTGATCAAAAAGAACGCCGTTACTTACATTAATATAAGTATTGGTTTTATCTACAAAATTGTAGGCTATTCCTCCTCCAGCTAAAAGTTGATTTTTAATTTTTAAAGAATAACTGGTGTTGTAATTTACGAGCCCCCAATAATAAAAATGAGGGAAGGTTTTATACAAATTGAAATTCATGGTAGTCGAGAAATCATTATTACTTAAGGCTTTATTTTGTTTCCCATACAGCCAGGTTGTACTGCTATTTAATACGATACTTTTCTTTTTTATCCCAAGGTTGATGTTGTTATTTAGTAAATAAGCAGTTTCATTATTGGTTTTATTTACTGAGCCTGTAGAACTTGCATTAATGTGGTAGTTCGTAGAATCGCTAAACTGAGCTTTAGCGATTAAGGCCGAAATGGAAAAAAACATCGATAGTAAAAATATTTTCATACGTTTTTAACAGATTTAACTCCTGAGATGTTTGAACGATTCTGAAGTGTTTTCTGAAGGTCATTTGTAGAAAGATAAACCTTAGTTGGTTTTATAAAAGATATTTTTGTTCGTCAGATTAAAAATCCTGAAGATATGAACAACAATTCGCTTAAAAATATACCATACTCCGTTCTCGACCTTGCAACCGTTTTAGACGGCTATACTGCTGCCGATACTTTCAAAACAAGTTTAGAAATTGCTCAACAATCTGAAAAATTAGGTTATACTCGTTATTGGTTTGCAGAGCATCATAATATGGCTGGTGTTGCCAGTTCTGCAACTGCAATACTTATTGGTTTTATAGCTGGCGGCACAAAGAAAATTCGTGTAGGTTCTGGTGGAATAATGCTGCCCAATCATGCACCGCTTATTGTTGCCGAACAATTTGGAACTTTAGCCTCGCTTTATCCTAATCGTATCGATTTAGGTTTAGGTAGAGCGCCTGGAACTGATCAGGTTACAGCTATGGCAATTAGAGGTGAGAATTTTAACGCCGCACATAATTTTCCAAGGGATGTAGATCAGTTGCATCAATTATTTTCGGCAGATAATTATGGTGCAAAAATACGTGCCATTCCTGGAGAGGGATTGGATATTCCAATCTGGATTTTAGGTTCTAGTACCGATAGCGCCAGACTTGCCGCAGAAAAAGGTTTGCCCTATGCTTTTGCCAGTCATTTTGCTCCAGCTTATTTTGAGCAGGCCATTACAATTTACCGAAACAACTTTAAGCCTTCTAAATTTTTAAAAGAGCCTTATGTTATGGCTTGTGTAAACGTTGTTGCCGCAGATACCGATGATGAAGCAGAAGTATTGTCTAGCTCAGTAAAAAGGATGTTTTTAGGCGTAATAACTGGAAGAAGAGAAATGCTAAAACCACCTGTTCAAAATATCAATGCACACTGGGATCAGCTCGAAAAAGAAGCGGTAGAACAAATGCTTTATTATTCTTTTATTGGCGGTTCGGAAACGATAAAAGAAAATTTAGAGGCTTTCGTTGCAAAATATGGCGTAAATGAAATTATGAGCACTTCGCATATCTACGACCATAAGGCCAAATTGCATTCGAATAAGATTTTTGCAGGTTTATTTAGCTAAGATTAATAACGCACACTGGTAAATTATTTGAAAGCTCAAGATAAATTTTAAACTACCTTTGTGCGAAATATGAAATCGTACCTAAACTTATTCGACTTTAAACAAAAAGTCAACTATAAAAACGAAATACTTGCTGGACTAACGGTGGCAATGACGATGATGCCAGAGTCTTTGTCGTTTGCTATTCTGGCAGGTTTTCCGCCTTTGGTAGGTTTATATGCTGCATTTATTATGGGTTTAATTACCTCGATTTTTGGTGGCAGACCAGGCCTAATTTCGGGCGGGGCGGGAGCAACCGTAATCGTTTTAATTGCCTTAATGAAATCGAATGGTATTGAATATGTATTTGCGGCCATCGTTTTAGCGGGTGTAATTCAAATAATAGTTGGCCTTTTTAAATTAGGGAAATTTATAAGGCTGGTTCCTCAACCTGTTATGTATGGTTTTGTTAACGGCTTGGCTGTAGTGATTTTCATGGCTCAGCTCGAACAATTTAAAACAGTAGTAAACGGTCAACTGGTTTGGCTTTCGGGTAATGCACTTTATCTAATGGTGGGTTTGGTTTTACTAACCATATCAATTGTTGCTTTTTTACCAAAAATAACTAAAGTAATTCCACCTTCATTAGTTGCAATTATGGTTGTGTTCTTACTTGTTTTGGGTTTAAATATTGATACCAAAACGGTTAAAGATATTGCTTCAGTAAGTGGTGGTTTTCCGCCATTTCATATTCCTAAAATTCCTTTTGAACTAGAGACTTTAAAAATTATTTCCCCTTATGCGCTTATAATGGCAGGAGTGGGATTAACAGAGGGTTTACTAACACTTAATCTTGTTGATGAAATTACTGCAACAAAAGGAAATAGCAATCGGGAATGTATAGCGCAGGGAACAGCAAATATCGCCAATGGTTTCTTTTTTGGAATGGGAGGTTGCCCTATGATTGCACAAACCTTGGTAAACCTATCTGCGGGAGCGAGAGCTCGCTTATCGGGAATTATTGCCTCCTTAACTATTCTTCTAATTATTCTCTTTGGAGCGCCTATAATTGAACGTGTTCCAATGGCGGCATTAACTGGCGTTATGATTATGGTTGCCGTTGGTACCTTCGAATGGATCAGCTTTAAAATTATTAATAAAATGCCGAAACAGGATATCGTTATCGGGGTTTTAGTTGCATTAATTACTATTTTTCTACATAATCTTGCGTTAGCAGTTTTAGTTGGTGTAATAATCTCTGCTTTGGTATTTGCCTGGGAAAGCGCAAAACGAATCAGAGCGAAAAAATATATTGATGAAAATGGTGTAAAGCATTACGAAATTTTTGGGCCTTTATTTTTTGGTTCTGTTTCTGCCTTTAACGAAAAATTTACTGTAGAACAAGATCCAGAGCTTGTGGTTATAAATTTCTCAGAAAGCAGAGTTGCAGATATGAGTGGAATAGATGCCCTGAGTAAATTGACTATACGCTACGCAGAAGCTGGAAAGAAATTACATTTAAGAGGATTAAGTTCAGATTGCAGAACTTTATTGAAAAATGCTGAAGCGGTTATTGAGGTTAATGTAATTGAAGACCCAAATTATGTTGTCTTATCCAAATCATAATATATTTTTTTTAAACAGTAAAACCATCTGATATACTGTTTGTTATATAGTTGTAATGATTTAGTCAGTTCATAATTGAAGAATTGATTAAGTTTTAAGTAGCCCTTATTGCAGCGATGTAATTAAGGGCTTTCTTTTTTGATAATGAAACTGTAGATCTTCAAAATACTTTTTCTGCGCTTCTCTTATTTTAAAATAACCAAAACTTTAACTCTTTTTTTAGTGTTGAATTAATACATTAAATGTAAGATTATGGTGAAAAAGGATACTACAAAAATTAAAAACGAATTAATTATTTCAGGTTTACAAACGGCAGGAAAAGCAATTGGCTTACATACCAGTAAATCAAAAACAAAGAAAACTATTGAAAAAAATTTGAGCCTTGTAAATAGTTTAATGAGGGCTGGCTTTAGTCATAAAAATGATGCTACTTCAAGAGTGAAGAAGAATATAGAATTGGCGGGAATGGGCGCAATTGCATTTTATAATTTTTATAAGGGCATTAAGCAAAAAAGAAGGGCATACATCATTCAAGGTGCTTTTCTATCTACAGCATTAATAATGGTTATGTTAACCAGTAATAAAATTAAAAAGAATACCCCACAATTATCGAGCACTAATGCTGGCTAATTGAGAAATTTTGAGCGGCCGAGTTGTAAGATAAACTGAAATCATATCTACGGGTTTCGTAATCCATAGCTAAGGCGCTCAAGGTTTTTAACTCCTCAAAATCAGTAACTTTAGCTGATAGAGAAGAAAGCGTTGCGATACGGCGAATAATTTGTTTGTATTCCGTATCTGTTAAAATAGATTTCATATGAGGAGTAATTATGATTTGGTTGTTTTCAAAAATCACTAATTGAACAATATTTACATTGAAAAAGTTTTGCACCAATGTTAATATATTTTAAAGACTAGTTTGGGACATACTTTTCTACACGTTTTGCAAAATCATTTAAATCAAAAGGTTTATTGATAAAATCTTCAGCTGTGCATTTAGATTTTACATGTGCTAAATTATTATTGGCAGACATCATCATAACTGGAATCGCATATGTTTTTACGTTTTGTTTCAGCTTTGCACAAATGTCTATTCCATTTCCATCGGGTAACATAATATCCAGTATAATCATGTCTGGTTTTTGATTTTCCATTTGGTGCCAAAAACTTTTGGTATCCCGACAGCTTTTAACTTCGTAAAGCTCTTCAGTTAATAAAAACTCAATTATCTCTCTAATATTTGGGTTATCTTCTACAACATAAATGCACTTTTTCATAAGCCTTGTTTTTGTGTATTAAATAGATAACCTGTTCGATGTTAAGTTGTTTAATATAGTTATGAACAAAACTTAGGTTATTAACCTTTGTTAAAAAAGTTTCAGATTTATTGGGTTCTTTTCGTCTGGTTTTTTCTATTATACCGTAAAACAGGTATTTACACAACAAGAATTTTATTGCAGATTTACATAGTGTATATGTATGCTTACATAACAGGATCTTAAAGTTAGATTATTGAAAGGCTTTCATCTGAAAGAGCCACTGGTGCGCATTATTCCTGTATTATTTGCTCTATCTTTTTTTACAGCTACACTTATTCGATTATAGTTTTTTTGCATTTCGTTTTTAATTTTTAATTGGCATTTATGCCGTAATTATCCCTTAAAATGGCCAAAACTATCTCCTTAAAAAGTCACTTGAATCTGGTTCACGATTTGATAATTCAATCAGAAGCTCATTCAGAAGAAATCAGTGTGCTGCTAAATCAACTAAAACAATCCGATGTTCCAGCAGTTAGTAGTCGCAATTTAAAAACGGAAACTTTAACTCAGATTACAGAAAATATCAACAGAAATCAACTTTTAAGCGAATTTTCGGCCCTTAAAGTACCAAAAGGAGATAACGATCAATTGGTTATTCGAAGAGAAACTCCTTTCTCATTTTTGAATAATATTACAAAGCTTTCTAGTTTAGTTTCAAATTCTAAGGCTTTATCTAGTTTAGGTGGGTTAACATCCATTGCTGGTGTTTCTAAAACTTTGGGGCCATTTATCGCGAATGATGGGCGATTAGTTTGGTATGATTTTCTTACATACGAAAAACTGATACCAATTTACTTAAATGGCGATTCAAAACCATTAATGCTCATTCCGTTAAAATTATCGAAAATTACCAGAGGAACTAACGGATATAGTTTGGCGAAAGGTAGCATCTGGATTCGTGCAGATCTATTCGCACCGAGTGCAGGTAATACAAAATATACAGGCTTTAAAGTGAATTCGGGTAAAGTAACCTTTTCTAAAGCAGTAAGCGTGCTTGCCGATTCTATAAAGCTCAGTGCCGAAATTACTTTTGCTTTAGATTTAAATTTAGATAATACTTTTGCTCCAAAAGGTACCGATTTGTATGGCTCTGATTCAAGAGCATCGGATGTTAAACTACCGAACCTATTAGTGCTGGCTTATGCGGTAAAAAAAATAACCATTAACCGAATTGACACTGCCAGTTGGAAATTATATGGTGATAGCAGATCGTTTTCTTATACGAATAAACCTACCACCTTTGAAGCTTCGCTTGATAAACTCCTTATTCAAATGCCATCGGATAGTGAAAGGTTTATTTCTTCTGATGTGAAATCTACTTTTTTTAAAATTAATGGCGAAGCTGAGATAAGATATTCGTGTTGGTCTCTTTCTTTAAATGAACTTGATATTACTAAACCATTTGCCATTCGAAACAATGGAGCCTTGACTTTATTTTTAAAGCCTGGCTTGCAATGCAGTTGGCAAGGTTTAGATAGCCGATTACCTGTCGCTTTAAATAGTCCGATTATATTTGCAGAACAAGGATTATTTCTAATTCATGAGTTAAAAGCCGATTTCAAAACTATTGAAGAAAACTACAAAATGTGGGATACCGCTGTAGGATCAGGAATTAAAACTGATTTGAAATTATCCTTTAATCGAAAGAAAAAATTCGATTACACATGTTTGGAAGAAGGAGTGGAGGGCATTGTTGCATTAGCCGATATTCAGGTTGATGCTGATAAACCTTTGCAGGCAGACGGAACACCAGTTGCACCAAAGACAAGAGATAGCATATATGTTAAGTATGCATCTACCGCATTATCGCAGCTAATGGTTATCGATCAGGACATGCTTTATGAACAAAACATCGTTGCAGAAAATACCGAAAATTTGATATCTCCAGTTAAATTCAAGGAAATAAAAAAAGCTGATTTACGATATCGGTTTGCTTTAGAAAATGCTTATCTACTTTGTACGCCACCAGCAGGATTAATCTTAACAGGAAGTTGGAATACGGAAAACGTAATCAACAAAGGTAAACTAACAATTCTTTACGGTTTAACCGACCTGATTCCAACTTTACCGCATCCTTATACTACAGAAACTATACACCGTCCAAGTAGAGCCGTTGCAACTTTTCGCGATGCTGCAAGTTACAACCAAAGCATGGCTGGTTTACTTACTTCAACTTGCGATTGGGAGCAAAGTAATGCTGGTATGGCAGCAGTTAAAGTTGATTTTAAGTTAAATTATAACACCAATCTGGTTGCTCCTCCAATGATTCAACCTGCTGGCAAGGAATTGGAAAGCAGTAACAGTCAATTTGCGGTTGCAATGGTTTCAACTGAACATGCGGTGTACGACAGGATGAAAAATTCTGCCAGTTTGAGAACGCCACACGTGTTTTCGTTACTGGATTTAAGTACAAATTACGATTTGTTAGGTATTTCGATGTCGTTTAATCAAATTAGATCGGTTTCTGCTGGTTACGCAAAAATTAAACAAGTTTCTGAACAGGTTGTAAATATTGAGAAAATGAATTTGCGATCGCCCATGGCAATGTTAAACGGCTTTACTTTGCCTCATATTACCTGGGAACCATTGATTAATTTAACTCCACCTGATGATAGTACATATCCTAAAATGGGCATCCTCGGTTACAGTGATCAAGGACCAGCAACCGTATTTACACAGCTTGATAGTCATGTAATAGATATTGATCCCCTGAAATATATGACCCGTTTTCGGCGTAACCTTAAGCCAGATGATGTTGTGGCGGGAACTTATCCAACACCTTTAAATCCTTTAGAGAAAGATGGGGATTTAAGGAGTGCCATACTTTTTGGCTTACCAAATGGCAAATTTTCTATTGCTAATTTGGTGCCCTATAATGCGCAGCAGGCAACGGTAAACAACAGGCATTTAGATTTTATTGTTCCCGAATTTGAACTCCAACAACTTAAATTAAAAGGTGGTTTGCAGTTTAGAATTGCTGCTAACAAGCCATTTGATTCCATGAGTCCTCCAGAAATGAGTGGCCTCACTGTACAGATGAAAAATTTAATTGGCGAATACAATGAGCCATTAACCCAAAGCATTTTGGGAGCAAGTGTACACACCATATTTTCAGGGAGATTTAGTGAGTCAGGAATTCAATCTGGAGGTGTTCCTTTAACGCATATCGATTTTTCGGGTTACGGAGCCAGTACCTTTAGTAACTGGTTGGCGCCATTGTCGAAATTTGCCACAATTGCTCAGGTTAAATTCGACGTAATGAGAGGCCGTCTATCTCATGAGATTGTGCAAGCGGTAAGTATGGTTTATCCATGGGGAATTTGCATGGTAAGAACAGTTACTTTTTACCGAAGAAATAATGCCATAATTTATAGAGAGGATAGCGGTTGGCAAGCTAAAAGTGATGGTATTTTTGATTTTTCGTTTGAGGCCAAGAAAAACCCACAAGGCAATGTAGGTTCGTTTGATAATCCATATTTCATTTACCCTGGCTTAGTTGGCGGTTTATATAATGTACACAATATCAAGGAAGTTTCTGGTGATATTATTTCGATTGATTACATGCCTCAGGCTGGTGAGTACTGGAAAGCTGATCCATCGAACTATGTGCATCAAGATGTTGCGGGTTCTTTAGTTCATGCGCAATTTATTGGGGTTACTTTTGATGCCGACGTACTGTTAGATGTAGAAGGAAAGGGAGATTATAGCAAATATAAAAGGCACACTGGAAAGCAATTTAAAGGCTATTTACAACTCGCACCAGAAGGTGTTCCTGTTCCTCAGCATGTTTTTAAAGAATTAATGATGCGTAGTCAGAATTCGGTGGGAGGGAATGTTGATTGCATTTTAAATCTTGGTGCCAGTGAGCAAGTAATTCAGGTTAACCGTGTTGATGTTTCTGCATCTTCCAGAGGGAATAATCAAAATAAATTTGCTTTTATTGCTGCAGCAAAGGGGTCAGTTCAGTTGCCTGCCGATGGAAGCTGGAGCGTTATAGAGCTTGATAAAATTACTGGAAATGTAGTTCCTGTTGAAAATAAAGAAAGTGTACCTGTTATAAGAGACGGTTTACGCGATAGAAAAGAACCGTCATTTAGTATTCCGGGCCCTAAAAATATTTCGAAAATTAGTTTTCCTGAAGCATTACTTAATGATAACGAATCCTTTTTTGCTAAAAGGTACGGTTTTGTACAAAACACAGGAACGCAAAAACTCCTATTGGCTGATCCAAGTTACGATACATTAAAAATTGGTCAACTTTTAACTGAAGCACCATTATTGGCAGATAGTTTTAGGTTGCTGAATAGTAAAGGCCCGTTTCCAAATATTGGTAATGCAATAAAAATAGAAGATGTTGCATCTGCAGTAACTAAAATACTTCCTGGTGGTTTATCAAAAGCAATTACTGGTTTTAAAGTGCCAGATAATTTTACCTTCGATGTTATTGGTTCTGAGGATTCCCCATTCAGAATGTATATTAAATACAAAAGCGATCCAAAAACAGGACCAAGTTCGAATACGCTAGTAGATTATGTAACAGATTCTGAAGGCGCAATAGATAAATGGAAAAACGAGATGGGCAACATGAGTATTGTTGTCGATTTAGCTTCTTTCAAATCATTGATGACAATAAGTGGCGATTTTAAGGCTAAAGCATCCTTAAATCCTGGTTTCGAATCAGGAAGTGCACCACAACTTAAATTGGCTGAACCTTTAGAGAAAATATATCAGATTCTTGAATTTTTAGATAATCTGGATCCAACACAACCTGTTGAAGCGGTTAAAAAAGGATTGAAGATTGCGATGAGTAATGCTGCCGATAGCTGGGATTATAAATTCAAAGCATCAAAAGAAATTCCTTTTGTAAAATTCCCTTTTGATCCGGTTAATTACAATTCGCCAACTACACCTCTAAAACTTGATGCTTCCTTTAAAATCGGTTGCTATTTCAATCAGCCAATAAAAATACCTAAAACTATAGATCAGGTTATGCCTTCGGCTGGTGCGTTTTTAGAATTAGGGGCAGATTTAAGAGTTATGTGTGTTTCGCTCGCGGCAGCAACAATTTATGCAACTGGGAGGGCTGAAGTTGGTTTAGCCGCCGATTTAAAGAGCCCGCCCACCTTGTATTTTAAATTTGGTTTTGGAGTAGAGCTCTGTGTTGGCCTTCCTGTAATAGGCAGCGTAGCGGTAATGTACATGGTTGGCGTAGATATGTCGCTAAATACCAAAGAATTGGTTGTTGGAGCGTTTATTTATTTCCGTGGTCGTGCAGAAATATTTGGTGGTATTGTAACCATTACCATTCAAATTGAAGCAGCGGGTAAAATTCAGAAACAATTGAATGGTGGACCAACAAGCTGTATTGCCATGTGTACTTTTGCTTTAGATATCAGTATTTTCTGGGTTATTGATATCAATTTTACAGAAACATGGGAAGAAACCCGTCAAATTGCTTAATAACAAATCTCATTGCTTAATTCTTAATTAAGATTATCATGGAACCAAGTCTTTGTATTTTAACTTTCCCTCAATATTATCAAAATGGTCGGATAACATTTAATATTGTTGTTATTCCGAGAAATTTAAATCCGTTGTTGCCCTTAGAAGCCGGCTTGCCAGCTTTTGCAGATACAGAACTTCTATTTAAAGCTATGGTTATAAATAGCTTAGATGGATTACCCCTGGCAGGTAATGCATTAGTGTCCTCATCATTAATAATTGAAAACCAAATTACATCAAGTCGCGAAATTTGGGAGGCATTAAAAACTCAGATGGAACTTTCTGATGGGATGAAAGTCAGCGATGCAGAATCGGGAAAAGCGGAGCAGCGTTCAGGAGATGCCCTTGATAGATATAAAAATGTTTCCATTAGAAAATATTTGCCCGACAGTTATCGCAGCTCTTTTAATTTCGTAAGAGCAAGAAGTAAGTATGCGGTTACAGGAGATGAATACAGTTGTGCTATAAAAAATAAAAACACAGAAAACACAGATAAAAATACTCAAAGAGATGTTTTGTCTTGGGGGAAAGTAACTGCACTTTGTTTAAGGAATCCTGCGTTGGCAGAAAAGGCAGGTTTAATTTATAAAGCTTCAATCGCTGTTAATGATGCGGCAAATCTTTTTGAAAACGGTGGTTGGCTTTATACAGGTTTTGCAGCTGGTAGTGCTTTCGAAGGTTTAGATGGAATGAAATATGCAGCAAGAATTCCAGCTTTGAAAGGGCTTAATGAACGAGTACTGTTTTCTGCAGTACAATTTCCAGTTGCTCAAACCGCCGTTAATAATGTTGGTTACGATGAAGTTTTAAAAGATGCAATTGTTTATGATGATGGTTTCGCTAAAATCGTTCATGCCAATCAGCCTGTTAATCAAGATTTGCTCCAAGAAAAAGATAAATCTAACCCTCCGTTAAAAGATGTTGGTATTCGTTTAGGGTGGGATGATGAGCAGATTGCGATTTGGTATAATCGCCAAATGCTTAAAAAAGAAGAGGAAAGTGGAAGTGATGTTGATACACCACTTGGCGTTTTTGGCTATCGGGTAGATGTTCGGAAAAAGGGTGAGGAGCAATGGTTATCTCAAAATAGTTTAATTCTTCAACAAAATACAGCCCTAAATAATGGGCGAATTATTATTTCAGAGGCTGGAGAAATTGTAGAACCAGGAATAGAAGTTCATCCTTCGGCACATGGAGACTCGAAAGGAGCAGGTTTTTGGTTGCCAATGTACTTTAGTAGCTGGATGGGGAAACCAATTTCAATCGCAGATAAAGATGCTGAAGACATTAATATGCTGCATCCTGATAAAATGATCAAACCTCGACCAGATATTGATAATACGATTAATTCTATACCAAAAAGAACATTTCATCCTTATGCCGCTGATCCAAGAAATAATATTCCCTTGGTTTATGGAAACGATTATCAATTCAGGGTTAGATTAATGGATATTTCTGGTGGCGGACCATCTGTTACAGAAAAGGCTTTAAACGGTGGCGAAAAACCTGTGGCAGATTTACATTTCAAAAGACACATTGCAGCAGGCGCTTTAAAAATCACGAACATTAGCAGCGTTTATGATAATCTTCCTTCAACAACAGTAGCAGATATTAAAGACACCAGTATTTTGCAAAATCTGATTACGATTGATAACCCAGTTTTGAAAATTCAACGCCCTTTACTAGGCTATCCTGCTGTTGTTTTTACAGGTAAGTATAATAATGTAATTGATAAGCTGAAAGCCATTTTAAATGATTTACCTGCAGATGAAAAAAAGGGTATTGATATAGGTTTATCAGATCCAGATGTATCTTCATTTAAGGTACAAGTCGAAATCAAAAGCTTAGAGATGGATAATGGCCGTTCTGAGAATGGTAAAGAATCATACATCGTTCTTTACCAAAAGGAGTACAACTTCGATGAAGGCAACTTTGATAATGAAGTTTTGCTTAACATTGTTCATAAAGATGAAAAGCAATTGACTTTTACCGAAGGTTATAACGATACAGGCGCTGATTATGATTTGGTTTTACCAACATCGAGGCATATTCGCTTAACTTTTATTCCAATTATTAAGCACGCAGATAATGATTATGCAGACTTAAGTATTGCCGAGGGGAAAAGAATAACCTTAACTTCTTATCAGCCAGGAGTTGATGAAACAGGATTATTGTCGCCAATCGATGGCGGTTTTAAGGCAGTTTATTTACAACCAGAACATGCTGTAGATCAGCATCAGATTAAAACTTTTAAAAATAAAATCACTTTACAGTTTGTAAAAAGTAATACTCCAGTGGAGCTGAGTAGACTTGCTGATGCTTTTAACATAACGGCTCATAATTTAACTTTAGAAGGTGAAAAAGGTAAGCGATTACAGTTTGGCTGTTCCAAATTAATGAGACATTCCCTTGCTCCAGATTCTTCTTCTATATCTTTTTCATCTCAGGCAGAATTGTTTAATCGATGGATAATTGGTGTTGATTATACTTTACTCAGAGATTGGGCCTGGGATGGTTTGGAAAAAGAAAGTTTCTACATTTACAGAAAATGGAAAAGAGAAGGTGAAGTTTCGTTTAGCAATGAGGTTTTAGCAGGAATAATTAATGTATCTGATACTGTAGCAATTAATGCACTTCATGAGCCTGAAAGAACGTATTCCAGACTTTTGTTTTTGGATGCTTTTGATCCGAAAGAGGTTGATTCTTTATTGCCGCCAGAAATAATTATCAGTTACCGTATAGAAGTTCATTTTAAAAAGAAAGGGATTCCATCTGTAATTGATCCAGAAATTAAGGATAAAGAAATTCATCTTCCAGTTACTATAATTCCTGCACAGATTCCAAAATTGGTTTCAGCAGGTATTGCCTTGTCACCTTATGTTTCTGATGAAGAAAAGTATAGATCAACAGATTTAAGACAAAGATTTCTTTGGCTAGAAATGGAAGAAGGCCCGAGAGATCGTAACGACACTTACTTTGCCAGAGTACTATCAAATGCTCCAGATCCATTACTTTGCAGTATAAGTGAGGAGTTAAAAACTTACGATCCCGTTGATGCTCCTCTAAATATTAACGATGAGAAAATAAGGACGATTATTCCAGGAATGGATAATGATTTTACTGGAATGGGAGCCATGCAGGAATTACTACGTGGGGACGATAATTCTGGTAAATCTAATTTTTATATGCTGCCTCTGCCTCCAGGCTTACATGCAGATAGCGATGAACTTTTTGGCTTTTTTAGTTATGAGATAAGATTAGGTCATAAAAAAGAGTTGTGGAGCACCGCTCAAGGCAGATATGGCAGGCCTTTGAAAGTGAACGGTGTGCAACACCCAGCACCAAATTTATCGTGTAATGTTATAAGAAGAAAAATACCAATTTTTGAGAAAAAATTAAAGGACGTTTTAGTTGCCAATAAAGTAGAACGTTTGCGAAAGGATAGCAGACAAATATTAGAAAAACCTTCAATTAATATTGCCTTTAAAAATGAAGTGGTTATTACTGCACAATTCGCAACCGCCGTATTAAATGGTAAAAATATAACTGCTAATCCTCCGCAAACCAGTTTATGGTACATGTTATATGCGCAAGTACGTCAGGCAGATGGCTTGTCTTATCGGAATTTATTGTTAAGCTCGGGTTACATGCCTTATCTACCTCCTAAAAGGAGGGTTTTGGCTAAAAATGATGTGGTTTCAAAGGAAGAAGGTGGGAAAACAGGAATTGCAATTTTAAAGGTAGAAGATATTCAACAGCGATTAGTAGAACTTGGTTTGCCTAAAGAAAACAGCTTAAGCGTACTCTGTGTTGAGATGTTCCCAATGGATAATATGTGGCATATAGAAGGTGGAAAACATGATTATGCAAACGCTGAAAGACTTGCCGAGCCGTTAAATCCTTTGACAACTGGACTAGGCTCTTATAGAATTTATCGAACCTCGCAGCTTGTTCCTGTGGCAGAAGTATGTTGTGATGATTGTTAGTGTTAAAAGGTGTTCAGTGGGCACCTTTTTTAAAAAGGATACTTAAATAAATATTTTTCATCAGATATATTAATTGAAGTTTATTAATTAGATACACCATTTCAGCATAACTAATCTAAACCCAGAAATATTTTATTTTCTATTGCGTATTTAACCAGAGTTGCGGTGTTGTTTAAACCAAGTTTATACAATATATTTTTTCGATGTGTATCTACTGTTCTTATACTTAAAAAGAGTATATCAGCAATTTCTGCATTTGTATTTCCATCGGTAATAAGTTTAACAATTTCTATTTCTCTTGATGAAAGTATTTTTTGATTGCCCTTTTTAGAATAATCTTTGTGTCCGCTTAAAAATTCTTCAAGCACATCTTGTATTTCGGTACTAACATAATATCGCCCATTAGAAACCTCATCAATTGCTTTAAATAGGGTCTTATCATCTGTATTTTTAAATAAATAAGAATTTGCTCCAGCCTCGAGCATACTAAGTACACTCTTTCTGTCGGCAGACATTGATAAAACGATTACTTTTACATCAGGAAAATCTGTTTTGATGACTTGTAAAGTTTGATAACCATTCAATAAAGGCATATTAATATCAAGGAGTACAACCTCAGGCTTATCCTTTTTAATAAGTTCTATGGCTTCTAAACCATTATTTGCTGTAGCAATTACATTAAAATCGGTGCGAACGGCCAAAATAAGCTTTAAGCCGTTTATCATCATATTATGATCGTCTGCAATAAGTATTTTAACCATTAATTTAGAGTTTTTATTTTTTTTGCCTTAAGGTTTATTGTAATTGTTGCAGCTAAACCTTTTCCAGCTTCTGTATCAATATTAATTTCTGCCTTAATTGCATGGATATGAGCTTCTATATTAGACAGACCATAACCTCGTTTGGCTCCAAAATAATCGAAACCTTTTCCGTCATCTTCATACAGTAAAATTACTTTGTCATTTCTGCTAACAATAGAAATGTATATGTTCTTAGCTTCGGCATGTTTTATTGTGTTATTAATCAGTTCCTGGCAAATTCTATACAAAGCATATTGTTGTGTTTTCTTTAAAATGGCATTGAAACCTACATCATCTAAATAAATTTTAATGATTTCTAGTTTGTTAATATTGCTTGTTAAATCATGCAATGCAATAATCAAACCGTTTTCATCCAGCGTCTTAGGACTTAAGTTAATCAAAGTATTTCTTAAAACATGCAATGCCTGATCTATATATTGTGCGGATAATTTTCTTAGCTCTCCACTTTCTATCATTTTATTTATATCACCAGCCAATAAATAATGTTTTAGCGACGATAATTTTAAACCTAAATCATCGTGAAGATCATCCGCAATCCTTTTTCTATCTTCTTTTTGGAAAGTAATCATCTGTCTCAACTGCAAAACTTGCATTTGCTTAAGCCATCTCAGGTATAAAAACAGAACAAGAATTCCTATTAAAATTAAACTAATGATTATGCCTGTAATAAACCACCATTTTTGCCAAAAGGGTGCGTTAATGGTTATGGCCATTACCGTTTTATTATTACTCATTAGGTCCGTTATTTCAAAAATGTATGAACCAGATGGCATATTTGGGAATCGTAATTCGCTATTTCCTGTTACAATAACTTCCCTATTATCGTAGCCTGCCATTTTATATTTTATTTTCCTTTGTAAGGGATTGATATAATCCATGGAACTAAAACCTATCGTTATCGTATTTTCATTGTGATTTAAGTTTAATTTCTTTGCTGTTAGCGAATTTCCTGCATTTTTATAAGGCTTATCATTAATTTGAATAGATACAATTTTAGGACAACCAATGCTTTTAAACGGGACTGTTTTTTGAGGATTGAAAATGTTTACACCATTTATGCCTCCAACAGCAATCTGATTTTCTGATAACTTTGATATGCAACCAACATTAAAAACCATGCTCTGTAAACCATCAGAAGTTGTGTACTTAATTGTTGTTTTTTTTAACGTATTATAAAAATATAAACCATTATTAGTTCCAATCCATAAATTATTGTGCTCATCAGTAATTAGACTAGTGCATTTCGCGTCAATTAAAAGCTCTTCTTTTTCCGAAAGTTTTTCAATATTGTACTTTAGTAACCCTGCAGTTGTGGCCAGATATAAGTATTTGCCAATAACCGCTTTTCCATTTGTTGCGTATGGTGTTCTTATTGTTTTATGCTCAAATATAAACTTGTTATGCTTTACGTCGAATAAATACATGGCTGTGTAATAAGTTTGAACCAATATTTTATTTCCAGGCAACTGAATTAATTGCTGAACATTTGGCCATGTTATTGATTTATTAGGTTCATTTAGCAGGTCGAATCGGATCGTGTTATTTTTACTAATCTGAACTCTTGCAATTCCAAACTCGGTGGCTGCAAACAAGCTATCCTTGCCAAGTTTTAGCATTTGATGGATATCAACCTTTCCTTTAAAATTGTTCGAAAAAATCGCCTTCAAAGGGATGAATTTATTTCTGTTATATTGAAAAAGATAAAATGCACCGTTTGCTAGTTCAATTAGTACATTATTATTTTCTAACTGAATTAATTTGTTAATACCCAAATGCTGAAATTCTGTGCTAACAGTTTTCGATAAATCGTGATTGTAAATTTTAATCCCCGAATTTTTGGTTGCACACCAAACTTGATCCTTTAATTTTAATATGGCGGTTATATTATTATCCTTATTTTCCGCTTTTGTTACATATCTGGGAAAAATTACCTGATTTAAATTTGTGTAATCGAGTCCGTAACCATCAATACCTAAAAAAAGATTGCTTTTACTGTCAATATAAATCCTTCGGATGTAATTTGCTGAGATACTATATGGATCGCTTTCAATGTGTTCATAATGATTTATGAAGGTTTCGGTAACTAAATCGAAAATTAATAAACCGCTGCCATTTGTACCTACAAACAACAAGGGCTTATTTGGATACTTGGCTATGGCTGTACAAACGATGTTTTTTATTTTAACATGCGAATTGAATACTTTGTAAGTACCATTTATGAGGTTTAATTTTATTAAACCTTTCTCTCCAGCTAACCACAATAATGTATCTGATGCAATGTAAACATCTTCTATATGGGAAATTAGGCTGTTTTTATTAGAAGATGGCATGAAATATTCAGTCGCACTTTTTTCTTTTCCATCTTCAATTCTATTGATATAAATTCCTTTAACACCACGGCTTATAAACCAGTTTAGCTCTTGATAAAATGGTTTTGACTTAAACTGGTAACCATTTGAAAATTCTGTTATTTTAATTAGCTGTTTCTTCTTGCTATTGTGCCTGTAAATATTACCTGCTAGATAAACCCAAAGATTATCTTGCTTATCGATGTAAAAAGGGAAGGAGTAATAGTTTTGCTGTAAATCTGGTAGCGAAAAATTATATAAACTGAAATTATCCGTTTTCTTATTATACTTTACCAGATTACTTTGAGAACCGATTATTAAATCTCCATTTTTGTCTTCAATAATATTTGTTAGATAATTGCCAGGGATATTTGACTGGTTAACCTTCGTTTTTTTATAGGTGATACAGTTTGTTCCATCAAATCGGTTAAGTCCATTTTCTGTGCCAATCCATAAAAAGTCATCTTTATCGATATGGAGGGCCCTTACTGTTGGATCACTCAAGCCATTTTCTTGTGTTAAATGCTTAAATAAGAGCGTTTTTTTGTTTTGAGCTGCGCTATTCTGAATGGCAGAAATCAAAACCATCAGACTTATTAATAATCTGGTAGTTTTGAAATTAAGATTGATTTGCCCGACCATCGAATTTAGTTGTTGCTGCTATAAAACAACTAAATCTAGTGAAAAAAAATTTTGTTATTGGTTTGAATATCAGTATTTAAAAGTAAAAAACGCAAATGTGTTTTCGTTTTAGCATCATTTGTTTTTGATTAGTAGATTGTCAATACTCCATTTATAAACCGAGGTTGTAGAAAGTAATAATGCGCCAGCACTTGCAGAAAAAACTGAATAATTAAACGGGGCCTTTAAGCCTAAAGAAATAGCCATACATAACGCAAAACCAAGCAAAAGTGCGAAACTACCAATTGCCGATAATCTTGTTTTAAAACCAATTATTAATAATATTCCGAATACGGCTTCTGAAACTGTAGCTATTAATCCTAAAATATCAGATAGTGAACGGCTTAAAAAAGGGACTAAGATATGTGTGTAATCCAGAAAGCTTTGCCAGTTTCCCCATGCAATATTTTTACCATCAGCAGGACCAAGCCAACCAAGGCGATCTATTACTGCATAAATAAAAGCTATGCCAAGTGCAAATCTTAAAAAAAGCTGAGCATAATTAAGTTGATTTTTCATGTCGTTAACTGATTGATAATTATTTAAGGTCAAATTTCTAACAATAATTTTAGATAAAAATTAATCTATATTAAGAAAATAAAATAGCTAACGGGAAATAAAAAAGGGATAGACTAATTAAAGTCTACCCCATATCTAAACCCAAACATGCGCTCAAACATGAATGAATCAATTATGAAACAAATGTATTAATTATTGGTTTCAACTAATTAATTTTATGGTAAAAATTAGGTTATCTTTATAATAAAGGTTGATTTTTACTCAAATCTTGTTATTTAATATTCAAGGCTAAAAAAGCTAATGCGGCTAAAGTAGAACCTATAATAGGGCCAACTATCGGTACCCAGGCGTAAGACCAATCGCTGTCACCTTTACCTTTCATTGGAATTAAACTATGTATAATTCTTGGGCCTAAATCTCGTGCAGGATTTATTGCATAACCTGTTGTACCGCCTAAGGATAAGCCAATTACCCAAACCAAAAACGCAACTGGAATTGCGCCCATAGAACCAAGGCCGATCGGTGTAACTTCTTTTGTGCCCAAAGTTGCATCAGTAAAATAAAAAATAACGAAGATTAAAACAAAGGTTCCGATGATTTCAGAAAATAAGTTAGAAATCTTGTTTCTAATTGCAGGAGCTGTTGCAAAAGGAGCAGCTTTCAAAGATTTATCATCTGTAGCATCAAAATGATCTTTATACGTTATCCAAACCAGTAAAGCACCAAACATGGCACCGCTAATTTGAGCAATAATGTAAAAGGGTACTTTAGCCCAATCAAAACCTTTTCCAATAGCTAAACCTAATGTAACGATCGGGTTTAAATGTGCGCCACTATGTGGCCCCGCTACTACAACACCTACAAAAACAGCAAGCGCCCATGCTGTAGTAATTACAATCCAGCCACTATTGTTGCCTTTTGTGCCTTTTAGTACCACATTGGCAACTACGCCATTGCCTAATAAAATCATGAGGGCTGTGCCTATAAATTCTGCTAAATATGCATTCATATTAATAAGTTTTATCGTTAATCCTCGGCGCAAACTCTGGCAGCTTTTACAGCTCTGTTCCAACCTTTAATTCTGTCAGTATTATCTATTCCATCTGGTGCGGAGAAGGTTTTATTAATTTTCCACTGCGATCGAATTTCTTCGATGCTACCCCAAAAACCAGTAGCTAAGCCCGCAAGATAAGCTGCCCCAATTGCTGTAACTTCAGTAACTTCTGGACGAATAACCTTGCTTTGGAGCAAATCGGCCTGAAATTGCATTAAAAGATCATTTGCCGTTGCGCCACCATCAACTCTAAGTTCAGCAATGTTTACACCAGCATCGGCTTCCATAGCTTTTAAAACATCCATAGTTTGATAGGCAATACTTTCTAATGCAGCTCTTGCAATATGCGATTTGTTTGTGCCTCGAGTTAAACCTGTTATGGTTCCACGGGCATGCTGATCCCAGTGTGGAGCACCCAAGCCAGCGAACGCGGGTACTATATAAACACCCTGTGTATCAGGAACCTTTTTTGCCAGAGTTTCTACATCAGCAGATTTTGAAATTAATCCCATTTCATCTCTTAGCCATTGTACAACCGCTCCACCAATAAAAATACTACCTTCAAGTGCATAATAAACTTCATCTTTAATTTTCCATGCAATAGTAGTTAAAAGGTTGTTAGCCGATATTTTTGGCTCTTTTCCAATATTCATTAGCATAAAACAGCCTGTTCCATAAGTGTTTTTAACCATTCCAGGTTCAATGCATATTTGTCCGAACAGAGCAGATTGCTGATCGCCAGCAATACCTGCAATTGGCATTTTTGCAGCTAAAATGTTTCCTGCTGTTTCGCCATAAACCTCGCTCGATGATTTTACTTCAGGTAACATTTGTTTAGGGATGCTAAATAAATCAAGTAATTCATTATCCCATTCTAAAGTATGGATGTTATAAATCATTGTTCTTGATGCATTTGTAACATCGGTAACATGCGTTTTGCCTGCAGTAAGTTTCCAGATTAGCCAACTATCAATAGTTCCAAAGGCTAATTTACCAGCTTCTGCTTGCTCTCTTGCGCCCTCAACATTATCTAAAATCCACTTTGCTTTGGTTGCCGAGAAATAAGAATCGATGATTAGGCCAGTTTTTTCCTGAATTTTTTGAGCTAATCCTTTACCCTTAATTTCGTCGCAATAAGCCGATGTACGTCTGTCTTGCCAAACAATGGCGTTATAAACTGGAATTCCAGTTTCCCTGTCCCATACAACGGTTGTTTCTCTTTGATTAGTTATGCCTATCGAATCTATATCTCTTGCTGCCAAACCTGCCTTAACAATAACTTCAGCAGCAACTGATAGCTGAGTTGTCCAGATTTCCATCGGATCGTGCTCAACCCACCCAGCCTGAGGATAAATTTGGGTAAATTCTCTTTGCGCAATTGCCACAATTTCTCCGTTGTGATTAAAAATAATTGCCCTCGAACTTGTTGTTCCTTGATCAAGAGATAAGATAAACTTGCTCATAATGTTAAATTTGGTTAGGTATCATCAGGCCGAAGCCGTTTCTTTTTTACTGTTCGGTTGGTAAATATAACCTAAGGCCAATTTATTAAAAATTTGAACCTGGTTATCTTCCCAATCTTGGTCTGCGTTTAATTCTTTTGCTAAAATAGATGCAACTTTTTTACTCATTTCTATCGCTGCTTGTGCGTCAATAAATAAAACCCTTAATCTTCGGCTTAAAATATCTTCAACAGTTTCAACCATCTCATTTCTGATTGCCCAAGTAACCTCCGCTTCATTATAAGGAAAATGGGGGTGAAGTTTTTTGCCCAAAGCTGGATTTTCTGCTATCATCGCTTCTATTTTAGATCGGTCGGTACCATAAATGTCAAGATAATTTCCATCTCTAAGATCGATGCAACCATGTATTTTTAAGGTTTTTGTTATACAATCTTTAGGTGGTAAACCAGCTTCACTAATTGCCAGATTAACGGTTTCTTCAGCCATTCGACGATAAGTTGTCCATTTACCACCTGTTATAGTGATTAAGCCTTTTGCAGAAACGATTAATTTATGGTCGCGACTGATTTCCTTAGTGCTACTTCCATTGGTTTTAGTAGGAGCGGCGAGTGGTCTTAAACCCGAAAATACGCTTAAAATGTCATTTGCAGTTGGTTTATGATTAAAGTATAATGATGCGGTAGCCAGAATAAAATCAACTTCTTCTCTCAAGGCTCTTGGTTCCAGGCTATGCTCATTTAAAGGAGTATCTGTGGTTCCAATTAATAAATGTTTATGCCATGGAACTGCAAATAAAACCCGTCCATCAGAAGTTTTTGGAATCATTAATGCCGATTCGCTGTTTAGGAATTTCTTATCCAAAACAATATGAACACCCTGACTAGGTCGAACCATATTTTTAGATTTCGGATCGTTCATTTTTAAGATATCATCAACAAAAACACCAGTAGCATTTATTACGATTTTTCCAGTAAATGTCGATTTTTTATGTGTTAAAGCATCTTCCGTTTCAATTCCATTAACGGTTGCTCCAGTTTTTTTTAATGCTGTAACTTTGGTGTAATTTAAAAGCGTTGCACCATTTTTAATTGCAGTTTGCGCAATGTTTATGGCTAATCTCGCATCATCGAATTTACCATCGAAATACCTTATTGCGCCTTTTAAGCCTTTCGATTTTATTTCAGGTATTATGGCTAAAGCTTCTTTTTTTGATAAAAACTTAGATTTTCCAAAGCTGTATTTTCCTGCAAGCCAATCGTATAAAGTTAATCCTGTTAAGTATTTGATTACTGAAAACCAGTTATAGCAAGGGATTATAAATTCTTCTTTATTTACAAGATGAGCAGCATTTTGTTGTAAAAATCCGCGTTCTTCTAAAGCGTGCTTAACCAATTTAATATCGCCTTGAGCTAAATAACGTACCCCGCCATGCACCAGTTTCGTACTTCTACTTGATGTACCCTTTGCAAAGTCAGCCTGTTCTACCAGTAAAGTTTTATAACCACGACTTGCTGCATCTAAAGCTGTACCTAAACCAGTAGCACCACCACCGATAATAATGATGTCCCATATTATGGTTTCTGAAATTACGGGATTATGATTTCTCTTCATTTAAATCAAAAGATAATAAAACGAAACAATACGCAATTATAAGTAATCGCAATCGGAATAATATTATGTATGTGTTAAAAAAATATCATCTAATTTATTTAAATGCTTTAGCAAATTGTTTATTTTGTGGCTCTGCAAAAACATATCTAGTTATTATGATGAATTTAGCTGAAAGGCACCAGTTGATTTTAAGCCGTTTACAACGAGATCAATATATAAATGTTGTTGATTTATGTAAGGAATTGAAAGTATCGTCTGTTACTATTAGAAAGGATTTAAAACTGCTTGAAGATAAGAGCCTGCTTTTTAGAACACATGGTGGTGCAACAATGAATAATCCTTACACTGTTGATCGACCAGTTAATGAAAAAGAAAAAATACAATCATCAGAAAAAAATAAAATTGGTGCAGCGGCAGCCGAATTATTAAATGATAACGACTCGATCGTAATTGCCTCTGGAACAACAGTATTATATTTTGCCAAAAATATTCAACCAGCATTAAATTTAACAGTTGTAACTTCTGCATTAAACGTAGCATTAGAGCTCATGCGGGAATCGACGATAGAAGTAATACAGCTTGGAGGCTTGCTACGTAAAAGTTCATCATCAGTGATGGGAAGTTATGCGGAGCAAGTTTTACAGGATTTTTATTTTAATAAGCTCTTTTTAGGTGTAGATGGAATTGATTTAGATTTTGGTTTAACTACAACGAATGCTATGGAAGCCCAGTTGAACCGCAAAATGATTAATGCTGCGCAAAAAACAATTGTACTTGCCGATTCTACAAAATTTGGTAAAAGAGGTTTTGGAAAAATCTGTGGATTAGAGGAAATTGATCATATAATTACCGATAAAGGAATTTCTGAACAAATTGTAAAACATTTAGAAGGTTTAGGTGTTACTGTTACTATCGTATAAAAATAATTTCGATATTTAAACCAAAACAATAATTTGAACCATGTCAAAAAAACGTATACACATTTTAGAAGATGATCAGGAAATCAGAAATGTAATTGAAATTCTTTTAAAAGAGGAAGGATTTGAACTTCAGCTTTCATCAACATTTTCAGAGCTTAAAAAAAATATTCAGGATGCAATGCCTGATTTGTTTTTGCTTGATGTAATGTTGCCTGATGGAAATGGAGCTGAAATCTGCGAAGATTTAAAAACGGATATTTTTACTAAACATATCCCAATCATAGTAATGTCTGCACAAAATAATAGCGAACAAAAAGCTATAGATGCATTTGCTGATGATTATATTAGTAAACCTTTCGATATTGATGAAGTATTGAAAAGGATAAATGCTCAAATAGATAAAAGCAGAGCTGGAAAACCAGAAAATGCTTAAATAAAAAAGGAGACAATTTAATTGTCTCCTTTTTTATTTTAATGTCTTCCTCTTCCACGTCCTCTATCATGATGATCTCTTCCACGAAACTCGTGGCCTCTGTTTACCACTTTATAGGTTTTAAAAGTTCTTCTTGGTTCGCTATGAAAAACTCGGTTTCCTCTTCCATAGTAATTAGCTTGCGTTGCATACCGAACACTATGCGAATTGTAGTTTCTATATGGGTTATTGCCATAAACCACAACTTTTCTACCTCGATTTAAGTTATATCCTCTATATCTCGCTGGTAGATATCTTGATCTTGTCCATCTGTTACCACTTAAATAAACAAACTGCCTTTGTGGTACATAATAATAAGATTGTACTTCGGGTAAATAGTAATAATTAACGTTTTGGTAACTAGCAGGAACCCATGCCGGTTGTGTACCAATGTTTACATTTAAACTTACTTGAGCGTTAGATTGATTTGATGTTAAAGCAACGATACCTACAATCGCCGAGATGATTAATAACTTTTTCATAGTAATCTAAATTTAATTTGTGTGTATTAATACAAATTCAAACGCTGTGCCAAAATTTCTATTGTAACAGATTTATAAAAAAAGGAGTTTCGACAGAAACTCCTTTTAGATAACCAACTATATTAATTAGTGACGGTCGTTACCACGTTGACCGCCATTTCGTTCTGGCCTGTTGTTGTCTTTGTTATTTCCACGGCCATTGCTTTGTTGCTGGCGAGTTGGTTGATTCACTCTTGTAACAGTTTTTTGATTACGGTTTGGTCGGTTGTTATTTACAACTACAGTTTTATTAACATTGTAGTTCGGATGTCCTTTTACTACATAATATTTAGTATCTCTACTATCTCTTATAATTGTTTGACGACCGCCATAGTTTTTGAATTTGCTATATCTGGCAACATATACATTGTTTCTTAAATACGGCTTTGGCTCGTTTATAACAACTTTATAAGAGCGGTACAAATCGAAATTGCCAAATTGTGCAGGTAAACTATTCGCCCAAATCCAACGGCTTCCATTTAAGAAAATGTATTGACCTGATGGAACATAATAGTAAGCATTAATATCTGGGAAATAATAATAGTCTACATGATTATATCCAGTTGGGCCCCAAACTGGTTGTGAGCCAATATTTACATTTAAGCTAACCTGAGCTTTTGCATTGTTTATGCTGAATAATGAAACCATCAGAACTGCAGCAAATAATACTAACTTTTTCATAATCTTTTAATTTAAAGGTTTCTTGTGTGTGTTAATTATTGAAATAGACACAAGCATTACATACTAGTTTAAGTGTGGCAATCCGTTTTAACATTCTTTAACTATATTTGCCAGCACAATACACTTAAAGGCATCATTTTAATATGAGTTTAGGGACAACCGAAAACAATTACGAACTCGTTTCAGGACTGGAAATTCATGTTCAGTTAAATACAAACACTAAAATATTTTCTGCTGATAGTGCATCTTTTGGTGCTTTGCCCAATCAAAATATATCTGCAGTTTCTTTGGCTTTACCAGGTGCTTTACCGAAGCTGAATAAAGAAGTTGTAGCAAAAGCTATTCGAATTGGTCTGGCTTTAAATTGTACAATCAATCAAATTAATCATTTCGATAGAAAAAATTATTTCTATGCCGATTTGCCTAAGGGATATCAAATTACACAAGATAATCAGCCTATTTGTGTAAACGGATATTTGGAGGTAGAACTTGCAGATGGTTCGCTAAAAAAAATCGGCATTAACCGTATTCACTTAGAGGAGGACGCAGGAAAAAGTATTCACGATCAGGATGATCATTATTCTTTAGTTGATTTAAATCGTGCAGGGGTACCACTAATTGAGATTGTTACCGAACCAGATATTCGCAGTGCAGAAGAAGCCTCAGCTTTGCTAAGCGAAATTAGAAAACTCGTTCGCCATTTAAATGTGAGCGATGGAAACATGGAAGAGGGCAGCTTACGTTGTGATGCAAATATTTCTATCCGTGAAAATGGTAGTACTGAATTTGGAACACGTTGCGAAGTTAAAAACTTAAACTCAATGCGTAACGTACGTAGAGCTATGGAATTTGAATTTAAGAGACAGGTTGAGGTAACTTCTAACGGAGGAACCATTATACAAAGCACCTTAAATTTCGATGCTGATAAAGGAACAACCTCGCCAATGCGAACCAAAGAAGAGGCAAATGATTATCGTTATTTCTCTGACCCAGATTTGCAACCCATTTACATTTCTGATGATTGGCTGGCGGAACTAAAATCTGCTATGCCAGCTTTGCCAAATGAAATATCGAAGAAAATGGTTAGCGATTTCGGAATCAGCAAGGCTGATGCAACATTATTTGCCGAAGATTTAGATTTACTAAATTACTTTAATCAGGCACTACCAGTTGTAAATACTAAAAAAACGCTTATAAATTGGTTAATTGGACCAATAAGAGCCGTTTTAAGTGATAAAGGAATTACTATAGTTAATTATAAAGTAACACCTGAACAATTGGCTGCTGCTATAAATTTAGTTGATGATAAAAAGCTAACACAACAAATTGCCATACAAGAATTATTACCTGTAATAGAACAAAAAGAAAATGTAAACGTTGCTGATTTAGCACAATCGCTAAACCTTTTAATTTCTGAAAACAGTGATGAGCTAGGTAGCTTTATTGATGAAGTTTTAAATAAATACCCACAACAGGTAGATGCGTATAAAAAAGGCAAAAAAGGCGTTTTAGGATTGTTTGTTGGCGATGTTATGAAGTTGGCCAAGGGCAAGGCTGATGCAAAAAAAATAAATGAATTAATACTTGAAAAACTTAAATAATGAGATTAAAAAACTTTAGCCTGATCGTACTAATTGCGATTGCTTTCACAGCTTGTAAACCAAAAGATAGTTTTACAATTGATGGTACTTTTAAAAATCCAGGAACGGAAAAGAAAGTATTTTTATATGGAATGCAAAGCAGCCAGATGGTTGCTATTGATTCAACCAATTTATCAGAAAAAGGCGAATTTAAGTTTATTCGTAAAACTCCGTCTGTCGATTTTTTCCGTGTTTCTGTTGGCAACCACGAATTTATGCTTATTGCTAAAAACGGCGATGAAATTAAGCTAGAAGCAGATTTAGCTGATAAAACAATGGCTTATAAAATTTCTGGTGCTAATGAAGTTGAGAAACTATCAGAATTAAATGCAATTAGAAACACTTATGCTAAGCAAGTTGAACAATTGCAAGCCGATTTTGAGAATAAAGTATCTACACAACCTCAAAATAGAGCGGCAGTTTTGGAAGAATTAAAGCCACGTTACGAATCATATACTAATCAGTTAAATTCGGCCATCATTAAATTTGCAAAGGATAACAAAGGTACCTTAGCTAGTTTTTATGCAATGAATACTTTAAGCCCACAAGAATTTGAGGCAGAATTAGTGAAGTTTGCAGATGAGGTTAAAGAAGAAATAAAAGGGAATGCAACTGTTGATGCCTTCGTTAAACAAATGGCGTTGCTGAAAACAGTTCAGGTTGGCCAGGTTGCCCCAGCTTTTACAGTTAATACTGCGGATGGAAAACCAGTTAGTTTATCTGATTATAAAGGAAAATACGTTTTGGTAGATTTCTGGGCTTCATGGTGTCAGCCTTGCCGACAAGAAAACCCTAATGTAGTTAAGGTTTACAATAATTACAAAACTAAGAATTTTGATATTATAGGTATTTCACTAGATACCGATAAAGCAGCTTGGTTAGGTGCTATCGCGGCAGATGGTTTAACTTGGACACATGTTTCTGAATTGAAAGATTTTAATGGAGAAACCGTGAAAAAATATCAAGTTCAAGCAATTCCAACTTCTTATATAATTGATCCAGCTGGAAAAATTGCAGCAAAAAACCTTCGTGGCGAAGAGCTTGAAGCGTTTTTAGCAAAAACGTTACGTTAAAAGAAAATCAATGTTAAACTAATTTAAGTTATTAACAATTTCTTAACTTAGGCTTAACTGAAAATTACATCAGAGACACTACTTTCGTAACAAATATTTAACTATGAACAACGCAGGTCAGAAAATATTAATTGTTGATGATGAACCAGACATTCTGGAATTAATTGAATATAATCTAAAGAAAGAAGGTTATCAGGTTTTTACAGCGTCGAATGGTCAAGAGGGAATTACAGTTGCCAAAAAAGTTCATCCTGATTTAATTATTCTGGATATTATGATGCCAAAGATGGATGGAATTGAGGCTTGTCGTTTAATGCGTGCAATCCCTGAATTCAAAAATACGTTTATGGTTTTCTTAACCGCGAGGAGCGAAGAGTACTCAGAAATTGCAGGTTTTAACGTTGGAGCTGATGATTATATTGCTAAACCAATTAAACCAAGAGCTTTAGTTAGCCGTATAAATGCTATATTAAGAAGAAACTCTGGCACTGAAGAGTTATCAGAAAATAAATTAGAAATAGGCGATTTGGTTATAGATCGAGAAGCCTATTTGGTTTTTCAAGGTGGTAATAAAGTGGTTTTAGCTAAAAAAGAATTCGAATTATTGTATCTATTAGCATCTAAGCCAGGAAAAGTTTATACCCGAGAATCTATCCTTAAAAACATTTGGGAAGATTCGGTTGTGGTAACCAATAGAACAATTGATGTTCACATTCGTAAACTACGTGAAAAATTAGGCGAAACTTATGTATCAACAGTAAAAGGTGTTGGTTATAAGTTCGAGTTATCTTAAATATTAAAATCAAAATATTAAGGCCGAAGATTAATTAATCTTCGGCTTTTTTTGTTTGTTTAAATTTTGTTATTATATTGTATTTCAAGTAATTAAAATAAAATACTATGTCTGAGAATGCAATTAATCGATATAATTTTACAGCAGATTGGGGAGGGAGTAGAATTGGTTTTACCGAAATATCAGGCTTGGATATTGAAATAGAGGCTGTTATTACAAGGGATGGCTCAAGTCCTGTAGATAGTGGTAGAAAGATTCCTGGTATTCGAAAGTTTTCAAATATTATTTTAAAAAGAGGCATTGCCAAAAACGACAATGATTTCTTTAATTGGATTAACACAAAAAGTATTGGAAATATAGAACGAAGAAACATCACCATTAAATTACTTAATGAAGATCATGAGCCCATTTTTATATGGATGGTAAAAAATGCTTTTCCAGTCAAATATAGCGGTCCTATTCTAATTTCAAATGATAGTGAAATAGCATTAGAAACACTTGAGTTAACGCATGAAGGCTTAACCGTAACCACTCCATAATTGATATACAAGTTTTGAAATAATCTAAAGGGTTTTGCTAAAACTTTATTCATATTATCCGAAAAATTTCAGCACCCTTTACATAATTGATGTTTTCAAGCTTCTTATCGATGGTCAGCTGCTTTATCTGTGGCGAATCCTTAGTGCAATTAAAATAAATCCGTATTTTTGCGGTTCATTAATAACAGCACAGTTTGAAGTACCCAAATTTTAAAGACCTTATTCTTTTCGAAGACAACGATTTTATCGTAATCAATAAACCACCATTCTTAGCATCGCTTGATGAAAGAGGTGGCTCTGGTGAAACCAATGTTTTGCGTTTAGCCAAGCAATATAGCGATGATGCACAGGTTTGTCACCGTTTAGATAAGGAAACTTCAGGAGCTTTAATTATTGCAAAAAATCCAGAAGGTTACCGCCATGCATCGATGCAGTTTGAAAGAAGAAAAGTTGATAAAACTTATCACGCTGTTGTAGATGGCCACGTAATTTTCGACGATCTAACTGTCGATTTGCCAATTTTAAACGACGGAAATAAAAATGTAACCATCGATAGAGCAGAAGGTAAAAGAGCAGAAACTATTTTCAATTCTTTAAAATATTACAAGCACTACACCTTGGTAGAGTGTAAACCAATTACGGGTAGAATGCACCAGATTCGTATTCACCTGGCTACTCAAAGAGCGGCAATTGTTGGTGATGATATGTATAAGGGTAAACCTGTTTTTCTTTCATCAATTAAAAGAGGCTATAAATTAACCAAAGGCGAAGAAGAACAACCAATTATGAAGCGTTTTGCTTTGCATGCAAGGCACTTGGTTTTTAAAGGTTTGGATGATAAAGATATTGTAATTGATGCACCATATCCGAAAGATTACGCAACCCTAATTAAACTTTTAGATAAGTTTGATGCATAAATAATTAAGTTAAATATTGCCTCGGCGTTCACTTTTAGCTACATTTGGAACATTCGCTCTATATTAAAAAACAAGAGAATGTATATCCGTTTTGTAAATTACCTTGATAAGATTAATCAATACAGAAAATCGAAAATATCAAACCGTAATTTCTTAGTCATCCTAGCTGTAATTGTTGGTGTTTTAGCTGGATTAGCTGCCGCGGCTTTAAAAAGTTTAACGCATCACATCGAAGAATTTCTGCAATCAGACTGGCATTGGAAATACAAATATTATCTGTATTTCATATTCCCAATGATTGGTATTTTTCTAACGGTTTTATACATTAAGTATTTTATCAGAAAAAGTAAATTTGAAACTGGGCTAACACCATTACTTTATGCCATTTCAAAAAAATCGAGTAGAGTAGAAGCACACAATATTTATTCTCAAATAATAACGGCTGCAGTTACCGTTGGTTTTGGTGGCTCAACAGGATTGGAGGCGCCAATTGTAACAAGCGGTTCGGCTATTGGTTCTAATTTAGGTCGATTTTTAGGACTGTCTTACCGAGAAATTACCATGCTTGTAGCTTGTGGTGCAGCAGCGGGCATTGCAGGCGCTTTTAATAGTCCTGTCGCAGGTATTGTTTTTGCAATCGAAATTCTCTTGCCAGAATTTACCATTCCAGCGTTTATCCCATTATTATTATCTGCTGCAACAGCTGCCGTTGTAGCAAGAATATTTTATACACAGCAACTATTTTTTCTCGTAACAGAAGGCTGGCAAATCAATGCGTTATTTTACTATGTTCTTTTGGCAGGTTTAATAGGCTTATTTTCTATCTATTTTACTAAGGCTAATTATGCTGTAAAAGGGTTGTTCTATAAAATCAAACATCCGTATACAAAAGTTGTGGTTGGCGGTTTAATGCTTGGCTTTTTAGTATTCCTTTTTCCTACACTTTATGGAGAAGGTTATATTACGATGAAAAATTTATTAAGAGGAGATTACCTGGCTGTAATTAACAACAGTATTTTTCAAGATTATAATACTATTCCAGCATTGGTTGTATTGTTTACGGTGGTAACAATTTTTATGAAATCGATTGCTACTCTAATTACATTGGGTGCGGGTGGTAATGGTGGTACCTTTGCACCAAGTTTAATTATGGGCGGTTTAATTGGATTTATTTTCGCTTATACCGTAAATCTTTCTGGAATTGCACAGTTGAATGTTTCTAATTTTATTGTCGCTGGCATGGCTGCTGCATTAGGATCGATTATGCACGCCCCATTAACAGGTATTTTTCTGATTGCCGAAATTACGGGCGGTTATATATTAATGGTTCCTTTGATGATTACTACTGCGATTTCTTACGCCATTAATCGTAGCTCACAAAAACACTCTATTTATACTAAGGTTCTTGCCGATAAAGGAGAATTGCTTTCTCATGAAGATAAAGATACAACGGTTTTAAATCAGATGAAATTGAAATATTTGATTGAGAAAACTTATCCTCAATTAAATATGAATGATTTGATTTCATTAAAAATGAATGAAATAGTGCAATCGCATAAAAATATTTGTGCTGTAACCGACGATTTAGACGATTTTAAAGGTATTATCTATATGGAGGAATTGTTTAGCGAAATGGTAAACAATACTGATAAGGAAACTTTGTTAGCTACAGATTTAGTACAGCCAGCTCCAATTACAATATTGGAAAATGAAGATTTAAAAACTGTATTAAAAAAAATGGAGCAAGAAAATGCATGGCTTTTACCTGTTGTTGATGAGGCTAATCGATACAGAGGTTTTGTATCTAAAACAGCAATTTTTAATAAATATAGAGCTTTACTAATGCGGCAGAACGATTACATGGGGTAGCCCCTCAAGCCTCTAAAGCGGACTTTTGACTTTCCTCTGTTCATGTAGGTCAACAATTATTATAATAAAAAAAGTTGAAATAAATTAAGATAAATCTCAATATTTCAACTTCCTTTATTTTAAATCTCGCTAATAATTCCTCCTTTTAGAGGGCTAGGGAGTATCAGCTCTTTTCAATCCAAATTTTTCGATTTTACTATATAAATGACTTCTTTGAATATCAATTTCATCGGCAGTTTTTGATACATTCCAGTTATTTTTCTCCAACTTAAATTTAATAAATTCCTTTTCTGCGTGATCTTTATAATCCTGGAAATTATTAAAACTATCAAAAGATGATGACATACCTGAACCGTTGTTATTATTTGCAATTTGCGCACTTGTCGCGGCACCAATATTGGTTCCACCACCTGGGTTAGCAAAAGCACGCACATCATTTTCTGTGATTACTTTATCACTTAAAATAATTAAACGTTCAATCATATTGTGCAGTTCACGTACGTTTCCTGTCCAGGGTAAAGCCTGCAAAGCTGCCATACCGCCGTCGTTAATTTTTTTAACAGGCATTCCGTAATCATTACAAATGCTATCTAAAAAGTTTTGTGCAATAACGGGGATATCATCTGTACGCTCTGTCAAATGCGGAACATGGATATTAATTACATTTAATCGGTGGTACAAATCCATACGGAAATTACCATCTTCAATTTCTTTTAACAAATCTTTGTTGGTCGCCGCCAAAACACGAACATTTACGTCAATTTCTTTTTCGCCACCTACACGAGATATTTTATGCTCTTGTAAAGCCCTAAGCACTTTTGCCTGCGCAGAAAGGCTCATATCGCCAATTTCATCCAGGAATAAAGTTCCGCCGTTAGCCAGTTCGAATTTTCCGATACGTTGCTTTACAGCTGATGTAAAGGAGCCTTTTTCGTGACCAAATAATTCACTTTCAATTAATTCTGATGGAATTGCCGCACAGTTAACCTCGATTAAAGGACTATCAGCACGGTTTGACTTTTCGTGTAACCATCTTGCAACCAGTTCTTTACCACTACCATTGGCTCCGGTTATTAAAACACGAGCCTCCGTTGGAGCAACACGTTCAATGGTTTCTTTTATTTTAGAAATACTTTCGGATTCGCCTAAAATTTCACGGGTTTTACTGGCTTTACGCTTTAAAACTTTGGTTTCTGTAACTAAAGTTCCACGGTCTAAACCATTACGAACAGTGATTAATAAACGATTTAAATCAGGTGGTTTCGAAATAAAATCAAATGCGCCTTTTTTGCTGGCCTCAATGGCGGTTTCAACCGTACCGTGACCAGAAATCATAATGAACGGCAAATCTGGCTTGATAATTTGTGCCTGTTCAAGCACTTCCAAACCGTCCATTTTATTCATCTTGATATCACAAAGAACGAGGTCGAAATTACCTTTTTTAATCATTTCAAGCCCGTCGATGCCATTATCTATGTCTTCAACGTCGTAATTTTCGTACTCTAAGATTTCGCGTAAGGTACTTCTTATTGCCCGCTCATCGTCAATAATTAATAGTTTGGCCATTTAATATTTGTTTATGCTAATTGAGTTACGAATATATTATTTTTTAATTAATGTATAGTTTTTTATACAATGATTTAGGCTATAAACGAGAAATCAATGAAAAGGTTTTATCAGATTTGAAATAATATCTGAGTTTGGCTGTAAGTTTATTTATACAGGTTTTTATTTAATAAACCTGATGTGAACGGTATACTTTTTTGTTTGCAGCAACCTTGAATAGACTGTCATTCTGAGGCACGAAGAATCTGTTTCATAGCTGCAGATGCTTGGTACCTCAGCATGACAGCAATCGCAAAAAAGATATAGTAAGCAACAGGGCTGAAGCAGACGAAGAAGTACCGTTTTAGCTTTCCGAAAAAATAAAAAATGCAGGTCTATAAGCCGGGTTCTGTTTTCTGATTACTCAGAATTTCTATCATTAATCCACTGTAAACGTTGCCGTTTACCTCTAACGACCTACCCACTAACATCGGACGGGCAGCCCTACATGCGTTAGCCTATTTGGTCTTTCAACGCTCGGGGTTTACAAACCACTGCAGTCGCCTGCAATGCTCGTGCGCTCTTACCGCACGTTTTCACCCTTTCCCAACTTGCGCTGGGTGGTATATTTTCTGTTGCACTAATCCGTAATTCAGGTTTTCATTCCTAAATCCCTTTCCGTTAGAAAGCGAGATGCCCTATGTTGCCCGGACTTTCCTCTCTCTCGATAATATCGAAACAGCGATAGAACAACCTGCATTTTGGGCAAAGATGGATTTTTTTAACCAAAAAGACAGCAAAAACAGAGAGATTTTTTCTGCTATTTACAATTTTGTAATTGCGTAGAAACTTCTGTGTAAGGAACAAAACCTTGATTGTTTCCAAAAGAATTGGTTACGAAAACCATTACCTGAGCAATATCTATATCGGCCAGTTCGGGGAAAGCAGGCATTTTTTCCTTGTATTCTTTACCATGGATTACCATGGTTTCGTTAGCACCATTTTTAATAAAACAAGCCAAACGTGTTTTGTTGGTTTTTAGAAATATAGAATCGGTTAAGGGTGGTGCTAACTGACCTAATCCTTCACCATTTACACCATGGCAGTTTTGGCATTTAGCCTTATAAATATCTTTTCCGTTCGACATATAGTTCTGTAAATCAATGTCTTTTTGGTTTTGGCAAGAAATGATTATAGCTATAACAGATATCAGAAAAATAGAATTGATGATGTATTTGCGCATTTATGTTTTGTTAGAATTAACCACAGATAAGCAATGATCAACACAGATTTTGATTTTTATCTGTGTTTTATCCTTTTCATCTGTGGCTAAAATTTATTTTTTATACTCAGCCAATAGAACTGGAATATCTTTTTTAAGTTGGTCAACCTGATCTTCTTTCGTGCCATCGTAAGCACCACGAATACGTCGGTCTTTATCCACTAAAATTAAATAACCCTGATGAATATAGCCATCTTTAGCGGTACTATCTTCGCCAACAGCAACTAAATAATTTTTTTCGGCTAAGGTATAAACGCTGTCTTTACTGCCATAAAGAAATTGCCACTTTGCACCATCAACACCTAATTTTTGAGCGTATTTTTTCAAAACTGATGGTTTGTCGTATTTGAAATCAATAGTATGCGATACAAACATAACTTCAGGATTAGTTTTGAAATCCTTATAAACCGTCATTAAGTTGCGATGCATGGTTGGGCAAATGGTTGTGCAAGAAGTAAAAAAGAAATCGGCTACATAAATTTTACCATCAGTTATTTTATTAGTAGTTAAAACACTATCCTGGTTTAAAAAAGCCCAGTTTGGAATGGTTTGATAAACGGTATCAATTTTTTCTACACCTGCGGCATCTTTAATGGTTTCTGCATGGCGTTCGCCATAAAACGGAAGTTTTTTATCTTGTTGACATGATGAGAGTGAAACTGCTGAAACCAAGCCTATGGCAATGGATGAAATGATTTTATTCATGATTTGATTTTAAAAATGTAAATATACACCTCTGTTTTGCAGATGGCAATTTATTGATGCGTGATTTGTCCACTAATCTCCATTTTAATAAGTGATGGTGATGTAATTAATCAACGGGGTAACTGGTAGTAACTTGTTCTATAATCGGCAGGTAGCTAAAACCTACCTTGTTCGTGTATTGTTCGTCTCTTGTTCGTCTCTAGTTCGACTAAACTCAACGCAAACACGATTGAAAGACGACCATTACAGATACAAAAAACGATCTTGTTATCCGCCTGAAGTAGCCTGATTAGCGCCCTGTTCACTACCAATGTTTTTCTTGTTATTTAGTAGGTACGTACTTAGAAGGTGTAGCCATAAATTTCTGTTTACAACCTTCAGAACAAATATAGTAAGTAGTCTTCTTGTAAACTGAACTTTTCGCAACATTTGGTTTTATTTTCATCTTACAAACTGGGTCAACAACTTTTTTCTGTACGGAATCAGTAAACGATATTTCTTTGTATTCAATTTTTGGGTCGGCATTTGATTTTAAGCCTAATGTAATCAACGCGACTAGAATTATTAACGATGTTATTGCTTTCATTTTTTTTAATGCTTATGGTTAGAAATTTTCATCTTATTAGCTGGATCTACATTGAAAATGTTCAATAAAGAATCTGATTCTCGGGTAACTTTAATGTATGCATCTTCAACTGCACGAATTTTTATCATTTGCGATTTGTAATATTCCAAATCTTCCTGCTCATTTTTTCCTTTAAAATCATCATTAAAGAAATGCATCCAATCCATCATATTTTCATCTGCTTTGTTTAAACGGATAATTAAATCTGCAACGGTTAACGAATCTTGAGTAGACTTAATTTGATTAGATTTTAAAACCGAATCTAATTTCATTCGATTCTTGATTACTTTTTCGCCATCAATCATTAATTTATCGTGGATATTTAAAACTTCTTTCTTAATGTCATTTGCTTTAGGCTCCGTTTTACACGCACTAAATAGTAAGATTAATGCCGAAGCAACTATTGTTATTTTCTTTTTCATTGTTTAAAAATTATAAGTAATTCCTACATAAACTTTTCCTGCACTCATCGGGTGGTCTGTTTCTGCTTCCCAAATATTTTTTTGTACTCCTGCATTAAGGGCAACGTTTTTATAAAAAATATCAGCACCGATGCCACCCATTAAATTATTCATTACATGTTCGCCAGTTTTAACGCCGTTGTACTTTTCTCCGCCAGAATATTCATAGAAAAATTGAGCTGATGGCATTATCTGAATATCTTTTCCGATTCTTTGTGTATAAAAAATATTCAAAAAACTCGTTGTACTGTTTGCAATTCCCTCATCGCGATTATTAGTTCCATTTACTTTGTACGACGTATTTAAACTCGCTCCAAATTTTCCCAAACCAACCATGTAGTTTAAGTAAACAAAACCATCAGTACTCCCTGTTCCAGCTTGTTGCAAGGATGAATAACGAATGCCTGAAGTGTTTTTGAAATTGTTTTTACCTGTTGGAAGTTTAAGACCCGCACCTGCAATAAGTTGCTGCTTAAAATTATCCTCTAGTTTTTGCACAAGGTGATAACCTGCGTATAAATTTACATCGCCAATTCCACCAACGGTAGAAGTATAACCATTGTAACGTTCGCTGTTTGAAACATAAGGCAGAATTGCGTTAATTTCTAATTTGCTGTTAATGAAATATTTTCCTCTAATTTCCATTGAGCGGTATAATTCGTAATCATCTGGATTTCCAGCATGACCAGTTATTGGCGAATCCTGATTTCTAGCGGGAATAAAAAATTTGCCTCCATTGGGGAACAAGGAATGCGATTGACCATCGTAACCATTAAATGAACGGTAGCGATACAGCAAACTGATACTGTTTCGATTGTAATAAGGCGTAATCCCCATAAAACAACCGCAAATATCACAGGCAAAAATATTGCTGCTTATTAAAAGAAACGCAATTATTAATAATTTACGATTCGCTATATAATGTATTTTTGATAAACTCATTGTCGGTTAGTGTTTTTAAAAATGCTTTGATTTGTGCCCTTTCTGAGCTGTTTAACTGGATGCCATTTTTTAACGAAGAATCTAAATTTTGAGCTGCTTTTACTCCAGAATTGTAATGCTCTAAAACTTCATCTAAACTGTAAAAACGGCCATCGTGCATATACGGACCTGTATATTCGATGTTTCGTAAACTTGGAACACGAAACGTTCCGAAGTCGCTCTGCAGGCCTGTAATGTGCGATCTGCCTTCATCTGTACTCACTAAATCCAATCCGTTACTGCGATAAGAAAAATCAGTAAAAAAAGGTTCCGCATGGCAGGAAGTACATTTGGCTTTGAAAAGCGTATAACCAGTTTGTTCTTCGGCAGTAAATGAAACACCACTTTCTTTACGCATCACTTTATCGTACTTCGAATTTCCAGAAACCAAAATGCCCATAAACTGTGTAAATGATTTTAATACCAATTGTGAATTGATTTCTGTTGAACCAAAAGCCTGCTTAAACATTTCAGGGTAGGGCGCTGTACCTTTCAAAAACGTAATGATCGTTTGAATATCAGTTCCCATTTCGCAAGCATCTGTAATGGCATTTAAAGGCGATGTTTCGAGGTTTTTTACACCGCCATCCCAAAAGAATGCTTTTTGCCACGCCAAATTGAAAAGGGGTGGAGCATTTCTTTTTCCCTGGCAATTATTTACACCATGGCTCACTTTATGGTCGAGATTTGCAAACGCCGCAAATTGCTGGTGACAACTTCCACATGAAACGCTTTTATCGGCTGATAAACGGGCATCATAAAAAAGTTTCTTACCTAACTTAAAACCTGCATTGGTTAACTTATTTTCTTCGAAATTGTATGCTGGAGCAGGGAAATTAGACGGAATGATAAAAGATATATTCTTTTCTTCCGGCTTAATTTCAGCTTCATTTTTGCTGCAAGCATACATCAACGCAATGCTTAAAAAAAGCACTGCGAAGACGATTGATTTCCTCCACATATTAATTGTGAATGTGATCCAAGCGGAATAAACCCTTTGTGTAATTATTAGCTACAATTACCGAATTGGCACCACCCATGGTAAAGTTTAATGTAGCAAAACTTACATCGGTTGTACCCGTAAATAGCGATGCTGCATTTACGATAAAGTGCATATCTGGTTTTGAATCTACTCTAACTCTTAAAGGATTGGCTGAGTTAATTTCCGTAGAATATGTTCTAATCGTATTATTTGGATCAATTACGCCTCCAATATGAAAAGTTAAGGCATTGCCGGCAGCCGTTGATTGTGGCGAAGTGCCTTCTAATTTTACAAAAATGTAGCCGCTGTTCCAGGTCCAGAACATGCCATTAATAGGATCTAAGGCACCAGTTTGTGCGCCTGCAAAATTACGGGCATAATCTACACCAATAGTGTATTCGATCTTGGTATAATCGCCTGTAGGTACATTATTTACGGTGATTAATTTAGATGCTGCTTTAGATTCATCAACTAAAAAGTAACTTTCTGGAATAAGATAAGTTGTACCATCAGCTTTGCTTAACTTAACATTACTAACATAATATTTGAAAACATTGATTTTGAAATCTTCGCCTTTGGCGTTTTTGTAAGTTGCTGTATTTAAAGCTAAAGAAGCACCATTTACCTGATGTTCGAACTCTAAAGTAAAACTTGATTTTGTATCTGTAGAGATTTCATCATCGTTTTTTTTGCATGACGATAAAAGTATAATAGGGCATAATAATGCCAATAAGTATTGTGATAATTTCATTTCTGAAAATTGAATAAGTGAATTTATAGTCTTTTGTTATTCTGAATGCAATGAAAAATCTCTAAAACTTTAGTAGAAATTAACGTTACAGCAGAAAACAAATTAATAGCTATTGGCTTTGAGATTCTTCGCTGTGCTCAGTATGACAAATAGCCAAACATGCGAGAGCAAGACCCACGCAATGAATAAATAAAAATACTTTAAACGATTTTCGGCGGATGAAAAATAGAAATAGAAAGGTCTTTAATTGGTTTTTCGAGATAACCACTTTCTGATTTGATAATGAAATAATGGATATTATGATTAATACCTACAACCTGGAATTCTGGTTCGGCCTCAATTACTCTTTTTAAATTATCTTGTGTCTGTTTGTTCTTGCCATCTAAATCTTTCAACTTTTTGGCTAGAAAGCACTGTCCATCGCAATGTAACTCTGGGTGTGCTTTATTGATACAAAATACGGATGTGATATACTCCTTATTCATTTGATAACCTGAGTACACAACCAATTGCATGTAGCAATTTGAAATTGTACAGATTACCAGAAAAAATATTAGGACTTTTTTTAACATTTTATTGCTGCAAAAGTATTAAAGAAATTGATTGCAGCAAAGAAAATAGAGAATTACTTTGACCGTTGATTGAAATCAACGGCAATAAATACGTATAAATCTGGAAAGACAGGACCAGATGTTTCGATTATCAAATTTACTATTATAAAAAAAACACAGATGAAATTATCCATCTGTGTTCATTCTTTTTTATCTGTGGTTTAACGAGCCTTAAGCCTGCAAATCTGCCATTACAGCTTTAATCTTATCGCCTAATTCTCCGTTTACTTTTTCGAAATCTTTTTTATCAGCTAAAGGTGCATTTACACTACAGTAGAATTTAATTTTTGGTTCTGTACCACTTGGGCGAGCAGAAACAATACTTCCATCTTCCGTAATAAACTGTAAAACATCTGAAGCTGGATAATCTAATTTAGTTACTTTTCCTGTAGCCAAATCAGTTTCCTGACCTAATTCGTAGTCTTTTAAAACAGAAACTTTAGAGCCACCTAACGATACAGGTGGATTATTTCTGAATTTCTCCATCATTGCCTTAATTTCTTCAGCACCAGTTTTACCTTTTTTGGTTAATGAAACTAAATCTTCTTTGTACAGGCCGTACTCAACATACATATCTAAAAGCGCATTGTATAAACTAGCACCTTTATCTTTGTAATAAGCAGTCATTTCAGAAATAAATGCAGCAGAAACAACAGCATCTTTATCGCGAACTAATTCGCCCACCAAATAACCATAACTTTCTTCACCGCCTGCAATAAAGGTTTTTTCGCCCTGTAGTTTAGTAATGATTTGTCCAATCCATTTAAAACCAGTTAAAGTATTAAAGTACTCCACGTTTTTAGCATCGCAAATAGCTTTAATTAAACTGGTGGTTACAATTGTAGAAACTACATATTCTTTACCAGTTAGCTTACCTTTTTCTTCCCATGCCGAAACAATATAATTGATTAATAAACTGCCTGTTTGGTTTCCGTTTAGTAATACCCATTCGTCGTTATTATCTTTAACAGCAATACCAACGCGGTCAGCATCAGGGTCTGTTGCTAAAACTAAATCAGCATCAATTTCCTTAGCTTTATTCATTGCCAAAGTTAAAGCATCTTTTTCCTCTGGATTTGGGTAAACAACCGTTGGGAAATTACCATCTGGTTTACTTTGCTCTTCAACAACTGTTACGTTAGTGAAACCAAATTGTTCAAGCGCTTTAGGAACTAAAGTAATTCCTGTTCCATGAATGGGTGAGAAAACAATTTTTAAATCATGTTGTCTTTTAATGGCATCAGGAGAAATTGAAAGCGCAGTAATGCCATCTAAATACAATTTATCTACTGCCTCGCCAATTAATTCAACGTTTGCATCAACTCTATCGAATTTAACTTCGTCTATGCTTTGAATTTTATTTACCTCGTCGATAACCAATTTATCATCAGGAGCAGTAAATTGACCACCATCTGCGCCATAAGCTTTATAGCCGTTGTATTCTTTCGGATTGTGCGATGCTGTTAACATTACACCACTCTTGCAATTGAAGTGACGAACAGCAAAAGATAATTCTGGCGTTGGTCTTAAGGCTTCAAAGAAATAAACGTGAATTCCGTTAGCAGAAAAAACATCAGCAGTAATTCCAGCAAAATAATCAGAATTGTTTCTACTATCGTGAGCAATGGCTACACTAATTTTTTCGCCTGGGTATTTGTTGTTTAAATAATTCGCCAAACCCTGTGTAGCTGTTCCAATAGTATATTTGTTGATGCGATTAGAGCCAGCACCCATTATTCCGCGTAAACCACCAGTACCAAACTCTAAACTTTTATAAAATGAATCGGTAAGTTCTGTTGTTGCATTTTGGTCTACAAGGGCTTGTATTTCAGCCTTTGTTTTTTCGTCGTAATTGCCGCCTAACCATTGATTAATGGTCGCTTGTGTTGATTGATCAATTGATTGCATTGAGCTTTATTTTAATTTAATATCTGGTGTTGAACAAAAATGTATGCCTGGAAGTTTGGTTGTGATCAAAATAAATTAAACTTTCCCAAATTTTATTTTGTTGAGGTTGTTGCTTTTAAGCTTGTTTTGCTTATTTTCACGCCCCGATACAATAATAAAGAAAATCCAGTATTAAAAATGAGACAACCACATTTTTTTATTGTCTGGTAGGCACGATGTAAAATTGTGTTCTTTTTATTACAGCTAAAAATAATAACTAATTAGATGAAAATTTTAAAATTTGGGGGTACTTCAGTAGGTAGTCCCGAGCGCATGACGAAGTTGTTGGATATCATTAATCCAAATGAAGAGCAAATTGTAGTGTTATCAGCCGTGTCTGGTACCACAAATAGCTTAGTGGAAATTTCAAATTATTTTTTAGCTGGAGATAAGAAGAAGGGAAGCGAGTGCGTCGAAAATTTATATCAAAAATATAAGGATTTTGTAATTGAGCTTTTACCAGCTTCCGATTTTCAGGAGATGGGAAATGAGGTGATCGATTATCATTTCAGTTTTTTAGCTGTTTTAACCAACGATATTTTCACTTCGATTGAAGAGAAAGTTGTTTTAGCGCAAGGCGAATTATTGTCTACAACCTTATATCATATCTATTTAAAATCAATTGGTGTAGAATCTGTTTTATTGCCTGCATTGGATTTTATGAAAACGGATGAAGATAATGAGCCAGATATTCCATTTACAACTAAACACTTAACACCATTATTAGAGCAAAATAAAGGCAATAAATTATTTATTACACAAGGCTTTATCTGTCGTAATAGTTTTGGCGAGGTAGATAATTTGCGTCGTGGAGGAAGTGATTATACTGCTTCTTTATTAGGTGCTGCAATTCTTGCAGAAGAAGTTCAAATATGGACAGATATCGACGGAATGCACAATAATGACCCTCGTATTGTAAAAGGAACCAAGCCAATTGCTCAATTATCTTTCGATGAAGCAGCGGAGTTAGCTTATTTTGGAGCAAAAATTCTGCACCCACAATCGGTTTTTCCAGCGCAGAAATACAAAATTCCAGTTCGTTTATTAAATACTATGGAGCCAACAGCTGCAGGTACTTTAATTACGCACGATAGCGAAAAAGGAAAAATTAAATCGATTGCCGCTAAGGATGGAATTACAGCAATTCGTATTCAATCGAGCAGAATGTTATTGGCGTACGGCTTTTTACGCCGTGTTTTCGAAGTTTTTGAGCGTTATAAAACACCAATTGATATGATTACGACTTCGGAAGTTGCCGTTTCGTTAACGATTGATGAAACTGGAAATCTTTCGAAAATTATTGAGGAGTTAGAGCGTTTCGGGACTGTAGAAGTAGATACCAACCACAGTATTGTTTGTGTTGTTGGCGATTTCGGCTCAGAAAAACATGGTTTTGCCAGCAGAGTTTTAGAAGGTTTAAAACACATTCCAATTCGGATGATTTCTTACGGAGGAAGTAATTATAACGTTTCGTTACTGATTTTAAGTGAGTATAAAACTGAAGCCTTGAGAAGTCTTCACAACAGATTATTCGAATAACAAGAAGAATGCAGCAATAATAAAAAGCAAGCCCATTAAGCAATGAAAGGCTAAAAAGTTTGCGGGTAACATTCCGTTTTTATATTTCTTGTAGGAGTTAAATAATCCAGCTGAAATAATTAGAAAGACAAATATGGCTGCTGCTATCTTCATTTTTTGATAAATAAAAGGAACAATGCAATTAGGAGTAACACGATAAAAAATCGGATTTTTCCGTTGTATTGCTTTTGGGTAATTCTTCCATGCTTTAAATCGAGGTAATTACCCAAATAGATAAGCCCAAAGAATAAAATTAAAATTATAATAAGGAATTTGAACATGTTCGCGGATAAAGATATATCAAAGTTTAACAATATAGAAACACCTTTTTACTATTACGATACAGAGTTATTGCAAAAAACATTGCGTACTTGCGCAGATGCAGCAGCTCCTTATCAGTTTCACATCCATTATGCACTTAAGGCAAACTTTAATTCGGTTTTGCTAGAGCAAATTAAAACCATTGGATTTGGTGCAGATTGTGTGAGTGCAGGAGAGGTGAGAAGAGCTGTTGAAGTTGGTTTTGACAACAAAAAAATCGTTTTTGCTGGTGTAGGTAAATCTGATAAAGAAATAAATGAGGCTTTGGATTTGGATATTTTCTGTTTTAACGTAGAATCTATTCAGGAACTGGAAGTTTTAAATGAACTTGCTGCAGCGAAAGGAAAAGTGGCACAAGTGGCTATTCGTATTAACCCAAATGTTGATGCGCATACACACCACAACATTACAACAGGTTTAGATGAAAATAAATTTGGTATTAATTCTTGGGATTTACCCGAATGTGCTGAAACTTTAAAAGCATCTGCAAGCCTTAAGTTTTTAGGAATTCACTTCCATATCGGTTCTCAAATTACAAACCTCGATGTTTACAAGAATCTTTGCGTTCGTGTAAACGAATTTGCAACCTGGTTTGAGGATAAAGGTTTTAGTATCGAAGTTTTAAATGTGGGCGGTGGATTAGGTATTGATTACCATAACCCTGATCATCAAGTGCCTGATTTTGAATCTTACTTTAAAATCTTTAACGAATTTTTAGAGGTTAAACCTAATCAGGAAGTTCATTTTGAGTTAGGAAGAGCTTTAGTTGGTCAATCGGCTTCGTTAATTACCAAAGCTTTATACATCAAAAAAGGGAAAAAGAAAAACTTTGTGGTTTTAGATGCAGGTATGACTGAGTTAATGCGCCCAGCGTTGTACCAAGCTTATCATAAAATTGAGAACTTAACCCGTGGTAATGGAAATGAAATCAAGTACGATATAGTTGGCCCAATTTGCGAAAGTACTGATTGTTTCGGTAAGGAAGTTGAGCAACCAGAATCTTTTAGGGGAGATGTTTTTGCCATTCGCAGTGCTGGTGCTTACGGAGAAGTTATGGCATCAAAATATAACTTAAGAGATGCAATAAGATCTGTTTATAGTAACGATATATAGTGCTTTGCCACATTGAGCTTGTCGAACAGCAATAATGCGTTTCGACAAGTTCAGAATGGCAATTTTTCTATTTTCTTTTAGAGGCTACGAATACAAACACGCCTGCAACCAGAATTATCCCGCCAACATAAGGAGGCCAGTTAACCGATTTTTCTTTATCTGCTGAAATTTGTATCGGACCAGCATCCACAATTTTCTCTTTTCGAGTGTAAGAAAAGCCAGTCCAAACCAGCATGGCTATTCCAACAATAATTAATATAAGTCCTACGGTTTTATTCATGATTTTATAAATTGGTTAAAATCAAAACAGCAAGACTGGCTTTATGTTTTATTCGTCGAAGAAATCTACTAATCCACCGATAAAATATTCTTCAATTCCTTCGGTAAAATCAGTAAAATCTTCGTCAGGAATATTGGTTTGTTTAAATTCTAAGGATGTTCCAGATTTTTCTGCATGAAGCTTTATAGTAACAATCGATGGTTCTCCATCTTCGCCAAAATACCATTGCTGTACAATTTTTTTATTGGTTTCGAACTCTAGGTTTTTACCAACGATATCTCCATCCCAAAAAGAAAATTCAGTATCTGGCTTTTCTTCGAATTCAACTTCGGCACCAGTCCAAAGTTTTATGCTAATATCTTTTGTTAGTGCTAAATAAACCTCTTCAGGTGTGGCAGGTATGTAGGTGTATTTTTTGTAATCTCTCATCAACTATTAATCTAATTTTTATTCTATTAAAATTCTGCTCCTTATTTAAAGGCGTTTAATCCTGTAACATCCATACCTGTGATTAGTAAATGTATATCATGTGTACCTTCGTAAGTAACTACCGATTCCAGGTTCATCATGTGGCGCATAATAGAGTATTCTCCGGTAATTCCCATTCCGCCCAACATTTGGCGTGCATTTCGGGCAATATCTAGAGCGATTTCGACGCTATTTCTTTTGGCCATAGATATTTGTTCAGCAGTCGCACGGTTTTCACTTTTAAGTGTTCCCAAGCGCCAAACCAATAACTGACCTTTAGTGATTTCTGTAACCATTTCGGCCAATTTTTTTTGCTGTAACTGGAATCCGCCGATTGGTTTTCCAAACTGTATTCTTTCCTTTGAGTAGCGCAATGCGGTATCGTAACAATCCATTGCAGCACCTAAAGCGCCCCAGGCAATACCATAACGAGCTTGGTTTAAACAACCTAAAGGGCCTTTCAATCCACTAATCTCTGGAAAAACATTCTCTTTTGGAATTTGAACATTATCAAAAACCAGCTCGCCAGTTGCAGATGCCCTTAAACTCCATTTATTATGTGTTTCTGGTGTAGAAAAACCGTCCATTCCACGTTCTACAACCATTCCACGTATTTTTCCTGCTTCATCTTTAGCCCAAACTACAGCAATATCTGCAAATGGCGCATTACTAATCCACATTTTTGCACCATTTAAAATGTAATGAGAACCTGCATCTTTTATGTTGGTCACCATTCCACTAGGATTTGAACCATGATCTGGCTCTGTTAACCCAAAACAACCCATCATTTCGCCACTGGCTAATTTGGGTAAATACTTTTTACGTTGTTCTTCAGTTCCATACGCGTAAATTGGGTACATTACTAACGAACCCTGAACAGATGCAGTAGAACGAATGCCTGAATCGCCACGCTCAATTTCTTGCATTAAAATTCCGTAAGCAGTATAATCCAAACCAGCACCACCATATTCTACTGGAATTGTTGGCCCAAAAGCGCCAATATCTGCCAAACCTTTTATTAAATGTTTCGGAAATTCGGCTCTTTGAGCATAATCTTCGATAATTGGACTAACTTCTTTTTTTACCCAATCTCTTGCTGTTGCACGAATTAATTTATGCTCATCTGTTAGCAATTCATCTAACAAATAATAGTCTGGGGCCTCGTATAAGTCTTTTTTTACTGATTTGCTCATTATTTATTCTAATTTGGTTATGATAAAGCGTTCATTTCAAAGGTAACAATTTACGGCAATGGGTATTATATTCATGAATAAAAATTTAATTTTGCAACATACAAAACATAGATGAACCACTTTAAACAAACCGTAGCCTTAAAAGATGTGAAATGCTTTGCCCTGCACGGATACTATCCAGAAGAGCAATTAACAGGAAATCATTTTATTGTTGATTTGGAAACCGAATTTTCGCCAATTGGTTTTGATGATGAATTAGGCCAAACGGTTAATTATGAGGATTTAAATTCCATCATTCTGGAGGAAATGAAAATCACTCAAAAACTTTTAGAAACGGTTTTGAAAAATATTATTTCCAAAGTGATTAAGCTTTATCCTTTTGTAGAAAAAATTGATGTGAGTATTAAAAAACTCAATCCGCCAATGCCAGGCCAAATCGGCCATTCTTTTGTTAAACTAACCTACACACCAACTAACTAAAATGAACTTTATCAAAATAAATGCCGAAATCTTAACAGAAATTAAACAAGCAATTGGTGCAGAAAAAGTATTTACTGATGCAGAGAGCCTGGATAATTACAGTCACGATGAAACGGAAGATTTACGCTACCAACCCGAAGTTGTGGTTAAACCCGCTACCGCTGCTGATATTTCTGCATTACTGAAAATTTGTAATGAAAAGCATATCCCAGTAACTCCTCGTGGTGGTGGAACAGGTTTAAGTGGCGCAGCCTTGCCGATTTATGGCGGTGTTTCTTTATCAATGGAAAAGTTTAAGGCTATTATTGATATTGATACAGAAAACTTGCAAGCTACGGTTGAGCCTGGCGTAATTACCGAAGAGTTTATTAACGCTGTTGCAGAAAAAGGCTTACTATATCCTGTAGATCCAAGCAGCAAAGGTTCTTGTTTTATTGGTGGTAATGTTGCTCATGGTTCTGGCGGACCAAGGGTTGTAAAATATGGCACAATTCGGGAGTATATTTTAAATCTTGAAGTTGTTTTGCCTAATGGTGATATCATTTGGACTGGCGCCAATACCTTGAAATATGCATCGGGTTATAACTTAACCCAATTGATGATTGGTTCGGAGGGGACATTAGGCGTAGTAACGAAAATTGTAACCAAGCTTTTGCCAAAACCTAGCCAATCGGTTTTAATGATGGGTTCATTCGCAACTAATGAAGATGCTTGTGCTGCAGTTTCTGCCATTTTTAGAGCAGGTATAACACCATCAGCTTTAGAATTTATGGAGCGAAAAGGAGTGGAGTGGGTAATTAAATTTGATGATATTAAATTCGACTTGAAGGATGATGTTGCTGCCTTATTAATGATAGAATTTGATGGTGATGATTTGGACGATATCTTTAAAAATTGCGAAAAAACCAACATCGTTTTAGAAGAACATAACTGCTCTGAAGTATTATTCGCAGATAGTGCCCAACAAAAGGAAGAACTTTGGCGAATGCGTAGAACAATGGCCGAATCTGTAAAGTCTAATTCGGTTTATAAAGAAGAAGATACTGTTGTGCCTCGTGCCGCTTTACCTAATCTGGTAAATGGCATAAAAGAAATTGGTGCTAAATATGGTTTCGAAAGTGTTTGTTACGGTCACGCTGGCGATGGAAATCTACACGTAAACATCATCAAAGCTGGAATGAGTGATGAGGACTGGACGAATAAGTTGAAATTTGGCATCAAAGAAATTTTCGAATTAACCACTGCTTTAGGCGGTACTTTATCTGGTGAGCACGGAATTGGCCTCGTTCAAAAGGAATTTATGCCTATTAAATATTCCGAAATTCACTTGAGTTTAATGCGAGGAATTAAACAGGTTTTCGATCCGAACGGAATTTTAAACCCAGGAAAGATTATGCCTGATAAATTGTAGTTTTTTGTTTGAAAAATTTTGGAAATGTAAGTTTCAATCTTTGTGGCAATTGTAGTCCCGCCATTTGCTCTAGCCCTCGTAAAAAAAACTCCGGGCTGCCGCTCCTGTCGGGTTTAAAGTTAAAGGATTTTACCAGGCCGCTTGGCAACTGTAAATAATTGTAGTTGCCAAGCTACCCTAAACGGGATTGAAACGATATCCTTTTTAGCCTGTCATTCTGAGCGTAGTCGAAGAATAAGGTTAAAAAGATTTAGTGTAAAGCCCGACTAACATTAATTGTTAGTGACAATTTGTTTTTCAAAATCACCAAAAATTTAACGATAGAATTTTATATTTACAATTTACGATAATTGTTCAAATCCAACCATTTTTTGCTTTTCAGCAGTTGGAATAGCCGTTGGTCTTTTAGTTGCATAATCTATAGCAATGCAAACGGTTTTGCCTTTACTGCAAATCACTTCCTCGTTGCCCTTTATTTTTACGATTTGATAATCTAAATCAAAACTGGTTTCCCCAATTCTTGAGGTTTTAACATGGATGGCAATTTTATCGTTCATTAAAATCGGCTGAATATAGTCTAACTCCGCATGAGCGATTACAATTCCTGTTTGCTTCCAATCCCATTTTACAATTTCTTCCCAATACTTGGTTCTGGCAATTTCGAGGTAAGTAAAGTAAACAGAATTGTTTACATGTCCCATCATATCAAAATCAACAAAGCGCAGATGAATATTCGTTTTATAATTGAATTTGTCTGAAAAACGATGTATTTCTGTCAATTTGTCTTTTGATTTGGATTTATTTTGCCAAAATGTCTTAAAAATCATAAATATTTGGTTTGGTATGTAAGTTGAATAATGGTTTGTATCAATTAAAAAAATAAAAATTAGAGATATGACACTTGTAAATTTTAACAACAGAACCCGCAACACAGCTCCTTACTTTAACAATGTTTTCGATTCATTGTTTAGCGATGCAGTAACTAAAAATAAAATGGTTGATAAATCGCCAAACGTAAATATTTACGAAAACGAAACTGCTTATATTATTGAGTTGGCTGCGCCAGGTTTAAAGAAGGAAGATTTTCAAATTAATTTAAAAAAAGACACACTTTCTGTTTGGGCAGAAGTTAAAAAAGACGAAACCCAAGTGGCTAAAGATTTTACTCGTAAAGAATTCGATTTCAGCTCATTTGCCAGATCGTTTAATTTACCAGATACGGCTGATGGAGATAAAATTACTGCAGAATATAAAGACGGTATTTTAAATATCAATATCAGCAAAAAAGACGATGCTAAATTACAACACAAAGAAATTGTAGTATCGTAATAAAGATATTCTCGAGAGAGGGTTTTTCATAATAGTTTAGTTTAGGTAAAGGTTATGAATCTTGCATCAGAAGATGAGTGAGTTTGGTATGTTGAGTAACTGATGCAGGTTTCATAATAGTTTAAGTTTAGGTTTTATAAGGTTAGCATTGGATGATGCTAACCTTATTTTTTTGCATTGTATTTAGATTGATTTTATTTTGCATTCTTAAAATCAGCTTAATATCATTTTTTGTACTTTTGCGGCATGGAAAGAGAAATTCTGGATACTAAACGTAAAGCATTAAAAATAAACCTCGACCCAAGAATTTACGGCACATTTGCCGAAATTGGTGCAGGTCAGGAAGTTTCTAGAAACTTTTTTAATGCTGGCGCAGCATCTGGAACAGTTGCTAAAACCATGTCAGCTTATGATATGACTTTTAGTGATGCTATTTACGGAGCAGAAGCTAACGGGCGCTATGTTAGTCAGAATAGGCTTTTGCAAATGCTCGACCATGAATTTGGGTTGTTAAATGAACGTTTATCTGGCGAGAAGTATGAAAGTCGTACTTTTTTTGCTTTCGCAGATACTGTTACCACTTTAAATTATAAACGTACTAACGAACCTCACGGTTGGGTTGGCCTTCGTTTTCAAAATGAACCTGGGGGTTTACCAAACGAAATATTCTTTCACGTTCGATTGCTTGATACAGACGTAAACATGCAGCAGCGTGTTTTAGGTATTATTGGGGTTAATTTGGTTTATGCGGCTTTTTATCTCTACCAAGATCCTAAATTAATGGTAGAATCTTTGGCTGATAACTTAACTATTGGGTCGGTAGAAATCGATTTAATTTCAGTAAAAGGTCCAGCATTTCCAGAGGTGAATAACATCTTGCTTAATCTTTATATGATTATGAAAGATTTTTCTGCCGCTGCAATTTTCGATGCTGATGCACATCCTCGTCAGGCAAAAGATTTATTGTACAAAAAAGATATAATGATTTTAAGAACCAAGTATGGTCAGAAGTCGTTACCAAATTTTAGCTTATTTAATAAAGCAACAGAACAATTTAAGCGTACCAATAAAGTAGAGGATGGCAATATTGCTGTTATGATTGAGGTTTTATTAACCAATGTTTTATCAGATGACAACGAAACGCCTGATGATATCGATTTAGAGTCTGTTGCCAAACGAGCTCAGGAAATGTGCGATACAGGTAACATTGTAATCGTATCGAACTTTACCCGCCATAATCGATTGGCTAAATATTTAGCCCGTTGTAAGCCTAAAAGCGTTGGTTTAGCTACAAATATTAATAACCTGAAGTTTGTGTTTAATTCTTCAAACTTTAAAGGCGAAAATTATTCGGGCCAGTTATTGAGCTATGTAAACGATATGTTTAATACCAATGTTCGTTTATTTGCTTATCCTTTTTTAGATAAAAAAACCAATCAGGTTATTACTACCGCTAATATGCCTGTTACACCAGAAGCCAAACCACTATTCGATTTCCTTTTGATTAATCATTATATCACCGATATTGAGGATTACGCTGAAAATGATGTAAAGACAGTTTAACTTTATTTCAATCTATTATTTGCTAAAATCTGAAACTAAAAATAGGTTAATGCAGATAAGGTATTTGAAATAGCTTGGGTTTTTCTAACAAAACGAGTCTTTTTATCATTACAGTTTTCAAGGAAGTATTTTCAGAAGAAAACTAATGTGCAACAACGGCTGTATCTGCACTTGCCTCAATTTCAGTTACTATAAATCTTCGGCCAATTAGTAGGCAAAACATGGCAATAAAGGCAGCGGAAGTCATCACTAAGGGCATAGGTACAACCGAATGTTCGCTAAATAAACTCACCATTACTGATGCTAATGCGCCTAATCCCATCTGTAAAGCACCCATTAAAGCCGATGCGCTTCCTGCGTTTTTAGTAAATGGTGCTAAAGATAAGGCTGCTGCATTCGGGTTTATAAACCCTAAACAAGAAAGAAATAATGCGATAAAGCCAATGGTTAAATACAAATTTAACCAATCGTTTAAAGCGAAGATTAAGAATAATAAACTAAAAGTACATTGAGCAACCAAAGCCCAGGTTACTATTTTCTTGCTTGTAAACCATTTCAAAATTAAACTGTTTAACTGGCTTGATCCTATAAATGCAACAGATAGCAATGCGAAAATCCAACCGTAACCAGTTTTACTTACTTCGTAAATTTTCATAAACACCTGTGGTGAAGAAGACACGTATGCGAATAGGCCCGAAAATGTAATCGAACTGATTAAGGCATATGTATAAAACTGTGGTTCTTTTAAAACAAGTAAGAAATTGGTAAGAATAGGTTTTGGTTTTAAAGAATAACTTGGATCGGGTTTATAGCTTTCTGGTAATTTAAATATCGATGCCAATAACATTAATATTGCCATAAAACCTAAGAATACAAATACATATTTCCAACCCAAAGCCGAAATTAAATAACCGCCTGCAGTAGGGGCGAGCATTGGCGAAACTGCAATAACAAGCATTAAAGAAGCAAAAACTTTGGGACTTTCTTCTACCGTGAATAAATCTCTAACCATTGCCATCGATGCAACTGCTGTTGCACAACTTCCGATTGCCTGAACAAACCGAAGGACAATTAATTGGTTAACATCTGTTACCGCTAAACACAAAAACGAAGAAAGAATATACAGCGCCAATCCAAAATACAATGGCTTTTTTCTTCCAAATTTATCTAACAGGGGCCCATAAAGTAATTGCCCTGCAGAAATACCTATAAAGAAACTCGATAGAGATAATGCTACAGTAGATTCTGTACTTTTCAAGTCTTTGGCAATGTCTAAAAAACCAGGTAGATACATATCAATTGAGAAAGGCCCAAGTGCTGCTAATGAGCCCAAAATTAAAATGAGATAAAAGTTTTTTTTCTTAGCCATGTTCTGTTAGTTTTTTCCGAGGCGCAAAGATTGGTAGATTTAATTTCTTAACCTATTTTTAAGGTCGAACGATTGTAAAATGTAATGAGAATTAACTTAAATTTTAAATTTAACATTCGAAACAATAAATCTGATGCAATTTATTTTTAGATTTATCCTCTATGACTTTTAAAACTAAAGAAAGCCGTTTACTACTCATTCTGGGTAGTTTTTTTGTGGCAAATGCAATATTATCAGAGTTTATTGGGGTTAAATTGTTTAGTGTTGAGGAGACTTTGGGCTTTAAAAAGTTTGATATGAATTTGTTTGGCGTTCCGCATTTATCTTTTAACATGTCGGCGGGCGTTTTAACTTGGCCAATTATTTTCGTTATGACAGATATCATTAATGAATATTTTGGCTTAAAACAAGTTCGTTTTCTTTCCATATTAACCGCTATTTTAATTGCATTTGCATTTTTGGTTGTATGGGGAGCAATTCACCTAACAGCATCAGACTTTTGGGTAATGAATAAGGTTAACGGCAGACCATTAAATATGGTTGATGCTTTTGATAGTATTTTTGGGCAAGGAATGTGGATTATCGTCGGTTCTATTACCGCTTTTATTGTAGGACAAGTCTTAGATGCCTATATTTTTCATCGCATAAAAAGAATCACTGGAGAAAAGGCTTTATGGTTAAGGGCAACAGGTTCGACATTGGTATCTCAATTTATTGATAGCTTTGTTGTGATATTTATTGCATTTTACATTAATCCTAATTATAACTATAGTTGGCAAATGGTATTTGCCATTGGTTTAGTTGGTTACACCTATAAATTTGTTGTTGCAATCTTAATGACTCCAATTTTATATGTTGTGCATGGAATTATCGATGGATATTTAGGCAAAGATTTAGCACATAAGTTAATGCATATGGCTGGAAGAAACTAGTTCAGAATATTTAGGAAATTTAAGGTCAAATTGTTTTGAAAAATGAATAACGCAAAAGGTCGGACTCGCTCCGACCTTTGTGCTTAACAACAAAACAAATAAAAAATTAACCTTAAAAAAAATTAAAGGGCAGCCAACTCCTCTGCAAAAACATTATCAGCAACTTTGTCTTGCTTATAAATTTGTCTGCCAGTGTAGGCTATAAAAACATTAGTATCTAAAAGTAAATCACGATTTTTAATCAGGTTTTCTAATTTAACTGTCCCAATTACATATTTGAAACTGCTTGCAGCATAGCGCTCGCTGATATCGTCAAACTCTAATAACTTAATTAAATCTTCATCTGCATAACGCAGATAAACTTCAAGTAAAATATCCTCAGTATGTTTCGCTCCATTTTCTGAGTGATATTTTTTATACTCATAACGATAATCATAACGTAAAGCAGCGATATCCGAAAGTACGGCAGCACCAGTTGGATGACCACCTGCACCTTTACCAAAGAAAAACTGCTTATCAGCAAAAGCTGCCTGAACGGTTACTGCATTGTATTCATTTTCAACGTTATATAGAAAATCATCCTTTGCAACAAGTTTAGGTAAAACATAGGTAACAATATCTTTTGTATTTACTTTACGAGCAGTGGGTACTAATTTAATTTTGAAATTTTTCTCACGAGCATATTTAATGTCATGAGCAGAAAGATTCTGGATTCCGATATTTAATATTGCATCAGGATTTACAAATAAACCATAAGCGTGAGCTGTTGCAATAGCCAATTTATATTTCGGGTCGTAACCACCAACATCTAAAATCGGATCTGTTTCTGCGAAACCTAAATCCTGAGCTTCTTTTAAAGCTGCATTGTAACTTTGGTTTTCGTTAAAAATTTTTGATAAAATATAATTTGATGAACCATTGAAAATACCACTTAAAGCATGAAAAAGCTCATTATCATAATATTCTTCTAAATTTCTTATAATTGGAATACTCCCGCAAACCGCACCTTCATACAGTAATGAAGTACCATGTTTTTGTTGTAAATCTACCAACTCTTTTAAGTGAGTAGCAATCATTTTTTTATTTGCTGAAACTACATTTTTACCGTTTTTTAATGCTGTAGTTACAATTTCATAGGCCGCATCAGCATCATTAATTAATTCTACAATCGTATTGATTTCCGAATTATTCAGGATTTCATTTTTGTCGGTTGTAAATAAATCTTTATTAAGCGTACGCTTCTTTTTTGGATCTTTTATTGCGATTTTAATAATTTCTAAATTAAGGTTCTGGCTTTGGATTATGTCTAATAATCCTTGCCCTACAACTCCGAAACCAAATAAACCGATTTTTAAATTCTTACTCATGGTGTTTTAGTGTATCGAGTAGCGAGTATCAAGATTGGACGTTTGATACTCACCATCAAATTTTATTATGTTTTGCCACGGAAGTACAGATTTACACGGAATTAAATTCCATATTTTCTTTATTTTAGTGCTTCCGTGGCTGATTAATTATTTTACTTCTTTTAGCCTAGGTTTTTTCCTTAAACCTTCCGCCATCTTATCAAGCTGTGTGCTGTAGCTTAATTATCTTTTTGTCTCGGCTTTCTTTAATAAAAGTACCGATGATGTTCGTTAAGGCGTTGGTTTCAATTAAGAACCCATCATGGCCATATTCAGAATGTATAGCTGCGAACTGTGCATCGCTAATGTTATCTGCTAAGAATTTCTGTTCTGCAATTGGAAATAAGAAATCATTTTCAATTCCAATTACCAAGGTATTTGCCTTGATCAATTTCAAGGCTTCCGAAATGCTTTTACGATTTCTACCCACATTATGGCTATCCATCGCTTTAGTTAAATAATAATAACTGTAAGCATTAAAGCGGTTTATCAATTTTTCTCCCTGGTAATTTTGGTAAGATGAAGCTCTGAAATTATCTGTTTTGTCGTTTACACTTTCTACTTGTGTGCTTCCGTAAGCATTATACGTACGATAACTCAAAAGCGCAATACTGCGTGCTGCTTTTAAGCCTTTGCTGCCACCATCTGGTTGGTTTGCGTAAAATGTTCTATCGGTAGTAATGGCTAAACGTTGACTCTCGTTAAAAGCAATTCCCCATGGAGAATGTGCCGCATTTGTAGCTACAAGTATTAAGTTTTCAATTTTATTGGGTTCGATAATACTCCATTCTACAGCTTGCTGGCCACCTAAAGAACCGCCGATTAAAAGTTTAATTGAATCAATTCCTAAATGCGTAGCTAAAAGTTGGTGTGCCGAAACAAAATCGCGAACAGTGAATTGTGGAAACGATAAATAATAAGGTAATCCATTAACTGGATTAGTACTTAAAGGGCTTGTGGTTCCGTAGTTAGAACCCAAAACGTTTGCACAAATTATATAATGATCGTTTGGATTAAACAAAGCATTTTGCCCAAATAAACCTTCCCACCATTCAAAAACATCTGCATTAGCAGTTAATGCGTGACAAACCCAAATTACATTATCTTTTTTAGCATTTAATTTGCCATAAGTTTGATAAGCAATTTGCAGGTTGCGAAGTTTCTTGCCGCTTTCTAATTTGAATTGTTTGTTGTAATTATATGTTGATAATGTGCTCATTCTTAAAAGATATTCTGATTTGGTAACGAAAGTGATTAGGCCTGTAAACTTTTTACGTTTAATTGCGAACTGATTGCCGAAAATGCGTGTTCGAAATCGGCTTTAATATCATCGATGTGCTCAATTCCTACCGAAACACGAAGTGAATTTGGCTTAACTCCAGCAGCCAGTTGTTCGCTTTCGCTTAATTGTTGATGTGTAGTTGCCGAAGGCTGAATGATCAGTGTTTTGGCATCACCCACATTAGCTAAATGAGAAATCAGTTTTAAATTATCAATTAATTGAGTTGCGCTTTCCTTACTGCCGTCTAACTCAAAAGATAAAACCGCACCAAATCCATTGCTTAAATATTTTTTAGCTAAACTATTGTATTTGCTGCTTGCTAATCCTGGGTACGAAACTTCTTTAACTGCTGGGTGATTTTCTAACCAGGTGGCTAATTCCAAAGCGTTATCAACATGGCGTTGCACACGAAGTGATAATGTTTCTAAACCTTGTAGCAAAAGGAAAGAATTAAATGGAGAAAGGGCTGGGCCTAAATCTCTTAAACCCTCTACACGGGCACGAATAATAAATTGAATATTACCAAAAGGACCATTAACGCCAAAAACATCGCTGAAAACCAAACCATGATAACCTTCAGATGGTTCACTAAATTGTTTAAATTTTCCGTTACCCCAGTTGTAGTTTCCGCCATCAACAATAACGCCGCCAATGCTGGTTCCATGTCCGCCAATCCATTTAGTTGCCGATTCTACAACAACATTTGCACCGTGTTCTAATGGTTTAAATAAATATCCAGCCGCACCAAAAGTATTATCAACTACTAAAGGAATATCATATTTCTTTGCAATTGCGGCTATTTTCTCAAAATCAGGAATACTAAATGCAGGGTTGCCTATAGTTTCCAAATAAATAGCTTTTGTTTTCTCTGTAATTTTCGCCTCAAATTCTTCGGGAACATCTGGGTTAGCAAAATCTACATGAATGCCTAAACGTTTAAAAGAAACTTTAAACTGGTTATAAGTTCCGCCATAAATGTGTGATGAAGAAACGATACTATCGCCCACTTCTAAAATGTTATTTAGTGCAATAAACTGTGCCGCTTGTCCCGATGCTACTGCTAAAGCTGCAACACCACCTTCTAAAGCTGCGATACGTTTTTCAAAAACATCGTTTGTTGGATTCATAATCCTGGTGTAAATGTTTCCGAATTCTTTTAACGCAAATAGGTTTGCTCCATGTTCTGCATTTTTGAAGCCGTAAGAAGTGGTTTGATATATAGGAACAGCTCTTGAACCAGTTGTTGGGTCTATTTCCTGACCTGCGTGAATTTGTAAGGTTTCAAATTTATATGATGTTGACATAATTTCTAATAATTAAATGTGTGATTGTTTGATAAGTTTACCCGAAATCATGAATCTTAAAATCATGAAAATTCTGGTAGGCGTTAGGCGTATCCCGATTTATCGGGACCTTCCAGTTTGAAATAGAAACAAAAAAGGAAGTTTTTTAAATTACTGTATGCAACAGCACATACAAGTAATCGCCTGCATATCACAACAAATAAAAGAAATAGAAATGTTTTCTACCTTTTTAAGGTTTACACTGGGCTCGCTTTGCGATAGAAGATTTAATGTTTTCATCAGTTCTAATTTATATCTCCAAATAACACCATGTTATTCGGTCAGGAATTGGCACCTTCTCTTTCTGAGGGTTGCCAGTGGGTCACGGAGCCAGTCTCTCGCCACTTCTTTATAAATCAACCCGATTAAGATTGACTTTTATTTAGCTGTTTGCCAAATAATATTTCAAATGTGAGAATTTAATTTTAATTCACAAAATAAAATTCTGAAAATTAAATAATATATTGAAAATGAACTACCTAATTTTATATTGAAATGATAAAACGCAATATTTAATATAAAATTTACGCTTAAAACTCTAAGTTTGTCTTACCTATTAAAATCTAATCATTAATGAAAAACGCAAAAAACCTTTGCTTCGCAGTGTTATTAGCCATTGCAAGTATCAATAATGCCAATGCTCAATTTGGCGGATTAAAAGATAAATTATTAAAAGTTGGAACTGCACAAGGCGCCAAAGCTTTAGGAGTAGATAAATTTTTAAAACAACCTGCAGCAATAACAACAGCTTTCGAAGATGTAAATCGCGAAGGCGAAATGATGCCCGACTTTAAAGCCACGCTAAAAGCCCAGCCTTTATACTTATTGCCTAAAAATCCAGATGGCGGTTTTGTGCTTTGCGAAGGACTTTATGAAATGACCAATAAAAGTTATTGCCTAAAAGCAGGCACATTTGCGCCATCAAAAGGCGATGGTTATATGTTTGCACCAGTTTTAGGCCCGAAAGAGGAAATTGTAGTTTCTATATTAAAAAGTGCAGAAAAGCACCAAGATGTAGATCAGCACGATATTCAGGTTTTGCTGTGGACAATTATTGCCCGTACAAAATTTGCCGATTATGCTGGTCAGGTTAAGTTAACTGCCATAAAACTCTTAACTCCAAAACAGCTTACTCAATTAGAAGGAGGCGCATTAGGCGTTCTACCTTTCGATGTGATGGAGAAAGCTAAAGAACAATTGCCATCTGGTATAAAAGCAGTTTTTGAAGCCGAAAATAACATTCGCCAACTGGTTTCTTCAGGTAATTATACTTATGCCGACATGGAAAAGTATGCAATAATTGCTGGTATGGCTCCACCTCGTGCCGATGTGCCAAGCGGCATCTGGACCAAACATCCTGATGGGTATTATGTACGTTATTATCCTTCAGGTTACTCCATAACAAAAGTTCAGGTTTATGTACCAAAAGAGTTAATCGCTGCAGGAAATAGAATCGTTTATGATGCTGCTGGCGACATCGCTTGTCCGGCAAATACTGGTTCTCAGCGTTTAGCGCAAACAAACGAGCCATTAAACCCTAACTATTCGGCTAAGTTAGTCACCGCTTGTAATCCGAAATAAAATTTGAAAATGAGCGGGATTGTAATTCTTCGGAATATACAGTCCCGCTTTTCGCTGTAGCCCCGATGAAAAATCGGGGGCTGCCGCTGCAATCGGGTTTATAAACAAAGGGTAGTTTACCACCTGTTATTAAGCGTTCGTCATCGCGAGGAAAGAAGCAATATTAATGAGCTAGACCTAAAAATTTTAAGATTGCTTTGTACTTACTGAATGGGATTTCTAGTTTTTGGTAATTAGAAACTTTAGCCCATTTAGTCAAAAAAACGCTCTAGTTCGATCTACATGAGTATTTTCTTCAACAAGCTCAGGATGACAAAAGTTCTATCCTAAAGCCTGTTCCAAATCTGCGATAATATCATCAACGTGTTCTAATCCGACCGAGATTCTTAATAAATTTTTAGGTGTTTTGCTATCAGGTCCCTCTACAGAATATCTATGCTCAATTAAACTTTCAACACCGCCTAAACTCGTAGCTTGTGCAAATAACTGTACTTTATTAACTACCATGCTGGTTTCCTCTGCATCGCCTTTAACTAAAAACGACATCATTCCGCCGAAATCTTTCATTTGTTTTTTTGCAATTTCATGTTGAGGATGACTTTCTAAACCTGGGTAAAAAACAGCCTCAACTTTTGGGTGGTTCGCTAGGTAATGAGCAACTTTTTTCCCGTTTTCGCAATGACCTTTCATGCGATAGGCCAAAGTTTTAATACTTCTGCAAAGTAAAAAGCAATCAAATGGCGATGGTACTGCGCCACCAGTTTGTTGAATATTTTTGATTTTCTCCCACAATTCATCCTTTTTGGCTGTTACCAAAATTCCTCCAAGAATATCGCTGTGGCCACCAAGGTATTTGGTACTGCTATGCATTACAATATCGGCGCCTAATAAAATTGGGTTTTGTAGGATAGGAGATGCAAAAGTACTATCGCAAGCTAAAGTAATGTTGTAGCTTTTTGCAATTTTAGAGATTTCTTCAATATCTGTAACTTTTAATAATGGATTTGAGGGTGTTTCAATCCAAATTAATTTAGTGTTTGGCTTTACACAATCTTTTATTAGCTCTAAGTCTGTTTGATCAACAAAATCGAATTCTAATGTTTCATTAAAAATCGTTAGTAATTGCTTTTTAATTCCCCAATACATATCATCTGGTGCAATAATATGGCTCCCTGGTTTTAAAGCCTGAAACAAGCTCATGCCGCAATTATTCCCAGATGCAAAAGCCGCTGCATCTTCACCGTATTCTAATTTGGCTACAGTGTTTTCTAAAGCAGAACGATTTGGATTGCTCACACGACTATACATATGCCCACCTGGATAAGCTCCGTTTTCATCACGAAAAAAAGTTGTCGATAAATTTATAGGTGGCGTAACATCTCCAGTTGTATTCTTAACAAGATTAGAAGCGTGAATAGCAAGGGTTTCGGGTTTCATTATGATTTTTGTTATTGAGGATATTTTTATGCGCAATTTAACAATTTGATACTAATTTTTAGATTCAATTTGTTTTGGCAAGATTTATGTGTTTGTTCTGACGAAAATTAATTAAACAAAAAATGAGAAGATTATTTATAGCTATCGCGATAGCATGTTCTACCTTAATTATGATGCAAAGTTGTAACACTGCAAAAAGAGTAACTGCAGGTGTAACAGGGAGCAGAGGCACGGTTGTACGTGATTGGGTTGTAAGCAATGTGGCTTTAGAAGGATTACCTGATGGTGCTGTTCAAGGTTTATTTGGAGAAAAATCTTACAAATGTTTTCAAGGTAGTACCTGGAAATTAACTAACAGCGGAAATGGTTCTTATACGTTACCAGCTTCAAGCACTTGTGGAGCAGTAATGCAAACTATTTTCTGGTCGGCTGCACCTAAAGATCAAACTTTCCAGTTTAAAAAAATCTACGAAGGTGATAAAGCTAAAAATGTTGCTGAAGGTTACCGTTTAGTATTAACAGAACTTTCTAGTACGCAGATGGTTGTGAAATCGCCAATTGAGTTTGGAGGAAAAACAGCAAATATTGTATTAACATTTGTTCCAGCTGCAAGATAAAATCTACCTACAAAAAACATAATTAAAAAGTACTTCTAAATAGAGGTGCTTTTTTTTTGCCACAGATTCCCGAATTGATTATTATAATGTTTTTGCCACGCAAACACAGATTGACACTTAATTTCAAGGGGAAATATTTCTATGCTTCCGTAGCAACTTTTATTTTAAATAATTTTTTTTCAGTTTTCCAAAATTTAAAAACAGTTAATCTACGGCTAACTTGCCGTTTGTTACAAGAAAATGATTTTCAAATCGCCTCAATATTGTATTTTTGTTCAAAATAAAATCAGAAATGACTACAACTTCACAAGTTGAAAAAATATTAGCTGATACTAACTTATCAACTGAACTACAAAACATAGCACAAAAGGTTCTCAACGGAGAGCGAATTACTTTTGAAGAGGGAGTGCATCTTTACGAACATGCCGAATTAGGTTATTTAGGAATATTGGCTAATTTTATCAGAGAGAAAAAGCATGGCGATATCACTTATTTTAATCGCAATTTCCATTTAGAGCCAACAAACCTTTGTGTTTACGATTGTAAATTTTGTTCTTACTCTCGACTAATTAAACAAAAAGAAGAAGGCTGGGCTTTAACTATGGAGCAAATGCTCGATATCGTTAAAAAATATGATGGTGAGCCTGTAACTGAAGTTCATATTGTTGGGGGAGTTTTGCCACAGTATGATATGGCTTTCTATTCTGCTTTGTTTACCGCTATCAGAGAACATCGTCCTGAGCTGCATGTGAAAGCATTAACACCAGTAGAATATCATTATATTTTTAAGAAAGCGAAAATTGATTACGCTACTGGTATGAAATTGATGAAAGAGGCTGGTTTACAATCTATGCCTGGTGGTGGTGCAGAAATTTTTCATCCAGAAATACGGGAGCAGATTGCAAAAGATAAATGTACAGGCGAGCAATGGTTGGCTATTCACGAAGAATGGCACAAGCTTGGCATGAGGAGTAATGCGACTATGCTTTATGGTCATATCGAAAAATTTGAACATAGGGTAGATCACATGGAAAAACTACGTGAGTTGCAAGATAGAACTGGCGGTTTCCAAACTTTTATTCCTTTAAAATTTAGAAATCAGCATAATCAAATGAGTAACGTTTCTGAATCATCCGTTATCGAAGATTTAAGAAACTATGCCATTGCCCGTATTTATATGGATAACTTCGATCACATTAAGGCTTATTGGGCTATGATTAGTCGGGAAACTGCTCAATTATCTTTAAACTATGGTGTTGATGATATTGATGGAACTTTAGATGATACGACTAAAATCTATTCGATGGCTGGTGCGGAAGAACAAACGCCTGCAATGAGCACCAAAGAACTGGTAAACTTGATTAAGCAAGTCGGCAGAAAGGCAATCGAACGAGATACTTTATATAATGTAGTCACCGATTTTGAAAACGTGGTTTTTGAAGAAGAAAAGAAACCAGCTTACTATAAATTGCCTGTAGTTAATTAAGTTTTTAAGATTATAGGATTTTCATAATTCATAATCTTTTTACCTAAAGAATTAACTTACAGCATAGTTTTACATTAATATTCAAGATTTGGCATTTGCTAAATCATAACGATTATCCTTAAATTATAAAGATCTTGGCTAAACAAATTTATATCATCCGTCACGGAGAAACAGAATTAAACAAACAAGGAATCGTACAGGGAAGAGGTATAAATTCTGATTTAAATGACACGGGAAGAGCACAAGCCGAGGCTTTTTATCAGACTTATAAAAACATTCCATTTGATAAAATTTATACCTCAGATTTAAAGCGTACCTGGCAAACCGTTCAGAAATTTATTGATTCTGATTTGCCTTGGGAAAAACTTTCTGGATTGGATGAGCTAGCTTGGGGTGTTTGGGAAGGTAAAGCAAATACAGAGGATGCCAGAGATGCTTTTCGTGAAATGCTGAAAGCCTGGGAAGATGGTAATTATACAGCTCATTTTGAAGGCGGAGAAAGCGTTCAGGATGTATATGAACGTTTAAAACAACCAATGGAAGTTTTATCTAACAAACCAGAAGAACAAACCGTTTTGCTTTGTATGCATGGTAGAGCAATGCGTGTTTTTCTTTGTTTACTTTTAGATAAACCGTTAAGCGAGATGACTGAGTTTCCACATCAGAATACAGTTTTATATAAAATGGGTTTTGAAGATGGAAAGTTTACTGTGCTGGAATTTAATAGTGCCGTTCATTTGGATGGTTTGGTTATTGATTAAAGAGTCATTACATACTTTGGATTTTATTTCAATAACTGTAATTTTATAATAAAATATTTATATAACACCTTGAATAATATTAAAATATCGGCTGTTGCCTATACCAATACTAAAGCTTTTATTTACGGATTAGAGCATTCAGATATCATCAATAAAATCGATTTAAGTTTAGATATTCCATCAGAATGCGCTGCCAAAGTAATTAGTGGCGAAGTCGATTTAGGATTAATGCCAGTTGCTGCGATTCCTTTTGTACCTAATGCAAATATTGTAGCTGATTACTGTATTGGCAGCGATGGCGCTGTAAATTCGGTATTTATTTTTAGTGATGTTCCTGTTGCTGAGATTAAAACTTTAAGATTGGATGCACACTCCAGGACGTCAAATAATCTTGCAAAAGTTTTGCTGAAATTTCATTGGAAGCTAGGAGTTGAATTTACAACCGATCCAACTGTTAAAACAGATGCTATTGTTTTAATTGGAGATAGAACTTTCGGCAAAAAAGAAGACTTTGCTTTCGTTTATGATATGGGCGAGGAGTGGAAAAACTTTACAGGTTTACCTTTTATGTATGCTGCCTGGGTAGCAAATAAAGAAATTTCGCAAGAATTTAAAACAGAATTTAATGCAGCTTTAAAGTTTGGTTTGGTGCACAGAAACGAAGTTTTGAAAGATTTGCCTCAAATACCAAATTTCGATTTAGAAGATTATTTATACCACAAACTGCAATTTGATGTTACAGATGATCGAAAAAAAGCAATGAACTTGTTTTTAACCTATATCGAACAGCTTGAAAAAGTTAGTGTATAATTAAACTTTAGAAAAGCAGTACCTTAATCAGTTTTGAAAGATAAATTAATTTAAAAACAAAAAACGCCATCAAATATGATGGCGTTTTTGTTTTAATGCGTTTTAAGCTTTCCGGCTATTGTTTCGAGTTTGCTTTTCAATTTGTTTATTGCACCATGTAGGGCTAAATCGTAGTTGCTTCCTAAATTGGTAACCGCAATTGGTTCTTTGCCTGATATTCTGGCTTCTAATAAGCATCGCTTATCTTCTAAGCCTTCTTTGCTTCCGTTTTCATCTGATAGATGAACTTCTAAACGAGTAATTAAATCATCAAATCTGCTTAAACCTTCGTTAATTGCATTTTTAATTTTGTCTTCGTATTCCTGATGGATAGTCAAGTTTTTGTCGGTGTTCAGCTGAATCGTCATATATTTAAGTTTAAGTACATTTACAACAACGTAAGTAATAAATCGTTTTGAAATATAGCTTTAAAAATAAGAATTTTACTATAAATTCGGATTTTGCATAATCTCTAAAGCGCATGTTTTATTAAGTCTGTTACTTAAGTATTGACAAAATTCTAAACCATTGTTTTCTTCCACTTACCTTTTTTGAATAAGATAAATGCTGCAACGGCAATTCCTGCTTCTGCACTTGGTATGGCAATGAAAACACCAGTAGGACCCATTTCTAAGTATTTTGCCAGGAAGTAAGCCAACGGAATCTGGAACAACCAAAATGCAAAAATGTTTATTTTGGTTGGTGTCCAGGTATCGCCTGCGCCGTTAAAAGCACTGCTAAACACCATAGCGGCTCCATATATAATAAAGCCAATACTTAAAATTTTTAAAGCCCTACTAGCAATCTCAATTACTTTAACATCTGAAGTAAAGAAAGATGCAAACAAATGACCGCAGGTTAGAAACACAACGCTAACAACCGCCATAAAAACTATAATGTATTTTAAGGTTTGAAAAACAGATTGCTCCGCTCGATCAATATGGCCTGCACCTAAGTTTTGTCCCACTAAAGTTGCTGCTGCATTGCTTAATCCCCAAGCTGGCAACAAGAAAAACATCATCAAACGTAATGCCGTTTGATAACCTGCCGAACCCTCATCGCCACCTGTTGTAGCTACTAATTCTGCTAGGAAAACCCAACTACAACTTGCAATTACAAATTGAAAAATAGCAGGAGCAGCAATCTTCACAATTGCCTTTATTTGTTCAAGATCAGGTAGGAAATGACTGATGCGAATTTTTAAGGCATTTTTACCATTAAATAAATTGTAAACCTGATAGATAACACCCAAGCCTCGACCAATAGTTGTTGCAATGGCAGCGCCTGTTAAACCGAATGCTGGTATTGGTCCGAAACCATTAATAAAAATAGGGCAAAGGATTATATTAGCGATGTTGGCAATCCATAAACTTCGCATCGCGATTGCTGCATTACCTGCGCCTCGAAAAATTCCGTTGATTAAGAATAAGAGTACGATAATAATACTTCCACCCATCATAATTCTCATGAATGTTGTACCATGATTAGCGGTTTCCGCCGAAGCGCCCATTAACAAAAGGATCTCTCTGGCGTAAATTAAGCCTGCAATACTGATTAAAATGTTAATTGCGGCAGCAATCACAATGGTTTGCATACCTGCTTTTGATGCGGCTTCTGGGTTTTTCTCGCCAATTCTTCTGGCAACAACAGCTGTTGCAGCCATACTTAGGCCAATCGCTAATGAATAAATAATGGTTAAAACCGACTCGGTTAAACCAACCGTTTGGATTGCATGGCTACTGTTTTCTAAGTGCCCTACGAAATACAAATCGACTAAAGCAAAAACCGATTCCATGGCCATTTCCAGCATCATTGGAATGGCTAATAGAATTATGGCCCGTTTTATACTGATTGAAGTTAAATCAACTTCGTGGCCTTTTAATGATTGTACAAGTACATCAAAAAAAGATGATAGTTTGCCCTGCGTCTTTACTGACTGTGACATATATTAATATTGTAAAATGTGATGAATAAACCAAAAGATATGCAGCCTGACTGCAAATATCTGAAATTGAATGGAGGGAATCCTCGGTTGTTAAAACCTAAAACGGATTGCAGATACTATCATGGTTCTGTTCTTTTTGATATGGCAAATATAAATAAATTTTCTGATTGTCAAATTTTGATGACTGATTTTTAAGGTGTTGATTGATTTGTTGGCCACGGATGCACAGAAGGCACGGAATTTTATTTCAACATTTATTCATATGGTGTATAAATGCAACATGACTACAGGTTTGTCATTCTGAACGCAGTGAAGAATCTCCAAGCGATGAAATACAACCGCCAATTTACCTACGAAAAATGTGAGTGCAATATTTTAGGATAGAACCACTAGGTTGCGGATTCTTCGTGCCTCACAATGACAGCAGTTTTAAAGGTTGCCGTTTCCATTTTGTGATGACACGAACCGAGGTGGCTAAAATCTATGGAATCACATAAAAACTGAAAATCACTTTATATACTATAGGCTTTTATCATTTCCTCAGTAACTTTTGTACCGCGGCTGGTGTTTAAGTCTATTAGTACATAATCGAAAATCCCATCTGATACTACTTTTCCTGTTTTCTTATTGATGATTTCAAACTGAACAGAACAACCTTTATCATGCATGGTTAAAATACCAGTCCGTATTAACATCAGGTCGTTCATCAAAAGAGGACGTTTGAAATTGATATCAACATGACTAACCACCCAGCCTAAACCTTGTTTGGTGAAATGTTCCCAAGGCATATTGTAGAATTTTTCCATTTGTTCGTATCGTGCTGCCAATACATAATCCAGGTACTTGCTGTTGTGCACATGGTTAAACATATCTATATCATCAGGACGGACACGTAATTCGCTTTCGAAAATACTAAATCGATTCTTTTCCAAGGGTAAATGTTTTATACAAAAATACGATATTTGTTTTGTTTGAACGATTGCAAGGAAAAACTAAGTTTCTTACACAATCTTATTTCTCTAAACCCGACTTAGCGGAAATCCTTTTAAAAAATGCAGCAACCTTGAATATACTTTCATTCTGAGGAACGAAGAATCTGTTCCATCACTTGCAGATTCTTCGTTCCTCAGCAATCCAGAGGTTTTTAAAAGATTGCAGCGAGGGCGGGGCTGTAGTTACCGATTAAAACAGAACCTTGCTTTTCGAAAAAAAGTTTTAATAGTTTATTAATTAAACAATTAGCGGCTCTTTGTTTATCAGCTAAAAAACTTTATCTTTGCGGCATAATTAATTAATTTTTACACTTTAATATTATTCAAGAATGTATTTAAGTCCAGAAAAGAAAGCCGAAATCTTTAAACAACACGGCGAAGTAGAAACCAACACTGGTTCTGCAGAAGGTCAAGTAGCGTTATTTACATACCGTATTGCGCACTTAACAGAACACTTAAAGAAAAATCGTAAAGATTTCTCTACACAGTTATCACTTCAGAAATTGGTAGGTAAACGCCGCGGTATTTTGGCTTACTTATACAAAAAAGATATTGAGCGCTACCGTGCTATCATCAAAGCTTTATCGCTTCGTGATATCATTAAACAAAAATAAGCGAATTTTATCAGCGAAAGCCATTCTTTAGAGAATGGCTTTTTACATTTCCTGTTAAATAATTAACGGGATTTGTTATGGATAGGCTTTTTTAATCTTATCTTCGTTTGCAAAAACAAAAACATATATAAACAAGGTGTGTAGAAAGAGGAAAACACGCCATAATTCTATTTAAATGAATGTAATAAAAAAATCGTTCGATTTGGGCGATGGCAGAATTGTAGAAATTGAAACTGGTAAATTGGCTAAACAAGCTGATGGTTCGGTGGTAGTTAAAATGGGCGATACCATGTTGTTAGCAACTGTAGTATCTACTGTGGGTGCCAAACCAGGTACTGATTTTTTACCTTTATCGGTTGATTATCAAGAGAAATATGCGGCTACTGGTCGTATTCCAGGAGGTTTTTTACGTCGTGAGGCAAGATTATCTGATTACGAGGTTTTAATTTCTCGTTTGGTTGATAGAGCTTTACGCCCAATGTTCCCAAGTGATTATCACTCTGATACTCAAGTGATGATTTCATTAATTTCTGCTGATAAAAATATAATGCCAGATTGTTTGGCAGGTTTAGCAGCATCGGCTGCATTATCAGTTTCTGATATTCCTTTCAACGGTCCAATTTCTGAAGTACGTGTTGCGAAAATTGATGGTAAATTGGTAATCAATCCATACGCTAGCGATTTAGAGCGTGCAACTTTAGAATTTATGGTTGCTGGTTCGGCTAACGATATCGGCATGGTTGAAGGCGAGTGTGATGAAATTCAAGAAGATGAAATGGTTGAGGCTTTGAAATTTGCACATGCTGCAATTAAAGTTCAATGTGCGATTCAGGTTGAATTAACTGAGGCTACTGGTAAAACAGTAAAACGTGAATATAGCCATGAAGACCATGATGCTGATTTAAAAGCTAAGGTTTATGCTGATACTTACGATAAAGTTTACGCAGTTGCGAAATCTGGTTCGAACAAAGATGAGCGTAAAGTTGGTTTCACTGCCATCATCAATGAGTTTTTCGAGGCAATGCCAGAAGATACTGCAGATTTAACTAAAGCAATGGCTAAACATTATTACCATGATGTTCAGTACGATGCAATTAGAAATCTATTGTTAGATGAGGGTATTCGTTTAGATGGCCGTAAGACTACTGAAATTCGTCCGATCTGGAGTGAAGTTGGTTATTTACCTGCTGCACACGGTTCAGCTGTATTTACACGTGGTGAAACTCAATCGTTAACATCAGTTACTTTAGGTAGCAAAGATGATGAGCAAATGATTGATGGTGCTTTCTTTAACGGTTACCAAAAATTCTTATTGCACTATAATTTCCCTGGTTTCTCAACTGGAGAGGTTAGACCTAACAGAGGTGCTGGTCGCCGCGAAATTGGTCACGGTGCTTTAGCGCAACGTTCGTTGAAAAAAGTTTTACCTCAAGGTGAAGCTAATCCATATACAATCCGTATCGTTTCTGATATTTTAGAATCAAACGGTTCATCATCAATGGCAACTGTTTGTGCTGGTACATTAGCATTAATGGATGCTGGTATCAAAATTAAATCTCCAGTTTCTGGTATCGCAATGGGTTTAATTACTGATGAGAAAACTGGTAAATATGCAATCCTTTCTGATATTTTAGGCGATGAAGATCACTTAGGTGATATGGACTTTAAAGTAACGGGTACTGAGAATGGTATTGTTGCTTGTCAAATGGACTTAAAAATCAATGGTTTATCATACGAAGTATTAACTAAAGCTTTATTACAAGCTAAGGATGGTCGTTTACACATCTTAAACGAGATGAAGAAAACCATTGCTCAGCCTAATGAAGACATGAAGCCACATGCTCCACGTATTGTTTCTATCACTATTGAGAAAGAATTCATCGGTGCAATTATCGGCCCTGGAGGTAAAATTATCCAAGAAATGCAACGCGAAACTGGTGCTTCAATCTCTATCGAAGAAGTTGATGGTAAAGGAATCGTTGAAATCTTTGCTGATAACAAAGCTGCAATTGATGCTGCTGTTACCCGTATTCGTAACATCGTAGCTAAACCAGAAATTGGTGAAGTTTACCAAGGTAAAGTAAAATCAATTATGCCATTCGGTGCATTTGTTGAGGTTATGCCAGGTAAAGATGGTTTATTGCACATCTCTGAAATTTCATGGGAACGTTTAGAAACTATGGACGGTGTATTGAAAGAAGGTGACAAAATCGAAGTTAAATTATTAGACATCGACAAACAAGGTAAAATGAAACTTTCTCGTAAGGTTTTATTACCAAGACCAGAAAAGCCAGCTGCGCCACAGGCGTAACTCTTAAGTCCCCTAAAGGGAACTTATAAAGTTCTATCGGTTGGTGTCTCCACTAACCGAAATTAACCCTTTCAGTTTTACTGGAAGGGTTTTTTGTTGGCCTATTTGCCAATAATCTTTCCTTTATCATCTTTACAAATTTTCACTCCCTCTTTACCATTTACAAATAAAACGGTACAATTTATCGCACCATTTGGATGATAGCTAATTGACTGGCCATTACGCAAGTCATCTTTGTATTGCTCCTCCATTTTTATTTTTCCTGTTTCGTAATAAAGTTTCAATTCGCCTTGTATTAAATCTTTAATGTAAGTTTTTCTAGTTTCTTTAAGGTTGCCATTTTCATAATATGCGATGTAATCACCGTCTAATTTACCATCAATATACTTGTAATTCTCTTTTTGCTTTCCACTGGGAAAGAATTTTCTGAAAACACCTTCCTTCACTTCTGCAAAATCACGATATACATAACTTTCTTCAGAATCTACTTGTCCATTATCATGAAAATATTTGCACGGTCCATTTCTCTTATCTTTTGTATAATTAACACTAACTTTTACTTGACCATTTTCAAAATACTCAGTACATATTCCTTCTCTTTTTCCTTTTTTAAAGTTTGCTACAGACTTCAGTTTTCCATTCGAGAAAAATTCTTTACAAGTTCCCTCTTGCAATCCATCTTTCACGCCGCATGGCTTTTCCTTTTGTGCAAGGGCTAGACTAGAAACAAAAACGAGGGCGATTATAGTTAAATATTTTATCATGTTTATTGGTTTTTATCACAAAATAGTTTATTTATGTAATATTATAAATACAATTTTAAAAAATAAATTCGACATCTAAATTATGAAAAAATTTCAAATCATTATTTTCTCCCTAATCATTACATTATTTTTTTTTAATGCAAATGCTCAAAAGGCCGCTTATTACCCGCAAGTTCCATTTGATTCCTTACAGGCTATAGATATGCTTGGATTGGGTACATCAAGTATAGAAGGCTTGGCGTACGCAAAAGTACCAGGTAAGTGGGGCCCTGAAAAAATTTACGCCAAAAATGTGGTGGTAACCTTATTTCCAGTAACTACCTATTTCAGTGATTGGTATCGGTTAAGAAAAAATGAAGAGAACAAGAAAACGAGTGTTTACATGTCAGAACAAGCTTTTAAATATCGTATTACAGTGCAGACTGATGATTATGGTCGATTTAAGTTTGTTAAAATGAAACCTGGTAAATATTTTATACAGTCTTTTGCCAGCTATTCAAAGTCAGGTACTACACCAGTTTATCGTAGTAGTGGTTACAATAATTATGGCGGCAGAACTGATTATTATGAGTATCAAAACTATACAAACAATTACACCGACAGGATAGAGGAATTTGTAGAGATTACTCGAGATGGACAAGCAATAGAAATTAAATTGAAAAAATAATTGTTAAACCCTTTCAGTTTTACTGGAAGGGTTTTTTGTTTGAATCTATTTTGTTTAACAATGATTTTGTAACTTGCATTGTTACGGATAATTTTTAACCAATTCGTTATTGTGAGGTACCAAGCAATCCTTTTTACTCTTTAGCAGTACATTAAGATTGCTTCGTACCTCGCAATGACGACAAAATAAAATAAATGAAATACATTATTGCCCCATCCATACTTGCTGCCGATTTTGGCAATTTACAACGCGATATCGAAATGATTAATCAGAGTGAGGCAGATTGGTTTCATGTTGATGTGATGGATGGAGTTTTTGTCCCAAATATTTCTTTTGGTTTCCCTGTAATGACGGCGGTTAAAAAACATGCTACCAAACCTTTGGATGTTCATTTGATGATTGTTGACCCCGATAAGTTTATTCCAGAATTTGCTAAAGCAGGAGCAGATCGGATTACAGTTCATTACGAAGCCTGTACGCATTTACATAGAACTATTCAATTAATTAAAGCTTCTGGTTGTAAAGCGGGTGTTGCATTGAATCCTCATACTCCAGTTACATTATTACAAGATGTAATTGAAGATTTAGATTTGGTGTTGATTATGTCGGTAAATCCTGGCTTTGGCGGACAAGCATTTATTCATAACACCTATAAAAAAATTCAGGATTTAAAACGCTTGATTCAAGGCGTTAATGAAGATTTAATTATTCAAGTTGATGGTGGCGTAAGTTTGCTAAATATTACTAAATTAGTTTCGGCAGGTGCTAATGCTTTCGTTGCTGGAAGTGCAATATTTGCGACGGATAACCCAAGCCAAACCATTATCGAAATGAAAAATTTAGTAACCACAAGTATTAGCATTTAATCTCGAATTTTTCGGGAGATAAAAGAGTAAACTCATTGAAATATTGGGAGTAAATAATTAGCCGCGAAAATACAGAAATCACGGAAGCTAAAAACATATTACTCCATATTTCCCTGAAAAATTTGTATGCATCTGTGAAAAAAAATATAATCCTTACGCTAACCAATGCTCAAATTTCGGCTAATCCTTTTCCTTTTAATTGCTAGTTGCAGTTTTGCTGTGGCTCAACCATTAGTTAGGATTTCAGGAATAGTTTACAACCAAGAAAAGTTGCCGTTATCGCAAGTTACCGTGATTGTATTAGGTCAGGCGCAATCTACTGTAACCGATGAGTTTGGTGTTTATACGATTTATTCAAAATCCAAAACCTTTAGTATAAAGTACACCTTGCTTGGTTATCAGCCAAAAATTTTAAAATTTAACGAACATTCTGGAGCAAGAATAACACAACAAATAAGTTTAGTTGCCAATATTAATGAGTTAGAACAGGTAGATATTACTGATAAACAAAATCAGCTGAGTAATACCACCACCATTAATATAGCCGATGTCGCATCTATGCCATTGGTTTCTGGAAATTTCGAAACCATGCTCAAAACATTGCCAGGCGTATCTACCAATAACGAGTTGAGTGCACAATACAGCGTTCGTGGAGGTAATTTTGATGAAAACTTAATATACATCAACGATATAGAAATCAACAGACCAGTTTTAATCCGTAACGGACAACAGGAGGGGTTAAGTTTTATAAATGCGGAATTGGTTAGTAAAGCAAAGTTTTCGGCAGGAGGTTTTGAAGCAAAATATGGAGATAAACTTTCGTCAGTTTTAGATATACGTTATGATAAACCTGATAGTAATCAAACCATATTAAGCACAAGTCTTTTAAATACTTCTTTAACTACAAAACAGATTTTTAAACATAGCTTTTTGCTTGCTGGCTTGCGCTATAAAAATAATGCTAATGTTTTAATAAAGCAGGACGAAAAGGGCAGTTATAGTCCAAATTTTGGTGATGTGCAGGTATTATATCAATATGATATTTCTCCAAAATTTAATATTAGCTTTTTAGGAAACTTAAATTTGGGGCAGTTTAAACTAGTGCCTACTAATCGCGAAACACAATTTGGAACTCTTAATACTACTTTACGATTAAATGTAGATTATACAGGCCAAGAAATTGATGATTACCAAACATTTGGGACCGCTATAACTGCAACATATGCACCAAAACCGAACTTAGTAATCAAATTTATTAATAGCTATTTTAACACGATTGAAAGAGAGCGGTTTGATATTGACGGCCGTTATATTTTTGATGAAGTTGATAATAGTTTTCCATTAGAAAATTTTGGCCCGATAACAAAAAATAAAGGGATAGGTAGCTACTATAATTATGGCAGAAATAGCTTAAATACGCAGATTTTTGCTTCTGAGGTTAAAGTAGATCAAAACTTTAACAATCATGTTTTTTCTTGGGGATTAAAGTTTGATAAATCTAAGTATGACGACCGTTTAAATGAATATAATTATACGGATTCGGCAGGATTTATTTTGCCGAATAGCGGAAAAAACATTGTACTTCAAAATGTAATTAATGTGGATAATTATATAGATATAAAAAACTATAGTGCTTATATTCAAGATAGTTACTCGCTCTCAAATTATGCAGAACTTCAGCTTGGTGCCCGTGCAACTTATAGTTCTTTAAGCAAGCAATTGCTAATTAGTCCGCGGATGTTAATAGCCTACAGACCAAATTCTAATAATAAAATTTTGAGGTTTACTGCAGGTGTTTACAAGCAACCGCCATCGTATAGAACCATTCGCGATTTTACGGGAAAATTAAATATTGATCAGAAAGCGCAAAGTTCTTACAACACTTCAGTTGGTTACGATTATGCTTTCGATGCTTTTGGAACCAGGTTAAAATTTACTTCTGAGGCTTATTTTAAATATTCAGATCGGTTAATTCCTTATAAAATAGATAACCTCAGAATTAAATATTTAGCAAATGAAGTATCTAAAGGTTATGCTTATGGAGCTGATTTTAGTATTGGTGGTGAATTTGTAAAGGATTTAGTTTCCTATTTCAGAATGTCGGTAATGCATGCTAATGAAGATATTATTGGCGATAGTTATGTTCAAAATGGCGAAATAATTTATCCTGGTTATTTAAAGCGCCCGACCGACCAAAGGCTTAATTTTTCTATTTTTTTTCAGGATAGATTGTTGAATAGCCCCACTTACAAAGTGCATTTAAATATGCTGTATGGATCACGTTTACCAATAGGGCCATCTCAAACGCCAAGGTATTTAGATAAGTTCTCTGTTCCATCGTACAAACGAGTAGATATTGGTTTTTCTAAAGATTTTTTAGACGATGCCGCCTTGCATAAACCTAAATTTTTAGACAGAAACTTTAACTCTGTTATTCTATTTTTCGAAGTGTTTAATATGTTAAATATCGATAATACCGTTTCTTATTTGTGGCTTAAAGACGTTGATAATGTGCAATATGCGATTCCAAATTATTTAACGGGGAGACAGTTTAATTTGAAATTGATAGTGAAATTAAAGAATTGACAGAATAATATTTAAGCAATTAAATCAATTATAGACTTTTAATAATCAAACAATTTCATTGAAGGACTTTTTAAGAACTCCAATAAAATTATTTACAAAATTGATTAATTGCGCATATTAATATACTGCAAAGGTTGGCCAAAATCCTCATTGCGACAAAGATTAATTACCGCTTGTAAATCATCAATTTTCTTAGCAGTTACACGAACCTGGTCATCCATAATAGATGGCTGAACTTTTAAACCGCTGGCTTTAATTTTTGCAACTACTTTTTTAGCGGCTTCTTTATCTAAACCTTCTTTTATAGAAATTTCTTTGCGAATCATATTGCCTGATGCTTGATGCTCATCGCCAAAATCCAAGCTTTTTGGATCTAAATTTTGTTTCATCATTCTAGAAATTATAGACCCTTCAATTGCTGCTAAACGCATATCATCTTCAGTTACGATAGTTACAACATTTGTTTTTTTATCCAAATCGATGGTGCTTTTAGAGCCGTTAAAATCGAAACGGTTTAAAATTTCTTTTTTAGCATTGTTAATCGCATTATCAAGCGTTTGCGAATCAACTTTACTTACAATATCAAAAGAAGGCATAGTTTTAGCTTTAAAGTAAAAAAATAAGTAGATTTAATAGATTATTACTGATACTACAAAAAAACGAAAAATTTTATGAAAACCACTAAGACGAAGACTCAAAAAAAGACAACTAAAAAAGAAGCTAAAAAGCAATTAGAACAATCTATTTCTGATAAGTTTTTAGAAGTTATCACAAGTTTAGGTCATGATGCATCAGAAATAAGTACCGAAGTTGCGAAGGCGAGTAAACGTGTTGCCAAAAAACTGGCTAAAAAGTTTACTGTTATTAAAGCTGATGTAGGTCAAAAAATCGATGACATTTTGCATTCGTCAAAATCAGCAAAAAAAGAGGATAAAAAACCTGTGGCCAAAGCAACTACAAAAGCAGAAAAAGTTGTTAAAAAAGCAGTTGCAAAAGCTAAACCTGTTGTTCAAAGTGTTAAAGTTGCCGCAATTGCTTCGGAAGAAAAGGCTGAAAAAGCGATATCAAAACCCGTAACTAAAGTTGCCGAAGAAGTAAAAAAAGCTATTCCAGCAGTGAAAAAGACAATTGAAAGTAATGTTGCTCCCAAAAAAACAGCAACCACTACAGTTAAAAAAGCACCAGTTAAAGCTACGGCAACTAAAGCTGTAACTGCCGTAAAAAAAACAGTAACTAAGGCTACCAAAACTACTCCTAAAAAATAATTTTGTTAACATTAATATGGGTGTGAATTAACATCTACTTAACAAAATAATTTGCAGTTTTGAACATCCCTGTTTTTGCAGGGATTTTTATTTTTTTAAATGAGCAAGAAGAAGTTACCCTTTTTTAATCGAGAAATTAGCTGGTTATATTTTAACGAACGTGTACTACAAGAGGCAGCTGACGAATCTGTTCCACTGATTGAACGAATAAAATTTCTATCAATTTTCTCCTCAAATCTGGAGGAGTTTTATCGGGTTCGCGTTGCCACTATGACCAGATTGACGAATCTGAATGAAAAAGCAAAAGCGCTTTTAGGTTTTAATCCGAAAAAGATACTCAATGAGATTAAAAACATTGTTGTAAAACAAGAGCGTAAATTCGATCAGCTTTTTCAAGCTACACTAATCAATGAACTTGCTCAAAATAGAATATTTATTTTAAATGATACCCAGCTAAATGTAAGCAGGGGTGAGTTCGTTAAAAATCATTTTAGAGATAAAATTTTATCTAACCTGGTGCCAATCATGTTGGATATGGATAAGCCATTTCCAGAACTTAAAGATAGATTTCTTTACTTTTTTGTTAAGTTATCCCGCAAGGATACAAAAGTTAAAGAAAAATATGCTTTGATTGAGATGCCGCCAAATTTACCTCGTTTTCTTGTTCTTCCTGAAACGAACGATTTAAAATTTATCATTCTTGCAGAAGATATTATTCGCTACTGTCTTGATGATATTTTTTATGTTTTTACCTATGATAATTTAGAGGCTTATTCTATTCAGTTAACTCGTGATGCAGAGCTTGATATTGACAAAAATATAAACGAAAAATTTATAGAAGATTTAAAAAGCAGTCTGGAAAAACGTAAAAAAGGTAAGCCAATGCGTTTACTTTATGATTCGGCAATGCCTTTAAATATGCTTACTGTTTTAGTAAATAAGTTAAAGCTAGAAGCAGAAAGTTTAATTCCTGGTAACCGATACCACAAATTTGGAGATTTTATATCTTTTCCTAACGTTGGTGGAAAGGAGTTAGAATATGCGCCAAATGTACCGCTAAAGGTTCATGATTTACATAGAACACAAAGTGTGTTTGCGAAAATTGCACAGAAAGATTACCTAGTTAATTTACCCTATCAATCGTACGATTATATTATTCTTTTCTTACGTGAGGCAGCGATAGATCCAAAAGTTACAGATATTCAAATTACTTTATACCGATTGGCAGAAAATTCGAAGGTTATAAACGCTTTGATAAATGCGGCTAAAAATGGTAAAAATGTATCGGTTTTATTAGAGCTTAAGGCAAGATTTGATGAGCAAGCCAATATATTCTGGACTAGTAAATTAATGGAGGAAGGCGTAAAGGTAAACTATGGTTTAACCGATTACAAAGTTCACTCTAAAATTTGCCTTGTAAAGCGAATCGAAAAAGATAAACCTGTTTATTATGCAAATTTAGCAACGGGTAACTTTAACGAGAAAACGGCAGGCTTATACTGCGATCATAGTATTTTTACGGCTAAAAAAGAGATTACGAATGATTTGGTTAAACTTTTTGACGCATTAAGTAAACGAACGGTAACAAAAGGATTTAAACATCTTATTGTTTCTCCGTTAGAAAGCAGATCAAAACTGGTTAATTTTATTAATCGCGAAATTAGAAATGCAAAGGCTGGTAAAATAGCTTACATATTACTTAAAGTGAATAGTTTAGCTGATGAAGGTATTATTGCCAAGCTATATGAAGCAAGTAACGCTGGCGTAAAAATACAACTTATTATAAGAGGTATATGCTGTTTGGTGCCTGGCGTTAAAGGCTTTAGTGAAAATATTACTGCAATTAGCATAATTGATAAATTTTTAGAGCACGCCCGAATTTACATCTTTAGTAATAACGGAAAAAACGACATGTATTTATCATCGGCAGATTTAATGAGCCGAAATTTTGAGCATAGGGTAGAAGTTGGTTTCCCGGTTTTAGATCCTGATGTAAAACAAGAGATTCAGGATATTATCGATTTACAATTACAGGATAACACCAAGGCAAGACAAATTAATGCTTTGAATAATAATAAATACCACAAAAACAGATTAACAAAAAAAACAAGGGCGCAAGTAGATATTTACAACTACTTAAAAAACAAGCACCAATAATATGTTAAGATACGCAGCTATCGATATCGGTTCGAATGCAGTAAGATTGCTTATTGCAGATATCAGCAAACAAGATGGTTTATACAAATACAAGAAGAATACTTTAATCCGAGTGCCCTTGCGTTTGGGCGATGATGCATTTTTAGATCAAAATATATCTCCAAAAAAGGCAGGAGATTTGGTTAAAACGATGCTCGCATTTAAAAACTTAATGGATGTGTACCACGTAACCGAATATTTGGCTTGTGCAACATCTGCCATGCGTGAAGCTAAAAACGGAGAGGATATTGTGAAGTTGATAAAAGAAGAAACGGATTTAACACTCGAAATTATTGAAGGTCAACGTGAGGCAAATATTATTTATGCAAACCACATTGAACAGGATTTAGATCAAAGTAAAACTTACTTATATATTGATGTAGGTGGAGGTAGTACAGAGTTAAGTGTTTTTTTTAAGGGTGCGCCTATTGCTTCAAAGTCATTTAATATTGGTACAATTAGAATACTTGATAACCAGGATAAGGAAGAAACCTGGGAAGAAATGAAAAGCTGGGTAAAGGAGCATACAAAAGCTTATAAACAACTTGCAGGGATTGGAACTGGTGGTAATATTAACAAACTTTTTAGAATGGCGGATGAAAAGGATGGCGCACCAATGTCTTTACAGAAATTAAATTCTTTATATAACAAGTTAACCAGTTATTCGCTTAAAGAACGTATTCATGTTTTGGGTCTAAATCCAGATCGAGCTGACGTAATTATTCCTGCTTCAGAAATTTATTTAACACTAATGAAATGGACGGGAATTAAACAAATTTATGTGCCAAAAGTTGGCATGGCCGATGGTATCATTAAATTGCTAATAGAGGAAAAATTAAGTTAAATTTCATTAATAAAAATATTTTTTAGTCTTTCTACACAGGCCAAAAAAATACCTAACACTAGGTATTTTTTTGGCCTGTTCATTAAAGTATTTTAGCCAACGATAAACCCGTTAACTAAAAATTATGAAAGCTAAATTAATTATGTTCTCAATAGGAGTGCTGTGTGCGCTCTCAGTGAAAGCCCAAACTGTAGAAGTTTCCGCATCGGAGTCTGATGCAAAAATTATTGTTGATGGTCAAAGCCTTGGTACAGGTAGTTTGAAAATTAAAGTTCCTAAAAATTCTTGTGTAAATGTTAAAATTCAGAAAGCAGGCTTTTTAAGATACGAGCAAACTTATTGCAATAAAAAGGGAATGACTGAACCTCCTAAAAAACAATTCTTTGATATGAAAAAAGATGATGCTGAAGAAGCATCAATTAAAACAGATCAAGCGAATATTGATTTTTCGATAGAGGTAAATAAAAAATTAGACATTACTGATGTTTGGAAACGTACGAATCAAATTGTAACCGATTATTTTGATGCAATAGAAGTTGCTGACAAAGAAACCTCTTACCTTCGTACAGCGTGGTCGATTCAAAGCTTTGCTCAGAATACGATTCGTACAAGATTAATTATTAAACTTTCTAAAAGCGACCCTCTAACTTATAAAGTTAAATTAGTAAGCGAATATTCTGGAATGCCGTTAACTAGTGTGAAAGCCGATGAACAATTTCATGACTGGGATAGAGTTTTGAGAAAGTATCAAAATGTAATTTCTGATTTTACAACAAGATTAGGGAATCAATAATATGGCTCTCAGATGGTTATGTTATTATTTAACATAGCCATTTCCATAAAACGCTTAACCTCGATATTTATATCTTCCTTAAAATATATGCGAAGATGATGGTTATATTGATTTGTGCCAGGAACTTGTGCAATTTTAATAAAGCAAAAATTATCATTAAAAGCTTGGTTAAAGGGAAATACCACATGAATGAAGTTTTTACCCAATTGAGTAATGTAAGCTATTTTATGATTACTTTCTATCGCAATCATCGATTTTAAAGGATGTAATTCAATGTAGCCAATCTTACTAAATTCTTCAATAAAAAAACGGAATAACTCGAGCGTATATTCCGTTTTTCCTTTTAAAAAGCCTGCTAATTGCATTTCAGCCATATTACTTATTCTTCAAGCAATTTTACTGCTGCTTCATCTACAAACCAGGTTAATTTTCCATCAGTTGGATTAATTAACTGCGCTGGATAAGTATCAAAGTTTTTTTCTTCATCGCCAATAACATGTTTTAAAGCTTCAGCCTTATTTTCGCCAAAAGCAAGAAATGCTACATTTTCGGCTTTGTTAATTAACGGAGCTGTTAAGCTAATGCGATAAGTATTTAATTTTTCGACAAAAACAGAGTCTACATCAACTTCTTGATTTTTAACTAATGTCGTATGAGGGAAAATTGAAGCCGTGTGAGCGTCATCGCCCATTCCTAACAAGATTAAATCGAAAACGATATCATTTCCATCAAAATGTTTATCTATAGATTTTTTGTATTCTATAGCGGCTTTTTCTGGTGCTAATGTTGTATCGATATAGAAAATATGGCCTGTTTCAATGTTTAAATTATCAAAGAAATTTTTCTTTGCCATTAAGCCATTATAATTTTCATCATCAGCAGGAACATTACGTTCATCGCCAAAAAAGAAATAAACTTTTTCCCAATCAATTCTGTCTTTACAATCTGTCGATAAAATTCGGTACAGCTCTTTTGGCGAATTACCGCCAGTTAAAACAAAGTTGAAGCGATCGTTATCCTCAATAGCCATTTCAGCAATTTTAATAACGTAATCGGCTAAATCCTGATTTAATTCTTCGAGCGTTTTATAAATAAGTAGATTCATGTATATAAGATAACATCATTACGAGGTAAGAAACAATCTAGCGACAACCGCTATTTTACTAACGCTAAAAGATTGCTTCCTACTTTGCAATGGTGGGTGTTAAATATTATTCTTTATTCTTCAACGGCAAATTAAACCAATGGAAACCATCTCTCGCGATAAGTGCTTCGGCTTCTTCTGGTCCCCAGCTATCAGCAGGGTAATTAGGGAAATTAATTGATTTTTTGCTTTCCCACGTATTTAAAATTGGCATTACCAATTCCCAAGCTGCTTCAACCTGATCGCCACGCATAAATAAAGTTTGATCGCCCATCATAGCATCAAGCAATAAAGTCTCGTAAGCTTCAGGGGTATCACCTTCGTAAGTTCCTTTATAATCGAAAACCATATCAACAGGATTTAAAACCATATCTAAACCTGGTCTTTTCGCCTGTACCTGCATACGAATACTCATTTCTGGCTGAATACTAATAACCAAACGGTTTTGTTGCCAGTTTTCGGTTACACCTGATGAAAATATTTGATGAGGAACATCTCTAAACTGAATGGTTATTAAAGATGAAGTTTGATTTAAACGTTTTCCTGTTCTTAAATAGAAAGGAATTCCTTGCCATCTCCAGTTATCGATATGGAATTTAACTGCTGCAAAAGTTTCAGTATTTGAATGATCATCAACACCTTTTTCCTGGCGATAGCCTGGTACTTCCTTACCTTCAACCCAACCTTTGCTATATTGACCACGAACCGTGTGGAAACGAATGTCTTCCGCAGAAAATGGACGCATAGCTCTTAAAACTTCAACCTTGCGGTTTCTGATTTCATCAGCATCGAAGCTAATTGGTGCTTCCATTCCCACTAAACAAAGTAATTGTAGCAAGTGATTTTGAATCATATCTCTTAATGCACCAGCACCTTCGTAGTAACCACCACGATCTTGAACGCCCAATTGCTCGGTTACCGAAATTTGTACATGGTCGATATAAGCCCTGTTCCAAAGAGGTTCAAATAATGAGTTTGCAAAACGGAAAGCCATCATGTTCTGAACCGTTTCTTTACCTAAATAATGATCGATACGATAAATTTGTTTTTCCGTAAAAATTGTACTTAAAAGTTTATTTAACTCTTTGGCTGATTCTAAATCATGACCAAATGGTTTTTCGATAACGATACGGCTGTTATCTTCATCCTGTGTAAGTTTATATTTTTGCAAACACTCTGCAATAACAGGGAAGAAGTTAGGCGCCACGGCTAAATAGAATATAACCTGGGTTTCTTTCCCGAATTCTTTTTGATATTTTTCTACAGCCGCTTTTAAGTTTTCAAAAGTTTTAGGCTGAGCAAAATCAGTAGGGCAATAATTCATTGTCTTACTAAAATCTTCCCATTTCTCTTTTTTAACTTTTCCAGTACGAGAAAATTCATTTACAGCATCCTCTAAAGCAGCTTTGTAGCCATCATCAGTAAATTCTGTTCTACCCGTGCCAATTACAGCAAATTTTTCGGGCATGTAGCCTTCTATAAATAAGTTGTATAATGCAGGAGCAAGTTTGCGTTTATTTAAATCGCCAGTACCACCAAATATTACAAATATTGTGGGGTGTAATGCGGTTTTTGATTTCATTTTGTTTTTTACGTGTTAATAATCGGTGTTATTTTACGATAATTTATTCCAATCGGCATGGAAAACGCCTGCTTTGTCGATACGTTCAAAAGTGTGTGCGCCAAAGAAATCTCTTTGTGCCTGAATTAAGTTTGAAGGCATTCGAGCCGTTGTAATGGTATCAAAATAAGTTAGGGTAGAAGCAAATGCTGGAATCCCTAAGCCTGAACTAATACATGCAGAAACTGTTTTACGTGTTCCTTTTAAAGTGCTTTTTATAATATCTTGAATACCTGAATCGCCAAATAAATGTTCGAGGCTATTGTTTTTTTCGTAAGCCTGATAAATATCTTCCAGGAATTTAGCTCTGATAATACAGCCACCACGCCAGATTTTAGCAATTTCCTGCAATTTTAAATCGTATTGATATTCTTTTGACGCTTGTACTAATAAATGCATACCTTGTGCGTAAGCACTGATCATAGAGAAGTAAAAAGCATCTTCTAATTCTTCAATTGTAACATCAATTTTGGTGTCTTTTTTACCAAAACCTTCTTCAAGTGAAACTCTTAATTGCTTGAATTTAGATAAATCGCGGTTCGAAACTGCTTCGTTAATAGTTGGAATAGGTAATTGCAGTTCCATTGAAACTTCCGAAGTCCATTTTCCTGTACCTTTAGAACGAGCTTCGTCTTTTATCATATCTAAAAGATCGTTTTGTGTTTCTGTGTCTTTGAAAAGAAAAATCTCAGCTGTGATCTCTAATAGGAAAGATTGGAGTTTGCCTTCATTCCACTTTTTAAATACTTTATAAATATCTTCGTTAGAATAGCCTAATCCATTTTTTAATATACCATAAACTTCTGCAATAAGCTCCATAATAGCATATTCGATGCCATTGTGTACCATTTTAACAAAGTGACCAGAAGCACCTGGACCAATATAAGTTACGCAAGGATCGTTATTAACTTTTGCCGCAATAGCATCAAATACATCTTTTACTACATTATATGCTTGTTTATCGCCACCAGGCATCATACTTGGTCCGAAACGTGCACCTTCTTCGCCACCAGAAATACCCATGCCAAAGAAATGCAAGCCATCTTTTTCTAATTCATCAACTCTTCTGTTAGTATCTGTGAAGTGTGAGTTCCCACTATCAATAATAATATCGCCCTTACTTAAAAGAGGTTTTAATTCTGCAATAACGCTATCTACAATTGGTCCAGCTGGTACAAGTAAAACTAATGTCCTTGGTGTTGCCAGATGATTAATAAAACTTTCAATGTTGTCAAAGCCCTCAAGATTATGTTTCTTGCCTTCGTCTTCAAGCTTAGCAATCATCTTTTGGTCTTTATCGTAACCAGTAACAGAGAATCCTTTATCGGCCATGTTTAATAAAAGGTTTCGGCCCATTGTGCCTAAACCAATCATCCCCAATTTATATTGCTTTGAATCGTTATTTGCCATTTTTTGTTATTTAATATATACCCAAAATTAGGGTTTACAAATTAATATTTTAGTGTACGGTGTTAAATGATTGTAATAAAAGCTAATGCTTTAAGCTGTTTTTTTAGGACTAACTGTTGTAATGTTGTTTCCGTCAGTTAGTTTCCAAAGTTTTGCGCCACCTTTAATTCCATCACGATTGGTTACAACTTTAATATTGTCTTCCAATTTGAAATCGATTTGTTTCGAATTACCGCCACCAATATATAAAGTATCGTAGTTAAAAACAGTTTTATAAATTTCTATAACCTTTTTCAAACGTTTATTCCAACGTTCTGCTCCAATTTTTTCAAAAGCTTTATTGCCAATATAATCATCATAATCTTCTTCTTTGCTAATCGGAAAATGAGCCAGTTCCAGGTGCGGAAGTAATCCGCCATCGAAAAGCAAAGCTGTACCGAAACCAGTACCAACAGTGAATACAATTTCAAAGCCTTTACCTTCAACAACTCCTAAGCCTTGTTGATCTGCATCATTTACTAATCTTACAGGTTTGCCCAAAGCATCAGCAATGCGTTGAGCTAAATCTACATCAGCCCATTTATTTTTAGCAAGATTTGGCGCAGTTTTAACAATTCCGTTTTTTACATAGCCTGGAAAACCAATTGAAATTCTATCATAAGTTGCAGGAATAGGTTTTACTAATTCTACAATTCCCGAAACAATATCCTTTGGTGTTGCACCATCGGGTGTTTTGCTCTTCATGTATTCTGATAGCATATTTCCGCTTTCATCTAAAAGAACTGTTTTTATACTTGTTCCGCCAATATCAATAGATAAAATATTAGTATTTGTAGCTTGTTTCTTTGTCGCCATAATTGTACTGTTTGTAGAATCCGAAGTTCTACAAATAATTTAAAACGACAAATATTAATTGATAAGAGTAGTAATATTGATGTAAATAATTAATACTATTAAATCTATGTATGTGGTAGAATATATTTATGTTTGCAACGTTAATCTAAAAATGTGTTTTTATGAATGATGTAAACTATCTGGCTTTTGCGATACCTGCGTTTTTTCTTTTTGTTTATATAGAATACAAGTTGGCACAACAAAAGAACAAAGGTTCTGTATTTAAGTACGAAAGTTCGGTAGCTAATTTTAGCGTTGGTATTGCAGAGCGGTTGTTGAATTTATTTATTGCAGCAAGTTTTTATCAAGTTTACAATTGGATATACACGAGTTATGCACTTTTCGATATCCCAAATAAATGGTATGTGTGGTTGCTTTTACTTTTAGCTACCGATTTTGTTTGGTATTGGTACCATAGATTAGGACACGAAATTAATTTTTTATGGGCTGCTCACATTGTTCATCACCAGAGTGAGGAATTTAATTTATCAGCTGCCGCTAGAATTACAACTATCCAGGCCGTATTTAGAAATGTGTTTTGGTGTGTTTTGCCATTAGTCGGTTTTCATCCAAATATGATTATTACAATTTTACTGGCCCATGGGGCGTACTCTTTTTTTACGCACACACAATTGATTGGTAAAATTAGCTGGCTCGAAAATGTTTTAATTACACCTTCTTTACATGGGATTCATCATGCATCTGATGAGAAATACCTGGATAAAAACTATGGCGACGTTTTTGTTTTTTGGGATAAGTTATTTGGAACTTTTCAAACAGAAGAAGAAGCACCAAAATACGGTTTAACCCATCCAATTAAAAGTTATAGCTTTTTGTGGCAACATTTTCATTATTACCTTGAAATTGGCGAGGCTTATAAAAGGGCAAACGGGTTTAAGGCAAAATGGAATGCCATTTTCGGCAGCCCCGCTTTAATGGATCAAAGTATTCGACCTATTTTAGAACGAAGATTTGGCCAACATAAAAAAAATAAATCTACCCCAATAAATTTTAAAGGTTATCTTAATGTTCAGCTTGTTTTAGTAGTTGCATTACTTTCTTTTTTAACACTTTACTTTAGTTCAATTAAGTTGATTGATCAGGTATCGATTTTGCTATTTATATTATTAACCTTAATTAATATTGGCGCATTACTCGAACAAAGAAAATGGATTTATTATTTAGAATACATTAGACTAATGCTTGTGTCTGTTTGTGTTTTTAATTTTTTCGGCCACGTAGCCTTAAGTTTGTTCCCCGCGATAATTTTAATTCTATTAGAAAGAGTTTACGCAATAAGTAAATTATATAATAAATACGTTTTCAATCCTAACTAAATTAATACTTAGGTAATCTAAAAGCTAAACTAATTTAACTTTAGCATAATATTGCCGTGTTACTTTAGCGCACAAATGAAGGGTGCATATTTAGCTAAAAGTGATGAAGATTTAGTGGCTTTGTTAAAACAACAAGATGGGGCTGCGCTTGAAATGATTTTTAATCGTTATTACTCGCCTCTTTGTAAGTTTACATCTATTTACTTAAAAGATTATAGTAAGGCTGAGGAGTTGATTGCAGACTTGTTTATTAAATTATGGGATAAACGCTTATCACTAGAAGTGAAGTCTATTAAAAAATATTTATTTGTATCCGCAAGAAATGCTGCATTAAATGAAATTCAGCGAGCAAAATTAACCACCTCAAGCTTAAGTGATCACGACGAAAGTTTGTTGCTTTTAGATGGACACTTAAATCCACACGAATTGCTAAGCAGTCGTGAATCTTACAAAGAGATTATCGATTTAATTCACAAATTACCTGAAAGGCAAAGAGAAGTTCTATTAATGAGTAGGGTTGATCTTCTGGAAAAAACAAATATCTCAGAAATTTTAGGTATTACGGTTAGAACAGTAGAAACTTTGCTTTATCAAGCAGTTAAAAATCTACGCACTCTTATTTCTAGTAGAGATAATCGATCGAAAATCTAAATTTCTTTTTTGTTTAGCCGTTAATATTTTCTTAATAATAACTTAACTTTTTGCGCTACGTAGAGATGTGGTGTAATACTGTCTTAGCATCAGAACAGTATTACTAAATGGAGCAACATTATTATACATTAATAGAAAACTACATTAATAAGGATATCAGCAATGAAGATCTTAACGATTTGATGACCTGGGTAGATATTAGCGATGAAAACCAACATACTTTTAGGGAAGTGCTAAAAACCTATGAAGCAGCTGATCATTTTTTTAAAAATACACAACAACAGCAAAAAAGCTGGGCAACTATCCAGCAACATATTTCAAAAAATCAAAACGAAACCATTGTTACCGAGAAAAAAACGATTAAGCTGTTTTGGCTTAAAATAGTTGCTGCAATAGTTATAATTTCTTCAATCTCTTTATTATATATCAATTTTCAAAAGCGTGATTTAAATGAAGAAATTGTTTATAACGAAATTTATAATCCTAAAGGCCAAAAACGATTGGTAACCATGCCAGATGGTTCAAATATTTACCTTAATGGCGATAGCAAAATTAAATACGCACAAAATTTCGATACAAAAAAGAGAATAGTTTATTTAGAAGGTGAGGCTTTTTTTGATGTTCAGCACCGCAAAAATCAACCGTTTATCGTTTATACAGGTAAAGTTAGCACCACAGTTCTGGGTACTTCATTTAATATTAATTCATACAAATCTTCTAAAAATTTATCGATTACCGTACAAACAGGTAAAGTTGGGGTAGTTGTTAAAAATGGGAAGGAAAAGCATGTTCAATTTTTATATCCTAATGAACAATTAAACATTTCTACTGATGATTTGGTGATGACCAAGAAAAATGTTGATGCGACTGAGATAGATTCCTGGAGAGTGTACAAAATGGTTTTTTATGATAAGCCACTTTCAGAAATAATTCAAATGATTGAAAGAGAATACGATGTAGATATTGTGCTTGAAAGAGCATCGCTAAAAGATATTAAGCTAACTGCAAAGTTTGATAAATCTTCGGTTAGGCAAATTCTTGATGTAGTTGCTCAGTTATCGAACTCGAAATATAAAATTTATGAAAAAAAAGTAATCATTTATTAAAGAAACTTAAAAAAGTAGATATGAAGTAAAACTAACTAATTAAAAGGCTCGAAATGCTGGACACATTTCAAGCCTACAAAACCTGTTAAACTTATTTAAAAAGACAAAGTAAAACTTAGTAAAGATATGAAAAATAATACGCGGTGGATAAGGAATATCCATCAGTACTCCTTAAAACTTTTGGTCTTAATAGCCATAATAATATTGCAGTTGCAAAATGTAAATGCACAAGCTGATAAGAAGATTCTGTTCGAAGCAAACGGAATAACTTTAATAAAAGCTTTCAACGAATTAGAAAAACTTAGCGGAAACACAATCAATTATAACAATACACAGCTTAACGATCAAAAAAAAGTATATGTGTCTAGGAGTTTGCGTACAGTTAACGAAGTTCTGACATTATTGTTAAAAGACTTGCCTTTTAGCTTTAAGACCAGCGGTAATGGAAGCTTTTTAATTGTAGCGAAAAATACGGCAACGGGTATTTTAAGCGGTAAGGTTTTAGACGAGAACAATCAAACTTTACCTGCAGTTACAGTAAAAGTGCTGGAATTGAATAGAACTACGCAAACGGATAATGAAGGTAATTTTTCGATAGTTGTTGCTCCAGGAATTTATACGGTTGAAGCGAGTTATATTGCTTATGAAAGATCGAAGGTTCAAAGTGTAAAAGTAAATAATGGTATAACAACCAAGTTGAATTTTCAACTTAAACCGCTAGATAATTCATTGAATGAAGTTGTTGTTACCGCCTTAGGTATAAAACGTGAAGAAAAGGCTTTAGGTTATGCAGTAACGCAGGTAGATAGTAGCGCTTTTACAAATGCAGTTGCCAGTAACTGGACAGATGCATTATCTGGTAAAGTAGCGGGATTAAATCTTGTTCGCAATGGTGGGCCTGCAGCTTCGAACAAAATTATATTACGTGGTGAGAATAATTTAACAGGAGATAATGAAGCCCTGATTGTAATTGATGGAGTTGTAGCAAGTAGTTCTGCACGTCGTACAGCTGCTTCATCTGGTGGTGTTTATGGTACTTCTGGTGATATTATGCCTCCCGATTTTGGTTCAGCATTGAACGATTTAAATCCAGATGATATTGAGAACGTTACGGTACTAAAAGGCCCAGGTGCTGCTGCACTTTATGGTCAGCGTGGTGCAAACGGTGCCATTATTATTACCACAAAATCTGGAAGTAAAAACAGTAAAAAACTTAATATTACTTTTACTTCTAACAGTACTTGGGAACAAGTAAGTAGAAGTCCTGATATTCAAAATCAGTACGGACAAGGGCAATTCGGTGTTTCCTATTTTTCTTACGGTGCTACAGAAGATGGCGCAAGTACAAATGCAACCAGCGCAAGTTGGGGGGCACCTTTTAATCAAGGTACAAGCTTTTATCAATATGATCCGATAACCAAAACAAGAGGAACGACAAGAGCACCTTGGGTGGCTTATCAAAATCCTATTGATGCATTTTTTAAAACAGGTTTCGAATCATCAAACTCAGTTAGTTTAGATGGAACATATAAAAAAGTTGGAATGCGTTTTTCGGCTAGCCATGGAGATAATTCGTGGATTGTACCAAATACAGGTTTAGAACGTACTTCTGCATCTTTTTCGGCAAATGCCGAGGTAACTAAAAAATTAAATATAAATTTTAAAGCTGCGTATAATAACAGGCATAGCGATAATTTACCAGCTACAGGTTACGGAAATCAATCGTTAATGTATTGGTTTATGTTTGCACAACCCAACGTAAATACAGATTGGTACCGCGATTATTGGGCACCAGGAAAAGAAGGCGTTCAGTTTGTAAACATTACAACTACAAACCCTGAAAGTCCTTATGCAATTTCTGAGCAGTATTTAAATAAGCAACGTAGAAATGGTGTTTTAAGTAACATACAGGCAAATTATAAATTTACGGATCAACTAAGTTTACTTGTTCGTGGTTCGATTGATTACAACCATGATATTCGTGAAACACAACGCCCATGGGATGCAGCGGGTAATAAATTTGCACAAGGTTCTTACCGAGTTCAAGATATTAACTCATACGAAGTTAATGCTGATTTCTTATTAAAATACGATAAAAAAATTACCGAATCTTTAAGAATGAATGCGAATGTTGGTGGTAGCCAAATGCGTAATCAATACAATAAATCAGAACTTCGTGCTGATGGTTTAGTTATTCCTGGCGATTATAGATTGACCAATAATGCCAGTCCTTTAGTTTCGGTACCAGATACAGCCCGTTACAGAATTAATAGCTTTTACGCAGCGATCTCATTCAGTTTTAAAAATTATTTGTATCTAGATTTAACAGGCCGTCAGGATTGGAGCAGTACATTGGCTACGCCCTTTAGGACAGATAATGTTGGCTTTTTCTACCCTTCGGCAAGTGTATCTTTTATTCCATCGGATTTATGGAAAATGCCCGAACAAATTAGTTTCTTCAAATTAAGGGCTTCAATTTCTCAGGTTGGTAGTGGGGGTACAACACCTTATCGCACTGCATATAATTACAGTCTTGCTTCAAATGGTATTTACCCAGATAGCGCAATGACTAATCCGAATGTACTGCCAAATCCGAATTTAAAACCGCTTAAAACCACAACTATTGAAGTTGGTACAGAGTTGCGTTTATTTAAGAATCGTTTAAATTTTGATTTCGCAGCCTATATGGGAAATACTAAAAATCAAATTCTTAACCGTATTGTAGATCGAGCAACGGGTTATAATGTAGCTGTATTTAATGTGGGTAAAGTAGAGAATAAAGGTATTGAGCTAGCTGTTAACGGAACACCAATACAAGCTGGTAAGTTTAAATGGGAGCTTACAGGAACATTTAGCGCAAACCGAAATAAAATTACTGAACTGGCCGATAGTTCTGTTGTATTGAGAACAGGCGCCTTAGGTGGCGGACAAATTGTGGCTAATGTTGGCGGCAGCATGGGTGATCTGTATGGAAATGGCTATTTGCGTTCGCCTGATGGACAAATTGTTTATGATGCAACTACAGGTAATGCAAAAACGGGAGCAGGTTTAGTTTATTTAGGTAACACAATGCCAAAATTCAGATTTAGTTTTGGCTCAACATTTACTTATGGTCGTTTCAGTGTAAATGGATTATTCGATGCGCAATTGGGAGCCGTTGCACATTCGTTAACCTTTTCAAGAATGGCTGCTTTGGGCAAGCTTAATCTTACTTTGCCAGGACGATATAATGGCGTTATCGGTGATGGCGTAATTCAAAACATAAATGGTACTTATCGCCCTAATGATGTTGTCGCAACTAATCTAGAGAGCTTCTACACTTCACTTTACGGTTCAGACCAGGCGGAGGGAAGCGTTTTCAGAACAGATTATTTAAAGTTCAGAGAAGCGAATGTAACTTTTGCTTTCGGACCAGCATTTCTGAAAAGAATTGGCTTTACCAAATTAACTATCGGCGCTTATGGTCGTAATTTATTTATCTGGTCGCCTTGGCCAGCATTCGATCCTGAGTTTGGAACTTTATCAGGAACTGATATTGTTCAAGGTTTTGAAACTGGTCAATTGCCATCAACGAGAACTTATGGCGTGCGTTTAGTTGTGGGCTTATAAAAGAAATAATATGAAAACGATTAATAAAATAACCAATTATATATTATTAGGAATTGTTAGCTTATCTGCTTTCTCCTGTAAAAAAGATTTTAACGAGGTAAATACCGATCCAATCGGTAAATCATCAGTTAGCGCAAGCCAACTTTTAGCACCAGCTTTGGTAAATGTTTTATCTGCCAATATGGTGCGCAATCGTAACTTCAATAACGAGTTAATGCAGGTTACTGTAGATATAAGCGATGCTGAAGGTAAAGTGTTCAGGTACGATGTTAGACGTAACTGGGCAGATTATACCTGGAATACCTGGTATCCAGAATTAACCAATTTACGCGACATCTACACAATCGCCAGTAAGCCCGAGTCTTTAAATGCATCTTATAAAGGCATATCATTAATTACCCAGGCCTGGGTATTTCAGTTATTAACAGATGTTTATGGTGATGTTCCTTATTCGCAGGCTAACCAAGGGAAAGTAGGTAATTACGAACCTGTTTTTGACAAGCAAAAAGATATCTATCTCGATTTATTTACAAAATTGGAAGAAGCAAATAAATTATTAACTGAAGGCACATCGATAGTGGCAAGCAGTGATCCTATTTACCAGGGCGATGTAAGTAAGTGGCGTAGATTGGGTAACTCTTTGTATTTGCGTTTGTTACTTCGTGTATCTAGCAAAGCTGATGTTAGTGCTCAGGTAATTGCTAAAATAAAAGAAATTGCTGATGGTAATAAGGCTAATTATCCTATTATGGAAAACAATAGCCATACCGCAAAAATATTATGGAACGGAACAAATAGTAGTACTTCTGTTTACTCATCTCCATTTATGATAAATGTTAGGGCTGTGGATTTTAGAACACCTGCAATAACAGATTTTTTTATTAGCAGTTTAGGTTTTTGGAAAGATCCACGTATAGATGGGGCATTTGGTGTAAATGGCGTTAATAGATTTGGTATTGCTGCAGGTCCTGGAGGATTAATTGGCGTTCCTAGCGGATATGATACGGGTACATCAGCAATAAAACAATCTTACTTTTATTCTGATGCAACTACCAACAATCCAACCACTTTGCAAACCGACCGTTATACGGGAATAGTTATGAATTGTGCTGAAGTAGATTTTATTTTAGCCGAAGCTGCAGCTAAAGGTTGGATAACAGGTACAGGAGAATCGTACTACAGAAAAGGTATTGAAGATGCAATCAACTATTGGTTGCCCACAATTTTTACCACAGCATCAGATCCAGCACTAGAGGCTTATATAAACAACGCTGATATTGGCTGGAATAACAATCTTCCTTTGGATAATTCTGCAAATAATTCGGTTAGTAAAATGCAGCTTATTCACTTGCAGAAATATTATGCCATGTTTTTAGTCGATTTTCAGCAATGGTTCGAATATCGTAGAACAGGTCACCCGTTTATTCCAAAAGGAACTGGACTAGCAAACGGTGGCAAAATGCCCGCAAGATTAAATTATCCATTAGTTACTCAATCAACCAATCCAACAAGTTATAAAAATGCAGTTGCTTCGCAAGGTGCAGATGATATTAACACACTTGTTTGGTGGCAAAAACCTTAATCATATCAAAAAAATAATATGAAAAAGATAATATTTTATATCGTTGCCATAGTTGTAATCTGTGGTACCTGGATGGGATGTAAACGTGATAGCGATTATATTGGCATTACAGTTAGTCCATATATTTCAAATTTCGATTTGCGTAAACTTTTTAAAGGATCTGATTTACTGCTAAGCGATGAAAACTTAGGTGGTGCAAATTTTATTAAAGGAATCGTTGTATCAAATCAAGCAGAGGGTAATATTCCAACAGGTTTACTTCTTGTGCAAAATAGTCGTATTGCGGGTAATGGTATCGATTCGCTAAGAGGTATTGCTTTCAATGTAGGTACCGAGGCCGCAAAATATATTCCTGGTGATTCTGTTCATGTAAGAATTACAGGATCTACACTTAAAAGAGTTAATGGAACTTTACAAATTGAAGGTGTTACAGCAGCAGGTATCGAGAAAAAGGCGGCTGGACGATCAATTATTTTAAGAGCTGTAAATACAGGAATGTTAACGAGCAGACCAGGTTTTTATGAGAGCACGTTAATCACGATTAGTAAGGGTAAGATGTCTCCAGAACCTCTTTCGGGTGATACTTATTCTGGTAACAAAACAATAAATGATGGTTTTGGAACTGGAATTATTCATACAGAAGTTTCCTCTAGTTTTGCAAAGCAGGAGGCTACACCATTTGCAGATTACACAGGAGTTGTATTTCAAACGGCAACGGGTGTTCAGCTTTGGCCAAGAACAGCAACTGATATTTTTGCGTTGCCAGAGATTAAGCCATCCGCATTAATCATTACTGGTTATTTAACCGATCCAACAGGTTCTGATGCAAATAATGAATATATTCAGTTTAAAGCAACAAGAGATATCGATTTTGCTGCAACTCCTTTCTCTATTGTTACGAGTAATAATGCAGGTATTTTAGTTGCACCTGCAACAGGCTGGGCAATGGGTGGTGTAAGAACTTACAAGTTTACAATTAAGACTGGTACTGTTAAAAAAGGTCAGTTTTGCTACGTTGGCGGAAACAAAGTAATTTGGGGAAGTGGTTCAACAGATATCAGTTCTGGAGTTTGGATTGCGAGTAAACAATACTCTACTTTAGATGGTGATGATTTTGGAACTGCAACAGCAAATTTATTGGCTAACAGCGGTAACGTTGCTGGGGTAGCTGTGTTTGAAGGACTTACGGTAACGGGAAATTCCATTCCTTTAGATGTAATTATGTATGGTGGTAATGGTGCAATATATGCTGCTGGTCCGCCAGAGGCAGGCTATAGAATTACAAATACTGATAAATATAGTACTATTCAAAATAGAAAAACTGTAGCGTTTTATGGCGCAGGTACAAATACGAATAAATTCGGTTTCCCTACAACAAGTAATTTTACCATGTTAGGCGGTGTTTATAATGCTTCGACAGGTATTTGGAGTACAGGTAGAACGGCAACCAATATCGAATTAACAACCACATCGCCATTATCAATAATAGAGCAAACAACAGGTTTCACTACAATTACAAACTAATATATTAACTCAAACAAACCATCAATTAAACGATGGTTTGTTTATTTTAACTACAAAACATCAAATGAACAGAAGATCTTTTATACAGAAATCAAGTTTATTAACCTCTGCATTATTCATTAGTTTAAAATCATTTCCATCATCTTTATTTTCTGTTGATGGGTTGGTAAGTGGAGTTGTAACCAGCAAAGGAAAAGCAGTTGCAGGTGTAGTCATTTCTGATGGCTATAATGTTATTCAAACAGATAAAAATGGTAAGTACGAAATTAAACTACACGAGCTTGCCCGTTTTGTGTGGATTAGTACACCATCAGGATACGAATTTAAATCAGAAAGTAATATAGCACGTCATTATTATAAACCAGATACTGCTGGTAAATTAAATTTTGATCTTAAGCCATTAAAACAAAAAGACGATAAGCATAATTTTATCATTTGGGCTGATCCGCAAGTAAAAAATAAAATGGATGTTGAGCAGATGATGGAAACTTCTGTGCCAGATACCATCAAAATCATTAAATCTATGGATCCGAAAATTCCAGTTCATGGCATTACGGTGGGAGATATTGTTTGGGATAATCATGAGCTTTTTGTTGATTACAATGCAGCTGTAACTAAAATGGGAATTCCATTTTTTCAAGCATTAGGAAATCACGATATGGATTATAGAATGGGTGGCGATGAAACATCTGACAAAACTTTTCAAGAACATTATGGGCCAACCTATTATTCATTTAACAGGGGAAAAGCTCACTATGTGGTTTTAGATGATGTTCGTTACTTGGGTACAGAAAGAAATTACGATGGATATATCAGTCAGCAGCAATTAGATTGGTTGGCAAAAGATTTAAAATTTGTTTCGAAAGATGCTTTATTGATTATCAATCTTCATATTCCAGTTCATAATGCGGTAAAAAATAATGCTGATTTTTACGCTGTTTTACAGGGTTTTACCAATGTACACATTATGTCTGGCCATACGCATTACAACAGAAATGTAATTACCGATAACATTTTCGAACATAATCATGGTGCGGTTTGTGGGGCATGGTGGACTGGCCCAATTTGCGAAGATGGGACACCAAGAGGTTATGGCGTTTACGAGGTGAACGGGACTGAATTAAAATGGTTTTATCAACCTACAGGTTTAGATAAAAAAGAGCAAATTCATATTTATGTAGATGATTTAACTAACCAAAAGCGTTTAATTGCCAATGTTTGGAACTGGGATCCAAAGTGGAAAGTAGAATATTTTCTTGATGGAAAATCAATGGGGCTTTTAGAACAGCAAAAAGGTTACGATCCCTTATCAGTAAGTTTATATAAGGGTGATACCTTGCCGAAAGGAAGAACGTTTCCTGAGCCAAGTAAAACCGATCATTTATTTGTAGCGCATTTTGAACCTTCAGTAAAAGTAGTTAAAGTGGTTGCAACAGATAGATTTGGCGAAAAATACGAGGCAAACTTTAAAGCTTAATATATCTAAAGAAAAGAAAATTATGAAGATTTCGAAATCCTTATTACTTATTGTTTTCGGGGCAATTACGGTACAGGTAAACGCACAAGAGGCAAAATTTCCTGCTTTTAGTGCCGAAGCACATCGTGGCGGCCGTGGTTTGTGGCCCGAAAATACGATTGTGGCTATGCAAAACGTATTGAAAATTGACGGCATTACAACACTGGAAATGGATACGCATATTACAAAGGATGGTAAAGTTGTGGTTACCCATGATGATTATTTAAGCCCTGGTTTTATGCGTACACCTGATGGGCAAGATATTCCCGACGCTGATGCGAAGAAATATCCAGTTTTTGGGATGAACTATAGCGATTTAAAGCAATACGATTTAGGCTCGAAAGCATTGCTTGGCTTTCCTGAACAACAAAAAATTAAATCGCAAATTCCTTTATTGGAAGATTTGATTGATGCGGTACAACAGGACATCAAAACTAATAAAAGGAAGCAGGTTTTTTATAATATTGAAACAAAATGCAGTGTAGCTGGAGATGGAATTACAAACCCAGAACCTGCCGTTTTTGTGAAATTATTGATGGATGTTATTCAGAAAAAGGGAATTGCGCCTTATGTTGTTATTCAATCTTTCGATAAACGAACCATTCAGCTTATTCACGAAAAATATCCAAATGTTAGAACATCATTTTTGGTGGCTAATAAAAAAACTTACGAAGAAAATATTGCAGATTTAGGTTACAAACCATTTATTTTAAGTCCAGTTTGGCAAATGGTAAACGAAGATTTAGTTAAGAAAGCACACGCAGATGGAGTAAAAGTTATTCCTTGGACGGCCAACAAAGCTGAAGATATAGCTGCATTGAAAGCTCTAGGTGTTGATGGAATTATTTCAGATTATCCAAATATCTTGGTTCAATCCAAATAATTTAAGAAATTGCACTATTCCTAATCAATTTAATCGATATGAAATCTTTCTTTTACAAATCGTTACTGGCAGTTTCTTTATTTATTGTACAAAGCTCTAATTATGCAACAGCTCAGGTTGTTAAATGGGATAGCACTTATCGCCCAGGAAAATATGCAGAACAGGTAACTAAATTTAAAGAAGAACCCAAATCGAAGAAAGATTTCATATTCTTAGGTAATAGTATAACTGCTGGCACTGATTGGGCTAAGCTTTTAAATCTTCCTCAGGCAAAAAATCGTGGTATTTCGGGCGATATTACTTTTGGTATTTTAGAAAGATTGCAAGAAGTTATCGATAGAAAGCCCGCTAAAGTTTTTATTTTGATTGGTATAAATGATATATCGAGAAACATTCCTGATAGTGTGATTCTGCATAATTATAAAACAATGATTCAGCGAATCAGAAAAGAATCGAAAAAAACGCATATTTATTTCAGCACACTTTTGCCTGTAAATAGTTCTTTTGAAAAGTTTAAGAATCATTACGGTAAGGATAATCACATTCTTTGGTTAAATGATGAGATCAGAAAACTCGAAGCAAAAAATGTAACAATTGTGGATTTATATCCTGTTTTTGTAGATGATAATAAAAGATTGAGAGTCGAGTTGACTAAAGATGGCTTGCATCTTGTTCCAGAAGGTTACAAAGTTTGGGCTGAATATCTTAATGCAAACGACTATTTAAAATAGTATAATCTAAACTTCAATCGAAAAAAATTAGGAGGGAAGGCCAGCTAAAATTCTAATGCCTAAAAAACAAAAAAAGCGTTCTACTAAGTAGAACGCTTTTAAATATTTCAAATAATTTCTTTAAAGATTAACCTTGAGCTGGTGGATTTGAAACTACAGGCGCTTTATCTCTTTTCCCTTTTCCCATACCTCTTCTCATTTTTCCTGCTTTTTCTTTAGCTTCAGATCTAAAAGCTTCTAGTTTTGTTTTTTGATCTGCATTTAAAACGCCTTCAAGATCTGCTTTGCTTTTATCCATATCTGCTTTTCTTTCTTTCATTTTCCCCTTCATTGCAGATTTGTCTTCGCTGCGGTAAGCATCTACCTTTTTAGCTCTATCCAATTCTATTGCATAAACCTTTTTCTTTTGATCGGCGGTTAAGCTTAGTTTTTTATCCATCATCCCTGTTGCTTTTTCTGCTCTTTGTTCTGCAGTTAGCTTAGGCATTTCTCTTCTTACTCTTCTAGTCGAATCTTGAGCAAACACTGCAGTAAAACCCATTACTGCAACGGCTATTGTTAAAATCAATTTTTTCATGTGTATTAGTTATTTATGTGTGTTTTAACTAATAGATAGTAAAAATGTCTTTCGGTTTAATTTGTACTTGTTAAAATATGTTAATTCTTGTTAAGTTGCGAAATTGATTTTTGCATTTGAGCCATCATTTGAGTTAAGGTTTCCATCGTTGGGTCTGGTGCAGGTTCTGGCAACGAAGTAGATATATATGCCTTTGCTCTCCAAATTTCAAGAATATCATCGGCGGCAATTGTGTAAGCATCATAAACTTTGTTATCCGAAACTAATTTTAGCTCTTTATTTTCTCTGAACCGATTGCCTGCACGTTTGTAAACTACACCTTCATTTTTACTAATAATGATATAAGTTTCACCAGTTTTAACCTCATTCCAGTTATCTAAGTATTCACCAATAATTACACTTCCAGGTTGAACAGGTAACATACTATCACCCATAATTTCGAAAGCACGAAAAGTTCCCTGACGAAGCGCAGCAATTGGCAGCTGGAACTTTGGAAGATCACTTATATACTGAGGATCAGAAAAGCCGTTCAAATAACCAGCACTTGCCTTAACTGGAACCAGCTCGATATTTTCCCTGTCGTTCGCATCAACCGAAATACTGAGTACTCTTAAATTAGAACCCTGGCTTTTCGGTTTTGGCTTCCAGCTATCAGAAATTTTTTCATTGATGAATTCATCGATGGTTAACTCAAAATATTCAGCTATTTTTTTTAGTAATTCATATTTTGGTTCAGCCCTGTCTTCTTCATAGGCACCTATAAGTGATCTTTTAATTTCCATAATATCAGCGAATCCCTGCTGTGTATGGCCTTTTTTCTTCCTTAGGTACTTTAAATTATTTGAAATATTCGACATAAAAATAAATTTTAAAATAAATTTGGAATTACTAAAATAGTTAGTAATTTTATGCTCATAAAGTTAGTAATATTATTTTGATTTGCAAGAGGGTATACTAAATAGTTTAGTTTTAATTTTTAAACACGTTATTATGAAAAAGTTCGTTTACATCGTTACCGACAGAAATCGCACCAGTATGCATGTTGGCATGAGTTCTGATTTGATTAAAACATTAGATTTTTACAAGCAGATGCCCAACTTATTTTTTGATAACGGACAGCAATTAACCCGCCTTGTATATTTCGAAGAATTTAAAACCGAGGCTCAGGCTTTGTCTCGTTTTAAATTGATCAGTAGATTTACCCGTATGCAAAAAGAACGTTTAGTAAGATCTTGTAATCCCGATTGGATTGATTTAACTATTGGCCTTGATTTTGAAAATATTCTTATGCATAGAAATATTACCAATCAGGTAAAGCTTTCTTTCAATAGCTTATCTTAAACAACTAATGAGTTTCGATAATTGAGTTAATGAATACCCAGATTCTTCAAGTTAAATTGTTTTCTTTTGAAGATTCTAGATATTCACTGATTCAAAAATTATTTTCTACCAACCTGGTGCGAAGGTTAATCCGAAAACACCAGTTTTAACATCTTTACGTTGGAAAGGTATAGCATAATAGGGCTCCAAAACAAAATAGCCAAATACATTTACTCTTAAAGATATACCAACACTCATTACAGGTATTCTTTCATTAGTATCTTCATATGAACCTACAACATTTCCGCTTGAGTCGAGGATAGGTGTTGTTGTGTAGGTTGGCTCACTTTTAAAAGCAACTTTTGTATTATTTGTCCAGGCAACACCCGCATCAAAGAATAAGTTTAAATCTGTAAATAAGAATTTAGATGGTATAGCAGTTAATTTTTTCGGTCCAGTAAAAGGTAAACGAACTTCAAAATTGAAAACAGCTAATTTACTTCCGCTTAGTTGATTTATGTCAAAGCTGTTACCCAAAGTAGAGGTATTATTTTTATAAATTGAATTGGCTTCATATCCTCTTATTAAGTAGGGGTAACCTAAATACATTGGATAAAGCCTATCAGCATCATTACCAATACGGAACATATTGTATGATCTTGCTGCTATAGTTATTGGTTTTAACCTCCAATATTTACGTAAATCGGCAGTAACACCACTAAATTTATAAGTTCCGAAATATAATTCGCCACCAACTCGGTATCTAAAACCATCGAGTGGACTTGTTAAACCAAAGATTGAGTTATCACCAACAAAAGATGCGTTCAATTGATACAAAGTGAATGAGTTAAATGGTACGCCATAATCTATGCTGGCTTGCTCGTTTGAAACTTTGCTTCTATCAGAGCCTACATAATATCCATCAGTACTGTAATAATTGCTATAACGATCTACACGGTATGTGTAACGAGAAAAAGCACCACCTAATTCGAATCTGTGTAGTTTACTAAATGGATAAGAACCAAATAATTGTACCTGATCTTCAAACGTTCTAATAATATCTGTACGGTAATTTATAACATCTGTAGTCGTGTTGTTTGCGCCAGGAAGTTTTTCAAAACCATAAGAACTGAAGCCTGAAACGTAAGGTATATGAGATACTGCAGCACCCCAATTTATTCTGCTTTTTTGGTTGATATAACCAACTAATCCACCGAAATCATAAATCTCTCCATTAACAGATAAGTTTGCCACAATTTGATTGGTTCCTAAAATATCGCTAAACATTCCAATTATACCACCTTGAGCACCCGTTCCAAATCTGCTTGTTGAAACACCAATTCCACTATTTGCCAAATAATCTAATTTGAATTTAGGTTTATAAGGAACCGTTTTCATAGAATCGGCTACTATTTTTTCAAATCTATCGAAGTTTGTTAGATTAGAATTAATAATGTTTACACCAATATTCTCCATCGGCGGTAATATGGCGGCGTCAAAATTCTCTTCCTTGTTATTTATTCTTTTCGGTTTGAAGCTACTTAAATTGGCGTTATAAAGCGTATAACGTTGGTAACGATAGTAGCTGTAAACAATATCATTAGTTTTTGATATAGAAATGGCTGGAGAAAATTCGGTTATACCACTAATTCCAGTAAAATAATCTGTTAATTGATCTACTGCATTATCGTCGAAACTGTATTTATATAAATTTCTAAAACCATCTCTATTGGATAAAAAGTAAACACTTTTACTATCTGGCGAGAATTGAGCATTTAGATTATTGGCACCTGGAAAAACATCAATGTTGCTAAGAGTTTTGGTAGAAATATCGAAAATGGCCAGGTTAATTGGATGCACAGCTGCAATATTGTTATTCTGAATTGCACCTCTATCTGAAGAGAAAACTATTTTTTTGCCATCAGGCGAATAGTTTGGAGCATAATCTGAATAAATATCGTTTGTAATTTGTGTAACCTGTTTAGTGTCTAAATTATAAGAAAAAATATCACTTTGACCTTCAACCATACCCGAAAATGCAATGTCTTTTCCATTTGGCGACCAGGTTAAGTTACCAAATTGTGAAACATCGCCCATTGCATTTTGAGATACTGTAGAGCCATTATCTACATTAATGATCATCATTTGGTTTTTACCCTTACTGAAAATACTAAATGCAAATTGTTTGCTATCGGGCGACCAGGCTCCAGCCGATTCTATAAAATTAAAATCATCAATATGGCCATTAGAAATTTGACTGGTAAGTTTTCTTAAAATTTTACCCGTTTTGGCATCTGCCAGGAATAAATCAATTCCAAACAAATCTTTTTCAGATAAGAATGCAACATATTTTCCATCAGGACTAAGGGCAGGAGCAACGTTCATATTTCCTGCATTTTTATTATCTATAATTTTACTGCCCGTAATTTTTATTTGCGAACTATCGGCTTTTAGCATCGGCTTATAGTGTGCATCGATGGCGTTTTTCCATAAGCCAGATAGTGTTTTATCATCATAGCCAAAAGTATACCTTATGGCGTTTTCGTAACCGTATTTAGCCGTGTTCTTAAATAGTGGAACAATTGTAGTATCGCCATATTGAGAGCCAATGTATGTCCAAAAAGCTTGCCCGTAACGATAAGGAAAGTATTTATTTGAATTGGTTAAATCTTTTAAAGATGGAATATCTCTATTAAGCATTGCATCACGCATCCACATTGAGGTAAATGCATCACGTTTTCCAATAGATAGATATTCGGCCATACCTTCAACCATCCATAAAGGTGTTTGGCCAACATTTTCTAAGCTAATAGAATCTTTTTCGAGTAAGATATGGTATTGAAATGCGTGAACTAGCTCATGACCAAGCACATGCCTTGTTTGGCTATTTAATTCCATTACAGGCATTATAACCCTGTTTTTTAATGCTTCAGTAACACCGCCTGTACCTACACCAATTTCGCCATTAAGTGCTGTAGTTTGTTGAAAATCAGGATGATTGTTATAAAGAATAATTGGGTTTTTCTTCATGAACGTATCCCTGAAAACTTCTTGATGCATTTTGTACCAGGTTTCTGCATCTTGAGAAAATTTCTTTAGTAAACTTTCATTTTTCAAATAATAGTAAATTTCGAAATGTGGTGTTTGTAACACTTTAAAATCCAGGTTTTTGTATCTAACCTTGTTTTGGCCAAAGAATTGCGCCTGTACAGAAAAAGAAAGTATGGTTAAAAGCAAAGCAGGTATAAATTGCTTTAAGGTTGTAGAGCTTATTTTCATACAGTTGGTTTAGTGGTATGCAGTATAATAACGAAACGAAATGATAAGATATTCGGAAATAAAAATAGCAATTGTTTAAATTACTATTTTTATTTTAACACTTTTTAAGATAATGAATGCGCATTAGTTATTGCCATTTTTCTTTTTCTCGCGTTCTTCCTGTCTTTGTTTTCTTTTTAATTCGCGTTCTTCCTTTTTAGTTAACGGAACAACAGCAGCAGGTTGAATAGGTGTAGGTTCGGGCTTTTTCTCTTCTTTTTTAACTTCAGGTTCTGTTGTAGCAGGAACCGCAGTTTCAGGGTTTTCAGGTTCTGCAACAGTTGTAGAATCTACTGTAACACTATCTGTAGAGGTTGTATCCTGTACAATACGAGGACTAGGGCAGTTAATTGTTCTTGTAATATCAACAGTTGCTTTTGGAAATGGTCCGTAAGTGTAGCCAGACGTAGGGTCATGATAAACCTTTTCCATAAACTTCGCAAAAATTGGTAATGCAGTTCTCGAGCCTTCTCCTTGTTCTCCGTTTTTAAAGTGAGCAGTACGCTCATCACAACCAACCCAAACACCAGTTACCAAATCTTTGGTAATTCCCATATACCAGGCATCTACATAATCTGATGAAGTTCCTGTTTTTCCGCCAATTTGGTTATTCTTTTTCCATAAATCCCATTCCCATAAAGCCTGAGAGGTACCTCCAGGTTCTTCCATACCACCGCGGAACATATATAACATTAACCAGGCAATTTCCTCCGTTAAAACTCTTTTAGTTTTTGGCTTAAAATCATCAATTAAATTATTATCCTGATCGGTAATTTTTTCGACTAAAATAGGATCTGTTTTTACACCCTTATTTAAAAAAGTACCGTACGCTTTTACCATTTCGTAAACACTTACATCATTTGAACCTAAACTCACAGAAGGAACAGACTCTAAGTGACTATCTATGCCACATTCTTTTGCCCATTTAACTACATTATCCCAACCAACCTTTTCGGTAACCTGAGCAGTAATGGTGTTTACCGATTTTGCCATCGCCCAACGCAAACTCATCTCCCGATAGGTTACACTGTAATCAGCATTTTTAGGTTCCCAATATTTCGTTTCGCCTTTATCCTGATAAGGAATTTTAACGGGCTTATCCGTAAATTTATCGCAAGGACTCATTCCTTGTTCTAAAGCGGTTAGGTATGCAAACGGTTTAAACGTAGATCCAGCTTGTCTTTTTGCTTGATTTACGTGATCATATTTAAAAAACTTATGATCGATACCGCCAACCCAAACTTTAATTTTTCCACTTGCAGGCTCCATAGTCATCATGCCTGTATTCATTATTTTTCCGTAATAACGAATAGAATCTAGGGTCGAAAACATGGTATCTCTATCTCCTTTATAAGAAAATATCTGCATCTTTTTCTTCTTATTGAAGTAAGCTGTAACCGAATCTGGCGCATTCGGGAATTTCTTTTGAAGCAAGCCATATATTGGCAAATTTTTCATTGCACGATCAGGGTAATCAACTTTTTTCTTTTCAGAATCATACCAAGGATCTTCATTTCCCCAAACGCTGTAAAATCTGCGTTGTAAAGTTTTCATTTGATCTTGTACAGCTTCTTCAGCATATTTTTGAAGCTTAGAATCGATGGTTGTATATATTTTTAAACCATCTTCATATAAATCATATCCATTATCCTTACACCATTTTTCCAGATATTTTGCAACAGCAGCTCTTAAATAAGAATCGCCATCACTTCCATCTTCCATTTTACCTTCCTTAAGTTTAATCGGTTCTTTTGATAAGAGTGTAAGACTATCTTTACTTAAATAGTTGTACTTATTCATTTGGCTTAAAACCGTATTTCTTCGTACTAAAGCTCTTTCAGGATTTTTAGTTGGGTTATATAAAGATGTACCTTTTAGCATTCCAACAAGCAATGCAGCATCGGTAGTAGATAAATCTTTAGCTTCTTTATCAAAATAAATGCGACTGGCAGTTTTAATTCCGTACGTATTATTTCCGAAAGAAACTGTATTTAAGTACATCGTAATAATATCATTTTTCGGATAATTCGATTCTAACTTTACAGCGGTCATCCATTCCTTTAGTTTAAAAACAATGGTTCTAACCAAAGGTATTTTCGATAATAAGCCCTGCGATTTATTGTAACGCGTACGATATAGGTTTTTCGCCAATTGTTGTGTTATTGTACTGGCTCCTCCATCTTTACCAAAGCCTATAACAGCACGCCCAACAGCTTGTATATCAATTCCCCAGTGCTTACGGAAACGAACATCCTCGGTAGCAATTAAAGCATTTAAAACGCTTGGCGCAATTTCGTTGTAATTAACAGGTGTTCTGTTTTCTTTAAAATACCTGCCAATCAATTTTCCATCAGCAGTATATAACTCAGAGCCTACACGAAGAGTGGGGATTTTAATATCATGATAGCTAGGTGAGTAGCCAAATAACCACAAAAAGTTAATTTGAAGTGCAGAGAAAAATATAACTATGAAAAAAATACCAATTGCAGAATAACGTAAGTACTTGTTTTTTATCTCTTTAAACATAAGGTTAAGATGATGTATTTGGAAAAAGCTTTGGCGTTAAATATAAAAAACTCTAAATGCAAATTAACGTATTTAATTTACTTATTTTTTAGTTCTATATTTAAATTATTGATTTTAGAAATTTCAACATTATAACGCATAGATATGAAGAACGAATTTAAAAGCCTAATTGTACAAGGAGATAAAAAGTTTTCAATTAAAAATACCAAAACCGATTATACAGGAGATTACAACAAGGAAAAAGCTAAAGATGCTTTAGTGAAATCTAAAATTGAAATCAATCATTTACAAGAAAAGCTCTATGCATCTGGTACACATTCTTTACTAATAATTTTTCAGGCAATGGATGCAGCTGGAAAAGATAGCGCTATAGCACATGTAATGAGTGGATTAAATCCTCAGGGATGTCAGGTTTTTAGTTTTAAAGTTCCAACATCTGAAGAGTATGAACACGATTTTTTATGGAGACATTATAAAGCATTGCCAGAAAGGGGCAGAATAGGCATTCACAATCGTTCGCATTATGAAAATGTTTTGGTTTGTAAAGTTCATCCTCAATATATTTTAAGCGAAAACATTCCTGGTTTTAGCGATGTAAAAAAAGTAAATAAAGATTTTTGGAAACAACGTTATCAAAGTATTCGAAATTTTGAAGAGCATTTAACTGCTAACGGAACTGTGATTTTAAAATTTTTCTTAAATGTAGGTAGAGATGAGCAAAAACAAAGATTTTTAGAGCGGATAGAAGACCCAACAAAAAACTGGAAATTTTCATCTGGCGATATTAAAGAAAGGGCTTTGTGGGATGATTATATGAAAGCCTATGAAGATGCTATCAACGAAACGGCTACATCTGATTCACCATGGCATATTATTCCTGCAGATAAAAAATGGTTTGCCCGTTTAGCTATTAGCGAAATTATCGAGGATAAATTAAAAAGCCTAAATATCAAGTTTCCAGTTTTAGATGAAACTGAACAAGGTAAGCTGCTCGAAACAAAAAATGTTTTATTGGCTGAATAACATTTGTTTGCTTAAATTGTGTTCTTTGTGGGATATTGAAATAAAAAAACGCTTATTTCTCTAAAGCATATAAATTATAAATCACAAAGTGATTCACAACTTCGGCATAAAAATCTGTGTTTTTGTTCATTGTTGCGGTACTAAATCTATTCAGTTTATTCATACGACCTAATTTTTTAACAATTTGCCTACTTTGCCGTTAATCATACATAGCTTATCAGGATTGAAAGCAATGATTAATTTAGAGGATTGCAGGTTATAGGATAACCTGCAATTTTTTTTCTCTAGCATAACGTTAGCTGCCCAAATTAATTATTTGCATATCAACTTTGATAATTACCATCATTATAAATTATCATGAAAGAAGTAAATCAAAATACGCCAGCTCGTGAGTTAGATCGTATTCGCGAAGGTGATCAAATCAAGGTTTATCGTGGGAAAACTGGAGAGGTAGAAAGAGTACAAATTGTTTGTAGTAAAGGACAAAGGCAATATTTCTATAAATTAAAAAATGATGGAATTGTCTTCATCATTAGATAAAGTACTAACTTAGTATAAAAGAAAAACCCGCTTTTATGCGGGTTTTTCTTTTTTTGGTTCAAGTTTATTTTGTTGTTATGGTGTGCCTGCCCTTCGCGGATACCCCGCTCACAGGACTTATTTTCAGGTGATTTATTTAACTATAACAAGTTATGCATTGAAAGGTTTTTAACCTAAAATATTTATAAACACCTGTTGAAAACTGTTAATAACTATTCGTTGATTTGAAAGGTGATTTTTGATTTTCTAATTACCTGAAGTTTCAGATACATAACCATCTTTGTAGATTTCATTTAACAGCCCTGCCAAACGCACCGAGGCTTGTTGAATCCTTTCTTCTACCATTCCTATATGTTTGTTGTAATATTCTTCGCCAATTGTTCGCGATTTCATTTCATCAACTTCGGCATAAAGTTTAGAACTGATTTGATAGCTTTCCCATGCCCACTTTATAATTGGTGTTTTTTGCCATTTTCTGATTTTGCGTTTAGGTATATTGTTAAACTTAATTGCAAGACTATCATATTTCAATCCCTGGTGTTCTAATAATTTGGTATCTATTAAACTATGTAGATTAGTTCCTTTGCCTTCGTAATTTAATTGGATCGTATTTCCACCTTTATCTTCAGCACGAGAAATATGCATAGGTTGATGCATGTCGCCTACAAAATGAAGTACAAATTTTAAGGCATTAATTTTCTCCTTTTTAGGTGTATCCTTTTGCTTCAGTGTTTCCTGGGCTTTAATCAATGCACTATATACATTTGCCTGTTTCATGGTATCAAGCATGTTTTTAAACTCTTTAAAATTTAAACCTAAGGGTAAATTTAGAAAATGCCAATTTGCCGTTTCTTTTAATTCTGGAAATTTTCTTGCTTCATCTGCCCAGGTGGCAGCATCTGCTAAACTTTCATCACCTAGTAAATCTTTTACTGCCGCTTTTGCGTTAGGAGATAAGTAGCTTTCAGTTATTTGACCAATGGTTCGATGACCAGTATATCCCCAGGAAATTAAAATTAAACTAATTGCAATAATAAGTAAGGCGAAGGGGTAGTGAAATTTCATATTGATTTTTTAAAATATTCGACAAAGGTATTTTCTTAAACGATATTTTAAATATTGTCATCAAGCCGTTACTAAGAATAATTAATTGATTAATTCTGTAAAAATTGGATGGTTATAAATTTGAAACTAGTTTTAAAATATTCGAATATTTTTCAAACTCTTCAGCAACTCTTATATTTTTGGTGGTGTTTTAATGGCAAAAATTACAGTTCTAAGTTTGTTAGAATCCATTAAAATACACTTAATTTGGTATTGTAAATTTATATTTTGAATTTTAAATTTAGGTAATAATAAAATGGTTATGCGTTTTAGAAAACCCTTTTTCCCAATTCCTTCTGAAGAAAAACCTATAGTTAGAGAGAAATTTTTACTTGTTTTTATTGGTGGACAGCTAATCTATATTCCCAGTCTTTTTAAAATAGAAATAACAAAGGGGAAATAAGCAGATTAAACCTAGCAAGAAACCACCTAAAGTATCAGTAAACCAATGAGCACCAAGATATATTCTTGATGGAGCTATTGTTATAATGAGAAAAGCTGAAATACCAGTAATTAAATTTCGCCAAACTAACGCAATGGTCTTTAAATTTTGCATAAGCACTATAAGAAAACCGAAAAATAAAACATACGATAAAACATGGCCGCTAGGATAACTTTGAAACCTGTTAACTTCTACCAAACGAACATAAAAACTTGTTGGACGAGGTCTGTTAATAACATTTTTAATACCAAGAATAATTAAGCCCGAGAATAAGGTTGTTGATATAAAAAAGCCTTCTCTTTTGTATTTATTAAAATAGAATATAGATGCAACAACTAAAACTGAAATTAGCGACCAGGGTAATTCTCCAAAGAAACTAATGGCCAGCATTAGTTTGTCTAGCCATTTATCCTGGTATTTCTGAACCGCCAATGATACTTCTATATCAAAAGGGAAAATATGATTTTTTGCTATGAAAGCGCTTAATAAAGTAAAACTGATGATCAGTATAAATAATAGTAAAATTAAAATCCTCGGTTTTTTAGACATTTTTAATTAAGTGATTTGAACAAATTTATAAAATTTATTTTATCATAACTTTCTTGCCAGTTTTCGCAGAAATCTTTGCTGCTTCTAAAATTTTAACAACAATTAAGTTATTTTCTAATGACGATAAATCGTTTAGGGTTTTGATTTCTCCTTTTAAAACGGCTGCCAAATAACCTAAACTACTCGAGTAAGCAGGAGCAAGTAATTTTGCATTATAAATTTTGTATTCGGATTTTTTGTTATCTCTTAACCGCAAATTATGCTCGTTAATAGCTTGAATATAACCTGTTTTACCAAAAATCTCCATGTCTTTAATACTAAAAGGCCAATTCCACGAGGCTTCAATTATTCCAGTGGCATTAGGGTATTCTAGCAAAATTGTAGCATCATCGTCTACATTTGAATAAATTTCAGGCTTTATTTGATGGGTAATTGCAGAAACTGATATTGGAGCTTTACCATCCATTAACCAAGTCATTAAATTGGCTCCGTAGCAGCCAAAATCTACCAATGCACCTGCGCCATTTTTTTTAGGATCTGTTAACCAATTTAAAAATTCTTTACTTACACCAATTTCCTTTGGTCCCTGATGACCATCATGAACAATCATTTTTCTGATCTCGCCAATTAAGTTTTGCTGTTTAATATTTAAAAAAGCTTCCTGATTACTTGGATACCAGGTAGTTTCGTAGTTAGTTAGTAAGTGTATATTGTGTTGTTTCGCTAATTGCACCATCCTTTCTGCTTGTTTAACGGTCATAGCTAAAGGTTTTTCTACCATTACAGAAATACCTAGAGGAGCTGCAGCTTCCACCACAGCTAAGTGATCGCTAATTGCATTATATGCCAAAACCGCATCAGGTTTCCGTTTTTGTAATAGGGTAGGTAAATCTTTAAAGAAAATACTATCGGCAAGGTTATAACGCTTTTTAAAACGTTCTACTAGTTCTTGATTATTTTCTGCTATTCCGATAATATTAACTTCGCTTTTTTGAAAACTGTTCATAATCAGATAAATATGATCATGATTTAAACCTGCTACCGCCACATTAAGCTTTGCTTGAGCCTTAGAAATAGAAATAGAAAAAGATAACAATGTTATCGCTAGTGTAAATACTAATTTTAATGTATATCTATTAATCATAGTTAATCGATTTATATATTGGTTAAAGAGTTTAACAAGGTAGAAAATTAATGTAAATAGAATTTTATTTACATATAAATATTACAGTTTTTGAGAAAACATATAATAAGAGATTGTATTGAATCGTTGTTAAATCTTTATCAAGGAATTTAACCCTTTCATAAAGGATTTTAGCCTTTCTGTATAACGAATTAGGAGGAACTATTTTGATTTACAACATTTGAAAAGATTATAGGAAATCTAAGCTCAAACAGTCGGCAGGGCTACCTCCTTGTCGGCTGCTAAAGCGCTTTAAAAAGGTATAAATAACTAAATATAAATTAATAACTCAAGCTTACATCTATTACGCTCATCATTTTACCCTTCCTTATAAAAAGGAGGGGTTTGAATTTTCATAATAAATCGACTCTATTTAACTAGAATTTGCTTTGGTTCTGTTACTACAATTTGAAATTTCCCTTTAAATTCGCTAACGATTCCTGTTATGCAAATCTTATTTCCAAGAAACATACTTGCTGGCTCAGAAGAAAATTTACTAATATCTTCTTTATTAACTACTACAGTTAAAAGTTCTTTTGGATAAGCGCCACCAACATTAATTAAAGTCAGTTTATCTAAAGCTTTAGTACCATAAACAGAATCGCAAACGGTTACAGTTTTTCCAATATACTGCGATGCATCTTTGGCTAATATTAAGGTTTGGCTTTTAGCTAAAAAGCTTGTTAAAAGGAAAGCAGCAAAAAAAAATAATTTTCTCATGGGGGAAGATTTAATAGAAACAGCCGTAAAGCAATTTCTATGACAAAGATAATCTACAGATTTTATAAAATGGAAAATTAGTTTTAAAATATAGATTATATAACCGCTTTCGAACAATAATATTACCATATTTTAATATTCCCGTTTATGCTTTTTAAAACATTCGGGTATATTTATGAAATAATAATTTTCTAGCCATATACATGAAAACATCTTCTTCAATCTTACTCTCGGGAATTGCATTTACCATATTTCTGGCAACCACATTAATCAATAATACATTTAACAGCAAAACTTTAATCCATCAAAAGCAAAAAGAAATTAAAATTGATACGCCTGATCAGGATAGGTTTGTAAAAGTTAATTTAGTGCAGGGGCAGTTTACCGAACCAACTGAACTGGCAGTTTTACCGAATCTCGATATTTTAGTTGCTCAAAGGAGAGGTGAGTTGATGCTTTATAAAAATCAAACAAAAAAGCTTTCTCAAGTTGCTAAACTCGATGTTTACTTTAAAACAAGCCTTTCTGATGTAAATGCAGAAGAAGGCTTGTTGGGGTTAACAATCGATCCGAAATATGCGTCCAATCAATATGTTTATCTTTTTTATAGTCCTATCGGAAAATCGGTAAATCGTTTATCACGATTTAAAATGGTTAACGATATGCTTAGCATGACATCTGAAAAGGTAATTTTAGAATTTTATTCTCAACGAGAAATTTGTTGCCACACTGGTGGCTCACTCGCTTTTGGTCCTGAGGGTTTACTTTATATCTCAACAGGCGATAACTCGACGCCTTTCGATGTACCAAAACAGCAATTTGTTAACAAAGGTTACGCTCCATTAGATAACAGGCCAGGATTGCAGCAATATGATTCAAGGCGTTCGGCTGGTAATACAAACGATTTAAGAGGGAAAATTCTTCGAATTAAGTTAAACGAAGACGGCACTTATAGTATTCCGAAAGGTAATTTATTTGCTAATGGCGAGGCAAAAACAAGGCCTGAAATTTTTGTAATGGGAAATAGAAATCCTTACAGAATATCAGTAGACCAGAAAACAGGATTTCTTTATTGGGGAGAAGTTGGCCCTGATGCAACTAATGATGATGAATTAAGAGGGCCGAAAGGATATGATGAGGTTAACCAAGCACGAAAAGCGGGAAATTTCGGTTGGCCATATTTTATCGGTAATAATTATCCTTACAAGGCGTATGATTTTACAAATGGAACTAATGGACCTGCTTTCGATGCCGAAGGTGCTACAAATAATTCGCCAAACAATACTGGTTTAGCAACGGTTCCAGCTGCTCAAGCTGCATTTATTTGGTATCCGTATGGCGAATCTAAAGAATTTCCGCAGGTCGGTTCAGGTGGACGAACAGCAATGACTGGACCTGTTTTGTATAATAAACCTGAAGCTTCTCCCTATCCTGCATATTATAATGGTAAACTTATTATTTATGAATGGGTAAGAGGTTGGGTAAAAGCAGTTACGATGGCTCCAAATGGCGATTATTTAAGCATGGAACCTATAATGGCTAATTTAGATTTTGCAGCACCAATTGATATGGAATTAGGTCCAGATGGCAAAATTTACATTTTAGAATATGGAAAAGGTTGGTTCTCAAAAAATCCAGATGCGGGAATTGCCAGAATTGATTATTTAAAAGGCAATAGACCACCGTTGGTTTCTAGCTTAATTATAGAAAAGCCCAGCGGATTATTGCCTTATAAATTAATTGCAAAGGTTAAGGCTAAAGATGCTGATGGAGGACCATTAACTTATGTATGGAACCTTGGTAATGGGTTAAAAAAAACCACTAATGTTCCTGAATTGCAGCATACTTTTACTAAAGCGGGCGAATATCCGATTAGTGTTCAAGTTTTCGATAAAGAAAAAGCTTCGGCAAAAAGTAAGGTTATTTCTGTTTTTGCAGGAAATGAACATCCAAAAGTCGATATATTATTAACAGGTAATAAGTCATTTTATTTTCCTGGTAAGCCTGTTAATTATCAGGTTTTAGTTGCCGATAAAGGTGCAGTGGTTAATAAAGAAAGAATTTATATTTCAAATTCATATACAGAAGGAACCGATTTAGCAGGAACGCAATTAGGGCACCAACAGGCGGCACAAACTTTAATTGGTAAATCATTAATGGCGAAATCAGATTGTAGTACTTGCCATAAAATATCAGGAGTTTCCATTGGGCCAGCATTTGATAAGATTTCTGCTAAATATCAGAAAGAGCCAAAAGCTGTAGATTATTTAGCATTGAAAGTAATAAAAGGAAGTAGTGGAGTTTGGGGAGAGGTACCAATGCCTGCGCATACAGCCATGAAAGAAACAGAAGTGAAACAAATTGTAGAGTGGGTAATGAGTTTATCGGCCAAAGAAACAAATATTGTATCACTTCCTACTATTGGTAAAATTACACCACCTGAAACTATAAGCAAGAACAAATCAGTTTTAACGATAAAGGCTTCTTATACCGATATGGGGGCAAGAGGCTTAAAATCCTTAACAACTACAAACACCTATAATTTAAAAAGTAACGTAATACATTTAAGCGATATAAAAGATTTCTACGGATTTAATCGTGATGAAAACGAGTTGTTTAACTTAACTCAAAATAATGGATGGATAAAATTATCATTAATTGATTTAACAGGCATTAGTGCAATAAATTTAGTGGTATCCAGCCAACCTATAGATGCAGGTTATGACGTAGAAATAAGATTAGACCAACAAGATGGAATGATACTAGGTAAATCTAATTTAAGCAAGCTAAATATTCCAATTGAAGGTATAACCGATAATAAATTTCATGATGTATATATTGTTTTTAAAGCCATTAAAAACACGAATAAAGCTACTATCTCTTTAAAGGCTGTAAGTGTAGAATCGAAATAGCAAATAAATCAAAAAAGGCTTTGGTGTTTTACCAAAGCCTTTTACATTAATTATCTTCCACTAATCTATTTTTTGATAAATTCTCTCGTATAAACGATATAAAGGAATCTTTATATTTATTAGCAAGAGATATAGAAGTGCCACCTGCAAGAACAATCTGATCACCCAAAAAACTCTTTATATGTAATTTAGAAATAATTGCAGATGCACTTACTTGAATAAAAGCTGGGTTTTCCCTTACGATATTTAATATTTTACTAAAGTTTAATTTAAAACTCATGTAATTTTGATTAACCGTTCTTAGGCATACCATTTCGTTAATTTGTTCTAACGAAATCAGCTCGCTAAATTCTATTTTAATAAATTCATTTGAATCATTTTGCATTGGAATAAAGAAGAAATCATCTTTCAATTCTTTAGTTTCGTTTCTTTCATTCGGATAAAGATTACTAATCGTTTCCGTAAAATGAATCATCGAATATGGTTTCAATAAGTAAGCATCAGCTTCTACGCCAAATGCTTCGATAGCATAACGAGGGTGAGCGGTTGTAAATATTAAATGCTTGGTCTTTTTTCTTAATAAGGCAGCCAACTCAATACCCGAAAGGGTTGGCATCTCGATATCCATAAAAATAATATCAACTTTCTCCGATACAGAGATATCAGTAAGGGCTTTTAATGGATCTGTAAAACTTTTAACTAACTGTAAATCTGGTACTGTATTTAAGTAAGAATTAAGGTTTTCTAAAGAATTCGGGTCATCATCAATCGCAATACAATTAATCGGCATATATTTTTATAGGTTTTGAGATTTATAATTTAAAATTTTGCTTTTAAAGATTTTATGCCAGTCTATCCTTATCAAAGAGTAAAACTAAAGCTAATTTAGGCATTATCTTTTAAAATATTTTGTCTTTTTATCGTAATTTTAACATTAAAGTGTTCATTATCATTAAAATAGTGTTTGAAATCGGCTTTACCTCCATAAGTATAATCTAGCCTTTTTCTAATGTTATCTATCCCAGTGCCAATTCTTTTTACTTCAAAATTTTTATTCTTAGCAATATTTTTGGTTTCTATTAAAAGATTTTCGTTATCGGCAACAACTTTAATAAAAGCAGGATTAGATCGGTCTTTTAATTCGCCATGTTTAAAAATATTTTCAACCAAAGTAATAAGTACCATTGGTATTATTTTTTCATTTCTAACTTCATCTTCATATTCGAGCTGAATTTGTAAACTATGATTGTTTATTAATTGATGCAGGTTGATGAATGTTTCTACTTGCTCTATTTCATTTCGTAAATTAACAAATTCTTCTTCATGCTTGCTATCTACAGTATACCTCATCATTGATGAAAGTGCAATAATGGTTTCTGCGGCAACGGGAGAATTTTCTTTTGCGTTATGATAAATGAAATCCAATGTATTAAAAAGTAAATGAGGTTGGGTTTGGGCTCTTAAAAATGCATTTTCTGATTTTGCCAGTTGAATGATATTGTTTAACCTTTGTTGCTCGAGCAGTTCTGTTTTCTTTCTTTCTTTAATAAACGTGATGAGAAAGTAATATCCAGTACTAAAGATAATGAAATAAACTGCTCTGAATGTTCCGCCGATATAGAAGTTAGTATTTAATACTGGATCTTTTGAGCTTATTATATGTGTGTACTTGTTTATTAAAGCGTAAGTAATATAAGTAACACATAAATATGCTGCTACCTCTAAGAATAAAAGCACAGGAATTCTCCAGATTATTTGCTTAGGATATTTTAATCCATACTTTAAAACAATTAAAGCATGAAAATAAAAGATAGAAATATTTAATAGGTAGTGAAAAATATAAGTGCCTGGATTAGCAAGTTTGCCCGTGTACAAACCAACTATTACAATCTCATAAAACAAGAAAGCTGCCCAACCAATAAAACTATATTTATAAGTAATTATCCAATTTAAAAAAACATTATTATGCTTAAAGATTTTAACTACTGCTTTTATCATTACTTAGAGAGAGTTTTGTTTAGATTAAGAACGACCTGTTTTAATCGTTTTGTCTTTGATATAAGTTAAAACTTCATCACGGTAATTATTACCCAGATTTACAATAAGTTGGTTCGACATTTTCAAAGAGTTTCCATCAACTTTTTCAATATGGTTTTTGGATATAATAAACGAACGATGTACCTGAACAAAATTCGGGTGTTCCTTTAAAACATCTTTAATTTCGGATAATCCAATATATGAAACTATGGTTTCATCGAGCGTGTAAATCCTGACATAATTTTGTAGGCTTTCTACCGCAACAATAGTATTATACCGCACCTTTATAAGGTTGTTGTTATCATTCTTATTTCTGATAAAGAAATGGTTTTCTTCTTTTTGAATATCTATTGAAGTAGTCGTATGAACGATCTGCGGAAAAAGTCTATTAATTGTTTCTGCAAAACGAGCAAATGTGTAAGGCTTTAACAAATAAGCGCTTGCATTTATTTCGAAGGCTTCGTAAGCATATTTACTGTGTGAAGTTGTAAAGACAAGTTTCGAAGTTTTGTGTTTAACTGCCTTCGAAAGCTCGATTCCAGAAATCATTGGCATATCAACATCCATAAATATAATGTCAACATCAGGGCCAGTCCCTATTTCTGTTAATGCTTGTAACGGGTCTGTATAAATCTTTATAAGATCAAGGTTTTTAAGCGTATCTATGTATGATTTTATTGCATTAACCGCATGGTTTTCATCATCAATAACAATACACTTCAATCTCATATATGGCAACGGCTAAAACGAACGCAAATTAAGTCAACAGTTCTAATTTAGAAAAAAAAATGTTTTTGTCACGGTTTTTAATCACTTCGTAATGGTTTTGTGGTTGTTCGTGTAGTTTTGTGTTTTTTTAAACGAAGGCCTATCTAATTAAATAAATTGAAATCGCGTTAAAAACACAAGGGTTTTAATATTTATATGGAAACTTTATACTACTATTTTCGTTTTAATATCTGAGCTTGAAGTTTTTTTAATTACAAATTATTATAAAATTCAATTTTAGTTAGATTGGTTAAACGTATAAGAAAGATGATATTTGCAATGGATATAAACATTTTTGTGAAATGCCATCCAAAAGAAAATATAAATCGAATAAAGTTTTAGAGAATTCGATAGTAAAATTTGCCTGTTTTTATGAAAGAAATATTCGACAAATTATCTGCAGATTGCAGTAAACTAACAACAAAGCGCTACAGTACAAGCTTTTCGTTTGGAATATATTTCTTAAATAAAAAACTTCGTTCGCCAATTTATTCTATATATAGTTTTGTTCGTTTGGCTGATGAAATTGTAGATAGCTTTCATTCCTTTAAAAAAGATTATCTATTAAATAAATTTAAACACGATACTTTTGAGGCAATAGAAGCGGGGATTAGCTTAAATCCAATACTGAACTCTTTCCAAAAGGTTGTAAATGAATACAATATAGATCATCAATTAATTACCTTGTTTTTAAGTAGCATGGAGATGGATTTAATTGAAAAAGAATACACTCCAGAGTTATACGATAAATATATTTTAGGTTCTGCAGAAGTTGTTGGCTTAATGTGTTTAAAGGTATTTACAGATGGCGATTTAACGGAATACGAACAGTTGAAACCTTATGCAATGAAATTAGGCTCTGCATTTCAGAAGGTTAACTTTTTGAGAGATTTAAAAGCCGATCATCAATCTTTAAACAGGAGTTATTTTCCGAACATAAATCTTGCTCTTTTCTGCGATAATCAAAAAAGAGCAATTGAAATTGAAATAGAAAAAGAGTTTGAAGAAGCTTTAATTGGTATCAAAATGTTACATGCATCTTCCCGAAACGGCGTTTACCTATCATACATTTATTATAAAAAGTTGTTCGGTAAAATAAAAGGCTTAACCGCCGAACGCATAATGAACGAAAGAATACGCATTTCGAATGGCAGGAAAGTTGGTTTAATGTTCGATTGTATGATTAGACATAAACTTAATGCCATATAAATTTTATATTTATAATTATTACGCATCCCTATTTTTTGAAAATTAAATGATTGAACAAGTAATACTTGTAGATAATAATGATTTACCTACAGGACTAATGGAAAAAATTGAAGCGCACGAGAAAGGTTTGTTGCACCGAGCATTTTCTGTTTTTATTTTTAATTCGAAAAACGAATTGCTTCTACAACAAAGAGCTAAAAGCAAATATCATTCTGGTGGCTTGTGGACAAATACTTGTTGCAGTCATCCGCGCTGGGGAGAAGAAAATATCGAGGCTGCGAAAAGAAGACTTTACGAAGAGATGGGAATGAATTGTGATTTAAGTTATGGATTCCACTTTATCTATATGGCTGAGTTTAGCGATGGTTTAATTGAGCATGAACTTGATCATGTCTTTTTTGGATTATCGGATGAATTACCAAAAATAAATACAGAAGAGGTAGAAGCGTATAAATATGTTGATTTAGAAAAATTAAGGCTTAACATAATTGATAAACCCGAACAATATACTCCTTGGTTAAAAATATGCCTTGAAAGGGTTATAGAGGCTGTAAAAGTGCCTTAAACAAAAAACGGGCATACAACTTTCGTCGTATACCCGCATCTAAATTAACGCTCTCAAGGGCAAAGATATATTTAGTTCTGATAAAACCGAATTTTTTTTGAAAACTTTTACTTTTTTTTGATTTTCATAGTTCCTAGTTCGTTTTCTAACCTCTTTGAAACTTTCTAAAAATTAAACTTTTTATAATTTCAAACGTTTCACTTAAAACTATTTTACAATGGAAAGAGCAGAAATTAAATCTTTACTTGAGATTATTGATCAACAAGTTAGTTCGTCTATTCTCGGTGGAATGGAAGAGCAATATGAAGAACTTGAGACTTTAGGTTATGTTAGGATAAATCGCGAGGCTGTTCAGTGGTCTTCTTCGATAACGCCTGAAGGAATGCACTTTCTTCATACTTACGAATAGACGGTTAGCAGTTGTAATTTATATCTAAACCTTTATTGTGATTTATATGGCAGATTTCTTCTAAATTTGACGATATAAATTATGAACAATATTCAACTGAGAACAGTTAATGTAACCAGGTATGTTACGCCATTACGCGAAGGTGGCTCTATGCCCGCCATAGCCGAGGCTGATGATGGTTTTCTATATGTATTAAAATTCCGTGGCGCTGGTCAAGGCCCCAGAGCATTAATTGCCGAGTTGATTGGCGGTGAAATAGCAAGGGTTTTAGGTTTTCGCGTGCCCGAATTAGTTTTTGCCAATTTGGATGAGGCTTTTGGCCGAACTGAGCCTGATGAAGAAATACAGGATTTGCTTAAAGCAAGTGTTGGTCTTAACTTAGCTCTTCATTACTTATCTGGTGCAATAACTTTCGATCCAACTGTAACAAAGGTTGATTCAAAGCTTGCATCTCAAATTGTTTGGTTAGATTGCTTACTAACCAACATGGATAGGACTTGTCGTAACACCAATATGCTTATCTGGCATAAAGAATTGTGGTTAATAGATCATGGCGCTTCTTTATATTTTCATCACTCGTGGCAAAATTGGGAAGAGCAGGCAAAACGTCCCTTTGTATTAATTAAAGACCATGTTTTATTACCTTGGGCTAATGACCTGGAAATTGTCGATTCCGAATTTCGAGCTATTTTAAAACCAGAACATATTCAATCCATTGTTTCATTAATTCCAGACGAATGGTTAGAAGGCGAAAATATATTCGAAACCAAAGATAAACATCGCGAAGCTTATGCTAAATTTTTGGAAACCCGCTTAGCACATTCAGATATCTTTTTAAAAGAAGCACAGCATGCAAGAGAAACACTTATTTGAGTATGCTGTAATTCGTGTAATGCCTAGGGTAGAACGCGAAGAATTTCTAAACGTTGGAATTATCTTATACTGCGCAAAACAAAAATTTTTAAAAGCAATTTTTACTATCGATTACAGTAGATTAAAAGCATTTTCCAAAGGTTTAGATATAGAAGAAATTGAGGAAAATTTAGTAGCTTTTGAGCGCATTAGTGCAGGGGCTAAAGGATCTGGAACAATTGGTCAATATGATATGGCTTCTCGTTTTCGTTGGTTAACAGCAACAAGAAGTACAGTTGTTCAATGTTCCAAAGTGCATCCAGGCTTTTGTGTCGATGCTGAAGAAACACTTATCAACCTTCAAGAACAATTGGTATTATAAATACATAATAATTACATTTTTATCCTTACTCTTTGTCTAAAGATTATTTCAAAAAACTGATCGATTTGCTTGATGTAGAACGTAAAGCCGATCATCAAACTTTCTTAAAATTAACCGAAAACACTTCTGCTGCCGATAGGCGAAATTTAGGGTTAACTTGGTATCCAATTGCTATTCGTAATACCGAAATCGGACGTGGAGATTACATAACGGTCGAAGTTGAAAGAACTACTCATCAAGATTTATCGCAGCAATTTCGCTTTGGTTCTACCGTTGTTCTTTTTTCTAATCACGACCCCAAAGCGGATCGGATAGAAGGTGTAATTACACACCTTAGTCGCAATAAAATGAAAATTAGTTTGCGTTTAGATGAACTTCCAGATTGGACTAGGGATGGAAAACTCGGAGTTGATTTATTATTTGATAATAACAGTTACGATGAAATGAATAATGCTTTAAAACAAGCGACAACATTTTGTGATGATGATGCCAAAAATAAATTAATACGGATTTTAACTGATGGGCAACAGCCTGATTTTAAAGTTCGTTCAGAATATTATTCTTCTCCAAAACTTAATATATCGCAACAAGAAGCTGTAAATAAGATTCTTTCAGCAAATCAATTAGCAATTGTGCATGGTCCGCCTGGAACAGGAAAAACCACAACTTTAGTACAGGCAATAAAAGCGCTCAGTAAACAAGATAACCAAAAAATACTGGTTGTTGCACCAAGTAATACAGCTATAGATTTGTTGACTGAAAAGTTATCAGAAGAAGGTTTAAATGTTATACGTGTTGGTAATCCGGCGAGAGTTTCTGAAAAGTTAGTTCATGCAACGCTTGATTATAAAATGGCTGAACATCCAGAAATGAAGTCTATTAAAGCGCTAAAAAAGCAAGCAAATGAGTACAAAAACATGGCTCATAAATACAAACGAAGTTTTGGAAAAGCCGAAAGAGATCAACGAAAGGCGTTGTTTGATGAAGCACATAAAATTGGCCGAGAAATAGAAAATTCTGAACAATATATAATGGATAATCTATTTAATAATGCGCAGATTATTACGGCGACACTTGTCGGTTCAAATCATTATACCGTTAAAAATTTAAAATATAATACTGTTGTTATCGACGAAGCTGGACAAGCGCTAGAGCCTGCCTGTTGGATTCCGATTTTAAAAGCCGAAAAAGTAATTTTTGCAGGAGATCATTTTCAGCTTTCGCCAACTATAAAATCCAATGAAGCTGCTAAAAGCGGACTAAGCACTACTTTGCTCGAGAAATCTGTCAATCTACATCCAGAGTCGGTCGTGCTATTGAATGAGCAATACCGTATGAATACACAAATAATGGGTTACTCTTCAAAGGTTTTTTATGAAGATCGGTTAATGGCTAATTCTTCGGTAGCAAATCATTTATTGTTTCCAAATGATGAGCCTTTAATGTTTATAGATACAGCTGGCTGCGGTTTTGAAGAAAAGGCTGATGGTACAAGTACTACAAATCCTGAAGAAGCAACTTTCATGCTTAATCACTTAACCGAGTTTATTGAATCGCTCGGAAATCAAAACTTTGAAAATAAATTTCCAAGTATAGCTGTTATATCTCCTTACAAACAACAGGTTCAGTTATTGAAAGAGCTAATGCAATCGAATCCTCTTTTAATGGCGCATGATGATAAAATTTCGGTTAATACCATTGATAGTTTTCAAGGACAAGAAAGAGACATAGTTTACATAAGTTTAACAAGGAGTAATACTGAAGGGGCAATAGGTTTCTTATCTGATACCAGACGAATGAATGTAGCTATGACAAGAGCAAGAAAAAAGCTTGTTGTAGTAGGAGATGGGGCTACCTTATCGAGATCTTTATTTTATAACGATTTTATGAAGTATGCAGAGGGGTTAAATGCTTACCATAGTGCATGGGAATTTCTTTAGGACAATCTTATTTTTTTTATGCTAAACAAATAAAATAATTACATTTGAGTATCATCCCATTTTAGTGTAACCATATTTTGGAAAACGATAGTAAAATAGAATTTTGCTGGAGTAGACTTTTCTTGTGATGATTGTTATTTTTTTAATTAAACGTGCAACATCATTTGTAAATGAAAGAAAATCTTAAAATTTTAATAGCCGATGATAACGAATTAATGCGATTGGTTATGCGAGGTTTTTTTCTTAAATATCTGGTTAATGCTCAGGTTATGCAAACGAAGAATCTAGAAGAAACTTACAGTTTGCTAAGAACAGAAAAATTCGATTTGCTTTTACTTGATATCAATATGCCTAATGGTGATAGCAGCCCTCAAACTGTTGTAGAGATTAAAGAAGAGCATCCCGATATAAAAATTGTAATGTTTACAGGAAATGATAAAGCAACTTTGGAAGCAGATTATTTTGCTGCTGGAGCAATCGGTTTCATTCAAAAAGACGAGCACATGAACAAATTTACTAAAGAGTTAATCGATACTAAACTTTAAACTTTTTCTGCTTTTTTTTCTTCTAACTTACCCGATATTGTTGCGCCTGCAATTAATAATTCGTTTGTAATTGTTCTAGTGTATTCTGTAATTTCTGATTTGAAATCTTTAACAGAAGCCCCAGTACGAATTTCTTCTAAGCGTTTTTCCCATTGTCCTGTTAGTTCGGCTTGCGCAATTTGCTTGTCCTTTACTACTTCATAAACTGCTAAACCTTTATTTGTAGGTACAAGATTGCGTTTCTCTCTGGTTATATATTCTCTGGTAATTAAGGTTTCTATAATCGATGCTCTTGTTGCTGGAGTTCCTAAACCACTATCTTTCATCGCATAGCGAAGCTCTTCATCTTCTATCTCTTTACCCGAAGTTTCCAGCGCTTTTAATAAAGAAGCTTCGTTGTACATGGCTTTAGGTTTGGTTTGCTTTTCTAACAAGCTTTTTTCTACAATTGGTAATTGTTCGCCAACGGCAACTTTTGGTAATGCTGCATTGTCTTCATCCTTTTTATCGTCTTCAGTTTCGTTAAAAACAGAACGCCATCCAGCTGAACGAATAACCGTTCCGTTAGCCAGAAAAGTTGTACCCGATTGTATCGTAATTTTAGTTATTTCCTTTAAACATTCTTGATGGAATGCCTCAACCATTCTTCCAACAACCATGTCGTAAACGGCTTGTTTATCAGGACTTAATCCGTATGCTTCTTCTCCAGTTGGCAAAACAGCATGGTGATCGGTAACTTTCTTGGCATTTACGCTTCGTTTATTTAACGAAATTGTTTGTAAAAACTGTGCCTGCTTACCAAAATCGGGGTGATTAACAAATTTATCAATAAGTGCCGGTACACCTGCGAAGACATCATCACCAATATATCGGCTACCTGTACGCGGATAGGATACCAGTTTACTCTCGTAAAGGTTCTGTAATATATTTAATGTTTGATCGGCTGTATAACCTTTTTTCTTATTTGCTTCTTGCTGTAAAGAACTTAAATCGTGCAAAAGTGGAGGTGGTTCTTTTCTAGGCTTAGCTTCAACAGCTGTAATATTTCCACCAATTGGAAAACCAGAAGCCACATCTTCTACCAAACTGAAAATAGCTTCTACCTCAGCCTTATCTTTATAATTGCTAGTAGATATGGCTTTAAAAGTTTGCTCATCTTTAGTAAGCTGAATACTAATTTGAAAATAGGTTTGCGGAACGAAGTTTTTAATTTCTAAAAAGCGAGCACAAATCATTGCAAGGGTAGGAGTTTGTACTCTTCCTAACGAAAGTACAGTTCTATTTCCTGCCGATATACTTAATGCCTGTGTGGCATTCATGCCAACTAACCAATCAGATTCTGAGCGGCAATGAGCAGAATTAAATAATGTATCATAATCTGTACCAGGTTTTAAATTTCTAAAACCATCTTTAATAGCTTCATCAGTTTGAGAAGAAATCCAAAGTCTTTTAAAAGGTTTTTTACACTTTAAATAGTAATAAATGTACCTAAAAATTAATTCACCCTCTCGTCCAGCATCCGTTGCAACAATAATTTCAGTTGCATCGTCAAAAAGTTTTTTAATTGTATCTAATTGCTTTCTAACCGCAGGATCTTCTACAAATCCATCTTTGGTTTTGATTTTTCTAACTGCCAGTTTAAATTTTGCAGGCAGCATTGGTAAATGCTGTTTTCGCCAACCAATGAAACCATAATCCTGAGGTGGAGCTAATTGCAGTAAATGCCCGAATGCCCACGTAAAAGAATAACCTTTACCTTCAATGTATCCGTCTTTTCTGTTGGTAGCGCCGAAAACTTTGGCAAGCTCGCGACCAACAGATGGTTTCTCTGCAATTACAATCTTCATTAATAAGTTCAGTTTTTTAAACCCCAAAGATGATTAAAAATATCCGTGTAGGACTTAAAATTTTACTCACAATATTGCTTAGAATGGATTTAGAAAACGCTTTTAAACGAAAATATCTGATAATCAATTATAAATCAAAAAGATGATAACAATTTTGATTTTGAAATGTCTAATCTATTCAATATCAATAATGAATAAAATTTACAAATTAGATAACTGTAGCATTAAGGTTAGTGTAGAGGAAGGGATTATCCGTTTAAAAAGCGATAAAGACCTGTGGGTTTACCTGGATATTGATGTTGTACCGCAGACAATAAAACTCATCAGGCTTATAAAAACAGATTATAAAACTGAATTTGGTAAGCCTTTAAAAATCACTGATCAATCATTAATGGTAGAAATATGGGCTCATGTTTATTGCGATTATTTCGGTTTACTCATTCATCGAAATACTAAAATTAAATGGATACAAGATATTGTTTTGAAAGGTATTGAACGTGCTGAAATAATCGATTGTGGAGAAAGGAAACTGGACAGCAACCGTTGGGTTTGGGATTTTCTGTCTAATTTTAAAAAGCCGATATCTTGGTTTTTACCCAAAAATATCAGCTTTAAAGATCTTAAGCGTTAGTTCATATTTGCAGTTAAAACTTCTTCTTGCTCTAATGCTGCATTTGCGGCCAAGGTTTCATTTAAATATTGAGAGGTATAATTTTGACTTGAGCTATTAATAAATAAAACTGTTTTATCTGATATTGTATTGATTACCTTGTTGGCTAATTTTGAAGATACGGCTGGGCAACCTTGGCTTCTTCCCAATCTTCCTAATTGATTAATACTTGCCTGGGAAACGTAATCTGCGCCATGAACTACAATTGCACGTTCTCTTGCATTATTATTAAAGCCATAATCCATTCCATCAAGCTTTAAAGAACGGCCGTGTTTTCCAGAATAGATTTCGCCAGTGATATAAAAACCAATACTGCTTGTATTAGAACTCACCGCATTCGAAAAGTAAGAAGGCTTATCGCCACCGCTGTTTTGTCCGTGTGCAACCCAAGTATTTAATACAAGTTCTTTCTTATCCAAATCAATAATATAAAGACGCTTTTTACAGCTCTCCTGATCGAAATCTGCAATGGTTAAGATAGATTTGTTATGCAGTAAACCAGACGATTTAAAATTGTAGAACCCAGTTAATGCTTTTTCAAATACATTAATATTTAACCCAGCAGAATCTAAGTGAACCTTGTGATAGAGATTAGAAATGTAATCGTTGTACAAGCTATCGGTCGATAAACTTTTGATCTCTTCTTTATTGTTTGTTTGTTCCTTTTGTGGAGACTCCACCGCTTTCCAACTTGTTCCGACAATGCTAATACCTAATAAAACGGTCATAACAATGCCCATTATGTTTTTACTCATTCAGGGATATTTGTGTTTGATAATGAACTACTTATACGCTTAATTACGAGTGTTATTGTAACGTGGATGATACGAATAGGAAAAGTGATGAGTCTTTTACATTACCATGACTTCATTTGGAGGTTTTAAAACTCTTCGGAATATTTTTTAGAAAACAATTTAATCATGGCTGTAACAAAGAAAGTTTTCAAGTGTTATTTAAGAAGAAATTCTTGTATGAAAATATTACTTACTGGTGCTAACGGCTACATTGGAACAAGACTATTGCCTTTACTTTTAGAGCAGGAACATGAAATTATTTGTATGGTTCGCGATAAAAGACGTTTTGCGGCACAATCTAACCTAAGCAAACAGGTTACAATTATAGAAGGAGATTTACTAAATCTCGAAAGTTTAACAGCTATACCAAGCGATATTGATGCAACATATTATCTGGTTCACTCCATGTCATCTAGTGGTTCCGAATTTGGTGAAATGGAAAGAAAATCTTCATCAAATTTTTCATCAGCAATTAAAAAAACCAATTGTAAGCAAATTATTTACCTAACGGGAATTGCGAATGATGAGCACCTGTCTGAACATTTAGGTTCGAGATTAGCTGTGGAGGAAGAATTAAAATCATCTGGCATTGCTTGTACAATTTTAAGGGCTGCAATAATTATTGGTTCGGGGAGTGCATCTTTCGAAATTATAAGAGATTTAACAGAGAAAATCCCTTTTATGATCACGCCGAAATGGGTTAAAACTAAATGTCAACCAATTGGCATCAGAGATGTTTTGGCCTATTTAATTGGTGTTTTACACAATAAAAAGTCATTCAATCAAACTTTCGATATTGGCGGTCCAGATATCTTAACTTATCGGGAAATGATGATGGGTTACGCAAAAGAGCGAGGTTTAAAGCGATGGATTGTAACTGTTCCAGTTTTAACCCCCAGATTATCATCACTTTGGTTAAATTTGATTACACCAGTGCCATATTCGCTTGCCAGAAGTTTGGTCGAAAGCATGAAAAATGAGGTTGTTTGTCAGGATAATCGAATACATGATGTGGTTCCAAGAAAATGTTTAACATATGCAGCATCATTACATCTTGCTTTCGAAAAAATTGACCAAAATTCGATTGTTTCTAGCTGGAAGGATGCATTGAATAGAGGTTATTTGCAATCGAACTTTATGGACCAAATAAAAGTTCCGCAGAATGGCACGCTTGAGTATAAAGTAAAAATGCCTTTTGAACGAAAGGCTGAAGAGGTTTTTGAAAATATTTGGAGTATAGGTGGCAACAGAGGTTGGTATTATATGGATTGGCTTTGGCATTTTAGAGGATTTTTAGATAAAATGTTTGGCGGCGTTGGCACAAGAAGAGGGCGCACTAGTAACACCGATATCCAAGCGGGCGACGTTTTGGATTTTTGGAGGGTTTTGCTGGCGGATAAAAAAAGTAAAAGATTATTGCTGTATGCAGAAATGAAAGTACCAGGCGAAGCTTGGTTAGAGTTAAAACTTATAGATTTTCATGGTCAGGCTTTTCTTTCTCAAATTGCTACTTTCAGACCAAAAGGCTTATGGGGAAGAATGTATTGGTATGCAATGTGGCCGTTTCACATTGTGCTTTTTAAAGGCATGGCAAAGCAGATTACAACATATAAACCTGTTATAAATAATTAAGTCTAAAATCGCTACTTTTGCCGGATAAATAAAAAATCGATGCCAAATAAAGATAACGATTACTCTTTCTGGACAAAATACAAACGCTTCGCTTCGACAGAAATATTAATGTATTTGATTATGATTGTAGGGATTGCGCTTGGTATTATTTTTTTAAGTTAAGAATAATTTTTAATCCATCTGATGAGTTTACTTCTGTTATAAACTTATAAAAATCGACATAACTAGACGCAGGAAAAGTCCCATCATTCATAACAAATTTTCTATAGTAGGTTAGTTTTTTACCATTTAAAGATATTTTGGTGTTATATTCCCCGAAATCAGTTTTATACTTTTTATCCAGTTCAGGTAACATACTGGTTACCACTTCATCTGGTAAATTATAAACAATAGTATCTTCATCTGTAAAACCACGGTTAATATAAACAGGCTGTGTTCTGTTTTTTATTTCCGAAATACTACTCTGAGTATTAAATGCATTTGTTTTAATAAATATTCTGTTATTGTTTAAGGCAGCATAATTTCTAATATTCAAGTCTATATTTTCTATTGCTTCGGGATTAATATCTTTCTTTAGTATATAGTTCACGGCCTTAAAATTTACATTATCAATATCGTAAACATTAAGTAATAGTTTTTGCTGTTCACCAAAAGGCTTATCAAAAATATTTTCATTATTATCATATTGCGAACCATAAAAAACAGTTTTTATTTTTCCAGCCGCATCGCCATTTGAAGTAATTGTTAATTCAGCATTACGGATTTGAAGATTATTCGAAGATGTTAATTTCGGCGTTCTTAATAATTTACCTCCGTCTGGCGTGCAAGCAAGTACAATTCTATCATCAGTAAAAGTGCTTAAAAAACCGAAAGGGATTTTTTGATTTGTACACTCCAACCAGGTTGTATCACCTTTAAGTGGCATACATAAAATGATGTGATTTCCCTGCACCATACTTGCATAAGTAGGGTCAAAACTTACCTTTTGCTTACCAGCTTCGACAACGCAATAATATGATTCTATGCCAACCACATCGAGCAAGCTTTGCATATAATTAACCAAAGCTTTGCAATCGCCATAACCAAGTCGGTCAACCTCAGCAGCAGATACAGGTTGAAAACCTCCAATGCCAATCTGTACACTTATATATCGGGTTTTATTTTGCAAATATTGATAAATTTTTCTTGCTTTATCTTTATCAGTTTTCTCATCCTTTACCAGGTCTTTTATCATTTCAATAGTTGATGGCGCTAATGTTTTACGTGTTTTAAGTAAATCATCATAAATCCATTTCCCTAATTCTGGCCAATTGGTATAACTGCCATTGTGATTATAATAAGTAAAGTTTTTAGCAGCAATTTTTATTGTGGTTTGATAAGTATCTCTTGCTGGACTAAATGGCTCTGGTTTAACGGCAAATAAGTTTTCAACTTTCCAGGTTAAAGTTTTTTGTTTTTCGGTAATTAATTCATCAGGTTTACCTGCAAAATTTTGAGCTTTAATTCTAAGCTCATCAACTGGCTTGCAAATAAAAGTGTAAGTGCTTTTTTCAACAGAAATATCATCATCATTTTGCGGCACCCAATCTCTGATAATGAGATTTTGTTTATATCTAATTTCGTAATTGTAAACTATTGTATAAGGATAAATATTTTCGGATGGGAGATAATGTTTTACCCGACTATCTACAAATAAAGAAAAGCCATCGGCCGCACTTTCGTCGCTAAAATTGCTTTGCGTAAATTTTTTGGTTAAAATCCCCGAAGCGTTGTAAACTTCGCCTTTAATGCTCTTTATTGATGTATTTTTATCATAGAAAAGGACCAGCCTTGCATTATCTTCTCCATTTTTATTCAATACGGTAATCGCTTTTTTAACACTCAACATTACGTTATCTGGCGAACGCATATCTATAATTGTTTCTTCTTTTCTAATGGTCGCATTTGCCCGATTCTTTAAATTCGATGGAATTAAATCTGCATCATAATTATCTTGACCAAAAGCTGCTGAGTAGAAGAAAATAAAACAAAAAAAACAAAGTATAATTCTCATTTTATTTAACTTTTTTTAATAAAAGATCTGATTTCTGATTTTGAATAATCTTGCTGTAAAACTCTTTAAGGTATGGATATTCTTCAGCCTGATAAATTGCTTTACTAAGCTGGAGTATTTGACTAAATGTTACAAGATTATCATCAATATTTGTTTTTAATAAATATCTACCACCAGAATTAGGAAGGGCAATGGCTAAATCTTTCGGTTTGTCTTTTACATCAAATTTCCCAGGCAAAGCAATACTTATAATTATACGTTCTTCTGATGCAGCACCCAAATCAACAGGATAAGTTCTTTCGTTTAAATTAAAGGGATTTTTCACTATTGGATTAATAAAAAACGGACTAAAATTTAGTTCGTCATTTCCCAGACTTCCCATTGGAGAAAAATCAATTTGATAAATTTCTGTTAAAGTCTTTTCTACACTATCAATATTTATTATGTTATGTTTTAATATTTGCAATTTTGGTAAACGTTCATCTAATTTTTCAACATATTCATCAATCGAATTATACTTTTTAATCTCTTTACGTTTGTTTAGTGCTTCGTATCCAGTATTGTGTATAGTTATTGTACCTGTAATTTTTCCATCTGCATTTAATTTAGCATCCATAATATAGCTAGAAGTTGATTTTTGAAAAGCAGTTAAATCAATCCAGTAAGATGCTTTTTTTAGATTTATAACCCGACCTTGATCGTTTACACAGCGTAGAGGTAGCAAGCCAAAGGGGAGTAAGGGGTCTGTTGCATCGAGCAGATAACTTTTATCACCAATGTTTACTTTTGCAACTAAGTAATTAAAATCAGTTATTATTGGATAGAGCTTATTTACCGTACCATTATCGCGAGTTGATAAAATAACGGCTTCGGTATCTAAATTAGCCGCAGATAATGCTGCAATAAGACTTAAATTAATATCTGCAACATTGCCAGATCGCATATCTAAGGCCTTCTTAATATTATCTTCGCTTCGCGTTCCGTAATAATTATTCCATTTAATTTGTTTTTTTATGTATTCGTAAACTGCTTTAGCTTTACTTAAATCATCTGTTGCACTTTTGGTAATTGTGGGTATTGTTTCTTTGAAAAGGTCTTTACGCCTCATTTGCGAACCTAAAGTTTTTTCCGAGGTTAGTTCATAGTCTACATCTTTCCAGGTTTTGGAGTAAATCTGTCTTCTTCCATCTGGCATTTGCCAGTCAGACAATTCGAAATAAATAGCTGATTTGAAGTTGCTTGCAGCTGTCATGTAATTTTCTTCAACGAAAGCTGGTACATCCTTCATTACATACCAAATTTTAGAGCAATCTATTGGAACACTATTAACTCTTAAACATTCTCTCGCAATTTCACTTTTATTATTGCTAAGCTTGTAAAAGCCACGAAGCGAAACATTATAATTGTAAACAGCAGGGATGTAGGCTAAATACTCGCTGTAAACTTTTGGTATATCGCTCTGAAATTCCCAGGTTTTAAAGTTAAAAAGGTTTGGCGACTCTAAACGGTAGCTATATTCGATAATCGAGCCTTCCTTAATATTTGGAAGTGTAAATTTTGTAGATGCCCAATATCTTGACTTACTTTCTGTGAAAATCGCCTTTTTATCCATTTCGGTTTCTATAAATCGGCCATTTTCGAAATTAAATGTAGATGCTTTAATGGTGTTTAAAAATTCTTCACGAGTGCCATCTTTATAAATTGGAATTACAACATTAGCTTTTTTGAAGCCTTCCTTGCTATATAATTTAATTTTTACATGGTACTCAAATATCAATTCAAAACTTCCAGTTCTATCACTGATTTGAATAGATGAGGTGCCAAATTCTTTTAAAACGACAGCATTGGCATTACTGTCAATTTTGTTTCTATCGAAATTATTATCATCGAAAGTAACTGCTCCGAAAGGAAAATTTTGAGCGAAAGCATTAATAACAAAAAAAGAAAAGGAGAGAAGCAAGAAAATTTTACGCATTATGAGTTTGGTTAATTTATTGCAATTTAGATTTACGGCATTACAATCAAAAATAATTTGTCAATTATATTTTTGAATTTACCCACAGATTTTACAAAACAAATCAAACCTTTTTAGCACTTTTGAATAAAGAAACATTATGGGCAATTTGTTAAATCAAATGGCCTCAATCTTATATTTATCGTAATGAAATTAAATTTAAAACGCCCTTTAGCCTTTTTCGATCTTGAAGCAACTGGTGTAAACGTTGGTGCAGATAGAATTGTAGAAATTGCAATTTTAAAAGCTATGCCTGATGGTACTGAGCTTGTTAAAACTTGGCGTGTTAATCCAGAAATGCCAATTCCTTTACAAACATCGTTAATACATGGTATTTATGATGAGGACATTGCAAATGAACCAACTTTTAAAGATTTGGCTGTCGAAATCGCCGAATTTTTAGGTGAAAGTGATTTAGCTGGATACAATTCTAATAAATTCGATATTCCAATGCTTTTAGAGGAGTTTTTAAGAGCTGATGTAAATTTCGATATGGACGGTCGAAAATTTGTTGATGTTCAGAATATTTTCCACCAGATGGAGCAACGAACGCTTAAAGCGGCTTATAAATTTTATTGTAACGAAGATTTAATAAATGCTCACGCTGCAGAAGCTGATGTAATTGCAACTTATAAAGTTTTGCTTGGTCAGTTGGATATGTATGCTGATAAAGAATTTGAAAATAAACAAGGTATAAAAAGTAAACCTGTTGTTAATGACGTAGAGGCCCTGCATGTTTTTACAAACATTAATAAACCAGTAGATTTTGCAGGTAGATTAGTTTACAATGATAAGGATGAAGTTTGTTTTAACTTCGGGAAGCATAAAGGAAAAACTACCGAACAGGTTTTTAGTGTAGAACCAAGCTACTATGCCTGGATGAAGAATGGCGATTTTCCACTCTATACCAAGAAGAAATTAGATGAAGAGTGGGCGAAGTTTAATGCTAAGAAAAATGAAAATAGAGCGCCCAGACCTCAAAATTCTGCACCTGCAAATAAGCCTCAATTTAACAAACCAAAACCCCAGGAAAAACCTGCGCAACCATTAAATACAGATATGTTGGAGCAGTTGAAAATGAAATTCGGTAAATAATAAATTTAATTAAAGGCGTTGATGGCACTAAATAATATTTGGTGCTTTCGGCGCCTTTAATTTTTAAAAAACAAATATGAAATTCCTTAAAATATTAACGTTTGTAATGCTTTGGGTAAGTGCTGTAAAAGCACAAAGTCAGCTACCAATTGAGCCAGTTTTTCAAAATGCTTATCTAAAGGAAACCAGGAGTAAAGATGGAAAACCGGGTAAGAAATATTGGCAAAATATATCCAATTACAATTTAAAAGTGAATTTTAATCCTGTGAGTCGATTGCTTAATGGAAAAGTTGATGCTACTTACACAAACAATAGTCCTGATACTTTAAAAACGATTTGGTTTAAATTATATCCAAATCTTTATAAAAAAGGAGTGCCAAGAAAGGCTCGCTTCGCCGAAGCAGATTTAGGAGAGGGTGTAGCGATCGAAAGTTTTGTAGCTAACGGAAAAGGGATTTCCGATTTCAATATTGATGGAACAAACATGACCGTAAATGTTCCTGCAGTTTTACCTGGAAAAACAATTAAGTTTTCGATTACTTATAACTATACTTTAAATAAAGGTTCGCATATGCGTACTGGCCAGGTAGATGAAGGCTCTCATTTTGTTGCTTACTTTTTCCCTAGAATAGCAGTTTACGATGATGTGGATGGGTGGAACAAATATCCATACACAGGAGCAGAAGAATTTTATAACGACTTCGATAATTTTAATGCAGAAGTTACTGTTCCTGGTGGTTATGGCGTTTGGGCGACTGGAGATTTAAAGAATCCTTCTGAAGTCTTCCAGAAAGAAATTGTTTCCAGAATTTCATCAGCGGAAAAAAATAATGCTGTTATTGATATAATTACTGAAAGCGATTTAGCGAATAAAAAAGTAACACAACCTAAAGCTTTTAACACCTTTAAATTCGAAGCTAAAAATGTTACTGATTTTGTTTTTGCATTAAGCGATCATTATTTATGGAAATCATCGAGTTTGGTAGTTGATTCTTTAACGAAAAGAAGAACAAGGGTTGATGCCGTTTTTAATCCAAAACACAAAGATTATTACGAAGTAATTGATTTTGCCCGTAAAACGGTTGAAGCAATGAGTTTTAAATTTCCAAAGTGGCCTTTTCCATATAATCACGAAACTATTTTCGATGGCTTAGATCAAATGGAATACCCAATGATGGTGAATGATAATCCTGTTGACAAGCGTGAAGATGCAATTACTTTAACCGACCACGAGATTTTTCATACTATGTTTCCATTTTATATGGGTATAAACGAAACCAAATATGGCTGGATGGATGAAGGTTGGGCAACAATAGGCGAGTGGTTAATTTCGCCAATGATTGATTCTACTATCGTTGATGAATATGGTGTACAGCCAACAGCTTCGAGTTCTGGTGGTAAAGATGATTCGCCAATTATGACTTTAACGCCTGATTTAAAAGGTTCGGGTTCGTTTACAAATTCATACCCAAAACCAGGTTTAGCTTACCTTTTTATTAAAGATTATTTAGGCGAAGAACTTTTTACTAAAGCCTTACATAATTACATTAAAAATTGGAATGGTAAACATCCAATGCCTTACGATTTCTTTTACAGTATGAATGAAGGAAGTGGTAAAGATTTAAACTGGTTTTGGAAACCATGGTTTTTTGATGGTGGAGTTTTGGATTTGGCTATAAAATCTGCAACCAAAACTGATTTAGGTTATGCAATTGTAATCGAAAACAAAGGCAAAAAAGCACTGCCAATTGATTTGCTTTTAACTTATGATGATGGTTCTACAGAACGTAATCATAGCACAATTGGTGTTTGGGAAAAGGGAGAAACAGCGATTACAGTTAATGTTAAAACGAGCAAAAAACTAAATAAGGTTGTAATGGGTAATCCTCATACACCAGATAAAGTTAAAAGTGATAATAGCTTTTTAGTGAATTAAATTATATTTTTTTCATTCAGACCATCATAAAGGCTATTTTTATGATGGTCTTTTTGTTTAATTTACAAGCAACATTCTTAAAAAAGAAATGTCATTATAATTGATGAGAATATTTGAAACTCTAAAGCCTAAAAATAATATCATACAAAAATACGTGAGTTATTATTACTTAGATATTGCCGATGATTTAAATTACTTTAATCAATATACTTGCTATCCACATTTCAATAATACAATTTCGTTGTATAAAAATCATGTTGTAGATTTTCTGAAAGAACATTCGGTTATCTCTTTTAAAAAAGATGCTGATCCAGTTCAAATATTTACACCCTTAAGAGAGAAAATTTTAAAGGTAACACAAAATGGTCCTGTACATAAAATTGGGATTGTATTTAATCCGCTAGGAATCAATCAGTTTCTTAGAGAAGATATAAATATTAGCAAAATAATTTCTTCACCATCTTTAAGCTTTTTTGATAACGATTTCATACTTCAACTTTTTGGCGAAAATAATTTAGATAAAATCACTTCATTACTTGATAATAGATTATTAGATAATTTTGTAAACTTCGATAATGCTTATTTGCTAAAGGCAATATCGCTTTTACATAGCATTGATCATGAATTTAATATTGATGAATTAGCTGAATCGAAACTAGGGATAAGTAGAAAACATTTAAATAGATTATTCAAAAAATATATTGGTACTAATCCACAGAAATATCGTACGATAGTTAGGTTTAGGCAATTAATGGATTATAAGCTCAAACCTATCCATCAAAGTAATTATACCTCATTATCTCATCAGGTTCATTATACAGACCAATCTCACTTTATAAAAGCTTGCAAACAATTAACTAATTTAACCCCATCACAGTTTTTTAAAGAGGGTAAAATTGTAGGTTCTGAAGATACTTTTTGGAATTTTATGAGGTAATGTCCCAATTTTACAATTTTTGATATCATCACTTCATTAGTTTTGTTTTTAAATTAATAGAAGATGAAACCATATCTGATTTTAGTGCTCTTTGTTTGTTCAATAACAAAAATTAACGCACAATCTTACAACAAGCTTGCAGATAGCGCATTGCATTTAATGTGGGAGGCGAAAGACACCACAGATTATCGAAATTCTCTTAAAGTGTACGAAAAGGCTTTTAAACTTTATCCGAATTCTATTGATAAAACAGGTCTATACAAAGCTGCCGTAATCTCTGCTGAATTGAAGGAATTAGACAAATCTTTCGAATTTCTTGAAAAACTTTTGTCAATAAACAGCGATTTAAATACCACATGGAGTTCATTAACAAGCAGATATACAACATCAGAATATAAAAATTTACTAGTTGATAAAAGATGGACTTTAATTGCAGGAAAAGCGCAAAGTATGAAAGATGTTTTTTTCAAAAAATTGAAAGACAATCAGTTTGAATTTGAAACAGGCAGATTTAAAACATTAACCTTTCCTAAAGCTAAAACTGGAGCAGAAGTATATCAAATGATTAAGTCTTTTAATGATTTTAAAAGTAAAAAACAGCGAAATTATTCAATAAAATTTAAGGTTACAGATAGTTTATCTACTTCATATTTTGTGAGTTTGCCTGCAAACTACAACCCTAAAAAGAGCTACGCAATTATGTTCTTTTTACATGGTGCCGTTCAAATCAATGCGCTTGCAGAATATCAAAACGAATCTATATTGGGCGATTGGAATCGGTTTTATACTAAATATGCTGCTTTAAATCAAGTTATCATGGTTTACCCAAAGGGATCAAAAAAGTATAATTGGATGGCATCTGATGATGGGTTTTTTATGATTCCTGAAATGCTCAAAGAAATTAAACAATCGATAAATATAGATGATGATAAAGTCTTCATTACTGGGCATTCAAATGGGGCAACAGGTTCGTTTTCTTATTTAATGAAGCAACAAAATCCGTTTGCGGGTTTTTATGGCTTCAATACTCAACCTAAAATTAGAACTGGTGGTACATTTATTAAAAACGTTTTAAATCGTTCTTATTTTAATGTTTCAACAAATGCAGATTACTATTATCCGCCAGACGCTAATGATAGCTTGAATGTTATTATGACAGATTTAAAAGCCGATTATCAAGATCATCGTTATATTGGTTGGCCACATTGGTTTCCGCAATTTGATGAATCAGAACCTGTTTATCCAATGATTTTTAGAGATTTAGCGGGTCGCAAGAGAAATGCTTTTCAACCCACAATTTATTGGGAATGTGATGACGTAAAATATGGTAAAGCAGATTGGATACAGATTAATCAATTAGATACAGTTACAAAACCTAGCGATTGGCATAGAAATATTAATTTCGATATTTTAAAATTGGTTAACTACGACCAAAAAAATGATAAGATTACGGCAACTGATACTTTATTAAAAGCATTTAATTTTCCTCGGAAATCTGGTGCGATAAAGGGCAATTACAAAAACAATCTATTTAATATTGAAACTTCAGATGTAAAATCTTTATCCATATTTATTTCACCAGAAATGGTTGATGTAAATAAGCCTGTTGTTGTTTTTGTGAACGGGGTTAAAAAAATAGAGCGTAAACCGATCTATAATAAAGAGTTAATAATCAATAATTTCGAAAAAACTTACGATAGAAAGGTTGTTTGGATTGATAAATTTGATATACAGCTTTAGTTATGACTTTAGAAAATCGATATTTCTTTTTAAGCCAACATATTTAGTTCGTTTAACTGCCGAGCCTTTAAATACTTTCTTAAAAACTTCATCAGTAATTTCAGTAAGTTCTTTCGCATTCAAATCGAGTAATCCACTTTCAGGTTTAAATGCTTCTTCATTGTGCGCCTTGGAGAAACGATTCCATGGACAAACATCCTGGCATATGTCGCAGCCAAACATCCAGTTATCCATTCTATCTTTAAATTCTGATGGAATTTCGTTTTTTAATTCGATGGTTAAATAAGAAATACATTTTGTACCATCAACAACTTGTGGTGCAATAATGGCATCAGTTGGGCAAGCATCCAGACATCTGGTGCAGGTTCCGCAATGATCAGTTTGAAAAGGATGATCGTAATCCAATTCTAAATCGATGATCAGCTCGGCTAAAAAGAAAAACGAACCGTTATTTTTACTTATTAGATTAGAGTTCTTACCAATCCAGCCAATTCCAGAACGCTTTGCCCACGCTCTATCTAAAACTGGTGCCGAATCGACAAAAGCACGACCAGAAACTTCACCAATATTTTCTTCAATAAAAAAAATAAGTTCTTTTAGTTTATCCTTAATCACAGTGTGATAATCCTGGCCGTAAGCATATTTAGATATTTTTGGCGCATTTGGATCTACCTGTTTATCTTCAGTATAATAATTCAGCGAAAGAGAAATTACCGATTTTGCGTTATCTACAAGCAGGCGAGGGTCGAGCCTTTTATCGAAGTAATTTTCCATATACTTCATTTCGCCATGATGGTTATTGTTTAACCATTTTTCTAATCGCGGCGCTTCTTCTTCTAAAAATTCTGCTTTTGAAATGCCACAATCTAAAAAGCCAAGGCGTATGGCCTCATCTTTAATTAGCTTGCTATATTTTGCAGAATTGTTGTACATCTTGTTGCAAAGATAGCGCTTAGAATTAAAACCTTTTAACTAATCACTTGTTGTTATTTTGAAAACTAAATATGAGCCAAATTGATTTTCTAACAACCATTGGCTTAAATAACTACTAAAACATTCACTAATGGAAAACATAGATCCAAAACATGCGGAAAGTGGGGAAGCCCCAAAACCGATTGAAAAAGATTACGAAAGTCATAAAGCAGATCCAGGGCCAGGGAAACCAGCAGTTACTGAAAGAGACGAAAACGGTGCAGGTTCTGTATTGAGATGGATTTTACCAATTGCAATAATAATTGGTTTAATTGTATGGTTTGCACTGCGCAAATAATTAGCAGATGTAAATCCAAAAGAAATTATAATTTGTAAATGAGAAAGCAGCCAATAAACTTGGCTGCTTTTTTTGTTTACATTAATTGGTTCTTAATTATTAATAAACTAAAATATTTATAACAAAAATAGCCGCCAATAATTTGGCGGCTATTTTTAGTTATGTTTTAAACTGATTTTAAAACCAACGGTTATTTACAAATTAAAAAATTGTAAATTCTACACGACGATTTTCTTGACGACCAGCGGCAGTTTTGTTTGTAGAAATTGGTTGATCTGGTCCGTAACCTGTAGCTTCGATTCTTGATGCATTAGCACCTTGAGAAACTAAATAAGCTTTTACCGATTCAGCTCTATCTTTCGATAAACGTAAGTTTAATTCTCTTCCACCTGTGTTATCTGTATGGCCAGCTAATTTTAAGCTAAAGTTTTTCTCTACTAATAAAGCCGCAACACGGTTTAAAGTAGCGAAAGATTTAGAGCGGATTGTTGATTTACCTAAATCGAATTCTAAATTAGAAATTGCATCCTTAACAACTTTACGATCAGCTTCTGTTACAACAACTTTAGTTTCTTTAATAATTTCGCGTTGAACTTTAATTGGACAACCAGAACCATCTACAACAGTACCTGATGCAGTTCCAGGACATTTATCGAATTTGTTTGCAACACCATCATTATCATCATCAGCTAAATCTTTAGCATATTGTGCTCTGTCTCTAGCTGCGTTTTCTTCAGCTGTAGATAATGCTCTTCTTAATTCGTTACTTTCTTCAGCAGTTTGTTTGCGTAAATCGGCAATAGCACTGTAGTTTTGTAATTGCGAATTTTCTTTATTACCTAAAGCAAATTCAACACCTACGTGCGAGTAAGAATATCTGTTCTCTAAATAAGCACTTTTAACAGTTGGTGATGATTTGATAAAGTTAATATCGTAACCTAAATCGATGTTAACACCTTTAGATACACCAAACTTAAATCCAACACCTGTTGGTATATACCAACCTTCTCTATCCTGAAAAACTTGAGTTGTTCCAACTTGCGAATCTGACGACATGTAACCAGCACCAGCTTTAACGTAAGGGATTAAAACTGCGTTTTCAGTATTTAAGCTGAAATTAGCAATGTTTAATACTGCAGTTAATGAACCAGCCCAATTGATGCTGTTTTTTTGTTCGATAGTGCTCGTAGTGTTTAGCGTTTTCATTTCTCCACGTAAAAAATCGGCTTGTAAGCCTAAAGCAGGTAAAATTTGTTTTTTAACAAAGGCTCCGTAACCTACGCTTTTAAATTCTCTTGCTTTAACACTTCCTCCTCCTAAAATTGTATTCTGGCTGAAGATACCAGCTTGAGCACCTACGCTCCATGTTCTTAAGTTCTGCTTACCGAATCTACCAGATACTGTTGGTGTTTCTTGTGCAAATAATTGCGATGATAATCCTAATAAGGCAACCAACATTGTTGATTTTGTAATTCTCGTATTCATGTTTTTAATTTTATAAATAATAGTGGGTAAACAGCTTTTTCATCATAACTGTTTTGCAACTACCAAGAAAAAATCTTGCCAAAAGTATAATTACTGCTACAAAGAGCAATAAATCAGAAGATTAGCGGCATGAAAATAATTTACATAAAAGTCTTTTTACCATTAAAATCTGGTTAAATTTTGTAGCCTTTTCTATACAAACGAGAATTTGGTACTTAATATTTAAGCTTTATCTGATGGATTTTTCTTACCCAAAGAAAGCATATTTACTGTTTTTTCTAACCTTGCTTGTCTTGTTTTGTCTTGCTTTGCGGTTAAAATCCAAAGTACATATTCCTTTTTATGAGAATAAGCCAGACTATTGAAATAACTCAAGGCAGTATGATTTTGAGTTAAGATTGATGCTAAATCTTCAGGTAATTTTACGGTTTTATTTACTGGATCGATATAATTACCGTATTCGTTCGATTTAATTTGTTGGTTTCCTACACCCGAGTGTTTTACTTCGGTTGCTAATTTTAGCCTTAAACCAGTCCAGGTTTCGTTTACAGCTGCCGATGCGCAAGGCGATAAATTATAAACGCCAAGTTCCTTCCAGGTTTTCATTAAATCTAAATCAGAAGAAATTTTAGATGATTTTTTTGGATAAAAAACCCAAAATATAGTTTTAGAGTTAATTGATTTTAGATTATTTTCTATTTGCGAATTGAGTTGTAATCTACTAATCGAAAAGCCAATAAGTACATCGAAAGTTGTATCATCTGTATATTTTAGGGATATTTCAGATGGAATATTTCCAAAAATAGCAGCTGCATTTTCGGGTGCATCAATTACTTTAACCGTAAAATTCGGTTTTATTTGAAGTTTTTTTAAAAATAAATTTTCCATCTGAAGATATTACAACCTTAATTTAGCAAAGAAATCCCAAAAAACAATTCCAGCAGAAATGGTTATATTAAATGAATGCTTGGTTCCAAATTGAGGAATTTCTATGCACTCATCAATCTTTGCCATTACTTCATCACTCACCCCATCAACTTCGTTTCCGAAAATTAAAGCATACTTTTTGTTCGAATCTGGTGTAAATGTATTTAGCATTGTGCTGTTTTCAGCTTGTTCAATCGCTACAATTTCATAACCTTGAGCTCGTAATTCGTCTACTGCGGTTGTAGTTTCTGGATAATGAACCCAATTTACAGATTGTGTAGCACCTAATGCAGTTTTCTCGATTTCGCGATGTGGAGGTTGGGCGGTAATACCGCAAAGTACAACTTGCTCTAGTGCGAAACCATCAGCGGTTCTAAAAATAGAACCAATGTTGTGCATACTTCTCACATTATCTAAAACAGCAACAACAGGAAGTTTTTCTTGCGCCTTAAACGATTCTATATCAGCTCTGTTAAGCTCATCTAATTTTAATTTCTTCATTCTTATTAAAAAATGCTGATTCTAAATCTTAAAGACTTAAAATCAGCATTGTAAATATATTTAATTCTATAATCTTATTGGGCCGTTTCCGATTTCACTCACATATATTTCTGCTGGATAACCGATTTTATCAACATAATAATTAGTTAAATGCTTTGCAAAATCTTCTTCGAAACCTTTTTCCAGTAAAGCAATTGCGCAACCGCCAAATCCAGCGCCAGTCATCCGTGCGCCAATTACATGTTCGTAATCTGCACAAAAATCAACCACGGCATCTAGTTCTTTTCCACTAACTTCATACAAAGTTCTTAGCGATTCGTGCGATGCATACATTAATCTGCCAAAATCACTTAATTCCCCTGCATTTAAAGCTTTAGCCGCTAAATGTACTCGATCATTTTCTTTTACAACATGAGTTGCACGGTTTAAAATAACTTCATCCGTAATTAGGTGACTATGTAATGCAAACTTTTCGGCAATTAAATCACATAAATTGTTAAGTTTTATTTCTTCGTTTAATAATTTTAGTGCGGTCTGGCATTCTTCAACTCTTTCATTGTATTTAGAATCTGCCAGTTCTCGGGGTTTTTTAGTGTTAATAATCGCTAAAACGTAGTTTCCTAAATTTATATCAACCATTTTATATTTTAGTGTTTCGCAATCTAAAACAATTGCTTTATCCTTTTCTCCAAAAGCTACCGCGAATTGATCCATTATACCAGAATTTAGACCGATAAAATCGTTTTCAACTCTTTTAGCCATTTTTACTAATTCCAGTTTATCATAACCTAAATTCAAATATTCATTTAATGCAAAAGCTGTTGCAATTTCTATCGAAGCAGAAGAAGATAAACCCGAACCAATAGGGATATTTCCAAAATATAAAAAGTCTAAACCTGTAATTTCTTTACCATCTTTAATAAATTCATTTATTACACCGATAGGGTAATTTGCCCAAAGGTTTCCATTTTTTTCGTGACTAATATTTGCTTCAACCTCGGTTTGAACTTCAAAATTTAAACTTTTAAATCTGAATTTATTATCACTGTTTGGTGCAATTGCTAGCCAAGTTCCCAGGGTAATTGAACAAGGCATCACTAATCCGCCATTGTAATCAATATGTTCGCCTATAAGGTTAACTCGGCCAGGTGTAAAGTAAACAGCATCAGCATTTTTATGGTATAGCTCAGCAAATTTTTCTTCAAGTTTAATCTTCATTTGGTTGAAAATATTTAAATAATAGTATGTTTGTTTAGGAAACAAAAGCCCTAAGTTACAATTTATGAGCATTCAGCAAACATCTACAGGAAAATTTATTGATGGCGAAGAAATTATCGCAATCGAACTAACCAACAGCAAAGGTACTTATGTCGAAATTTTTAATTATGGTGCAATAATTAACCGTTTTGTGGTGAAAAATATCAAAGGTGAAATGCAGGATATTGTACTTGGTTTTGATGATATAGAAGGATATTTTGATGAAAAATACTTAGAAAATAATCCTCATATCGGCTCGGTTATTGGCCGTTATGCAAACCGAATTAAAGGTGGAAAATTTTCTATTGAAGGCGTAGATTATCAATTAGAAAAAAATACGGGCACCGATAGTTTACACGGTGGAATTGTTGGTTTTGATAAAAAGGTTTGGGATATTGTTGAATTAGGAGAAGAGAATCAATCTTTTGTTACGCTTGAATATGAAAGTGTTAATGGGGAAGAAGGTTTTCCTGGTAGTTTAATTGTTGATTTAACCTTTGAACTAACGGATAATGAGGAGCTTATTTTAACTTATGAAGCAGAAACAGATAAAGCAACCGCCATTAATTTAACGCACCATGGTTATTTTAATCTATCGCCTAATGGTGATAATGTTGGTAAACATAAACAACAAATATTTGCAACAAATTACTTGGAGCAGGATGACAACTATTGCGTTACTGGAAAATTACTGCCTGTTAAAGGAACAGCTTTAGATTTTACCGAATCTAAAGAGCTTTCAAAAGACTGGAATCCTGAGGAAGGTTACGACCAAACTTTTGTGCTGGATAAAACCTATGGAGATTTATCGCTCGCGAGTAAAACATTTGAGGATGAAAGCGGTTTAACTTTAAGCGTGTACACAACCGAACCAGTAGCACATTTGTATACTTCGAAGTATTTGAAGGCTAAAAATGGAAAAGATGGCAGAGATTATGGTGCTTATGACGCATTTTGTATCGAAACACAACATCACCCGAATGCAATAAACATTCCCGAATTTCCGACCACAGTTTTACAACCTGAGGATTTGTACACACAAACAACCATTTTTAAAGTTTCACTTACCAAATAATTATGTTCAGCATAGAAGAAATTAAAGCAGCAGAATCAAAAATAAAAACAGGAGCTGATTTTCCTCAATTTATAAAGGAGATTAAGGCATTAGGTGTAGTTAGAAACGATGTTTATGTAGCTAACGGTTTATCTGTCTACTTTAATAGCGACGATTATTCCGTTCAGGCAAGTCCAGATGAATATCCAGAACTCGTTATTAATAGCGAATCTTCTGTCGAAAAATTAGAACATGCATTAAAAATTCATCAGCGGGGTGAAACAGATTATTTTACTTTTTGTAAGCAAGCGGCTGATGCTGGAGTAGAAAAATGGGTAATTGATTTGAATAGCATGACTTGTAGCTATCTCGATACAAAACAAACAGAGCTCGTTAAAGAAGAAATTCCATCCGCATAAAAAAACTGCTACGAATAAATTTAATCGTAGCAGTTTTTTTATATCCGCTCTAAAACCATTTTAATAGCCTGTTCTACTATTTTATTAGGTTCGTTACTAAATTCGAGGTTTACTCTGCTGGCCAAAATTGCATTCACAGAAAGCGCCTTATGACCTAAAACTTTAGCCAAAGCATAAATTCCAGCAGTTTCCATTTCCAAATTAGTAATCCTGTTCTGATTACTTTTAAAACTATTTATCAGTTTAATAAAGTTAGGTACCGCATTTTTGGCCCTAACCTGTCTGCCTTGTGGTGCATAAAAACCTGGCGCTGTAATGGTAATTCCTTTTGCCATATCCTTACCAATGGTGTTTAATAAAGTATCACTTGCTGCAGTTAAATAAGGATTTATATTTTTTAAATGACCGAAATGAGTTTTAATATCGTCGAGTAAACTTCTTTCATCGCCAGATAAATCATGAACATAATAATTCATCAAAGCATCCATTCCTAAGCCAAAAGAAGATGCTAAAATGGTACCCATTGGAACATCAGGTTGAACAGCACCAGAAGTTCCGACACGAATGATATTTAAGGATATAAGTTCTTTTTTAACTTCACGGGTTTCAAAATCGATATTTACTAACGCATCCAACTCATTAAAAACGATATCAATATTATCAGTTCCAATCCCTGTAGATAATACAGTAACTCGCTTATTTCCAACTAAACCAGTATGCGTTACAAATTCGCGCTTGCCTTTTTTAAATTCGATGCTGTCGAAATATTTACTTACTTCTCCAACACGGTCAGGATCGCCAACAGTAATTACAGTTGCAGCAACATCACCAGGTAAAAGATTGAGATGGTAAATACTTCCATCAGGATTGATAATTAAATCGCTTTCTGCTATTTTCATAATTAGATTATGCTTTTAATGAAATGAACCCATTAAATTGGTTTCATATTTGGTTAAATAGTTTGAATATATTTTAGTTTGATGCCTTCAATTTTATCAAACTTACTTAAAACCTGATTTAATTGCGCTTTTCTAACTTCAAATTTTAAAATACAATTTATATCAAAGTTTTGAGATAAAACATCAAGATTCTCATCCTTAATAACTTTCATAATATCATTCATTTGCAAATATTCAAAATGAACATCATAAATATCATTTACAGTTTTTGTGATAATGTTTGATGCTGAAATTGCCTCTAGACTTGCATTTTTATAAGCATTTATTAGTCCTGGAACACCAAGTAAAGTGCCACCGAAGTATCGAACTACAACAATTATTATATTGGTTAAATCTTCTGATAAAAGGCAGTTTAAAATCGGTCTGCCTGCTGTTCCAGATGGCTCACCATCATCGTTAATTCTATAAACAGATCGATCTGGAGTAAGACGATAAGCATAGCAAAAATGCCGTGCCTTGGCATGTTCCGACCTCAAATTATTAATTAAAGGTTTAATTTCTTCTTCGGAACGTATAGGATAGGCGTAAGCAATAAATTTACTGCCCTTATCTCTAAAAATACCTTCAGCTGCCCCATTTATTGTTTTATATGAATCATCGAACAGCATTTAATTGAGATATAGTGATTAAAATTACAGCACATAATGCAAGTGCAATTCCGAAATAATTTAGTTTAGTTAGTTTCTCTTTAAAAACCAAAATACCAATTAAGCTTCCAACTACAATTACACCTAAATTCATAGCTGCAAAAACGGTAGATGGATTTGTGGCTAAGGCCTTGTGCGCTTTTAAATAGAAAAGGATATTACCAAAATTAAATAGCCCTAAAATTAATCCACAGCCTATATTAACCAATTGTAGTTTAGTTTTTCTGGCAACAATCATAATAATGATGATAATTAATGAAACAAAAAAAGCCAGACTAAAAACCGTAAAGAGTGATGTTGTATAAGGCAACTCTTTGTGTAAGGCTATTTGTTTAAAAAGCACATCTATAACACCAAAACCAACGAAAACTATTATTGGATAGAACCAGTTACCTGATTCGGATTTACTTTCTGATTTTCTAAGGAAAGTTAAAATGATAGCTAAAAAACCGACACCAAGACCTATAAATTTTAGCTGATTAAAATCTTCCTTAAAAATAAAAAACGCTGCAAGAATTGGTATAAAAAGCGATAAACGTTGAGCGATATCGGTTTTAACAATTCCCAGTTTTTTTACCGATGCTGCAAGAAATAAAAATATGGTTGGAAGTAAAATGGCTAACGCGATATAAATTGGCCAAGGTGCAGTTCCTGTAATTATTTTAACATCGGGTTTAAAAAAAAGAAAACATAGGGTAAGCGCAGTTAAATAATTAAAAGTGACGGCTTGTATAATACTGATTTTGTATCTTTTTGCGAGCTTTAACAATACAGCAACGGTAACGCTGCAAAAAATACTTAAAATTATGTATATCATTTATTTATATTGTTTATATAGAAAGAAAGTTTATCATTACCAAGAATAATCTGATCTGTTATGTCACCATTAACAACAGGAGCAGGGATACCTTGATTCCAGCTGTTTGCTGAAGCAAAAACCCTAGCTTCATCCCAAAGATTGGCCTCTAAAAATTGTTTTAAAATACTTGCACCGCCTTCAATAATAACCGATTGAATATCCATTAGATATAGCTGAAAGGCAATTTTTTGAGCTAAATAGAAATGCATATCTTCCATTTGGATGTAATGAATATTATCAACCACATCGGTTTTAATTTCATTAAAAATAATAGTTTTTGCTTCCTTGTTATAAATATTATTGCTTTGTGGTACCTGAAGATTTTTATCAATTACCAATCTTACTGGATTTTTTCCAGGCCATTCTCTACCTGTTAATTGAGGATTATCTATCAAGGCGGTTTGTTTGCCAATTAGAATTGCATCTTCTTCTGTTCGCCATTGGTGAGCAAGACGTTTTGCCAATGCCCCACTTATCCATTTTTGATGGCCGTTTGTTGTGGCAAAATAGCCATTTGCAGTTTCTGCCCATTTAAGGATAATATAAGGTCGCTGTTTTTGTATTCTGGTAAAAAAACGTCTGTTAAAGTACTTACATTCATCATCTAAAATACCACTTAAAACTTCAATGCCTGCATTTTTAAGCTTATCAATGCCTTTTCCATCAACACCAGAAAATGGATCTCGGTTGCCAATAACAACTTTTTTTAGTTGATACTTTACAAATAAATCGGCACAGGGCGGGGTTTTTCCAAAATGTGCACAAGGCTCTAAATTAACATAGGCAGTGGCTTGTTTTAGTAGATTTTCGGCTTCATCACCATATTTTTCTAAAACAGATTTAATGGCGTTTGGCTCTGCATGGGCTTCGCCATATTTTTGGTGAAAACCCTCGCCAATAATTTTACCATTGGCCACAATAACACAACCAACCATCGGATTTGGATTTACATTTCCAATTGCTATCGCTGCTAACTCTAAACAACGTTTTATGTAAAATTCATCGCTCATTAGCGCAAAAGTAGTTAAATTATGACAAGGATAGTTACCAATTTATTACTTTTGTAATCGATGAATATTAAAGCCTTAGAAAAAGAATATATACAGAGTTTAAGCCATTTTTACGATAACGACGAGGCGAAAGCAATATTTAATTTAGCTGCAAGCAGTGTTTTAAAAGTAACTAAAAGCCAGTTGGTTATCGATAAAGAAAAAGAGATTTTAGCTAAAGATTCTAATAAACTTTCGAAAATTTTGACTGATTTGAAAACAGGTAAGCCTGTTCAACAGGTTTTAGGAGAAACTATTTTTTACGGTTTACCTTTCAAAGTTACGAGCAACGTTTTGATACCAAGACCAGAAACTGAAGAACTTGTGGATTGGGTTATTAATAATGTTAAAGATAAAAAGGAGTCGCTTTTAGACATTGGAACTGGCTCGGGTTGTATTCCAATCGTATTAAAGAAGCATTTACCACATTTAGATGTTTCATCTATCGATATTTCTTCTGAAGCTTTAAAAGTTGCTGCAGAAAATGCACAATTGAATAAAATAAATATCAACTTAATTGAAGCGGATATTTTAAAATATTCAACAGATAAGATGTACGATGTAATTGTGAGTAATCCACCTTATATCAGAGAGCTTGAAAAAGCAGAAATGCATGAAAACGTTTTGATACATGAGCCGCATACAGCATTATTTGTTAGTGACGAAAACCCTTTGATTTTCTATAAAGCAATTGCCGATTTTGCTTTGAGTAATCTGAATCCAAATGGTTATTTATTTTTCGAAATTAATGAATATTTATGGGAAGAAACGCTTCAGATACTTATTGATAAAAGATTTAAAAACATAGAGTTAAAGAAAGATATGCAGGGCAAGGATAGAATGATTATGGCTAGAACTAATCCTTAAGAACGAGGATGAAATTGCGTAATTACTTCTCTTAAAAAATCTCTGTCTATGTGTGTGTAAATTTCGGTTGTAGTAATACTCGAATGCCCCAACATTTCTTGTACAGCACGTAAATCTGCTCCTCCTTCTATTAAATGAGTAGCAAAAGAGTGCCTCAAAGTATGTGGACTGATTGTCTTTTTTAATCCAGTTTGAACGGCTAAACTTTTAATTAGGTTAAATATCGAAATCCTCGATAGTTTAGCTCCAAAACGATTCAGAAAGATAAAATCTTCATTTCCTTTTTTAATTTTTACATGAACCCTGATTTGATGAATGTAAAGATCCAAAAGCTTTAAGGCAACACCACCAATCGGGATCAGCCGCTCTTTATTTCCTTTACCAATAACCTTTAAAAATTCTATTTGAGGATACAGATTTGAAATTTTTAGTTCGGTTAATTCGGTAACCCGTAAACCACAGCCATACAAAACTTCGATAATGGCCTTATTACGCATGCCTTCTGGTTTAGAGGCGTCAATAGCATCAATTAGGCTGTTAATTTCATGAATATTTAAGGTGTCAGGTAATTTTCGGCTAAGTTTTGGAGCCTCAATTAACGCCATCGGATCGTTTACAATTACCTCTTCAAGCATTAAATAAGTAAAAAACGATTTTAATCCTGAAATAACTCTTGCCTGCGTACTCGCTTGCATACCCAGTTTGTTGAGCCAGCTTATAAATAATTTAATATCTGCTGCAACAATTGCATTTAAGGCTGGCTCTACATTTAAAGATTGATAATATTGATTTAATTTATCAATATCATTTAAGTAAGCATCAACAGAATTGCCTGACAACGAGCGCTCTAATTTTAAATAACCTTTAAATCCTTTAATATATGATTGCCAAAGCATGATTTTATTTAAGATTTTTTATAACATTGCAACGTTACAACATTTAACGTTATAATATCAACATGAAAATACAAATTATCAACGGTCCGAATTTAAATCTTTTAGGCGTACGTGAGCCATCAATTTATGGTAATACAAGCATTGATGAGTATATAATTAAGCTAAAAGAAATTTATACTATAATTGATATTGAGTATTTTCAAAGTAACGTTGAAGGCGAAATTATAAATAAACTGCACGAAGTTGGTTTTAGCTACGATGGGATTATTTTAAATGCTGGTGGTTACACGCATACTTCAGTTGCTATTGCAGATGCTATTGCTGCAATTAAAACACCTGTTGTAGAAGTTCATATTTCTAATATTTATGCTAGAGAGGAATTTAGGCACACTTCTTTAACAGGCAAAAATTGCCAAGGTGTTTTAACTGGCTTCGGAATGAATGGTTACCGTTTGGCGATTGAAAGTTTACTATTTAATGCTTAATTATAAATTAGAAAAGAATCTAATTTTCTTGATGAAAAACGCCCAAACCACGCTGCTTTTATAAACTCCAGTATGCTCAGCATAGGGTTTTTGGACTTGTTTTCTTTTTGATGCCGTTTTACTTAGTGCTTTAATAAAATGCCAATGGCCTTTACTTACAGCCAACGTAAACTTCGGCTTTCCACTTAAAAGAAAATGCCACCAGGCAATAAAATCGATACACATTCGAATGAAAATTCTAAAAATAGCATCTCCAGCAGGAAGATTTTTCTGCATTATGATTAAGTTATTTCTAAAATTAAGATAGGTTTTAAAAGGATTTTCCGTTTGAAGTGTGCCGCCACCGACGTGGTAAACTTCAACATCAGGACAATAAACTACTTTGTAATCAAGGTTCTTTAACCTCCAGCACAAATCGATTTCTTCCATGTGGGCAAATAAATCTGCATCTAAACCACCAGTTTCTAGCCAACACTTACTTTTTATAAAAAAAGCTGCACCACTTGCCCAAAAAATTTCTTTGGTATCATTGTATTGGCCTTTATCAATTTCGTAAATGTTAAATAGTCTTCCACGGCAAAATGGGAAGGCATAAATATCTAAAAAACCGCCTGCTGCACCAGCATATTCAAATTGCGCTTTATTTTCTTGCCATTTAATTTTAGGTTGTGCTGCAGCAATTTTATCATCGCTCTCCATCAAATCAATAACAGGCTGAATCCAGTTTGGAGTAACTTCTACATCCGAATTCAAAAGCACAAAATAATCAGCGTCAACACGTTCTAAAATTTTGTTGTATCCGCCAGCAAAACCGTAGTTAACATCGTTTTTTATAATTTTAACGGTTGGAAAATTTTGCTTAATATAGGATACAGAATCGTCTGTAGAGCCATTATCGCCTACAACAATTTGCAAATTATCGTATTTTGAGAGTAAAACGCTGGGCAAAAATTGTTGTAACCAAGCTTTACCATTCCAGTTTAAAATTACAACTGCTACTGATGGATTCATTATTATTATTCGGGTTTAAATTTCCAGCGTTTATGGCTCCAAAGCCAATATTGAGGCTGTTCTTTAATTATATCTTCTAAAAACTTAAAGTGCATATTGGTAATTTCACCATCAGCAGTTAAAGAAGGATTTAAGCACATTGGTAAAACTTCAACAGTATAATAGCCTGTTTTTACAGAGCTCACTTTAAAGTAATAAATAGGTCTGTTTGTAGATTTTGCAATTTTTTCTACTCCTAATAAAGCCGCAGTTGGCTGATTTAAAAAGGTAGGAAAATATTTACTTTCCTCGCGGGTAGGCGATTGGTCGCTTGCAAAACACAATAAACTTGGTTCATTTTTATAGGTTGCCATACTACGTAAAGTTTGTTTCATGGCAACAAATACATTTCCAAATTTAGTACGAAGTTTATTAAACCAATACTCGAAAGTTTTATTATTTATTGGTTTGTAAATCACAATCGTTTTAGCAGAGATATTTAAGCCTAAAGCTAAAGTGCCTAGCTCCCAATTTCCATAATGACCAGTGCAAGCCAAAACACTTTCACCCTCGCTAAAATGAGCTTCTAATTGCTCAATGCCTACAAATTTTACTCTTTTTAAAGTTTCCTTTTTTGAAATTGTTTTCTGCTTAATGATTTCGAAAATCAAATTTGCTAAAAACTTAAAGTATTTCTTTTCGATTTTGATAATTTCCTGTTCAGATTTTTCGGGAAAGGAGTTTGTTAAGTTATTACGAACAACATTTTTTCGATAACGGATTACGTAATAAAGGATATAATATAGTAATCTTGCAAAAATAAATAATATTTGCAGAGGCAATAGCGAAATCAGGCATAAAAAAAATACGCCCACGTGCGCAATCCCTCTTTTAATCATTAATTTTAAAACGTTTGAATTACAAACATATATTTTCAAATGCAAAATACCGCTATACTTCCTTTATTTTATCTTCCTCCTGTAAGCTATTTTAGTAAAATACAACAAATTAAGCCCGATTTTTTAATCGAAAAATTTGAGCATTTTCCTAAACAAACCTTCCGAAACAGAGCTGGGATATACTCACCAAACGGAAAACTCGATATTACTGTTCCAGTAGTAAAAGGTTCAAAAATGAGAACAGCAATTAAAGATGTTAAAATTAGTTACGATTTTAACTGGCAGCGCTTACATTGGATGAGTTTGGAAAGTTGTTATCGCAGCTCGGCTTATTTCGAATTTTACGAGGATGAGTTAGCACTTTTTTATAATAAGAAATTTGATTTCCTTTTCGATTACAACCTTGAACTGATAGAATGGCTATCTAAAAAGCTTAAATTGGATATCACTTTTAATTTTACCACCGAGTATTATGATCATATTGAGCCTGAATTTGATTATCGAAATATGATGAGTCCAAAAAAAACTGATGAATATTTAAACAATAAGCAATATTTTCAGGTTTTTGAAGATAAACATCAGTTTATTCCTAACTTAAGTATTGTCGATTTGTTATTCAATCAAGGTCCGCAGGCTAAGTTATACCTTTAATTATGGCTAAAAATAAAAAACGCAATAAACACATTCACTATAAAGTGCCCGAACCTGGCACCAGTCCAGGTTTATATACCATTGATGAAAATGCGTTAAAGCCCATTATCACTTTCCATACTTATGATGATAAATCTTATAAAAATGAAGAATTAAAAAACATCGATAATATAGAAAAGCTAACCGAGAATAGTAATTTTTTCTATTGGTTTGATATTAAAGGTTTGGCTGATCCAAGCATTTTTGAAACCTTATACGAAAAATTAAATGTAAGTAGATTGGTGCTTGAAGATATCACAAGTTCGTATCAAAGGCCAAAACTTGATGAATATGATAATGATAAATATGTTTTTTCAGTTAGCAGACACCTTTATTTAAGCGAAGAAAATGGTTTATGTAATGAGCAAATATCGTTTATCCTTACACCAAAATTCTTAATTACTTTTCAGGAGAATTATGAAGATTGCTTTAATCCTGTTAGAAAACGGCTAGAAGTAGGTAAAGGAAATATTAGAATAGGTGGAAGTAGTTACCTAATGTATGCCATGATGGACGCAATTGTAGATAACTATTTTACGCTTCTTAATTTTTGGGGCGAAGAATTGGATGCAATTGAGGACCGTTTATTTGATAATCCTGATAAACGAATTATGTATGATACACAAGCCATAAAGCGATCATTAATTACAATTAGGAAAGTAGCCTGGCCAGAAAGAGATAAATTAAACGACATTTTGCGAAGTGATAGCCCCTTGATTTCTGATCTAACTAAAACATACATTAAAGATGCTTACGACCATTGCATTCAAATTATCGATTTTATAGAGTCTTTAAAAGAAATTGCGTCGGCAAACATCGATATGAATTTATCCATCATTAGTAATCGGATGAATGAAATTATGAAAGTTCTTACCATAATTTCTTCCATATTTATTCCACTAACTTTTATTGCTGGTATTTACGGTATGAATTTTAGTAGGGAAGACCCAACAACTGGTAAAATATTAACCGATAACATGCCAGAACTTTATGCCGAACATGGCTATTTATACACCTGGCTTGTTATGCTTGTTATTGCCATTATACAAGTTATATACTTTTGGCGTAGAGGCTGGTTTAAATAACCCTCCAACAATTTTCTTTATTGGAAATAGAAGTTTTAACATTAAAAATGTATTAGAATTGCTATTTTAGAAGCTCAAGAAATATGCAATCATCATTCGAAATAGATAAGAGCGACGTACTGAAGGTTAAAAATGCAATTTTAGCTGGTGATGAAACTTTAAAACAAGTTTTAGGGGAATATCATGCCTCAGAAATTGCAATTTTATTCGAACGCTTAGATAAAGGAGAACAGCAACACATTATTAATTTGTTGCCTGCAGAAATAGCTTCAGAAATTATCTCTGAGATGGATGAGGAATCTCATCCTGAAGATTTACTTTTTCAGCTGCATCCCGATAAGCGTACTGAAATTGTTGAAGAACTGGATTATGATGATGCTACCGACATTATTTCTCAACTTGAAGACCACGAACAGAAGGAAATTCTGGAAGACTTACAAGATGAGCATGCTTCTGAAATTCGTAATCTTTTAACTTACGACGAGAAAACAGCTGGTGGTTTAATGAACACAGAACTGATCTGTGTAAACATTAACTTAACTAAGAAAGATGCAATTGATGAAATTATCCGTCAGAGTGAAGAGATGGAGGAATTTTATACCATTTATGTTGTAGATGATAATGAGATTTTTAAAGGCATTGTTTCTCTAAAAGATATCATCAAGGCCAGGCACAATGCTCAAATCACTGAACTTGTAAAAATCGATGCAGTTTACGTGCATCCTGATACCGATCAAGAAGAGGTAGCAAATTTGATTTCTCAGTATAACTTAACCAGTATTCCAGTAATTGATGAGCATCAGAAATTATTAGGTAGAGTTACTTTCGATGATGTTATTGACGTTATGGAAGCGGAAAGTACGGAGGACATTTTAAAAATATCAGGTGTATCAGAAGATGAAGAACTGAGTGGTAATTGGGTCGAAGCTGTAAAATCGCGTTTGCCCTGGCTTATTATCAATTTAGGAACCGCTTTTTTAGCTTCATCAGTTGTACGCTATTTCGATCCAACAATTAAATTAATTCCATCATTGGCTGCCTATATGACCATTATTGCAGGTATGGGTGGAAATGCCGCAACACAAGCTTTGGCGGTAACGGTTCGCCGTATTTCGCTTTATGATTTAACAGATAAGCAGGCTTATAGAACGGTATTAAAAGAATTTACTGTCGGTTTAATTAATGGAGCCGCCAATGGCTTAATCGTGTTCATTTTTGCATTCTTTTTCGATGGAAACCCCATGCTGGGACTGGTTATCTTTTTGGCAATGACAGGTAATTTAGTAATTGCTGGTATAACTGGAGCTGGAATTCCGTTAATCTTAAAAAGAGTTGGTATCGATCCAGCAATTGCTTCATCCATAATTATTACCACTTTCACCGATGTTTTTGGCTTTCTTTTAATTTTAGGCTTGGCTAGCAAGCTTTTGCTATAAGGTTGCAACAGAAAATATTAATCATAAAAAAAACGGACTTTGCTAGTCCGTTTTTATTTTTACTTGTTTAAATAGCTGTAATTCTCACATCTATGTTTCCTCTAGTTGCTTTTGAGTAAGGACAAGCTTTATGTGCCTTTTCAGCAATTGATTGGGCTTCATCATGCGATATTCCTGGGATATGTACATCTAAATCTGCTGAAAGTACAAAGGCATTTCCATCTTTATTAAATGAAACCAAAACATTAACGTAAGCTTCACTAACATCTACACCTTCTCGTTCGGCAACAGAACCTAAAGCGCCTAAATAACAAGGTCCCCAAGCTGCAGCAAATAACTGCTCTGGATTAGTAGCCCCACCTTGACCGCCAAGTTCTTTTGGCTTTCTAATTTCAAATTCCAATTGACCATCGTTTGATTTGATATGCCCGTCTCTGCCTCCTGTAGCTGTAACTTCAGCTGTATATAACTTTTCCATAATTTTCGGTTAAAGCATAAACAACAGCTATCTAAGCAAAATTGTTTGAAAAATGCCTTTATCCATACAAAAAACGAATAGTTTTCGTGTAAAATTTCTTGCCTCAAATTTAAATTTAAAGTAAGAATTAATTGATTTAATTAGTCTGATCACCAGCTAAATAAGTGCGCTTTTATGCCTGGTGAAATATTTTTTTTACGCCTAGTTTTCGTGTAAAAAAATACATAAACACAAAAAAACGACTAACTAATTATACCAGTATAACTATTTTTATATAGAATTATTAATATCGCTCCCTATTGATTTATAGATTACTATTGATGTTATGTATAGCCAGCATGGTTATGCCATCAAAATTACAAGCACAATTATGTCCAGAAAACATTGGTTTTGAAAATGGCAATTTCAAAAACTGGAAAATTTACACAGGAACCTCTAATTTTTCAGGTGTAAATCTAACCGAAGTATCTTCTGCAGTTTTGGGTAGGCATACCTTACAGAACAACAAAACAGCCTTGGATCAGTATGGTCAATTTCAAATTGTTCCGAAGAGTGGTGGAAACTATATTGTTAAGGTTGGGAATAATGGAACTGGCGCACAAGGTGAGGGGATTTCATATCTGATAAATGTACCAGCCAATCGTTCCGAATTTACCCTTACATATCAATATGCAGTGGTGTTCGAAGATCCTAATCATCCTAAGGAGGAACAACCACGGTTCATTGCAAGAGTAAAAGATGTTGAAACGGGTAAGTATATCCCTTGCGCCTCATTCGAATACATAGCAACTTCAACACTGCCTGGCTTCAAAAAATCTAAATCAAGTAGTACTGTTATATATAAAGAATGGACTCCAGTAACAATAAATTTGTCTGGGTACCAAGGAAAACAACTCCTTTTAGAATTTATAACTGGAGATTGTACTTTGGGTGGGCATTTTGGCTATGCTTATGTTGATGTGAACAATTTATGTGGAGATTTAATTATCGGTAATACTTACTGTAAAAGCTCTGAAGAACTTAATGTTTCGGGTCCGAGTGGATTTCAAACCTATGATTGGTACAATGGTGATAGAACAATTAAATATGGGACAGGGCAAACGGTTAAAATTAAACCAACACCACCAGATGGTACAGTAATCGTTCTTGATGTAGTACCTTTTACTGGGTATGGTTGTCCGAGTACTTTAAGTGCTGTTGTTATGGCGGTTGATTACCAACTTCAACTTCTACCAAAAAATACAATTTGTCAAGGTACTTTAATTGATTTAACATCAGATGATTATGTGCTTAATAGAAATGCTGATTTCAGTTACTTTGCTTATGAAGACAAAGATTTATCAATTCCTATAACTGGGATGGTAAAGATCAATGAGAATAAAACTTATTATATAAAAGCCACAAATTATAAAGGATGCGAAAGCGTTAGCAGTGTAGATATTTCGATCTTCGATATAGCAAATATTACCATTAAAAATCCGCCTCAAGCCTGTTATAATCAAACTGTAGATTTATCAAATGATGATATATATGTTGGAGATTTAACTGATGTAACTAAAGGCTATTTTACTGATGCGGCGGCTACTAAAACTTTAGCTAATCCAACCAGAATAAATGTTAGTGGAAGATATTACACCAAACTAAGCAACAATTTAGGGTGTAGTAAAATTTTAGCTGTAGATGTTATTGTAAATACTAAACCAATCCTTAAAATAACAAATCCCAAAGCTGTTTGCTATCCTGAAACCGTTGATATTAGTGCCTTAAATAATTTTACTGGTAGCGATAAAGATTTAAAATATCAGTTTTATTATGATGCGGCATTTAATCAGATAATACCCGATGCAACAAAAATCGACAGAAGTGGAACATATCATATTAAAGCAACAAATGTTTTGGGTTGTGTGGTTACCGATAAAATTAGTGTAGTAGTTTTTGATTTACCCGTTTTAGTAACAAAAGATCCAAGCCCTGTGTGTTATCCTTCTACAATTGATATCACAGAACAAAGTTTATATACTGGAACTACCATAGGAGTAACCTATTCATATTATACCGATAGTAATTTAAGCAACAAAATTACTCTACCAAGCCAAATAGCAACTACCGGGGCTTATTTTGTGAAAATTACAAATGCCAATGGCTGTTTTGTATCTGCAAAAATAAATGTTACGATTAATCCATTGCCAACAATTGTTTTAAATCAACCCAATTCAATTTTCGATTATGATTATATTGATTTAACATCTGCGGATATCGTTAAAGGTAGTAAGGGCTATGTAAAGGCTCGTTATTATGAGGATGCTTCGCTTACTAAACAACTTGCCGATCCTACAAAAATAAATAAAAGTGGTGTTTATTATATTTCGTTAGAAAGTGATAAAGGATGCTCTATATCAGCTCCGCTTGTGGTAACTGTTTTACCAGCTCCTAAAATAGTTGTTCCAACAGCTTTTACCCCTCAAAAATCTACGAACAATCTACTTTATCCATTTTTTACAAGCATACAAAAATTAATAAGCTTTAAGGTTTACAATAAATGGGGCATTTTGGTTTATCAAACTGGCAGTATGGTTTCAACTGGCTGGGATGGGCAATTTAATTCTAAAATGCATCCAATGGAAACTTTTTCATGGTTTGCAGAAGGCATAGATGTTTTGGGCGGGAAATTTCAATCAAAAGGTAAAACTATATTAATATTATAATGTACAAAGAAATAACAACTCTAATATTGTGCTTTATAACTATATGTTGTTCTGCACAAGACCCAAAATTTTCTCAGTATTTTGCTGCGCCTTTGGCTTTAAATCCAGCTTTTACTGGGTTTTTCGATGGCGATTATCGCTTAGCTTTAAATACCAGGCAACAATGGGGAAATCTTGGTGATCCATATAATACGTACAGTATATCTGGAGATGTTAAACTAATTGCCGATGAGAACTTTACCAATAGTGTGTTTTCAATAGGAGTTAGTGGCTTGTTTGATGAATCTTTCAATAAGGCATTAAAATCACAATACATTAGCGCAAGCGCTTCTTATTATCAATATCTTGATGTTCATCATCGGTTTAAGTTTGGCTTAGCACCTCAAATATCTTATGTTTCGAGGTTTTTAGATTATAACAAACTTACATTTGCATCTCAGTATAATGGGAGTGGATTCGATCCTACATTGCCAAATTATTTAAATCTGCAAAACGATAGAACATCGTATTTCGATTTAAATATTGGAGCTAACTTTTCTGCAACTTTCGAGCGGATGAGTTTAGCCGTTGGTTATGCTCAATACCACCTTACCAAACCTGTTGAAACACTTCTTGGTGCAACTAATAACGCCTTACCTGCAAGAAGGACAGTAAACTTTGGATTACTTTATCTAGTAAATGATTATGTTGATTTCAACTTAACAGCAATTTACAACGGCCAGGGGAAAATTAATGATAAATTAGCTGGTGTAGTAATTGGTTTTAAGCCCAACGATCAAACGAAGTTGAAATTGAATGGCGGCCTGTGGTATAAATTTAACGAATCGTCGGTTTACCCGTATCTCGGGTTAGTATTCGGTGATGTTAGTGCAGGTATTAATTATACAATTTTAAGTAATCGTGTATTAAGTTCTACTCCACGTACTTACGAAATTTCATTAATCTATCGACATAATAACTTTAAAGGTTTTAAAGTTCCATGCCCTAAATTCTAAAAAATGAAAACATCCTTAATAATATTCTTTTTTATTGTGCTATCAAAAATGTGTTTTGCACAGCAGAAACAAAGCTTAGATTATCAATATTATCGAGATGATAATAAATATTATGCATTTGAACTTTATAAGAATGCATCTCTTTTAGATGATAAGCTGATGTTAGATTTCGTATCGAATGGTAATTACAAAAAAATTGATCGGATTTATTTGAAAGAAGGGAGTATTGAAACTAAGTTGAAATTTAAATCAAGAGAAGAAATAATCAAATCAGATAATCCAGAACAAAAATTTTATCCAATAATGATTAGTTCTAAAGATTTGGAAAGCAAGAAAACATCATGTGAAATTCAAATTGTTTTTAAACTAGATAACGGTTCTATTTTAACATTGCCTTTTAATATTTGTGCAATTTTTGAGCAATTGGATAAAAGTTAAATTTTTATTTTAACAGAAAGTTTGTATAAATCGTAGGCAACTTTTTGTATTAAATCAAATTGTTCTGGTATTAAATCTTCTCCTGATTTTATGCTAAAACCAGTTTCATTTAAACGGATTAAAGGTACATTATCAATTGTATTTTGTCCTTTATGTAAATTTTCAATAGATGTATCAAGCAAATAAACCGTATTGTTTGCTATTGGCTTTAGCGCTTCAAAATTTTCAACATGAAAATCGTGTTCTTTGTTATACAGCGATAAAGTTGCCATGTATGAAGATAGTAAATGACTTAGCGCAGTAAATTGATGAACTTCTTTTATAAAGATTTGCTTGCTTTTTGGTTCGGAGAACATTCTTTGAAATAAAGAAGCAAGGTTTGCTGTGCTAACGTAAACCTCTTTTCTAGCCAGTTTATAATCTGTTCGATTGTAATTGTTTTCAAAATAGAGTTTTGCAATTTGCTCGAAATACGCTTTGTTTGCCAAAAGTATATTAACCATCGCATCCTTTAGTTTATCTCGTTCCCATGTTGGAAATAACGAATAGCTCGCTAAAAGTGCAATTCCTGAGCCTATAAAAGTATCGTAAATTCTTTCTCTTGCTAGAGCTATGGAACCCATTCCCAAAAAATCAAACAAAATCAAGATGTAGGGCGTCATAAATAATACGCTTACAACATAATTTTTTCGTTGAAAACTATAACAGCCAATCATGCAGATTAAGAGGATCGCAAATAAAGTGTTTTTATCATGGATATAGGTTACCACACCCATACCAATAAAAGCACCAATTGTAGTGCCTATCAATCTTTGATAGTTACGCTGTTTAGTTAGACTAAATCCTGGTTTAGAAATCACCAGAATGGTTAAAAGTATCCAATAACTATGAGAAAAATTGAGAATCTGAGAAACGACATAACCTAAAAGCATAACAACAGTCACCCTTAAAGAGTGCCTAAAAGTTGATGAACTGTAGGTTAAGTTTTCTGTAAATAGATTAAAATCAAATTTTTGGCGAGTAATAAATTTTTCTGTATCAACATCAGCCTTTCTTATATCTTTACTATTGCGGAGTTTAAAATAATTATTAATCGTTTTTACTCTAGCAAGTATGTTTTCGATATTAACCTCAATATTTTTTAAAGCGATAATAGCAGAGGTGCTAAATTGGTTATTATCGTTGTTTCCTTCGAAATTATTTATTTTAATTTTTAAACGCTCAATTTCTATTAACAATCGTTTCGAAATAACAGGTTTACCACCGCTTTTTAACGCGAAAGCAATATCATCTAAAGCATAAGAAATGCGTTTTATAGCCATTTCGTAATCTGGCAATATGTTAGCAGAATCAAATTGATCGTGTAATTGCTTGTAATTGTAATAGGTAGACATTACCTGCTCAAACAAATCTACCATATCAACAAACACAAGCATTAAAAATCGGCCCTCAGGTGTCGAATCCCTAATAATTTCACGAGTTCTAAATAATAATTCTCGAACTGCATCCTGCTTTTCATGAACGGAAACCTGCAATTGCAATAAATCTGCATATGTTTTATCGTAATTGTTATTTCGATGGTAAAACTTAGCTTTCTCCCTTAAAAATTCTGCAACCTCGATAATCGAATCGCTTAACGATTGCTGCACCAATCGATAAGGGCGTAATCGGTAAACAAAATAACTTAATCCAGTGTACCATAAACTACCTGCTAAAACCATTAGCGAATGGATTAATACTTCCTGCCACGGTCTTATATCGTCGATACTCAAAACCATTATTAATAGGGTAGCGGTACCAATAGATGCCGCCCTTATTCCATATATGTAGAGCATTGAGAAGATAAAGCTGGATACAATTAACAGAAAGCCAATAAAATAATGGCTTTTGTTGGTTAATCCCGTTAATATCGAAAATATGAATATGAGCACAGCTGTAATTAGCATAGCATTTCGGCGATGTACCATTGGTCCAGGACTATCAACAACACTTACGCATAGCGCACCGAGAGATAAGGTCATTCCGTATTTAAGTAAACCGAATTGAGCAAATACTAAGGAGGGAAGCAGCACACCAATTGTAATGCGCAACCCATCAGCAAAATAGGTGCTGAGTAAAAAATCCTGAATATTTCTTATGGGTTGCTTGATCTGCATATCACAAAAATAACATATTACCTATGTTTTTGTTGAATGATTTGGATTAAGTTTTTTCATAAACTTTAAGCTTTTAAGCAGAAAACATAAATATATAATTTCACTATTTGTTATCTGTTTGTTAGTAAGTTAGTTATGTGTTTGTGTGGATAAAGTAACGCTATATTTTGTTTCAAATGCAGAAAACAATGTTTTTGGCAAATTTATATGTTAACAAGTCTGATTTTCAGGTTGATAACTTTGTTTATAAAAAGAATATATTTTTATTGACATAGATCGTTTTTCACCCTATATTAGAATATATCAAATACGGAGTAATTGAAAGTCTGAAAAGAGAATCCAAAAGAGAAACAGAACCGAAAGGGGAAGTTTTTCGGATTAACTTCATAAGAATATGGTTGTTTTTTGAGCGGGTTAAACCAATTAAGAATATAAATACAAAGTCGAGAGATTATGTATTCGAAAACCAAAAGGCTTAAACAGGCATTATTGAAAATAGTATTGTTTTACGGAACACGGCTATCGGAAATAACTTCTTAACGATTTACAAAAGTTTGCAAAAACCAAGTAAAAACGAAGAAATTCAATTTACAGAGTTATTAGATGCTTTAATGATAATTACGGTTGTTATTAAGGTTAAAACGGGGAACTGAATCGCTAGAAGAAGAACCCCGTTTTTATTTTGTTCAAATTTTTCTCCATGTTTAATATATTCATGCTCCATTTGATTTTAAATCATCAAAATAAATAAACCTAGTGTTTAAGCTATTTAAATGTTAGGTTGAGTATTTCCTCAACAAAAATCAGTTCGAATTGCTCATAAAAACGATGTAATTAATAAATGCGGCTATTTATAAACCAAAAAATCCTGCCATCTCTCGATGCAGGATTTTTTACGCTGTGAAGCGGAAAGCGAGGGATTCGAACCCCCGGACCTATGACAGTCAACAGTTTTCAAGACTGCCGCATTCGACCACTCTGCCAGCTTTCCATCGGCAAAAGTACGAATCCAGTTTAAATCTGCAAACTCCAATGTGCTTTTTTTTATATAAAGTTGATAATTGCTTAACACAGAGGGAGAAAAAATTATTTTTTTCTGATATTTTCTTCAATCCGATCTGTTTTTTTGAATAGATTGAATGTAGGGCGAATAATTTTAACACTTCGTTTACTTACATCAACACTCGCATTAAGCTCAAAACCGATTAATAAAATTAAAGAGTTTAAATAAAGCCAAATCATTACAACAATTAAAGTACCAATAGAGCCATAAACTTTATTGTAAGAACCGAAGTTGTTGATATAAAACGAAAATCCCCACATGGTTAAAAAAGCTAAAATTGTGGCCAACCAAGAACCTGCACTAAAGAGCTTCCATTTCTTTGCATGCGAAGGCCCATAACGATATAGAACAGAAATGGTAATAAAGTATAAGATAGCAAGTAAAGCCCATCTGGTTAATTGAATGGCATATACAGCCAAGCTATCTTTAATGTGTAACTCTGTTTTAATATAGTTTAATAAAATTTCGCCTAAAGCCATTGCACTAATGCAGATTATTATTGAAAAGCAAATTACCAAGGTTAATATCAAAGCAATTAAACGTTGCTTTAACCAGCTTCTTGTTTCAATAATTAATGATGACTTATTAAATGCTTTCATTAAATTTTTAACACCATTGGTTGCAAAGAAAATAGCAGATATAAAACCAAAGGATAGTAAACGGCCATTTTGTTTTTTAATAATGTCTTTTAAGGTCGTTTCAAATGCATCAAATGCATTGTGGGGTAGTACAAGTTCCATTAAGCTTAATAACTGATCCTGGAAGCCTTTAATTGGTATGAAGGGAATTAAGGTGAAAAGGAAGATAATGCCTGGGAAAATGGCTAACATGAAGCTGTAAGCCAAGGAAGAGGATTTATTGACAAGCGAATCCTTACCGATTTCTTTAAAAAAGAAAGTTGCAACTGTATAAAGTGGTAATGGACTAAAACCTGGTAACACACAAGTTTTGCTCCATTCGATAAATTTAGAATAGAGTTTAAGATTTAATAATTGCCTGTGTAACCATTCCATTTAATTGTTAAATAAAATATTGAGTAACTCCATCCATAAAATTTTTTGGAGGATGGCAAGGTCTGCGTGTTTGCTTATCTACGAATACCAAAGTAGTTTTTCCAATATTAATCAGTTCTTCTTTTTCGTTATAAATTTCGTATTCTACATTTAAACGAACAGTAGGTAATTCTTTAACAATAGATTTCACCGTTAAAACCTGATTATAAAGTGCAGGTTTTAAAAACTTAGATTGTAATTCCAGCAATGGCAACATTACTCCATCCGATTCCATCGATTCGTATGTTATTCCTGAGCAGGCTTCAAAACACTCTGTTCTGGCAAGTTCGTAATATAATGCGTAATTAGCATGATGGACAACGCCCATTTGATCCGTTTCTGCGTAGCGAACCTTAACCTTAGTTTCGTGTATAAACATTATTTAAAAATGTTTCTTTTGTTTAAAGCCTCACGATATTTTTTCGCGTTAATTTCATGTTCTGCTTTAGTAGCGGCAAAATTGTGGTATCCCGAAAAATCTTCTTTGGCACACATATAAATAAAATCATTTTGCTGGCGATTTAAAACAGCATCAATTGCATTAATGCTCGGCATCATAATCGGTCCGGGTGGTAATCCTGCATATTTATACGTGTTGTAAAGTGATTGAACCTGAAGTAATTTATTAGTAACACGTTTAACTGTAAAATCATTATTGGCAAAAATTACGGTAGGATCGGCTTGTAATAAAATTCCCTTATTTAATCTGTTCAAATACAGTCCAGCAATTATTGGCATCTCTTTATCATAAAGAGCTTCTGCATCAACAATTGAAGCTAAAGTGTAAACTTGGGCAGGAGTAAGGTTTAAGCTAGCAGCTTTTTGTTTACGTTCTGCAGTCCAAAATTTATCATATTCTTTATGCATACGCTCCATAAATTCACTAGGCGAAACATTCCAATACATTTCATAAGTATTCGGAATAAACATTGCGTAAACATTATCTTGATTGAATCCGTATTTACTAATTAACGAAGTCGAATCTAAAACACTGATAAAACCTAAAGAATCGGCTTCTAAATTGCTGGCTAAGTAGGCCGCAAAGTTTTCTTTTTTACGAATATTTTGAAACTTTAATTTTACTGGTTCCTGGTTTCCAGCTTTAATCATATTCACTAAAGTACGGTTAGTCATTCCTTTTTTAAGGCGATAACGGCCAGGTTTCAAGCTTGTTGGTAAATTCATTTTACCAGCTGCCGTAGCAAAAGAGGATGGACTATTTAGAATATCTTTAGTCTTTAAATTTGTAATTAAATCATCGTAATTAGATCCAGTTTTGATATATAAATATTTCTGATTTTCGGTAACATTAGGAGCGAAGTAAACTTTGTAAAGATTTAATGCAAAATATCCACCAATCAGAACAATAAGAACTGCTATAATCATTGCAGCTTTTTTACCTGTACTCATTTTCTTTTTTTCTACTTCAGTCATTGTCGTAATATGCGTATTTTAAAGTTGCTTGTTGGATAATGTAATGTTAATTTTTGTACCTATCGTTACCTTTGTTAACGAATCGGCAGGCATTGGATCTTGCTTGGTAATTACCGCATTTGAACTATCTGTTATTGCGCCTTCGTAAATTATGTTACCCAAAGTTAGAGCCGAACCTTTTAAACTAAATTTTGCTTCATCAATTGTTAGGCCAACCAATTGCGGTATATCTACTTCCTGATTTCCTCTACCATCTCCCAAAACCAGGCTAATACTCGAGCCAACTGGCAGTGTCTGTCCGGCCTGGATAGGTTGACCACCAAAAGAAGCCTCTAAAACCACATCACGACTTACATCGGCTTTGTAAGTAGTATCACCAAGTTTTAATCTCGAGCTTTCAATAATTGCTTGTGCTTCTCTTAAAGTTTTAAATGCAATATCTGGAAACTTCGTGTTAGGGGTTTTGCCCGCGTTTATAGTTAAATAGATTGTACGATTATCCTTTACAAAAGTATTTGGATCGGGATCCTGATCAATTACAATACCTGCAGGCTGATCTAAAATGAAAACAGAATCAACTTCATATTTTAAGCCAGCTTCTTCTAATTTCACAACAGCATCGCTAAAAGATAGTCCTTTCACCATCGGTACATTTAACCCTTGCCCATGTTTGGTATAAAATCTTAAGCTAAAAAATGCTATTAGAAGGAGTATAAATACCGTAATAGCTGCAGCTATAATGGTATTTCTAAATGATTTGGTTTTTAAATAATCTATAAATTTAGACATGAATCTTAAAATATGGGGCTAAGTCAGTAAATTCAAATGTAATTATATTAATGTTTTAATGAACGATTGAAGTTAATCATTTGTTATTCTGTTCGTCAAAATTAAATATTGCACAAAGATATTTATATTTTTGAGGATATATTTATATTCAATTTCTATTTATATCGACATGAAAAAAACTATTGCATTGTTAACAGGCGGAACCACAGGTGAATGGGTAATTTCGGTTAAAAGCGCAGCAACAATTGCTCAAAATATTGATTCCAATTTATACGAGGTTTACAAAATAATGCTAAACGATAAGGGATGGTTTTATGAACCTGCCGATTCTGTTAAAATTGATATAGATAAAAACGACTTTTCGTTAACATTAGAAGGACGGAAAATAAAATTTGATGGAGTTTTTATTGCCATTCATGGCTCGCCAGGTGAAGATGGTAAGTTACAGGGTTATTTCGATATGTTGAGCATTCCATATACTACCTGCGATGCTTTAACTTCATCAATTACAATGAATAAGGGTTATACGAAAGCAATTGTAAGTGATATTGATAATCTATTTGTAGCCAAATCTGTTCAAATATTTAAGGATGGAAATTACAGTTTAGCACAAATCAAACAAGATTTAAAACTTCCTTATTTTGTTAAACCAAATAGCGGTGGAAGCAGTATTGGAATGAGCAAAGTTAAACACGCAAATGATTTAGACGCTGCAGTTGAAAAGGCTTTTAAAGAAGATACACAAGTTTTAATTGAAGAATTTGTAAGCGGGCGGGAGTTCTCGATTGGGGTTTATAGCGCAAATGGAGCAATAACCGTTTTACCTACTACCGAAGTTATACCTTCTAACGAGTTTTTCGATTTTGAAGCTAAATACACTCCAGGTTCTACGCAGGAAATTACTCCAGGTAGTATGAGTGATGAAGAGTATCAAAGAGTTCATCAAATTATAAAAGATGTATATAAAAAACTGAATTGTAGAGGTGTTGTGCGTGTAGATTATTTTCTTGAACATGAAACTAATAAGTTTTATTTCATAGAAATAAATACCATTCCTGGCCAAACTGCTACAAGTTTTATTCCGCAACAAGTTGCTGCAATGGGTATTTCATTAAAAGAATTTTATTCAGGATTAATGAAAGAAACCTTAGGTTAGTTTTTTTATAACATTGCTAATGTATATTCAACAGCTTTTAGAGAAAGGTTATTCAGTTAAAGAATTTCCAAAGGATACGATAATCTACGAGCCAGATATGCAACCAAGATTTGTTTATTTTATTAAAAGCGGCGAGATAAGAATGGTTACCGTTAACAACGATGGTAAGGAATTTATACAAGGCGTTTTTAAAACGGGACAATATTTTGGGGAACCAGCCTTGTTAATTAATAAACCATACTTGGCTTACACAATTGCTAGTAAGAATTCTGAAATTATCCTAGTTAACAGGGTGGATTTTTTCAACCTCTTGAAAGATGATTCTGAATTTAGTATGGATTTAATTAAGGTTTTGAGTAAAAGACTTTTCTATAAATCGATGATGCTGGAAGAGCTTGCTAACGAAAAGGCCGAACACAGATTGGAAACAATAATTAGCTTTTTATTTGCTGATATTTCTACTGGCGAAAGCCTTAAAGTTACCAGACAAGATCTCGCTGATATGACTGGCTTAAGAGTGGAAACTGTAATACGTGTTGTAAAGCAACTAGCCAGCAAAGATTTATTCGTTTTAAAAAGTGGGAAGATTATTAAACGCTAAGATTTTTCTAATTAAGATAAAGCTTGAGTTCTTATCGTTTTTAAAATATGACATAGGTCATGTTTTAAGGAATTTGCTTATCTTATCTTTGCGCTATTAAACAATTAAAATCATGGCAGAGCTTACAAAATTTCAGGCGGTATTACAATGCAAGTGCCCACGTTGCCGTAAAGGTGATATTTTTACGGGTAGTGCTTATGCTTTTAGACTTCAAAAAACTAATATAAACTGTCCATACTGCAATTTGAAATTTGAACGCGAACCAGGCTTTTTCTATGTAGCCATGTTTGTTAGTTATGCAATGAATGTTGCCGAAATTATTACAATAGGAGTGGCTTCGTATATTTTAGGATTAGCGCTTGTTTACGAAAATCTTTGGTATTATGTTGGTTTAATTTTATTTGGCGTTTTTCTACTATCTCCAATTAATTACCGTTACTCGAGAGTAATCTTATTACATTGGTTAACACCAGGTTTGGGTTATGTTCCTGGAAGTGGAGATAAAAAATAGTTTTATAAATATGTCCCCTTTGGAGGGATATATTAGTTTATTTTTTCATAGGGTGTTGTATATATTCTGAAAGTCGAAAAACTTTTCCATCTTTTAGTTTTATATCGTTGTACAAGCTAACTGTATCACTTTTGCCATCTTTTGTGGTAGAAACCTGGCTATACCAAAGACTTACCCATTCTTCACTTTTATCTTTATTTATCACTGATTCCATATCTTGCATTTCGATTTTAAAACCACTCATTTTAGAAAATTCGCTTTGTATCTGATTAAGAAATTCGGGCTTTGTTCCTTTAAATTTATAACCATCTAAATCAAACGAAACACTATCTGCCAGAATTCTTCCCATACCTGCCGTGTCTAAATTTTCAAAGGTTTTGATTAGTGCCATTGCGGTCTGAGCGTTTTTAACATCTGAATTCATTTCCCAACTTTGCATCTTTTTAATTGTGTAAGGATACTTGGTGGTATCGGTATTTACAGAGGCAGTTGATTTCGTTTCTTTAGTTTGGCAAGAGGTAATAAATATTGCCGCAAATAATAAGAAAGATAAATTTTTCATTTTGTTTGTTTTATATGAAAGGTTAATTAAATATACTAAATATCTGAAAATTAAATATTTAAATAAATTAATTAATAATAAAAAAGGGAAATGCTAAGCATTTCCCTTTTTTATTACTTGGAGATAATTATTAGATAAAACGATTCATCATTTTATTTGATTAATAACATCAACCAATGCTTTAACTTTTTCTTCTGAAGTTAATTCATATTGATATTCATCTTCAATACTGCCCATTTTTGTTTCGGCATTGCGATAAGCCATTTTGCTTTGAATAAATATTTTGGCTGATGCATGGAAATTTGTAGCACCTGTTTTAGTTATTAATTCTTGAATGTTGTTTTGATTTATGCCCGCACCAGGCATAATAGAGATTCTTTCGTTTGCTTGTTTTACAAGCTTGGCTAAGTTTTCAGCACCACCAATTGCAGAAGAAGCTCCGCCAGAAGTAAGGATACGAACAACTCCTAAATCAACTAAATCTTCTAAAGCTTCTTCCATATCATTACTCATGTCAAAAGCTCTATGAAATGCAACTTTCATAGGTTTGGCAAGCTCAATTAGTTCGGCAGTTCTTTCTTTATCTATAGAACCATCCGTTTTAAGTATTCCTGTAACTATTCCATCGCAATTTAATGATTTAAAGATTTTTATATCTTCTTTCATTAACTCGAACTCTATATCAGAATACAAAAAATCGCCACCACGTGGGCGAATTATTGGCCAAATTTCTATCGTTAAATTTTTCTTTGCAAATGCGATCTGACCGTAACTTGGTGTCGTTCCACCTTCGGCCAGGTTATCGCAAAATTCAACTCGTTTTGCTCCACCATTTTGTGCAGCTAAAGCCGATTCATAGCCATTTGCACAAACCTCTAAAATTCCGTTCATTATTATTCTTTATCGTTTATTGGCCCTAAAACTTTCCATCCAGTAGCAGATTTAAAAGTGTTAAGCTTTTGAATTGATTTTCCTCCATCTAGAAACCAACAGATTTCGGTAATGATATAATGGTTGTCGTCAATTTTTTCTCTCTCGAAAGCATTCTGCAATTCTTCAAAATTCGGAAAGCCATATTCTTCAATATTTTTAATAAACGAGAGCTCTAAAACTTCAGCCGTGCTTCGTATTGCTTCTTCATCTAATTCGGTGTTGAAGCCGGAAATCATCATTTTCGCTTCTTCATAAAAATCTTTACAAGCAATTGCAGCATCTAAATTCTTTTCATTGTAAGCTTTTTCGAGAGAAAGTATCGCACCTTCTGGTGTATCAAAATTGGTTTTGAAATGGTCAATCCCTTCATCAATAAACAAACCAATACTATTATCGAATGCAGCTTTCTCTTTGTCGTGAACACCATCTCTAATAGCCCTAATCGTATATCCACCGATTAATTTTCCATTTTCAATGGTCATCCAGTCAGAAATTAAATTTCTATCTATGCCAATTTTCTGATTCAGTTTTACGGTATTAACATTTACAGGTTCGTTTCCAACTGTTCCGAAAAGATTTCCTTCATCATCAAAATGAGGCTCGGTTAACCAAATATGCTCGCCATTTTCGCCATCAATTATGTGTACTTTAATTGAGAAATAAACCTGATGAGGTTGAGGACAAATAAGGCTTTCTTCGAAATACCAAAGGGTTAATTTAGCTTTTTCAATTGCCCAGTTCATACGTTCATCTTCATTCGGAATGTAAACCATGTCAGGTTCACCATTGCGCTCTTCGACATTTTCTTTGCCAAAGATTTTAGATAATAATCCCATTTTTTAATTTTTAAGGTTAATAATTTGATTTGGGATGATTTTATAATTTAGTAATAACTTTTTCCTTTGATTAGTAAGTCTTGTTTTTCAGCGTTGCACACTGCATAGCTAAACCCTTGCTGAATGGCATAAGCACCATATTCGCCTTTTTTATTTATGGCTAGAAAACCGACCTGAATATTTTTCGCAGTTTCTGGTTTTTTCTTTATTATGCGCATAACTGCTTCTTTACAAGCCGCTTCTGGCGAATAACCTTGTCGCATAAGTTCTACTACTAAAAACGAACCAACATTACGAACAACCTCTTCGCCAACGCCTGTAGATGTTGCACCACCAATTTCATTATCTATATATAAACCAGCTCCAATAATAGGACTATCGCCAATTCTGCCGTGAAGTTTATAAGCCATTCCGCTTGTGGTACAAGCCCCCGATATATTTCCTTTAACATCAATTGCTAGCATCCCAATAGTATCGTGATTATACTGATTTCCTGGAAGTTTTTGAGGAGCAGCTTTATCGTAAAGTTTATTCTCAATATTCATTACAGGCTCATATTTAGCTGTTTTCAGCCATTCTTTCCAAGCCTTTTCACTTTCAGGGGTAAGTAAATTTTCTTTTTTAAATCCTTGTTCTAAGGCAAATTGTAATGCACCATCTCCAGCTAGCATAACGTGTGGCGTTTTTTCCATTACTTTTCGGGCAACAGATATGGGATGTTTAATGTGTTCTAATGCTAAAACTGCACCACAATCGCCATTTTCATCCATAATGCAAGCATCTAAAGTAACTTTTCCGTCTCGATCTGGTAAACCGCCATAACCAACAGATTGATTTTTTTCATCAGCTTCTGGCACCCAAACACCTTGTTCAACGGCATCTAAAGCTCTTCCACCTTTTGATAACACTTTCCATGCATCAGCATTTGCGGCAATACCAAAATCCCAGGTAGAAATTACGATTGGAAAATTTTTAGCTTTAGTAGGTTTTTCAGGAATTGCATCAGCCATGCTTGTCTTATCTATGGCTAATAAACCCGCAGAAAGGGCAGAGGCTTTTATAAATTTACGGCGGTTAAACATTTTGTAATAAGTAATTATTTGTTTGTGAAGGGTTTTGGAATTAAATTTTGCTTTTAACTAATATTAAAAGTATCGGCATCTTTTAAAAAGGGGAATTGGCGCCTAATTTTAACTAATTCTTCGTAGTTAATGGTAACCGTGTACATATCCTCATCTTCTGGTTTGTAGTAAACTGTGTTACCATAGGGATCGATTACCATAGAATGGCCACCATGATAAACTTGATTTCCATCATGTCCAACACGATTTACGCCAATAACATAACTTTGATTTTCTATTGCTCGGGCAGGAATCAAGGCCTTCCAATGGGCAGAACGTTTATCGGGCCAGCTTGCTACCAAAAGTAAAATATCGTATTCTTCGTTAACATTACGCAACCAAACTGGAAAACGTAAATCATAACAAACCGCCAATCTTATTTTCCAACCTTTAAGTTCAACAATTAGTTTGTCTTTACCTGGGCTGAAGTGTTTATCTTCATCTCCCATACCAAACAAATGACGTTTATCATAGTGCTCATGTTCACCATTCTGATTCATCCAAATTAAACGGTTAAAATAGTGCCCGTTTTCTTTAATAATCAAACTGCCTGTAACTACGCAATTATATTGGTGCGCTATTTTTTGCATCCATTGCATAGTTGGTCCGCCCATTTCCTCGGCGAGCGTTTCAGAGTTCATGCTAAAACCACTATTAAACATTTCTGGTAAAATGATTAAGTCTGTTTTTTCCCTAACACCCATCGATAGGCGCAAGGCTAGGTTTACAAGATTTTTTTCTATGTTTTCCCAAAAAAGATAAGCCTGAAAAATGGTTACTTTCAGGTTTTCTATTTGAGTGTAAACAGGTGCTTCCATATGTTTAGTTTTGCGGGATGATTAAACATTTTTTAATTTTTCTGCAGCCAAAGCCAGGGTTGATTTTTCTTTAGCAAAGCAGAAACGAATAATTTTATGGTCTGTTGCTTTTTGGTAAAATGCCGAAACAGGGATCGTGGCAACTCCAAACTCTTTGATTAGCCTCATGCTAAAATCTGTATCTTTTTCGTCGCTGATATCGCTGTAGCTTGCACATTGAAAGTACGAGCCGTTACAAGGTAGCAGTTTAAATCGGCTCTCAGCTAAAAGTCCCCTAAAGTAATCACGCTTTTCTTGAAAGAAAGTTCCGATTTCTGTATAATTTGCTGGTTCTTTAATGTACTCGGCAATGGCTTGTTGCATTGCACTATTAACGCTAAAAACATTAAATTGGTGTACTTTCCTAAATTCTTTCGTTAACTTCTCGGGTGCAAGGCAATAACCTAATTTCCATCCAGTAGCATGCAAAAGCTTACCAAACGATGCTACAATAAAACTTCTTTCCCTTAATTCTGGGTAAAGCATAACACTTTGATGCTTTTGTTCATCATAAATTAAATGCTCATAAACTTCATCACTCAGAATCAAAATATCGGTTCCATTTATTAATTTAATAAGCGCATTCATATCATTTTCTGATAAAATACTGCCAGTTGGATTTTGCGGAGAGTTTAAAATAATCATTCTGGTATTGGCCGTAAATAGCTTTTTAACCATATCCCAATCAATCGAATAATTCGGCGGTGCAAGTTCGTATGTTTTTACTAAACCACCTAAAAGCCTAATTGTTGGTGCGTAACTATCGTAAGCAGGTTCAAAAATTATAACCTCATCGCCGCTGTTAATAATTGTAGCTAAGGCCGTAAAAATGGCTTGCGTACCACCAGCAGTAACGGTAATTTCTGAACTCGGATTATATTTTACATTGTAAAGTTTTTCTACCTTTTCGGCAATATTTTGCTGTAATAATGGCGAACCTGGCATTGGTGCATATTGGTTAAATCCATCTTTCATGGCTTTATTAACCAACTCTACAAGCTTCGGGTCGCAAGGATAATCAGGGAAACCCTGAGATAAATTAATTGCATTATGTTCTGTAGCAAGCTTAGACATAACCGAGAAAATGGTTGTACTTACGCCAGGAAGTTTCGATTGTATATTTAACATGTTATAAGCGAAAATAGTAAAAAAAGCTTGAAAGATTAGCGCACTAAAAGGTTAAACCTACATTTCTACCTTAATATATTATCGTAATGTTTTTTGAAAAGCAATTACGGTAGCCAATAGGTTCCTGTTGTCCCGCCATACACTTCAATCTTTTTGCTATTGTTAGTTGGGATAATAGAAGATGTGCAACAAAAAGTATTTCCGTTTTTGTCGGGTTTAAAAAACTAAATTTGTAAATCTATCTGTGGTTACAAAAAATAGTTTGCTATAAAAACTTCTACAATCAGCAATTAAACCTTTCAAAAGAATCACAATCCAAAGTTTATAAACCCGATTGTAGTGGAAACCAAAAGCTTTTTCTGCTTTTGTTGAAACAAAAAGCGGGAGTGTAGTTTCCGATTAAATTGAGGCATAAATTTTCAAATCATATTACATGTATTATTTTTAATATAATTTGTTCACTATTCTTAATTAATCCAAATAAAATTTTTTCTTTGCCTTTAAATAAAATATGTTCAAATATGAAATTTAAGCACATTGTAGCCATTTTCTTGCTGGCTATCACATTTTCAGCGTTTGTTAACCCAAAAAAAGCCACTAAAACTTTTGTATCTAATTTTGAAAATGTTTTAGGAACATCTTTAGAATTGAAATTTAAAGCTGCAAACCAAACAGATGCAGATGTTGCAGAAAACATTGCTTTGAATGAAATTGATAGATTGGATAATATTTTAAGCGCATACAAAAAGACTAGTGAATTTAGCAAATGGATGCAGAGCGGTAAACAAACCACAAAAATTTCGAACGATTTATTTGAAGTTTTGCAACAGTTTGAAAACTACAAAGGCATTACAAATGGCGCTGTAGATGCTTCAGCAGAAGTAATTTCGAAAGTTTGGAAAAAAGCGGCAATAGAAAACATTTTGCCATCTGTTACTGAATTACAGCATGCGGTGGCTACTGTAAAGCAAAAACATTATACTTTAAACTTTGAAAATAAAACAGTAACCCGATTGGATGATGCACCATTAGCTTTAAATTCTTTTGCTAAAAGCTACATTATTAATAAAGCAGCAGAAAAAGCATTTACTTCTGCAGGTATTGAAAATGTAGTGGTAAATATTGGTGGCGATATGGTTGTAAAAGGTAGTAATACTGAACGAATTCAAATTGCAAATCCGAAAGCCGATGCTGAAAATGACGCCGCTTTAACGACCATAAAAGTATCGAACATGGCTGTAGCCACCAGTGGAAACTACCGTAGAGGTTACAATGTAAATGGCAAATGGTATTCGCACATTGTAGATCCACGAACAGGAAACCCTGTTTCTGAAATAATTAGCGCTACTGTAATTGCCGCAAATGCAAGCGAAGCAGGTGCTTTGGCTACTTCTTTTAACGTTTTATCGGTTGATGAAATTGAAAAATTGGTAGCTGCCAGAAATGATGTTGCGTATTTACTGGTTACCAAAAATGGTGAAGAGATTAGAAGTAAAGACTGGACCAAATACGAGGTTAAAACAGAAAAACCTAAAGTTGCTTTAACTAGCAGCAAAGCGGATAAACTTTGGAACACCAAGTTCGAATTGCTTGTTAATTTAGAATTGGCAAATATAGAATCGGCGGATGGTCGCCGTACACGCCGCCCTTTTGTGGCTGTATGGGTAGAAGATGCGGCTAAAAAGCCAGTTCGTAATTTGGCTATTTGGTATAATAAACCACGTTGGTTACCCGATTTAAAATCTTGGAATCGTACAAATGGTGAAGAATTTAAAAAAGAAAATAGTGTATTAAGTTCTACAAGTTCTACAAGTTCTGCAACGCGTGGGCCAGGTAAATACAGCTTATCTTGGGATGGTAAAGATGACGCTGGAAATTTAGTAAAGGCTGGTAGTTATACGGTTTATATCGAAGTTGCCCGCGAACATGGAACTTATCAAATAATTTCTAAGCAAATGAAATTTACTGGTACCGCTCAAAAATTCGAATTAACCCCAAATACAGAACTTACATCAGCATCTCTTGACTACAGAAAAAAATAATATCGTTTCTGCACCAGCAGGTTTAGGTAAAAAACCAGTTAAAAAACCAGCTGGAAACGGTAAGGGTAAAAAGCGTTTTGCAGGCTTATCCCGCTGGTTACATATCTATTTATCGATGGTAAGTTTTACCATACTTTTATTCTTTGCCGTTTCTGGACTAACGTTAAATCACGCCGATTGGTTTACTTCAGGTAAAGAAGTAGTGACTAAAGATTCTGGAAATGTAAACATCAAATGGGTTAACCAACTTGATACAAACAAAATTAATAAATTGCAAATTGTTGAGTTTTTAAGAAGTAAACATGAAGTTAAAGGTGCTTTAAGCGATTTTAGAATAGATGATAGCGAACTAAGCTTAACCTTTAATGGTCCAGGTTATTTGGCCGATTCTTTTATTGATCGGGAAACTGGCAAATATGAATTAACAGTAACGCGTTTTGGTGCAGTTGCAGTAATTAACGATTTACATAAGGGCCGCGATTCTGGTAAAGCCTGGTCGTGGATTATTGATATTTCAGCCGTGCTGATGACCTTGGTTTCAATATCAGGCATAATCTTAATCTGTTTTATAAAAAAGAAAAGATTAAGTGGCTTTATTATCGCTGCTGTTGGAACTTTAGCTTGCTATTTAATCTGGAAGTTGTTTGTTCCTTAAATTTCTGTTTGATTTAAAGACTTTTCAGAATAGAACCTGTTTCCGTAACTTCTAAAATATGATTTACACCACATTTTAAAGCGAAATTATTGCGTTGATGGCCAACAGGGAAATCGAAAGTTACTGGGTATTTGTATTCCTTTATCTTCTCCAAAACAATATCATAAATTGTTTTGCCAAATTCTTCTCCAACATCATCTGGCTTAACTTTAAAGCCACCAATTATTAAACCTTTTAAGTTTTTTAATTTACCACTACGCTTTAAATTCCACATCATTCTATCAATACTATACAAGTATTCGCCAGTATCTTCAATAAATAAAATTTTTCCCCGTGTGTCTAAATCAGAATCACTTCCAGCCAAGGTTTCGATAATACTTAAATTGCCACCAACTAAAATCCCATCGGCTTTTCCTAAACGATTGCTGGTGTTAAAAGAAGCTGTGTAATTCATCTGCTCGCCAATTAAAGCATTTTTTATAGATAGAATGGTGTCAATTTGAATAGGTTCTGCTTTGGACCAATCATCAGGAAAGCTGTTACACATTTTCGAGTGAATAGATGATACACCATAATTTTTAGCCAAATGGCAATGTAGAACCGTAATATCACTAAAACCGATTATCCATTTTGGACTACGTTTAAAGGCGGTAAAATCTAGCTTATCAATTATCCTAACAAACCCATAACCACCTCGGGCACACATAATAGCTTTAATGTTTGGGTCATCAAGCATTTGTTGGAAATCAGCTAAACGTTCTTCATCGGTGCCTCCATAGGTGTAATCACGTTTTCCAATAGTGGCACCAATCTTTATATTAAATCCCCAATTTTGCATTTGTAAAACCGATGGCTGAACTTGCTCTAAAGTAATATAGCCCGCAGGACTAGTTATACCAATTGTATCGCCTTGTTTTAAATAGGGCGGGATTTTGAATGATGGATTTTCATTTTCGACGGCATAAGCTAAACTTTTAAATGCAGGTAAAACAGTTGTAGCTGCAATAAATGAGGAAAGGAAATATTTTCTATTCATTAAAACTTGAAAATGTTAGGTTTTAGAAGCGAATATATGATTTAAAAATTTCGCAAAAAAGAAAAGGGATTTATATCCATAAATCCCCTTTTTAAACCAAACAAATTAATCTGTAAAAGATTAGTATAATGTGAATTATATAGATAACCATGAAAGGATTAAAAAGTTTTTAGAATTTTAATTTTTTTTATTTTATTTCGTTTGATGTGTATTATAACTGGGAAATCTTAGATGTTAAAATATGGATTACTAGCATTTCTACATTTCGGAGAGCATTATGATTTTCAGAAAAAGTTAAGGCTATCCATCGCGGATAGCCTTTGCTAACAACAAAACAAATATAAGATAACCAAATCTTACCTGATTGAGCAGAATCAGGATAAGTGTATATGAGAAACACTTAGCGGCCTAGTGATGGATTCGAACCAACATTTAAAAGTTTATGAAACTTCAACCTTCCAATCGGTCAACTGGCCATTTATGCTAAACTGGTTTTAACGCTAAGAAATCCTTTAATTCCTCTAACTGAAGTAAATTAATGCTACCTTCATTATCTTTATTGTTTACTTCAATTTTCTCTATTTTTAGCGGATTAGCTAAATCTGGATATTCATTTATGGTTGGATATTGAAAATAGATTGACATGATTTTAACGTTTAATTGTTTAACATACTTATTTAGTTATTGATTAATGTTGAGCAAATATATTAATTTGTATATAAAATCTATAGATTTAGTAGTTATTATTTTGATTTTCTATTTAATTTACTGTAATTCAGTTTATTAATTTTTTAATATTTTCATTTTTGGATTAAAAGTAGCGGTTTAAGTTAGCTAAACTTGATAGAAATGATTCCGATTTTTCATCGGAAATAATGGATAGCAGGACTGAAGTATCAAAGAATTAGCGACGTTCATTTCCAAACCTTTAAATTCAATTTCTTAAAAGCTAATTATTTTGAGGATATTTGCATTTTCAAACATTAAAATTTAAGCAGTGTCTTTAGATAAATTAAAACTAAGCAAACCACTTATTGCAGCCATGACTGATGCAGGATTTTTAACTCCAAAGGAAATCCAAGCTAAAACTATGTCGCGTATTTTAGGTGGCCAGGATGTTATAGCGGTGGGACCAGAGGGTTCTGGAAAAACAACAACTTATGTTTTAGCTACTTTAATGAAGTTGAAATATGCATTTGAGGAAGCACCAAGAGCAATAATTTTAGTGCCAGATGCTGAACATGTAGATCATGTTTTGGAGCAATTTAAGCTTTTAAATCGCAACAATACCTTCCGAATTTTAGGGATTGACAGTCGTGGTGCAGTAGATACTCAAATGAACGAGATTACCGATGGTTGCGATATTATTGTTGCAGTGCCAGACCGAGCTCGTGCTTTATATTTAAAATTAGCCCTTAACACTAATAAAATTCAATTATTTATTGTTGATAATGCTGAACTTATTATAAAAAAAGGTCTTCAATTACCAGTTGTAGAATTGGCAAAGAGTGCATATAAATCACAACACATTGTGTTTACTGAGGTTTTGCACGAAAAGCTTAATCACATGATTTCTCCATTTATGAAGGATTCTACAGCTACTATCGAAGTTGATGAAATTGGCGAAAAACAAGCTGAGGTTTATCAGCAAATGTTATATCAGGTGCCGAATTTTAGAACAAAACTAAACCTGTTAACCTTATTACTTAGCGATGTAGAGTTTTTTGACAAAGTTGTAGTTTTCGTAAATACGCGTTTAACAGCTCAAACTGTTTATAAAAATTTTAACCATACTAACGAGGAAGAGTACAGCATTTATCGTTCATTGTTTTTTGATGATAAGGGTTACGATGACATCGAAGATTTTAAGGCAAACCCAGAAGCCAGAGTTTTAATTGTTGCCAATGAAAACTTAACCGATTTAGATATTCAAGGTATTCCTTTTATTATTCATTTAGAATTACCAGAACAAAAGGAAACTTTAATTCAACGTATTGTTAAGCATAACGATGAAGAAGTGGTTGCAATAACTTTTTCTACTGATATTGAGCTTATTGAGGTTAAAAAAATTGAACAGGCAATTGGGCAACGAATGGATTTAATGGAACTGCCTGAGGATTTAAAGATTGTAGATGCTGCATCTAAACCTAAGAAAAAGAAAGGTGCTGAAGAAGAAGATACTTCTGAACGTGGTGCTGCATTTCATGAAAAGAAAGCAAGTAATTTGAAAAACTATAATTATAGTGCTGGTACAAAAGCCAAAATGACTTATAAAAATAAAAAAGGCTTGTCTTAAACAAGCATTCAAATAAAAATCCGATTAGCGATAATCGGATTTTTTTGTTTTTAATTTTTCCACTTAATTTAGCCGAATATTTAAATTAACCATGATAACTGTTTATATCCTAGTAATTTTCGTCCTGTTTTTTTTTATTATTACCAACTTACCTGTTTTTGGAAGGCTTCCTAAAGGTGCAAGGTTAAATTCAATTCGGAGCTTAGCCAATTACCGCGATCGAGCATTACAGAACTTATCCATTACACCAATGCAGCCCGAAGGGGTGAGTTTTTTTAAGGTTCTTTCCGTTTTTTTATTTCATAAAGAACCCAATAAAGTTCCATTAAAACCTTTACCTTTTGTTAAACCTGATTTAAATACGGATACAAAAAGCAATGCACCCGAAATTATTTGGTTTGGACACTCTTCTTACCTTATTAAAATTGACGGAAAACGAATTCTGGTAGACCCTGTTTTCAGTAAAACGCCTTCGCCTTTTTCGTTTATCGGTAGCAAAAACTTTAAAGGAACTGACTTTGTTAAGGCAGATGATTTTTTGAATATCGATGTGTTATTAATTACTCACGATCATTACGATCACCTCGATTATCAAAGTATTATAAAAATTGCACCACAAGCCAAAACAATCGTTGCCTCGATAGGAGTAGGCTCGCATTTAGAAAAATGGGGTATAAGCTCTAATAAAATAAATGAACTTTGCTGGAATCAAAGCTTAAATGTTTTCGATAAACTTAATTTTACGGCTGTTCCAGCCCGTCATTTTACTGGAAGAAAATTTAAGCGCAATCAAACTCTTTGGTCCGCATTTGTTTTAAAAACCGAAAACCATAAGCTATTTTTAGGTGGAGACTCTGGCTACGATACACATTTTTCGGAAATAGGTAAGGAATATGGTCCGTTTGATATTGCGCTGCTAGAATGTGGCCAATACAATGAGCTTTGGCCTTATATTCATATGTTTCCAGAAGAAACAGTTCAAGCTGCTATTGATTTAAATGCCAAAATTTTAATGCCAGTACACTGGGGCAAGTTTAGCTTGGCGCTTCATCCGTGGGATGAGCCAATTAAAAGGATTACTCTTTCCGCAGAAAAAAAAGACGTTAAAATTATAACACCTAAATTGGGTGAAACAGTTATTTTGAATCAAGATTTTCCTACTTATAAGTGGTGGTTAGATTAAATAATAAACAATATCTTATTGATTGTGTTTATTATTTTAAACTGTAAATTATGAAAACCAACCTTGTAGAAATTTTTCAGACCATTAGAGCCGATTTACAACCTTATGCTTCTAGAGGATACACCGTTCACGAAAATTCAGAAATTGGTTACGATTTATATAGTGAGAAAAATATTGAAACCACAGAAGAAAAAGTTACTGAACGATTTTTTGTTGGCATTTACATTAACGACGAAAATGTTGAATTGAAGCTGAATACAACCAACTTAAATAACTCTGACTTAAATTTGAGCGATTTTGGTGATAATAAGGCGGGAATAAAAATATCAGAATTAACAAATGAGCAGCATAAAGACGTTAATACCTTGGTTGAGATTGCTCATGTTAATTTCAAAGAAAACGAGTGGATTTAGTCGATTATAAATATGAACAGTTAAATTTGCGGATGAGTAATAAACTTGCCTAACAAAAATTTAATTGGATAATATTATATTACATTCAAAGCTATCGATAACTAAATGGCATAGCAATTTTTTAGCTGTACTAACAGAAAATAATATCGCTTTTGACTTGAAATATGATAAAGATTTCACATTCGTTTTACTTACAGAACATCAAGTTATTATCAACCTGATCGATATTGATAATAATTTTACACCGCAGGAATTTATTTTGTTGCAAAACCTTAATAAAGATAAGGGTTTAAAATTTATCAATATTTGGGAAGATGTGTGGAGTAAAAAACCTCGACAAGTTTTAAATCGAATTCTTTCGCTTTCGGGTAAAAATAAGCGAATTCATGGTAGGAAAACCAAAGTTTTAAAACTCGATAAACCTACTGCCGATTTGTTTTTAAATGAAAACCATTTGCAAGGCGCTGTAAGTAGCAGGTATAAATTTGGTCTTTTTGTAAATGATGAACTTTTAGCTGTCGCAACATTTTCAGCACTTCGGAAAATGAATCATACAGAAAATTATAAATCGATTGAGTTGATCAGGTTTGCTGTAAAAGGCGGTTTTTCGATTACTGGTGGTTTAAGTAAATTAATTAAGCATTTATCATTATTATTAAAACCTAATGATTTAATGACATACGCTGATAAAGACTGGTCTACTGGAGCAGCTTATTATAAACTAAATTTTGACCAGGTTGATGTGATCGAACCTCAATATTTTAATTTGGATGAAGATTTAAATCGTAGCTTAAATAAAGGTTCTCAGGAAACAAAAAATCGCCAAGTCTTTAATACAGGGAGCATAAAATTCATCTTAAAATTCTGATATGCCCGATAATTCGTTACTTATTATTTTAGGGGCCACTGCATCTGGTAAAACAAAATTAGCGGTTGAAATCGCTTCTGAACTCGATGGAGAAATTATTAGCGCCGATAGCCGTCAGATTTTTAAACAAATGGATATTGGTACTGGTAAAGATTTGAATGAATATTTAATTGGCAATGAAATTATGCCACATCATTTAATTGATATTCTTGAACCAGGTGAAAGATACCATGTTGATGCATTTAAAAACGATTTCTACAAAGCTTTTCAATCCATTATAGAAAAGGGGAAAAAACCTATTCTTTGCGGCGGAACTGGAATGTATATCCACAGCCTCTTACAAAATCAAAACTATACCGCTGTTCCTGTAAATATTAATTTCCGAAACGAGTTAGAGTTTTCATCTAAAGATGAATTAGTTAATGTGTTGAGTAAATATCAATCTGATTCTGCTTCAAGTGTAGATTTATCATCAAAGAAAAGACTTATCAGGGCGATTGAAATAGCAGAATACTTAAAATACAATAAGCTGGAAATTGTTGAAAGACCTGAAATTAAGCCGATAATTTTTGGACTTAAAAACAAAGTTGAAATAACGAGATCTAATATTTTGAAACGGTTAGATACCAGATTACAAAATGGTATGATTGAGGAGGTTCAAAATTTATTAGTGCAGGGGATAAGTAAAGAAATATTAATTTTTTATGGCTTGGAATACAAATTTATTGTAAGCTATTTATCTGGTGAGTTAAGTTTTGATGAATTGAAAATGAAATTAGGGATTGCAATTTGCCAGTTTGCAAAAAGACAAAATACTTTTTTTAGAAAGATGGAAAAAGATGGCGTATTAATAAATTGGCTCGATGCATCAGCACCACTCAACCTGCTAAAACAACAAATTCTCGAAAAGGTTTCAAAGTAATTAAATAATATTTTTGTGAGTTAAATATGACGTTTTTGTCTAATAAAATAAGGTAAAAAGACTTATTTGGCATAGGTTTTGTATTTGTTGAGACATATTGATTAACTCAAAAATATACTTTATAATGAAAACAATTACTAAAATCATTGCTACTTCAGCAGCTGCAGTAGCATTATTCTTTACAACCAGTGTAAATGCTCAATCTCAAAAATTAGGAATAGGAATAACAGCTGGTATTCCAACAAGCGATGCTTACAGCGTTGCATTAGGTGCAGATTTAAGATATCAATTTGATGTGGATAAACAATTATCAATTCCTGTAACTGCTGGTTATACTCATTTAAGTGGTAAAGAAATTGGCAATACTGGTGTTGATTTCCCTAGTTATGGATACATCCCAGTAAAAGTAGGTGCTAAATACTTTTTCGATCCATCAGGTTCAGGTATTTATGGTTTAGCAGAACTAGGTGCTGGTTTCGGAACAAAATCGGGTAGCGGAACTTCTTTCGTTTATTCTCCAGCAGTTGGTTACGCTTGGAGCAATGGTTTAGATTTAGGAGTTAAATACGAAGGTCTTGCTCAAAATAGCACTAGTACAGGCTTCTTCGGCTTGCGTTTAGCTTATGGATTTGGTTTATAGAAAAACTTCAAACCAATAATAGAAAGCCTCCGAAATTCGGGGGCTTTTTTATTTTTCAGAAATTTCAAAAAAAATAATTTTATAAAATCTGTTTATTGCTGGATGTCGTATATATACCAAAACCTTAATAAATAACTTAAATACATTCAGTATGAAAACAATTACTAAAATTTTTGCAGTCGCTTCGGCATTAGCAATATTAACGACAACAAATTTAAAGGCTCAAACTTCTACAACTACCATGACAACGGATAATGGAATGGCGTTTAAGGTTGGAGTAGGTGCACAGGCAGGCTTTTTTTCAGATAAATCTGAAATGGATTATGGTTACGGTGCAGATTTGAGACTTCAATACGATTTAACCAAAAATGTTGCTATTACAGCATCTGGTGGTTACACAAAACTTAAATGGAAAGGCAGTCCTTTAAATTTCGAATTTATCCCTTTAATGGGTGGTGTTAAAGCTTTTGTGGTAGATAGAATGTTTTTAACTGGTGGCCTTGGAACAGGATTAGCTTTGAAAGATGGTGCAACTATGAATTTTATTTACACAGGTGGCCTTGGTTACGAATGGAATAATGGTTTAGAAGTTGGTGCTAAATACGAAGGCTATGTAAACAATAGTTCCTCTGATTTATATTTTATGAGGACTGGCCAGTTCGCTTTACGTTTAGGATATAATTTTAAATTATAATTAAAACATCATATAATGAAAGCCTCCGAAATTTTCGGGGGCTTTTTTTATTTATTTAATATTTTAATTGCTAATTTGAGCCCAAAACCAAATACAATGAAAAGGATACTCGGAATCGCAATATTATCAGTTTTAATGGCCTGCAATCAATCAGAGAAAAAAACTGCTGAAACAAAAGATTCGATTCAAGCAGATACCTTGTCTAAATCACAAGTTATTATAAAGGATGCCAAGAAGTTGGATATTTTTAATCGATACGAGGATTTAAAAAATGCTTTGGTTAAATCAGACTCATCAGAAGCTCAAAAAGCAGCTGAGAAACTAGAAAAAAGCTTAGCGCTTTATGAAGGTTGTGAAAGCACTGCTAGTATCGCAAAAAAAATATCAGAAACCAATAACATTGTTTTTCAACGAAAAAATTTCACTACTTTAAGTATGGATTTAATCGCTTTTATCAAATCGGGAGAAGTTGAAAAAGGAATTATATATGTGCAGCACTGCCCAATGGCAAATAAAGGCGATGGAGGAGATTGGTTATCAACAGAAAAAGAAATTAAAAACCCTTATTATGGCGACGAAATGTTAGAATGCGGTCGGGTAGTAGAGGAAATTAAAGGAAAATAAATAAATAAATCTGACTTTTTTAATCATGATTGTTACGTCATACTGACTAATATTTCATATTAATTTAACAGATTTGCTATGCATGTATATTAATTTTATATAAATTAGAAAGCTATAAACACAATACAATAATATGTCAGATATTGCAGAGATTAAAGTTGATGGTAAGACAATAGAATTACCCGTAATTACAGGAACTGAAGACGAAAAGGCGATTGATATTTCTAAATTAAGAGATTTAAGCGGTTTTATAACATTGGATACTGGTTTTAAAAATACAGGATCAACTAAAAGTAAAATCACTTTTTTAGATGGTGAGAAAGGTATTTTAAAATACAGAGGTTATTCTATTGAAGAGCTTGCCGAGAAATCGAGCTTTTTAGAGGTTTCATATCTTATTGTTTATGGAGAACTTCCAACACAAGAACAGTTAGATGGCTTTCAGTCTGAAATTAGCAAGCATACGCTGATTCATGAAGACATGAAAAAATTCTTTGATGGATATCCTTCAAAATCTCATCCGATGGGTCAGTTAGGTTCGTTGATCTTCTCTCTTTCTACATTTTACCCTGAGTGTTTAAAGCCAAACCAAACTGCTGAAGAACAAGATTTAACTATTATAAAGCTTTTAGCTAAGTTGCCTACAATAGTTTCATTTATTTATAAAAAATCTTTAGGGCATCCACTTATTTATCCAAAAAATAAATACGATTATGTTACTAATTTCCTTTGGATGACTTTTGGTCAACGTACTGAAGATTATGATGTGAACCCAATTGTGGTAAATGCAATGAATAAATTACTTATTCTGCATGCAGACCACGAGCAAAATTGTTCAGCTTCAACAGTTCGTATTGTTGGTTCTTCTGATTGTAATTTATATGCTTCTATTGCAGCTGGAATCGCTGCACTTTGGGGTCCGTTACACGGTGGTGCAAACCAAGCCGTAATTGATATGCTTGAACTTATTAAAGCAGACGGTGGTGATACTGAAAAATGGATCGCTAAAGCAAAAGATAAAAATGATTCTTTCCGTATGATGGGATTCGGACACAGAGTTTACAAAAACTTCGATCCTCGTGCTAAAATCATTAAAAAGGCATGCGATGATATTTTAGAGAATTTAGGTATTGATGATCCCATTTTAGAAATTGCTAAGAAATTAGAAGAAGCTGCTTTAACTGATCAATATTTTATCGATAGAAAATTATATCCAAACGTAGATTTTTATTCAGGTATAATTTATCGTGCTTTAGGTTTCCCATCAGAAATGTTTACGGTATTATTTGCCTTAGGCCGCTTACCAGGATGGATTGCTCAATGGAAAGAAATGCACGAAAATAAGGAACCAATTGGTCGTCCACGTCAGGTTTATGTTGGCGAAACTGATAGAGCTTTCGTTGCATTAAAAGACAGAAAATAATTTAATTTACTATTCCATAAAAAAAGCTTCAGAGATTTCTGAAGCTTTTTTTTATGGAATAACCTTTGCGTTTTTATGTTGCTACATAATAGATGAGGTTCAACATTACCATCTCGGTTAATGCAACTGAGATCGCGTAAAGAATAAAAATCATTATCATTTTACCAATTACTTTTTTGCGCTGATAGAATACTTTCAAGGCGTTAAACATGTACCAGCAGATCCAAATATACAAACCAACTTTAATAATGGTTGAAAATGTTGAATCTTCCCCGAATACATATTTACTTAGCGGATTTGTAATTATAGATACGACGAAATAAGCAGTCATTCCATGTATTGTAAATATCAGGTGGTCAAGATAATATATGTGGTTTTTTCTGAAATTCCACATGATGAATAATGCCAGCAGTGGCATTAATAAAAAGTATTGCTTTGGGCGGTTATGTTCTAAAGTTTCCTGAATTACTTCAGATTTCTCGCCAATGGTAATGGCCCGTTTTTTTACTAAACGGTCAAACCAATTGTCTTGATTCTGGGGTTGAAGTGTTTTTTGTCTTGCCAAATAAGCCGCATAAGTACTATCATTACGATCATCGTGAATCTCACTGAATTTTTCAATTACTTTAGTGAGTGAATCTGACTGATTTGCTTTATTATGTTTTTTAAGGTCTTCTAAGGTAATTTTCTGTTCTTTAAAACTTAAACTTTTGAAATCTTCACGATCCATATTTTCAGTAATCCGAGAGGTGGTTTCGTTCACTATGCCTGGTACAGCATTAGTTAATCCAGCTTCCTTAAGTTTTTTTTGCACACTATCAAGAGTTGCCTTTCTTTTTTGAGCTTGGGCCGCAGTTACAGGTTTGTGTTTATTTTCTGTTTCAACGTGTTTCGGAGAATAGGCAACTAAGAAGTAAACAATTGATACGAAAATGTACATGCTCACCGGATTGATATATCGGGCACGTTTTCCTGCCAAATAATCAAGTGTAACTTGCCCAGGCTTAGTTAAAAGAGGGACAAGTGTTTGAAAAAACTTGTTATCGAAGTGGAAATAATGCGCTATACTATGGCTTATAAAGCCCCAAAAACTTTCTTTTAATTCTAAATTAGGTTGACCACAACTACTGCAATAATGCGATTCTACGTGAGAACCACAATTTAAACAATTATGCTCTTTCCTGTACTTACCAGCTGACATAGGGGATTTTGAAAATTATATTAGTGACTGATTGCTTCTATAGCTTTTTCTTCGGCTTTTGTATGTTTGTGTTTAAAAACTATAACAAAAACAACAGCTATTACTAAAACATAAATGGTAAAAGTCAGCCATATGTTGTGCCAATCCTTTACATCTAAAGGTCTGCTCAAATTTCCATTTTCTAATACGCTGATTCCTTTATTTTGTAAGAATTTTAGCAAATGTGTGTTATCAGCTTCACTTTTCACATATTTAGACAAAGAATCAATTGTAGTATAATAGGTTGTGAAATATTTATTTATCATCAAACCAGATACTAAACTACCAAATACAGCTCCGAATCCATTTGTCATCATCATAAATAAGCCTTGAGCAGAAGAACGGGTTTTGGGTGTTGTAGAGGTTTCTACAAATAATGAGCCTGAGATATTAAAGAAATCGAAAGCCATACCATAAACGATACACGATACAATAATCATCCATAAATTTGATGAAGGATCGCCATAAGCAAATAGTCCAAATCTTAATACCCACGCAAACATTGCTATTACGATAACCCATTTTATTCCAAATTTTTTCAAAAAGAAAGGAATAGCTAGAATAAATAAGGTTTCAGAAATTTGTGATATGGATAAAATGATTGTCGAATACTTAATTACAAATGAATCGGCAAAAACTGGAAATAACTTAAATTCATCCAGGAAAACATCGCCATATGCATTGGTTAATTGCAAAGCTGCTCCCAAAAACATAGAGAAAACGAAAAACAAAGCCATTTTGTAATCGGCAAAAAGTTTAAAAGATTCTAAACCAAGCTTTTGTATAAATGAAGTTTTCTCACTAATTAAATTTGAGGGCTTACATGCTGGTAAAGTAAAAGAATAAAATCCTAAGGCTAAGGCACTAATACCAGCGATATAGAATTGGTTTGCACTTGCTTTATTGCCTGTTAAATTGGTAATCCACATGGCAACAATAAAACCAACAGTTCCCCATACTCGAATTGGAGGAAAGCTTTTTACTACATCGTAATTTCCATTTTTAAGTGTAGTGTAACTGATCGAATTACTAAGTGCTATTGTTGGCATATAAAAACACATTGCCACAAGCATTACCCAAAAGAAACTATGTGGATTTTCTACCTGCGGCAAATAAAACATAGTTGCGGCATATAATATGTGTAAAATTGCATAAAGCCTTTCTGCGTTAATCCACTTATCGGCAAGAATACCAGTAAGAGTTGGCATAAATAAAGATGCAATTCCCATTGTAGAAAAAATGATTCCAAAATCGGCGCCATCCCATTGCTTGGTTCCAAACCAATAATTTGCTATGGTAATTAACCAAGCAGCCCACACAAAGAATTGCATGAAACTCATTATAGTTAAGCGAAACTTAACATTCATCATAATTGTTTTGTTTGATTTTTGAAAGTAAAAGCTGAATATAGAACTATTTTAAAACATAATTCAAAAATGAACCCAAATTATTTTAAACAATTTGGGTTCTATTAATTTTTCACTTTTTCTTAAGAATATTTTGTGTTAAAAACACAATGATTTGGTGATTTTAAAAGATTTTTACTCTAAGTTTTTAAGATGTTCCTCTTTTATTAAGCTCATCTCTTAATCTTGCGGCCTTTTCATACGCTTCTTCGGCAATTGCTTCCTGAAGTTTTTGCTGTAATTCTTCTAAGGTTAAATCTCCAAATCCTTCCTGCTTTGTAGAAATAGGGATGGTGTCGGCATCAGGTTCTTTCGCAATACTGTCCATGTTTTCAAGAAACAAGAAATCATTTCCTTCAATTACAATTCCAGCCGAAGCTAAAATAAACTCGTAAGTATAGATCATCGCATTAAATCTAACAGCTAATGCTATAGCATCAGAGGTTCTTGCATCAATTTCATGAGTATTTTTTCCATCGTTGCAAATCAATTTTGCATAAAAAACACCATCTACTAAATTGTAAATAACAATTTCCTGAACATTAATATGAAAAGTTTCGGCCATTGATTTAAATAAATCATGTGTTAGTGGCCTGCTCGGCGTCATTTTCTCAATCTCAATGGCAATTGCCTGAGCTTCGAAAGCGCCAATAATAATTGGCAAACGCCTACGTCCGTTTACTTCACCTAAAACCAAAGCATAAGCTCCAGATTGAGTTTGGCTATAGGATAAGCCTACGATATCTAATTTAACTTTTTTCATATTCTATTATGTCATGTTGAGCTTTTCGAAATATTTTCAAATGTTCGACAATCCCATGCTGACAAAAACTATCCTTTATGTGCTTTTAAGGCTTCTATTAATTTTGGAACAACTTCAAATGCATCACCAACAATTCCATAATCAGCTACTTTAAAGAAAGGTGCTTCTGGATCTTTATTAATTACTACGATTACTTTTGAAGAACTAACACCAGCTAAATGCTGAATTGCGCCAGAAATACCAATAGCAATATATAAGTTCGGGCTAATAGCAATACCAGTTTGGCCAACGTGCTCAGAATGTGGTCTCCAATCTGCATCACTTACAGGTTTTGAGCAAGCGGTAGCCGCTCCAAGCAAACCTGCTAATTCTTCAATCATTCCCCAGTTTTCAGGGCCTTTTAAACCTCTACCAGCCGAAACAACCAATTCTGCATCAGGTAAAGAAACTTTATCCGTTGCACGAACGATATCTTTTATAACGGTTCCAAGATCTGATTGTTTAATATCAGCTGCAAAATTTTCGATAACAGCGTCGCTTGGATTTTCTTTAACACCAAAAGCATTTGGATTTAAAGCAATAATTTTATTAGCTGATGTTAACTCTGTAATTGCAAATGCTTTACCAGAAAATGCAGTTTTCTTAATTTCAAATTTACCACCATCAATTTTTGGTAATTCTACAGCACCATCTGCTAAACCTGCTTTAAGTTTAACAGCAACACGTGGTGCCAAACCTTTACCAGAAAAAGAGTTTGAAAGTACTACTATATTAGCCGATTCTTTTTCAGCAGCAGCAGCAATAACACTAGCGTAAGCTTGATTAACAAAGGTTTTTAATTGATCGGCACTTACATTTAAAATTTTTGATGCGCCGTATTTACCTAATTCTTTTAGTTCGCTTTCGGCAACATTGCCAATAGAAATAGCGGTTAAATTGGTTGATTGTTGATCGGCAATTGCTTTGGCATAAGAAACGGCTTCGAAAACCGATTTTTTAAATTTGCCTTCAGCTTGTTCTACATATACTAATACTGACATATATTTATTTCTGTATCCTTAAATGGATTTGTGTAAAATTTAGTTATTTGTGTTTATGAAACAAATAGTTAGATAACTTTAGCTTCACTATGTAATAAACCAATTAATTGCTCTGCTCCATCGGCAGGAATTAATTTAACAGCGCCGCGGGGAGCAGGTGTTTCATACTTAGCAACTTTAGTAACTTCTTCTATAGAAACAGCTTCAACAACGTTTAAAGGTTTTGTCCTTGCCGACATAATGCCACGCATATTAGGTATTTTTGGTTCAGCAACACCTTCAGCACAGCTTGCTACAAACTTACCTGAAACCGTTACCACTTCTTTACCGCCTTCTATTTCTCTTTCTACCGTTGCAGAACTTCCATCAGTATCTAGTTTTTTAATAATTGAAATGGATGGAATATCTAAAAATTCGCCAATCATAGCTGCAACCTGGTTACCATTATAATCAATTGATTCGCGACCAGTTAAAATAATATCAAAATCTTTATCTTTTGCATATTCTGCAATTTGTTTTGATACAAAATAAGCATCACGAGGAGCCGCATTTACTCTTACAGCATCATCGGCACCAATTGCAAGAGCTTTTCTTATTGTTGGGTCGTTAGCTGCTTCGCCAACATTAATTACAGTTACTGTACCTTTTCCACCTTCAGTTAACTCAATAGCACGAGATAAAGCAATTTCATCATAAGGGTTTACGATATATTGTACACCAGCAGTATTGAATTCGGTATTATCGTTGGTAAAAGTTATTTTTGTCGTCGTGTCGGGCACGTTACTGATACAAACTAATATTTTCATATAATTACGTTTTATATATAAGGTCTTTCTGCAAATTTAATTAAAAAAGCAAGGAATTAAAATGTCAACTACCCGTTTAAGTAAGTTATTAGAGTTTTTAGAAAGTGATCCTAACGATCCATTTATACTATATGCCTTAGCCACAGAGTATAACACTCAAAATGATAAAGAAAAAGCCTATTCTTTTTACCTTCAGTTAACTGATAAACACCCTGATTATGTTGGTACTTATTATCATTTAGGGAAATTATTAGAAAAGGACGATCAGAAAGAGAAAGCAATCGAAATCTATCAAAAGGGGATGGCTGTTGCCCGAAATAAAAGAGATATGCATGCTTTCTCTGAATTACAAGGCGCCTACAACACGGCCGCGGGATTAGATTATGAAGACGACTAAACCTTATTATTAAAAGACTTTTAGTTTGAATTATAAATGCAGGTAAAACCTATCTCAGCTAAAAAGCAATGGCTGTTTTTAAGAAATGTAGTTTTTTTTACGTTCACTTCTTTTGGAGGGGCACAAGCGCATTTGGCGTTGCTTTTGAAATATTTTGTTCACAACACTAAATTTATTTCTGAAGAAGAATTATTAGAATTAAATGCCTTAGCCCAAGTTTTACCTGGACCAGCATCAACACAAACTTTGGTTGGAATTGCCTGGAAGGTTGGTAAGTTACGATTGGCAATTATTACATTTTTAATCTGGATTTTACCAACAGCGGCAATAATGACTTTCGCGGCGATAAGTTATGCAATGTTGGATCAGAAGCAAAAATTTGTAGATATTCTGGAATATATTCAGCCTATTGCATTAGGTATAGTAGCTTACGGGGCTTTTAAACTGGGTAAAAAGGTGTTAACTTCTCAGGTATCTATTTTTCTCTCGGTAGCGGCAATTGTGGCAACTTTAGTTTTAAAAAATGCTTATGTTTTCCCTCTTGCAATTTTAATCGGTGGTATGATTTCTTCGGCTATTGAAACGCCAAAAGAAGAAAGCGATTTAAGAATCAACTTATTTTCGAATATAAACCAGAAAAAACTAATTTACTTTTTAGGTGCTTTGTTATTGTTTGCATTGATCGGCGCAATTATTAACAGAACTTCTCCTTTTAGTTTGCCTATTCGTTTATTAGAAAATTTTTATCGTAACGGAATTTTAGTTTTTGGCGGTGGACAGGTTTTAGTGCCCTTAATGTACACCGAATTTGTAGAAATGAAACATTACTTACAAGCCTCTGGCTTTTTATCTGGCTTTGCATTGCAACAAGCTTTACCAGGGCCAACGTTCTCATTTACCAGTTATCTCGGTGCATTAAGTATGAAAAACTTTGGTTACGGAGTATGGGGACAAATACTTGGTGGTGTAATTGGAGTAATAGGTATAAATTTACCAGGTTTAATTTTGGTTCTTTTTATTGTTCCTTTTTGGGATGATTTGAAAAAAATATCTAGAATTCGGCACAGTTTATCAGGTATTAATGCTGTAAGTGTTGGTTTTATTATTGCAGCTTTTGTTCTGTTAATTATCCCGATAGGTTTTAACTGGCTTTTTCTTGGAATAATGCTGGCAACATTTCTGTTGTTGAATTACACAAAGATTAGTCCGCCGGTTATTGTACTATTTGGAATATTGATTGGCTATATTTTTTAGGATTATTGATCAAAAAAGGGAAACACATATGCTTCCCTTATCAAATATTGTTTTGTATAATTTAAAACGGTGGATCGTCGTCGCTATAATCATCCATTTTTGAAGGACGAATAATTACATTACTTTGCTTCTCAAAATCTTGTGAAGGATACATTCCTGCTGATGGATCTGCTGCTGCAAAAGAAGTAGGTGCTGTAAAATCTTCTTCCAAATCGGTAAATTTAACAAACTTACCAATGAATCTAAGTGGCACAATACCCGTTTCACCGTTACGGTGTTTAGCAATAATTACTTCACCAATACCAGCCTGAGATCTTCCTTGTTCATCTTCGGTAATTCCATAATATTCAGGACGATAAAGGAATAATACCATATCTGCATCCTGCTCAATCGAACCTGACTCACGTAAATCGGATAACATTGGTCTTTTACCTTGTAAACCAGGTCTGCTCTCAACAGCACGACTTAATTGAGATAGTGCTAAAACAGGTACGTCGAGTTCTTTCGCTACAGATTTTAAGGCCCTTGAAATACTACCAATTTCTTGCTCACGGTTACCACCACCTTTTCCTTCGCCTTTACCATGCATTAACTGCAAATAATCGACAATTACTAATTGAATGTCGTATTGTGATTTTAATCTTCTGCATTTTGCTCTAAACTCAAAGATATTCAAAGCAGGGGTATCATCAATTAGAAGTGGAGCTTCAGTTAAACGGCCTATTTTGCTGTGCATCTGTTGCCATTCCCATTCCTGTAAATTTCCTTTTCTGATTTTCTCTTGTTCAATTTCGGCTTCGCCAGATATTAAACGATTCACCAGCTGAACAGATGACATCTCTAAAGAGAAAACTACAGTAGGTTTTGCGAAATCAACAGCGGCATTTCTGGCACAGGTTAAAACGAAAGCTGTTTTTCCCATCGCAGGACGAGCAGCAATAATTACCAAATCTTGTTTTTGCCAGCCACCAGTAATTCTATCTAAGCCAGTAAATCCTGTCGGAACACCCGTTAAGCCATCAGTTTTGGTTCTTAATTCTTCTAGCGTAGCTAAAGATTGTTTAATAATATCATCCATTTTTTGCGTATCTCTACGTAAATTGTTTTGGGCGATATCGAACAAGCCTTTTTCTGCATGGTCTAATAAATCAAAAATATCTGTAGTGTCTTCGTAAGCATTGGTAATAATATCTGTCGAAATTCTAATCAGCTCTCGTTGAATATATTTTTGAGAAATAATTCGAGCGTGGAACTCGATATTTGCCGCAGAAGCAACACGATTAGTTAAATTTGTAATGTAGTAAGCACCGCCAGCCATTTCTAAAGTGCCTTGTTGGCGCATTTCAGAAGTAACTGTTAAAATATCTACAGGTTTCGATTTTTCGAACAGCATATGAATTGCTGCAAAGATCTTTTGATGCGCTTCCTGGTAAAAAATTTCAGGTTTTAAAATATCAATTACAGCAGATAAAGCATCTTTTTCAAGCATTAATGCACCTAAAACCGCTTCTTCCAAGTCTAATGCTTGTGGCGGTAATTTGCCCATTGAACTTACTGTATTGGTTAGCCTTGCTTTTCTTGCTGTGATATTGCCTTTTCCGCCCTGTTCGTTTTCGAAACTCATACAACAAAAGTAGTTAAATTTTACCCGCTTTGTTTGAACAAGTTCTTAGTTGTTTGTTAACAAATTGACATCTAATCAGATTTAAATTTTTGATGATTTAGTGAAAATGAAAAATTTTTAAACAATTAAATGTTGATAAGGAAGCTTAAGTGGGAATGGGGAATAGGGTAATTGGAATAGAAGGGAATGGAGAATAGGGTAATTGGAAATGGATAGATAAGATAGGCAGGTGGAAATATTTCTTTTTCTTAGTTAAATCATCAATCAATTTCCTTTTTCCAACTAAAGATCAGTGAATTTCCTATTCTCCGCTCTAAGAGTAATCAATTTCCTAATTGCAACAAATTTCCCGTCAAAACAATTACTTTTGCGTAACAATTTTTAAACATGGATAATTTTAGAAGACCGCAACGCGTAAAAGAGAATAACGAATTTGTTTTTGGTATCAGAGCAGTAATCGAAGCTATTAAGGCAGGAAGAGATATCGAAACCATTTATGTGCAAAGAGGTTTGGGTGGCGATTTATTTTTAGAATTAAAAGCTTTATTATCAGGAACTTTAATCCCTTTAAATTCAGTTCCAGTTGAGAAATTAAATAGAATGTCTCAAAAGAATCATCAAGGCGTTATTGCTGTGATTTCGCCAATTACTTATCAAAACATTGAAGATATTGTTCCTGCTATTTTCGAAAAAGGAGAGGTGCCATTAATTTTAGTTTTAGATAGTGTAACTGATGTTAGAAACATGGGAGCAATCGCTCGTACAGCTGCTTGCGTAGGCGTTCATGCAATCGTGGTTCCGCTAAAGAATGCTGCTCAAATTAATGCCGATGCAATTAAAACTTCTGCTGGAGCCTTATTTAGTATTCCGATTTGCAGACATTCGAATTTGAATAAAACTTGTTTATTTCTTCAAGATAGTGGATTACAAATTGTAGCCTGTACAGAAAAAACGAACGACTTAATTTATGCTCCTGATTATACAATGCCAACTGCAATTGTAATGGGTTCAGAAGATGAAGGTATTTCTAACGAATTATTACGCGTTGCAGATCATTTAGCTAAAATCCCAATGGCTGGCAAAATAGAATCTCTTAATGTTTCAGTTTCAGCAGGTGTTATTTTGTATGAAGCAGTAAGACAAAGAACTTTATAATCATCAGTAAAATAAAAGTCCTGATTATTCTATTTTATAAAATTTTAGAATAATCAGGACTTATAATTAACAAGAAGTAGTAAAAACTAAATAAATTTAGTTCCAAATCTTGATTTCACTTCTGCTACAAATTCTTTAACTTTCTGTTCTTCATCACGAGGACAAATCATTAACATATTGTTGTTCTCTACTACAATAAAATCGTGTAAACCATTTAAAATAACAAGTTTATCTTTCGGTACATTAACCATACAGTTAGATGAATCGAACATTACAACCTGCTCTGACGGTATTACGGCATTGCCAACATAATCTTTATCTGCCATTTCGTATATCGATGCCCACGTACCTAAGTCAGACCAACCAAAATCTGCTGGAAGTATGTACACGTTTTCGGCTTTCTCCATTATTCCAAAGTCGATAGAAATATTTGTGCATTGCAAATAAGCATTACCTATGAAAGCTTTTTCCCTATTTGTATTTAATTCATTTTTTCCTGAACTAAAAATTTCGAACATATCTGGCAAATGCTTCTGGAACGATTTAAGAATTGCCTTTGCCGACCAGATGAATATACCTGCATTCCATAAGAAATCGCCACTTTGAATAAAAGATTTAGCTAATTCTAGATTTGGCTTCTCGGTAAAGGTTTTAACCTTATGAAACTCCTGGTCTGTATTAAGAACATGATCAGTGTGCTGGATGTATCCATAACCCGTATCAGGGCGATTTGGCTTAATGCCTAATGTAATTAGACAGTCGTTACTCGATGCTGCCATTAAAGATTGCTCAATAGCAGTAACAAAGCCATCTAAATCTGCAATAGTATGATCTGAAGGCGCAACAACAATTGCAGCATTTGGATTCAGTTCTGAGATTTTTAAACAACCATAAGCTATACAAGGTGCTGTATTTCTTAATAAAGGCTCGGCTAGTATCTGATTATCCGTTATATCGGGGATTTGTTCTTTAATGAGATCGGAATAGATTTCATTTGTAACAATAAAAATATTTTCAGGAGGGCAGATTCGTAAGAATCGTTCGTAAGTACTTTGTATTAATGTTTTTCCTACTCCGAAAAAATCAATAAACTGCTTGGGATGTTCTGTACGACTAACTGGCCAAAAACGACTTCCGACGCCACCAGCCATAATTAAAGCATAAAAATCTTTATTCATTTTATAATTTAAAACTACACGATACCTTCATTTAACAGGTCGTGTAAGTGAATGATTCCAAAATATGTATTTTGTTTGAGAACTAAAAGTTGAGTAATATTATTCTTTTTAATAATATCAAGAGCATCAACAGCAAGCGCATCATGCTGAATACTTTTAGGATTTTTGCCCATAATATTTTCAGCTTTTAAATGTGCAATATCGGTATTATTTTCCAACATTCGCCTAATGTCACCATCTGTTATTACACCTAAAATTTCATTCTTATTGTCAACAACAGCAACAGCACCCAAACGGTTTTTACTTATTTCAATCAGTACCTCTTTAACAGATGCTGATAATTTAATTGATGGTTTTTCATTAGCAAGTGCTAAATCTCCTGCTTTTAAATAAAGCTTTTTACCAAGTGAACCACCAGGATGATATTTCGCAAAGTCACGCTCATTAAATTCTCTGCACTCAAGCAAACAAATAGCCAAGGCATCGCCCATAGCCAGTTGTGCTGTTGTACTGGTTGTAGGAGCAAGGTTATGCGGACAAGCTTCTTTCTCTACTGATGTATCCAACATTAAATTAGATTGCTGTGCTAAAAATGAATTCGTTTCACCAACCATTCCAATCAATACATTACCAGCAATTTTAAGTAATGGTATAAGTACTTTAATTTCTGGTGTGTTACCACTTTTCGATAAGCATATAATCACATCATTTATTTGTATCATACCTAAATCGCCATGAATGGCATCTGCAGCATGCATAAAAATTGCAGGTGTTCCTGTAGAGTTAAAAGTTGCAACAATTTTTTGTGCTATAATTGCACTTTTGCCAATGCCAGTAACAATTACGCGACCATTGCATTGTAAAATGGTTGATACCACTTTTTCGAAATCGTCATTTATATTCTTCGCAACATTTAATATTGCTGCTGCTTCGAGCTCTAAAGTGCTTACAGCTGATTGGATAATTGATTTTTTACTTTTCAAAGAGAAAAAAATTGTTGGTTGATACTTGAATTTCTTGTAAAATTATGTTATTTTGGATAGAAAAATAGCATCGCATATTTTATTACACAAAATGGACGTGAAAAAGTCGTTATTTGATAACCTACAAAATTTCTTCGGGTTTGATAATTTCAAAGGTGATCAGGAGTCGATCATTACAAATATTTTAGAAGGCAATAACACTTTTGTTATTATGCCAACGGGCGGAGGAAAGTCTATTTGCTATCAATTACCTGCTTTAATGAGTGAAGGAACAGCAATTGTAATTTCTCCGTTAATTGCTTTAATGAAAAACCAAGTAGACCAATTACGGGCTTTTGGTGGAAATGATAGTATTGCTCATTTTCTTAATTCATCCCTAAACAAATCTGAAATTACCCAAGTTAAATCCGATTTACTTGCTGGGCATACCAAGTTACTTTATGTGGCACCAGAATCTTTGGCAAAGCAAGATAATATCGAATTTTTAAATTTGATTAAAATATCTTTTGTTGCGGTTGATGAGGCACATTGTATTTCAGAATGGGGGCATGATTTCAGGCCTGAATATCGCAAAATTAAGCAAGTTATCGCTGGTTTAGGAGATAACATCCCGATTATTGCTTTAACGGCTACAGCAACGCCAAAAGTACAGCAAGATATAATGAAAAACCTTGGCATGTCTGAGGCTACTTTATTTAAGTCATCATTTAACAGGCCGAATTTGTTTTATGAAATCCGCCCAAAAAGGGACATTACCAAGGAGATCATCAAATATATTAAATCCAATCCTGGTAAATCGGGCATTATTTATTGTTTAAGCCGTAAGAAAGTAGAGGAAGTTGCCGAAGCACTAAACTTAAATGGAATTAGCGCCTTGCCTTATCATGCAGGTTTGGAACCTAAAGTTAGAGCAGAAACACAGGATAAATTTTTAATGGAAGATGCTGAAGTAATTGTGGCTACAATTGCTTTTGGTATGGGTATCGATAAACCAGATGTTCGCTTTGTAATTCACCACGATGTACCTAAAAGTATGGAAGGTTATTATCAGGAAACTGGTAGAGCTGGCCGTGATGGAGGCGAAGGTGTTTGTATTACTTTTTATGCTCAAAAAGATGTAGATAAGCTTGCTAAATTTATGAAAGATAAGCCCGTTTCGGAACGCGAAATTGGCACTCAAATATTAAAAGAAGTAATTGATTACGCTGAATCTGGCGTTTGCCGTCGGAAGCAAATTCTGCATTATTTTGGCGAAAACTTTAATGAAACAGGTTGCAATTGCATGTGCGATAACTGCAAAAAACCTAAAAAACAATTCGATGCAGAAGAACATCTGTCAACGGTTTTAAAATTTATCGAAAAATCGGGAGAAAAGTTTGATGATGCCCATTTATTGAACGTTTTTTTAGGATTAGAGACTGCTCAGACTATTGCCTACGAACATAGTAAAGTGCCCGAATTTGGAATTGGTAAGCAAGATGGAGGGTTGATGTGGAAATCAATTATTCGTCAGGCTGTTTTAAACAATTATCTTTTCAAGGATATTGATAATTATGGTTTATTAAAATTAACCAAGCAAGGAAGAGATTTTATCGTTAATCCTTATAGTTTGAAATTTATTTTAAACGAACCTATTGAAACTGATGTTGAAGACGATGATGATGACGTAAAGCAAGGCATTGGTGCATTAGATACGCATTTGTTGCAATTGCTTAAAGATTTACGCAAGAAAATTGCCAAGCAAAAAAATGTTCCACCTTTTGTGGTTTTTCAAGATCCATCTTTAGAAGAAATGTGTACACATTATCCAATTACTTCAGAAGAATTGAAACAAATCTCTGGCGTAGGATCGGGTAAAGCAATGAAATTTGGATCTTCATTTATCGAACTAATTAAAAAATATGTTGAAGATAATGACATAGAGCGTCCAATAGATTTAATAATTAAAACACAGGCGAATAAATCTCAAATGAAAGTGTCCATCATTCAAAATATTGATAGACAAATTGGTTTAGAAGATATTGCAGATTCAAAAGGTATTACTTACGAAGAGATTTTGAAAGAAGTTGAGTCGATTGTTAATTCAGGAACGAAGCTTAATCTAAATTATTTTATAGATGAAGTAATTGATGATGATCGACAAGACGAAGTTTTTGATTATTTCCGTGCCGCCGAAAGTGATTCTATTGATGAAGCACTTAATGAGCTTGGAGAAACTGACTACACAAGAGAAGAAATTCAATTAATGAGAATTAAATTTATGTCAGAACTAGGAAACTAGGCATTGATGTAAGATGGTAAATGTAAGATTGAATATATAGTAAAACATATATCATTGATTCCATTTACCATCATCCATTTTACAAAATCCACATTACATGCTTAACTATTTAGATAATATAAAAAATACCGAATCGGGAAATTTCTTTTTAATGGCTGGTCCATGTGCAATTGAGGGCGAGGATATCGCCATGCGAATTGCAGAAAAAATTATTTCGATAACTGATAAACTTCAAATTCCATATATTTTTAAAGGTTCTTATCGCAAAGCGAATAGAAGTAAAGGCAGTTCTTTTACAGGAATTGGTGATGAAAAAGCCTTACGGATTTTAGAAAGAATTGGTAGAGAATTTGGTGTACCAACAGTAACCGATATTCATGAAAGTGATGAAGCCGCAATGGCAGCTGCTTATGTAGATGTTTTGCAAATTCCCGCTTTCCTTTGTCGCCAAACCGATTTATTAATTGCTGCTGCTGAAACAGGTAAGGTTGTTAATGTTAAAAAAGGTCAGTTTTTATCTGCAGGTTCAATGAAATTTGCTGTCGAAAAAATTAAAGAGGCAGGAAATGATAAAGTAATTCTTACTGATAGAGGAAATACTTTCGGCTACCAGGATTTAATAGTTGATTATCGCGGTTTGCCAGAAATGCAAAGTTTTGGTGTGCCTGTTGTAATGGATTGTACTCACTCCTTGCAGCAACCAAATCAAAGCAGTGGTGTAACGGGCGGTAAACCCGAATTGATTTCTACTATTGCGAAGGCTGCAATTGCGGTCGGTGCCGATGGTTTGTTTATCGAAACTCACCCTGACCCTGCAAATGCAAAATCGGATGGTGCTAATATGTTGCACCTGGATTTGCTTGAAGAAACATTAACAAAGTTAATCCGTATCAGACAAGCAATTTTATAACCTTGATAACTTCAAAAGTATTTCTCATAGCCGAATGGCGAAAACTTGCTTTGGCCCAATATGCGGTTGATCGGGAAATTCTTTTAAAATATCTTCCACCAAATACTGAATTGGATGATTGGCAGGGTAAATACTATGTGAGCCTTGTGGGTTTTATGTTTATTGATGTAAAATTACGTGGCCTTAATATTCCATTTCATACCAATTTTGAAGAGGTTAACCTAAGATTTTACGTTCGATATAAAGATGGTGAAGAATGGAAACGAGGAGTTGTCTTTATAAAGGAAATTGTTCCTTTACCTGCTATAACTTTTGTTGCAAATACCATTTACAAAGAAAACTATCAAACGTTACCAATGAAACATGTTTGGATAGAGCAGGAGCACCAGTTGGAAGTTGATTATCTTTGGAAGAGCAATAAAAAATGGAATAAATTTTCGGTAACTACATCTTCAAAAGCACAAGAAATTTTAATTGGTAGCGAAGAAGAATTTATTACTGAACATTACTGGGGTTATACTAAAATTGGGGCGATTAGAACTTCTGAATATGGAGTTGAACACCCTCGTTGGGAGGCATATCCAATTAAAGATTATTCAATTGATGTTGATTTTGGAATCAATTATGGAAGAGAGTTTGCATTTCTAAGTAATACTAAGCCAAATTCGGTTATGCTAGCAGAAGGTTCTGAAATTAGGGTTATGAAAGGGAAGAAGTTTTAGATTTTATAATTTCCATCCCAAACCACGATAAATTTATTTTGATTTCTATTTGAAAAAGAATCCTGAAATTATTTGCATAATCTTTTTGAATACGAGCAAAAACAAAATAAAAAAGTTCAGGCTTACTTTTCATTAAAAGCAAATTCATATATTAAATTTTTGTAATCACGAATGAAGTTCGGCGGTTATTTTTTCTACCAATTTCAGTTTTATTATCTGCAATGGGTTTGCTCGCTCCAAATCCTTTAAAAGTAAGTCTTTTTGCATCAACTTCATTTTTAACCAGGTATTCATACACAGCATTTGCTCTATTGAACGATAACTTTTCATTTAATTTATCATCACCAACATTATCGGTATGACCTTGAATTTCAATATTGACCGTTTGATTTTGGTGTAAGAAATCTATTAATAAATCAAGTTCTCTTATTGATGCAGGCAATAGGTTGTACTTATTCGTATCGAAAAAAATATTTCTTAGAGTAACATTTCCACCTTGTTTTATTCGCTCTATATAAACTTCAATTTGATAAGGTTTATTAATATTGCCTTGTTTTAACTCAAAATTTTCTGAATAAAACATGTAACCTTCGGCATTTACGTTAAATAAATAATTACCTCCAATTGGCATTACTGCTAAAAACTGACCAGTTTCGGGGTCTGTATAGTCATCAAAAACAGTTTTGTCCGATTTTAAATCGATAACCTGAACATTGCTTTCAATCGTTTTCTTAGTATCCTTATCTCTTACAATTCCCTTTACGTAAGAAATTTTTAACGGCTTGGCGATCTCAGGAATTCCAAAACTGTAAATATCCTGTCCGCCAAAACCATCTTTTAGGTTGGAAGAAAACATTCCCAGATTTCCATCGGCACTCACAATTAAACCACTTTCATTTTCAAATGAATTTATTGGGTAACCTAAATTTATTGGTTTTTGAAACTTGTCATTATCATCCATTCGGCTGTAATAAATATCTTTATTTCCAAATCCTGGCCAACCATCGGATGAAAAATATAGCGTTTTCCCATCGGCATGTAGAAATGGAGTATTCTCGTCGTATGGTGTATTAATTTCGGGACCAAGATTTATTGCTGAACCCCATTTTGCATCATTTGTTATTGTGCTTTTCCAAATATCGTAACCTCCAGAACCACCAGGGCGATTGCTAATAAAATACAAAGTTCTACCATCAGGACTAATAGCTGGTTGCGATTCCCAATATTCAGAATTAACAGGCTTACCTACATTGTACGGCTCACCCCAATCTTTACCCTCGCGATGAGAAACATAAATATCACATCTACCTAATCCATCTGGGCGATTACACCCTGTAAAAAACAGATATTTTCCATCTGGAGAAATCGTTTGGGCGCCCTCGTTATATTTTGTCGTGTTAATTTTTGTTGATAGAGGCGTAGCCGAATTCCAAGTGTTATTTTTAAACTGCGAAGTCCAAAAATCTTCATTTCCATTAACCTGACGAGTAAAAATCAACGTTTCTCCATCAGCAGTAAGTGCTGGAAAATATTCTGAATCGGTAGTATTCACACCTTGACCAAGGTTGGTTGGACTATATTTTACGGGTTTTTTAATAGCAAAGGCGGCAAAATCGCAATCTAAAAGATATTTTTTTGCTTTTTTAGCTCGATCTGAAGACGAATCGAGTGCAAGAAATTCTTCAAAATGTTGTTTAGCCTTATCATATTCTTGAGTAGCAAATTCGGTTTCTGCTAATCCATAAATTACAGCTGGAGCAATATTTTTGTTAATTAGAATTGCTTTTCGATATGCAGATTTTGCTTCAGCATATTTCTTTTGGGCATTGTAAACACCTGCTAGAGTTATAAATGCATTTTGAAAAGATGGGTCGGCTTCAATAGCGCTCTTCAAAACCTGCTCAGCAGATATATAATCTTGTTTTTCAATAAATGGGTTTGCTCTTTCGAAGAAATTTTGAGCTTTTTTATTGCTTGAATTTTGCGCAAGCAATTCAAAACTTAATAGGCTAAATAAAATGAATAAACAAAACCTCATAAAATACATTGGTTATTAAGCTAATGTATTGTTTTTAAGGAATATTTAAAAATTTATGCGTTTGTAAAGAAATTTCCCATTTCGGATTAGCCATTACGTATTCAATAATCATCGGCGTAATTTCCTTTGATTTTGACCATTCTGGCTGTAAATATAATTTGCAGGTTGGTGATACCATTGCGGCATATTCTTCGGCCCATTTGAAATCGCTTTTATTAAAAACAATCACTTTTAGCTCATGAGCAAACGGCGTAATATCTGGGCGAGGTGCTTTGAATTTTTTAGGTGATAAACAAATCCAGTCCCAGTTTCCAGAAAGGGGATAAGCACCCGAGGTTTCGATAAAGGTAAGAATTCCTCTTTCTTTAAGCTTATTAGTTAAATAATCGAGGTTATAAATTAATGGTTCTCCACCAGTAATAACCACGGCCTTGCCAGGAAATTTATCAGCATTCTCTACAATTACATCTGCAGGTGTTAAAGGGTGCATTTCTGCATCCCAGCTTTCTTTTACGTCGCACCAGTGGCAACCTACATCGCATCCGCCTAAGCGAATAAAATAAGCTGCTTTGCCTGTGTTAAACCCTTCGCCTTGTATGGTATAGAATTCTTCCATTAAAGGAAGTAAAGTGCCGTCTTCTGGTATGTCTTGCTTCATTTTTGAGGATGCAAATATCCTAAAAAAATATGGTGTAACCGTTCTGTATTTAAAATTTAATCGAAAGATGAAATAACACTGATATTTGCATATTGATTTTAGTGTAATGAAGTAGTATTTAAACGATAAATACTAATTAGATTCTGATTCCTAACAAAAAAGCAACCCTGATTGAGTTGCTTTTACATAAGCTGGTTTCTATCTTTATTATTTAGGCTTTTATCATTCTTCTTACTTGTAAATTTCTTTTCTTGCTGACGCCAACGTATTTTTAAGTAAGCCAACAATTGTCATTAAACCAACACCGCCTGGAACAGGAGTGATGTATGAGGAAATTGGGGCTACATTATCGAAGTCTACATCGCCATAAAGTTTAAAGCCAGATTTAGTTTCAGTAGATGATTCACGATTAATACCTACATCAATAATAATTGCACCAGGTTTAACCATATCAGCTGTTACAAAATTCTTTTTACCAATTGCTGCAATAACAATATCTGCCTGAAGAATTTGTTCTTTTAAGTCTTTTGTGCGAGAATGTGTAAGTGTTACCGTACAGTTGCCAGGATTTGCATTACGGGCCATTAAAATACTCATCGGGCTACCCACAATATTACTTCTACCAACTACAACACAATGCATTCCAGTCGTATCTATATTATATTCTTGCAACATCAATAAAATACCGTATGGTGTAGCAGGAATAAAGCAAGGTAAGTTGCGCATCATTCTACCGAGGTTTACAGGGTGGAAGCCGTCTACATCTTTACGATAATCTATCGTTTCGGTAACTTTTTCGGGATCGATATGCTTTGGCAATGGTAACTGAACAATCAATCCATCAACATCATCATCCTGGTTAATTTCTTCAATTTTAGCCAATAGCTCAGCCTCAGTAACCGAATTATCATACCTGTGAAGCGAAGATTTAAAACCCACCTTTTCACAATTTTTCATTTTACTGGCAACGTAAGTTTCGCTACCACCATCATTGCCAACCAAAATAGCTACTAAATGTGGTTTTCTGCCAGTTGTACTCAAAAAATCAGCTGCTTCTTCTGCAATTTGAACTTTAACTTTTTCTGATACGTATTTACCGTCTAATAATTTCATTTTTAAAGTATCGAGTAGTAAGTATCAAGTATCAAGAAGAGCAATTTATCTTGATACTTGTATCTTGATTCTATATCTAATCTAATTTCAAAACAGCCATAAACGCCGATTGTGGAATTTCTACGTTTCCAACCTGGCGCATTCGCTTTTTACCTTTTTTCTGTTTCTCTAATAACTTACGTTTACGAGAAATATCGCCACCATAACATTTAGCGGTTACATCTTTACGTAATGCACTAAGCGTTTCGCGGGCGATAACTTTAGCGCCAATTGATGCTTGTATTTTAATCTCGAATTGCTGACGAGGGATTAACTCTCTTAATTTCTCGCAAATTTTCTTTCCGAAATCGTAAGCATTACTGCGGTGGATTAATGAAGATAAAGCATCAACAGGTTCATCATTAATTAACATATCTAAACGAACCAAATCCGATTTGCGGTAACCAACCTGGTGATAATCGAATGATGCATAACCCTTTGAAATGGTTTTCAATTTATCGTAAAAATCGAATACAATTTCGCCCATTGGCATTTCGAAAACTAACTCAACGCGATCAGATGTTAAGTATGATTGGTTTACAATCGTTCCTCTTTTCTGAATACAAAGTGACATTACAGGCCCAACAAAATCAGCTTTGGTAATAATGTTAGCCTTAATATAAGGTTCTTCAACCGAATCCAATTTACTTGGGTCTGGCAAATCAGATGGATTATTTACAAAAATTTCATCGCCCTTGGTTGTATGAGCAATGTAAGATACGTTGGGAACGGTAGTAATTACCGTCATATCGAATTCACGCTCCAAACGTTCCTGGATAATTTCCATGTGCAACATGCCCAAGAATCCGCAACGGAAACCAAAGCCTAATGCAGCAGAACTTTCAGGTTCGAAAACAATAGATGCATCATTTAACTGCAACTTGTGCATGGCTTCGCGAAGTTCTTCAAACTCATCAGTATCAACTGGATAAATCCCAGCAAAAACCATTGGTTTAACCTCTTCAAAACCCTGAATCGAATCTAACGATGGTCTTGCAGTAGTTGTAATCGTATCACCAACTTTTACTTCTCTGGCTTCTTTAATCCCAGAAATAATGTAACCAACATCTCCAGTTTTTACCACATTCCGAGGCGACATATCCAGTTTCAAAATACCAACTTCATCAGCCAGATATTCTTTTCCTGTATTAATAAATTTTACTTTATCACCTTTTTTAATTTCGCCGTTAACCACTTTATAATAAGCAATAATACCTCTAAAAGAGTTAAAAACTGAGTCGAAAATTAAGGCTTGCAAAGGCGCTTCAGGATCACCAACTGGTGCAGGAACGCGGTCTACAATAGCCTGAATAATATCAGGAATACCCATCCCAGTTTTACCCGATGCAGGAATAATATCTTCACGCTTACAACCAATTAAATCAATAATCTGGTCTTTTACTTCCTCAGGCATTGCCCCAGGCAAATCCATTTTATTTAAAATCGGTATAATTTCAAGGTCGTGCTCTAAAGCTAAATATAGATTCGAAATCGTTTGAGCCTGAATTCCTTGCGATGCATCAACAATTAGCAATGCACCCTCGCAAGCTGCAATTGAACGCGAAACTTCATAAGAAAAATCTACGTGTCCTGGTGTATCAATTAAGTTAAAATTGTATTCAATATCACCAACTTTGTAGTTCATTTGTATGGCATGACTTTTAATAGTAATGCCTCTCTCACGCTCCAAATCCATGTTGTCGAGCAATTGCGCCTGCGCTTCACGCTGCGAAATTGTCGCTGTATATTCTAATAACCTATCGGCCAAAGTGCTCTTGCCGTGGTCAATATGTGCAATAATGCAAAAATTACGTATATGCTTCATCTTTGCGCAAAGATATGCTTTTTAATGGAATATGGAATATGGAAAATTGATGGCGAAAAGTATAAAAATTGAATAAAATTTGAAAAGCAAGTTCCTGTAATTTTTCGGTTGCGGTAGCCCCGCTTTTCGTTTTAATATTTTTGTTTATGTTATAATCATATTAAAGTATTGCACCAAAAAATATTACCACTTCAATCTGGTTTATTTTAATCAAGACAGAATATCTTTTGATAATTCTCCCTTAATGGCCTTACATCAACTAGCAATTTGAACTTCGATGGAAAAATGTATGTATTTTTAGCTATTTCTACAAATAAACATTAGGCATAATTTCCCAAGCCCAAGGCTTTTTAAAGGTTTTAAAAGTTCGCAGCTGACTAAAAAATAAAACCTCACTCGTTTTTCGATTTTCAATATCCCTTCTATGCAAATTACCAACTGTAGTAAATAATTGTCGACCGTTAAAATCGTAAATTCTTTCCGTCATATCGCCAGTATTTTGGTTAAAATACAAGTTTATTGCGTTGGTTAAAAACCAATCCTTGTCCTGAAATTTAAAGGTATATCCCAATTCCCATCGCCACTGGCTGCCGCCTGCAAACCTTAAAAATAATTGCTGATCTTTAATTGCAATTTGTTGCAACGGGTCACCAAGTTTGCCTCCCTCTTCCGAACGCAGAATAAAATCGTTGTTTTGAGCAGATAATTTTAAATTTCCTGTCGCTTTATCTTTAAAATAAATAGCCAAAATTCTTGGTTTCTGAGTTTCTTTTATAATTTCCGAGTTATTATCGCCGTAGGTTCTCGTTTCATCTATGATTTTATTTGATTCGAAAATCACGGCTAAATCATCAACTCCATCAGCATTCAAATCGCCGTTTGCAGTCTCAATAACGGTCCAGTTGGTAGGAGTAAGTTGCTCGATAGATGAACCTTGCGGTTTTACCTTTGGAAATAAGAACGTTTTTTGAGCAAAAGCGCTTTGCGCAAATAGCATCAGCAAAAGGAAATTGAAAACTTTCATTTAGGTAAAAACAGTATTGATGTAATTGTAAAACGTTTGGATTATTGATTTAGTTTAACATGTTTTTAAGCTGACTTCTTTTCGGCTGGAGCACGGCGAAATGGAGAGATTTTTAAACGAGGAATCCAATTACAAAAATTTATTGGCTTCGCTTGAAATGATGAGAGTGTAATAACCGCATTAAAAACAATTAATCTTCTAAAATTCCTTTACTTTTGCATTTTAAATATTTCTTTTGAAGACAGAACTTTTTATCGTTACGCCACCTTTTACACAACTGAATACACCTTATCCAGCAACGGCGTATATAAAAGGCTTTTTAAACACCAAAAACATCAGTTCTACACAAGCCGATCTAGGTATTGAAGTAATCCTCAAGATGTTTTCGAAACGGGGTTTAACACATATGTTTCAAACAAAAAATACTAAACCCTTAAGTGCAAATTCTAAGCGCATTTTGGCTTTAAGAGATGAATATTTAAAAACGATAGATTCTGTAATTGATTTTTTGCAAGGGAAAAATCCAACTTTGGCATTACAAATTTGTGGCGATGATTTTCTTCCTCAGGCTTCTAGATTTGCGCAGTTGGAAGAATTAGATTGGGCATTCGGCGCCATGGGAACCCAAGATAAAGCAAAACATTTGGCAACTCTTTATCTCGAAGATATTTCTGATTTCATTGTAGAATGCGTTGATGAAAATTTTGGTTTTAGTCGTTATGCCGAGCGTTTAGGTAGGAGTGCAAATTCATTTGATGAGCTTTATGATGCGCTGAGTAAAGAGCCGAGCTACATTGATAATATTCTAATTTCTATCCTAAAAGAATATATTGAAACTGTTCAGCCGAAACTATTCTTAATTTCAGTTCCCTTTCCAGGGAATTTGTATAGTGCATTTCGCTCAGCACAATGGGTTAAACAAAATTATCCAGAAATTAAAATTTCGATGGGTGGTGGTTTTCCAAATACTGAACTGCGCTCACTTTCCGATCAAAGGGTTTTCGAGTTTTTCGACTTTATTACATTGGATGATGGTGAACTGCCAATTGAGTTGTTAATTCAAAATATTAGCGGAAATGTTCCTGCCGAAATGCAAATGTATAAACGGACTTTTTTGCTCGAAAATGGAGAAGTCGTTTATAAAAATGATTCTTTTCGAAAAGATTACAAACAAGCTGATGTAGGCACGCCTGATTATTCGGGCTTGCTTTTGGACAAATATATTTCGGTTATCGAAATTGTTAATCCAATGCATCGTATGTGGAGCGATGGTCGCTGGAACAAACTCACAATGGCACATGGCTGTTATTGGGGCAAATGTACCTTCTGCGATATTTCATTGGATTATATTAAGGTTTATGAGCCTGTTCAAGCAAAACAAATTGTAGATCGCATTGAAGAGTTATCATTAAAAACAGGTCAAAATGGTTTTCACTTTGTAGATGAAGCTGCTCCACCAGCTTTAATGCGTGAAGTTGCGCTAGAAATTCTTCGAAGAAAACTGGCGGTAACCTGGTGGACAAATATTCGCTTTGAGAAAAGTTTTACTGCTGATCTGTGTTTATTATTAAAAGCTTCTGGTTGTATTGCAGTTTCGGGAGGTTTAGAAGTCGCATCTGATCGGTTATTGAAACTGATTGATAAAGGTGTTACCGTTGAACAAGTAGCCAGAGTTACCAGAAACTTTACCGAGGCAGGAACTATGGTTCATGCTTATTTAATGTATGGTTATCCAACGCAAACGGTTCAGGAAACTGTCGATAGTTTAGAAATGGTTCGTCAATTATTCGAAGTTGGAATTTTACAATCTGGTTTCTGGCACCAATTTGCAATGACGGCACATAGTCCAGTGGGAATGTACCCAGAAAAGTTTGGGGTGATTAAAGAAACGGAAACCATTGGAACATTTGCGAACAACGATATCAATTACATCGATAAAACTGGTATCGATCATAATAAATTTAGTTTTGGGTTGAAGAAATCACTGTTCAATTTTATGCATGGAATTTGTTTTGATTATGAATTGCAAGATTGGTTCGACTTCAAAATTCCAAGAACTAAAATTCCAACTGATTTTATTGAGAAAGCAATAAATGAAGACAATAACTTTAATACGAAGCCCACAGCTAAGGTTGTTTGGTTAGGAAGTAATCCTGATGCAGAATATTTTACGAAAACTAAAAAAGGTAATTCATGGGAAATGGCCTCGATAACCTTCCATGATAAGAAAGAAAGTTTTACTATTCAAACTAACAAAAACGAAGGCGAATGGCTGGTTTCGATTTTAGAAAAAATCAAGGTTTCGGGAGATAAAATTTATTCTTTTCAGGAAGTTAAAGCTGATTTCGAATTTGAAATGGAGAATTTTGAATTGTTCTGGTATTCTAAACCAATAAATACTTTACGAGAATTCGGATTATTGGTTTTGTAATTTTTATACTTTCCGCCATATTCCGAAGCCGTTCCTTATAATTGAATTCACTTCAGCATCTAAGTGTCCGAAGTTTATCAACCAGATAAGGAATATAAGATACATAAAATCTCAAAATCTTATATTTTCTCACATTCCTTATATGGTCAAACGGCTTAATTAATCACAATGTGGAACAGTATAAGTCCAGGTTTCTGATTCACCGTTCGGAACGATGTAACCATTACCTTTGGCATTTTCGAACCATAGTTTACCACGAAGTTTGTCTCTATTGCCAATCTCATTCATAGTTGCACTATCATATAAACGACCGTTAATCATCACGTATTTAATCTTTTCAGAGTTACGAATATCATCTAAAGGATTTGCATCCATAATTACTAAATCAGCTAATTTGCCAACTTCTAACGAGCCAATTTCTTTATTCATACCCAAATAACTTGCACCATTTAAGGTTGCGTTTCTAATGGCTTGTAGTGGAGAAAAACCACCTTGAACAAACATCCACAATTCCCAATGAGCACCCAATCCTTGAATTTGTCCGTGGGCACCAAGATTTACTTTTGTACCGCCATCGGCAATTTGTTTGGTTGCTTTAGCAATATCAATATGGTTGTAATCACTATATTCTGAGGTAGTTCTACGTCTTGCTCTTGCATCGATAATTGAACGAGGAGTGTAAGTCATTAACTTTTCGTTTTCCCAAACGTTGGTTCTATCGTACCAGTAATTCTCTCCCCATTGACCGCCATACGCAACAATTAAAGTCGGTGTGTAACCAACATCTGTATTATTCCAAAGTGTGGTTACATCCTTATAAACTGGTAAAACTGGAATACTGTGCTCAATTCCAGTATGTCCATCAGTAACCATGTTCATATTATGAAAAAATGTTGAGCCACCTTCAGGAACAACTTCCATTTTTAACTGTCGTGCAGCTTCTAAAATTTGCTGACGTTGCTCTCTTCGAGGCTGATTGTAAGATTTTACAGAAAGTGCACCAACAGCTTTTAATCTTTTTAAATGCGCTAATGCATCATCTAAACTATTAATAACCACTTTAAAGTCGCCATCTGCGCCGTATAAAATCGAACCTGTTGAATATACTCGTGGACCAATCATTCTACCAGCTTTTAACATCTCGCTCTGACTGAAAACCATCTCCGTATTACTTGATGGATCATGAGAAGTGGTTACACCAAAGGCTAAGTTTGCCAAATAACTCCAATCGCTTTGCGGCGAAATTCCATCAGGACTTGTGCGTAAATGCGCATGTACATCTACAATTCCAGGCATAATTGTTTTGCCATTTACATCAATTACTTTCGCATTTGCAGGAATAGTTACGGCATCAGCTTTACCAATTGCAGTAATTTTGTTTCCATCGGTTAAAATGGTTCCGTTCTCTATAACTTCATCGCCTTTCATCGAGATAATCCTTGCGCCTTTCAAGGCAACGATTCCATTAGGCACATCCGATTTTAATTTAAGATTAATATCGATTGAAGTTGCCTGAGTTTTTGGGGTAGTGCCATCAAAATTAAAGGCGCCATTAACATCAATGGTAAAGTATTTCGGACCCAATGTCCAGTGTAAGTTCTTGCTATCGTTACTCCACTGTATATAAGTTCCACCGTCGGTTGTTACTTTTGTAACTGGAATCGCTTTATTTCCAGCCGATGCATCCTGAGCAACACCAACGTTAATCATTGGAGTAATGTAAATGTTAAAAAGTTCACTGAAAGCTACATATTTATTATCGGGACTAACCACAAACTGATTTGCATATTGAGAAGTAAAATGCGTTCTTTCGTTCGCCCCATTTAAATCGATACTTTTTAAAGCTTTTTTTCCATCTGCGTAACTTTGGAAATAAATACGGGTATCTGTATTATTGAAAGATGGTTTTATACCATTTTCTGAAACCAGAGATTTGGCTCCACCATTTGCAGCCATAACGAAAATTCCTGTTCCACGGCCATAGTTGTAACCTAAAACATCGTTTCCACTTCCTTTTCTAAAAACAATTTTATCACCTTTGGTAGAATATTGAGGAGAATAATAAAATCCTTTTTCATCGCTCAGCGTAATTGTTTTACCAGATTTTAAGTCAGTTCTTTTAATCGCTCCACGAAGTTCATCGCTCCAGCTCGTATAAATTACAAACTTTCCATCTGGACTAAAAGAAGGTTCAAACTCGAAATCAGTACCATTTGTTAATCTTTCTGGTGCACCGTTTGGCAATTCTTGCTTATAAAGATATCCTGCAGCATTAAAAACAATTGTTTTAGCATCTGGCGATGTTGTTAATTGACGCAACATTTTTGCTGAAAAATCATTGCTAAAAACCTGTTGTTCGAAATGTAAAGCTTGCTGAACAGTTTGAACTGTGTTTGCCTGAAACGGAATTGTAGAGTTAATAAGGGTTCCAATCTCGGTTTTTCTGATTTTTCCTTTCGCATAAAACACTAAGCTTTTGCTATCTGGCATCCAGGCAAAATTGGGATAAACGCCAAAAATAGCCCAGGTTTCTTGTTGGTCATGAGATAACTCTTCGTTAACAGGCCACTCTTCGCCAGTTTTTATATTTTGAACATATAAAATAGATTTTAAACGAACACGTTTTACAAAAGCAATTAAATTTCCATCCGGAGATACCTGAGGACGACAAGCACCTCCTTGTTCGTTTATTAATGTAGTTAATTTTCCCGTAGTTAAATCTAATTGGCGAATAGCATAAATTGTTCCGTTTGGGTCTTTACTGTATTCGAAATTGGGTCCAGGAGTTACATCTTCACTAAAATAAAGATATCTGCCATCTGGCGAAACGTTTGGTTCTCCAGCATCTTGCTGATCATTTTTACGTTTAGTTAATTGTACACCATCGCCACCATTAATACTGTACATCCACATTTCGCCAGCACCTAAAGAGCGACCTGCCGTTAAATGCTTCCTAGCGACAACATATTCGCTGTTTGGCATCCAGGTTGCGTTATTTAACAATCTAAAATTCTCTTTTGTAACTTGTTTCTTGTTCGAACCATCGCGACTCATAATCCAAATGTTGTCGCCTCCACTTTTATCACTGGTATAAGAAATATATTTTCCGTTAGGACTAAAGCGAGGCTGAACATCGTATGCAATACCACCACTAATTAATTTGGCCTGGCCGCCAGCAATTGGCATCGTATAGATATCGCCTAATAAATCGAAAACAATCTCTTGGCCATCTGGACTCACATCCAGATTCATCCACGTTCCTTCATCAGTATTTAAAGTAAAGTTTTTGGTTGTTCCCATGTATTTTTCTACATCCCATTTCTTTTCTTGTGCATTTGAAGTGAAAAATAGGAGTGAAAGCGCTGTTAGAAAGTAGAGTTTTTTCATCTAAATTTTTATTAATTGTGGCGCAATTTAGTAATATAACAAGCTTTTTTATAGTTTTGGTAAGCCTGATTTATGACAGCAATAGAGATTTTACAAAAATATTGGGGTTACCCAGCTTTTCGACCGTTACAGCAAGATATCATTAATTCCGTTTTAGAAGGAAATGATAGTTTAGCGCTTTTGCCAACTGGTGGTGGTAAATCTGTTTGTTTTCAGGTTCCTGCACTTGTAAATGAAGGTATTTGCATCGTAGTTTCACCATTAATTGCGCTGATGAAAGATCAGGTAGAAAACCTGAAATCGAGAGGAATTGAGGCTATCGCTATTTATGCAGGAATGGGTAAACGCGAAATCGATATTCTGCTGGATAACTGTATCTATGGCAAAATCAAATTTCTTTACTTATCACCCGAAAGATTACTTTCTGATTTAGTTCGCGTGCGGATTTCTTATATGAACGTTAACCTAATTGCTGTTGATGAAGCACATTGCATTTCGCAATGGGGTTACGATTTTCGTCCGCCTTACCAACAAATTGCAAAGCTTAGAGAAATTCATCCAGATGTACCAGTTTTAGCACTTACGGCAACGGCAACTGAATTTGTTCGAAGAGATATTGTTGATAAATTAGAGATGAAAGATCCGCAGGTTTTTGTTAAAAGCTTTGCTAGAGATAATTTAAGTTATGTGGTTTTTAATAAGGAAGATAAATATAAAAAACTGATTGAAATTTGTAGAAATGTAAAAGGAACTGGATTGGTTTATGTTCGCAACAGAAGGGAAACAGCAGAGGTTTCTAATTTCTTAAATCGCAATCAAATTAAGGCAGATTTCTATCACGCGGGTTTAGAACGCGATATTCGTTTTCAAAAACAAGAAGATTGGAAACTTAATAAAACCCGTATTATGGTAGCTACAAATGCTTTCGGAATGGGTATTGATAAAGCAGATGTTCGAACTGTTGTGCATTTAGATTTACCCGAAAGTTTGGAGGCCTATTATCAGGAGGCAGGTAGGGCAGGTCGAGACGAAAAACGAAGTTATGCTGTTTTATTGGCCAATCAATCTGATATTTTAAGCCTTGAATCGCGTTACATCGATAGTTTTCCTTCGCCAGATGAAATTAGAAAAGTTTACCATTACTTAGGGAATTACTTTCAATTGGCTTTTGGTGCAGGCGAGGGTTTGACCTTTACTTTTGATATTGCTGATTTCTGTAAAAGATTTAATATTAGTGTTTTAAAATCTATTTCAGCTTTAAAATTCTTAGAACATGACGGTTATCTTACCTTATCCGAAAGTGTTTTTCTTCCCTCAAGGATGATGTTTATTGCCAGTCACGAAGATATTTATCGCTTCCAGATTGAAAATAAAGCTTACGATAGTATTATCAAGACTATTTTACGTTCTCACGGTGGTGCATTCGATGGTTTCGTGAAAATTAATGAAGCCGATTTAGCAAAGAAAACGGGTTTATCCTACAAAGATATTATCGCTCTGCTTAATAAATTACAATCGATAGAATTACTAACCTATATCCAACAAACTGATCAACCACAACTGCAATATGTTAGGCCACGCGTAGATATGGATCATTTTGATTTAGACGTAAAATACCTGGAATTGCGCAAAGAAATTTTGCTTAAACAGATAAATGCTGTAGTTGGTTATGCATCTACAAATGTGTGCCGCAATATTCAGTTGCTATCATATTTCGACGAGCATAATGCGTCGAAATGCGGTGTCTGCGATGTTTGTTTAGCAGAAAAGCGAGTAGAAAATGAAAGCCAAATTAATGATGAAATAGATTTTGAAATTGTTTCTTTACTTCAACAACAAGCTTTGAGTTTAGATGATTTAGTTATCAATACAAAAAGTGGCACTGAAAACGAACGTATCGAGGCTATTCGTGAATTATTAGATGCGGGCAAAATTAAAACTGATGGGAAGAAGTATTATCTTTAACCTCCGTATGGTTAATCATAATATGGAAGAAATTGGTTAAACAGCCTCAATAGTTAAGAAAATTAATGCATTCGAAATAGTTAACCTCCTTAAAATTCAAATGATAGAAAAAGATAATAAGAAAACCATCCGTTCATGGGCTTTCTTCGATTGGGCAAATTCGGCCTATAATTTGGTTATAACTTCAACAATTTTTCCAGTTTATTATGTTGCCATAACTACAACAAAAGAGCATGGCGATGAAGTAACTTTTTTTGGCAAAACATTTATAAATACAGTTCTATCTAATTATGCATTGGCATTAGCTTATTTAGTGATGGTTTTTTTGTTACCCTTGCTATCTTCTTACGCCGATGCCAAAGGCAAAAAGAAATTCTTTATGCAATTATTTACTTATGTTGGTTCAATTGCATGTATGGGTTTGTTCTTCTTCGATTTAGCACATTTGGAGTTAGGAATAATTTGTTTTGTTTTAGCCGCAATGGGTTATGTAGGCGGTGTAATGTTTAATAATTCTTACTTGCCTATAATAGCCTCAGTAGTTAAACAAGATAAAGTTAGTGCTCAGGGTTTTGCTTATGGCTACGTAGGAAGTGTAATTTTGCAATTAGTTTGCTTCGTTTTTGTTTTAAAACCAGGTTTATTTGGAATTGCCGAAAAATCAGCGCTTCCTGCGCAAATATCATTTTTATTAGTTGGTATCTGGTGGTTAGCATTTGCTCAAATTCCATTTAAGGTGCTGCCGAGAGATAAACCAAGCGCAGGTTCATCAGGCAAAGGAATAATTAAAAGTAGTTTCGGTGAATTTGTTAAAGTTTGGAATCAGCTGAAACTAATGAAGTTTTTGAAAACCTATTTAATAGCCTTTTTTGCTTACTCAATGGGCGTTCAAACGATTATGCTTGCAGCGGCTGGTTTTGGTGCTAAAGTTCTGAAATTAGAATCTGGAAGTTTAATCGCCGTAATTTTAATTATTCAGCTTGTGGCTATTTTGGGCGCATGGCTGATGTCGCTTTTAGCTAAAAAAGTTGGAAATATAAATGTATTATCAGGTGTAGTTGTAGTATGGATAACTTGCTGCATACTGGCTTATTTTATTACCAATTCTACTCAGTTTTATGCTTTAGCTGCAGTGGTTGGGTTAATTATGGGAGGGATCCAGTCCTTATCTCGCTCTACGTATTCTAAACATATTCCCGAAAATACTACAGATACAGCATCATTTTTTAGCTTTTATGATGCGACCGAAAAACTAGCCATTGTATTAGGATTATTCAGCTTTGCGTTAATTGAGGGAATTACGCATGACATGCGTAAATCTATAATTGCACTAGCATCATTTTTCGTAATTGGTTTAGTGTTTTTATTAATCTTGAAAAAAATCGAAAGCAAAGAAGCTGTAAAATTGTAAGTTTGTAGCTCGAATCGTAATTATAATAGATGAAAGTAGAATTGTTTGTTCCCTGTTTTGTAGATCAGTTATATCCCGAAACCGCTTTTAATACGTTAAAATTATTAGAAAAATCGGGCTGTAAAGTAGAATACAACTCAAAGCAAACTTGTTGTGGCCAACCAGCTTACAATGCTGGTTACTGGGATGAAGCAAAAGAAGTTGGTACTAAATTTTTAAGTGATTTTACAGAAAATACATATGTCGTTGCGCCGTCAGCATCGTGTGTAGGTATGGTAAAAGGTGGTTATAACGATTTATTCACCAACACAATCGTTCATAATAAATGCCGTAGCCTGCAATCTAACATTTGGGAACTTTCTGATTTTCTGATCAATGTTGCGAAAAAAGATTATTTCGGGGCAGAATTAGAAGGTAAGGCTGTTTACCATGATTCTTGTAGTGCTTTACGCGAATGCAAAATTAAAGATGAACCTCGTCAGCTTTTATCGAAAGTTCATGGTTTAGAAATGCTTGAGATGCAAGATACTGATATGTGTTGTGGCTTTGGCGGTACCTTTGCAGTTAAATTCGATGCAATTTCTTCGGCAATGGCCGAGCAAAAGGTAAATCATGCTTTAGATCAACAAGCTGATTACATTATTTCAACCGATTTATCATGTTTATTACATCTTCAAGGTTATATCGATAAAAATAATCTACCAATAAAAACCATGCACATTGCAGATGTTTTATGTAATGGCTGGTTAGAAAGTACCGAATACTAACAAGATTATTACCTCTGATTTCTAGTTATTTAACACTTTTTAACAAGCTTTACGTTAAATCTAAAATACCTTTATTAAACCTTTTTTGCGATTTAGCATCTAAACAACAAAACACAAAACAATGAAGCTATTATGGTTTAGCAAAACTAATATTAAAATAAAACTCTGACAGCTTCATCACCTTTAAAAATCAAATATAAATAAGATGAAAAAAATACTTTTCGCTTTACTAGGAGTTTTATCAATCGCATCAGTAGCAAGTGCGCAAAAAAAAACTTCTGGAGCAATACAATTTGAAACCGTAATTGATCCTGCTGCAATGATGGCGGCAAGTGGCGTTAAAATTCCTGAGCAAATGGCTGCAAGAATGCCTTCAACAAGTAAATCTAACTTCGAATTATTGTTTAATGCAACTAATGCAAGTTATATGCCTGTAGAAGAAACAGAAGATAGTAATGGTGCTGGCGGCGGTGGTGGTGGTATGGGTCGTATGATGAGAGGTTTTGGTGGCGCAGGTGGAAATAGAGAATATTATTACACATTTGCTGATAAAAAATTAGTCGAAGTTTTTGATCTTAGCGATACAAGCTACGTGATGCAAAGTAGTTTAAAGTTAAACACAACCGCAGGAATTGGTTTTGGTGGTGGAATGGGAAGAAACAACCCAAATGACACAACTAAGCCCAAACCAGTTGTTCCTCCAAAAATAGAAGTAGTTAAAACCGATGCAACTAAGCAAATTGCTGGTATTACTTGCCATGAAGTTATCGTAAAATCAACCAGATCTGTAAAAATTTTAGATATGGATAAAGATGTTACGGAAGAAACTCACATTTGGTATACAAAAGATTTAGGCTTTGATTTTTCTCCAAATCCAAATATGTGGACAGAAGGTGCCGTTTTAGCTATAGAAGGCAGAGGTACTAGCACAATTGCAAAAAGTATCGAATACAGAAATGTAAGTGTAAAAGATGTAACTGCTCCGAAAAAAGCAACTCCAATAACTGATGCAGAATATAAAGTTAAAATGGAAAACATGATGAAACGTTTCCGTGGTAATGGAAACAACAGACCAGGTGGCGGACAAAGAGTTATTATGGTTAACTAGTTTCAAAAATTATAAATTTTTGGAAAGCCTGCTCAATTTAATTGAGCAGGCTTTTTTTATGCGGAAAATTTCATCATAAAATAGAATGTATATTTCCAGTTACACTCGACTTTAATGCTTCTGATTTTTTTAAGCCAAATACAAAATGATTATTATTGATGCAGATTAAAAACAACCTAATGCAAAACGATAATACGTTACTTAAAACGAAGAAACATTTTGAAATTCTTGATGGGTTACGAGGTTTAGCTGCAATAGCAGTTGTGATTTTTCATTTTATGGAAATAGCCATTACTGATTATAGTAAGAATTTCATTGGTCACGGCTATTTGGCAGTAGATTTCTTCTTTTGTTTATCTGGTTTTGTTATCGCGTACGCCTACGATGCAAAAGCTAAAGATGTCGGAATAACACAGTTTTTCAAATTAAGACTTATTCGTTTACATCCATTAGTTATTATTGGGTCTGTACTGGGTTTATTAACTTTTATTTTCGATCCTTTTGTTAGCCTATATCCTGTGTACGGCTTTGGTAAAACGGCATTATTGTTTTTATCGTCACTTTTCCTTATTCCGTATCCGATAGTTGAAGAGCGCTTTTTTAATTTATTTAACTTAAATGCGCCTAGCTGGTCATTGTTTTGGGAGTATATTGCCAACATCTTCTACATATTTCTGCTTTATAAAATCGGCAAGAAATATTTATTGATTTTAACATTAATTGCGGCGGGCTTACTTTTTTATGTTGCCACTAAAACAACTAATTTATCTGGTGGATGGGGTGGAACTACATTTTGGGATGGCGGTGCTCGCGTATTTTATTCCTTCTTGGCAGGAATGCTGGTTTATCGCTTCAATTGGATTATTAAAAACAAATTAGGATTTATAGGGGTTTCGATTTTATTGCTTTTAGCGTTTTTGATGCCATATTCAAATGAATACAATTGGATCACCGAACCGATTATCGTATTAATTTATTTTCCTTTATTAGTAGCATTAGGCGCTGGTGCAACCTTAACATCATCATTCGAAAAGCTTTGTAAGTTATCGGGAGAAATTTCATATCCATTATATATGACGCATTATCCTTTCCTGTGGATTTTTCTAACTTATGTTACAACCACCAAGCCCGATATGTCTTTATTGAAATTGATAATTCCAGTTTCTGTAATCCTGCTTGTAGTTTTTGCTTATCTGGTTATGGTGTTTTTAGATATTCCTCTACGTAATTATTTAAAAAATAAGTGGCTAAAAGTTAAGTCGTAAAATAATTATGAGTTTATTTTAGTGATGATTCATTATATGAAAACTTGCTTTATAGTGGAAAAAACAGCATCTTTGCACAAAATAAAATCACTTTGTATGTGATTGAGAAATAACTTTTTTTTAAACCGTTCCGAAGTTTAGATAGAACAAGGAACAAAATCATAGTTGTAGATGATTAATATTACTTTACCTGACGGCTCGGTTCGTCAGTACGAAAAGGGCACATCTGCCCATCAAATTGCATTATCAATTTCTGAGGGTCTGGCAAGAAACGTTTTAGCCGCCGAAGTTAATGGCGAAATTTGGGATTCAACACGTCCAATCGAAGCAGATTCTACTGTTAAACTTTTAACCTGGAATGATACAGCTGGAAAATCAACTTTCTGGCATTCATCTGCTCACTTAATGGCTGAGGCTTTAGAAGCACTTTATCCAGGAACTAAATTTGGTATCGGACCAGCAATTGAAACTGGTTTCTACTATGATGTAGATTTTGGTGAGAAAGAATTTTCTTCGGATGATTTCAAAGCCATCGAAACTAAAATGATTGAATTGGCTAAGCAAAAAGAAACTTTTGTTAGAGAGAGTGTAAGCAAAGCTGATGCAATTAAATACTTTACCGAAAAAGGTGATGAGTACAAGCTTGATTTAATTGATGGCTTAGAAGACGGAAAAATTACTTTCTATACTCAAGGTCAGTTTACCGATTTATGTCGTGGCCCGCATATTCCAAATACTGGTTTTGTAAAAGCAGTAAAACTGATGAATGTTGCTGGCGCATATTGGAGAGGCGATGAAACTAAAAAACAGTTAACACGTATATATGGCGTAACTTTTCCAAAGGCTAGCGAGCTTACCGAATATCTTGCAATGATTGAGGAAGCAAAAAAACGCGATCACCGTAAACTTGGAAAAGAGTTGGAGTTATTTGCTTTTTCTGAAAAAGTAGGAATGGGTTTGCCTTTATGGTTACCCAAAGGAACTGCTTTGCGTGAGCGTTTGGTTAACTTTTTAACTAAGGCACAAGCTAAAGCTGGTTATGAGCAGGTAGTTACGCCACATATTGGACACAAAAATTTGTACGTAACTTCTGGTCACTGGGAGAAATATGGTAAAGATTCATTTCAGCCAATAAAAACTCCACAAGAAGGAGAGGAGTTCTTCTTAAAACCAATGAACTGCCCGCACCACTGCGAGATTTATAAAACAAAACCACGTTCTTATAAAGATTTACCAGTTCGTTTTGCAGAGTTTGGTACAGTTTATCGTTACGAACAAAGTGGTGAATTACATGGTTTAACTCGTGTACGTGGCTTTACTCAAGATGATGCACACTTATTCTGCATGCCAGAACAAGTTAAAGAAGAATTTAAAAAAGTTATCGATTTAGTGCTTTATGTATTTAAATCTTTAGGTTTTGAAAACTTTACTGCTCAAATTTCGTTAAGAGATCCAGAGAACAAGTCGAAATATATTGGTTCTGATGAAAACTGGCGATTATCTGAAAATGCAATTATAGAAGCTGCAGCAGAAAAAGGATTAAATACAGTTGTAGAATATGGTGAAGCGGCTTTTTATGGTCCGAAGCTAGATTTTATGGTTAAAGATGCTTTAGGTAGAAAATGGCAGTTAGGAACTATTCAGGTAGATTACAACTTACCAGAGCGTTTCGAATTAGAATATACTGGTAGCGATAATCAAAAGCATAGACCAGTAATGATTCACCGTGCTCCATTTGGCTCTTTAGAAAGATTTATTGCTGTTTTAATTGAACATTGCGCAGGAAACTTCCCATTATGGTTAAGTCCAGAGCAATTTACAATCCTTCCTATTTCAGAAAAATATGAAGAATATGCAAAAAAAGTTTTAGATGAACTAAATAATTCCGATATTCGCGGGCTGATTGACTTTCGTGATGAGAAAATCGGTCGTAAAATACGCGACGCGGAGGTTAAAAAAATCCCTTACATGCTCATTATCGGTGATAAAGAGATGGCCGAAGGAAAAGTTTCGGTTAGAAAACATGGCGAAGGCGATTTAGGTGAAATGACGTTGGAGGAATTCAACAATTTATTAAGAAAAGAAATAACAGTTTAAATTAAAATAGTACACATTTGGCATTAGGAAGACCAGGATTTAACAGGGGACCACGTCCACCTTTTAAGAAAAAAGAAGCAGAGCATAACATTAATCAGTACATAAAATCGCCCGAAGTGCGTTTAGCTGGCGATAATGTTGAACCAGGGATTTATCCTTTGGCGAAAGCTTTGGCACTTGCTGATGAACTGGAATTGGATTTGGTAGAGATTTCTCCAAACGCTGTTCCTCCAGTTTGTAGAATTATTGATTATAGCAAGTTTGTTTACGAGCAAAAGAAAAAGCAGAAAGAGATTAAATCAAACGCTAAGCAAACAGTTATTAAGGAGATTCGTTTCGGTCCTAATACAAACGATCACGATTTCCAGTTTAAACTTAAACACGCAATAAGCTTTTTAGAGAACGGTGAAAAAGTTAGAGCTTATGTGCATTTTAAAGGTAGAGCAATTGTTTATAAGGAGCAGGGAGAGATTTTATTATTAAAATTTGCCCAGGCTTTGGAAGATGTAGGAAAAGTAGAGTTATTACCTAAGTTAGAAGGTAAACGTATGTTCCTAACAGTTGCGCCTAAAGTAGCAAAAAAATAAAAATAGGTTTATAAATTAAAAAACAGGTTATGCCAAAAATGAAAACCAATTCCAGTGCTAAAAAGCGTTTTTCGCTTACTGGAACAGGTAAAATCAAAAGAAACAACGCATACAAAAGTCACATCTTAACCAAGATGAGCACTAAACGTAAACGTGCACTAGGAAATGCTAGCATGGTAACAGCAGCAGATACTGGTAACGTTAAGCGTATGCTTTGTATCGGAAAGTAATTTATTAATTCACCAGGTATCAGGCTTTAAGTTTCCGATTAAACGGAACGCCGCTTGCCAAAAAACAACAACAACATGCCACGTTCGGTAAACGCAGTAGCTTCGAGAAGAAGAAGAAAGAAAATCCTTAATATGGCCAAAGGCTATTGGGGAGCAAGAAGTAAAGTTTATACTGTTGCTAAAAACACAGTAGAAAAAGGTTTGCAATATGCATACCGTGACCGTAAGGTTAAGAAAAGAGAATTCCGCGGATTATGGATCCAACGTATTAATGCAGGTGCTCGTCAGCACGGTATTTCTTACTCTCAATTAATCGGTAAACTAGCTTCAAAAGAAATCGGTTTAAACCGTAAAGTATTAGCTGATTTAGCAATGAATCATCCTGAGGCTTTCAAAGCTGTAATTGATGCAGTAAAATAGAAATTTTCGCTTCGGCGATTATAATATTAAAAAAGTCCTGATGCAAATCAGGACTTTTTTTGTTTTTAAAGTGTTTGATCATCTATTGTTGCATCGGGAGCGTTGCTCTGAACAGATTCTATTCCATTATCTCTCGAACTTTCACTTTCATACATCTGGCTTGAGCCAATTATTTGTCCGTTGGTAGCCTTCAAATTAAAGTAAGATTTACCATTGCTTGATTTTTTCTTTTCAAATTTTGTATCATCCTGCGAGTTTTTTCTTACAGATTCGATTCCGTTTTCGCAACTTGGCTTTGCAGAATAGCCTTCGCTCGATAAAATAACCTGACCATTTCCAGCTACTAAATTAAATTGAAATTCTCCGTTTGTTCTTTTACTAATTACAAATTTTCCCATTACTGAATTATTAAGTTAAAAATTAATTATTACTATTTTAAGGGGACGATTTGAATTAAATTTACAAAATATTTAAAATTTTGTAAGTCAATTTTTATTAATTTTTTTAGTTATAATCCATTTTAAATTTGGTCAAATTAGCTTTGTTACTTTTTGTTCTTTTCAATTCTGCTTCATAAATACTTCTACCTAAATTTTTCATAAAAGGGTAACAAACAGTTTCATATTCGTATTTATTATCATTAAAAATTCCATCATCGTTACTTTGAATAACAGCTGTTAAAAAATATTCAACACCGTTTTTAAAATCTATGAAGTAAGAATTATCGATTATGTAGCCATAGCTATCTCCATATTTATTAAATATTCTAATATTAGGATCTAATTCAACATTCTTTTCTCGTCCGTAATACAGCATTTTCGCATATGTTGGCCAAAATTCTGTTTCATCGTATTTTGGAAAATTACTTTCAGTAGGTAATTTACTCATATAAGTATAGATCAATTTATAATCAGCAGTAGTTAAATTATATCTTTCTAAAGCTGGAAATGCTTCAGGTAGAATAAGTTTCTGCATCAACTTTTGCTGATCGTTAATGGGAAACGCATTTTTGTTCTCCAGACTGAAAGGCTTATTGACCAATTTATCCGCACTATCTAAATAGCCTTTTCCCATTACGGTGTTCGTTAAAACCAAATCATATTCCTTTGGATCGTATTGCGCTTGCTGACTGTAAACAAGTTTGTTGCCATTGTAAAACTTAATAGGATTTGTATGTTTTGCACTTTCACCTGCATCACCGATGGCCAAACGATTTAATATTCTACTGTTTATTAAGCCATTTTTCTTCAATTTCTCATTCAATTCTGCCCGTCCGATAAACTCAAACAAACGGTTAAAAGCATCGTTATCACTGGTTAAAAGAATTTTCTTAATATAATGCTCTATAGATGGTAGCCCATTTTTTGAAGAAGTATCTTTAAATACTTTTGTTTGACCTTTAAAAGCACTGTCGGTAATCATGGTACTTTTAACTGTAATTCCTGAACTTTTTAAGCGATTCACTTTCTCTAATGCAAAAATTACAGCTGCGAGTTTTACGGTACTGGCAGGATAGAAGTAATGTTGTGGATTTAAATTATAACTGTAACTTTTAAAGCTCGGTTTATTTTTCATATCGCGATTAACCTGTGTATAAAGTATTTGAACCTGATTATGATCTGGACGATTTAAGATGTTGCTAAAGAATTCTGGTTTAGCTTGCATTAATTTTTTTAGAAAAACAGTATCTGTTTGCTGTGCCATAGTAGATAAACTCATTACAGAAAATGCCAAAAGGAAGATATATTTCATAGCTCGGGTTTGATAATAAAGTTAAAATAATCATTTCTTAATCGTTTATTAAAATAGAATAAAAAGCTTTTCGCAATAGTGTTTGCTGTTTCAGCTTTAATGTCTACTTTTGCAGCGCTTTTGGTTTCTGGCCTTACAACCAGAATTAAAAGGGAATGCAGTGTAATTCTGCAACTGTCCCGCAGCTGTAAGCTCTATAACGTTTTTTCATTCAAAAAGCCACTGTTTCAATTCTGATTCGGGAAGGCAGTAAAAAACGGGAGCAAGTCAGAAGACCTGCCTTAGCGTATAATTTCATAGCTTTCGGGGATTGAAGCTAGGATTGAGGTACTTAACGTTTTTCGTATTTTCATTTCCTTTCCTAATCTGTTGGCTGTGGGCAAAACTCACAATCAAATGAACAAAAAAAGAATTTTAATTGCTGCAGGCCTGGGGCTTGTTCAATTAACAGTTAGTCAATCGGCTAATGCACAAGACAGTTTACAACTAAAAGATGTTGTAATCACTGCAACAAAAAATGATCAGAAACAATCTCAGACTGGTAAAGTTGTAACCATTATCAGTAAAGAAGTTTTAGAGCGTAGTCATGGTAAATCTTTGCCCGAGCTAATTAGCGAGCAAGCAGGAATTATTGTAGCAGGTTCGAGTAGCAATCCAGGTTTAAACAAATCGGTATTTTTCCGTGGGGCAGGTAGCGCTTATGCGGTTGTTTTAATCGATGGAATTGTACAAAATGATCCATCAGGAAACGGTGGTGCGTTCGATTTACGCTTATTATCTATTGATCAAATCGACCATATTGAAATTTTAAGAGGCGGTCAATCGACCATTTATGGTTCTGATGCAGTTGCTGGTGTAATTAATATCATCACTAAAAAAGGCGGACCAAAAGGCAATACCATTTACGGAGTTGCCAGTATTGGTAGTTACGAAACTTTAAAAGGAACTATTGGTTTAAATGGTGGTGTTGATGGGTTTACTTATAATGTTAATTACACTCAGAATAAAACAAACGGCATTTCTGAAGCGGCTAATCCAGTAGGAAACAATGCAGAGTTTGATAAAGATGGATTCAGAACCGGTGCCTTAAATGCAAATTTCGGAATCAAATTGGATAAGCATTTTTCAGTAAATCCATTTGTGCGTTATTATTATGGAAACTATAGTTTTGATGGTGGTGCTTTTGTAGATGCTGGAAATTATTCTATTTTGAAAAATGTTGCTGCAGGTACAAACGCTAAATATGAATTTGCAACAGGAAAAGTAACATTAAACTACAGTTACGAAAGCACTTCGAACGATTCGCATAGCTCTTTTCCTAGTTTTTCTCAAGGAAAAATCTCTATCGTAGATGTATTTTACAACCAAAAACTAAACGATAAGTTAGATTTATTGGTGGGTATTGATAACCGAGTAATGAAACTTTCATCGGCAGCTGTAGCACCTAAAGCAAATATATTTGCGGCTTATAGTTCATTGTTTTTGCATGATTTAAGTGTTTTTAACTTAGAGGTAGGTGGTAGATACAATAAACACGAACAATATGGCGAAAACTATACGTATTCAATTACGCCAAGCATAAACATTATTAAAGAAGTAAAGTTATTTGGTACAGTTTCAACAGCTTTCAAAGTGCCTACTTTGAATATGTTATTCGGTCAATTCGGTGCTAATTTAGATTTGAAACCAGAAAAATCTCAAAATTACGAAGCTGGTGTAAACTTCAGCTTTGCTGATGAAAAATTCACTTTAAGAGTAGCAGGTTTTAAACGCGATTTGAAAGATGCAATTATTTATGCTTTTCCAGCAGGTTATGTTAACCAAGTTAGCCAAAAAACTAAAGGTTTTGAGGTTGAACCAGCAGTTAAATTCGGTAAATTTAACTTAAATGGCTATTACGCTTATGTTGAAGGAAATGAATTTAACTTCGTTGATAATGCAATTGCAGATTATCTTTTCCGCAGACCGAAAAATACTTTCGGCATAACTGCTGGTGTACAGGCAACTACCGATTTATATGTTAGTGCCAATTATCGTTATTTCGGTAATCGTACTGATGGTAACTTTAGCACATACACTGTTGATACTTTACCTGCTTACAAATTATTAAGTGCTTATGCAGAATATTCGTTAGCTAATAAACGTGTTAAAATATTTTTCGATGCTAAAAACATATTAAACACAAAATACAATGAAATTATCGGTTATAACAGCTTGGGTTTCAATTTTAATACAGGCGTAAGTTTTAATATCCGCTAATAAAAAATTAACTTTGTAATAAGGCATTAAATTTAATATTTAGTGCCTTATACTAAATACTTGAAATAACATGGCTCACTTAAAATTCAACCCACGTACAATATTGTTATTATTAATGATATTGGTGCTCACGGGCTTCCGCTTACTGGTAACATTTAATTCAGATGAATTAAAGTTTGCTAATTTCTCATCAATTGGTGCGGTTGCGCTTTTTGGTGGTGCTTACTTTAAGGATAATTTAAAGGCATTTGCTTTTCCGTTGTTAAGTTTATTTTTAAGCGATTTTGTTTTATCGACAACCATTTTTAGTAAATACAGCAGTGGGTTTTTATATGAAGGCTGGTACGTAGTTTACTTTGCATTTGCATTAATGGTTTTAGTTGGAAGATTAATGCTTAAAAACATAACTATTGCAAATTTATTAGCTTCGACTTTAACTATTGTATTAATTCATTGGATTGTAACCGATTTCCCGATCTGGTTTAGAAACCCATCTTATACACAAGATTTAGCAGGTTTTTGGTTATGCTTGGAAAGAGCAATTCCGTTCGAAGTTAGATTTTTAGAAGGAACGGTAATTTATGGCGCAATTCTTTTCGGAGCATTCGAAATATTAAAAGCAAAATATCCTGTACTTAAGTTACAAACACAAAAAGTATAATTATTCTTTAAACGAATTATAAAAATCCTCTTTCGATTAATTTCAAAAGAGGATTTTTTTTATCTTTAACATTGAGCGTTAACAGCGCTACATACATTCCATCACCCATTTACCTTTAACATATTATGAAAGTTGTATCCTTTTTACCAGCCGCTACCAAAATGATTTACGATATGGGTTTGCAAGAATATCTTTATGGCGTTACTTTCGAGTGCCCTAAAGAAGCCGCAGATCTACCTAAAATTGTTCGCTGCATATTAGAAGGAAAGAATTACACAAGTATAGAAATTGATAAAATATTTTCAGCCTCAAAAGCGCAGGGAAAAAGTTTGTATTGGGTTGATGATGAATTATTGGAAAGCATTGCGCCTGATATCGTTTTTACACAAGATATTTGCGAGGTATGCAACATCGACACGGTTTGTACTGAAACTGCTGTAATGAAACTCAGTAAAACACCAATACTTGTTCCTTTATCGCCAAATAATTTACAAGATGTTTTTGAGTGCGCCATAACAATTGCAAAAGCGATGGGGAAGGAAGAAGTTGCTTTGAACTATCTGGCTAGCCTACAAAAGAAAACAGATTATATTCTTGATGAATTAAGAGCAAATAAAGCACCACTAAAGCGAATTATGTTAATGGAATGGATTGAGCCAATATACAATTGCGGACATTGGATTCCATTTCAAATTGCAGCTGCAGGTGGGGTAGATATGCTTTCTAATCCAGCAGGAGATTCTATTGTAACTCAATGGGACAAAATTGTTAAATACAATCCACAGGTTTTGGTTATTGCACCATGCGGTTTTGATGTAACCAGAAGTATTGAAGAAATGCCATTACTTACCTCGAAAAAGGGCTGGGATGATTTGGAAGCGGTTATAAATAATCAGGTTTACATTGCCGATTTTGATATGTTTACACAGCCAAGCATCGGCACTTTGGTTGAGGGAATAGAAGCTTTGGCTTGTATGTTTCATCCGGAAATATTTACTGCAAACAAGCATATTGCCAGTAAATTTGTAAACTACTCGAAGATTGAAGTTTTAAATCGATAATGAAATTAGTTGTTTTAACAGGAGCAGGGATTAGTGCAGAAAGTGGTCTAAAAACTTTTCGCGATTCTGATGGACTTTGGGAAGGCTACAATATTTATGATGTGGCAACACCAGAAGCCTGGGAAAGAAATCCTGAATTGGTGCAGGAGTTTTACAACGAAAGAAGGAGACAGGTACTAAAAGCGCAGCCAAATCAGGCGCACACCATTTTAGCCGAACTGGAAAATGATTTTGATGTCGAAATTATTACTCAAAATATTGATGATTTGCATGAACGAGCAGGCTCAACAAAAGTTACGCATCTTCATGGCATCATAACGAAATCACAATCTGATCGAAATTCGAACTTAACCTATCCAATTCAAGGTTCTGAACTACAAATGGGCGAACTATGTGAGTTAGGTTCTCAGTTGCGACCGCATGTTGTTTGGTTTGGAGAATCTGTTCCAATGATAGAGGTAGCCGCTAAAATCTGTAAACAGGCAGATTTTTTTGTCCTTATTGGTACATCGCTTGCCGTTTATCCAGCCGCAGGTTTAATCGATTTTGTGCCTTCATTAGTTCCAAAATATATAATCGATCCTAAAATACCCGATGTCGGTCGTTACAGAAATATTATAACTATAGAACAAACTGCCGTGAATGGTGTAGCATATCTTAAAGAAATTCTTTCAAATGACCGATAAGAAACTTTGTATATTTAATTGGAGCGGCGGAAAAGATAGTACACTTGCCTTACATTATGCCTTACAAGACGAAACTATAGAAATAAAGTATCTTGTTACCACAGTTACCGAAAAATATAATCGCGTTTCTATGCATGGTGTAAGAGAAAGCTTGTTGCTTAAACAAGCCGAAAGTATTGGTATTCCACTTTATCAAATTCGCTTGCCAGAGATGCCAGATATGGAAACCTACGACAATACCATGCGTAATTATCTATCAAAATTTAAAGATGAAGGCATTACGTATTCTATTTTTGGCGATATTTTTTTAGAAGATTTGCGCAAGTATCGTGAAGAAAAACTTTCAGAAATAGGTTTAAAAGCCATTTTTCCTCTATGGAAAAAAGATACAACGTTGTTAATTGATGAATTTCTTAAACTGAACTATAAAACCATCATTGTTTGTGCTCAACAAAGTCTTCAATATATCTGTGGAAAAGTAATTGACAAGGATTTAATTAGCTCCTTACCCAAAAATATCGACCCTTGCGGAGAAAATGGTGAGTTTCATACTTTTGCTTTCGAAGGACCAATATTTAAAAAAATAATCAATTTCGAGTTAGGAGAGCTAGTCTATAGAACTTACAACAATCCAAAATTAGATAATGAAAGTGGTTCAAAATCAGACGATTTTGGTTTTTGGTATATTGATTTAGTAAATTAATTACACAAATTAAAACTTTTTGGCATCATTTTTTCTTTACTATGTGTAATTAACTAAAACACATGAACGAAGCCTGTTTCAGTAATTAGGTAACCCTGAAACGAATTTCAAATAAAAATTAAGTTATGAAAAAGATATTTGTAGTAATCGCATTGAGTTCAGTAATGTTTGCTTGTAATAATAAAGCAAAAGAAGAAGCTGCACTAAAACAACAAGAAGCCGAAAAACAGTTAGCAGTTAAAGCTGTTAAGGATAGTTTAAGATTAGATAGCTTTAACAGAGCTGCAACTGCAAAGGTTGAAGCCGAAAAAGAAGCAAAACATCAGGCAGAACTAGCTGCAGCAAGAAGAGCAGGTGCTAATTCATCTCGTTCTTATGCAAGTTCTGGTGGTAGTTCGAGTGCTTATGGTGGCGCACAACCAACTGCAAAAAAGAAAGGTTGGAGTGATGCTGCAAAAGGTTCGGTAATTGGTGGTGCAGCTGGCGCAGTTGGCGGTGCATTAATTGATAAGAAAAAAGGCAGAGGAGCCATTATTGGCGGTTTAGTTGGAGCTGGTGGCGGTTATTTAATCGGTAGAGGCGAAGACAGGAAATCTGGCCGTGTGCAACCTAAAAACTAATTTCACATAAATATTTTAAAAGCGTTCTGATTTTAAATCAGAACGCTTTTTTTTGTGTCTGAAAGAATCATTTCTATATTTAAAGAAAAAAGACCCATGATTGAAGATAAGAATATTGATAAAGGCCAGATTCAGCATTTCGTAATGTTTTTGGCTAAAGCCACAATTAACAAAAGCCGAAATAACAGAATTTGCAAATTTTTTCGAAAGCTTAAAGCCAATCAAATACATCAAAACATTAAACTATGGCTTGGCGGCAAATACGCCAGTTCGCCCAGTTACCGATAATTCATTTACTTATTCGCTTACTATAACGTTTGCTAATATTGACGATCACAATGCTTATCAGGAAGATAAAACACATCTAGATGCTGTAGAAAAATTTTCTAAAAATTGGTATCGGGTAGTGGTTCACGATACGGTGATTTCATGAAATATTTAGAAAAGCAAGAGTTATTTCTAGATGCTGCAGTTCCTTTATTTGCTTTAATCTCTAAATAAATTTTATATAAAAAAATGCCCTCAACTTTAAGGAGTTGAGGGCATTTTTCATGCTGGTACTACAGAAAGCATTTTAGCTATTGTTGAGTTTAACATTATGAGTAAAATCCTATTTGGATATTGTAAATTCCCAAACCTCCCAGATGTTTGGCAAAAATAGGCTACAAAATTATATTTTGTTTATTCGCTTAATAATCATTATGTCAGTCAGTTAAATTAATCTTTCTAATCCATTTGTTGAAATATACTTAAATTTTAAGATCATAAGACGTAAATTTTACAAAACTAAATTCTGTTTACGTATTTAAGTATCTTATTATCAGTATATTATATATTGTATTGTTAGAATTGATGTCTTTTATATGCTGCTGTAAAATCATTTCGCATAATTTTAAAACGCTCTATAACGGTTTTAATAAAATCCTCGTCTAAAATTTCGAACACATCATTAACACCTCCTCCACTCAAGTCAAGTTCTGCTAACTTGTAACTTTGCTCAAATGTGCCTTGCTCAAATTTGGCGATATACTTTTGATTCATTGAAAAGATGGTAATCTTGCATTCTGGGTGTGGAAGTTCTGCTATAACTCTCATTATCTTAATTTGTAAATTATTACTTGATTGAATTTTAAATTCCCTGGTTGTTTAAGGTTCCATGTGCTTCGATAATAGCGAAACGAGCAAACAGTTCTTCTGAATACCATTTTCTTTCTCTAGTAAGCTTAATTACGTCAGAGTGGTCAAATGACTTGTATGCGTAATTTTTCATACTTTCTTCATTCTCCCATACCGAAAAAGTAGCCTGATCTAAAAACGGATTTTCACCAATCCCTGCCGAAAGAATAAAACCAGGAGCTTTTCTCATGCTAATTGCGGCTCTCTTTATGTTTTGTCTAAACTCCTTTACTTTACCTAATCTTATCGCTGCCCTGGTAATTACTGCGATTCTTTCATTTGGGTTTTGATTAATTTTTTTAGTTTTAAAAGGCTCTTTAGCTGACCATAAGCCATGGCTGGATAAAGGTTTAAGTAAGATTGTAAATTCTTCAGCTCCGAAAAAGCGAAACCATTTCATCGATAAGGAATTTATTTTAAATTGCTCATAATCCGTTTTGTTGTTCCAGGTTGTTAAAATGGCCCAATGTTTAAAGTTTGGTGCTAAATCGACCTGAGCATTTTTGCCGCTTCCCATAAGTTTCCAGAAATTGCACTTTTTGTTTAACCAAAGCGGTAAGCGCAAAACTACCATGCCTAAAAAGGCAAATGGAATAGTTAGGGTGCGGTACTTGGTAATGGTTAAAGCTACAATCATATTAACTAGGATTAATTTGGTCAAAACTAATGATTTTAAGAATATAGTGTCGTTCAAAATTTAGTCATATATTGTCTAAATGCGTTAAATATGGTAAATCCTGATTAATTTTGTCTTTAATTAGAAATTAGAAAATGGCAGAAGATTTAACTATAACCAGAAATGCGTCGAAAGAAGAACAATATAAATCACTTATTCCTCAAATTGAAGGTTTGCTTTATGGAGAAACCGATTTTATAGCAAATCTAGCAAATGTTTGTGCTGCCCTAAAAGAGCAGTTTAATTGGTTTTGGGTAGGTTTTTATCTGGTTAAGGATGATGATTTAGTATTAGGGCCATTTCAAGGTCCAGTAGCTTGTACGCGAATTAAAAAGGGAAAAGGAGTTTGTGGCTCATCTTGGCTGCAAAGAGAAACTATAATTGTTCCCGATGTTGATGAGTTTCCAGGGCATATTGCCTGCGCTTCTGCCTCTAAATCTGAAATCGTTTTGCCTCTAATTAAAAATGATAAAGTTATTGGTGTTTTTGATGTTGATAGTGAATTTTTAAATCACTTTGATGAAATGGATAAAATTTATTTAGAGCAAGTTATATCAATTATATTAAATAAATAGTTTAAATAATTATTTTGAAATTAAACTCAGATTATTACCTTAATGAGGATGTGATTTCACTTGCGAAGGATTTGCTAGGAAAGGTTTTATATACAAAGATTGAGGGCGAAATTACTGCAGGTGTGATAACTGAAACCGAAGCCTATTTCGGAATTAAAGATAAAGCTTCGCATGCTTTTGGCAGTAGGAGAACAGCAAGGACTGAAACAATGTTTGCTCAAGGTGGGATAGCTTACGTTTACTTATGTTATGGAATACATAATCTATTTAACGTTGTAACATCTGCCAAAGATAATCCGAATGCAGTATTAGTTCGAAGTATTGAGCCATTAATTGGCGTAGAAATAATTGAAGAACGACGAAGTATGCCTCGCACTAAGGCAGCAATTTCTGCTGGTCCAGGGTCTGCTGCAAAGGCTTTAGGGATCGATAGAACGTTTAATGCTAAAGATTTGAGTGGTGATGAGATTTGGATTGAGGATCATCAAATTTATTTTAATCCTGATCAAATTTCTATATCGCCAAGAGTTGGTGTCGCTTATGCTCAGGAACATGCTCTTTTGCCTCTACGGTTCTTTGTTAAAGGTAATAAATATGTAAGCAAGCCAAATAAGGTTTAGCTTTTTGAAACATTTCATTGATTGTATCTGTTCTTTCATAAATATCTATAGTTATGAAAAACGAGAAAAATATATCAATTTTAAAAGAAATGGCAGAAAGTGTTCGCACTTGTATGTTTACCACATTTTCATCAGATGATGAATTTGGAAGTAGACCAATGGGAACAGCAAAGATAGAAGACGACGGAAGTTTATGGTTTTATACCAATGAATATTCGCCTAAATCAAAAGAAATCTCTAAAGACGATAATGTTTTACTGGCTTACAGCGATCCATCTAAAAACACTTATCTAACTGTAAAAGGTAAAGCCGAGCTGGTTGATGATCGAGTTAGAAAAGAAGCTTACTTTTCGCCTTTCGTGAAAGCGTGGTTTCCTGATGGTATTGAAGATCCGAGATTAATATTGATAAAGGTTACTCCTGAAGAGGCTGAATATTGGGATGCTTCATCGTCAAAAATAGTTGTACTATTTAGTATGTTAAAAGCAGTTGTTACTGGCGACACCCCAGATTTAGGTAAGCATGATACAATAAAGTTTTAATTAAAAATAACTTCAAAGCAAGCAGGGTTGGCAACAATACCTGCTTTTTTTGTAATATTGAAAAATGAATTTTGAAAACAACTTAACTTTCGCGAAAGCGCAGGATGAAGCAGATATATTAAAAGATTTTAGAAATCAGTTTTTGTTTCCAAATCAGAATGGAAAAGAATTTATATATCTATGTGGTAACTCGTTAGGATTACAACCTAAAGTTTCTAGTGAGGTATTAAAACGTCAATTAGATAATTGGGCTAACCATGCAGTAGAAGGATGGTTTGAAGGCAAAGAGCCTTGGATGTTTTATCATAAAAAATTAAAAAAGCTTATGGCTCCAATTGTTGGCGCTTCTCCTAGAGAAGTTTGTCCAATGAATACCTTGACGGTTAATTTACATTTATTGATGGTTAGTTTTTATCACCCAAAGGGAAAGCGGTTTAAAATTATAATGGAAGGTGGTGCTTTTCCATCAGATCAATATGCAATAGAAAGTCAAGTGAGGTTTCATGGTTTCGATCCGAAAGAAGCGATTATCGAGGTTTTTCCAATTGAAGGCGAAGAAACATTGCGGACTGAAGATATCGTTGCTAAAATCGAAGAAAATGGAGACGGAATAGCGTTGGTTCTTTTCGGAGGAATAAATTATTATACTGGTCAGTGGTACGATATGGAAGCAATTACCAAAGCTGGGCACAAAATTGGAGCTATGGTAGGTTGGGATTTAGCTCATGCAGCGGGAAATGTGCCCGTTAAACTCCACGATTGGGATGTAGATTTTGCTTGCTGGTGTTCTTATAAATATCAAAATTCTGGTCCAGGCGGTATTAGCGGTATTTTTGTTCACGAAAAACATTTTTCAAATACCAAATTAAATCGTTTTGCAGGATGGTGGGGTTATCAGGAAAACCAGCGTTTTAAAATGGAAAAAGGTTTTATTCCAGAAGCTGGCGCCGATGGCTGGCAGATAAGCTGCACACAGGTAATGCCTATGGCTTTGTATCATGCTTCACTACAAATTTTTGAGCAAGCAGGATTTATAGAGCCGCTTAGGAATAAAAGTATTAGTTTAACTAATTATTTAGAATTCATTATAAATGAAGTAAATAAAGAATTAGGATTTGAGCAATATAAAATTATTACGCCTAAAAATCCGAAAGATAGAGGCGCTCAGTTATCCATAATTGCAAAAGATAAAGGCAAGGAAGTTTTTGATGGCTTATTCGAAAACTACATACTGGGCGATTGGCGTGAACCTGATGTTATTCGTTTAAGTGCAGTTCCGCTTTACAATTCTTTTGAAGATATTTATTTAACAGGGGAAGCACTTTTAAAAGTGAGCCAAAAAATACTAAACGCTTAGCAAATGATTAATTATAACCCTAAAGATTGGTTTACTTTTATTTTCCAAGTTCATAAGGCCGATACCATCCGAAAGTTATGGCCTTTAATGGTTAGCGTATCAATTTTTTCTGCTTTTGTTGCCTTTTTAGAGCTCAACGTTTTTAAACTTTCTAAAAGTGATTATGTAAGCAATATTGGAATGATGCACAGCTTACTAGGTTTCGTAATCTCCATGTTATTGGTGTTTAGAACCAATACTTCTTACGATAGATGGTGGGATGGACGTAAGTTATTAGGTGGATTAACCAATGTTAGCCGCAATTTTGCAATGAAAATTAAAGCATTGAAGTTACCAGAAGATGATTTACGTTTCTTTGAATACGGTATTCCTAAATATGCTTTTGCTTTAAAAGAGCATCTTCGCGAAAAGCAATACTTCGGAAAAAACAGTTTTTTAATTGAAGTTGATGCCGGCAAACATATTCCGAATCAAATTGCCAGCAGTATGATTACCCGCCTTTACGAGTTATTAGAAAGAGGTTTGATTTCGCAGGAGCAGCTAATTGTTTTAACCAATGATGTAAATCAGTTTACTGATATTTGTGGTGGTTGTGAACGAATCAAAAATACCCCGATTCCTTTTTCATATAGCGCATTTATAAAGAAATTCATATTTATTTATGTACTTACAATTCCTATTGGCTGGGTATTTAGTTTAGGTTACTATTTGGTTTTAATTGTGCCCTTTATCCTCTATGTATTAGCGAGTTTAGAGCTTATAGCTGAAGAAATAGAAAACCCATTTGGCGAAGATGCAAACGACTTGCCAGTAGCTCAAATTTGTGACAATATTGAGAAGCATGTCGAGGAGATTTTAAACTGATGATTTATATTGCCTGGCATCTTTTGTATGCTCACCCTTTACCAGAAGGACATCGTTTTCCGATGTTAAAGTATGAATTAATACCTGAACAACTTCTGCACGAAGGAACCATTCAGCAAAGTAATTTATTTAGTCCAGTGCCTGCTAAAGAAGAGGAGATTCTATTAACACACGATAAAAATTATTGGAAGCAACTTAAAGATTTAACGCTTTCTGAAAAAGATCAGCGCAGGATTGGTTTTCCGTTAAATCTGCAATTAGTCGAACGCGAATTAAGGATTGCACAAGGTACAATTGATGGTGTGAAATTTGCGTTAGCCAATGGAATTGCCTTTAATGTTGCAGGGGGAACGCATCACGCAGGAAGTAACTGGGGAGAAGGATTCTGTTTATTAAATGATCAGGCGATTGCTGCTAACTATTTGTTAAATAAAAAATTATCTAATCGTATATTAATTATAGATTTAGATGTTCACCAAGGGAATGGAACTGCAGAAATCTTTAAAAACGAATCAAGAGTTTTTACATTTTCAATGCATGGAGATAAAAATTTTCCTTTTAGAAAAGAGATTTCTGATTTAGACGTAGCGCTAGGTGATGGAATGGAAGATTTTGAATATCTTTCTCTTTTAACTAAAAATTTAGAAAAAGCTTTCGAAAAAGCGCAACCAGATTTCGTATTTTATTTATCAGGTGTTGATGTGCTCACTACAGATAAATTAGGAAAGCTTTCGCTTAGCAAGGCAGCTTGCAAAGAAAGGGATCAAATTGTACTCGAAGCCTGTAAAGCTAAAAGCTTACCTGTTCAGGTTAGCATGGGAGGCGGTTATTCTGCAGACATAAAGGATATTGTTGATGCGCATTGTAACACTTACAGATTAGCTTTTGATTTGTTTACTTAACAATATGCTTATCTTCGCGGCAATATGTTGGAGATAATTTACCAGGATGAAAATTTGATTGCCATAAATAAACCACATGGGTTATTGGTTCATCAATCATCAATAGCAAGAGATGCTACGGAGTTTGCTTTACAAATGCTTCGCGATCAGGTTGAGAAACATGTTAGTCCTGTACATAGATTGGATAGAAAAACTAGTGGAATATTACTTTTTGCTTTTGATAAGGAATCTGAAATCGCTATGCATCAGCAATTTATGAATACTGAAACTGATAAAAAATATTTAGCTATTTTGCGTGGTTTCACCCCTGATTCAATGGATATTGATTATCCTTTGGCAAAAGAGAATGGAACTCTACAAGATGCTTTTACCGCATTTAGAACCCTGCAGAGAGCTGAAGTAGATGTAGCTTTTGGAAAACATCCAACATCAAGATATTCGTTAATTGAGGCAACACCAAAAACAGGAAGGATGCATCAGCTTCGCCGACATTTCAGTCATATTTTACACCCAATTATTGGTGATAGAACTCATGGCTGTAATAAGCAAAATAAATTCTTTTTGGAGCAATGGAACATGACTACAATGCTTTTGCACGCTTCTGAGTTAAGTTTTAAACATCCTATAACTTCCGAGCCAATTCATTTAAAGGCAAATCTTCATGAGGAGTTTAAACGAGTAATGGATTTCATGAATATTAAACTCTAGCACAATTTTTGTCTAGAAATTCTGTTTATAAAGCATCTATGATTAAATCTTTAAAATATACCATCCCAGTTTTAGCGCTTTTTTTAGCGAGTTGTTCTTCAGTTTACATGCCAAATGTCCCAAATACTCCAATGTTGAGTAAACAAGGCGAATTTAGCGGCGGTGCACATATTTCGTTAAAAGGTAATGCAAGCATTAATGGTGCTTATGCAGTTTCTGATCATATTGGTGTTCTTTTTAGTGGCTCAACAATGAATAACGAAAGAAAATCAAAAGACTTTGGTCATAAGCTAATAGAAATTGGTGGCGGCTACTTCGATACTTTCGGACCAGATAACAATCGAATTATTGAAATTTATGGTGGTGTTGGAAAGGGTTGGAGCGATATCACGTTTAGAGATTATAAAGATGATCTTTTAATCAGTGGTGAAGTGCAAGAAGTTGATTACCGAAAGGCATTTCTACAGGTAAACTATAGTTCCAAAAAGAAAAACAATCTTCACCTTTTCGGTACAGACTTTCCAATAAATTATGGTACAGCACTTAGAATTAGCCATATTACAATGGATAGATTCTTTATAAACGGTGTTGTTCAGCCTAAAGAAGATAATATATTTTTTGAGCCTGTTTTCTTTACACGTATGGCACTTAGTAAAACATTTCAACTGCAATATACAACCAGTACAAATATTGGTTTAAAGAGTCGAAAATATATGTCGGCTGGAAACTCCATCTTTACCATTGGAGTTGTGGTAAACGTTGGGGGAAAATAAATCATTGTTAATTTATTAAACAGAAACTTCCGATTTTTACGAATTAGCATTGTTTCTGTTATAAAATTTATCCCTTCAAAGCTTTTGTTTTATTCTGAAAACGTAAAAATAATAGGATAGAGGCACTTAATAAACCAAGTGTTAAGCCGTACCATATTCCATTTACACCCAAACCAAGTTTAAAACCTAGTAAATAGCCTATAGGAATACCAATTACCCAATAAGCTAAAAAGGTTATAAAAGTTGGAATATTAACATCACCAATTCCGCGAAGGACACCCAGGCCAACAACCTGTGTTCCATCAAACAATTGGAAAAAGCCTGCTATTATTAGTAATTGAGCAGCGATTTTAATTACAGCTAAATCATCAGTGATAATGAAAGGCAGTAAATTATTAGCAGCGATAAAAATAATTGCAGTAATCGCCATAAAACCTAAAATAACATGGTAACTGGCAATGGCCGACTTACGTAAATCATCAAAATTATTTTTACCAAAATTATTGCCTGTTTTAATAGTAGCAGCAGATGCAACACCACTGGCAATCATATAAGTCATTGCAGCGAGGCTAATTGCAATTTGATGCGCCGCCTGTTCAACTGCACCAATGGTTCCAATTAATACAGCAGCACCGCTAAAAGCACTAATTTCGAAAGAATATTGCATAGCAACAGGAGCGCCAATTTTTATAATTTTTATGGCTCTACCCTGATCAATAAAGGTTGCTTTAAAATTGATAAGGTATTTTTTGAAATTTTGAGAGCGCAAAACGTAAATACACATTACGATTGCCATCAAAATACGATCAATTAAGGTGCTTAAACCAACTCCGCTAACACCCATCGGCTTAATGCCAAACATGCCTTTAACGAAAATAATTCCTAAAATTACATTTAACAAATTTCCCCATATAGAAACAAACATAGCTTGTTTAGTAAAACCTAACCCTTCGGCAAACTGCTTAAATGTTTGAAAAATTAAGAGGGGAATTATCGAAATGGAAAGTAAATTTAGATATGGTTTTGCATATCCAACAACGGCAGGAGTTTGGTCTAAATGATCAATTATTAATAAAACTCCAAAATGAACAAGAATACATAAAATAATGCCAACACAAATATTAATAATTAAACTTGTTGATAAAAGCTTACCGCATTCGTTGTAATTATTTCGGCCATTTTCTTGTGCAATTAAAGGGGTAATGCCATAAGAAATACCTAATCCAATAACGAGAATAAGCATAAAAATACTGTTTACTAATGAAACAGCTGCAAGTTGAACCGTATCTGTAAAGTGGCCAACAATAATGCTATCGGCCATGTGCACTAGAGTATGCCCAAGCTGAGAACCAACAATTGGCAAAGCCAGATGAAGATTTTCTTTATAATAAGGTTTGTATTTTTTGTAAATTTTGGAAAACATAAGCTTGCAAAGGTCGGTTTTTAAAACCTCAAAAAAGAGATTGGCGGAGTATATTTTTATCGATAAGATAAAGAAGAATTTATTATAATACTGAACTTTACCAAACAAGCGAAGTATTATGCTAAATATATTTTAGCATTTTCATTGCAAATAAATACCAAGTCTATCAAAGATATTTTTCAACCTGGCAAAAAGATATCAGGTAATTTAGCTGCTACTTAACAGCAGTAAAATATTCTTCTTTTTCGGTTGTATTCGATTTTATAACATTGGTTAAAATTAAGCTAACCAATATCTTTTGCGCTTTTCTGTAAGAGCATCGTAAAAGCTTACTAAATTCCTTTAGCGTAATCTTTTCATTTGTTTCCAAATATTGGAGCAGTTTTTTTTCATTGTCGGAATAAGAAATTAATACCCCTTTATCCGTATGGTCTTGTTTTAAAACCTCAACAATAATTTTACTGGCCAAAACACTTTTATCGTCTATACGAATGTATGCCCACCATTTTTTTTGATCATCGAGTGCATAATGAGGTTTAGTGTCGCTTTCTGGAATGTTTACAACCAAAACAAGTTTATCATCAACATAAATTTCCTCAAAACGAGGTTCAATAACTGGTTTACAATATTGATTAGCCGAGGTAAGAATCATGTATTTTTCTTCCTCTTCGGATTTCACTCCTTTTATGGAGCCGTCGTCAGCAACGCCAATTAATAATTTGCCGCCTTTATTATTGGCAAAAGCAACCAGGCTTTTAGCAATTTTTTCGGTATTTGTAATTGTTTTCTTAAAATCGAGCATAACACCTTCGCCCTGCAAAATTAAACTCTTAATACTCGGCATAATCTACATGTTAGTAAGCAACTCTAGGCTCTTCGCCTTGATGCAGGTTTCTGATATAAACTTCGTTCATTACTGTTGCACAAAGTTCACCCTGTTTATTTGTAATTTCCATCGGATAAGCTTTAACAAACTTACCAACGGTTTTCAAGGCCAGTTCGGCCTCAGCAATCATTTCATCGGTAACTGTAATGGTAAAATATAGGTTAAAACGGCCAGGTTTTAAATATTGTATTGAAGCACTTTTAAGCCAAACTCGAACTTTATAACCTCTTCTTTGCATCAATTGATCGAATAATAATGCGTAAAAAGGATCTGTTGCTGCATAAATTGTGCCTCCAAAAATAGAGCCGTTGTAATTTTTATTTAAAAAGCTTTTACTTAATTTAACCGTGCAGCTTCTAAAATCATTATCGAATTTCTGAACCCAAATGCGCTGAAAAAACAATGGAGGGTAAAAGCGCATAACCCATTTTAGGGTATTTTGAGAAATAATCATACTTACTAATATCAGAAAGATTTGCGATGTTTTAAAGTTTTGCAGATGATGTTTTGGTAATATTTCAGTAAATTACATCATGCATATTTACGATACCGTAACCGCCGCCCTTACCGACTTAGATAATCGCGGCTACAATTTAGATTTTAATTTAACCTCAGAAGCATTAGAATGTAAATCGATTAATTTGCAATTAATGCCTGAAGAGTTTGAAATAGAAGAGGTTTACCGTTTTGAAGGAATGACTGATCCTGCGGATAGCTCAGTAGTTTATGCTATTTCATCAAATTTGGGCAATTTAAAAGGTGTTTTGGTGGATGGTTATGGTGTTTATGCCGAAAATATTTCACCAGAATTATTAAATAAACTTAAAATTCATCACCAATAAAGTCAACTAATTTATTGTTTGTCTGCGTATTAACCTGTTAAAATTGTAATCTCAAATCAAAAAAATAAAACCAAATGACTACGAGGTTGTTAACAATAGAGATAACAATAAAAACTATGAAAAAAATAATCTTAAGTCTTGCTTTCGCTGGCTCATTAATGATAGCCGCATCAGCATGCAATTCATCTAAAAATATGGCTGGTTCTTCAGACAGTACAAAGATGGATTCTACAACAACACCAATGGCGGATACCACTAAAAAGACGACACCGCCCGATACAATGAAAACAAAAGTGCCAGACACCACAAAGAATATGCCTAAAATGTAGAGCAAAAAGGCTTCCGATTGAAATCGGAAGCCTTTTTTGTTTGTAATGCTTTTATTTATTTGTACTAATTTGTACTTTCAGCATTTAAACCAAATAAATAAATGGATTCTCAAATAAAAAGCAACAACCGAAATGTAATTTTCCTGGTTATAGTGGCTGCATTAGGCTACTTTGTTGATATTTACGACCTTGTTTTATTCTCTGTTGTTCGTGTTCAAAGTTTAACCGAAATTGGAGTTTCACCAGAAAACATGCAGCACGATGGTTTTTTAATTATCAATTCGCAAATGTTTGGTTTGTTGCTTGGTGGAATACTTTGGGGTATTTTGGGCGATAAACTTGGACGAATAAAAGTTCTTTTCGGGTCAATTCTATTGTATTCATTGGCAAATATTGCAAATGGTTTCGCTACTTCGGTTAACAGCTACGCTATTATCCGTTTTATTGCGGGTATTGGTTTGGCAGGAGAATTAGGTGCTGGCATAACCTTAGTTGCCGAAACCATGGATAAGGAAAAACGTGGTTATGGAACCATGATAGTTGGTGCAATCGGTTTGTTAGGAGCCGCGGTGGCAGCAACCGTAGCTTCTAAATACACATGGCAAACTTCGTATTTTGTTGGCGGCGGGATGGGTTTGGTTTTACTTTTGTTAAGAGTGGGCACTTTCGAATCGGGAATGTTTAAACAGGCTGCCAAAACCGAAGTTTCAAAAGGCAACATTTTTATGCTTTTTAACAATAAAAAACGCTTTTTAAAATACCTGTATTGTGTATTAATAGGTATACCACTATGGTTTGTAGTTGGTATTTTAGTAACACTAGCTCCAGAATTTGGTAAAGCCCTAGGTGCTACAGAGCCTTTAAAAGCAGGTACGGGTATTATGTATACCTATTTCGGTATCGCAATTGGCGATGTGGTTACTGGTTTATTATCTCAAGTCCTAAAATCACGAAAAAAAACAGTTTTCATTTTTCACCTACTTTCCGTTGTAAGCGTGGTGGTTTACTTAACAAGTTTCGGACTTAATAGTAGCTCATTTATTTGGATATGCCTATTTATGGGTTTTTCTGTAGGTTATTGGGCAACTTTTGTTACCATAGCATCAGAACAGTTTGGAACAAATATTCGAGCAACAGTAACAACAACAGCACCAAATTTCGTTCGTGGGGCATTAATTCCTATAACTTTTTTATTCGAATTTTTAGCTAAAAAATATAGCTTAATAACTGCTGGCTATTTAGTTATGGCCATTTTAACAGCTATTGCTATTTTCGGATTAAGCCAATTAAAAGAAAGTTTTAACAAGGATTTAGATTATCTCGAAGAATAAAATAATTAGAAAAGCTAGGTTCTGTTTTTCATCGGTTACGAAAGTCCTGCTATTCACTACAATCTTTTTGTCACTGGTTTCCGATAAGGTCAGTTTGTATACACAAAAAGTATTTCCGTTTCTATCGGGTTTAATAAAGTCAGAAATTGCGTAAAACAACCGTAAGCAAGTTCGACTGTCAACAAAATGTACTATATAAACATAAATGGGTATAGATATGCTAATACCCTTAAATTTGTACGGAGTTAAAAAAAATCATCATGTTTAAAGAAAAAGTAGCAGAAAGATATAAGCAAATACAGGATGAAATTTGCCGAGGTTTGGAAATTGCAGATGGCAAAGGGAAATTTGTAGAAGAACTTTGGGAGCGCAACGGCGGGGGAGGTGGACGTACCCGAATAATGCAAAACGGTGCGATTATTGAAAAAGGGGGCGTAAATTTTTCTGCAGTTTATGGTAAGTTACCCGAAACCATAAAAAAAGCTTTCAATGTAACCGAGGATGAGTTTTTTGCAACTGGAGTTTCTATTGTAATTCATCCAAATCATCCGCTGATTCCAATCATACACATGAATATTCGTTATTTTGAATTAAACGAAGAAACACGTTGGTTTGGTGGCGGTATCGATTTAACCCCACATTATATTTTTGAAAATGATGCCCGTTTCTTTCATCATCAATTAAAAAATGCTTGCGATAAATTTAGTAAAGACTTTTACCCCAAATTTAAAGCGCATGCCGATGATTATTTCTTTATTAAACACCGCGAAGAAACTCGTGGCATTGGTGGTATTTTTTACGATAGATTGAAACCTGAGAACACAAATTTATCTTGGGAAGAAATTTTGAACTTTTCTGCAACTATTGGAGAAACTTTCTTGCCAATTTACACCGAACTAATCGAACGTAATTACGATAAAGAATTTACAGAAATTCAAAAAGAATGGCAATATCAGCGTCGTAGCCGATATGTAGAATTTAACTTAGTTTACGATTCGGGCACAAAATTCGGCTTGGAAACCAATGGCAGAATCGAATCAATCTTAATGAGTTTACCGCCGCAGGCTAATTGGGGTTACAACGTTCAACCCGAAACTGATTCTGAAGAATACAAAACCCTACAATTACTTAAAAAAGGAATTAACTGGATCTAAAATAGCGTTAAAGGCTGTTCAACCAAATGGAAACCAGCCTTTAATTTGCCTGTTCTGAAATCGTTTACAATTTCATGCGCCATTCTTGTTGGTTCTGGTATTCTATAATTTCCAATACATTTTTTCATTATTGCAAGACTTTGCTCTTGAGTAATCAAATGGCCAGCCGAAACATAAACAGGTGAGCAATTTATTTTTGTGCGTAAAGCAAAACCTAATAAATCACCGCGACTGTTAATTTCAGAAGAACTATATTTTGAGTTTTCTGGTACATGATTTTCTCCGTACAAAATGCTCTTTGCACAGCCAATTGTAGCTTGGCTGGTTAAAACTCCAAAATGTGAAGCAACACCCATTCTTCTTGGGTGTAAAATTCCATTTCCATCTAAAACTACAACATCTGGTTTAATACTTATCAAATCCCAAACTCGCATTAACGCAGGAACCTCTTTAAAACCTAAATAACCAGCTTTATATGGGAAAGATGTTTCGTAAGTTTCTAAAGCAAAAGCTTTTAAACTCATTTCTGGATAGTTCAAAATAACAATCCCAGCGTACATTGTAGTGCTATTTTTATTAAATGAAATATCGGCGCCAGCAATTGTTTTAACGTTATTAATTGGCTGAAACTTTAATTTTTTAGCCAGTTCAATTTGCAAAATATCTGCATCTTCAAAAGAAAATTGATCGTACATAACTACATAACTACATAACAAATGAAAATGATAATTATTTTCAAAATTTAAATTAAAACTTGAATTATAAGCACAAACAGATGGAATGATTGAAGTTCTTAAACAATTCGAGAATCAAATTAAATAAGTCTTATAATTAATATTATGTTAAGTTGTATATTTCAAACATATACTCTATCTTATAATTACAGATAAACTTTACTTAAAACTCTTGTAGTTTTCTTTTTAATTCCTGCACTTTATCTTGTGCATTTTTACGGGTGTAAATTTCAATTAGCAACTGAACAGTTCGCTTATCGTTCGGATTAATTTCATTTGCACGAAGTAACGAAAATTGTGCTCGGTTTATTAACGAACCATATTGAGCATTTTTATCAGCCTCCGATTTTTTTAACGCATCGTTAGCTATATTTACATAAGCTAAACCAAGTTGGTACAATGCATCAAAGTAATTTTGATCGGTACTTAATGCTTTATTATAAGCTAAAACCGCGGTTGAATTATTACCACCAACTTGCTGTAAATAACCGTATAAGAAAAATAAAAGTTTATTTCCCTTCTCAACTTTTAAATTATTTTCGATTAAGCTTTGAGCTTTATTATAATTCTCAGTATCAAGCAAAAGATTTATATAATCATTGGTTAGATTGTGGTTGTAAGGATTTAAAGCTAAACCATCTTCTAATGTTTTAACCGCAGTTTCGTTATCAAATTTAGCAATATATAATTGCGCCATTTTTTGAAATACAGCAGGATTTTTTATACTATCGTCTTTAGCTCTTTTAAAATATTTTAAAGACTCATCATACATTTGTACATTTTGGGCACAAATTGCAGTATTTAATGCTAATGTAGAATCAGCAGGAAAATTATCACTAACTTCTTTTAAATCATCAAGCGCTTCTTTAAAATCATTATTAAAATAAGCAAGGTTACCCCTCTCCTGTTTTTTGATTAAGATATTGTGTTCAGAAGCTTTAATTAATCCAGATGGATCTTCATATTTGTCTAAGCTTTTTGCCTTTTTAATTGCGCTAACCGAACTATCAAAATATTTAAAAGATGCTGTAACATCTGTTTCGATAATAGCAGCATAAGAAGTTAGATACGATTTAATCGCCCAGGTTTCTGTCCAGTTTTTTGTTTTGTTATCCTGCTCTGCAGATTCTATAGATTTAAGGCCCTCGGTTATAATACCTAACTGCTTTTTAGGATCTTCTTTTCCTGCAAAAGATGCTTGCAATTTACCAACCGAGTTGCGGGCAATTAACATTTGGCTTTTCTGAGCGAAACTATTAAATGATAGCGATATTAAGATGGCGAATAATAAACGTGAACAATTTTGCATAAAATAAAGTAATGATGACGAGGTAAAAATAAACATAAAAAAAAAGGCCCCGAAATTTCAGGGCCTTTTTTTCGGTAATTAATTATTGTTTAGGCAATGCGTCTAAACGTTTTTTAATTTCCTCATAGTTTTTTGTATCGTTTCTAAAAGCGTAGATGGTTTTTAGAGTTTCTAATGCTCCTTCGTTTTTAGCATCAATATCTAATGCTTTTTTATAGAAAGGTAAAGATTTATCTAGTAAACCATTCATCTTTGTTGTTACCTCATTAAACTCTTTTACTTTTTTAGCATCAATTTTGTTTCTATCTGCCTGAAGTTTTAACGCTTGAGTAAAATAAACATTTCCTAATAAAAGCTGGTAAGTTGCATTGTTTGGCTCTTTTGCGGCCAAAGTATTTAACATTTGCTCAGATTTAGCTACATCACCCTTATTGATATAAATTTGAGTTTCTGTTTTAATATAATCAGCCTCTTCAGGGAACTTAGCCTGAGCTTCTTTAATTAAAGCTAAACCAGCAACTGTATCTTTTTGCTTACTCAAAGCAATACCAATTAACTCAGAATACAATTCTTTTGATTGTGGTGAGTTAAGTGCAATAACTTTTTTGAATTGTGTGATTGTACCTGGATAATCTTCAACATTTCTAGCTGCAATACCTGCATTTAAATACATTGCTGTATCAGTAGGATTAATTACAGTAGCAGCAACGAATTTCTCATACGCAGTTTTATAATCTTTTTTATTATAAGCCGAAATACCAGCATTTCTAACAGCATTAGCGATGTTGGTTTCAGCTAAAGCGATATTTTCTTTCTCTGCACCTTTAGTATCTACTGTTTTAGCTTGTGCAACCGCATCTTGAGCAATTTTTAAATTTGCATCCGCATTTTGTGCATTTGCAGTATCAACTAATGCTGCTGCAGATGCGAATAATGCACGGTAAGACCAAGCTTCGGGCATAATTTTAGATTTTTCATCAGCGATGGCCTTATCTGTATGTGCTAAACCTGCAGATAATGACTCTAATTTTTTAGCAAGAGGAACAGAGGCGGATTGGCCTGTAATTTGGAAAATACCCCATGCTTTTTTAGCATCGGCTACTTCACTTTTCTGAGCAAACGCAAAGCTAACTACACCTGCTAAAATTATACTTAGAACTACTTTTTTCATAAAATTATTATTCTATTCTTATTTAATATGGATTAATTTTCGTCTTCTGTTTCGTTATCAGATTCACCTTCTTCCTCCTCAGTTTCTTCCGTTTCAGCAGTTGTATCGGCTTCTAATTCTTCACCATCCACAACTAATACATCAGCTAAATCTACTGTTTCTTCTTCATCTTCCTCATGGTCGATTTTAGTTACCGATGCAATTTCATCATCGCCTTTTAATGAGATTAAGCGAACACCTTGCGTTGCACGACCCATAACTCTTAAAGCAGATACTGGAATTCTGATTACAATACCTGAACGGTTAATAATCATTAAATCTTCGCTATCTGTAACGTCTTTAATCGAAACTAATTGTCCTGTTTTCTCTGTAACATTAATAGTTTTTACACCCTTACCGCCACGGTTTGTAACACGGTAATCTTCAATGTCGGTACGTTTACCGTATCCTTTTTCTGAAACCACCAACACCGTAACTTCTGGATTATTAACAGCAATCATGCCAACAACTTCATCTTTATCGTGAGCAAGACGAACACCGCGAACCCCAGTAGCAGTTCTACCCATTGGTCTAACAGTACTTTCATTAAAGCGAATTGCCCTACCAGAGCGTAATGCCATAACAATCTCGCTTTGCCCGTTAGTTAAGCAAGCTTCTAATAATACATCGCCTTCATTGATATTAATTGCATTAATACCGTTAACACGCGGACGAGAATAAGCTTCAAGAGAAGTTTTCTTTATGGTACCTTTTTTAGTACACATAATGATGAAATTGTTCTCTAAATATTCTTGATCCTTAAGGTTCTTCACTTTAATGTAAGCCTTAATTTTCTCGTCTTTTGGAATGTTGATAATGTTTTGAATCGCTCTTCCTTTACTCGTACGTGATCCTTCTGGAATTTCGTAAACCCTCAACCAGAAACATCTTCCAGCTTCGGTAAAGAATAACATGTAATTGTGGTTGGTGGCAACCAGCATGTGCTCAATAAAATCTTCATTTCTTGAAGTACTGCCTTTTGACCCTTTTCCGCCTCTACCCTGTGCTCTAAATTCTGTTGCTGGTGTACGTTTAACGTAACCTTCGTGTGAGATGGTGATGACCACTTCTTCATCGTCAATGAAATCTTCCATACTCATATCTTCAGCTGAGTGAACGATAGTTGTACGGCGCTCATCGCCAAATTTCTGTTTGATCTCCTCTAATTCATCTTTGATAATCTGCATACGCAAACCTTCATCATCCAAGATAGATTTCAAGTATTCAATAGTTTTCATTAATTCAGCATACTCTTCTTTAATCTTATCACGCTCTAGTCCTGTTAAACGACGCAATGTCATATCAAGTATAGCACGAGCTTGTAGATCGCTTAATCCGAATTTCTCCATCAAGCCAACACGAGCTTCTTCTGGAGTTTCTGAAGCACGAATTAATTTAATTACTTCATCTAAATGATCTAAAGCAATTAAATAACCTTCTAAAATGTGTGCACGCTTTTCAGCTTCTGCTAATTCGTATTTAGTTCTACGAACAACTACATCATGGCGGTGATCTACAAAATGAACAATTAAATCTTTTAGATTTAGCATTTGCGGACGACCTTTTACCAATGCAATGTTATTTACACTGAAAGAAGTTTGTAACGCTGTGTACTTATATAAATTATTTAATACGATAGAAGCATTTGCATCGCGTTTAATTTCGTAAACAATACGAATACCGTCTTTATTCGATTCATCCTTAATGTTCGAAATACCTTCTAGTTTTTTCTCGCCAACCAATTCAGCAGTCCGCTCAATCATCATGGCTTTATTAACCTGGTAAGGAATTTCGGTAACAATAATTACTTCACGATCTTTAATAGTTTCAATTTCTGCTTTAGCACGCATTACAATACGGCCACGGCCTGTTTCGAAAGCTTCTTTAACGCCAGTATAGCCATAAATAATACCTCCTGTAGGAAAATCTGGAGCTTTTACAAACTTCATCAATTCCTCGATAGTAATATCTCTGTTATCGATATAATTTACAATACCATCAATACATTCTGTTAAGTTGTGTGGCGCCATATTGGTTGCCATACCTACTGCAATACCGCTAGAACCGTTTACTAAAAGGTTAGGGATTTTTGCAGGTAAAACTGTCGGTTCTTGTAAGGTATCATCAAAGTTTAACTGAAAGTCTACAGTATCTTTATTGATATCGGCAAGCATTTCTTCGGCAATCTTAGAAAAACGTGCCTCGGTATAACGCATTGCAGCTGGAGAGTCACCATCAATGTGACCAAAATTTCCTTGTCCATCTACCATTGGGTAACGTAAACTCCAATCTTGAGCCATACGAACCATGGTAAAATACACAGATGCATCACCATGTGGGTGATATTTACCTAAAACCTCACCCACAATACGGGCCGATTTTTTGTGTGGTTTATTACTTGTTACACCAAGATCGAGCATACCATATAAAACACGGCGGTGTACCGGTTTTAATCCATCACGTACGTCAGGCAAAGCCCTCGATACAATTACCGACATTGAATAGTCAATGTAGGCCGATTTCATCTGCTCCTCTATATTAATTTGGATGATTTTGTCGTTTTGTTGATTTTCTAAATCTTCTGCCATAAATTATTATTCTCGTTATCAAAAACGATGTTTCAAAAAGGTATTATTATAACCTTGCGAATTTAACAAAAATATGCCGAAATAAGGCATTGTGGAAAAGTTTTAGCCCTGTGGTAAGGTTTTTAGGTGCCACACTTTTTTTACATTAATTTAGGGTGGTTTACGTCATTTATTATATAACATAAATAAGCTGCAAGGCTAAACCTGAAAACAATTTATTGATTTAATTACATTTGTAGTATCAAAGGATACATAATATGGCAAAAGAAAAAAAATCAGCAATGATATTTATCATGATCACATTATTAATCGATTTTACAGGTTTTGGTATTATCATTCCTGTTTTGCCTAAGCTGATTCAAGATTTTACTGGAGGCAGTGTTAGCGTTGCTGCAGATTGTGGAGGATATTTGATGGTTGCTTTTGCCTTGGCGCAATTTATATTTTCTCCAATAATGGGTGGTTTGAGCGATCAGTATGGCAGAAGACCTGTGTTGCTTTTCTCATTATTTGGCCTGGGTATCGATTATATATTTTTATCTTTTGCACCGACAATTTTCTGGTTATTTATTGGTAGAATCATTGCTGGAGTAACTGGAGCAAGTTTTACAACAGCAATGGCTTACATAGCAGATATTTCAACACCTGAAAAGAAAGCTCAGAATTTTGGTATGGTAGGTGCTGCTTTTGGTATAGGATTTATATTAGGACCCGTAATTGGCGGGTTATTTAGTACCTTCGGATTAAGAGTGCCATTTATGATATCTGCTGGACTGGCTTTGATAAACTGGTTGTACGGATATTTTATACTTCCAGAATCGTTATCTGTAGCAAATAGAAGAAACTTTTCCTGGAAAAGAGCTAATCCAATTGGTTCCTTTATAAATGCGTCAAAATATCCTGCAATTTTAGGTTTACTTGCCACACTCCTATTATTATATGTAGCTAGTCATTCTTTACAATCGAACTGGTCTTACTATGTAATTGAAAAATTTAATTGGGATTCTACTATGATCGGCTATTCTTTAGGTGTGGTTGGTTTAATGATTGCAATCGTTCAGGGAGGTTTAGTCCGTTTTATTATTCCTAAAATCGGTAATAGAAAGGCCATTTATTTTGGATTGATATTATACATCGTTGGATTTATTTGTTTTGCGTTTGCCGCTAACGGACTAATGATGATGTTGTTTATAATTCCATATTGTTTAGCTGGAATTGGCGGCCCAGCTATGCAAAGCATTATTTCAAATCAGGTTCCAGAAAATGCACAGGGAGAAATTCAAGGTATAACAACCAGCTTACAAAGTTTGGCAGCCATTATTGGTCCATTTTTAGCCAGCCATATTTTTGTGTACTTTATTCAAGATGGAACACCGCTTTATTTTCCTGGTGCACCATTTATTTTAAGCGCATTTTTAACATTAATTGGGTTGTTCATCGCCATTAGAGCATTGAGGAAATATCATTAATCGCGTGATTTCAATATTTTGTATTCATTAAAAGCCATTACAACATTGTAAACAAGTAAAATTATTCCTCCAACATTAACAAGTTTCTCAAAATCTAGATTCAATAAAGCTGTTAAAAGGAACAGTGTAACAAGTAAGCCTATAGATATAAAAAGCGAGAGCTTAAATGAACGGTAAAGCATGGATAATCGGAATAATGTTTTTCTCTTAAATAGCGACGGATTTTTGATTAATTGAACGATATTACCAAAAACAAAAAATAGTATTAGCATAACTGTAATTCCAGATACTAGGCCTTGATTTAAGTCTGGAATTACTAAATAACCGCTGTGGATGAAGTAAGCAACAATTAAAAAGCAAACAAATGCTTTAAGAAGTTGCCAGTTTTTATCTTTTAAAAACCAATTCAACCATTCAAAACCTGTTTCTGCCGCCTTTTCCTGTAATTTTTGCCTTGTTTCAATTGAGAAGGATATGAAAGGGTTTATAATCCCGATAATCAAAATGATTAATGTACTTACAAACTGAAATACTCCATCAGCTATTAAAACTTTAATTTTTTCATCGCTTAATATTCCTTGCTTAAGAAAAGAAATAAGTATTAAAACAATGATTGTCGAATGGAAAATTATGGGGAAATAGTTTTCGATAATGCCATTTTCTGTATTCGGATTTTGAGTTAGCGCTAGTTTTTCAGCGTCTTTATCCAGGTATTTGTTCATCATACGAATACCTACAAGCAAAATAAATAATGAGAACATTTGGTGTAGAAGAGGTTAGTTTTTACTTTTTTTTGAAGCAATATAATAAATTACAACAAATCATTAGCCAAATTTGCTAACTCACTCCGCTCACCTTTATGTAAAGTAATATGGGCATAAAGTGGATGATCTTTTGCATGTTCTATCAAATATGATAACCCATTGCTTTCTGAATCGAGATATGGTGTGTCAATTTGATAAATATCTCCTGTAAAAACAATTTTAGTTTGCTCTCCAGCCCTCGAAATTATAGTTTTAACCTCGTGAGGAGTTAAATTTTGAGCTTCGTCGATAATAAAAAATATTTTGGTAAGTGTTCTTCCTCTTATAAAGGCTAGCGGCGCAATAGCAATTTTTTCTGTTGAAATTAACTCATCTATTTTTGCCACCATTTTTTCATCACCAGCGAACTGTTCTTTAATAAACCGCAAATTATCCCATATTGGGGCCATAAATGGATCAATTTTCGATTTAGCATCGCCAGGTAAAAAGCCGATATCTTTATTGCTTAAAGAAACAATTGGTCGGGTTACGTAAATTTGTCTGAAATCTCTTCGTTGTTCTAGCGCACTCGCTAAAGCCAAAAGTGTTTTTCCAGTACCTGCATTTCCTTGGATGCTTACAAGCTTAATGTTAGGATCGAGCAAGGCATTAATTGCAAATGCTTGTTCAGTATTTTTTGGTTTTATTTTGAAAACAGCATCAGTAGAAACCGAAGAAATTGTTTTTAAGCTATTGTTGTAGAATACATTTGCTGTTTTTCTTTTGTTTTTAAGGATGTAAAAATGATTTCCATTTCTTAAAGGAAGACTTGATTCTGCAACATTAGCAAAAGTTTTCTGCTTTACTTCATCTATAATCGCCTCATCGAAATTAGTGATTTCAGTTTTACCAGCATAAAGTTCATCAACGTTTTTAATCTTGCCAGTTTCGTAATCTTCTGCATTTAAATCAAGCGCCTTAGCTTTTAAACGTAGGCATATATCCTTTGATACCAAAATCACTTTTTTATTAGGATTTTGCTCTTTTAAACTTAATGCTGCATTTAAAATTTTATGATCGGTTTTGCCTTTTCCAAATATTTCTTCAGCATTTGTTTTTAGCGGACTCTCATTTAAAACAACTTTAAACATGCCCGAATTTAAGCGATTTAAAGCAACCCAATCACTTATTAGTTTCTGTTTCGAAGTTTGATCAATAAGTCTGATAAAGCTTCTTGCTTCGAAATTCCTGGTGTCATTACCGCTTTTAAAATTATCTAGTTCTTCTAAAACCTGAATTGGAATTGCTACATCGTGCTCCTGAAAGTTATTTATTGCATCATGATCATACAAAATGACTGATGTATCCAAAACGAAAATTTTTTTTGAAATAACAGAACCTGATTTAACTTTCTTAGCCATTCTGTAAATTTAATATTTCTTTAATTAAATTTCAGAGATAGCTGTAGTGTATTTCATTATTAATTAAAACGACTTCATTTGAAAGAAACTGAATGCAAAAGGGCAAATTCCTTTTAGAAATTCGCCCTTTGCTTTAATTTAATAATCGTGAATTTATTCCAGGATTGTTAATTAAATTGTATCCATATCAATTACGAAACGATATTTAACATCACTATTCAAAACACGCTCGTAAGCTTCGTTTACATAATTAATGTTGATAACTTCAACATCAGAAACAATATCGTGTTCAGCGCAGAAATCAAGCATTTCCTGAGTTTCTTCTATCCCACCAATACTTGAAGCTGTTAAAACTCGGTTTCCATGCATTAATGCCGAGCCTGGAAATTTCAATGGTTCAGGAGGTATACCTACACAAATATGTACACCATTAACATTTAATAATTTCAAATACATTTCATAATCGTGCGGTGCAGAAACCGAATCGATAATAAAATCGAAATGCTTGGCATATTTTGTTAACTCCTCAGGGTCTTTAGTAATCACGAAGTGATGAGCACCAAGTTTTTTGGCATCTTGTTCTTTCGAGGGCGAAGTGCTTAATACTGTAACATCTGCACCAAAAGCAACTGCAAATTTAACAGCCATATGGCCTAAGCCACCTAAACCTAAAACTGCAACTTTGTGTCCTTTTTTAATTCCCCATCTTTTAATTGGCGAATAAGTAGTAATACCTGCACACAATAACGGCGCAACACCAGCTAAAGGTAATTTCTCCGAAACACTCACTACGAACTCTTCTGTACAAACTATTTTGTTAGAATAGCCACCATATGTCGGCGTAGTTTTATCGCGTTCAACACTGTTATAAGTCCAAACAGTTTCTCCTTTTTCGCAAAACTGTTGTTGCCCACCTTTACATGTTGGACATTCTTTGCAACTATCAACCATACAGCCAATACCTGCCAGTTGACCGATTTTAAATTTGGTTACTTCTGAACCAACTTCAGTAATCCTGCCTACAATTTCATGTCCAGGAACCATTGGGTAACGGGCTGGTCCCCATTCGCTACGTACTTGGTGGATATCTGAGTGGCAAATTCCACTGAATAAAATTTCTATTAAAACATCTTTCGGTCCAACATTTCTTCTTTCGAAACTCCATGGTGCCAATTTATCGGTTTGGTTGTGAACAGCGTATCCTTTTGCAGCAATCATATTATTTTAAATTTTGCTCAAAGCTATAAGATTAGCTTTTAGCGTTCGTCATGTTTAATTCATTTCAACATCTTAAATTTACATAATTAGTTTTCATAATCTCGGTTCAATTTCTATTTTTATCAAATGGAAGATATTAAACCATTACCCGATTTATCAACGGAAGAACAACGTATTTTAGGCTCATTAATAGAGAAAAGTAGAACTACGCCCGACTACTACCCAATGACTTTGAACAGTTTAACTGCAGCTTGTAATCAAAAAAGCTCCAGAAATCCAGTTGTAAATTATGATGAGGAAACAGTTACGCTAACTTTAAATTCGTTAAAAATTAAAGGTTTAATATCCACAGCTACAGGTGGTTCTAGTCGTGTAATTAAATACAAACATAATCTAGGAATTGTATATCCTTTGGTTCCATCAGAACTTTCTATTCTATGTTTACTACTTTTACGTGGGCCGTTAACACCAGGTGAAATTAATAGTAACTCGGGCAGGTTATATGAGTTCGAAAGTATTGAAGAAGTTTTAGAGCAATTGCAGAAACTATCGGATGAAGAACCCGCTTTTGTAAAGCAATTACCAAAAAAGGCAGGACAGAAAGAAGCCAGGTTTATTCATTTATTGGGCGAACAGGCTGAGATTATTGAAACAGAAATAGCTACTCCACAAACAACAATTTTCCAACCCAATGAAGAGTTGGAAAATCGTATTTTAAAACTTGAACAAGAAGTTGAAGATTTAAAGGAGTTGGTAAACCTGTTAATGGATAAATAACCTAGGCCTCGTATTTTTTGAAAATTGTGCTAGCTACGTGGCCACCAAAACCAAAAGTGTTATTTAACACATAGTTGATTTCCTTTTTAATTGGCTTACCAAGAATGATGTTTAAACCCTCAGGGATTTTTTCATCGAGCTTTTCGGTGTTAATCGTTGGTGGAATAATTCCATCTCTAATGGAAAGAACGCTAATCAAGCTTTCCACTGCGCCAGCTGCGCCAAGCAAATGGCCTGTCATCGATTTTGATGCACCAACAATTACTGGTAAATCACCAAATACATTTTTAACAGCCATAAGCTCACTAATGTCACCTAAGCCAGTAGAAGTAGCATGTGCATTAATATAATCAATTTTATCAGCAGAAATTCCTGCATCATTTAGTGCTTTTTTCATACCTAAAGTAGCACCAATCCCATCTGGAGGTGTTCCTGTTAGGTGATAAGCATCACCTGCCATTCCGCCACCAACAATTTCGGCATAAATATGCGCACCACGACTTAATGCATGTTCTAATTCTTCTAAAATTAAAGCTCCAGCACCCTCGCCCATTACAAAACCATCTCTACTTTCGTCAAATGGTCTCGATGCAGTTTCTGGACTATCATTTCTTTTTGATAATGCCTGTGCAGCATTAAAACCACCAACCGATGCTTCGGTAATTGCAGCCTCAGAACCACCAGCCACCATAATATTTGCTTTTCCTAAGCGAATTGTATCAAAAGCACTAATGATGGCAGTGTTTGAAGATGCGCAAGCAGAAACTGTGCAATAATTCGGACCACGAAGTTTATGACGAATAGAGATCACACCTGCAGCTATATCTACAATCATTTTCGGAATGAAATATGGATTAAATCTTGGCGTACCGTCACCTTTATGAAATTCTGTTAATTGCTGCTCGAAAGTAGAAATACCACCATTTCCCGTTGCCCAAATTACACCTACTTCTGCAAGTTCATCGTCGGTAAAAGTGCTAAAATCTAAACCAGCATCTACAATAGCTTCATCCGTCGAAACAATTGCATATTGCGTAAACAAGTCGTATTTCTTAATTTCTTTTTTATCGATAAAAGATTCTGCATTAAAATCCTTTACTTCTGCAGCAAACTGGGTTTTAAATTTCGAAGTATCGAATTTGGTAATTGGGCCAACGCCACTTTTACCAGCTACAATGTTCTTCCAAAAGCTTTCTACTGTGTTACCAAGTGGTGTTATTGCACCTAATCCTGTTACAACTACTCTTTTCATTATGTTATTTTTTTGTCGGTTTCTTTAAATAAAAAATCAACCAACGATTGAACTTTAGGGGCGATTATTAATATTGCTGGAATGGCAACGATGTACGAAATGCCCCACGATTTTAACCATATTTTTATAAAATTTTGGGTAAATCCAATATTTACGCTAATGGCCGCAAAGGTTACTATTCCCGTGGTAAATATCGCCATAATAATAGCGAAAGCCAGTTTCTTTTTCATTTTCGCACCAATCGATTAGCTAAACTGTTTCTATCCAGGCTTTTCTATTCGCATTCATTACATTTAAAGCATCAATCGGCGATTGGCGGAACAACTCATAAATTTTGGCTGTATCGCCTACCCGAATCTCAAATTCATTATTTGCCAATGCTTTTACAAACTCATGGGCCACTACCGATGGTTTAATGCCATTATGTCCACCAATTTCTTTCGAAAATTCAGTATCAACTAAAGGTGGCATCAACTCAAAAACCTTTACAGTAGTCTGCTCTAAGCTTAATCTTAAAGATGTTGTGTAAGAATGCAAAGCGGCTTTACTGGCAGCGTAAGTTGGCAAGGTAATACCAGGAACGTAGGCCACAACCGAAGAAACATTTACAATAGCCGATTCATCCTGACTTTTTAACAGTGGTAAAAATTTTTGATTTATTCTAATGATTGACAAATAGTTGGTCAGCATTTCATCGGCTGCATTTTCGAAAGCGTCGGCGTTTTCATCACCAAGATTGTATAAAATAGCTCGCCCTGCATTGTTAATTACCATATTTAAACGAGGGAAATTCTTCCCAACTCGATCTACCAAATTTTCCACCTCGTCGGCTTTACTTACATCAAAAGTTATGGCGGTAACATTTTTTAAACCAGCTACAGCAGCATCCAGCCGTTCCTTATTTCTGCCAGTTACTATAACATGGTTATTTAACGCGGTTAATTGTTTAACAATTTCTAAACCTATACCAGCTGTTCCGCCGATAATTAATACGGTGTTTTGTGAAGTTTTCATATTTGTAATTTGTTTTTTTATACCAATCGGTATATTTTAGTTTAAAATTTTTTAGCCTAAGCTATTCACGTATTTCTTTAAAGAATCCATTATTAAATCCCAATTGTCGAGCTTATTGGTTAATCTAGAAATCATTATTCCACCTTCAATCATAGCAATTACAGTTAATGCAATTTGTTCGGCATTCGAATCCAAGGCTATTTCTTTATTTTCAATACCCTCTTCTACAAGCTTTATAATTCTTTTTTTCCATGATAAAACAGCTTTCAAGGCTTTTTCCCGAAGAGCTGGATGCGTATCATCTGCATCGGTTGCGGTATTTAAAATTGGGCAACCACCTAATGAAATCGTTCCAGTTATAAAATTTTGATAAATACTAACATACACCAAAAGTTTACCCTTAGCGGTTGTTTGGGCTCTCATTGCCGACTCTATCTGCAGTACATTATTGTTAAAATTATAATCGAATGCGGCCAAAGCCACCTCATCTTTATTGGCGAAATTGCCATAAATGCTACCTTTTGTTAAGCCAGTCGCCGCGGTAATATCCTGTAAAGACGTACCTGCATAACCTTTCATATTAAAAATCGGTGCGGTTTTCTCAATAATATAATTCCTCGTTTTTTCTGCTTTGGTCATGGGTTAATTAATTGACAGCACAAATATATACCGATTGGTATTTTTAATTGTCATGTTTGGGTATTTTTTTTTGGCAAGCTATTATAGAAATCATGCAAATAAATTTGTGTTTCTATTTTCTCAACGTTCAAGTGTTTTTTTTAGAAAAGCAAGTTTGCTGCTAATCGGCTTCTTCAGCCCTGCTTTACATTTTAGCCCCGATGAAAACCTGTGCAACAAGTAAGTGTAGCAATAACAAAACAGAGACAAATGCTTAAATCGGGGCTACCATTTCAATCAGGTTTATGTTACTTCTATTGTTTTGCTATTACTGTTTCTTCGCCATTCTATAACGGATTTCTGTTTACGTTTGAATTTTGTAACTTTGATTTATGAGTACTACAGAAACAATTGAAGATTTCTATCAAAATAAATTTAGTTTTCTGCCCGAAAATCTACAGAATGGTGTTGGCCATTTTAACGTTTTTAAGCTAGAAGATTGTCTTCGTGATGATAGTAAACAAATGAGCTACAATCGCAGAGATTTCTATAAAATAGCACTCAATCGTGGACATAACATCTACCATTATGCAGATAAAAGCATTGAAATAAATGGAACCGCATTAATGTTCTTCAACCCGTTAGTACCTTACACCTGGGAGTTGGCCAGCGGAACCAAAAGTGATGTAACAGGTTTCTTCTGTATTTTTACCGAGGCTTTCTTTACCGAAAAAATCCGTGGAAATATTGGCGACTTACCGATGTTTATGCCTGGAGGCAAGCCTGCGTATGTATTAGATGAAACACAAGATGCTGTGGTTTCATCGATATTCACTAAAATGTTTGAGGAAATTAACGCCGATTACATTTATAAATATGATTTATTAAAAAATTACGTAACCGAGATTATCCACTTTGCTTTAAAAACACAACCATCAGAAGCTTTATTTAAACATACCGATGCGAATTCTAGAATAACTTCTGTGTTTACTGAATTACTAGAACGTCAATTTCCCATCGAAACAACCTCACAAAGATTTACCATGCGTTCCGCAAAAGATTATGCATCGCAGCTTTCTGTTCATGTAAATCATTTAAATCGGGCAATAAAAGAAACCACTGGTAAAACCACAACGCATTATATTACCGAACGTTTATTAAGCGAGGCAAAGGCTTTGCTAAAACATACAGATTGGAATATATCAGAAATTGGTTATTGTTTAGGTTTTGAAGAACCAACGCATTTTAACAACTTTTTTAAGAAATTAACCAACCATACGCCTACTGCTTATAGAATTGTTTGAATTTCGTAATTATCAGTTTGAATGGCGTAATGGTTAACCTAAATTCTCAGCGTAATTTTGTTTTAACAAAAAGGATAAAATTATGGGAATTAAAAAAGTTTGGTTTGTAACTGGTGCATCAAAAGGATTAGGACTTAGTTTAGTAAACCAATTATTAAAAGCAGGTCAATCTGTAGCAGCGACTTCCAGAAATGTAAATGATTTAGCAGCAGCAGTTAATTCAAATTCTGAAAGATTTCTTCCGTTAGCTGTAAATCTAAGCGACGAATTAAGTGTTGAGCAAGCCATTAATGCAACTATTCTTCAATTTGGACGAATTGATGTTATTATAAATAATGCAGGTTATGGCATTGGTGGTAGTATTGAAGAATTAAGTGACGAAGAAACCAGAAATAGTTTTGATGTTAATGTTTTCGGAACATTAAACGTAATTAGAAAAGCCAGTCCGCATTTAAGAGCACAACGTTCTGGCCATATCATAAACATTGCATCAATTGCAGGCATTGTTGGCGCAACAGGCTGGGCGGTTTATTCTGCTGCAAAAGCCGCAGTAATTGCTTTATCAGAAGTTTTGGCCGATGATGTTAAGGCATTTGGAATTAAAGTTACGGTTGTAGCTCCTGGTGCTTTCAGAACCAGTTTCTTAACACCAGAGTCTTTGGTTTTAGCAAAAAATCCTATTGATGATTATGAAGATGTTCGGGCGGTACACGCCAAATATTTAAAAATGGATGGTGAACAAGCAGGCGATCCTGAAAAGGCAGCAGCTGCAATGATTTCTTTGGCAAGTATGCCAAACCCTCCTATTCATTTATTATTAGGTAACGATGCTTTAACAAGAGCAACTACAAAAACTCAGGCGCTAACAAAAGAATATCAAGATTGGAAAGCCATTACCATTTCAACAGACTTTGATAAGTAATTGAAATCATCACCTAAAACACTACGAGCTTACGTGACTTAGATGGTAAAAAAAGAAATATTAAAAAAAGTAACCACCCGCCTTTCAGCCATCTCTCCAAAGGAAAGGAATGATAGATGCAAATAAAGTGTGTCTATAAAAAACTGAGGGTGTGTGCAGTACGGGTTAAAAGAATTTAGTCATAAAAACAAAAATCATGGAAAATAAAAAAGTATGGTTCGTAACGGGTGCTTCAAAAGGCCTGGGACTAACATTAGTAAAAAAATTATTAAGCAATGGCAATCGCGTAGCAGCTACATCAAGAAATATTTCAGATTTAGAAAAAGCTGTTGGTAATCATGAAAATTTCTTACCACTTTCAGTTAATTTGATCGATGAAAATAGTGTTGAAGCAGCAGTAAGTCAAACCATTAGTAAATTCGGGCAACTGGATGTTGTGGTTAATAACGCTGGCTATGGCATGATTGGCGCATTAGAAGAGTGGAGTGATCGAGAATCTCGTGAAAACTTTGATGTAAATGTTTTTGGCTCGCTTAATGTGATTAGAAAAACATTACCTCAAATGAGAAAGCAACAATCAGGGCATATTTTTAATATTTCTTCAATTGGTGGTTTTTCTGGAAATTTCCCTGGTTTTGGAATCTATTGTGCTACTAAATTTGCAGTAACGGGTTTTACAGAATCGTTAGCAGCAGAAGTTAAATCTTTAGGTATTAAAGCTACAGTTGTAGAGCCTGGTTATTTCAGAACAGAATTTCTTTCTTCAGGTTCATTGGCGGTACCATCAAATCCGATCGACGCTTACAGAGAAGTTCGTGACACACAAATTGCGCACCAGCAGGACATTAACAACCAGCAACCTGGTGATCCAGCTAAAGGATGCGATGTAATTATTGCAGCCGCTGAGAGTGAAAATGCACCATTACACTTATTTTTAGGCCCAGACGCTTACGCAGTTGCTGGTGCTAAAATAGCTGATGTACAAAAAGATATGGAAGATTGGAAAGCTTTAGCAACGGCTACAAATTTTTAAGCAATTGGCTTTTGTATAGTTGGATGTTGCGAGACACGAAGCGATCTATTTTACAGTAGAGATTGTTTCGTGTCTCGCAATAACGATTTTATCTTACAAATTCAAAAATGCCTTTCTTAGCTCATCCTCGGTAAATTCTTTTTCATAAAAATGCCTTACTTTTTTATTAACGAATAATGTTGCTGGTATGGCTCCCGACCATTTTTTATCAATTCGTTGAGTATAAATTTGTTTATCGAGTTCGTTTAGCAGAAAAATCTCTGCATTAATGTTATTCTTTTGCACAAATGGAATGACAGCTTTTTGCAATTTCGATTTAAAATCTAAGCTTATTAAAATAATTTTAACGGGCTTATTTAAGTTTTCTACTCTTAGTTTTTCAAAATTTGGCAATTCTGCAACACAAGGTGAACACCAGGTTGCCCAAAAGTTAATAACATATGTTGTATCTTTTCCTTTAGCAATACGCCTATCCAAATCGTTAAGAGTGAGTAATTTTACTTGAGATTTTAATGAATAACTAACTAAGGACAAGATTATTATAAAAAATGTACGCATGGTTTTCAAATAAAAAAGATTCAAGGTAGAGAAAATTGCTAATTAACAGAGCCTGTTTTAACCAGGACCCTTTGATAAGCTGGTAAATTTAAATCATCAACAATTACTCCTCTGGTTGTACTGGCATGTACAAAAAAACCACTGTTTAAATAGATACCGACATGGTCTACGTCATTTCCACCAAAAGAAAAGAACAATAAATCGCCTTCTTTTAAATTATCTATATCTTTTTTACGGGCAAACTTAGCTTGATCACGCGAGATTCTTGGCAAAGTAACACCGTAAATTTCTTTCTCCAGTAAAAATGCAAATCCCGAGCAATCAATTCCGTTTTTGTCTAACCCACCTAATCTATATTTAACTCCAGTCCAATCCGTAATAAAGCGATATAATTGTTTACTTCGAAGATTCGACATGGCATCAGCTGCTTTTGCAGCTTTTGTATCGCTTTTAACAGTATATTTCCGAGTTCCGCAAGATGTTAAAACAAGCGCAAAAATTAACGTTAACCAAAAAGAACTAAGCTGTTTTGTTTTAATCATATTTTTATTTTTGTTTCCACAGAAATCAAAGGCAAATTTTTATCTTTTTTTAGTTGCCTCAACAAAACTAAATTTAACGGCAATCAATTAATTATCCTTAATTAATCTTTGTATTTCATCGAGTTTTAGTAATGCTTCTACAGGAGTTAACGCATTTACATCCAAATTATTTAGGGTATCTCTAATTTTTACTAAAACAGGATCATCAATAGCAAACATTTGTAATTGATATGCTTGGTTTTGAACTTTCTTAATACTGTCTTTTATACTTTGTCCTTCGGTTCTATCAATTTCAAGTTTCTTTAAAATTTCATTTGCACGACCGATTAATTTCGGTGGCATACCAGCCATTTTAGCCACATGAATACCGAAACTATGCTCACTTCCGCCAGGAACTAACTTTCTGAGGAAAATAACCTTGTTTGTCATTTCCTTAACCGAAACATTAAAGTTCTTAATTCGAGGCATTGTATTCGCCAATTCATTTAACTCGTGATAGTGTGTTGCAAACAAAGTTTTCGGTCTTGCAGTTGGGTGTTGATGCAGAAATTCTGCAATTGCCCATGCAATCGAAATACCATCATATGTACTTGTTCCACGCCCAATTTCATCTAATAAAATCAAACTATCATCCGAAATATTATTCAAAATACTAGCTGTTTCATTCATTTCGACCATGAATGTACTTTCTCCAGATGAAATATTATCAGATGCACCAACACGCGTAAAAATTTTATCTACAATACCAACTTCAGCATCTTTTGCAGGTACAAATGATCCCATTTGTGCCATTAAAACTATTAGAGCTGTTTGACGTAAAATTGCCGATTTACCCGCCATGTTGGGTCCAGTAATCATAATGATTTGCTGCGAATCGGTATCCAAATAAACATCATTGGTAATATATTCTTGTCCAACAGGTAACTGCTTTTCGATAACCGGGTGGCGACCACCTTTAATATCCAGCACTTTATCATTGGTAACTTTAGGCTTATTGTAATGGTTTTTATCAGCCAGTTGAGCGAAACACAACAAACAATCTAACTGTGCAATTAAAAATGAATCCAATTGAATCGGTTTGATATAACTTGCTGTTTCGTACATCAATTCATTATATAAACGAATCTCAATTGCTTGAATTTTTTCTTCAGCACCTAAAATTTGATCTTCATATTCTTTAAGTTCGGGTGTAATGTATCGCTCTGCATTTACTAAAGTTTGCTTACGAATCCAACCTTCAGGTACTTTATCCTTATGCGTATGTGTAACCTCTAAATAGTAACCAAAAACATTATTAAAGGCAATTTTTAATGATGGAATGCCAGTTGCCTCCGCTTCGCGTTTTTGAATTTGAACTAAATAATCTTTTCCACCAAAAGCGATTTTACGCAAACGATCTAAATCTTCATCAATGCCGTCAGCTATCACATTTCCTTTAATCAGCAAAGCAGGCGGTTCGGGTTGCAACTCTCTTTCGATGCGCTCACGAATTGTTAAACAAGGGTTTAGCTGGTCGGCAATTTTAATCAAGAAAGGGTTTTTAGAATCAGCCGCTAATTTTTTAACGGATTCAATGTGATAAAGTGCTCTTTTCAAAGCTACTAATTCTCTCGGGCCAACTTTTTGCAAGCCAACCTTAGAAATCAATCTTTCTAAATCGCCAATTTGCTTAATGTGAGTTAGAAATTCTTCCTGCAATTCACTTTTAGCAACAAAATACTCTACCATTCCTAAACGCTCTTGGATGGGTTTCAATTCTTTAAGTGGCATAATAATCCACTTTTGCAACAAACGAGCGCCCATTGGCGTACAGGTATGATCGAGAACATCGAATAAAGTAACGGCATTATCGTTAGCAGAATTCACCAATTCTAAATTACGAATTGTAAATCTATCTAACCACATGTAACGGTCTTCCTCAATACGACTAATCGAAGTTATGTGTTGCAAATTGCGATGCTCGGTTTCGCCCAAATAGTGCAAAATAACCCCAGCAGCTATAATTCCACTTTGTAAACGCTCTACACCGAAACCTTTTAACGATGTAACTTCAAAATGTTTCATCAGGGTTTCATTTCCATAATCAGAAGTGAAAGGCCATTCATCTAAGCCGAAAGTATAAAAGCGATCTCCAAAGTTTTCGGTAAAAGTTTGGCGTTTCGATTTCTGAAAAATAACTTCACTAGGTTTAAAACCCTGTAAAAGTTTATCTATATAATCGCTGTTTCCCTGAGCGATTAAAAACTCGCCTGTAGAAATATCTAAAAAAGAAACACCCAGTTGTGTTTTATCGAAAAAAACGCAAGCTAAAAAGTTATTAGATTTTTGGTTTACAATATTATCACCATAAGCTACACCAGGCGTAATTAATTCGGTAACACCGCGTTTAACAATGGTTTTCGTCGTTTTTGGGTCTTCCAGTTGGTCGCAAATGGCAACACGTTGCCCTGCCCTTACCAACTTGGATAGATAATTATCTAATGAATGATGTGGGAAACCTGCCAGCTCTAAAGCACCACCATTCGGTCCAGTACCTCTCCTGGTTAATACGATGCCTAAAATTTGTGATGTTTTTATGGCATCTTCGCCAAAGGTTTCGTAAAAATCGCCTACCCTAAAAAGTAGCAATGCGCCTGGATACTTCGCTTTAATAGCGTTGTACTGCTGCATTAATGGGGTTTCCTTATTCGTATCTTTAGCCAAAACTGAAATTAATTTGCAAAAGCCATAAAGATAGTACGAATATACTTTGTATGGCTGTTTTGTTGAAAAATTGGGAGATTGTTTATTGTTTAATCGATAAACACTTATGCCTAAAGATCAATCGATATATTTATTTTTTGTGGTAAATTTGATTGATTTATTGTTTCGACATCAAATAATTCTTTTTAACTGATTGCAATTAAATATTTTGTGCAATTACAAAACCACTTGCCCAAGCCCATTGGAAATTGTATCCGCCGAGCCAACCAGTTACATCCATGCATTCGCCACCAAAAAACAAGTTTGGTATTTTTTTACATTCTAAAGTTTTCGAAGAAATCTCATTAGTATCTATTCCACCACGCATTACTTCGGCTTTATCGTAACCTTTATCGCCAGCTGGCTTAACTTTAAATTGATGAATAGTTTGCTCAATTAAATCTATTTCTGCTTTTGTTAAAGAAGCTACAGGTTTAGTTAAAGGCAAAAACTTACCCAATGCATCAGTAAATTTTTTGGTATAATAGCGGTTCAACAAAGTTGATAAAATAGTTTTACCATTCGATTTACGTTCTTCAATTAATAATGAAACAACATTTTCGTTGGGTAAAAGATTGAGGTTAATGACCTCGCCCCTACGCCAAAATGATGAAATTTGCAGAATTGCAGGTCCGCTTAAGCCCCAGTGTGTAAATAAAATATTTTCTTCGAAAGAAATATCGTTATTACTTACTTCGCAAAAAATAGAATTACCAGAAAGCTGGGCAAACCATTCCTCATCTTTACCAGTAATTGTTAAAGGAACTAAAGCTGGAGCAGTTTCTACAATTTTTAAATTGTGTTTCTTAGCAAAGCGCAAAGCGAAATCGGTAGCACCCATTTTAGGAATAGGCAAACCGCCTGTTGCAATCACCAACTTTTCGGTGGTTATTGAGATACGCTTTCCGTTCTTATCGTAAGTTACTTTATAGCCATCCGGCAAAATTTCAATATCCTTAACATCTGCTTTAGTCCTAATCTCCTGTCCAAAATCCTCGCAAATAGAAGTAAAAACCTCAACTACATCTTTAGCATTTTTCTCATCAGGAAATAATTGTCCCAAAGTTTTTTCTTTACCTCGTATGCCGTAAGTTTCGAAAAAACTAATTGTATCATCAACGGTCCATTGGTTGAAAGCAGATTTTATAAAATTAGGATTCGCAGAGATAAACTGCTCTGCTGATGCAAATTGATTGGTGTAATTACAACGACCACCACCAGAAATTAAAATCTTAGCGCCAGGTTTTTCGTTTTTTTCGAGCACGATAACCTTTTTACCAAGATAGCCAGCTTGCACGGCACACATCAATCCACAAGCACCTGCTCCAATAATTATCGCTTCTGCATCCATCATTAAACCTAAAATTGTTACTTTTGTGCAAAATTAGCATAATTTTCAACCCCTCATGGCAAAACAGATCAGCGAATTAAAATTAGGTATATTAGGTGGAGGACAATTGGGCAGAATGCTCATTCAACAAGCAATTAACTACAACGTAACTTCGTTAGTTTTAGACCCAGACCCAGATGCGCCTTGTAAACATATCGCAAACTACTTCGAAAATGGTTCTATAACCGATTTTGATACCGTTTATAATTTCGGAAAGAAAGCGGATATTATTACCATAGAAATTGAAAAAGTAAATATTGATGCCTTAGAACAATTGGAAAAAGAAGGTAAACAGGTTTTTCCTCAATCTCGAGTAATTCGTTTAATTCAAGATAAAGGTGTACAGAAGCAGTTTTTTAAAGAAAATGACATCCCTACATCTCCTTTTCAAATTGTAAACACCAAAGAGGATATGGAAAATAGTCCATTCCAATTTCCATACATTTTAAAATTGCGTAAAGATGGCTACGACGGTAAAGGTGTAATGAAAATTAATGGTACTGAAGATTTAAAACATGCGTTTGATGCACCTTGTATTATCGAAAAACTTGTTGATTTTGATAAGGAAATTGCTGTAATTGTTGCACGTAATTCCAAAGGTGACATGAAAACTTTCCCAATGGTGGAAATGGAGTTTAATCCTGAGGCAAATTTGGTTGAGTTTTTGATTTCGCCGTCTACTTACGCAGAAAGCTTACAACAAAAAGCAGAAAACATCGCAAAGAACATTGCTTCGGCAATGAATATTACAGGGATTTTAGCTGTGGAAATGTTTGTTTGTAAAGATGGCGAGTTGCTGGTTAATGAAGTTGCTCCTCGGCCGCATAATAGTGGTCATCAAACTATCGAAGGAAACTATGTTTCTCAATTTGAGCAACATATACGTTCTATTTATAACTTACCTTTAGGTGATACTTCGAGCATTACAAACGCAATTATGATTAATTTATTGGGTGAGAAAGGTTCGGAAGGTGTAGCTAAATATGAAAACCTGGAAAAGATTTTAAGCATTGATGGCGTTTACGTTCATTTATATGGTAAGAAATATACTAAACCATTTCGCAAAATGGGCCATGTAACCATAGTAGATATCGATAGGGAAAAAGCTATTGAAAAAGCCAGATACGTTCAAAAAACATTAAAAGTAATCGCTTAACTAAATAAGCACTAAAGATTTAAAAATTAAAATAGATATAATGAATGCTAAAGTAGGAATAATTATGGGTAGCAAGTCTGATTTGCCTGTTATGCAAGATGCTGCTGATATATTAACAGAGTTTGGAATCGATTTTGAAATCACAGTAGTTTCTGCTCATAGAACTCCTGAACGTATGTTTACTTATGCTAAAGAAGCGCATAGCAAAGGTTTAAAAGTAATTATTGCTGGTGCAGGTGGCGCTGCTCATTTACCAGGAATGGTAGCTTCTATTACTACGCTTCCAGTTATTGGTGTTCCAGTAAAATCATCAAATTCTATCGATGGCTGGGATAGTATATTATCTATCTTACAAATGCCAAATGGTATTCCTGTGGCTACTGTTGCACTGAATGCAGCTAAAAATGCAGGTCTTTTGGCTGCTCAGATTTTGGCAACAGCCGATGAATCTTTAACAGTTAAAATGCAAGAATATAAAGATGATTTGAGAAAAAAAGTTGAAGACAGCGCAGCTGAGTTAGAAAGTAAATAATAATTTCAAAAAAAAACGCACTCAGAGATTGGATTATTATTATTTCTGAAAGCATCGGCTTTTATACTTTTTATCCTAATTATTAATTTAACAACCTGGTCAAAATAAAAGCTTATTGTTTTGATACAAATTCTGATGACGATTATTGGAGTTTATTTTTATGAGGCTCGAATCTCGTTTTAGCGGAAAATAATTTTGAAAACGCAATTTACTTCTCTATTATCCCGATGGATTAGGATTTAATAATTGGAAACCTAATTAATTCAAACTTGGATCTGTTGGGAAATTACTTACATGAGCATATTTTGGACCTAAATTTACAATAACGTCACGCCACAACTGTTCATCATCATTTCCAAAAATAATATCAGGATTTGAGATATCGCTAACCATCCAGGCGTTTTGCTCAATCTCTTTTTTCAGCTGCCCATTATCCCAGCCAGAATAACCCATAAAGAATTTGATTTCATTTTCTTCAATAGCATTGGTATTGATTAAAATTTTCAGGGTTTCGAAATTGCCGCCCCAATAAATTCCATTTCCAATTTCTTCGCCACTTTGTAGCTTTTCGTAGCTTCTGTGTATAAAATGCAGGGTATCGGAAGCTACTGGTCCTCCAAAGTAAATTTGATTATCAGCCGCCCATAAATCCTGTATCACATCTTTTAAAAGCAGGTTTCCAGCCTGATTTAGGATATAACCAACAGAACCCTCTTCATCGTGTTCAGTTAATAAAACAACTGATCTTTTAAAATTTGGATCAGTCATAAACGGTTCTGAGATAAGTAAACGGCCTGTTTTCGGTTTTATATTGTTCAGCATGATGATAATCATTTGTTGCACCATAAAAGATGCCTATTTTTGTTTATGCAAGTTACAAATGAAATTCTACAAAACCTGCGCCAAGATTATAAAAGCGCCACGTTAGACGAAGCTGACGTAGATAATAACCCTATTACTCAATTTAAGAAATGGTTTGATGAAGCTGTTAAAGCAGAAGTTTATGAGCCAAATGTTATGACTTTGGCTACAGCCGATAAAGCTGGCAAACCAGATGCCCGAATTGTATTGCTAAAAGGTGTTGATGAAGACGGCTTTAGGTTTTTTACTAATTACTTAAGTGCAAAAGGTAAAGAGTTAAAAAGAAATCCTTACGCGGCTTTAGTTTTCTTTTGGCCTGATTTAGAAAGACAAGTACGTATTGAAGGCGTAGTTGAAAAGTTAGATAAGGAAACTTCTGAAGAATATTTTAAAACCCGCCCAGTTGCAAGTCAGATTGGTGCAGTGGCATCTCCTCAAAGTCAGGTTATAGCAAATAGACAAGTTTTGGAACAAAAATTTGAGGAATTAAAATCTAAAAACGAAAACAGAGAGATTGCGAAACCAGCGCATTGGGGTGGGTATATTGTTAAACCCACCCGAATCGAATTTTGGCAAGGAAGAAGAAGCAGGTTGCATGATAGAATAAATTTTGAATTTATTAAAGGCAGTTGGGTAAAAAACAGATTAGCACCTTAAAAAGCCTGTAAAAATAAATAGAGATACGCTATCCAGCCATATCTCTATTTTTTAACTAATCATTAACTAACCTAAATTTACTAGGAAGTATCTTTATAAAAACGTTTCGATTTTTCAAAATCTTAACGGCTATTTTCTTTATTTAATAAGCAATTGAAAAGCTTATTTGTTTTTCTTGATGAATCAAATATCATAAGAAAACGAGCATTTTTATAGCTAGTATCGATGAATAATTGGTATGTATCGATTAAAAATAAAGCTTATATTTTTATCAATTATTTTAACAAAATTTAACTTTAAAATTTTGTTAATCAACTAATTAAAGCTTATTGGTTTTGCTGAAAATTTGATAAAAATTAAACTATATGATTGTTTAAACGACAAAAGTCATTCTGTAAACAGAATGGCTTTTGCATTTGGTAAAATAAGCAATATTAATAACCTGGGTTTTTGGCTATGTTTGGATTTGCGTTAAGTTCATCGGTCGGAATCGGCCAAATGTACCTGTAATCGCTGTAAGCTATTGATGCTTTTCCTGCAACTGTTGTTGGTCTCAAAATTGCATCCCAATTAGTACCAGTTCCACTTAAGGCTGTAACTAAAATTTTAGCAGGAATTCCACCCCCAGCTACCTGGAAATTAGCATCCTGAGATAACCTTGTAATATCTGGCCATCTTCTACCCTCACCAGCAAATTCTATTCTACGCTCATTTAATATGGCTTGGGTAAGTGCATTTTGAGTTGTAAAACTAGCAATAGTATATTGACTGGCAGTTGGAACTGCCCTGTTTCTTACTGCATTTAACAGGTTTAAGGCCCTTGTATCTAGCGCAGTAGTTCTCGAATAAGCCTCTGCAACATTTAATAAAACTTCAGCGTAGCGAATTATTGGTGCGTAATCTGTTTTATTAGTGTAATCTCTAAACTTATAATTGAAGAAATATTTTGCACCTGTGGTAGTTTGCTGAATTTGTAAAAGTGTTCTTCTGGTATCGCCAGTTACCCAAAATGCAGCATTATACAAATTAGGACTTGTTGCAACCAAACCGCGACCACCTAAACTAGCAGGACCAAACATATTTGGTAATGCGCCATTTACGCCACCGTTCGCAGCAGCACTATTTTCTATCGAAAAAATAGATTCTGTATTGTTACTAAAGCTCGTAAAAGGCCCGTCAGGTGATGTTGTTAAAGCATAATTACCAATAGCACTTGTATATGGTCCTGCTGCTGCAGAAGTACCCAGTTTAGCACCTTCGGTTATTACACCTGCGAAATCATTCATGTGAAGTTTAACTCTAGTTTTTAATGCAATTGCAGCCCCTTTTGTAGCTCTTGTAATCGCATAGGTAGATCTCGTTGCAGGAAGATTTGTTTCGGCATAATCTAAATCAGCTAAAATTTTAGTATAATCTTCTGCAACTGTTCCTCTTGGAACTAAAACCTGCGACGTTACGGCATCAGTTGAATTAACTGCTACCGTACGGTAAGGCACGCCAACATTACTTCCATTTCCATCAACATAAGGACGTGAGAAATTGATAACCAACTCGTGATGAGCTAATGCTCTTAAAAAGCGAGCTTCGGCAGAATATTGAGTAGATACAGCAGTTGTTATCGTTCCTTTTGCTGCAGCAGCTTCTACCCCAGCAATAAGTATATTACACTGATTTATTAAAGCATATAAATTACTCCAAAGATTAATGTTATTTGCGGTTGTAGAAGTATAAGTAGATTCGTAAGTGATTTGAAAAAATGTTGCCAAGTTCACCATATCTTCACCTCTCATTTCGCCCTGCTCTATTGAGGCTGCCCCAAAAGGATAACCACGACCAGAACCGCCACTGTATGTACCCACCGCTGCTGTATTATAAACTCCAGCAGCTACTAGTTCTATGTTTGCAGGCGTGTCGAAAGCGGTAGCTTCAGAAAGGGAGTTAATTGGGTTTAACTCTGTGTATTTTTTGCAAGAACTTACCGAAAATGTAATTAAGAGTAAGATTGCGTAAATAAATTTATTTTCTATTTTAAAATTCTTCATATCAGTATGTTCTTAAAATCCAACATTTAAACCAATTAAAAATGTTCTGGCTTTCGGGTTGGTATTGTAATCTAAACCAGCCTGGCTATTAGTTGATGTACTATAATTTAATTCAGGATCTAAACCAGAATATGGAGTTATCACAAAAGCATTTTGTACTTGTGCGTAAAGGCGTAATCGGCTAAGCTTTATTTTATCAGTAAATAATTTAGGGAAAGTATAGCCTAAAACAAGATCCTGAGCTCTGATAAATTTACCATCCTCAACAAAACGAGATGACGTACTCGATGTTAAGTTTGTAAAGGCATCTCTTCCATAATAAACTTTTGGCACATTGGTAACTTGTCCTGGAGTGGTCCATCTTTCTAAAATTTCCGTACCGTTGTTTAAGAATTTTTGATTTAAAAGACTTTCCTGACGGGTAATGTTCATCACTTTGTTTCCACCAGAAAACACCATATTGATATTTAAATCGAAACCTTTATAACGGAAAGTATTTACTAATCCACCATAATAAGTTGGGTTAGATTGTCCTAATATCTTCTTATCTGAAGCTGCTAAAGTGGTAGCGGTAGTTAAAGCGGTCGGATTAGCAGCATCGTAAACATAGTACGTTTGATTAGCAATGTTACCTTGAATAATTTGTCCAGTCGATTTTACATACAGTGGATTACCATTCGCAGGATTTACGCCAGCATATTCATATCCATATAAAGAACCAATTGATTCGCCAACTCTATTAACGTTATAGGTATATGTAATATCAGAATTGTTGTTAGAAAGTTGCGTAATTTTATTTTTAACAAAAGTGATGTTAAAAGATGTATTCCATTTAAACGGACTATCTCTAAAAATATCTGCACTAACCGCAAATTCATAACCCTTATTGTACATTTTACCGACGTTTTGATTAATAGAGTTACCAGGAACACCTAACGAAGGAGCTGTTGGCGCAGCAAGAATCAAATTATCGATATTGTTTTTAAAGTAATCAGCTGTTAACGTAATGCGACTATCAAACATTGTTGCATCAATACCAACATCATATTTACCACTTGTTTCAAATTTTAATGAACTATTACCAACCTGAGTATAAGCTAAACCGCTTTGTACACCATAAGTAGCTGCACCAAAAGTTCCAGCAAACGGATAATTACCAATATCTGTATTACCAGTTTTAGCATACCCACCACGAATTTTTAAATCGTTAATGAATTTTAAATTTCCTTTCATGAAATCCTCCTGAGAAATTCTCCATCCGATAGATACACCGGGAAGTTTTGCACTTTGATTCCCTAATGGAAGTGAAGAAATTGCATCAATTCGATAGGTTCCAGATACTAAGTAACGATCTTTGTACGCATAATTTGCTCTCGCGAAATACGATTTATAAGCATTTTCTGATACTCCACCACCAATATCGAAAGTAGATTGAGTTAGCGAGTTGCTAATTATATTTTCTCCGCTAAAAAATGTACTCGACAATTGAGAACCACTTGCATAAAAATACCTGCTGCTAGATTTTTGATATTCTAAACCAACCGTTGCACCAAATGAATGATCGCCAATCGTTTTGTTATAAGTAGCCGTATTTGTCCAACTATATCTAGAAACAGGAATGTATTGTTGAAGCTCCGACCCTTTGGTTGCGCTACCTCCATCTCCATGTAAAGGATCTAAATATCTATAATCCTCTCCAAACATATTTTGAGTAGAAACTTGCGAACGAAGATTTAAACCATCAATAATTTTAACATCTACAAAAGCATTTCCCAGCAAACTAAATGTTTGATTACTGAAAATATTATGATCCAATACGTATTTGATATTTGTATAGTTATCATCAATTTCCTTTAAGTTGGCGCCTCTACCCAAACGAGCATTATCCGAACTTAAATTGTAAGAACCATCAGCATTAAAAGCACCAACATTCGGTAAGGCCCTAATTGCATTACCAATATTGCCAGATAACGAACTTGTGCCTGAATTTAAACCTGTATTTTTAACGTAAGAGCCAGTTATACTTGCTCCAAAAGTTAAATAATTATCTAAAGCTTTTTGCTCAAATTTGCCCGAAAATTGATACTTAGTTTGATTGTTTCCTACAGTTGTGCCTTTTAAATCGGCGTATCCTAAAGAGAAATAATAGTTAGATAAATCCGTTGCTCCGCTAAATGAAATGTTATGGTTTTGTTGGAAAGCATCTTTATTAAAAACCAAATCTTGCCAGTTGGTATTAATTACATTACCTGATGCATCGTAACCTAAAACCGCTTGTGGTGTAGTTGTACCAGAATTATAAAGTTTTTCGTTTGCAATGGTTACAAATTCTTGTGCATCTAACAAATCAAAACGTTTAGCAACATTTGCCCAGGCAAACCAGGAGTTGTAATTAACCTGGGTTTTTCCTTTTGTACCTCTTTTTGTAGTAATAATGATTACACCATTAGCGCCTCTTGAACCATAAATAGCCGTAGCTGCACCGTCTTTTAATACATCAACACTTTGAATATCATTCGGGTTAATATCTCCTAACGGGTTTACAGATGCAACGCTACTAGAACCGCCAGAAATAATAACCATTCCATCAACAACATATAATGGATCAGCTCCTGAAGATATACTGTTAGTACCACGAATACGAATACGTGGTGCCGCACCCAGTATGCCACTCGAATTTGTTACCTGTACGCCGGTAATTTTACCAGCAAGCGCCTGATCGAAACTGGCAACTGGTTTTCCAGCTAAGTCTTCGCCTTTAATACTCGCGACCGAACCTGTAACATCTTTACGTTTAGCTGTACCATAACCAATTACGACAACATCAGTTAAAGCTTTTGTATCTGATACTAGCGATACATTAAGTTTAATAGATTTTCCAGTAGAAATATTCTGGGTTGAATAACCAATTGATGAAAATTGTAGAACCGATGATCCGCCAACCTTAATCGAATAAGTTCCGTCAGCTCCTGTAGAAACGCCAATTTTGCTATTAATAACTTTCACACTCACACCTGGAATTGGTAAACCATCATCTTTTGAGGTTACCACACCAGTAATAGTTCTCTCCTGCGCCGAAACTTTTGTTACCAGCAATACCATAAAGAACAACAAACACTTTAGTAGTTTTCTTTTCATTTACATTTAATTTTAGTTTAAATAGTTAATAATACATTTGAAGAACTAATCATAGCATAGCCGTTGAAGAACTGGAGAAAGTCCTGCTTAACTGTACCACTAAAATGATTAGTCAGTATTTTTCATCATATTGGAAAGCTTGAGAGGATTTCCTGTTCTTTACGAACAAATGCGATGATTAATAATTCGAGAACTAATAAAGTTGATTCGAAAAATATAAAGTGTTAAGTAACGATGAACTGAATATTTGTGTCGATAAATAATTAAATTAATGTTAAATCACTGTTTTTATTTAAAAAGAACATTTTTTTCTATTATGAAGCCCTTTCGTAAAGAAAATAAAGATAATTTTGATATTAAATCAGTATTGAAACAAAGTATTAGCAATAGTTAGCGAATACTTTTAATAAAACTAACCAAAATGATAAAAAAAATTTCAGTTATAGGTTCGGGAACAATGGGAAATGGTATTGCACACACTTTTGCCCAGTTTGGATATGAGGTAAATCTAATTGATATTAATCAGGTAGCATTAGATCAGGCTTTGCAAACGATTACCAAAAATTTGGATAGACAAGTGAGCAAAGCCACATTAACCGAAACTCAAAAAACGGAAACATTAAACAACATCAAAACCTATACATCAATTGAAGAAGGTGTAAAAAATGCTGATTTAATTGTTGAGGCAGCGACAGAAAATGTTGATTTAAAACTTAAAATTTTTAAGGATTTAGATGCCCATGCTCCAGCTGATGCTATTTTAGCATCAAATACATCATCAATTTCGATTACTCAAATTGCTGCGGTAACCAATCGGGGCGATAAAGTAATTGGAATGCATTTTATGAATCCTGTTCCTGTAATGAAACTTGTTGAAGTTATCCGCGGTTACCAAACTAGCGATGCAACAACAAAAATCATAATGCAACTTTCAGAAAGCCTACAAAAAACACCTGTTGAAGTAAATGATTATCCTGGTTTTGTTGCCAACCGAATTTTAATGCCAATGATAAATGAAGCAATTTATACTTTGTTTGAAGGTGTTGCAGGCGTATACGAAATTGATACCGTAATGAAATTAGGAATGGCTCATCCAATGGGGCCGCTACAACTTGCTGATTTTATTGGTTTGGATATTTGTTTAGCGATACTAAAAGTCCTTCATGATGGTTTTGGAAACCCAAAATATGCACCATGCCCATTGCTTGTTAATATGGTTGCTGCAGGTAAGAAAGGTATCAAAACCGGCGAAGGTTTCTATCAATATACTCCAGGTTCGAAAGAATTGGTTGTTGCTAACAAATTTAAAAAATCCTAATTTTTTTAGCATTTAATTTTATATTTGCTCTATGAATGAAAATCTGGATCCAGAAGCAAGCAATTTAACACCTACCGATAGAGATATCGAAAGGGTTTTGCGTCCGCAGGCTTTTGAAGATTTTACTGGGCAGGAAAAAGTGATGGAAAACCTGAAAATCTTCGTTCAGGCAGCAAAACTTCGCGGTGAAGCTTTAGATCATGTTTTGTTACATGGCCCTCCAGGATTAGGCAAAACAACATTGTCGCACATTATAGCCAATGAAATGGCTACGGGTATTAAGGTAACTTCTGGTCCTGTTTTAGATAAACCTGGTGATTTAGCTGGACTATTAACAGGTTTAGATGAAGGTGATATTTTATTTATTGATGAAATACATCGTTTATCACCTTTAGTAGAGGAATATTTATACTCGGCAATGGAAGATTTTAAGATCGATATTATGCTCGAAACTGGTCCAAATGCTCGTTCGGTGCAAATATCCTTAAACCCTTTTACGCTGGTTGGTGCCACAACCCGTTCAGGCCTTTTAACGGCGCCTTTGCGTGCTCGTTTTGGTATTAATGCTCGTTTAGCTTATTATGATGCAAAACTTCTAACAACGATTGTACTTCGTTCATCTGAAATTTTAAAAACGCCAATTAGCGATGAAGGTGCTTATGAAATTGCCAGACGTAGCCGTGGTACACCGCGTATTGCCAATGCGCTTTTACGTAGAACGAGAGATTTCGCTCAGATAAAAGGCGATGGAAACATAGATACTGAAATTGCTCGTTATGCCTTAAATGCCCTAAACGTTGATGAACATGGCTTGGATGAGATGGATAATAAAATTCTGGTTACCATTATAGATAAGTTTAAAGGTGGGCCAGTTGGTTTAAAAACAATTGCAACTGCCGTTGGTGAAGATGAAGGTACGATTGAAGAGGTTTACGAACCATTTTTAATTCAGGAAGGTTACATTATGCGTACTTCTCGCGGACGTGAGGTTACAGAGGCTGCTTATAAACATTTAAAAAAGAATTATCCAGGTCAAACGGGTAAATTGTTTTAATATTTTCACGCAGATTTAAAATGATAAAATCCGCAGATCTTCACGGATTTCTTTAGTTGATAAAAACACAATCATTTTAAATCTGCGCTCCCTCATCTAAGAAAATCTGCGGGAAACAAATAAGTCTGCAATTGCTAATAAAGTATTGTAATCCTTAATATACCTCCTCGAATAATGTATGAGGTTTCATTTTCATTCATCCTAAAACTTAAACAAAACATTCCTAAAAAGAGTGATGCTGAATCATCAAAAAGAGTTGTAAAAATCTAAATCATCTGAAGATTCAAAAACATTAACCTCATTTCTCTGTTCATTAAATGTAAAACCAACAAATATGAATATTGAATTACGTAAGTTAACGCTCGAAGATTATGCTGATTTAAAAGAATCGATGTTGCAGGCCTACGACAGTATGGGCGGATCGATTTGGCCAAAATCAAGTATTGCTAAACTTCTAAATATTTTTCCTGAAGGTCAGCTTTGTATAGCTGTCGATGATAAAGTTGTTGCTTGTTCTTTATCAATTATTGTAGAATATGATGAATACGGCGACAGACATACATATAAATTAATTACAGGCGATTATTCTTTTACTACCCATGATGCTAACGGAGATACACTGTATGGGATTGAAATTTTTGTTCACCCCGATTTTCGCGGTTTACGTTTAGGTCGCAGATTATACGAAGCCCGTAAAGAGCTTTGCGAAAGTTTAAACTTAAAAAGTATTATTGCTGGAGGAAGAATTCCTGGCTACCATACTTTTGCAGAAACTTTAACGCCGAGGCAATACATTGATAAAGTTAAAGCAAAGGAAATTTACGACCCCACCCTAACTTTCCAGATTTCTAATGATTTTCACGTAAGAAAAGTTTTAAAAAATTATTTGCCTGGCGACAAAGAATCGAAAGAATATGCAACGCTAATCGAATGGAATAATATTTATTATCAGGGCGTAGATGCTTCTGCTCGTTCTGCAATGACGATCCGTTTGGGCCTGGTACAATGGGAAATGCGTTTATTTCCTGATATGGATGTTTTTTATGAACAGGTAGAATTTTTTGTAGATGCATTAAGTGGCTACAAATCAGATTTTATCATGTTTCCAGAGCTGTTTAATACACCGTTATTGCAGCCGTATAACCACTTGCCAGAAATTGAAGCTATGCGTAAACTGGCTGAAAAAACTCAGGAAATTGTTGATCGGATGCATGAATATGCCTTGAGTTATAACGTAAACATTATTACTGGAAGCATGCCATTGTTAGATGATGGAAAATTATACAATGCGACTTATTTATGCCATAGAACGGGTAAAATAGATGAGTATAGAAAGATTCACATTACACCGAATGAACAAAAATATTACGGTATGATTGGCGGCGATAAAGTTCAGGTATTTGATACTGATTGTGGCAAAATTGGTATTTTGATTTGTTACGATGTTGAATTTCCAGAATTGAGTAGAATCTATGCAGACCAAGGTATGCAGATTTTGTTTGTTCCGTTTTTAACCGATACACAAAACGGATATACACGAGTAAGACATTGTGCTCAGGCAAGGGCTATAGAAAACGAATGTTATGTAGCAATTGCTGGTTGCGTAGGTAATTTACCAAAGGTTAATAATATGGATATTCAGTTTGCTCAATCGGCTGTATTTACACCCTCTGATTTTGCATTTCCAACTAATGCGGTAAAAGCCGAAGCAACCCCAAATACAGAAATGGTTTTAGTAGTTGATGTAGATTTACATCTTTTAGATGAATTACACCATTATGGAACCGTGAAAGTTTTGAAAGATAGAAGAACCGATTTATATCAGACTAAGCTTTTGAAATAAAAAAAATGAGCCTATTCCCTTTGAATAGGCTCATTTTATCATTCTATAAAACCGATTTATTTGTTTGTGAATTTCTAATAATCATCGTTTAATGCAAAAATAGGTTTTCTGCTCATCCATTGTCCGCCAGTAAAATCTGGAAAATCAATAGTTTCGTTACCCATTTCTATAGATTGCTCACTTAAAGGTGTAATGGCACTCCAGGCGGCAGCATCATAAACATCTAAAGGCGTTGGTTCATTTCGTTTTGCAGCTTCAATAAATGCATGTATTACAAAAAAGTCCATTCCACCGTGTCCAGCACCTTGGGCGTCACTTCCGTATTTTTTCCAAAGCGGATGATCATATTTATCTAACCATTCTTTTGCTTTATCCCAGGTATGAGGTTTACTTACACCTTCTACATAAATACCGTTATTTACATCCATCCACAATCCTTTAGTGCCCTGAAACCTAAACCCTAACGAATAAGGGCGTGGCGAATTTGTATCGTGTTGTAAAATAATGGTTTCGCCGTTTGCGCAGCCAATAGTTGTCGTTACAATATCTCCAAGTTTAAAGTTAACCTTTGCGTTAGGATGTGCTGCTCCACCCTCTTCAACGATATGTTTATGTAAACCTAAAGCTTTTGTAGAGAATGAATTTAATTTAACAAAACGGTTTCCGCGATTTATATTAATACACTGAGCAACTGGCCCGATTCCGTGTGTAGGATATAAATCGCCGTTACGATAAACAGAATGATTTGTTCTCCATTTTGCTTCAGAAAATCCTTTCTCACCAAATTCCACTCCATGTCCGTAAGGATTAACACCATCATTAAATTTAACTTCTCTTAAATCGTGCTGATAACCGCCTTGAAAGTGAATCATTTCACCAAAAATACCTTGACGAACCATATTTAATGCAGCCATTACATCTCTGCGATAACAAACATTTTCAAGCATCATAACATGGGCATTATTTTTTTCGGCTGCATGTACAACATCCCAATGATCTTCCAGATTTATTCCCAAAACCACTTCAGTTGCCACGTATTTAATACCCGCATCAATTGCACCTAATATCATGGGCTTATGAAGTTCCCATGGAGTTGCAATTACAACCGCTTTTATTCCTTTTAATTCAAGTAGTTTTTTCCAGGCATCTTTACTGCCAGTAAAAATTTTTGGCATTGGCTTACCGCTTTTTGCAATAATTGCCTTGCTCATTTGTATCATGCGATCATCTACATCACAAATTGCAACTAAATCTACATCTGCTCTTTTCAAAAGTAAATTCAAATGATTTTGACCGCGTAAGCCTACACCAATCATAACAACTTTAATTTTTTCATCGGCTTGCGATGCAAATAAAGTTTTATCTGGAATGGCAGCAATAGCAGCTGTAGTTAATCCTGCATTTCTTACAAATTGTCTTCTGTTCATAAATTAATAAGGTAATAGGGTTAGAAATATTTAGTTTCACGTAGTTGTGTCGATCGAATGTATAGATATTTAAAAGTTAATTAAAGAAAATGAACTAAAAAAAATCACGCAAACGTTTGATTTATTTTGTAATATTACAATGAAAACAAATTTTGTATAGCTTAGCAATCCAAATGCAATCGAAGCCTACAACCATAAAAGAAATAGCCAAAATTCTAAACCTTTCGCCTTCAAGCGTATCAAGGGGTTTACATGATCACCCTAGTATCGGTGCGGTTACACGCGAAAAGATTAAACAACTTGCTAAGTCTTTAAATTACGAGCCAAACAATGCCGCCATTCTTTTTCAGAAAGGGAAAACCTATACTTTAGGTGTTATCCTTCCTGAATTATCTGAGCATTTTTTTTCTACTGCAATTTCTGCAATTGAGGATGAGGCTTTAAAGAAAAATTATACCGTAATTTTTGCTCAATCACACGACAGCTTTGATAAAGAAGTTCAATTGGTTGATAAAATGAAAAACCAACGTGTTGATGGCTTATTGGTATCTATTTGCAAGGATACTTCTAATTTCGATCATTTTGAGAAGCTTAAAGCCTTTAATATTCCTGTTGTATTTTTTGATAGAATTCCACCATTTAAAAATGCCCATTATGTAGCTTGTTCGTTAGAAAATGCAACAATAAAAGCAGTAAACTTTTTGCTGAAAAAAGGGCATAGAACTATTGGTATGATAAACGGCCCTACTACTCTATTCGCCAGTGGCGAAAGAAAAGAAGGTTATATGCAGGCAATTAATTTTAACAGGCTAAAATTCGATCCATCGCTGGTTCTAAACTGTGATTTAACTGAAGAAGGCACAATTGAAGCTGCCGAACTTTTAATTAATCATAAAAGAAAACCAACAGCAATTGTAGCTTTTAATGATTATGTATCGCTCTTTTTAATTAAACATTTAAAGAAATTAAAAATTGCTGAAGAAATTGATGTGGTAAGTTATGCTAATTTACCAATGATGAAATATCTTGATTATACTCCAATTGCATCTGTAGAACAATATCCTTACCTGCAAGGTCAAAAGGCTACTAATATATTACTCGATCTAATAAATAGTCAAAATACTGAAAATCAGGCGTTTTACAACACATTAGTAGAATCAGATTTAATTATTAATAAAAAACAAAATAATTAAAATCAAACGTTTGCGCTAAAAAACTTTGTTTTATTAATACTTCCAGGTAAAATATTGTATCGTTTTTTAAATGCTATTGTAAAATGTTGTGGGTTTTTGTAGCCGACTAAAAAGGCAACTTCGTTTACGCTTTTCTTTTCTTTTGATAAGTAATAAAAAGCTTTTTCCATCCTTATTTTATTAAGATAGCCAAAAACAGTTTCTCCAGTTAATTCTTTAAAGCCCTTTTTTAACTTATTATCGTTTATACCTGATTTACGAGATAACTCAATCAATGAATTTGGAAATTGAATATTTTTTTCGACCAGCTCTTTTGCATATAAAATTTTAATAATATCATCCTTTTTTAAAGATACAGCTGTTTTTTGCTCGGCTTTATTAATGTAGAACACTAATAGCCGATATATTTGAGCCTCAAAAAATATTTTCTTTACTCTACTTTGGTTTCTTTGATTTATTAAATCATATAAAATTAACTTAATCTCGGCATCGATTTCCAAGGTTTTAAAGGCATCAATATCATCAACAAAATTATTACCCGTTAATTTTTTGTAATGCGCTTTTGTCAATTGTATATAAATGTAATGCGTATTATCTATAAAATTGATTACTAGATTGTTCTCCCCTCTTAAAATTATGCTCTGCTCATTTTTGCATAATTTAACTATGTCATTATTATTTGTGTTTCTACAAGTAATCTTACCTTCTAAACAAAATAAGAACGCCACGAACTGGTTAGGATTTTCTAATAGGATTTCTCCAGGTTTTGAAGCATTAATGTTTACAATACTAATGTGTGTGCCTTCATACCAGTTTTCCAGAATTTGAAGGCTATAACTTGGACTTTTTAATTGATGGTTTCGCTCTTCTAAACTATTTCCTACATCAAAATTATTAGGATAAACATTATGGTAAATAAGTTTTCCCGATGCATAATCAGACAGTTTAACCTCCATTTATATTAGTTTTTTTAGATATAATTATTTTAATGCTATTATAGCTATAGTGATTATTTAGAATACTTCTTAATAATCCGTTTAGCGTTATTAATTGTCCGTCTCGCGTTATTCAAATTCTTTGATAATGCACAAATTTGCACAATTATTTATAATTAGTCTAAATAAATGAAGATATATTTATCATTGGTGTTATCGTTATCTGGCTTTACAGCTTTCAGTCAACAAGTTAGAATTGATACCGCTAAGTCAAAAGATTTAAAAGAAGTTGTAGTTACAGGGCAATTTAGCCCACAAACCCTAAAAAATTCAGTTTATAATGTTAGAACGATCAGTGCGGAAAGAATTAGACTTAGAGGGGCAGTTAATGTGCAACAAGTTTTAAATACAGAGCTTGGTTTTAGATTTAGCAATGATTTAACCTTGGGCACAACTGATGTTCAGATTATGGGGATGACAGGTAGAAACGTAAAAGTATTGCTAGATGGCGTACCTATGATCGATCGTTCAGATACCAGGGAAAGTTTAAATCAGATTGATATTAATACCATTGATAGGATCGAAATAGTTGAAGGGCCTATGTCTGTCGTTTACGGTTCGGATGCTTTAGCTGGTGTAATAAATATCATTACTAAAAATGCTGGCAAATCTTTACTTAATATTTCGGCAAGAGTGCAAGAAGAAACTGTAGGTAAAGAGTATAGTGCTTTTTCTAACAAAGGAAATCATGTCCAAAATTTAAATTTGAGTTGGCAAAATAACGGCTGGAGTTTATTAGTTGGTGCTACCCATAACGATTTTGCAGGTTGGAACATTAAACCGAGTACAACACCGAGAGAAATTGTTGATTTGGATATTCAAAGTGGGAACCGATGGAAACCTAAAGAACAATGGTTAGGAAATACCAAAATTGGGTACAGAAATAAGAACTTTAATATATGGTACCGACTTGATGCTTTGCAGGAAGAAATCGAGAGTCGCGGTGGCATGAATACCCTTAACTATATCGCAGAGTGGCAACAATTTAAAACGAAGAGATATACTAACCAATTACAATCGGAGTGGAAATTAAGTCCTTCACTTCAGTTAACCACTATCGCTGGATATTCAGATTTAAAACGTTTAACAAGAACTGTTAATCATAACTTTAGTACAGGAGTTGATGCTTTAAGTACCGAACAAGGCAAACAGGATACAGCTAAATTTAACTCTACCATTTTTAGAAGTACACTGCAATACGTTATCAGCGATAAAATTTCTTTACAACCTGGTTTCGAATTTAACAGGGACGCTGCAGCTGGCCAAAGAATTAATGGTTCTCCTATCATCAATGATTATGCTTTTTTTGTTTCATCCGAAATTAAACCAGCTAATGGCATAAATATCAGACCAGGTTTTAGGTTTATCAAAAATTCGGTTTATGATGCGCCACCAGTTATACCATCATTAAACACTAAATTTAGTTTGAGCGAAAGTTTTGATCTTAGATTAGCTTATGCACGAGGTTTTAGATCACCAGCTTTAAGAGAACTTTATTATGATTTTGTAGATGCCAGTCATAATATTATAGGTAATCCAAATTTAAAGGCAGAAGAATCTAACAGCTTTAACGGTTCATTAACCTGGGCTGGTTTAAAAAACGATAATTTTCAATTTCGTTCAACTTTAGCAGGTTTTTATAATCTTTTTAAAAACAGAATAAGTTTTTTACAATCAACAACCGATGCTTCAGTTACGACCTTATTCAATATTGCAAAATTTAAAACTACAGGCTTTACGCTCGATAATACGCTTATTTATCAGAATTTAAATGTAGTACTGGGAGTATCTTACATCGGTAGATATAATGATCAGTTAGAAAGTAATCCGAATTTAACAATTCCAGAGTTTTCATGGTCGCCTGAATTAACAACCACAATAATTTATAACCTCCCAAAAATTGGGGCAAATGTTAGTCTATTCTACAAGTACAGTGGTAAAGTTCCAAGTTATGTAACCAGTACAACAGAAGCATCAGGGTATAAACTGGCAGAAATAGGCGCATTTAACTTAGCCGATTTTATGTTAAACAAAAGCTTGTACAAGTACATCACAATAAATGCTGGCATAAAAAATCTATTTAACGTTACTCAACTCAGTAACACTTCAACATCAAGCGGCGGTGCACATAGTACTGGAGGTGGTAGCGTGCCCTACAGTTATGGCAGATCTTATGTTTTAGGATTAACATTTAACTGGAGTAAATAAACAATCAAATTAAAAATTTAAAAACATGAATAAATTAAACTCAATCCTTGCAATCGCTTTTTTAGCGGTAACTTTTACAGCCTGTAAAAAAGATAATGAAGAACCCATTATTGTTGTGCCACCTTCTGATGGTAGTACAATAACCTTAAGTGGTAAAACAGCTGAATCTAACTATGCAAATATTGTTTATGCTGATCTAAGTACAGACAAACAATCATCTGTAGATAGAAAAAGTTTCAATATAGGTTTAACATCCGATAGTAAATTTAGAGTTGTACTTAATGCATCTTATCAAACTACAGCCGTTGCCACCTCTAAAACAGATATTGCTACGGTTACGTTAGCTGACCCAGGTACGGCAGTAAATTTAAACCATGATCTAACTGATCCCCTTACAGTTGCATTAACAGATTATTGGGATGGTGACATTACTAAAACTGCATTTGCTGAAGTAGCAGCTACTGATGCTGACAATAAAGTTTACCTAATTAGCTTTGAGGGAAATAAAGACAAAGATAAATGGTTTAAAATTAAAGTTACACGCAGTGGATCAGGTTATAAATTACAATACGCAAGATTAGGAGAAACAACAATTAAAACTTTAGATGTTCCTAAAAATGCAGATTATAATCTTGTATTTGTTTCTTTAGAAAGCAACAAAATTGTACAAGCAGAACCAGTAAAAACTGCTTGGGATTTTTCTTGGAGTTACAGCACTTATAATTCTGGATTAGGATCTCCATACTGGTTCCAGGATTTCATATCTGTAAACAATTTAGCTGGTGTTTCTGCTGCTGAAGTGGTTGTTACAAGTACTTTAACCTATGCAACTTTTGCAGAAACTAATTTAACTGGCTTAACTTTCCTAACAACTAAAGATGCAATTGGAAGTAAATGGAGAGTAACAACAGGTACGGGTATTAAAACCGATCGTTTTTATATAGTTAAAGATAGTGCTGGTAATTATTACAAACTAAGATTTGTAAGTATGGGTGTTGGAAGCGACGGTGGTGAGCGTGGTAAGCCAGTATTCGAATATAAATTGGTTAAAAAGGGATAATAACATCCTTAAAAATATGTTTTGTTAGTTGGATAGTGGCCTACCGCGAGGGTGGGCCTTATCTTTTTATAAGCATTTCTTTTTAAACCCGCAGATTAAGCCTGTTTATTAGATTTAAAAAGCTTTAAACGCAAAAAGGCCACGAAGTATCGTGGCCTTTTTGTTTCTTACTCGCGAAATATTATTTGCCAGTATTTTTCTTGTCAGTTACTTCTGCACGGATTTCTTGTGCTAAAACTTTAAGATCTTGCATTGCTTTACGCACACGTGTACCAGCAGCTGCATTGCCAGCATTATAAAATTTTTCTACATCTGCTTCAATCGCAGCAACAGCAGCTTTAACTTTTGAGAATTTTTCCATCGCTAATTGATGTTTTTAAGGTTTAAAAAATTTATTTTTTCAATAATACATATTTACCTTGAATTAACAACAGAAAGCAAATATTAATTTAGAAGAAGTTTTGCACATTCTAACAATCGAAAAAATGCCCTGACTGTATTATAGATGTATTTTTTGAAATGTATTGCTTAAAATTAGCGCACTTAACTCAACTGTTTTGATAATTGAATCAAATTATTGAAGGTTTCATTTGCACTATTCACACAACGCTCATAATCGGCCTCAGCAACACTTTCATTAAGGATTGAGACAAAAGTTTTCCATTTAGAACCTAATTCTTCGCCATATACGCCATAATAATTTAAACCACCTTCATGATCAGTGAAATTTGAATTAGCTAAAATATGCTTCTTAATTACGTTTCCGCCCAGTGTAGCCCCTTCTAGTACATATAAAGCGCCTAAAACCTCAGCATTGTTTTGATCAGGCACAAATAAGTCGAAGTTTAATTCTGGTAAAGTCAGGCTATCAATATTCCAGTATTCCAAATCTTGTTCTAGAGCAGATAATTTTAATCTGCTATTCATATCTAGCTTGTTTGCTAAATCAGCATCAAGCATATTTGCTAATTTGTTCTCTAATTTTTGGTGGATGATATAATTAATAGTTAAAAGCTTTTTGTAGTTTTCTACGCTTAACGAATTGTTCATAATATCGTTAACAAACATCAACGATTCTAGCGCCTCATGTGCTCCAGCAGTTTGTGTTCTCAATAAATTGGCAATCATAATAGGTTTTATCTAAATTTTAAAAGGTTATTAAAAAAGAAAAGATTCGAATTATAAAACCCGAATCTTTTTATTAGTATCAAAATTAATTTAACCGTAAGTGCTGGTTAAACCAAAAATCATGTACCGAGTGGACACATTTTACCAGGTTATCGTAACCACTAGGTTTAGTCATATAGGCATTTGCACCAAACTCGATCGAAGCTTTTACATCTTCAGGGTTATCAGAAGTTGAAAATAAGATCACTGGAACTGATTTAAGATACGGAATATCTCTTATAAACTTTAATAAATCCAAACCAGATAAGCCTGGTAGATTTAAATCCAATAAAATCAATTTAGGTTTTGTTTTGCTATCGGCAAAAGCCTGCAATTTTGCTAACGCTTCTGTACCATCTTCAACAATACTTAAATTTAATGAGTCTTTTACCTCTTGTATGGCACTTTGCATAAAAAATGCATAATCCATATCATCTTCCACGTAAAATATATCTGGTGTAATCATTTTATCTGTTTTTAAAAGCTACAAAAAATGTAGATCCTGAATTTAGTTTACTCTCAAACCAAACTCTTCCGTTATGTCTCTCCACAATGCGTTTTACAATAGCAAGCCCTACTCCTGTTCCTTCAATCTCCTTAACATTATCCATGCGCTTAAAAAGCTCAAAAACTCTGTCATAATAACGGTTATCAATTCCCATACCGTTATCTTTAACTGCATAGATCGTCTCTCCTCCATTTATATACGAACTTATCTCAATCTTTGGTTTTTCAACCATTGATGAGTATTTAACGGCATTACTAATCAAATTTGTAAATACTTGTGCAATCATAGTTTTGTCGCCTTTTAGATCAACCAATTGCCCTATAATAAGTTCGGCATTGTCTGCTTTAAAAGCCGCTCTAACTTCAATAATAATATCTTTTAACAACAATTGCATATCAACTGTTTCAAAAATTATTTCTAACCGCCCAACCCTCGCCAGATTCAAAATTTCTTTGATAAGAAAATTCATTTTATCTGCGCTATTTAAAATTCTATCGAGCATCTTTTTGCCATTTTCATCAATGCTTTTATTTCTCTGCATTAACTCTGCATAGGTTTTTATCGATGTTAAAGGTGTTCTTAAATCGTGCGATATCGTATAACTAAAAGTATCTAACTCTTCATAGGCAGCATGAAGTTTTTCATTAAGCGATCGAATTTCATTCGCCTTTTTATTAATATAAGTAATAATAATTTCGCGAATTCGTAAAACTGAACTAACTTCTTCAGCCAGCCACTTTTCTGAAGTATTGTTTACCACCTGCGACCAGATTTCGAAAGATTTGCGAGGTGATAAATTTGCCATTCCAGTTTCTGATGGCTCAACAGGCTTATCAGGATTACCAGCCCAATTTACCGTATTAATTTGTTCTGGCTTAAACCAAATAATTACTTCCTCAGGATTTTTACTAATAGAACACGCCAAAATACCAGATGCAATATCTTTGTATTTTTTTGCAGGATGAAATATCTCAGACAAACGATGCGTATGGTAAATAGATTCATCGCTATGATCCTTTAACCAATGAGCAAGTTCCCAAATTGATTGTTCATCAGGCACATTTCCGATAGTTTTTAAAGCATTTTCGAAAATAATGGCCACACCAGTTCCTTTGGTTACGTCTAAAAGATTTCGATCATGTTTCGTTAAAGCATCAACCAAATATTTATCTCTGTTCAAATGTTCCTGAAGTACTGAAGCCGTATCTTTAAACTGCTCTACCACTTCCGAATCTTCTTCGGCCTCTCTATATTCTAATGCTGACGACAGAATTTCGCCAATCAACTTAGAGCCTTCCCTTCCCTTGTAATCAATAAATTTCGGACTATAATTATGGCAGGCAATTAAACCCCACAATTCTCCATTAACTATTAGTGAAATACTAAAGCTGGAATATACACCCATATTCTTTAAATATTGAATATGAATTGGAGAAACAGCTCGCAAACTACCATTTGTCAAATCAAGCGGAGCATTTTCTTTAAAGGTTATAATTGGAGAATCGGCCGTATTTACATCGGCTATTAGTCTGGTAAGGTTTAATTTATACAGTTCTCTTGCTTGCTTTGGAATATCAGAAGCAGGGTAATGTAAACCAAAGAATGGTTCAAGATCATCTTCTTTCTCTTCAGCTACAACTTCACCGTGTCCGTCATCCAAAAACTTATAAATCATGATACGATCATAATTGATAAGCTTTTTTACTTCTACAGCTGCACCTTTAAGCAACGCCGATACGGATTTACCTTGCAGCATTACCGAAGCCGAGCGACCGATTAAACTTTGAATATCATACTGTAGGGTTACAGGTTCAAACTCCAGTAACCAATCGTTTGTAGATGCGTTAATGATTAAATAGAATGGATTTCCATTTATTTCTACTGGATGCGGACTAATTGCATCAAAACTTTTCCTGATGATACCAATATTTAAAAGGTCTGCAACGTTTAAAGCAGGGTCTTGTTTGATATGACTAGAAAGTATCGAAACTGGTTTGTTTAGCAAATCCTTTGCAGCTTCATTTAAAAAAAGCGAAGTGTTTTCACTTATATAGGTAATCGTAAGATCGATTTTATCGATAGCGATTAAAAATCCATGCGATTGAACTTTACCAGGAATATGGATGGGTTCTTTATCACAGTTGGTTAAATCGACAGAAAATTTATTCATAAAAAGATTAAGGCTTACAAAAATATCAGAATTTTCCGTTTTACAAATAAAACTACTCTTTAGAATAACTCTAATTAGCTATATATGGTTTTGAGATTTATTTTTTATCTTATATTTGATCGAATTTAAAAATCCTTCCCAAACCTTGGCAAAGAAAAACATTTTGGTTATAGAAGATAACCATGCAATTTTAGATGTTATTACCCTTATTTTAGAAAGTGAAGCGTTTAATGTTTCTGGATTAAATCAAGGCTCTAATTTCCTTAACCATGTACTCGAATTCCAACCCGACGTAATTATAATGGATATCATGCTTCCAGATATTGATGGCAGAGTATTACTTAAAGAATTAAAAGAAAATAACCTTACCAAACACATTCCAGTCTTAATGATTTCTGCAAGGTACAATGCTACTAATTATATGCTCGATAATGTTGAGGCAGATGATTTTATGGCTAAACCATTTAACATTGATGAATTGATGGATAAAATTTATGCGCTCCTAAAAAAAGCGTTAATTTAATCGGGCATTCCTGGTAATTTAATTCCACCATCTTTTAAGTTTTGTAACAGCTTTTTTTGAAAAGCAAGCTTCGTGTCGATAAAACCATGCGCTTTTAGCCAAACATTTAAAACAACTTTAAAACCACTATCTTCTAAACTAGAAACTCCAATCCTTCTTTCAGGTGATTTTAAGCAGTTTTTAAAATCATCTATTGTTCGGTTAAAAATTTCAGCTACTGCATCAAAATCAATTCCGTAACTAAATTTTATTTCAATATCCAACCTTCTACTTCCCTGCTTACTTATGTTAATAATTACCTCGTTAGATAATTTACTGTTTGGAATAACGACGGTTCTATTATCAAATGTGGTAACTATCGTATAAAATATCTGAATAGATTTTACTGTTCCTTCTTGATTTTGAGCAATGATATTATCGCCAACAACAAATGGTTTCAATAATAAGATCAGCACGCCACTTGCAAAGTTCTGTAGTGTACCCGATAATGCCAAACCAGCTGCAACACCAATACCGCCAATTAGTACTGTTAAAAAAGTTAGCTGAACACCAATGATTTGTATTACGGTTAGCACCAATAAAATGCGCAACGTAATTAATACCAAACTCGTTAAAAAAGGCCGCAAAGATGGATTAACATCTTTTCTTTGCATTCCGTTTTGTAACCACCTGCCAAGCAATTTTATCAACCACCAACCTACAAAAAGAACGATTAATCCTAAAATTACTGAAGGACCCTTTGTAATAATCCATTCGTAAATTTTATTATAGAAAAGGTGTAATTTATCAGCATCTAACTTCATAAAAATCAATTATTTGCATTTAAGGTTTCTTATGTTTTGAGGGATTATCTTTTTCTACATTTACTTTTTTAGCATCTTTTGCCGATGTTACTTTTTCATCAGCACCTTTCGCTTTCGAACTTTTCGGTGCGGTAGCCTTGCTATCTTCAGCCGAAGTTTTAGAATTTTTCATAGCTTAATTTTAATCTTTAGCCAACCATGCTTTGGCCTCTTCAATTTCTTCGGGTTTAAAGCCCTTCGAACTTCCAGGAGTTGCAATAGTAAAAACATCTGTAAACCACTCTACTCCTTTTTCAGCGCTTACAACTGCAATTTTTTCCCATTTAGTAAAGTTTTGCAAGCCTGCTTTAGCATCCTGAACCCAGGCACCAGCTGTAAAATTTTTTACATCAGTTTCTAAAACCAGCAAATACCTAATTTCACCAAACCGATCTGCAGTCCTTTTTAATCCTGGTAACAAAACATCTTTTAAATCATTAGCATCTACTTCGCCTGTTGCCCTAACGCCAAAAATGTTATCTGGTAAACCTGTTATTTCTATTAACATATTCTTCAATTTATTCTATACAAACAGTAGAATTGCAAAAGATGTTTTACTCACCAAAAATTTCTAAGAAATCGTATAGCGTATTAAACCCTGATTGGGTTGATAACGAATTAAATTTTAAAGCTTTATACTTGGTATGAGGAAAGAGTTTGGGGCTATGATAGTTTTTTAGCCTGCAGATGGCACTTAGTCTTTCGGGAGTGAAGACGGTTAGATATCCATCAATTCTTCTAATTTCATTTCTTCTAAAATATATCTTTCAGGTTCGGTAGTTGTTTTGTACGACCATTTAATTAACCTGATTAACCCATTTTCTATTTCAATTCCAGTAATATCGCCATCGTTATAACAGCAACAACCCGAGTTAAAATAAGCTGATTTGTATTTGTTTAACTTAGGCTGTTCATCGCCTTTGGCAACGCGTTTACTTAGTTCCGCAGTTAAAAAATCTATCTCAGCCTTGTTGTTATCTACATTTGCTTTAGCCAGTTTAGCATATAATCTTTCCAAATGTGTAAGCGATGCAAAAACAGGTTGATGTGTATGGCCAGTAATTAAGGCTATATTCTTCTGTTCGGCAACCCAACTGTACATCAGTACATTATGAACAGATTTAAGTTGATTATCATATGCTGGTGTATTTGGATTAATCTTTAAGTAAGATTGTAATGGCGCCCAAATCGTACTTACAAACCATTTACTAAACCAGTTTCCATCGCTTTGTAAGTCGCCCTGGTGCCCATGAGTTAGAAAAATATCCAATACCTTTTCGTTTGCCTTAAACCGTAAAATAGCACCCTCGTAAATTCTGATTACTTTGCCATAAATACGGTTCAAATTAAATTGAGACAAAGGATCGTTATCCCAATACAAATCGTGGTTGCCAAATATTTTAATAAACGCATTACGATCTAAGAATAGTTGCTCGGCCGCAAATGTTTTCTTGTTATGTTTAATTACCGATTCCAAAAGATTTTCCCAAAGCTCCTCACTATCGCCTAAATTAATATAGCTAAAACCTAATTTATTATAATTATCCAATGCTTGCAGATAGTTCTTTTCTGCTAAAGAAAAGTCATCGGCAAAATCCCTGGCGCCTTTATGCTGATCGGAAAAAATAATAAATTTACTTTCCGAATTAATTTCTAAAACCTCGCCTCTTTTACCTGGCGATGTAATCAAATTCTGATAAAGCTTGGTTAATGCATCAAATATTCGTTTGCTATCTGGTCTGGAGCCAAACCTGTTCGACATCCGAATAACCCAGGCACTTAATAGTTTCTGCAAAAATTTCCTCATAATATGGCCTGATTTATATCAAACTTAACAAAAAAGAAAACATTATTTCAATTCAATTATTTGAAAAGGAACACTCCGTTTTTCATCGCATCTTCAGTCCTGTTTTTCGTTTTAGTCCCGATTTTGCAAATCGGGAGCTGCCACTACAACCAGGTTTATATACAACAAACACTGCAAAACCAAAAAAGGCCACAACACTGAGCTGTAGCCTTTTCCTGAATTATTTAACTATAAATTTTACTTATACATAAGCAATCGCATCTTTTGATGGCAATTTGGTTGTTCCCATCAAATATTCATCAACCTTGCGTGCAGCTTCTCTACCTTCAGAGATAGCCCAAACCACTAAAGATTGTCCTCGGCGAACGTCGCCTGCGGCAAAGATTTTTGCAATATTGGTTTGATAAGTATGTTCTGACGCTTTTACATTACCTCGGTTATCCAATTCAACACCTAATTTATCAATCAAACCTTCTTTCTGTGGATGTAAAAAGCCCATCGCCAAAAGAACCAATTCACATGGTAAATCTCTTTCCGTTCCAGCAACCTCTGTAAATTTGACAGGTCGGCCATTGGCATCGATTTCCCATTCTACATCAACAACTTTAAGCGCTTTTAAATTACCATCCTCATCGGCTATAAAGTTTTTAGTATTTACCGACCATGCTCTTTGTGCACCTTCCTCATGCGAAGAAGTATTTTTTAAAAGCATAGGATATGTTGGCCAAGGCATGTTTTCGTTTCGTAATTGAGGCGGCATCGGCATAATCTCAAATTGAGTAACCGATTTTGCACCATGACGGTTAGAAGTTCCAATACAATCAGAACCTGTATCGCCACCACCAATAACAATTACGTTTTTACCAGTTGCCATAATATTTTCTGCAAGTACATATTTATTGGCAACTCGTTTATTTTGCTGCTTTAAGAAATCCATGGCAAAATGTACGCCTTTAGCTTCTCTACCAGAAATTGGTAAATCGCGTGGAATGGTAGAACCACCAGCCAAAACCACCGCATTAAAATCACGTAGCAAAGTACTAATCTCTACATTCTCTCCAACGTTTGCATTACACTTAAATAAAATACCTTCTTCTTTCATTAAATCGATACGGCGATCGATCACATTCTTCTGCAATTTAAAATCAGGAATACCGTATCTTAATAAGCCGCCTGGAGCATCATCACGTTCGAAAATAGTAACTTCATGCCCAACTTTATTTAGCTGAGCTGCAGCCGCTAAACCTGCTGGACCTGAACCAATAACCGCTACTTTTTTACCAGTTCTGATTAATGGTGCTTTCGCTTTAATAAAACCTTTATCAAAGGCAATTTCTATAATATGCTTTTCAATTTCCTCAATAGAAACTGGCGGACGATTAATTCCCAGCACACAAGCCGATTCGCAAGGTGCAGGACAAATTCTTCCAGTAAATTCTGGGAAATTATTGGTGCTTAATAAAATATTTGCGGCAAGCTCCCATTGGCCTTGATAAACGGCATCGTTAAATTCTGGAATTACGTTACCCAATGGGCAACCTGATTGGCAAAATGGAACACCGCAATCCATACAGCGGGCTGCCTGATTGTTTAATTCTTTGGCGGGTAATTCGTTTAAAAATTCTCCGTAGTGTTTTACACGAGTATTAGCCTCTTCTCTTGTGGGCGCAACTCTGTCGTATTCTTGAAATCCTGTTACTTTTCCCATGGCTTAGTGTGTTTTTACTTGTTGACTACGTTTTGCTAAAACTGCTTTGTATTCTTTAGGGAATACTTTTACAAAATGATTCGATTGAGTTTTCCAATCACTTAATATAAATTCTGCAACTTTACTGTCTGTTAAACGAATATGGCTTTTTAATAAAGCTAAAATTCGTTCTTCATCATGAGCTAAAAGTGGATCTAAATCAACCATTTCTTTATTGCATTTACGGGCAAATGTTGCGTTAGGATCGTAAATCCAGGCTACACCACCGCTCATACCAGCTGCAAAATTACTTCCAGTATCTCCAAGTATTAAAACTTCTCCACCTGTCATGTATTCACAACCATGATCGCCAACGCCTTCTACTACCGCTGTAGCACCAGAGTTCCGCACAGCGAAACGTTCGCCAGCTTTTCCACGGGCAAATAATTCGCCAGATGTTGCGCCGTAGAGCGCTACGTTACCAATAATTATATTTTGTTCGGGAATAAAAGTAGAATTTGCAAAAGGGTAAATGGCTAAGCGGGCACCTGATAATCCTTTACCAACGTAATCATTTGCTTCGCCTTCTAAAGATAAGGTTACGCCCCTGGTATTGAAGGCACCAAAACTTTGTCCTGCAGAACCTACAAATTTAAAGTTAATGGTATCGGGAGGTAAACCTGGACCTAAATGTACTTTCGAGATTTCATTTGATAACATAGTACCTAATGAGCGATCTGTATTTTTAACGTTAAAGCTTGCGAAAACAGGTTCATTACTATTTATGGCTGGTTGCGCAGCAGCAATTAACTGATGATCTAAAACATTGGCTAAGCCATGATCTTGTTCTTCTGTGTTAAATAACGGTAAGCCATTATCTTCTGCCTTAAACAAAATTGCCGATAAATCGAGGTGCTTTAATTTCCAATCTTCTAAAGGTAATTCACGCACTTTTAAAATATCTGCCTGGCCAATCATTTCGTGAATGGTTCTAAAACCAAGTTCAGCCATAATTTCACGTAATTCTTCTGCCAGGAAGTGGAATAAATTAACAACGTGATCTGCATCACCGCTAAATAATTTTCTTAATTCAGGATCTTGAGTAGCAACGCCAACAGGACAAGTATTTAAATGACATTTACGCATCATAATACAACCTGCTGTTACTAGCGCAGCAGTTGCAACCCCCCATTCCTCAGCACCTAACAATGCAGCAATGGCGATATCCCTTCCAGTCTTTAACTGACCGTCGGTTTGTAAAACAATACGGTTACGCAATTTATTTTTCACCAAAGTTTGGTGTGCTTCTGCTAAACCAAGTTCCCATGGTAAACCCGCATGTTGAATAGAAGTTAGTGGCGACGCACCTGTACCACCATCAAAACCCGAAACTAAAATTACATCGGCGTGCGCTTTCGCAACACCAGCTGCAATTGTGCCAACACCCGCTTTAGAAACCAATTTAACGTTAATTCTTGCTGCGCGATTGGCATTTTTTAAATCGTAAATCAGTTGTGCTAAATCTTCGATCGAATAAATATCGTGGTGTGGTGGAGGCGAAATTAAACCAACTCCAGGTGTAGAGTGACGAACTTTTGCAATCCAGTCATCCACTTTGTGTCCAGGTAATTGTCCACCTTCGCCAGGTTTTGCACCTTGAGCCATTTTAATCTGTAACTCATCAGCATTGGTTAAATAGTAACTGGTAACACCGAAACGGGCAGATGCAACTTGCTTAATTGCCGAACGCATACTATCGCCGTTTTCCATCTTAGTATATCGCATCTCATCTTCACCGCCCTCGCCAGTATTGCTTTTTCCTCCAATACGGTTCATCGCGATAGCTAAGGTTGAATGTGCTTCGTGAGAAATTGACCCGAACGACATTGCTCCTGTTGCAAATCTTTTTAAAATTGCTTCGGTCGATTCTACCTCATTCAGCGGAACCGACGGACGGCTGTAGTTAAATTCAAACAATCCACGAATGGTGTAAGCTTGTTGTGTTTGCTCATTAACCAGCTTTGAATATTGTTTGAAAATATTGTAATCGTTTTTGCGGGTAGCGTTTTGTAATAAATGTATAGTTTGAGGGTTAAATAAATGCGCCTCGCCCTTGCGACGGAACTTGTAAGTACCACCAGCTGGTAACAAGTTTTCAGTTTGCGTTGCTGGTCCGAAACTGCGATGGTGTTTAATTAAAGTTTCTTTTGCAATTTCATCTAAACCTAAACCACCAATCCGCGAAACCGCTCCTGTAAAATAGTTATTTACAACTTGCTTGTTCAAACCTAAAATTTCGAAAATCTGTGCACCCTGATAAGATTGCAAGGTTGAAATTCCCATTTTAGAGAATATTTTTAATAAACCACTATTTACAGCATAAATATAGTTTTTAGTTAATTGCTCAGCCGATAAACCAGATTCTTCCTGGAAACCATTTACAGTTTCTAAAGCTAAATATGGATTAATCGCGGTAACGCCGAACCCTAGTAAAGTAGCGAAGTGATGTACTTCCCATATATCACCAGCCTCGATTACGATACCAACAGCACCACGGTAGCCTTTACGGATTAAATGATGATGAACGGCCGAAACTGCCAGCAGAGATGGCATTGCAGCGTGTTCTGAATCGATTGCTCGATCCGTTAATACGATAACCTGAAAACCATCTTCAACCGCATCAACCGCATAACGACATAAGCGATCTAATGCCTTTGCAATAGCGCCAGGCTTACCATCAGCCCTGAAATAAGTTTGTAAAGTTTTGGCCTGGAAAACACCCGTATCAATGCTTCTTAATTTTTCCAGTTCTTGATTAGTAAGAATGGGGTGTTTAATGGCTACACAGTGTGCTTCTTTCGGGTCTTCATCCAATAGGTTACCATTGCTACCCATAAAACTAGCTAAACTCATTACCACCTTCTCCCTTATTGGATCGATAGGCGGATTGGTTACCTGAGCAAATAACTGTTTGAAATAGTTAGATAGGTGTTGTGGGCGCTTTGATAAAATGGCCAAAGGTGTATCAGTTCCCATAGAACCAATTGGCTCCTTAGCCTCAATTGCCATTGGTTTAAGCAATAAATCAATATCCTCTCTGCTATAACCGAAAACTTGCTGATACTTGAAAATAGATTCTTCTGAAAGACCAGTAAACATTACACGTGGCTCAGGCAATTCTTCTAAGCGAATTTGATATTGGTTAATCCAATCTGCGTAAGGACTTTTGCTGCAAACCTGAGTTTTAATTTCGTCGTCGCTAATAATTCGCCCCTGCTCCATATCTACAACGAACATTTTGCCAGGTGTTAAACGCCCTTTCTCAATAATTGTGCTTTGATCAATAGCTAAGGCACCAGCTTCTGAAGCCATAATTACGCGATCATCAGAAGTAATGGCATAACGCGACGGACGAAGACCATTACGATCTAAAGTAGCGCCGATTAATTTTCCATCGGTAAAAGCAATTGCAGCTGGACCATCCCAAGGCTCCATTAATGTAGCATGAAATTCGTAGAAAGCCCTTTTAACTGGGTCCATATCTTCATTTCCATCCCAAGCCTCTGGTACCAGCATCATTAAAACATGAGGCAAGGTTCTTCCTGCATGCAGTAATAATTCGATAACATTATCTAAACAGCCAGAATCTGAGTTGGTCTCATCGATAACAGGCAATAACATATCCAATTCTTCTGGAGTAAAATAAGCGGAGGCAAATGACTTAACCCCAGCTCTAAACCAGTTTAAATTTCCTTGTAAAGTATTAATCTCACCATTATGTGCTATAAAACGGAAAGGTTGAGCCAATCTCCATGACGGAAATGTATTGGTTGCGAAACGAGAGTGAACCAGGCCCAGGGCAGAAACCACCCTTTTATCTCTTAAATCGTTAAAGTAAGTGCGAACCTGTAATGAAGTTAACTGTCCTTTATATATAATGGTTTGTGCAGAAAGAGAAACAATATAAAAATCTTTGCCACCATGAACCGTATTTACAATGAGTTTAATCAGGTAATTCTTGAAAATATATAGTTTACGCTCAAAATCAGCGCCTGGATTAACAGTGTAAGGACGAGCAATAAAAACCTGCTCAATTTCTGGTTCTACAGAGAGTGCCATATTGCCGATGTCTGTAATATCAACATCTACTTTTCTGAAACCTAAAATTTCTAATCCAAGCTTTTCGGCCGCACGGTAAATAAGTTCTCTGCATTCCTCTCTCGAACGAATATCTTTAGGCATAAACAACATGCCTACGCCATAATTATTCGTTTCTGGTAAACTGAAGCCAGTTTTTAGGCATTCATCGTAAAAAAATTCATGGGGAATCTGAATCATTATACCAGCGCCGTCGCCTGTATTTGGTTCTGCTCCACATGCCCCTCTATGATCTAGATTCTCTAAAATAGTAAGTGCATCGGAGATGATTTGATGCGATTTTCGCCCTTTCACATGTGCAACGAACCCAATACCGCAGGCATCGTGTTCAAATTGCGCATCGTACAATCCACTGTTTGGTTCCATTCTTTGCTCGTTAGTTGTTAGTGTATAGGAAACACTAAGATACAAAAAACGATTATTAAATTACAGACTTAACATGATTTTTGGAATTATTTTAGTTTATATGTAAACTTTAACATTTAAATTAACAATACAGTAATTTATATACGAAATAATTATCAAATTTATAATGGTAAGATTGTACAATAAATATCAATTTTAAACTATTTTTACAGTTAAAATCGTTAAATAAATAATTTATATATAAATATTATATTCATTTATAAAGTAACTACAGTTTGTTTTAAGTCTTATTATATCACCATCTAATTTTACCGTTTAAAATTTTATTAAATTACTAATCAGCCATATAGCCATAATGACTAAAAAAAGAGAAAAATGCATTTTGCAAAACAACTTCTTTTTCTACCTTTGTGGCGGGCAAGTCTTTTACGACCAGCTCCCTTTGAACTCCCCCAGGATGGGAACATAGCAAGGGTAGAAGGTTGTAGCGGTGCGATAGAAGGTGCTTGCCCTTTTTTTTCTTTTCCCTTAATCCCCTGAAGGGGGAATTAAATTCTTCAGGGTTCAATTATTGAAACTCAAATATTAGAATTTATAACCATGAAATTTTTTATCGACACAGCAAATCTTGATCAAATCAAAGAAGCGCATGATCTTGGCATTTTAGATGGCGTAACCACTAATCCTAGCTTAATGGCTAAAGAAGGTATTACTGGCGAGCAAAATGTAATTAACCATTATAAAGCGATTTGCGATATCGTTGAAGATAACGTAAGTGCAGAAGTTATTGCTACTACTTTCGATGAAATCATTAAAGAAGGTGAAGCATTAGCTGCATTAAATCCTAAAATTGTTGTTAAAGTTCCGATGATAAAAGATGGCGTTAAAGCAATCAAATATTTTTCATCAAAAGGAATTAAAACCAACTGTACCTTAATTTTCTCTGCTGGACAAGCATTATTGGCTGCTAAAGCTGGTGCTACTTATGTTTCTCCATTTTTAGGTCGTTTAGATGATATTTCTAGCGATGGTTTAGTTTTAATCGAAGATATCAGAACAATTTTTGATAACTACGGTTACGAAACTCAAATTTTAGCAGCATCTATCCGCGGTCCGTTGCATATTGTAAACTGTGCAAAGTTAGGCGCTGATGTAATTACGGCTCCTTTAGCTGCAATTGTTGGTTTATTAAAACATCCTTTAACAGATAGCGGTTTAGCTACATTCTTAGCTGATCACGCTAAAGCTGCTGGTAAATAATTTTAAAGCTTCAAGACAAAAGCTAAAGCCTGTCTTCAACATAAAAAAGTCCTAAGTAAAGAATCAAATCGATCTTAAACTTAGGACTTTTTTTATTTTTATAATTAAAACGTTCTCCTGGTAATAAACGAGTAAACTGTTATACTGAGCTTGTTGAAGCACCATCAAAACTACTGGAACCAACAGAACACAAAAGCTAGACTAGAGATTCCCTGCGAAGCACTTCCTTAACCTGCTCGTAATTAATCTGTTCATCAGGTTCAATTAAAATACCTTTTACTCCTGCCCCATTTGCGGCCTCAACATCTCTTGGTTTATCGCCAATCATTACAGATAACGCAGGATCAATTTCGTACATATCAATCGCATCTAACAACATTCCCGATTTTGGTTTACGACATTTACATTCGCCACCAACAGTTGGGTGATGCGGGCAATAATAAAAACCTGCAATATCGGCGCCTTTAGCAACAAAAGCATTTCTTAACATTTGATGCATAATTGCTAATTCCTGTTCGGTATATCTTTTTAGCGCAATTCCGCCCTGGTTTGTAATCACAATTAGCAAATAACCTTCATCAAAAAATCTCTTTAAAACAGGTATCTGATAATCTAAAATTTTGAAATCTTCAACACAGGTAATGTAATCGTATATTTCGTGATTAAGTACGCCATCACGATCCAGAAAAATAGCTTTATTCATAAACGTTATAAAATGTAAGATGTGTAAAAGGATGATTTAATATTACATCCGAATTGGCTCAAAAGTAGGAAAAAAATAATGGCATAAGAAAGCCTAATCTGATTAGGATTAGGCTTAATCATAAATATATCTGGCTTTACTATTTTAAATTTAATCCAACTTTGTAGCCCTTAATCGCAAAATAAAGAATGAAGAGATAGCAAGGCATAACGGTAATAAAATATGCCAATTGAAAATCCAGATGCAAATGATCTTTAATAAAAGCATACAGCAAAGGCCAAACTGCACCACCCGCAATCCCCATAACCATTATAGCCGAACCCGTTTTAGTGAATTTGCCTAAATGACTAATGCCTAAAGGAAATATTGCAGGCCACATTAAAGAGTTAGCCAAACCCAATAAAGCAATAAAAATTACGGAAGTATAACCTGACGTTAGGTAGGCGGCAATCGTAAAAATTAAACCTAAAATGGCACAAATTCTTAAAGCAAACTGCTGCGAAATGTATTTAGGTATGGTAATTATTCCGATAATATAACCAACCAGCATACTACCTAAAGTTAGCGAAGTGAAGTATTTACTGATATCGGCACTTATGCCTAATGCTTTTCCGTAAACACCAATAATATCGCCAGCCATTACTTCTGCAGCCACATAAACAAAAATACATAAAGCACCCAAAAACAAATGTGGAAACTGGAAAATGCTTTTATGCTTAACCACCACTCCTTTTTCTTCATCAATTACATCTTCCTCAACATTAACTTCGGGTAAATGTGTAAACTTGATAACAATTGCAAATAAGCAAAAAACAATAGCTAAAACGACGTATGGCATATTCACGCGACCCAAAACATCGTTTAATAATTGTTCTTTAGCAAGGCCTGTAGCCACTTCGATTTTTTTCTCAATTTCTGAAGCATTCTTCAGGAAAAGTGTACCCATAATAAATGGTACAATTATACCCGCAAACTTATTACAAATACCTGCAATGCTAATTCGTTTTGCAGCACTTTCAATCGGGCCAATAATTGTTAAATATGGATTAGAAGCGGTTTGTAGTAATGCTAATGCCGCTCCCTGAACAAAAATACCTGTTAAAAACAAGCCGAATGTTCTGGTTTGAGCAGCTGGTATAAAAAGTAATGATCCTATTCCAAGCACAATTAAACCCAAAATAATACCATTTTTAAAACCAATTTTCTTTAAGATCCAGGATGAAGGAAGCGAAAGAAAAAAGTAAGCCATGTAAGAAGCAAATGTAACCAGAAAAGCCTGAATGTCTGATAAACCAAAAGAAAGTTTAAAAAAAGGAATTAATGTTCCGTTAGCCCAGGTTACAAATCCAAAGATAAAAAAGAGTGCGCAGATAATAACAAGTGGCTTCGGGCCTTTGGATTGACCCAAATCTGTAATATTCGACATAAAAATTCGTTTGGTTTAAGTTGATAAGGCCAAACTAAACAAATATTTTAAGTTTTCCTTAAACAAACGTTTGCGCAATTTAAATTTTACTCATTTTATCAAGCCAAACCCGACATAAAAAACAATTTCATCACAAATACATAAAATTCATCAAGGTAAAAACCAAATTCACAGCGAATTTCATGCTAAAAAGAATCACCTATTAAGCGCATTAATTTCTTAAACTATAAATTTCATTTTTTTGAGCCATAAACTTAACCGTTCCATCTACATCCCGCTCAATTTTAACTGCTTTACCTTTGGAATTGTACAGGTTTAAATGTTTAGGCACTAATACCATACAAATACCACTAACTTTCTTATTTACAATTGTAGATTTCTGTAAAATCCCATTTTGCCAAACTGCATCGATTTCAAAACCTCCCCGAGCGCAAAAACCTTTGAGACTTCCGCTTTGCCAATCCCGATCAGCAGGCAAAGCAGGCACAAAACGAATTACATTATTTTTACCATGGCTTTGAATCAGCATTTCTGCAATACCTGCTGTTCCCCCGAAATTACCATCAATTTGAAAAGGCGGATGCGCACAAAAAAGATTTGGATAAGTGCCACCCCCCTTTTGCATATTCATTTTACTACCTGTTACAGGCCTCAAAAGCTCTTTCAACAGCAGCAGTGCATGATCTCCATCACCAAGTCTGGCCCAAAAATTAATCTTCCAGGCCTTACTCCAACCCGTGCCATCATCTCCTCTTTGGTTTAAAGTTTGTTTCGCTGCTTCCGAAAGTTTTTGATTATCCCAGGGCGTAATCTCATCATAAGGATATAACCCAAATAAATGAGAAACATGACGATGTTTCGGTTCTGCATCCGCCCAGTCTTCCAGCCATTCATTAATATCGCCCCGAGCGCCAATTTGATTTGGTGCCAGCTGGGGCACAATCGCCTCTAATTCCCGACTTAAACTGGCATCGGTTTTTAAAATCTGCGCTGCCTTAATGGTTGCATTAAATATAGAACGACAGATTTGCATATCCATAGTTGGCCCCATTGCCGTTTGTCCTTTAAAACCATCAGCTGTTATATAGGTGTTTTCTGGAGAGTTAGATGGCGACACCACTAGCCAATTGTTTTTCGTCTCTTTAACCAAAACTGATTTTAAAAAAAGAGCGGCACCTTTCAGAACAGGATAATACGATTTTAGGAAATTAACATCCTTTGTGTACAGATAATGCTCCCAAATATGCGTACTCAACCAGGCGCCACCCGTTAAAGTAGAACCCCATTCTGCACCTTCGCCTGGTGAGGTGTACAACCACGGATTCGCAATTACATGTGCCACCCAACCATCAGCATTATAATAAGCTTTAGCTGTTTTTGTTCCACTGGGCACTAAATTTTTAGTAAACTGAAATAAAGGCTGTGTAAGTGCAGATAAATTGGTAACCTCTGCAGGCCAATAATTCATTTGCAGGTTAATGTTTAAATGATAATCTCCATTCCAGGGCGTTTGGTATTCAGTTGCCCAAAGCCCCTGTAAATTTGCAGGCATTAAACCTGCTCTGGAAGAAGATATAAGTAGATACCTCCCAAAGTTGAAGTAAAGCGCAGGTAAACTCGCATCACTTTTTCCTGCCTGATATAAGGCTAATCGTTCGTTTGTCGTTAGCGATTCGTTAGAATCTTTGCTACTAAAACTCAGTTTACACTTGTTATAAAATGACTGATATTTACGGACATGGGCTAGAAAAGAAACATATTCTGCTTCAGCAAAAGCCTTGTTAATTTTATTCTTGCAAAGCGAAACAAGATCAACAGAACTTAAGCTGGCATTGACAGGATTATAATTCGTTTCGGTATTTAAAATTAAATCGCATTCGGTGGCATTTTCTATCACGAGTTCATTACCCTCTACCCTAACAGAGCCGCCTTTTAATTTGGGTTTAACCATAGTAATAAATTTCATACCCAAATCTTTTCCAGCGGGAAGCTGTCCGCTCATTATAATAGTATGGTTTATTGAGTTTATGGCGGCATGCTCTTTTCTAAAAAGGGAAATTTTGAAATTTAAACCACCTGCTTTACCAGCCGAAAACTTAACATGCGTTACATCGCTCATAAAATCGGTGTAAACCTTTTCTGTAAACAAAACACCATTTCTGATAAACCTGGTCTCTGCAACTGCTTTTTCTATATCAAGTGCTCGGCTATAGCCCGAAACTTTATTTAAGGTGTCCTTCCACTGAATAAATAGATCTCCAACCGTTTGGTAACAACCATATCGGGTATTGGCGGCATTCCCATAATGTGAACCATCATCTTTCGAAACAAAATTTTTCTGCAATAGCGATTGTGCTTCCTTATTTTTTCCATCCAGTAACAACTGTTGGATGGGCTTAAGATATAAATATGCGCTATCGCGATTCGCATCTTGTATGCCTCCAGACCATAAAGTAATCTCGTTCAATGCAATCCTTTCTTTAGTCGTTTGGCCATAAACTAAAGCACCTAAACGACCATTTCCTAAGGGCAAGGCTTCTTCGAAGGAAGTGGCTGGTTTATTGAATTTAACCTGAATAGCGGCTTTTTGAGCAGATAACCTGGAAAGTGAAAAAACAAAAAGCACGATTAACAGATACAATTTTGGCATAAAGGATGATATTTGGTTTTTAAAATTATGATTTTACGCACTAAAAACGAAGCCAATAAATTAATTCGCCTATAAATCAATATAGTAGCGCATTTTGTGATTTTTTATTTGCAGGAAATACTCCTGAACCCTATATTTGCACCACTTTAAAGGAAACAGTTAAACGTTTCAATTAAGTTGATTCCGTAGCTCAGCTGGTAGAGCATTACACTTTTAATGTAGTGGTCCTGGGTTCGAATCCCAGCGGGATCACAGAAAATAGTATCAAAACTACGTAAAAGCTTGCAAATCAAATGATTGCAGGCTTTTTTGTTTTAGTGGAAAAACCAAAATACTCACCGAATCTCATATTAAAAGTGTGTGATTCGGTGAGTAATTCTGGAACTAAAAGAACTCACTGAATTATATATAATCAATTGATTAACAAGGCATTCGATCATCGAACATCTTGACGTTTTCAGACTGCAGGGCTAATTTTGTTAACCTTAATTCAGTTTATATGAAGACTAATTTTAGCCTGCTTTTTTATCTTAAAAAGCAGAAAAACTATCATGGCGGCCATGTGCCAGTTTATTTAAGAATAACTGTTGGCGGAAAAAGATCAGAAATGACCAGCGGTCTTGAGTGCGATCCTGAAAAGTGGAATACCAAATCAGGCAGACAGGATGGAAAAAAGGAAGATGTCAGAAGCTTTAATGCTTACCTGAACAATCTCCAGTCAATGATCAACCAGGTTTACAGGGATCTTTTTGATGCAGGCGAAGTTATTACATCCGAAGGCATTAAGTGCAGATTTATCGGGCGGGAAGTCCGGAAGCACACCTTGATGGAAGCCATCAAAGTTCATAACGAAAAAATGCAAGCTTTGGTAGGAAAGGAATACGCCATTGGTACTTTGAAGCGCTTTCAGGTCTTGGAAAGACATCTTACTGCCTTCATGAACGAGAAATACCGGATAACAGATATCAATATCAGAAATATTAACCATGCGTTTATAAGAGATTTTGATTTTTTCCTGAGATCAGTAAACGGTTGTGCCAACAATACCACAGTAAGGTATCTGAAAAGCCTTGGTAAAATCCTTCGTATTTCATTGAGCTTAAAATGGATTGACAGCGATCCAATGTTTGGATACAAACTAAAGAGTAAAAATGTAGAGCGTTCATTTCTTACAGAGGATGAATTAACTAAAATTTCAGAAAAGCAGTTCTTAACCGAGCGACTAAATCAGGTAAGGGATGTTTTTATCTTCTGCTGTTTTACCGGGCTTGCATATTCTGACGTAGAGAAACTGAACCTATCTAATATTAAAACGGGTATAGATGGCAAGAAATGGGTTTATACAAACAGAACCAAAACAGGAACCCGGTCTGCTGTTCCCTTATTACCACCAGCAATCGCAATATTGGAAAGATACAGCGATCATCCCTACTGCGTCACCAAAGATAGAGCATTGCCAGTTTCGAGCAATCAAAAGCTAAACGAATACCTCAAGGAAATTGCAGCAGTTTGTGAGATTAATAAGCCTTTAAGCTCACACATTGCCAGGCATACCTTCGCAACAACGATAACCCTGTTAAACGGTGTTCCCATGGAAAGCGTATCGAAGATGCTTGGACATACCAATATCAGGACTACCCAGATTTATGCCAAGGTTCTTGACATAAAGGTAAGTGCAGATATGGCGATCCTACAAAACCGATTCTCTATAAAATAATAGGCTCATTACGCCAGCACGTTTTAGTGCTGGCAAATTCGAAAAATTATGAATAAGATTATAAGTAACATTCTAGTTCAGGAACAGGTTGTACTGGAAAAGATATATCATATCCGGGATCAAAAGGTGATGCTGGATCTTGACCTTGCTGTACTTTACGAAGTTGAGACTCGTGCACTCAAACAGGCAGTCAAACGTAACATTCAGCGTTTTCCGGACGATTTCATGTTCCAGTTGACGAAAGACGAATGGCAGCAGGTTATCACAATTTGTGATAACCTGCCAAAGTCGGCAAAATTCAGCCCGGCAACCCCTTTCGTATTCACCGAACAGGGCGTAGCTATGTTATCAAGCATACTTAACAGTGAGCGGGCTATCAACGTTAATATTCAGGTAATCCGAATATTTGCACGACTCAGGAATATGGTAGCTGATAATACCCAAATTCGTCTGGAGATAGAAAAGATAAAAAACAAGCTGGAAAACCAGGACAAGAACATGGAAATTGTTTTTCAATATCTTGATGAGTTATTAGAACTAAAGGAGATACCTGTTCCTAGACGAAAGAGGATCGGGTTCAAACCGGATGAACTGTAGTACCTAAGGCGGAATTGCATTTCCGTATATACCATAGTGAAAACCCATGGGTAGTGAAGTGGGCTTTCACAGGCCGAAAATGCGGGAGGGCCAGCTCTCGCAATAATAGATTAAAAATAACTTAATGATAACAGAAAGCGACTCTCTGATGATCTTGCTTTCTGTTATTTATTTATCTATTTTGTTTCTGCCTTGTTACTATAAAAGAAAAGTTCATGAAGCTGATCATCTGGTTACAAAAGAAAAGCATGTTGGTCATTTCTTCACCTTCCGGAGATTCAGCTTCCAAATGTATCCAACCCTTGTAAAGTTCCCATAAATTTGCCCTTGCCTCATGCAGGGGAAAATTAACGAAAAAATATTCCATCTCTGAATCTGCATTTTCAATTTCTTCGTCGGTAAGCCCTGATGGCTGAAAATCGAGTATTTTTTTGATCTCTTCCATATCTGTAATTCTATTTAACTTCCAGCTCATAGTGTTTTTTGATTTCATCTACGTACTGTTCGAAATGCTCCTTATAATAACCCTTAGGAATTTGAATCTTAAAATTTTTACGACTTAAAAACAGAACTACCCTAGAATCCGTTTCGCATTCCAATAAATACCAAACAGTGGGGCTTGAAGACGAACAGATGAAAAACATGGCAATCCTGTCTTCGCAAAAATGCAAGACCTTTCCTTTTACCTTGAACCTCAACTTAAGTTCGTAATAATCACCCTTATCACTAAGTAAAAAATTTAAACTTGGTACTTCACCTGAGAATCTGGCAACCTGCATATCCTTTTTCATAGGTCTCTTCTGAATATTTCTCATCCCATAGGTAAACAGGTAATGTGTAAACGCCTCCGTCGATAGCATTGGGAGTGCTTTATTGAATAGTTCGAAAATCTTCCTCTTATTGCTGAAATTGAGATCGTCTATTTCGTCAGAACGTTCATCACTGTCTCCGTATTCCCTGAACTGAATCCTTGCAATCTTCTTCATTTCGTAGCAGATGCTTTTCAGCTCAGTTTGATTTTCGGACAGTTCAGATTGTTCAAAACTATCGTCTTCTTCGAAGAGAAACCCCGTGAAAGATTTTACAGTCTTATTATCCGCATTTAAGGTAAAGCTATACGGTATCAGAAAAGGATAGTGGTTGGAATGGAACCTGACAGGATCGGTATTTGCAAGGCAATAACCAATAAGGAACTCATTGTTTAAAGTAGCTAATCCATCATTCACAAGCTCTCTCTCCAATACCTTGCGTTCGGATATGTGCAGGAAATAATCATCTGGCCTGAAAAAACCCTTGAATTCTTTTTTTAGCCTGATGTCTACTCCATACCTATCACAGATTATTTCAAGATATTTGGATCTTCCGGTTGCTTCATTGAAGCATTCCGGCCAATAAAACTCCTCAAAGTCATGAAATTCATTCCATAACATCGCCCTCAAAGTACGGTAGGCATATCTTCCCAGATAATTTTCATCCGTATCAATATTGCAGCTTACCAATAAATGATCATACTCGACCTTCAGGTAAACTTTTACAGGGGGCTCATTTTCAAGCTTTATCCTCATTGTCAATATCCCTTTCTTAAAAGAAAGTACCTTTCTTTCAACCATGTAGTATGGCCTGTTCCCGGCCCGAAGCTCTGTGTGTGACTCCAAAACGTTTAACCTCAATATGCGGGTGTTCTTATCAAACGGAAGTTTATAGAACTGGGATCTGGGTTTTCCGGCAATCATCATTTCATCACCCATTTTCAGTTTCTCCTTTCTCTGCTTCCGCCTCTTCGCATTCGGCAGTTAGAAGATTGATCTTTTTATCACAAAGATCTTTGGCGAGAATTAAAAAATGATGAACCAGGCTATATAGTTTATCAGCATCACCCATCTCGACATTGAAATTATCTTTATACCTGGCGTGGCTGTAACTATTCATGAGCTTCTCAAAAAGCCTTCTATTTTCTGGAGCTCCAAGCAAAAGCGCTCTTGGCTGCTCCGAGAAACATGCACAGATATCCAGTAGCCTGCCCAAATGATGAATATCCGACCTGTAAGCCATAAAAACCCTGATCATGGCAATACAGGATTGCTCAACAACCTGGTGAAGCATAAAAACGCACACATTAAATTTTTCATTACTGTAGCATTCCCCTGCTCCGTCCAAAAATCCCTGCGCCATTGGAATCCTATGGTATAGATGCTTACGGGCTTTTTCAAGAGATATCTTTTTATCAAGAATATATTCAGGAAACAGATTCAGCGTACCATCATGACTATATAGCTGAATGCCGGTATTAAACACAGTTATAAAAAATCTGTTGTTACTTGCAATAGCTGTTGCCGCGCTCTCTTGGCTATGAACAAGTATCGTGATTTTGCCATGGTTAAAATGTGTATTAACATAATCCTGAACACCATGCTCAATTCTTGTGGTGCCCTCAATTACCATTAATAAGTAATAGTGAAAATTGCTGCTCGTCTGTTGTGGCGAGAAGGAAGTACAAGAATTCTTTATGGAACTTACTTCACCGAATTTAAGAATATGCAAGGGCGTGAACCGCTCTGCAAGTCCCTTAACAAAATTGGAGAACGGCTCTTGCCGGCCCTCCACTGGCTTTAATGATTTCTTTTTCATATCTTCATCGTTATTATGAAGACCAATTTCGATTGTAAAAGGCGAGTACCGAACAAATAATGGTTGTTAAATACAATCACAGGGTTGTTTTTAACTGTTGGAATTTTTTAAATATATTTGGCCATGGAAACCTCAGAAAAAACAAACAGAATGCATCTTGGTAGAAAAATAAGCCGTATCCGTGAATTGCGTGGAATGAAACAGGAAGCCCTTGCAACCGAACTTGGCATAAGCCAGCAGGCCATTAGCAAACTGGAACAAAGCGAGGAAATTGAAGATTCAACTTTAGAAAAGATTGCCTCAGCTTTGGGTTTACCGACGGACGCTATCAGAAATTTTAACGAGGAAGCAGTTTTCAACATCATTGGTAATACTTTTACTGACAGTAGCTCCAACAACAATAATTATTTGTGTACAATCAATCCACTCGAGAAAATAATAGAATTGTACGAAAGATTGCTTGCAAGTGAGCGAGAAAAAATTGAACTTCTGAAGAAACAGTAGCTGACAAAAAACATTGCCACGAGAAAAACCAAGCTGAGGTAAATAATCACGTTAAAAAAACTTTAACAATAAAAGAACTTCTCTAAAAAATATATTATTAAAAACACAAAAACTCTTGTATTAACTCTAGATAGGCAATTCATTTAAAATCTTTTTTTGAATTCGCCAATTTGGCAAAAATCTATCCATCAAAATTATGAAATTCTTATTGTGATTTCTTTCTAATAGATGAACCATTTCATGAACCACAATATACTCAAGGCAGTCAATCGGTTTTTTAGCTAGCTCAATATTAAACAACAACATTCGTTTTTCTATATTACAGCTTCCCCATTTCGTTTTCATTTTTCTAATCCCGTAATTGAGGTCTATAATGTTCATTATTGTGGCATAATTTGAAAGCAAGTTTCCAATTTTACCTTCTAATTCCTTTTTATACCAATTATATAATGTTTTTTGTTTCTGTTCCAAAGTATCCTCTGGTGAAGCATAAAGTTCGATGGTATTGTGTTTTAAAATTAATTTGGGTCGAGTCGCATCAATAACTTTCAGCAAATAACGTTGCCCAAAAAACTGATGGCTTTCTTGAGTAATCATTAATTTAGGTTCTTCCCGTTTCTGACTTCTGATCTTTTTTTGTTCTCTTTTTATCCAACCTAATTTGGTAGCGGCATAAATTTTCACTTTCTCTAAATCATAAAAGTCCGGAGAAGCAATAGTTACCTGTCCCAGGGGCGGGTGTACACTTAAATGCAAGTTCTTAATTGCTTTAAATGTTACTTCTATCTCGACCGAACCAATATGTAAAGTCTCGTTATCCATCAATACTCGTCTTTATGCGCCTCTATCACCTTATATACCTCTTCCACTTTTTTAACATCTTCCACAACATCGTAAATTGCCTTCTTAACCAATTTTTGCTTTGATAGATTCTCCCTAAAGCCATCTTGTTTAGCATACTGTACTGCCTCTTCACACGCTAAAGTTAATTGCTCATCTTCTTCTAAAGTATGATATAGCGCTACTTTCCCTTTGGTATTTAAAGACTTAGGCACGCCATCTTTTTTACCCTGATTAACTTGACGAATAAGTTCAGCAATTTCCGTTAAGTATTGCTGATAGTTGATGGTTTCCTGTTTTCTTCGCTCAATCAGCTCTTGCAACAGCACACTCATATGATCGAAATATTTAGGATCTAGTAAATGTTCTTCCACTATTTTGCTCCTCACATTATTCTCAATCACTTCCGCAACTGCTTCTGGATTACCTTTAATTTCTTGTGGCAAGCGATCGATAGCTTGATCCATATTCGTTTCCAATAAATCTAGTAAAGAAATATTTTCAAACGGAGAAATTACTTCAGACTCATCTGCTTTGATGTAAGTATCAATCAAGAAACGCATGTCAGCTTCGTAAGCTTTCAAATCAATTATCTCCCTGGAAGCAATACGAATAACCTCTCTCAAACTCAAATACTCTTCTAGCTTTACGTTAAACCTTTTAATATCTGCATCTGTAAATTCAGCGGTAATAAAGTCGGCCTTTAAATTGGCATAAGCTCTAATGTATCCTACAATGGCTTTGTACAGGGCCATGCGCTTATACTCCGTAGCTTTTAAATCATTTGGGTTTTCTGTATTGCCGCAGAAATAACGAATATAGGCTAAATCATTTTTAGGCGAAGCTACATTTTCGCAAATACTTTCTACCGTTTCTAAAGCAGTGAATAAACGATCTTTCGCCACCTTTAACCAATCTTTCAATTGTATGCCTACTTCTTCCTTCGTGAAATTTTCGCTGTCTAACTCAGAGGTATAAACATTTATAGCGTCAGTTACCTTTCCAAATAACTCCATGTAATCAATGATGTAACCATAATCTTTATCATCTGTATCTAAACGGTTTACCCTACATATTGCCTGAAACAATGTATGATCCTGCATTCTTTTATCAATATAAATGTAGGTACACGGCGGTGCATCAAAACCCGTTAACAACTTAGAAACAACAATAAGCAATTTCATTCTTGCTGGCTCTTTACGGAAACTCTCTTTGGCAACCGTTTCGTAAGTTTCTGTCTTGGACTTATTACCTTTTATACTTACATCCTTTAGTAAATCTGTATAGGTTTTAAAGATAAATTGTTTGTCGGTTTCATTGTCTGCTCCCGTATCTTCTAAAGAAACATCGCTTGCTGTAGGGTTGTAAGAAGTAATAATGGCACATTTATTTTTCAGTTCTGTATTGAGAAACAAATTGTAATATTTAGCTGCCTCGTAAATACTTGAGGCTACCAAAATAGCATTACCTCTTTGAAATTTTAAACGTGGTTTCACAGAAAAATCAACGATAATATCTGCAACAATTTTCTCCATTCTGCTTTTAGAACTCAGCACATTTTGCATTGTGCCCCATTTCTTTTTCAGCTCGTTCTTTTGGAAATCATTCAAACCCGCTGTTTTAGCCTCAAACCATTGGTCTACTTTAGCTTGCGAAGTTAGGTTTTGTTCAATAGCACGTCCTTCATACATCAAATCTTTCACCACACCATCTGCTACGGCTTCATTAAATTTATAAGTATGAATGTATCTGCCAAATACATCCATTGTTGTTTTATGGTCTTCTTTTAACAGAGGTGTTCCGGTAAAACCAATGAAAACCGCATTGTGCAACACAGCTTTCATTACTTGGTTCAACTTACCGCTTTGCGTACGATGGCATTCATCAATAAAAACGAAAATCTCTCCTTGTGTTTGTACAGGATTGTCTTGTAGTTCTTTAATGAAAGCATCGAAATCGGTATCTGTTCTATTGCCAAACTTATGAATAAGCGAACAAACTAATCTCGGTCTCGATGTAGTTAAAAAAGCCATTAATTCCTTTCCTGACCTTGTTTTAGCAACATCAGTTTCGCCCACATCTTTAAAAACACGTTCTATTTGGTCATCGAGTTCTGTACGATCAGTTAAAATTACAATGCGTGAATTAGCTACATTCTCCAAAATCCACTTGCCCAGCATAACCATCATTAGAGATTTGCCCGAACCTTGCGTATGCCAGATGATGCCGCCTTCTTTTTTACGGACAAACTCTTGTGATGCTTTTAAAGCAAAATACTGGTGCGGACGAGGAAGCTTTTTTTGACCAGCATCGAATACCACGCCATTGTATACCAAATCGATCAAACGCTCTTTTTGACAAAGTTTCTTAATGTATTTATCCAACTTATATCCTTCATTATCCGCCTCATCTTCTTTCCAAGCTAAGTAATACTTGTTTTCTGTGATGATCGTTCCATATTTCAAACCCTGCGTATTGTTCCCTGCCATCAGTAACTGAACGGTGGTATAAAACCATTCGTTAAACAATACTTTTTGGTTAGAAATAGATTGGTTAATGCTCTCTGAAATATCGGTCGTTCCTCTTTTCAGTTCCAATACACCAATGGCAATGCCGTTGATATACAGCACCACATCCGGCCGACGGTTATTTTCACCTTTTGTCAGTGTAACTTCCTCTGCAATGCCAAATTCGTTCTTTTCAAAATCTTGCCAATCAATTGGGAAAATGGTATCAAACTGTTCACCCAAATCTGGTCTTGCTTTTACCCCATAACGCAACAGCGAATACATTGCTTTGTTGCGGTGGTATAAATTCCCCGAATTGGTAGTCGCCAAATCATACACTTCTTTACCCGCTTTATCTGCAAGGGTTTCGGAATAGCCACGCTTCAACAGATTCTGTTTTAGAATTTCTTCTTCCACATTGCTATTATGTTCTCTCTTTTCCCAATTTCCATAGTATGTGTAACCCAATTCTTTTTGGAAGAGCTGGATAATGCGGTTTTGGGTGATGCGTTCTATGGGGTTAATCATTGACTTACGGTTTTGAGTTCAGAGCAGATATTATCGAGTTCATTTTCTATTTTTTCAAACGGAACAGATTTAAAGAAATGTTTAAGGTTGGAATCAAAAACAAAATTTAGATTTTCTAAACAAATATTGGTTACTCTATTTTCTATTTCTTCTTTGTTAAAAAAGCACAATTCAAATTCTTCTTTATTTTTTGAATACCGTATGTCTAACTTATATTGTTTGTCGTTATAATTAAATCCTTCCAAATATACTCCAGGATGTCCGTCTGTATTTTTATCCTTAAAATACCAAAATTTAGTAAATGGATAAAATTTAGCTGGGGAAATCCTATTGTCTTTAGTGGCGCTTTTATCTTTATGCTCTAAAAAAAGACAATAGCTTCGTAATTCACTATGATAAGCAAATATTGGAAATCCTTTTAACAAGCGAACGTCATTATCTGATTCTTTTCTAATAGCAGTTTCTTTACAATAACTTATAGCTTGAGGGAATTTTAGAAACAGATATTTCCAATCAGATTGCTTTAATTTACTTAATGAGATATAATCAGAAATATAACTTGTAATTGATTCAGGGGTAATTTGATTGTCTTTTAATTTATCTATTGCAGCTTTTAATGCGTTAATTTTATTTCCTTTAAAAAACATTCGCCAGTTTTCGTTTTTAGTTCTTAAACCACCTAAAGAACCGCTGCAAAAAATGTGATTTAATTTATAATAAGGGAGATAAATTTCTTCACAAAGTAAAAACCGTTCTAGAATTTTTTCAGCAGTTTGCCTTATTTCTTTGCTATATAATTTCGTTACGGCATTACTGTACTTAACAAAATCGGTTAAAGAATAATTTCCTAATTCATCTTTTGCAAACTCTAACACAAAATTAATTTGCCCATAGAGATAGGAATGATTTTCAAGTAGTTGAATTTGTTCTTTCCACCCCTCCACATTAATAAGGGCAATTTTCACCTTTTCTTCTTCAAATTGGCTATTTTCAAAAAAAGCATTCTCAACTTTGTTATTTAGAATAGCATCATTAATCTGGAATTTTAAAAACTCAATGTTGTTAATCTGCTTCAATGCGCTATTGAAATTCTCTGAACTTTGAATGTACGTGTTATAAATAATATTTCTAGTAAATCTTAACCAGTCCTGTAAACCTGCAACTGTAAATTCGTCTCGATCTCTATCATTAATAAAAATTATGAAAGAATAATAAAAGACAGAATGCCACAAGGTTGGATTAAATAAATTTGACTTTAAGAAAAAATCAGAAGGTATATTTTCAATAAATGGATTACAAACTATATTTTGTAATTCTAATTCTTTAAAATTGTCATTTTGTTCTAAATAAATCAAAGAATCAAAAGCTTTTTCGATAAACTTTAGTGAATCTAAATTAAATATAAAAAAGCTTTTTTCTTTATCCTCATCATCAATCCATTTAACGAAATATTTATCTAAAGGTATATAAGCTATTTTTTGATTGTCATAAACCTCTGTATTTCTAATTGAATTATAACTTTCTTTAAGATTTTCAAAAGGTATTTCTCTATTGTTCGCCAAACAATACATTAGTGCCAAATTCTTAATGTGATTATAGAAGAAATCGTCTAATGCACTAAAATCAGCATCCATATTTCTCCAAAAATAATTCAGCCAAACGGTATCGAGCTTTCTCCAAAAAGAGTCCATCCAAACATTATCTTCAACTTCTTTGTGATACTCTTGTAACCAAGATTTAAAATGTTCATAATCTGACAACTGCTTTCCTCTGGAATTCATTTTCACGTACAAATCATCTGTTTGATTCAATGAATCTAAATCCATAAAATCAAAAGTGAAAGGCAGTTCTTCTACATTTATTTTAGAATAATCAAAATCAGAATCGAAAGCACTTTCTAAAGACAACAACATTTCGAGCATTCCACTTACTGTTGAATCTTTACTCCATTTTTTCAAAAAGAAACTTGAATTGACAATCAATTCTTTTATGTTTATTTCAGAATTCTTGTTTTGCTTTTTTCGTAGAGAGTCAATATTTTCTGCGTTGACTAATTCCTTACAAAATGTTAGAGAAGATTTTCTATTTGAATACTTAAAATTGCACAGCCAGTCATTATTTTTTGATTTTGCACCTTTGAAATATAAATACCAGTATAATAAATATAACGTTGTTAATCTTTGCTGACCGTCCAAAGGAATAAATTTTAAAAGATTTTGATTAGACTCTTCATTTTCAATTTCTTCTATATTCGCAGAAATTTTAAACTCTAAATTGTTTGCGTAGAATTTAACAGCTTCTAATATTGACGAGACAGCTTCCTTATTTAATATTTTTTTCTTGAGATTTTCTTTTCCTTCAATTTTTCCATATACAAATCCAAGATGTATTTCTTCATTGTTTGTGATTGTTTTGGCAAGATCATTAACAAATCTTTTTCTGATAGATATTACCTTTTCAGTATTCCTACCTTGTGCAAACTCTCTTTGTATTATTGGTACCTCAATAATATATTTGCTTACTATATCATAAAAGGATTTAGTTTGCTCCATCTTTTTCGTGTTTTAAAAAGTTGTCAATTGTGGTCTTTATTATTTCATAATAATATTTTCTATCCTTTAAACTCCAATAGTTAATTTGATAAAATTCGGATGGTGTCGATTGTTTGGAAAAAACATATTTTGTTCCAATTGGAATATAAGCGTTCTTTTCTATTTTAATTTCCTGATCTAAGTTCAACACAATATCCCTCTTTCTTCTGAATGGCTTTTTGCCAACCTTTATATTGGTTGACTGGTCCAAAAGACATAAATTATTAAAGTCATCAATACTAAAAAATTCAGCTATTTTGTCGTTCACTTCTTTAATTTTTCTTTTACATTCTGCTTTTTTACTTGTATCAACTAATTGAGATAACTCGTCTAGTAAATTTGTTATTATACTTTTATTTTCATCACTTATTTCTTCTGTAGCTGATGCATCTAATAAAGACGTAATATCAATATGAAAACTATTGAATTCCTCAAACGTCTCCAACCCATCATCATTCTTAGCTAATATGTGTTCTATGTTCCAATTCTTAGTATCATAAAAGCGATAGAAGGGAAAAAATGAATCTTTTTCATCTACTTCAGTAAGTGCAATATTGTACAGAAACAACACATTAAAAATACCGGATTCATTGTATTTGATTAGTTGAGGATCAAACCCTTTTTTCCACGTTCCATTATCTTTAAAAAAATCAGATAAAATACTTCTAAGGCTATTTCGAAATGCCTTCTTACTATCAGATTTTACAGCGGTTTCAAGAATTTTTGAAATATTAAAATTGGTAAGATGAATGATTGCACCAGTTAAATGATAAGATGTTCTGTCAAAAAACCATTCTTCTAAACTATTGTACAAAGTGGTAATTTTGCCCCAATTAAGTTTATCTTCAACTATTGTTGCTTTAAATGATTTCTCAAACTTTCTGTAGTTGTAAAAGTGATCTTCCGTTTTTCCAAATCCATTGTGTAACTGAAATAAAAGATTGATTTTGTTTGCTATGTTTTTATCATTTTTATTATTAGAAATAAATTGCCAAAACTTTTCATCACCCATTTGATGTTCTATCAAATTCCAATCATCAGCAAATTGATTTTCTTCATATTGACGTTGAATAACATTTGGATTCTTTAAAATATCAAGTACGAATAATGCCTTAATAAGTTCAGCCTGCTCTAGTTCAATTTTCCCTTCATTAAAATCAATGAATTTCTTGATGATTTTTTTATCAGATGACTCTTCATTTTCTACATACCAGATTACTTTTGTGAGCGTCAGTAATTTGTGTAAAAACACTTGTTTTAGCTTTTCAGCAAATGGATTAAACCAGTTTTTTATAACACAAAAACTTCTGTATAAATAGAAATTATCGACATTATTAATATCAGGATTATTTATTGTAATTTTTTCTTTCCAATGTTTAGAAATCAAATTGTCAATAGCCTGAAAATCTTCCAAGGCATCAGTAATTTTAAATTCTGGGGTTGATAAATTTGTAATACTGTCAAAAAATGAATTAATTCCATTTTCTTCTGTATTTCTGGTAGAATATAAAAGTTGAAATCTTTTAGAATCAAAGAACATCAATATCAAACAGATAGTTGTTGCCCTTTGCTGTCCATCAATTAACTCAAAAGTTTTGTCATCTATTTTTTTTACTACCAAAGGTTGCAAACAATAGAACGATTGAAATTCTGGTGTAAACTCATTAATGTCATTCAACAAGCTAAATACTTGAGTAGTATCCCACCGGTAACCACGTTGATAAGTATCGATTAGAAAATTAAATTCTAAAAGTTCTTCTATTTTTTTCAGGTTGTCATTCATTAATTTTGGTTCTTAATTGATTTAGCCAATCTCCCATTTACCACATTCAAATCTCTCTCCAAATCCCTGAAAATCTTATTCCTTCCGCCATACTCAAAATCTGAATAGTCAATTTCAATCAGCTTAATTCCATTTACAGGCAAAACATCTCTCCTTCTTTGGTCGTAGATTTTGCGCTGTTCGCCACGATGCACACCACTTACAGTGATTTTATCAGGCTTGTCGAAATGTTTAACTGCATTACTGTGTTGACATTCGTAATATTCTACAACCAATTTTAAAGTTGGATAGTAAATATCTACTGGTAGTTTTCGCCCAGTATCACCAAGTAAAAAATCAAACTTATGCTGTCTAGAACCTTTAAGTTTTAAAACTTCATCACATAAATCCAACACATAATCTTCGTCTCTGTGTTTAGGGACTTTTGCAGACCTAACAGATGGTTTATCTGGTGATAGTTTATTGGTTATTTTTCGATCCTGGATTACGTCTGTATCTCTTTGGAAATACCAATTTGTATATACTTCTTTCCTAACTTCAAAAGTATGAGGTATCTGATGGAGCTGATTCTGCGCATCAAGCTTTCTTAAAATTTTACGAATGGGCAAACCATTCTTTTCATCCTTTTCAAATATGCTAGCTTTAATAAATTGAGGCATTAAGTCTTTTGCAAGAATAGTTTTTATTGATCCATTAGTGTCAAAATAGTTCTTAATAACCTTGTTGATGAGCGTTATTTTATCCATATCAATTATCAATTTGATGCCACTCTCGCTGCCAATTCTCTAAAATGTAATTGGCTAAAACTCCATTATGCACAGGGAACTGCGGGATGTAACCTGCAGGCATTTGATATCGAGCGCTACCAGATGGTGTTAATAATCTACGGCAATGAATATTATTTTCTAGACAATAATATTCTATTGCATTCCAAATTTCATTAAAAAATGGAATTTGTGCTTTTGTTGTTAAATAAACAGATTTTATGGATGGGTGTTGTCTTAAAAGACTGATAACATCTGTCAGAGAGAAATCATTAAAGCTATTTGCAATATTGCTATCAGAGTAATCTCCTAAAAAGATATGATGTTCGTTATTCAATTCATCGGCATCGTTTACCGAACGAACTAAATCTGTAATGGCTATTTTGTGTCTTTTGCAAAACATTTTCCAAATAACTGGTATTTCGTCTGCAAGTAGATTTCTTAATGCTGGTTGTTGATACAAAGCTGGTAAAACATCCCAGAAATAATTTCTAGCCGTCCTCCCATAAAACCATTGAGCTTGGTTATTTGCCGGCCAAGCCGGGTTAAAAGTGCCAACTATTAAAGTTGTTGGTTGAAAATCTAAATTCTCTAAGTTTAAATCTTCAATAAATTTGTGATTACAAGGCATGATTGAGCGCTATTTCTGTTTAAAATGATATTTTGTTAAGTCTGTTAATAGTTTTTGTTATCCATCCAGAATTCTATATTTTCTTTAAGATAAAAGGACTTATAATTATTATTTTTAGTTTGATCTGTCCAAAGTTTCATTACAACTGGATAGGTGTCAAAATAAAACTGCATTCCATTTTGCCAAGCACTCCAAATCTGCGTACTGAATTTTTTCTGCTTTTTCCAATAATACTGTTCTGCACATAAATTGAAGTAATCAATTAAAACAATATACATTGTCTTATTCTCAATTTTAGACGGTGTAGCCTTTAATTCTTCAATAGTCTCTATGCCTTCCAGTTTAGTTAAACTGTCATTTAAATCATCGTAGCGCTTATTAAATTCGCTAAAAAGATCCTTTTCCATCTTTTGACGACTAATTTTAAGATTGACAGTGTTAAACCAAAAGGTAACAAAAAGCGTAGTTACCCCTAAAATAAGTGTTACCACAACCTGTGGATTTTCAAATAAATATTCTTTCATAAATTTAAATTAGTCTTGTTCTCCCCGTCAGCAATTCCTGCATCATCCCTTGTTTTACCTTTCTTGCTTTGCCTAGTTCCGCTTCCAAGGCTTCCATCTCCGCATCCATATCCGATAATATCGCCGCAATGCGGGTTTGCTCCCTGAGGGATTTGGGTACAGAAATTAATAACTTTTCAAAAACTTGTCTCTTAATACCTTGTGCTGTTGAGCCTGTTGCACTTCCCAGAATGTAATTTTGAAATTTACTAGATAACAATATTTGAAAAATAAAACTTGGATTGTAGTTTTTCGATAGTTGTAATAAGATAGTCCGCTGACTTAAGATGTATTTATCATCATTTGGAAGCAATGCAACATTCCCCAAAGGAGCTTCTAAAGTAAATACGATATCATTTTTCTTTGGATTACCATTACGCATCCATCTTTTATATAATTCTTCAGAACCAAAATAACACTCTGAAGTGAAATCAATAAATCCTTTCTTAACATTTCCAGCTGATAATGCGACAATACTTCCATTACCCCATTCCATCCCTAATTTCTTTGGAGTTACCCCCCGATAATCGATAATATTATTGGTTATCTCTTTAATATTCTTCACTTCCCAACCCTCCCTAGCTGTCAACAATTCCTGCATTGTACCTTGTTTTGTGAGGCGTTTTTTGGAGATAAGTTGCTCCAGGCTTTCTATCCACGCATCGGTATCACTCAAGGCTTCGGCTATCGCTTCTTGTTCGGGTAAGGGCGGAAGATAAACAAGAATATCACTAAGAATTTTAGTATTTAATGACGCCATCGTTTGTCCTACAGCAACACTTAATATCCTTGCTTTAAAAGAATTTTGGTTAAAGAAAAATGATAGATATTTACTGTTTACAATACTTCTATTTGGTTTTATTCTCAGTAATCGTCCAGAAAATAACCAACCTTCTTCATTTTCTTTTATTAATGAGTTCCTATCAACTGAGCCGACTCTACTGAAAACAATATCACCTTTACAGAGAATATAATTTGAAAGTCTTTTATGGTCACTTTCGCTTACCATGGGATAGGTTGATTTCAGTACGCCTCTTTCTCCTAAATGTTCAACAGTTATTATTGGAACGCCATCAGAGACATAATCTTTTTCGTGCAAAGCTGAACCAAAAGGTCCAGTTTTTACATTAGCAATGTCAGATAATTTAACAACTTCCCAATCCTCCGGCAAAAATCCAATCTCTGTCTGCTTCATCACATTTTCCTTTACCATACCAATCCCATCGTTGAAAGGTGAGACAATACTTTTTGTGATGCTTCCTGTACTTCGGTTTCCAAGGTGGGCAAAGCTTGTTGGTATCGGTCTGCCAGTTCTTTAATGCGTTGCGTAAGGTTTTGGCTCAGCTTTTCCTGTTCGCTTTGCAAAGCCTGTTGCAATATGGGTGTCCATTTGTAGTTGATAACCAAATCTTTTATTTCGGCTTCGCTTAATAATGGATATTGTGCCACTACTTTAGCATCTATATTTTCTTTGGCTATCTTAATGAGTTTGCCAATTCCGCCCAAAGCTTCCTGCGTATCCAGATAGTTCTTGATGTATTTCAATTCTTCTTTCGAAGCATTATCGGCTTTACGCTGTTTGTAAAATTCCTTTACATTTTTAGGATTTATTTTATCCAAATCACTGAAAATTCCTTCTTCGCCACTATTTTCATCTTCTATTTCTGCCAATGCCTCCTGTGCAAGATTCAGTTGATTTTCTAAATCTTGTAATTTATCATTTTGTTCCTTAAAGAAATACTGTATCATCATTTCTGGCGTTACCATTCTGCCTTCAATACCCGCCAAACCTGCAATTTCTTTGTCTTGTGCCGTTTTACCGTCTTTTCCTTTTTTGCCTTTGATGACCAGTCGGGTATACTCGTTTCCTGCCTTCCAACCATCTAAAGCAATCGAATAAAAATCGTCCTGCATCACCTCGTTCCAATATTGCATCAGGTGTTGGTACATCGCATAACGGTTTACCAGAGCATTGTTTTCAAAATGGCTCAGTATCGCTTGTGCCGATTGGTCGATAGCTTCTTTTACGGTAAAACCTTTATCCAATTGCTGCCATCCGCTTTGTTGCTCGTGTAACCATTTATCAAAAGCCGTGTGCATATGGGTATTAAAAGCTACAAATTCGGAATGATTAAAAATGGTAGTTTTAATATTTTCAGCAAGTACTTTTAATTCAAAATAGCCTGTACGGGAAGGACTGAACAAATCGGCTTTCATCGAAGGAAACAAATTCCAATACGCCTGCAAACTGTCCACATCTTTTTGCGGAATACCACCAGACAAATGACCCGACAAATCCTGAATATCTTCTGCTTCCTGCGTATCAATATAGCGCGGAATGTTGAGGTTATAATCGTTTTTAGGATCGGCTATTTCCGTCATCGACACCATTCGGCTAAATTTCGGAACTTCAGCAAAAGCATCAAACACATCGGTAATCTTGCGGATATCCTGCTCCCGAAGTCGGTTTTTGTTCCCGTCTTTTACAAAACCTTTGCTGGCATCTACCATAAATAAACCTTTGCGGTGTTCGGCATTTTCTTTGTCCAGCACAATAATACAAGCCGGAATGCCAGTACCATAAAACAGGTTGGCAGGCAAACCAATAATGGCTTTGATGTAGCCTTTCTTTAAAATATGTTTACGGATTTCGCCCTCTGCATTCCCACGGAACAAAACACCATGAGGCAATACCACTGCCCCTTTTCCATTGGCTTTTAACGATTGTAAAATATGCAACAGAAAAGCATAATCGCCATTCTTTTCCGGCGGAACGCCTAAAGCAAAACGGTTGTGTTCATCACTATCCACATTTACGCCATTGCTCCAGCTTTTCAACGAAAAAGGCGGATTGGCAACCACGTAATCAAACTTTTTAAGCGAACCGTTGTCTTCTTTGTAAAACGGACGGCTCAAGGTATTATCTGCAATAATGGTGGCGGTTTCGGCACCGTGCAGAATCATATTCATATGCGCTAAGTTGGCTGTAGTGGTTTCCTTTTCCTGTCCGTAAAGGTCAATGTTTTTACCCGCTTCGTTCATCACTTTCAGCAACAGAGAACCCGAACCACAAGTGGGGTCATACGCCATCGTCTGGTGCGAAGAATTATTTTGATTAATACCAATCACTTTTGCCAACACCCTCGAAACTTCAGCAGGCGTATAAAACTGACCTTTCGACTTTCCGCTTTCGGTCGCAAAATGACGCATCAAGTATTCGTAAGCATCGCCCAAGATATCATCACCTTCGGCAGAATTACTAGAAAAATCTAAACTTGGATCGTTGAAAATACGTACCAAATTAGAAACCGTATCTACCAAATCTTTTCCCTTACCTAATTTACTTTCGTCATTAAAATCGGGAAATTCATTCAGCTTATTGGCTTCCTTAATCGGATTAAGAATTTGCTTATTGATTTTATCACCAATTTCCGCATTCCCCACCAAATCGACCATATCATCAAAAGACGCACCTGCTGGAACAGTAATGGCGCCAAAAGGGTCGCCTTTGTATTTATCTGAAATGTACTTCACAAACAACATCGTAAGTACATAATCTTTATATTGAGAGGCGTCCATTCCGCCACGTAATTCGTCACAACTTGCCCATAATGAGCTATATAATTCTGATTTTTTGATTGCCATTAATCGGTAATATGTATTGAAGATTTTAAATGATTATTCGATTTTAGTTTTATCCGCACACAATGATAGCTGAGATGTTAGCGAGTTCATTACTGTTTCCCGTAAAAATATAGTTTTTTCACATCTCATCTCAAATAAATAAATCTAATTTCTATTTGCGTTCGAATGTAGTTCAAATTCATCTAGTATGAATAAAAATTGCTTTTCTAACTCTCAAAAAAGATAAGTTAAAGGTTAATACCACTAAGCTAAAGCTGTATGTGGAGCCGATTGAAACCAAAATTTTCCGGTGACTAAACAATATTCACTTTTCAGTAGGAATAGGCAAACGGGCTTCCCTGTTTTTCAAGACCTACCTGCTAAGTCCCTGAGACCGTTGTAACTTCTTACGCCTCTTTTTCTCAGCTTCATCAGCCGAATTTACTTGTGGCGATTCATAAACCGGCTCCATCAGGATTTCCAATAGTCCAATACCCGAATCTTTTGCGGTAGTCATCATGTCTGCGACACAAGTAAAAACTCCATCTGAAATTCCTTTCGTCAAACTATCTATACTGATATCCTTTGAAATGTTATTCGAGAGTTCGGATATCATCTGCATCTGGGTTTTCTGTTCAGGAGTTCCGTTCTCCATAACATTTGCATATATAAACTTATCCTTGAATCCTCTCTCGAAGTTGAATAAATTATCAAATAACTCCTCACCAGACTGTTTAAATGCACTGCGGTTAAATTGCCCTAATTTTGCAGAATGTTTTTCATTCTTACCTTTTGAGGTATTTTGTGGACTAAGCTTAACTGTATTACTTAAATCTTTACGGCTCACAATAACTTGAACATGCATTTGTCGTCCTTCTTTTCGATCCCCTTTTTGCTTTGTTCCATTTTTTACTTCTTTATCTGTGTGCATGTAGTAACGGTAGTTTTCAACCTTGCCAAACCATAAAAGATCGGTATTAGTATGGATACCCGGTCTTTTAAAATTCTTAGCATATTCGTCCATAACTTTTACCGCAAATTCTTTAAGTTTTTCTTTTGCGCCGTTCTCGCCATATCGTTTAAAAAGGTGTTCCAGCTCCTTTTGGCTCGGACTTATATTAATCAGAAAAAATTTACTGTCATCACGGCCAAGCTTTGCAATGTTATTATCGATCTTAACCCGGACTTCCTGCCTTCTGATATCGTTTCTTGCACCATTGAACCAGTTTTCATAATCCGGCACTGATTTTTTCCCATTCTTCAGGTCATTCTCCTTTTCCAGATAATTGACCAAAGCTCCGCTACTGCCTTTGTTATTTCCTGTTTCGGATGCTGTGATGTTGATATACATAGGCTAAATATTTTCGAGGGATTTTCTGACATGGCTTTGCAATTCCTCCTTTTTGGCAGCTGATACCGGCCATCCCAAAGATTCTCTCTGATTGATATAATAATTGAGTATCTCTCTAAAACTGGACTTCAGTTTACTTTTTTCATTGTAGTATTGTTGAGTTCTAGCAATTTCTTTTTCCAGTTGCCCTAAACGAATAGAAAGTCCGTCACTTTTCTTTTCCTCTTTCTGTAGATGCTGCCAGATTATTCTGAAATATTCTGTATGTTCTTTTGCAATGATAGAAAGGCCGTTACTATCGGTAAACATCGGTAGCAGAAAATCCTTTTCCTGCTTTTTGAAAAATGATATTATCCTGTTCACTCCGTTAACCAGCTCTTTCTTAAGTAGCTCGTCGTTTAAATCGATCGGGTCTTTTTTTGTGCCATAAAAATAATTTACCATCTGTATAACCACCAGTTTTTTCGGCCTCCCCAGTTTCAATGAGATTTTTTCCAGTTTTTCATCTGTTGATTTTGGGTATCGCACAGACTTAACATTGATATCTTCCATTACCAAATCCTTAAAAGTTCTTCTCCAATCCAATATTAAGTTCCACTTCACTACCCAGCTTTGGATGCCATGAGGGTTTATATCTAATAAAACCGCCTTCCTTCAACTCCCTGATATTTTTGTGGTATGTGGAAACAGACTTTATCCTTGAAAACCGCATAAGCGTTTTTCTGCTTACATTAAATGGTAGTGTTAAATCCTGATAATTACAACACTGAACCAATGCAATCAACATGCTTAAATGCGTTGGAAAAAAATTTGGCTGTTCGGACGCATGTGCAAAGTATCTTCGCAATCCCTTGTGGTACAAATTTTCATCTTTCTTCATTTCATTTCCCCTCCATCATCTTTTCAATTTTTTCCCGGCTATAAAACATGGTTCCCCCAACCTTTCGGAATGGCAAATTGCCATTGATACGCAGATTTTGTAATGTGCCGGGTGAAATATTAAGCATTTTCCTTACCTCAGCACTCCTCAACCATGATTTATTTGAGGTAGCACTATTAGTTTTTAAAATATTTTGCATTTCATTCAGCATTTCTGTCTTGAACTGCTGCAAGTCATCCATTGTAATAATATCCATCTTCATAATTAGCTCCTTTCATTCTGATATATGCATTAATGCACATATAGATATATTTTTACATTTAAATATTCGGTATACCTCAAAGTATACCATTTACTGTTTTGATCGGCCTAAAAGGGCCAACAAGTATCCCCGGAGGATACTTGAAACCCCTGTAGCGATAGCTAAGGGCAAGCAAGTAGGGCCACTGCCCAACTTCCGCTTGCTCAGCCCCGAAAAGGGGACTGACTGCCTGAACCGCCTTTCTACCGCCAATAGCTGCTTCCCACAAACCCCTGCAAGCTTTCAAACTGCCCCGTATTAGGTACTATGTCAGTAGTTTTTGCTATACATAAACTGTTGTTATGTGGATATATATGTTGCTATATGGATATATATCTATTGAGCAACATAGATACATAGCTATGTTGGTGGTATGATACCGTTCGTCAGGAAATTGTTTTCTTCCGTGGTTTTCTTTCTTCCCAATCTTACCCATTCGGATAGTTCCACCGTGGAGAAATAAAGTCTTTTGCCCCGCTTGTTAACGGGGATTTCCTTTCGGCTCACTTTGGTGTAAAGCGTGGGTACGGACAGGCTGAGAAATTCGGCAGCCTGCCTAATGGTCAATAAATCGTCTCGGGGACTCTGGCGATTTTGCGACCTGTTTTCCAGCAACAGGTCTTTAATACAATCTACCTTTTCGTGCAGTGTACTAATGGCCTGCGGTAGTTCTTCAAATGTGTACTTCATAAGCGGTATCTTTTGTTTTGATACCGCAATGTTAGCAGCTTGTTTTGTAAGGTTACAACACGTTAAACCGCATCCTTACCGTTTCCTACTAATATTTGCTGTTTTTTTTGTTTCGGACCGTTGGGACCAGAGAAGGAACTTTGTCTTTCATCCTTACCTCTAAAATTGGTGATTTGCAGACCTTGGTATCGGAAGATATAATTGCACTTAGCCAGCCCTCCGAATATTCGTTTACTTTATCTCCATTGCTATATAAGAAGTGTTTTAGAATCCATTTTTCAAGTTCCGCTTTATTGCATCCTACAATGAGGTTAGCTTCATAAAGCTGCTTAAAAGCATCGGCAAGCTTATTACTGTTTCCGTTGAAGATCATCTGGCTTGCAGGTTGTTCGTCCGCTTTTATTAGTGCGTCAAGCTGGCTGAAATGTTCTTCTGAAAAATAAGTCCTTATGAGTTGCAAGAAATCATCTATATACTGATGATTGAATTTTGGCCGACCCGCATCGGGATTATATGGGATTTTTGGGGATAGCTCTGCCGTAGCATCTTCAACTTGGTCAGGGCTTTTCTGTTTGGCCATCCATTCCTCGAACGTTTCATGGGGATTTAGAATTTCATCAACTTCGCTGATCAGCTCACTTAAGAACTTGTCCCTGATCTTCAAAGTGTCGTGCAGACTTTCCACAAACTCATCACCTATATAAATATCCTTGTAGTCTGATTGCAGGTTGTTAACGATAAACAAATAATCTAATTGGATCGAAAATATAAAGTTGCTGGGATATTCTGCTCTAAGCTCACCATAATGCTGGTGGAAATTTGTCCATATGAGTTTAAACCTTTCCTTTAATTTTTTGAGCTGTTCAAATTCTCTTTTTAAACTGGTGTCGTTCAGGGATAGCAGGTCAACTAACGCCATATCTTTTAATACCCTGATTTCACTCTTATAAGTAAATGAATCATAGTAATGTGTTTCGTGCGCAAGGCTATAGGCTGACTTATCTTCGTCTTCTTTTATAGGGTTTTCTAATTCACTTTTCGTAACAATGAGAAGATTGAAAGTTTGTATTTTAGTTAAAAATCGAATTAAGCCGGTCATTTTTTGATAGTTATCTCAATACTAAAATAGTGAAATTTTATTCTGTAAGTTTCATCCTAATAGATACGGTGTAGAACTGCTGGGTTTACCTTTAATTCTATCCAATCTTAACAAGCAAGTTCTCAAGCGCTATCTCCAAATAGTTGATTTTAATTAATAAATTACCTATGAATATCACATTCAAGGATTTGGAAGAATTACGGCTTAAATTTATAAGCTCTGTAAGTGCATAAAAAGCAACGCTTCAAAATAAACACTTTGAACCGAGAACTTGACATTATCAGAAAAACAATTTGTGATATCTATTCTATGTGTCAAAATTATTTAGTTATTTAAATAGAATAGTATTTTAAACGAAGTAGCTAGGTTAGACGATTATGAGGGGGCCACTCCTTGGGCCTAAACTTAATTCAAAAACTTTGATTCTGATATACAGAAGCAATATTAGCCTTTTAATTGAAATTACAAAATTTTTCCTCGTAACGGTTTATGTAAGAATTCTTTTATTTTACACCAGCTTACTGTTGAAAAGTGCTTGGTAGTAAGTTTCAAGATCTTTTGCTGTATATTCAAATTTCTCGCATATCCCTCTGCAGTATGAGCTGGTCGTTTTCACCAACATTTCCAACCGATTGATATCCTCTATGGTAGAATGCAGCTTGAGCTGGTAGTACCAGAACTCTTTAGCGGTCAGAATCGTGGCGATCGGCTTGCCATTGGCCATATCGAAGTTCAGCATGGAAGTCAGGAATTTCTTAACCTCCATCAGATCGTTCGGATTTCCCTTTGCGTATGCCTGGAATAGTTCGTCCCGTGTCTTTAGCCAAGATTCAAGATTGCTATCTTGAGGCTTTTCATTCAACGTTATTGATACATCGGTAGCGGCCTCAAATGCTTCCTTCATACTCAGATTTATTGAAAGAGTCATCGTGGCATCTTCTTTTTGGAACCCTGCCAAGATCGGGAACATCTTTTCCTGTTCGCCCTTGACGATGGACAGACTTTTGTACAGGTTATCAAAAGCTTGTATCCGTTTGACCCTGCCTTTCAGCCTGATATTTTCAAAGCCGACGAAGAAAGCCTTGAAAGAGCTACTATAGGAAATCTCTCTGAAATTGTCCAGTGCCGGGCACGGCCTGACATAGAGGTTGAAGTTGGGAGGACTCCCTTTTAAGGTAATAAAACTCCCAAAGGTGCTCAGCGAGGATGACTGCTCATAAAGATACTTTTTAAAGATTAGGTAGTTCCTGCGCAATAGTTCCCTTATCGCCCGTCTTTCTCTAAATCTGCTGATTGCCTTAAGCAGTTCGTTTACCATAATCCCTAAGCAAAAGACTGACAACGAAACTATAATGGTCGCGGTGGGATTTTTTTCTATGCCCAGATAGCCAGATAGCCATTCAATAAATTCATTCATTATTATGAAACAGGAACCTTAAATAAATTAAATCCCTAAACTACTAACAATTTTAGAAAAAGTCATTCACAGAGTGTATGTTCCTTTGATGGTAAAGCTACTAATTTCACCAACGATAGATCAAAACTGTATTTCACTTATCAGTATCGTAGATAAACTTATTGCGCATCCGGCAAATGATAGAGTTGGACAGCCATTTTTACTTCACGATTTCTATCCCCGTTTATATGAAACCTGAAATTGAACCAATTTTCGTCGACGTTAGGCAAGAAACCCAAATGATTGGCGTGGTTACTTGTGCTATCACGGACCTTTCCTAAAATTGCTGAAAAGTCTTTTTGTCTTACAAAAATCACTACTGAAGCCTTGGTATCTCTCCACGTGAGGTAACCTAATAGCTGATCAATAGTTGCGAGATAATTCTTCTCTCCACTCCAAAATTTACATTCTGCAATGAATACAACAGAACTGTCATATCGCAGTTGTATGTCTGTTTTACCAGATTTATTAAAAGTTTCTCCACTCGCACTCCCAAACTCGAAGTTTGGATCGAGTGTCAATAAAATATGATCCCTTAAATCTTCTTCGCCCTTATCTTTGTAGACACTCGGCATTCTTTCAAAGTTTTTGCCGACATCGTTGATAACTTTCAAAATCTTGCGATAGTTGTCATCATCTAATGTGGGTTCAGGTTTAAATCCCTGTTCGTAGACTATTGGTTTGATCACTATTTTTTCACGTAGTTCTGGTTTAGGAATAGCAAAAGTAGTAGCTATGTGTTCTTTTTTTCTCAATGGTATCCCTAAAGACGAAAGTAGGCTCTTCTTATTAAGAATTTTTCCCTTTCGTTCATTGAAATAGCTTAGTATTTGGTCAGTTAGGGAGTTATTAAAACTCTCAATATCCACTTTCAAGGTATTATAATTCGCATGCAGCCCATTGACCTCTGTTTCATACTTCTGTTTTATTTCCTCCGCATTGTTAGAAAAGTTAATAAACTCGGCTAAAATAGAATCGCCTTTAATTTCAAAGTCCCCACTGCCACCAAAATAGATTACACTTGCAGGACCATATCGAAGCAAACTAATGTCACCTGAAACAGGGACGAAAAACTGGATTACTTCCTTCTTATAACTCTTTCCATCATAGACATTGAAACTTCCTGGAAAGTATTCTGCTGGTATGTCTCCTTCATAGCTATCTGCACTTACCTCGTCAAAATGAAGAACTGGAGGCAATAGCTTATGTTTCGTTTCTAAATGTTTGACATAATCAGCTTCATTGACGTTGAGAATGTAATCTTCTCGTTCGCCATCAATTGTCGATTTAATGTTGTCATAAGCTTTTTGGAAAACTTCCGAAATTCTCCCTCCCCGAAATATGGTTGAAGTACGACGTCTATACATAATTATCTATTCAGCAATTCGATTAACTTTAAGCTTTCCAAGTTTTTTGATTTTCTTAATGTATGGTTCCCAGTTTTTTGAATCATTATTGGGATTGCTACCATCACTGAAAACCAAATTCTGGTAATCTTGCCTTGCTCATCTCTGTCGATATTATTTGGTCCGTCTGCCAATTCTAGCAAGAGTTTCTCAGTTAAGCCTTTATAGTTAGACCCTATTTTTCGGATCTCCTCAAGTTTGGTCGCATTAAAAACTGAATGATCCTTCTTATGCCATCCAAGTGGCATGTACTCTCTATTAAACGCGTACCACCCGATTTCAGGATCACGAGCTATACCATAAGGAAAATTTATGCGAAAAAAATCACTAAGAGCCATATAACTATTTTTGTATTTACAAATGTAATGATGTAGTCCTTCTGAAGCACATGTGTTGATAACTAATAACTTAGATATTCTTGACCTTCATCACTAGATTCATTTGTGAAAATATTATGATCCGCTTTAAAACCTATCTTTTCCAAGTGTTGTAGATCCAGCTTCGAGAGTTTAGGGGTAGCAAGGACAAGAAAATGCTTTGGTCTGGAACATGCAACATAGGCAAAACGGATATGTTCTTCTTCTGATTTTTCATTTCTTATCCAATGAGAAAAGTGTCCCCCTTTACTTTGTTTATTTTTATGCGACACCAGCATCACAGCATCTAATGTCTCACCCTTTACACTATGTATAGTGGTTGTTCTAAAAACATTTTGCCCCGATTTATCCTTAAATAAGTCATTAACAGGAATATCTCCAAGGTTTGCGGGGGCCTTAATTTTACTTTTAATATTATCAAAAGTGGTCTGACTGTTATCGAAATAATGCCAATTAAGATTTAAAAATTGTTTTACAAGGCTACTCCAATTCTTCCAATTGACTCCGTCATTTTGCTCGCCGTAAGTATAAAGGGACTTCGACGCGTTCAAAAATTCTTTTATTAGTAACCGCCAGCGGATAGAATCAAAAGACTGTGGACGATATTGATTTCTGATGTCAGCTCTTCCCAGATAGGCTACAGAAAAAATGAATTTGCCTGCATAAGTCAGCGCGTTCGTCAAATCTGTCGAACTTCGGTCTAATTTAAACCAACAATGTAAACTGACAGCAAATAATTCAATCTTACTAAATTTCCACAACTGATTTTGAACCCTAAGTGAATCGAGGGTTGTTTTGCCTCGTGCAAGGATAGCACAGTTTTTCGCTGGAATAGAGTATTGCTTCAACAAAGCAGCAAACTTGCTGGGCAAGTCAGTAAATGTAGTCTCATCATATTGCCATAAAACACATGTAATTGACGACTTCATTTCAATATTTGCGTAAATTTTTATCCCATCGTTCATCAAAAAAGACGTTACGTTAACAATTTCTTGATTGCTTCTAAAGTTCTTTGTTAGATATAGCTTCTTAAATTTCTTTGCATCAATATAACTTAAAAGCTTTTCAGGGTTGACGTAACGAAAATCATAAATCGCTTGGTTAATGTCGCCAACAAAATCTAGCTTTGACCCTTCTTGCATCAGTAGATCCAAGAATGAAATCTGACCGTCCGACAAATCTTGACACTCGTCAATAATAACTATAGGAAATCTTTGCGCAAGTCTTTTCGTCAAATATGGATATTTGACTAACAACTTGTAGCAAAGAAATTCTGCATCTGCATAAGTGGCAAACCCATCTTGCAAGAACTTGATTTTGTTCTTAATAAACACCGACTTCTGTTCTTCAGTCAATTTTTTTTCTATGAGGCTTTTGGCTAGGTCCGAATCTCCAACAATCGTTTGCCAATCCTCTTTGAAATGATATTCAGTGGCAGCAATAGGAATACTTTTACCATTATGTTGTACCTTTATTTCATAATTATGCAAAAAATCCGCATTGCTATCTTGATCAATTATTCGAACGCTTTTATCTCCATCCTGACCTTTGTAGGCGGTGAGATAATGACAAAATGGGTGAAGAATAAAATTATGCAACCAGCTGTCAAAAGTTCCAACAAAATGGGGATGAGTCCCAAGACTGAGATCAGCATATTTCCTGATGCGGGTGCTGAGTTCTTTTGCAGCACTATTTGTAAAAGTTAAAATAGCCAACCCACCCAGTGAATGCTGCCAAGACAAAATTTGGTAAGATGCTTTAAGTCCGATCACCTCTGTTTTACCACTTCCAGGGCATGCTTGCAGAAAGGTATTTTCACCAATAGCTTGATTGATATAAAATAATTGTTCTCCACTCAGCTTAATCACCGATGGTAAATCACAACGAATTAGTTTGTAGAGCTTAAAACAGATTTTAAGTCTCTTTTTATTTGTCATTAATCGACTAACCATTGGATCGCCTGTTTAATGTATAACGGAACTTGGAATTCAGTCTGGCTTTTAACTAGATATTGGGTTAGCGCTTGAGCAAAAACTCCCTTATCAATTCTGTTGAGTAACCAAAAAGCAGCATCGGCCTTTTCCTCAAGCGTTGCCGCTCCCCAATCATTATCGATATAGGTTTGAAGTTGGGATTTTATCGGTCCGTCAGTTTCCGTCAATTTTAATTGTACATCACACATTAAAGATAGATTGGTGCCCTCGAGAGCCAAGTCATACTCAAAAGTTTTAAGATTGGTAAAGAGCCTGCAATTAATGGAATTGTCTTTTAATTCCTGAACTAAATATAGCTGATGGTTTTTTCCGATCAGTGGACTAGATGGAGTTGGTTTTCCTTCTTTGTCCGGATCGTTATCAGTAAGGCCTGCACATCTAACGGGAATTCCACTGCAACCTGCAAAAACATCTTCAGATTTGCGGTGATAGCCTTTAAACAAAGCCATAAAATGATTAAAATATAACCCGTTTAAATTTATAATAGAAATACCGTAATCGTCAAGGCTATCACAATAGTGCTTCCCAGGGGTTTCAGCTGTGAGTTCTCTTAATACAGTTTTCGACAACTGCTTAATAAGCATGGCTTCAGCAATGCCCTCGACTAATAGCACGCCTTTTGCAAACAGCAGCGTTGATTTTGTTATATCAAGCCATCTTTCTAAAAAATCTTTGGTAGGGCTAGGTAAACAACATTCTTCAACAGCTGTAAATATGGGCATTGAGCTATCTTTTGTGGCAGATAATACTTTTATTGCATTTAAATCTACGCTTGAGGCAAGAGTCGTCGAATGGGTGGTGACAATTATCTGGATTTTATTTTCAATTGACCGTTGTTGTAAATAGTGCATCAATCGGATTTGCAATTGTGGATGAAGATGTGCTTCAGGTTCCTCAATCAATAATATTTTATGAAATGTATCTGTCGTTTCCGTTCCATCAAATTCGGCAAGAATTGTGGCTAAATAAAGAATGTTATTAAACCCGAGACTATTTTCACTAAGTTCTCGAAACATATCAACAGAATTAGTTGATCCTGCTCCGGGAATGACAGGATAAAAAAGTAGCCTGATTCTTTCAACGATACGGTCGAAATTGATTTCTGTAAATTGTAACGAAGCATCTTGGCCAAAAACAGGTCCAACAGCCTTTAAAATGTTGTCTTTTATATAAGAGTTAGCTATTTGAATAGAGCTATCATTTAAAAGGTCTTTGTTTAACATAGCGAACTTCTTCTCTAGCGGGTGCATTTCATCGCTTTCATCCTGAATACGCAAGTTCTTCAGCAGTCGAGAAAGACGTGACCCTTTGTATGCTTTCAATTTGTCCTCTGCATCTCTTAAAGGGGGAAGATAGATGCAGTTTATCCTATTGAGTAACTCCCATTCAAATAATCCACTTTCAGATTCGTTGCCCCATATTTTTCTTTTAAACCTACCACGATTATCCTCTTTATTCTCAATTGCTAAATTTAGGATCGCCTTTTTGGGATCATCTAAGTTTAACCATGGAAGGTAAACTACCTGTTCATCATCATTCAAATTATCGAATTCACATGCTATTGAAATTCTTGGAGCTCCTTTCGTTTTCGTTGAAAGATGAAGAGGTTTGTGAAAATCCGATTCGGTTATGCCACCTCTGCCATACTCATCTTCTGATAGAATAAGTCTTAGCGCATCGATTATGGTGCTTTTACCTGTTGCATTCTCTCCAACGAGAATATTTAACCCATTATTCAATTTAACAGAAAATTCGCCACTAAAGGCTTTGTAGCCCTTGATTTTTAGTATTTTAAGATGCATGACAGCGTATTTTTACTAATGTACTAAGTTTAACCTAGAATAAATTATTCAGAAACAAGCGAATCTGTATATTAGTTAATTAAAAATTAATTCTAAAACTCTCATTTATTTTAATCTATATGGGTAGAATATTCTACACAGCATCTAGCTACACAGCGCCATATGATAATATCAACCAGTTGGTTGAAACACCTTTGATATGCAGCAAGCTAGATCTCTATAGGTGTATAATGACAGTAGGCAATCCGAGTTACATCACCAAGACGGACATTCGGAATTACGGCCTTTGGAGGGCCGTATCAAATTCTATTATCCAAAAGTGTTTGATAGTCTTCACAAATATCCAATCTGGAGAAGACCTGAATCTACATCCCATTTACAATGATTATGTAAGTGATCAAAAAAGAATAGTCAGCTACAATCTTGGTATGGCGGTGGCGAAATATTACGCGGAAAAATTGTTGTCGATCCCGAACTTAATTCATGTTGAATCTTTGAAAAAACAAGGCGCGATTACATTCCTTGATACAACTTCAAAGCTTGAGCCAGATCTGGTTGGTATGTCTGAAAATGGCGAATGGCATGTATTTGAAGCAAAAGGTACTACTGCTAAACACCTGAATAGTAAAATCAAAGAGGCAAAGGATCAGGGGGGAAATGTCGATACCATACATGGACTGGTCCCGTCGACGATAACCGCCTGTGCCACATCTTTTGGGGAAGATCGAATATTCTCCAAAATTGTCGATCCGCCTTCACAGAAAGGTGTGAAAAAAATTGTTATTGATCCTGAGAAATTTTATGAAACCTATTATTCACCGTATTTTGCGCTTGAGGAGTTCAGCAGCCCGAGAGGCAAAACATCTAGATTAAGGGGTGAAGATTTTAGAATGCTAAGTCTAAAGGCGAACAATTTGGATATTGAAGTTGGGCTGGATTTGGAAATTTATGAGTTGTTGGTTGATAGGAAATTCGACGACATCGAACAATTCTACATTCGTAATCAGTCGTCCGTGATTGACAGGCAAATCGACTCTGAAAACAATAGGATTTCAAGAGGATTAGATGGTTTCATTGTTCGATATGGCGGTTAAATTATAAGTGCATTTCAAATATAATTGTTAACTGGATAAACCAATTTGATTGGCCTCATTCCGCCAATTTTAGAAGAGTCCAAAACAAACTGGTTATCAAGAAGTAATCAAAAATTTATTTTTGGTGAAGAAGGGTCAATAGGTTATGGTTTTTCCATATATATAACTCGAGTTCACATTCTCTTTATAATATGAATTCTTTGATCAAACTGTTTTCTAAAAAAAACAAATATATCGTACAGTATTAAGGCAGAACTGAAGGCTATGTATCAAAGAGGCTGAATGCGAAATACTGCGAAAATTCCTTCTTGAAATAGTCGTCTCTGGAAACAGTATGTTTAAATACATGGGTTGCTGCAATATAATTTTCAACAGTGTTGTAAATGGACAGATAGAAGTGTTGCAGGGCATTGATTTCAGTGCCTTCGCTATTTTTATATTCAAAACAGCTATAACCGTAGGTATCCCTCCCTGCGTGAACATAATCCTGTTTAAGATGATAGGATTCCTTTATACCAGTAATTTCATCAGGGAGTAATTGAAAAGTGTCATGGTCGTACGTGTAAGGTCCATGCTTGGCTCTATAACTATCAAAATAGCCTGAAATAGAGGCAATATTCGGGGCATTATAAATAAATAAATGACAAGGTTTATAGCAGATCTTTTTCACCTCTTTGAAGTAATCGAGGGCATCATGAAACCTAGCATTATCCATAGAAGTTTTCACCTCCACTATCGCCACTACCGATTCCGTCGGTACGATCACGATATCGTTGATCCTATAAAATGGAGCAAAGAAACTGGAATCATAGATGATTATATCTATCTGGCGACTTGTTTCGCCATCTGCATTACGGATAAATCCTTGCTCAACACTTATTGTTTTTGGCAAATGCTCTTTTAAAAATGATCTAAGTATTTCTTCGGTAACAATTCCTATTGTAGGATGATGCCTTGTTATAAAGCCTTTGGCCTGATTTAACTTCAGGAGTAGTTCTTCACTTATAAACTGGAAGTTGTCTTGCATGATCCATTAATAAAACTAATCTATAAATATAGATTTTCAGATCAAGTTATCCTAAATGCACATGGAATTATGCAATAGCTATGATTACGAATAACTATATTGATGCAGCAAATGAACAATAATTAAAATCAGGCAAATATGATCAAAATATACATGGACTGGAATGTAATGAGTCAGATGAAAGCTGGGAAACATTCCGAATTCGCAGAAATTATTGCTGATAATAAAAAGTTCTATAAACTTTATTCAACTTCTCATATTGGAGATATAGCAGCAAGCAGTAATGCCCTTGAAAACAAACAAAACATTGATACAGACCTAGAGTTCATTTCGGAGCTTACCGGAAATCAATGTGTATTCAATACCGGTAAAGAAGTCGTTATCGAGCACAGATCACCTCATGAACTATTCGACGAACGCACAGATCTAGGAGGAATTCTTGAAATGTTAAATTCGGGGAATGACGATGTGACCCTAACGCCTGAAGATGATGAAATCCGAAAACTTATTCTGCCAGCCCTTGAACATCTTAAACATCAGCCAAGTGATGAGGTATTCAAAGCGGCATTTGAAAACTCTGATTCCGCGAATGAAATGAGACAATTTCTTCCTGACCTGGAAAATAATTACACTAGTGCAGGCGTCTTCAATTCTATCTTAAATATGTTCAAAAGGCTGAATGAGAAAGAGGATTATAAGCAGTTACGGAACATAGTCCAACGGGGTGCAAGAATTAACCGTGACCGATTGTATGATACCTCGAACCCGTACAAAATGATCGAAAAAGCTTACGGAAAATTAGGCGTTGTTGTTCCCGACACCCCACTTTCCAATGAGTACGCACCACAATGGTTCAATGAACTAACCAACGAATACATCAAACTTGATATGCATGGCTATCAGGAAGACCAAGTAAAGATCGACAAAGGCAAAAAACAGACCTTTCGCAATACCACAGAGGATGCTTTCCACACCGCTTTTGCAACGACCTGCGATTTTTACATCACCAATGACGGGAGAAACCGGAAAAAAGCAGAGGTTATCTACGAAAAACTTAAAATCAATTCGTTAGTCATGACTACTGAGGAGTTTGTTGCCCACTATAAGAATTGGTTGCATTTTAAAGGTGAAAAATTTCTAAGTTTCATACCAGCGATCCTTCAATACGTTGATCCCGAAATCAGCGAGAATGGCTTACATCGAACCTATTTCGGTTGCTTTTTTGTTTTTGACTATTTTAACAAGATGCTCCTTATTCAGAACGAGGACGCAGCAAAAAAACCATTTTTTATGCTGACAAGGCAAAAGCCTACCCATAATACTTTTTTGTACCGCAACGAAATTGAAGTACTAGTCGACAAATTACTGGCGATTTTCGGTAAAGACCTAGAAGAACTCAATAGCATTCAAGATGCTGATCAAGATCAGATCAGGGCAGATGAGTGGCCAGGAAGAAAGTGTATCTACCTTGGAATGCATTATTACCTAAGAATCGTAACTGGGAGGTTGCAACTTTATATCTCATTTATGAATGCCGAAGAAAATACGGAAAGTGCATCTTCATAAAAACAATCTTGAATAAAAATATTTTAAATTAGAATTTATGAACGTCAGTACGGTTTTAGGATATAAAGATATTTTTCCAGATCAGCAGGATATTTATGAAACACTCATGGCGGATTTAGATTCTGAATCCGCAATTCGCGTTTGCAGTGCCTTGAACAATGAGCTCAATGGTGCTGGTGGAATGCGAGGTAACCAAGGAGCGATTTTACGCGATATTGCTAAGCGCTTTTCCAAAGAACAGAAACTGGATTGGGACACAAGATACACCGCATATCTTACCCAGTTTCCTTCAGAAGCAGAACCGGTGCTCTTCAACAACAGGAGCTTCTTGGATATGGTCATAAAAGAACTGGGAAGAAACCACTCTCCAATTGAAAACGCAGAGGCACAACCGATCACTGAATACAATTTCCTAAAAGCCTATATGCTCGTTGCAGACGAAAATGCCGTTATAGATAACGCACTAATGGACCACACCAAAATTGAAAAATCAGATCCGATGTTTTTGATGAAAATTGTTTGGAGTTTAACCGTAACGAAGTTTGAGTACCTTGAAAAAAGCAGTCAGATTTTTGAGACTGTAAAAACAATGTGTTTTATGACGTTTTTACTGAATTCAGAATACCGTTCATTTCTAAATGAGTATCTGAAAAAACTAGCTATTCCTTCACCTGGCGCATATCTTGCAGCTTTTGGTTTGTTGATCAAATCAATTAACAATTTTGATCCAAACGCCCGACTTTTGAAACGTTTGAATTACATTAAACCAGATCTTAATGCCGATCAAACCCTTTTGCAAAAGCTATCGATTAATCTTAAAAACCAACCGTCTTTTAAGCTTGCGGACATTAAAAAATCACCATTGTGCTATGCTAGTGACCGCGAGGCATATATCGTAATCGATTACAATTTCCTGACTAAAAAAATGTACCGTGGAGCATTTTTTGAGATATGCCATACGACTAGTTTGACGAAGGATAAAAGTAAAGAAGAGAAAAATAACATATATAATACTTATTGTTCAAAAGTCTCAGACTCGCTGGAGCATACGCTGTTTAAACCCGTAATGCAACAGCTGTTCCTCAAAGAAACGCCAGTTAAAGTTCATTTTGATGACCAAACACCCAATGTGCCCGACTGTTACTGTAGAATCGGAAATATCATCTTTCTATTCGAATATAAGGCTTACACTTTTCCGGAAGAACACATCCTTAGACCCGATTTCGAGAAATTCATTTCCTACCTCGAAGAAAGGTTCGTTAAGTCGGATACTGAAAGCCCAAAAGGAATTTCTCAACTTTACACTCAGATCCAGCTGATCTGCGATAACAAATTTGAGTTTGACAAAGAAGCGTATGAGATATACCTAACCCAAGGCTTGCATATTTTTCCGATTCTGGTGCATAGTGATTTTAACTACACAATGCCGGGCATAAACAGGTACTTACATGAGAGATTTGCTGAGTTGCTTTCGAAAGCTAGCCCTGACAATTTAAGGATTGCGCCACTGGCTATGATCAACTTAGAAACTATATGTGACTTTTCCATAACCGGTCAAAGTATAAATGACTTGGGTGCCGCAATCGAAAAGTATATCAATTTTATAAATGAAAATGAGCAAGCTTTTGTGCAGACCTGTTCTCAAACCGCCTTGCTTCGAGCGAGCAGTAGTTTCGATGCATTTTACCATCGAAATCTTGCTGCTCCCAGTAAAAACATCTCAATTCCTGAAAAGATAAAAGAATTGGTGGAATTGGCAGGCATTGTACTAACAGACTTGAATACGCCATTGTTAACCGATGGTGAATAATATAAATCAAGGTTATCACATTCGAACAACATTTTATGCGGCCTGTAAACGCTTAGTTTGCTAACTTGCGATATGCCAATATGTAAACTCTGTAAAATAAATGAAGCCAATAAGACCGGCAGCCATAATGTTCCTTTTTTCTTAATGAGATCGGTTGACAATGAAATAGGAAAACGTGCAAGAAATAAAGAACTAGGTTTTAAAATATCCGGCAATGATGTAAAAGGATATTTTGGACAGTCCGTACTCCGCGAAAAACTAGTTGAAGTATTTGGAGAACTTCCCGATGAGGAGCTTGAAAACCGAGAAAGTAGTATAATTGAGGATTATATTTTCTGCAAATCATGCGAAGATAAATTTGGTGAAATAGAAAGTGGATATGCCCCTACATTGACTAAAATTGGGGAAGGCGTTTATAACAGTAGTGGCAAAGCCGGAGAATCATTAATATTTTGGATCGGTATTTTTTGGAGAGTTTCTGTTTCGGACGAGGCAGCTTTCAAAATGCAGAAGAAAGATGAAAATAAACTTTGGCTGTTACTGAATCACTATATGAATCATCAAGACGCTTATGCGGAAGTAATTCAGTATCAGGAAGCTTTAGGCAACATTGGATATAAAATAATCAGATCTCCAGGATACGCTGAAAAGTTCAACACAGGTAGTTTTACCATTCACCTGTCGCACAGGCAGCCTTATTGTATGTTGCTCGGTGAATTTGCGGTGTTCCTATATATGAAAAAAACACATTTAAACGGGATTCAACAGTCATTCTATACTTTCGAAAAAGATCTGCCGTTAGCTCCAGTAAACACCACAAACAAGGATGAAGAAATATTATCTTTAAATCATGATGAGTTTTCTAAAAGAATTGACTCTGCAGCACATCACATGGCAGATAACCGAAAAAGAAGCATGAACGAATTTCTTGATTCACTGCATGTTGTCTGGGGAGGCGAAACAAAACGCATGCACAAAGATGTAAAGGAAGAAATTTTTAACCATTTAGCATATAGTAATGAGAAACTTGGCAAGAAATATACGAACGAAGATCTATTTAGATCAGCGTTTGAAGTGTTAAGTAAGTATAATAAACCTATCGATTAAAACTTATGTACCAATCGGGAATGTCAATATACCAATTGTTGTCTGCTGTTTTGTAAAACCGGAATGTTGTTCTCATTATTTATTATATTGAATCATCTCTTTATTGGTACATGGGTTTTTGGGATATTCTTTTTATCAAAAATGCTCTTACGGCCGTAAAACATCAAAAAAAACCGCGCGCAACCTATCCGAGTTGCCGCGGCCATTACTAATCTACTTAAAAAGAAGGTGAAATTTATTTTAAAACTCGGAAAGCAAAATAAATTTTATCAGATTTTTCTGATTAAAAAACGTCTCCGAGGCGAGTTTTAAATTTTCAGGATTAATGTTATTAAGCAAGGAATTATTCCCTAAAACCTCTAGCGGATTTTCTTTATTTTCGAATTGGCCACCCAGGTTGGATATTACGGTTCGATTTGTGCCAGCTATTTCGGAGTGTTAGTGCCAGCAATTACGGTTTAAATGATGCCACTTTTAATTTTTAAAGAGAATGATTATATTTACACAATAGCAATTGCAGCTAAAACGTACAAAATAAATGGTGAGCGATTAGGTGAGTTAAATCGAAAACCGCATAAAATACTATTTAAACGCTGATTTTAGCACCAGGTGCAAATCCCAGCGGGATCACCACTATAATCCTCTAACGAAAGTTAGGGGATTATTTATTTTGGGGAAAATTCTAAATTTACACCAACTGCTTGATGCGGTTTGTTTCGATCTATCCGCCGGTGCCCTCACCTGCCGAAACTCAAAAAGATGTCATCCTGAGCGGAGTCAAAGGATAAATGTTAGCCATATAGGTATATAGGAAATATAGATAGAATGCCTAAACATTCGATCTATCGGCTGGTGTCCGTACCTGCAGAAACTCCAAAGATGTCATCCTGAGCGGAGTCGAAGGGTAAATGTTAACCATATAGGTATATAGAAAATATAGATAGAATACCTAAACATTCGATCTATTGGTTGGTATCCTCACCTGCCGAAACTCCAAAGATGTCATCCTGAGCGGAGTCGAAGGATAAATGTTAGCCATATAGAAAATATAGATAATATCCCTAAACTCATGTTGGTCGAGATTTGTAATCTCGTCCTGCTATATAGATACATTCGTTCTATCGGCTGGTGTCCTAACCTGCCGAAACTCCAAAAGACGTCATCCTGAGCGGAGTCGAAGGATAATGTTAGCCATATAGAAATATAGATTTCTCAACTGCTCATGGCTTGCCTCGGCTCACCGCCGCCGAGGGGCTCTAAACTTTTTCTTGATAAAAAGTTTAACAAAAATCAAGGCTTGGATCTGTTGTCGGATAAACTCATAAAAGCTTTAATTTCGGCAACACAAGTTCCGATGAAGGATCGGAAAGTATGCGTTGCCTTAGGATTTGCCAGATTGAAAGGTTTATGCAAAAAGCTTTTAACGTTTTCTCCTTTCAACATATCCTATGCCAGATAGCAGGGTGGTTAGAGCAAGATGCAAAAACCATTTGTCATCCTTTGTATTGTCATCCTGAGCGGAGTCGAAGGATAGACTGTTTTTATTCGACCATTCAACTGGTCTTCGACTACGCTCAGACGGACAACATTGAGGCTTAAGTTAATAACATTGGGACAGGTAAAGTATTGCCAACTTTGAAGGGCAACTCCCCTCCTTATTTTCAAGGAGGGGTTGGGGGTGGTTTCTATTAGTTATGTCATCCTGAGCGGAGTCGAAGGGTAAATGTTAGCCACATAGGTATATGGAAAATATAGATAGAATACCTAGACATTCGATCTATTGACTGGTGTCTTCAGCCCCCCCGACACTCCAAAGGCGTCATCCTGAGCGGAGTCGAAGGATAATTTTGGACATTAAATGGAATAAATGGTTAAATAAACGTAATTTAAAATTTGGGAAGAAACGCTTTTATTAAAAAAATGAAAAAGCAATTTCGGAGGAAAAGAAGCATCAAGAACGCCAATCTTTATCTACTGCATAAATAAAAGAACACTAGGCGATTATTGTAAAAGAGATTAGCATTGCCGCTGTATCGAAGTTAAAAGCATTAAAAATGAGGGAACCACCGTAACCATTTCTATCCCGATAGTCAATTATCGAGATGCACGAATAATAACTCGAATTAGGCGATTCTATACTTACTACTTGCGAATAATAATTCACCAAAACTATTTTATAGGTGAAACGTATTTTAGATAATCATTACCTTAACCTTATGTCAAATTTAACACATCCATTACGCGTTTTATTTTATACGCTAATTCTTTTCCTTTTTTCTACGGCAAATCTGTCTGCCCAAGAAATCAAGCAATATTTTTATCAAGGCACCATTGATAACAGACCAATACGGCTTTACTTAAAACAACTGCCAAATAACTGTGGAGGTAGCGACATTTACGAAGCCATTTATCAATATGGAAAGGGTAAAAATTGGATCGAACTACTCAACCAAAATAATGACAAAGGCAATTTTTGCTTTACCGAAATTCGTTTCACTGGGGTTTTGTTGTTAAAAAGAACAGACCATCATTTGGATGGAATCTGGATTAGTCCTGATGGGAAAAGGCAACTCAAGGTTTCGCTAAGCCAACAGAACATCAACGCTAAAGAAATTGAAGAATTAGAAGAACGGTTAGAACGCACACATTATGAAAATTTCGATTGTTAAACTGACTGCTATGAAGAAAATCCATCTTGCTGTTTTGTGTTTAATTACCTTAACAATAGTTGCTTGTAGCCAAGCAAAAAAAGAAAAAACTTTGGAAGAGGAAATTGCTGAATATAGAGCCAACCAAATCGATTTTTCGCAAAATGCAAAGCCGAAAGATTTTTCAGCAAAGGCTACCGACGGAAGTACATTCAATTCTAAAGATTTTAAAGGCAAGTATTGGGCGATCTTTTTTTATGATAGAAGTTATCTGATTAAAAGTGATAGCTACGATTTAGTTGCAGAACTAAACAATACACATAAATTATTCGGCGATAAAATACCAATGGTTGCATTAATTAATGGTTTTTGTGATAATGATCTTGAACTTAAAAGACAAATAGACAGTGCCCAATTCGCCTTTACGCAAATTGATAATACAAAAGGGCCAAATAAAGAAAGTAAAGTTAAGGATAATGTATTCTGTACTCCAGCCAAAATAATTATAAACCCAGCTGGAAAAGTTGTTTATAACGGTTGCGGCGGCAATACAGAAAAATTCAATTTAATGTTAACAGACCTCATTAAAGCTGAAAAATTATAGCCAATGGAAAATTTACCAAATCAGATACAAAAGGAAAAGAATAGCAATTTGTCTATTGCCTTAATTCTGTTGAACATATTTTTAGCCTTAATTTTATCCACTACAATCGGTAAAGAAAGAGATCCAGATGGTATCATGTTCATCATCGTTTTATCCATTTCATCAACAGTTTTGTTAGGTGGTTATGCTTTCACCTACCACGGCAAGGGCTATCGATGGGCGAAAATAGTATTCGGCATCTTATTGGTTATTTCCATCGCTGTTTTAGGCCTGCTCTGGTATGCTTGGCAATTGGGCAAAGGATTTAAAAATTAACCAATATGAAATTAAATAAGCTAAATATCTTTTACATCATTGTAGCGGTTATATTAATTTCGAGTACTATTTACAGAAAAATAGCTTACAGAGGTTGGGAAAGGTATAATTATTCGGTTGCGGTTAGTACTCCGAAAAGTTATCCCATGCATGTTAGTGAAGCTTATTTTCTATTGCCAAATGATGATTTTGAAAGTGCAGACAGAGATGACGCAAACGATTTTACGTCCAATTGGGGTGTTAGTTATAGCACAGCAAACCATGCTCGTTCGCAACGATTGCCTTTGCAATTGGTTATTAAATACTTTTCTTATCGAGATAAAAACTTTTATTCGGATACTTTGAATTTGCCAAAAAATAAAATTTTGAATCTTTTTAAATTGGCAGAAAAGAACAAACAGTTTTTTGAACTTTCATCTTACAACGGACAAAAAAAAGGGTTGAGTTTTGTAATCGGCTTGGCAAATAATGGCAATTTAATTATATGGCTTCGCGGTATTAATTTAGAAAAAGAATTGCTCAGAAAAAAACTTAAACCTACCAATCCAAATAAGGATGATTTGTACTACGAGAAAACTTTAACTAGAGAAAAATACTTTGAACATGCTTTCGAAAATTTAAGTGATAGCTTAAAAGCGGTTTATAAAAAAGGTTTCGACGCCAAAGCAAATTACATAGATACGCCCTCCCGATACATGGAAAGCAATATTGAATTATGGAAATATCAACAAAAGAATGGTTATATAGATTATAAAATTGAAGCTAATAAAGAGTAATATTATTCAATTCAATAGTGCTTGTGCTGCAACAAATTTCAACGTTAAAAAAAGTAACTAAATGACCTTTATTGTTTTTGAATTGTAATGGCGATGATTTACAGCTAAACCATTGATTATCAAAATTTAATCTTACAGTAATTAATATGAAATTTACTTTTTTATATATTTTGTTAAGCACCTATTCCCTGTTCACTCATGCGCAAAACGAACAGCGTGCTGATACCTTGCGTATTGATTTGGATAAGGATGCAAAAAAAGACATCGTAATATTTGATAGGGAAAACGCTTTGATCGTGGTCAAGTTATCTACGCACAACTTTAAGCCTTTACGAAGTGAACAAATGGAAATCGACCCGATTTCATCTGGAATAAAAGCGAAAAAAGAGAGCTTTGAGTTTACCAATAATTGGATGAGAGCTGGTTATAGCTGCCAATTTCGTTACAATGCTATTCAAAAAAAAATGCAACTTATTGGGATGAGAAGGTATGAATTTGGACCAGCAAATAACGATGGAAGTGGCGAAAGCAGTGTTAATCTTTTAACCAATAGCTACATTGGCAATTGGAATTATTGGGATGATCATCAGAACAGGTTAATTGCCATGCCGCCAATTAAACGAAAAATGGTTTTTGCTCCAACCTACCTATCAAACTTTGATCAGGTACTTTCACAGTACATTAATTTATGTAGCGAATTATACATCAAAAATAAAAAATCCATTTTAACCAAAAAGACATAGCAATCCATGAGATATTTCATTTTGTTCTTTGCCATTTTAAGCATAAATTCCTATGCACAAAAAAAGGTTTTTCATCAACCTCATGCAAAGGGAGTGTGGCAATATGTATATCCTTTTGCTGATAAAAATTATGTATTTGCAGTACAATATGGGGTAAAAGACGGTGAAGAAAATGGTCTTAAAACCAGCAACATCTACTTTGGTAAAATCGGGAAAACCGATGAAATATTTTGGAAAGAGCAAGTGCAAATGCGTTTAGTTCCCGATAATATCAATTATGGAGACTTTAATAACGATGGCAAGAAAGACCTACTCATTTTTGAAGATACTGGCGCAAGAGGTGGTAATGCTTACTACAACTTGTATTTGATTAATACCCAAAAGCATACCCTTACTAAAGTTGTAAATTTTAACAAAATTGTTAATCCTAGCTATAATCAAAAGCATAAAGTAATTTTAAGTTACGGGCTATCGGGTGAGAATTTTTATTCCCTTTATCGAATAAGCGCTAACAACAGACCTTACCAAATTGGCAAAGCTTTTAAAGATACTGATGAACTGAATCTGGATAAAAAGATTGTGGAAATTTTAAAGCAAAACAAGAAGTAACTTTAGTTTTACAAGCTGATATTTAAAATTCGGCAAACTAACCTTTAAACGAATAATAGAAAAACTGCAACAGATAAAAGGTTCCTGCCCAACGAATAATAACCTTATCATTTTCACTTCAATAATTTAAATATTTTAGTACAGATAAATAGCTAGATATGAAAATTAAAAAAACAATAATCACCTCGGTATTAATGCTTGTTTGGCTTTCAAATCAATTATGGGCACAAGGAACTAATCCTAATATTAACAAAAATGGTTTGTATTTTGGCGTATATACTGGCACTTGGTTCGGTACGGGCAAAAACTCGGTAATGGGAAGCCCACTAATGGGTGGTTTATTAATGGAGTTAAAAAGTGGTAAAGGAGCTTTAGCCGTAAATTTCGATTTGGTAGGCAATCTAACCAAGACTAAAACACTTTATCTAGAAAGCAACAATAAACTCTTGGAACGTAATAAATATATCGGCGCACAAATTTCACTACAATATAGTCATGAACTGTACAGCCAAAATCGCTTTGCTTTAGAGGCTGTTGGAGGCTTTGGTTTTGGTGATTTAACTTTCGTACCAGATGATGAAGAAAGCATTGGCACTAAAAGTTTCTTTATCGACCCAGGGATAGGTGCGAGATATTTTATTGGACAAAAAATATTTCTTCAATTTAAATTACAATATAACTTGGCCAATTATAAGATAAACGACAATGTTAGCACCAATATTAGCGGCAATTTTGTAACAACCAAGTTAATTCTAGGATGGAAATAAGGATCTATTTTAATGATTTTTCATGTTGGTCGAGATTTGTAATCTCGTCCTGCTATATAGATGCATTCGTTCTATTGGCTGGTGTCCTCACCCGCGGAAACTCCAAAAGATGTCATCCTGAGCGGAGTCGAAGGATAATGTTAGCCATATAGGTATATAGGAAATATAGATTTTTCATGTTGGTCGAGATTTGTAATCTCGTCCTGCTATATAGATGCATTCGTTCTATTGGCTGGTGTCCTCACCTGCCGAAACATTTGCGCCGTTTAGTTCTCAAATCACAAAGCCAAGTAAGCCGATGCTAGTGATAAATGTTAGCCATATAGGTATATAGCCAATATAGAATATATAGATAGAAGACCTAAATCGCAGGTTCTATCGGCTAATGTACACACCTGATTTGTATGTGGGAAGGCCAAACGTATTAAAAAGAACGCTTTTTATACGATCATACAGACTAAAGATTTAGTATTTTTGTAAATAAAAACCTGACGTTATGAGTCTTAGTCGAAATATCTTAGTTGAAAAAGGCAAATACATCTATGGATTGATATTGCTTTTGACTGCAGTGGTAATCTGTGTGGCTTTTAATAAATCAGGCAGCCACGATTTCGATCTGGCCAGAAGGGAAATTCTGATTCGTAGGATTGGGCACGAATTGCTTTTAAAGTCTGGCGATAGCACTTCGAGGGTTTTGCCCGTAAAGAAGCTGGCAGAAAATGAATATCAAATTAGATTCGAGAAGGCCTTTACCTTTCAAACGGATGATCTGGTAAACATTACCCAGCGGGTTTTTGCGAACGATCCGATTACGGGGGATTATGTAGTTAATGTTCTGAATGGCAGCAGCAAAAACGTTTTTTATGGATATGCGATCTCCAAAAATAAAAAAAATGAAATTGTGCCCTGTAAAGGAAGAGTGCAACCTAAGGCGCCTTACACGATCGACATTAAATTTAAACCAAAAGATATGCACACCGCATTAAATGGATACCTTTTGGGTGGATTACCATTTTTAGCATTCGTCGGTTTTATTTTTTTTAAATCGGTTAAGCCGAAGAACCCATTACCTGATCATAAAGATCTTAAGGCCTTTACTTTAGGTTCCACATTATTTGATGCACAGCAACAACAGCTAATTATAAATAAAGAGATCATAAATCTAACGGGTACTGAAACACGTTTGCTCCTTATTTTTTCCTTATCTCCAAACGAAACCATACAAAGAAGCCGATTGCAAAAAGAAATCTGGGAGGATGAAGGTGTGATCGTTGGCCGGAGTCTGGATATGTTCATATCAAAACTTAGAAAAAAACTGGAACCCGATGCGAATGTAAAAATTGTTGTTATTCGTGGTAAGGGTTATAAACTGGAAATTAACAGCATTTAATTGAAAAAGATCGGCTAACTAGATAAGTGTGTGAAATTGATTTTTATTCGCCTACATACTGATATTCTTCATCTGTTACTTTGCTCAACCAAACAACGGTTCCTTTATTAATATTGGTTCCAATGGCAAGGTGTGTCATCCGATCGGTAGCCGATGCGCCGTGCCAGTGATGAACGTTTGGTAAACATTTTATAATATCGCCCTTTTGTATAACCTGAACTTTTTTTCCTTGTTCCTGGTACCAGCCCTTACCTTCTGTTACCAACAAAATTTGCCCACCAGGATGATAATGCCAGTTCGTTCTGGCACCAGGTTTAAAACTTACAGAACCAATATGGCTATTATAAGCGGTGTCTGCTGGCATTAACATATTGAGCCAAACCTCCCCTGTAAAATTATTATTGCGTACTTGGTTACCATCAGAAAAAAGGGCTGTTTTAACTGGTTTAGTTGCAATTTTTGGATGACAGGCCGTGAAGAATACCATACCGATCAAAGCAATCATTATATTTTTCATGTGCTATAGTAAGATTTGATAATTAAGCGTTTTTGTGTTATAAATTATCCTGGTAGAAACTGTTCAATTTTGCTACGGTCTGTTTAACATATTCTGGCTTATAATAAGTTTGAATATGCGTTGCACCCTCAATTACATATAGTTCTTTCTTTTTAGCATTTGTGGCTTTGGCAATAGCCTCATCGGTCATATATTTTGTATCAGCTTTGCTTCCAGCAATCATTAATAACGGCTGATCGATTAATTCAATCTGGCTGGTGGCATCCCAGGTCATTAAATCCATTAAACTACTGGTGGTGTACAAAAAGGTAGAATTAGGGTGTGCATGAGTTCTGTAATAATAATCCATACCCTCGCGATATAAACCAGCTGGCATTTTAGTAATCTCCTCATCGGTTACGCTGGCCACCCCAGTTAAAAGAATTTTACCACCTGCAGCTTCTTGTACTCTGGCATCAGAAGCTTGTTTTAAACGTTCTGGTATGGTATTCAATTGAGAATTTAAGAAGCCATTACGTCTAACCTCGCCAGAATTGAACATACTTAGCGTGGCAATGGCTTTGAATCTTTTATCGGATTGGGCAGCTTTTAGAGCGTAACCACCCCCACCGCAGATGCCTAAAACGCCTAAACGTGATGGATCAGCGCCAGCGTACTGACTAATAAAGTCGGCCATACCACGAATATCTTCGGTACGGAATTGGGGCTTGTCTGTATGGCGTGGCAAACCACCACTTGCACCTTGGTACGATGCATCTGCAGCCATTGTGATATAACCAGCCTCTGCCAAACGCTGTGCATATAAGCCTGCGGTTTGTTCCTTTATACCGCCATTAGGGTGCGCCACTACAACTGTAGGATATTTTTTTGATGCATCGTAATTTGCTGGTGTATAAACGTTTGCAGCAATATCAATTCCGCTTAATTTATAAGTTACAGGATGAATGTTTACTTTTCCTGGTTCATTTTTAATAATCGCCCCATCATATACCAAGGTCCATGGGTTTTGTTCATGCTTCTTTTCAATGGATTGTGCATACACAAATTCTGTAGGTACGATGAATGCGGCTAATGCTATTATTGATGTTATATTTCTCATTTTATTTTTGGCTTACTAATACTTCGTTTAAAACTTTTTGGGCTGCTTTTGCTTCCTTTTTTCCAATGGTGGATTTAATGATTTCTACAAATTGTTGCAGCTGATTTGGGCTGATGCCTGTCTTTAAGGTAATGTTAAAATGGCTCTTAAGCATTGGTTCTGCTTCTCCTATGGCTGATATAACCGAAATGGTAACCAATTCTCGTTGGGCATAGGTTAGGATATCGCGTTCAAATATATCTGCAAACAAATGCTCTTTTAAAAAGGTATCAATTACTGGCGAAAAAGCCGAATATCCTGAAAGTTCAACTGGTTGTGGTACTTGTGTAAGTTCGCCCAGAATACTTTTACCGCGGTTATATTTTGTTTCCTGCGACTGGATTTTTGTCGCATCTTTTCCAGCATGGTCATTTATACCCTTTGCTTTACGATTTTCGGTAACGTCCATTAACGTTTGAAGCGCACGAATACTTCGTGGAAAACCACAATAGGCATAGGCATGCACCAATACTTCTTTGGTTTCATTTAAAGTCAAACCTGCATCTAGCGCCTTGTTCAGTTCGATCTTTAGCTGATCTAAATCACCTTTTGCAGTTAATGAGGCAACTTTAATAATGCTCTGCTCAATCAAACTTAGGCTTTTATGATCTGCTGCTACTTGCTTCGCGTTTACAGATGGGCTAAACAATAAGGTATTCATCATCAACATCATAAATACGTAAACTGTAATACTTTTTTGCTTTATCATTATTGATATTTATTTCATTAATCGGATTATGATCCCGTTGTTTTAGTAAAAGAAAGTGAAGCAAGTTTCCAGGTCTTCTGCTCCCTTACATACACTTCTGTTACGATAAATGGGTTGGTTACCTCATTTCCACCCACTACAGCTAAAAGAGTAATTCGATTTAAAAGAACAGCTGTATTACCAATAATATTAACAGAAACTTGATGTATATCTGCTTTTTTATACCAAATTCCACCGCTTTTAATCACGCTAACCTCTTGTTGCTTCCCCCACGAACCACCCATGTGTACAAATACAGATTGATCATGAAATAATTTAGTTAAGGTATCAACCTTTTTATCGGCCATCCATTGCCATTTATTTTTAGAAAGTTCGATAATTTCTTTTTCAGCCTCGGTTTGTGCAAACACTGCGCTAATCCCTGCCAGCGTTAAACACAGCATAATAAATATCTTTTTCATCTGTGTATAATTTATTTATCTAATTTTTTCTCTTTTAACCATTTGCCAAGTACTTCCGCAACTTCCTTGTTGTTCAAATCAGACATTGGAAAGTGTGTATTACCTTTTATTCCGATTTCGGGTAAAACAACAATAGAAACATCACCACCATGCGCATTAACAACCTTAGCCCACTGTTTCGCCGTAGCAAGTACATTTCGCCAGAAGTTTAATGATGCTGCATCAGTTTCAGCTTTCGGAATAAAATCACCGTAGTAAACTACAATCGGCATTTTAGTTAGCTTCATAAATTCGGCCATTGATACGCCTGCCCCGCCACGGTTACCTTCAGGCACCTCTCCTTCGGGGAAAACAAATCCACCTGGTTCGTAAGAAACAATAGCTTTAATGTGGTTGCTCTTCATGGCGGTTTTCCAACCAATAATGCCACTGGCAGAGTGCGTAAAAAACAAGCCATCTCCTGCTCTATCGAATACCTTCGACATGGCATTTACAACAGATGCTTCATCCACATTACCAGTGTTGGGTGTCATCATTCTAAAAAAATGATCAATTGAGGTAGAGTCTTTTGGAAACTGAACACCCTCATTAAAGTTTGGATATAATCCGATGCGGAATTGGGTAAACCAGGTTTGATCGTCGGGCACTGCAGAAATCTGACCTGGTTTGGTTGTTTGTCCTGCATCTCCCCGCCCAGGCTGATCAACTAAATAAACCCCAAAACCTTGTCTTAAAAAGATCTCAGAAAAGCCTGCTCTGCCATCGGCTGTAGTTTGCCAGCTGCGTTTAGACTGGCCGTAACCATGTAAAAACACCATAGGGTATTTTTTTGCCTTAGCAGGAATCTGATAAAAAACATCGGCATGGTCTCCATGACGGGTTTGGCCGCCTTGAGCCACATTCCAGGGTTTGGTTGCATCGAAATCCCCTTGGCTCTTAATCACAATTCCGCCTGCAGAAAATGTCCCTTGCTCTTTGATTATAAGATTGCTATTTTGTGAAAATGCCGTACCCAGCATGGTTCCATATATTATTATGGTTGATAATATTCCTTTGACCATTATTTTTCCTTTTGTAAATCCCTTAATCTTCTGTTCTTGGATAATTCTGAATGCTCATCCAGAACGATCTATACAAAGGTCTGCCTTTGAGTTTAGTATATTGGTATACAGATTACGCTTTATATAACCATAATTACTGATATTCGTAATTTCAGAAAAATCGGGGTTTTTAATCTATATTTTTACCATTCTTGAAATACAATTATGAGCAACATATTCAATTTTGATACAATAAGTGATTATAATCAATTCAATAATCAAGAAACCAAGCATCCATTAGTAAGTGTGATCGACTTTTCGAAAGCTAATAAGAGAACTGGCTCTACAATGAATTTTGGTTTGTATTGCATTTTTCTAAAAGATGTTAAGTGCGGGGATTTAAAGTATGGCCGTCATTATTACGATTATCAGGAAGGCACTTTAGTTTTCGTTTCGCCAGGCCAGGTTTTGGATGTAGAGAACAAAACAGATTTATACCAACCTATGGGGCACGGACTGGTTTTTCATCCAGATCTGATCAGAGGAACCTCGCTTGCTAAAGCCCTTTCTGAATATAATTTTTTTAAATATCAAACCAATGAGGCGCTTCATTTATCGGCAAAGGAAAGACAACTGGTATTAGAAACTTTCTCAAAAATTGATGGCGAATTAAAGGAATCTATAGATAAACATAGTAAAAAGCTCATCACATCTAACATCGAGTTACTACTCAATTATTGCGACCGCTTTTACGATCGTCAGTTTATAACCCGTGAAACTGTTAACAAAAGTATAATCGAAAGACTTGAGGATTTGCTTAATACTTATTTATCATCCGAAAAACCGTATTCAATGGGGCTACCATCCGTTGGTTTTTGTGCTGATGAGCTACACCTTTCGGCTAATTATTTTGGTGATCTAATCAAAAAAGAAACAGGTAAAACGGCCCAGGAGTACATACAGAATAAACTTATTGAGGTAGCGAAGGATAAAGTTTTTGATTCGAATAAATCGATTAGTGAAGTTGCCTACGACCTGGGTTTTAAATACCCGCAACATTTTATTCGCCTGTTTCGGAATAAGGTTGGTTTAACGCCGAACGAATATCGTCGCACGGTATAAATTTCAGGTAATTAAAGAATAAACATAAGAATCATTTGCTTTTTCCATGAAATTAATGGAGGAATAAAGATATCTGTATTATATTAATAAGAATCATTCTAAACAATAATGAATTCTTATATTTGAAATATTGCAAACTATATTGGCAATATTTGTTTTATAGATACAAATTTTTACTCTTCGAATGACTAAAAACATCTTTATAGCTTCGGCAGAACCTTACACGGGTAAGTCGGTAATTGCTTTCGGAATGATTAATATGTTGCTAGCCAAAACCCAAAAGGTTGGTTATTTTAAACCCATTATTGCTCAGGATGATCCAAATGAAAAAGATAAGCACGTAGAAGCCATGATCGATTATTTTTCGCTTCCTGTTAAGTATGAAGATGCTTTTGCCTTTACACGTCAGGATATGCTTCATCAATCGGAAAATAGCGGAGGCATTATTAATACAATTATCAGCAAGTACAAAAAACTAGAGGATAACTACGATTTCACCGTAATTGAGGGTAGCGATTTTTTAGGTGAAGGCATGGCTTTTGAATTCGAATCGAACGCTTTAATGGCGAAAAACCTGGGCGCTCCTGTACTAATCGTTGTTTCTGGTAAAAATAAAACAGCCAGTCAGCTTTTTAAAACAGCAATTAATATTTATAGAAACTTTCTTTTAAGAGATGTACAGGTTTTAGGCGTTGTGGCCAACATGGTAAATCCAGAGGAAGCAGAACGCATTAAGCAAGCGCTAACAAATCAACTTCCTGCCGAATTACTTATTGCTGTGATTCCAATTGAAAGCGGCTTACAAAGTCCTACAATGCAAGAAATTACCGAAGCGCTTGATGCTGAAATTCTTTTCGGCGCCGATTTAATGGACAATCAGGTTGATAATTTCGTTACAGGCGCTATGATGTTGCCCAATTTTTTACGCCACATTAAAGATAATCTGCTAATTGTAACTCCAGGCGATCGTGGCGATATTATAATTGGTTCTTTACAGGCAAATTTATCTGCAAACTACCCAAAAATTGCTGGTATTGTTTTAACCGCTGGCAGCTTGCCAGATGAACCAATGATTAAACTTATCGAGGGGCTTCAAACCATTATCCCAATTATTTCGGTACAGAAAGGTACTTTCGAAACAACAACTGCTATTGGTGCAATCCATTCTAAAATAACAATTGATAATAAAAAGAAAATAGCATTAGCCATTGAGTTATTCGAAAAATATGTTGATTTGAAGGCTTTAGATGATAAAATCATTACTTTTAGCTACGAAGGCATTACGCCACATATGTTTCAGTATCAGTTGGTAAAATGGGCTAAAAGCCAGAAAAAACACATCGTTTTGCCAGAAGGTAATGATGAAAGAATTTTAAAAGCGGTAGAGAAATTAATTACACAAGACATTGTAAACATTACTTTATTAGGTGATCCACTTGAAATTGGTACATCCATTAAACGATTAGGATTAAACCTGGATATAAATGCAATTAATATTCATAATCCAGCCCTATCAGAGCATTATGATAATTACGTTGAAACTTTATATGAATTACGTAAAGCTAAAAATGTAAATATGGAAATGGCCAGAGATATGATGACGGATGTTTCCTACTTCGGTACCATGATGGTTTATAAAGGTGATGCAGATGGAATGGTTTCGGGAGCTGTTCATACTACCCAACATACCATACGGCCAGCTTTACAATTTGTAAAAACAAAACCTGGTGTTTCCGTGGTATCATCTATATTTTTTATGTGTTTGCCAGAACGTGTTGCCATATTTGGCGATTGTGCGGTTAACCCAAATCCAACGGCTCAGCAACTTGCAGAAATTGCCATTTCATCAGCAGAAAGTAGTTCTAAATTTGGTATAGAACCTCGAATAGCCATGTTATCTTATTCTTCAGGTACATCAGGAGAAGGTGAAGACGTTGAGCGGGTAAGAGAAGCCACGGCAATTGTAAAAGCCAGACATCCAGAACTTAAAATTGAGGGTCCAATTCAATACGATGCTGCGGTAGATCCACTGGTTGGTCAGCAAAAATTACCAGGATCAGAAGTTGCAGGTAGAGCAAGCGTTTTAATTTTCCCAGATTTAAATACTGGAAATAACACTTACAAGGCTGTTCAGCGGGAAACTGGCGCACTGGCCATCGGGCCAATGTTACAAGGCTTGAATAAGCCAATTAATGATTTAAGCAGAGGATGCACTGTAGATGATATTTTTAATACAGTAGTAATTACAGCAATTCAGTGTCAGGATATTAAATAATTTATGAATATTTTAGTTATCAATTCAGGAAGTAGTTCTATTAAATATCAACTTTTTAAAATGCCTTTGCAACAACCTGTTTGTAGTGGTTTAGTTGAGCGAATAGGTATTGAAGGTTCTTTTATCAAACATAGTGTATTCAAAAACCAAGAAAAAACCGTAATTGAAATAGAAGCTTTTATTTCTAATCATGGTGAGGGACTAAAACAAGTTCTTGCCTTACTATCAGAGGGCGAACATGCGGTGATTTCTAAACCTGAGGATGTTGTTGCTGTTGGGCATCGGGTGGTACATGGTGGCGAACATTTTGCTGGTGCAACCTTAATTAATGATGAAGTTAAGCAACAGATTAGAAAACTATTCTCATTAGCGCCGCTTCATAACCCTGTTAATTACAAGTGTATTGAAGTTGCAGAACAAACTTTTACTTCAGCAAAACAAGTAGCAGTTTTCGATACCGCTTTTCATCAAACAATACCTCGGCAAGCTTTCAGGTATGCAATTCCAGAATGGTATTACAAGGAACACAGTATTAGGGTTTATGGTTTTCATGGTACAAGCCACAAATATGTGAGTGAACAGGCTATTCACTCGTTAGGTAAAGCTGATTCTAAAATAATTAGTATTCATTTAGGGAATGGCTGCAGCATTACGGCAATAAAAAACGGCCAGTCGATTGATACCAGCATGGGTTTTGGGCCTTTAAGCGGACTTGTAATGGGCACCCGATCGGGCGACATTGATCCATCAGTTATTTTTCACTTAATGGAACATGCTGGCTATACTTTAGAGCAGCTTAGTACTTTACTTAATAAACAATCGGGTTTATTGGGGGTTGGTGGCTCAAGTGATATGCGTGATATTAGAAAACTGATTAGCGAAGGTAATGAAAACGCAAAATTAGCGATAGAGCTTTACGCTTACAGGATTAAAAAATTTATAGGTTCTTACGCTGCAGTTTTAAATGGAATCGATGCAATTATATTTACAGCTGGTGTTGGTGAAAATGATTTAGAAATGAGAGCAGCTGTTTGTAAGGAATTGAGTTATTTAGGAATAGAGCTGGATGAGGCTAAAAACAAAGGATACAAGCAAGAATTAACAGATATTAGTCGAGCGGATTCGAAAGTTAAAATATTAGTGATCCCTACAAACGAAGAATACGAAATTGCGAGTCAATGTTTTAATTTATTAAACTAAAACATTCAATTCATTGAAATAAGAAAGAGGCTCAGGGCCTCTTTCTTATTTTAAAATCTTTTACCAAGCGTAATTCCAATTCTAGGATAAGCTTCTATCGTACGTTTATTACCTAAAAAACGGCCGACACCACCATAAATTTCACCAGTGAAACCATTTCTGGTTAAAAACTTAGCACCTACTGCAGCACCTAAGCCAAAGTTTGTAGTTGCTTTTGATACATTGCTAATAAAATACATATTGGCATTAGAGTTAAAATACATGATATATCTATCTCTTACAGAGCCAATCGCTGCATTACCTTCAATAAAAAAACCAGCAGCCCTTTTCTTTCCAAAATACAACCTGTAATGCGGAATTGCTAAAAACCTATACTCCGAAAAATCATCGTCATCTCCTATTCCAGCCGATAAAGAAATACCAACGCCCATATTGTCTTCTAAAATCCTTTCGTAGCTAATTTCAGGTAATGCCAAAATCGAAGTCAGCAAGTTCACTTTTAGTTCGTTTTTCCCTGTTTCAGCACTGTTGGTCTTTTTTTCTGAAGAATTATTTTGCGCATGAGCTAAAATAGCACCGCCCAGCAAAATTGTAGTTAAGAGTATTTTTTTCATTTAGATTAATTTTAACGAAACTAATAAATTAGTTTAATTTTTAAAATAGTAATGGATAATTTATTGATTACCAAAATATTTGAAAAGCAATTCCGTAATTAATTGACTAAAATATTGCATTATACATTCTATAAAAAAATAGAGCAGTTCTTAAAGTTGCTATGCTACTTTAAGAACTGCTCCATTACCAATTCCATGAGGATTTTCTATAAATTAATGCGGAATAAAGCTTTCAGCTTTTTCTAGTACAATTTTTAATCCTTCTGAATTTTTACCACCAGCAGTTGCGTAAAATGGTTGGCCACCTCCGCCACCTTGAATTTCTTTACCCAACTCGCGAACGATGTTCGATGCATTCATTCCCTTTTTAACTAAATGATCTGATAGCATTACTGTAATTCCAGGTTTACCCTCAATTTCTGTTGTGAAAACTAGAAACAGATTATCAACCATGTCTTTTAGTGAGAAAGCAAGATTTTTAATCGCATCAGCACTCTGCAAATCAATATGTTTAGCAATCAGGTTTATACCATTAATACCTCTTACGTGATGTACAATTTCATGTTTCAGGGTATTAACTCGTTCTAAAGTAGATTTTTCAATCTCTTTTTTCAGTTTGGCATTTTCATCAAGCAAAGCTTGAACAGAAGCTGATAAATCTTTCGAACCGTTTAACAAGGCTTTTAAATGCCCAAATTCTTTACGTTGCTCTAAGAAATATTGCTCGGCTTTATCGGCAGTAATGGCCTCAATTCTGCGAACGCCTGCTGCAACAGCGCTCTCAGAAATGATTTTGAAAGAACCGATTTGTCCTGTTGCTTTTACATGTGTACCGCCACAAAGTTCTTTAGAGAAATGATCATCAAAAGTTATCATACGAACAAAATCGCCATACTTTTCGCCAAATAAAGCGGTTACGCCACTTTGAATCGCGTCTTGATAAGGTACATTTCTCTGTTCCTTCAATTTTATGTTTTGCCTGATTTTTTGATTTACAATTACCTCAATCTGAGCCAATTCTTCGTCAGTTACCTTTGCGAAGTGAGAAAAATCAAAACGTAAATAATCTGCATTTACTAATGAACCTTTTTGGTTTACATGATTACCTAAAACTTGCTTTAAAGCAGCGTGCAATAAATGCGTAGCAGAGTGATTATCTTCCGTTAAAACACGTTTATCTTCATCTACAACCGCCCAGAACTTACCTTCCAAATTATCTGGAAGTATATCTGCAAAATGAACAGTTAAACCGTTTTCCTTTTTTGTATCGGTAATATCAATCCAAAACTGGCGGCTATGATCTTCTAAACGTCCCGTATCTCCTACCTGACCACCACTTTCTGCATAGAAAGGCGTTTGGCGCAAAACAATTTGATATTGCTCTTTACCTTTAGCTTTTACTTTACGATACTTTAAAATTTCCGTTTCAATTTCTAAGTCATCGTAACCTACAAATTCACTTTGATCATCAGAATTTACCGTAACCCAATCGCCTGTATCAATTGCTGTAGCTGCACGACTATCGTCTTTTTGCTTTTTAAGCGCTTGTTCGTAAGCTTCTAAATCAACCGACCAACCTTTTTCACGAGCCATTAACTCAGTTAAATCGATTGGGAAACCGAAGGTATCAGATAGTTCGAAAGCAAAACTTCCTTCTACTTTATTATCTGTAGCCTGATATTTCTCGAATCTCTGAATTCCTGTAGATAAAGTTCTCAAAAACGAAACCTCCTCTTCTAAAACTACTTTCTGAACAAAATCTTGCTGAGAAATCAGTTCATCGAAAACCCCTTTAAATTGCTCAGCCAATAAAGGAACCAACTGATTTAAAAACGGTTCTTTAAAGTTTAAAAAAGTATAGGCATAACGTACCGCACGGCGTAAGATTCTACGAATAACATAGCCTGCTTTATTATTTGATGGCAATTGACCATCAGCAATTACGAACGAAATGGCCCGAATATGATCAGCCATAACACGCATAGCGATGTCAGTTTTCTCGTCGGCACCATATTTAATGCCTGATTTCTCAGCAATAAACTGAATCATCGGCTGGAAAACATCGGTATCGTAATTAGAACTTTTTTCTTGTAAAACACGCACTAAACGCTCAAATCCCATTCCTGTATCTACATGTTTAGCTGGCAAACTTTGCAATGAACCATCTTTTAAGCGGTTAAACTGCATGAATACATTATTCCAGATTTCGATAACCTGCGGATGATCGGCATTTACCAAAGTAGCACCATCAACTAAAGCTTTCTCTTCATCAGTACGGCAATCTACATGGATTTCAGAACAAGGACCGCAAGGACCTGTATCGCCCATTTCCCAGAAATTATCTTTTTTGTTGCCTGGCAGAATATGGCTTTCATCAACATATTGTTTCCAAAGGTCGTATGCTTCCTGGTCTTTTTCTAAACCTTCTTTTTCATCGCCTTCAAAATATGTTACGTATAATTTTTCTTTCGGAATTTTATAAACTTCGGTCAATAATTCCCAGCTCCATGCAATGGCATCTTTCTTAAAATAATCGCCGAAACTCCAGTTACCCAACATTTCGAACATGGTATGGTGATAGGTATCGATACCAACCTCCTCTAAATCGTTGTGTTTACCAGAAACACGTAAACAGCGTTGAGTATCGGTAACACGGGCATATTTAATTGCGGCTTCGCCTAAAAACAAATCTTTAAATTGATTCATACCTGCGTTGGTAAACATCAAAGTTGGGTCGTTTTTAACCACAATTGGCGCTGATGAAACAATATGATGTTGTTTCGATTCAAAAAAACTAAGGAATGCCTGTCTAATCTCTTTTGCTGTCATTACGTTTTATAATTGAGCAACAAAATTAAAATTTTATTGCGTTAATAAGGAAAAATCGAGCTACATTTGAATACTTTAATTAATCGATGTAAAACCTTAATAATCAAGCACAAGTTATGCCGTACAAAGAAAGAGACATTAATAAGATGTATTATACTATGGGCGAAGTGACTGAAATGTTTAACGTAAACGCTTCTCAAATCCGTTTTTACGAAAAGGAATTCGATATACTGCAACCTAAGAAAAACAAAAAAGGCAACCGTTTATTTACACCAGAAGACATTGAAAATTTGAAAATTATTTTCAACCTGGTTGATGAAAAGGGCTTTACTTTAAAAGGCGCAAAAGATTATTTAAAAAATAACAAAGGCGATGTTAAAGAGAATCAAAAGATTATTGATTCGTTAGAAAAGCTAAAGGGATTTTTAGTGAATTTAGCTCAGGAATTATAAACTTTCCATTGCTTCCATTAATTTTTACTAAAGCGTAAAGCTAAGCAGTAAATTTATTTTTAGAGTTCTATTTACACCAGCGCACCGTTTTCGTGCTGCAACTAACATTTTGGCATATTAGTTTGGCGTAATGCTAGGCTTACCTAAATAGAAGTACAGGTTTTGCAATTTAAACCCGATTGCAATGGAAATACTTTTTGTTGCATAAACGATAGGATTATGAAGGGAATGGACCAAAAAGATTGAAATAAAAAGCGGGGCTATCGAAACCGATTCCCCGCTACATTGGTTTTCAGAAATATCTTATTTTGCTCCAGGAGGGCAATTTTCTTTCAAAAATTTGGTGTATGTAAGTGATAAATGCTCGCTTGTTCCTTCGCCTTCAGAAATACTGTGGGTGCGATTAGGATAACTCATTAACTGAAAAACCTTTTTGTTTTTAATTAATTCGTTGATTAACATTTCTGCATTTTGATAGTGAACATTATCATCGCCAGTACCATGAATGTACAATAAATTGCCTTTAAGGTTTTTAGCATAAGTAACGGGCGAACCCTTTACATACGCTTCTTTACTTGGGAATGGCGTGCCCATATAACGTTCCTGATAAATATTATCGTAAGTTAACTGGTTACCAACAGCTGCAATGGCAATACCCGTTTTGTAAATTTCAGGATATTGAAACATCAGGTTTAAGGTTGATGAACCGCCACCACTCCAGCCCCAAACGGCTACACGGTCTTTATCCATAAAAGCATTTGTTGCCAGTAATTTTTTGGCTGCCATAGCCTGATCGCGAATATTGATTACACCAATGTTTTTATAAATACTTTTGCGCCAAGTAGCACCTTTTGGAACAGGTGCACCGCGATTATCCATTGAAATATAGATATAGCCATCTTTTGCCATATCGCCAGCGTATAAAAAGTTTCGGCCTGCTCCGTATGTATCGGCAGCAGTTTGTGAAGCTGGTTCGCCATAAACGTAAAACACAACCGGATATTTTTTATTGGGATTAAAATCATCTGGTTTTTTCATCCAGCCGTCTAATTCGATACCATCTTCGGTAGTTACTTTGAAAAATTCTACTTTGTTTTTAGGCGCTTCTTGCTTAGATAATTGCATGGTAATGCTACCATCTATAGTAAACGGACTTCCAGTGGTGAAATTTATCCACTCGTTAATTGGTCTAACCACCGAACTATTGTACGTATGGCGAGCAAAGGCTGCATTTGGAGAAATATCGTAATTGTGCGTTCCTGGTAAAATGGAAGGTGTTACCTGCTCTAATTTACCTTTACCATCTAATTTAGTTTTGAATAAATATTTCTGGGTAGCATTGGTTGGCGAAGCAGTAAAATAAACATAATTGTTTTTACTATCGATTAACTTAACGTCGATTACATCGTAATTTCCTTTAGTAACCAATGTTTCTTTTTTACCATCGCGACTAATTCTATACAAATGATTCCACCCATCCTTATCAGAAAGAATGGTAAACTCCTTATTATCAGCTAACCATTTCCATTCGTCTTGAGCATCAATCCAGGCTTTTGCTTTTTCTGTGTACAATGGTTTTGCAGTGCCTGTTGCAGCATCACAAACAAATACAACACTTTCGTTTTGCTCCCGATTAAGTTGTTGCAAAATTACTTCGTTGCTATTCGGAATCCATTGCATACGAGGAATGTAATGCTGGATATTATCGCCAGGAACTTTTAACCAATTTGTTTTAGCCGTTGCAATATCAACAATGCCCACCTTACAAGCAGATGGGTTTTCGCCTACTTTTGGGTACTCAACAGGAATGGTATAAGGATAAATAGAATCGGTGTTGTTAATCATCAAAAAGTTTTTGATTCTAGTTGCGTCGATTTGCCAATAAGCAATGGTTTTACCATCTGGACTCCATCTAAAGCCATCTCTGCAATCAAATTCTTCTTCATAAACCCAATCAAATGTACCGTTAATCATTCTGTCTGTTCCGTCAGTTGTTAAGGCTTTCGGAGCTGTGCCATCGACATTTTCAACATATAAATTATGTTTGCTTACGTAGGCTACTTTACTCCCATCTGGTGATAATTTGGCAAACATTAATGATGAAGCTGGCTTGTCTTTACCAATTTGGGTGATTTTATTGGTATTTAAATCAGCCAACCAGTAATCGCCACGTGTATCATAACGCCATACTTTTTTACTGTTTGTGTAAATTAAAGCTTTTGTACCATCGGTTGAAAGTTGGAAACTTCTAACTGCAATTGGCGCGTTTTTCCCTGATGGCGTTAATAATGCTCTTGAAATAACCGTTTTTTTGTCGCTTTTTGGAAGCGTTACCGAAACGATTTCGCCGCCTGCAATTTGATAATAAGAATTTCCATCTTTTGCCCAGTTTATGCCTTGGGCTTTTACATCAGCAATTGCAAAAAAAACGATGCAAATAACTGATAATTTGAGTAATAAGTTTTTAATCATATAAGTTAGGTCATAAAAAAAGCTTTTTAACTTTTCGGCTAATTTAAATAAAAAGCCGGCAGTTAAAAAGCCTATATTAATTGAAAGTGGTTATTTATTCGCCACCGCCTTGCATTGCTTTTAGATCAGCATAAGTAATTTCATCGTATCCAGCTGGGATTTTAGTTACCGATAATTCGCCAACCTTACCTTCTGTTATCGATTTCAAAGTTATTGTTGCTTCAGGTGTATCAATTAAAACTACAAAGCCTTTAATGTCTTTAAAATCAGTTGTTGCAATGTTAATAGGCACGTCTAAATCATTGGTTACCCAAAACTCGCCTACGCCACCTTTACTATCTTTAAAAGTGTATTTTTCTGCATTGTAGCCTGCAACACTTTTCTTTTCTCCTGTTGCTTTAAAATCAGAATATTGAGGTCTTGCAGCTTTAGATTCTTCCATATCTGCTTTCGACATTTTAGCAGCTAATTGTTTTTGAGCCACAGGAATATCTACCAAAGTTAAGCCTGTTCCACTTTTGCTATCAAGAAAAACGCCAATAGCAGCAGGGCCAAAGTTTAATTCTAATTTTGAAATGTCGCCATTGAATTTAACTTTTTGTTCTTCTGGTGCACCAGGAGCACTAATTTTATATTTTACCCCGTAAATTATAGTGCCTTCTGTTATTTTCTTTTGTGCATGTGCAATAACTGCAGTACCTACTAGTATTAAAGCTAAAACGCTTGTTTTGATTGATTTTAACATGTTTTTATATTTAGTTTTTAGTTTACCAATTAATTTTTTCTTTGTTTAAGAATGATGCAATACCTTTTTTAAAATCTTCGCTCTCTCTAACGCGAGCATTAATTTGTACAGCAGTTTCTAAAGTTTTTTCTAATAGAGGTTTTGTTGTTTGACTAATTAATTGCTTTGTTATCATTAACGAATTACCAGAACTTTCTCTACACAAACTTAATGCAAATTCTTTAACCTTTAGATGAATTTCTGATGAATTTGTTACAAAGTTTATCAATTTATATGCTAGCGCCTGCTCGGCTGGGAAGGTTTTTCCCGTAAGTAAAATCTCTTTAGCAGTAGTTTCATTAACCTTTTGCATTAAAAAGCACGATACAATTGCTGGTACAAAACCAATTTTAACTTCGGTATAACCAAAGTTGCTTTCGGGTGTTGCAAAAACAATATCACAAATTGTTGCTAAGCCGCAACCACCAGCAATTGCGTGTCCTTCTACCTGAGCAATTACAATTTTTGGGAGATAATAGATTGTAGTAAAAAGCCTTTTTAAATTATTAGAATCGGCTACATTTTCTTCGAAGGTATTATTTTGTAGTTGTTGAAGATATTCTAAATCTGCTCCAGCACTAAATGTACCTCCATTAGCATTTAAAACTATAACTTTTACAAATTCATCTTCTTCGGCTCTTATAAAAGCATCGGTTAATGCAGTTATTAAATTAGGGTTTAAAGCGTTTCTTTTTTCAGGTCGATTAATTGTTATCGTTGCAATTCTATCTTCTACGCTATACAACACCAGATTTTCCATCAATATATCATTTAATTAGTTGCACCAAATATGCAGGATTTTTCTTTAAAATATGATGCTCTAACTTTATATTTTCAGCGAAAGCTTTAATTTCTGCTATTTTATAATCTCTGTTTGTTGCATCGATAATTAAGTTTCGATACCGAATTTCTTTAGGAAGTTTTTCTAATTTGAACTTCGTATTTCCAGTAATCCAAATGCTTGAAAAATCCCCATGAACTAGCAATTTCTTGTAGTTTAAAGACTCATCTAGTATTAAAATCTTGTATTTATTGAAGATGATTTGCTTATTCATTAGGATAAAATTCGGCAAAATGGTGTCTTTTTTCAAATTGACAAAATTGAACTTATTAATTTGAGACTGCTCTAAAGCAGGTTTCACAAAGAATTGAAAATTTTTATCATTTTCTTGTAAATCAGTTACTATAACCGCATTTGAGCCACTAATAAAAGCTGCTGCATAGTTTTTCCTTAACGTGAAAAAGATAACTTTCTTTTGGCTGATTGTTTTCCAATCGTTATAAGCAATCAATGATTGATATGCAATGAAAAGTAAAAGTGCGGTAAACATGCATCTTTTATTGTACTTAGCTAATGCATAAACAAATAATCCTAAAGCAAAACTTAGTAAAATAAGCTCTGGTAGATTTATCCAAACTGATGATAAAGTAGAGTAAGGTAAGTCTGCTATCCCCTTTAAAATATTGTTTGTAGATACAATGATCCACTCAAAAATTGGCGAGAGTTTATCAACGAATGGGATAAGTACAGCAATGCCTAAAATCATGATGAGGATTAAAGGAATAGAAATAAATAAATTTCCGAGTAAAAAATAAACAGGAAATTGATGGAAGTAGTAAATGCAAAGTGGAAAGGTTACCAATTGAACGGCTAAAGAAAGGGCTATTAATTCCCAAATTTTGTTTACCCATTTGTTTTTAATGTAAATGTGCTTATAGATTTTAGGTTGGAGATAAATTAAACCGAAAACGGAAATATAGGATAGTTGAAAGCCAACATCCCAAATTAGAAAAGGATTGTAAACCAATTGGCAAAATGCGGCGAAAGCAAGTGTATTGTAGCCATTCTTATTCTTGGCAAATGTTTTAGCAACAATAAAAATCGTTATCATAATTGCAGATCGAACAACTGACGGTGATAAACCTGTAATTAAAGCATAAGCCCAAATTAAGCTGCAGATTAATATGAATTTTAAAATTTTCGTTCCTTTCCTCCTATCTAAAAATAATAGCATAAAATCCAATACAAAGAAAATAATGGCTACATGACTTCCAGAAACTGACAATGCGTGAATGGTTCCTGTTTTGGAATACGCGGCTAAAGTTTCTTTACTTAAATCTGCACGGTAGCCCAAAATTAAAGTTGATGCTACTGCAAAAGCCTCCTCATTCTTAAGCAATTTCCTATATTTTTCGATTTGCTTTTCTCTTAAATCTAAAGCAAATTTTATAACTGGGTTTCCAATATTATTTTTGGTTTTAAGTATCTGCTTTTGATTTAAAAAAGTTTGCATATAAATATTCTGGCTCGCTAGCCAATGCTTAAAGTCAAATTCTGCAGGATTATATGGTGGTTCTACTTCTAAGCAATTCGCAGCTACAATCAACTCATCGCCATATTTAAGTTTTATTGGATTTATAACATCTAGTTTCAAAGCTAAAAGCAATTGCCCACTTAATTTAACCTGTTCCCCTTTTTTATACCCAGAAACCAATCTTGCTTTAAAACGAAGTATGTTGTTGCTTTGCTCGGGTTCGTTGTTTACCCAAATCTTTAACTTTTGATAGTCTTCTTTACCAAAATAATCAAACTTAAGTTTTTCGTTATTTAAAAGGCAAAGCAATCCTCCTAAAATGAAGAAGAAAACACACATCAGGATACCTATTACACCTTTAAATTTGTAGGTATTTAGTTTTTTGTAGGTAATATTGAGTACTAGTATAGAAAGTAATGTAAAACCAAAAATTATCGAAACAATTAAAACCATTTCTTCTGTTTGAAAAAAATAGAAAACTCCAATTCCAATAATAAGGGGTGCTAAAATTCGAACAAAAACATATTCTGCTTTAAACATATATTAAAATTGGTATCGTAGCTGAATTTTAACTTCTGACTTTTTATTGCCTTGAATTTCATCTAAATAAGTACCTACGGTTTCTACATCTTTGTAGTAGAACATGCCATACCTAGCCCAAATATTCAGTTTTTTGGCTAAATTGTATTTTAGATTAATGTAAGTTCTAAATCCGCTGCCACTATACATTCCAAAAGCAAAACTGTACAATACATCATCTTCATAAGCGTAAATTCGGCTGTTATAGCTTTGTGTATCGAAATAGGCTATTCTTAAATTTCCAGTAATTTTCGAGAACATAGGAGAATAATCTACATCCTGGTAAATTAAGTAGCCGAACTCTTTATTTGCGTCACCTTTTTTATATTTAGAAATCTCTAATCGGTTTTGAAAACTCCATTTCTTGTTTAACTGCCAACTTACTTCCCCTCGATAACCTTCTTTCTTTACCTCGTCTAAGAAATTTATCGACACATCTAAATCCGTATTTTGCTCTTTGTTCTCCGTTTTAAATCGAGCTAAAACTTTAAAGGTTTTAGTTGGTGTGTAAACCATCTGACCTAAAATTTCATATCCTTTTGATGGTGCATCAACTCTAAATTTTAACCATGGAAATTGAAAATAATCGCCATAAAAAGAAAAAGCCCAGCGTTTGCTTGGAACGATATTTAGGCCCGCATAGAGTCCTTTCTCGTTAACCGCCTCGCTAGCTTTGGCAACGGCTTGATAGAAAAAACTGTGGTAATTTTTACTGTAATTACGATAAGTTATAGCAGCAGAAACTATTGGCGATAAACTAATTAAAGCGCCATTTACGTAAGCAAACCCACTGTTTATACTTTTGGCTCCCTCTCCGTAGAAATATATATTTTTATAGGTGTAGTTGTAATAAATTCCGAGATTGGTTAGCGAATTTCCTGTAAAACTGAACTTATCGTAAATTGCTGTTTGAGGAATAAAACTATTTCCATACTTTGTTTGATAAGCAATAGCACCAATTCCAAAGTCATTTTTAGTATATTGAATTACAGCACCATAAATCTTTTGACTTAAAGCGTTCTTATTCTCGATTTCTGTAGGTGTTCGGTGTAAACCAGTTTGATTTATAGTCGATTGAACTAAATTTCCTTCTAAATCTAAATCCTGACTAGCATCTAGTTTTCTAAAGGAAACAAAAGGTGTTAGATCAATATATTTATAGAGGTTTATCGTCATCGAAATTCCTCGTAAAAAAGAATATTCATTAGTAGATGTATAGGGCCGTAAACCTAAATCTTTCTTTGCTACGCTGGCTACATCGGGCCCTTTGCCAAAAGAAAAACCAGACCATAACGTTAAACCTTGCCCAAATTGCAAAGAGTAATCGCCTAGTACCAGTTTTTTAATTCGACCAAGTTTAAATAACGCTACATTTGCCGAAACATAATCGAAAGGTTTACCAATAAACTTTTCGCCAGCATCTTTATCTAAGGTTAGCGCTGCCGAAACTATGGTACCGTAATGATAGCGATAACGTGTTTGGAAGCGTTCTGCTGAACCTAAATAGCGGTTTCCTGGTAAACTGGTATAGCCCTTTTGTTTTTGCATCGTTTGTGCTAAACGTATCATCAAATCACTTTCTCCAAGATTAAAAATTTCCTTAAAATTTAGTTTTTCATATTCAGTTGCAGCAGTGAGTGTTACGAATGGAATTAAGCATTGTACCGTTTTTGCGTCGAATCCATCGATGGATTGGAGTTCTAATACATCAACAAAATTTCCATTTTCTTTAATATGACTAAAGAGATTACTGATTTGTAATGGGGAAAGAAAAACAAAGGTTTTTAATTCTTCAGGTGTTGTTTTGTTCAAATTAATTGGATGTTTTCTATACCTGGTTAAAACATCAATCAATTCTGTCATGTCGTAATCATCTGGTAAATTTTCAGCGACACTTTCTATAACATCCCGAACATCAATTTCTTGTTCGTTAGTCTGTGCATTTGCAACAAATCCGATCATTACAAATAATATGGTAACCAATTTAAAACGCATAACCCAGAGCCATTTGAGGCTCATAACCAAGATTAGTATCGTAGGTTGTGGCCATGTCTATTAAAAACTTTCTGTAGTTCAATCCAAAACCTACATATTGCTTAAAAGGCTTTGCACTCAAGCCTCCCCGTAAACTCAATAAATCAAACATTTTGTAATCGATACCTAGTTTTATATCTATTGATTGATCTAGAGTTTTGGAGATTGTGGTTGCTAATAACACCTTATCAGATGCGAAATAACTTGCACCTATGTTGTATGAAGTTGGTATTGCTGCAAAAACTGTTGTGGAACTAAATTTTTGCTTTGATGGATTATTTACAAATGCACCAAATGTAAAATCATTATTAAAGTGATATAATAATCCAAAATCAATAGAAAAGCCATTTGATGAGCCGTAGTTGGAAATTTTTAACTGATGATAATTGCCGTTTAAAGCTATGGATAGCTTTTCGCCAAACTTTTTCGCGTAAGCAAAACCAACCTTACTTTCATTATATTCTGAAAAACCATATCGCTGGAAAGTTGTTCCTATAAAATTGTTTTTAAATGGGATTACAGCCACCAAGCCTTGTGTGCTAATCTCATTACTAAAAAAATGCTTAGTGTAGTTTAATGAAACAGTTGTTTTTTTGAGCCTTGAAATTCCTGATGGATTGGCTTGTAGCGACCAAACATCGGTTACAGCAGCGCCATTATTCCCCATGGCTGTGAGCCTGGGACCTAAATTATTTTGCGCAAAAAGAGCATAAGTTGATAAGAGCATCAACAAAGAGCACAGTATTTTCATAATCGAGCGTTAACAGGATGTATAAAAAATAGAGTGATTTGTTGTCTGTTACCTTAAATCTAGTAAAATAATTTTAAGAAAATAAATTTGTATATTAAAATAATTTAAATGCTAAATATTACCGAGTCCATCCCACTATTCCTAACGAAACTATAATAGCAATTCCAAAACTCAATAGCGTTCCAATTAAAACATATTCTGTTAATTTTAAATCATGCGCTTCCTTTAAATCTCCGAAACGGAAAATAGATTTGGCTGCAAGTAAAAAACCTACTGCTTCAAAGTGATTAGTAATTATAAAAACAAAGATTAAAACACGTTCTAAAACTCCAATATATTTTCCTGCATTTTGCAACGATTTTGGGCTTTCATCATCACTTTCTGGCAACCATTTAGCAATAATAACTTTCATAATTATTGATGTTGGCAAAGTTAAGAATAGCACTCCAGCTGCTATAATCCAAGTTTTAATATCATAGATGTAACTAATATCTAAATATCCTTTATAAAAAAAATGCCAAACTAGAATTATGGAAGAGAAATGTAATAACTGATCAATAAAAAATAATAGGCGGGCATTTTTCTTAGTTTGAAATATAGATTTTCCAGCATCGATAAAAAAATGCAATACTCCTATAGATAAAGCTATTTTCCAAACTCCAAAACTCAGAAATATTAAAAAGATCAATCCAATATGTACTGCAATATGCATATACAGTTTAGCTGATTTAAGCTTCTTTCGCTCCTTATCTTTTACCCAAGAATTCGGTTGCAAGAAGAAATCGCCAATTAAATGTACAAGAATGAGTTTAATTAAATAGATATCCATTATTTAGAAAATATTTGGTTCAATTTTTTACGATACAACTTGTCCATTTCCATCAATTCTGAATAATGTGCACGCTTTAAAGCCTCACTTACTGATGATTGCGTTCTTCCAGAAATTGTAGCCAGTTCGCTTTGTAATAAATTTCCATTTTCCATTGCAAGCTTTACCATTTCGGCAGCTACAAGTCCCCAACTATCCATTGGAATTAATGCCAGCTTAATTAAAACATTAATTTCTTCATCAAATTCTGGAAATTCAGTTTTAATTGCCAAATTAACTTTAGCTTGTTTTAAACTATCAAAAGCTATCCCTGAGTTAACAAAAGCATCTCCAGTAGATTCTGAAAGTTTTTTGCGATTACTTTTTACTTCACCAATACCAATGCCCATTCTTACATCGGCAGGCTTATTTAATTTTATACAGGCTTTTAAATAGGCTACTGTTCTAATGGCGTTTTCAGGTTCTACTTCTAGCTGAAAACTATCTCCTCGATAAATCTCCCACTTATTGTTTTGTCCTAAAATTACTTTAAAAGCCGATTTTAAACTTGTTAACCAGCTATCTTTAATCTTTCTTGAGCCTACAATATCACCTGTTATAATGCAAATCATATTACAATATCGGATTAAATAATTAAAACAAAAAATAATATCGGGTAATTACCCGATATTTCACTTTATCGGCTAATTACCCGATAATTTGTTTTATCGGCTAATTAGCCGATAACTTAATTATTCTTTTATGATGATATTTAATCTGAATTTGTAAAAAAACTAAGAATGCAAATCCATAATCTGCTTTAATTGAGAAGCTTGCAATACTCCACTTTGCCGCCAAACAGGTTTTCCTTTCTTAAATAAAATCAAAGTTGGTACACTCTGAACATTATAAGTAGCAGCTACTGGCTGATTTTTATCGATATCAATTTTAATAATTGTGGCAGAATCGCCAACCTGAGATTTCAACTGCTCTAGAATAGGCTTCATCATTTTACATGGACCGCACCATTCAGCGAAAAAATCAACCAAAACGGGTTTTTCGCCATTTATCAATTCAAAAAATTTAGACATAGTTTTAATCTTTAACTAGAAAACAAAAATTGGATAAATTTGATTTTAAATTAAAAAAGTCAAGCTTTTAAAAACCTGACTTTCTTTTATTAATTAAATTTCTCTGTTCAAATCCCAGGTTTCCAAGTAATCAGCAACTCTGCGCACAAACATTCCTCCTAACGAACCATCTACAACTCTATGATCGTAAGACAATGAAAGGAACATCATGTGGCGAATCGCAATTACATCGCCATGTTCAGTTTCCAAAACAGCTGGCTTCTTTTTAATTGCACCTACAGCCAAAATAGCTACCTGAGGTTGGTTAATAATTGGCGTACCCATCACATTACCGAAAGAACCTACGTTTGTTAAGGTAAATGTTCCGCCTTGTGTTTCATCTGGTTTTAGCTTTGAATTTCTAGCCCTCGAAGCTAAATCGTTAACAGCCTTAGTTAAGCCAACTAAGTTTAATTGATCCGCATTTCTAATTACGGGAACAATTAGGTTTCCGCTTGGTAATGCTGCTGCCATACCAATATTGATATTATTTTTCTTAATAATTTGAGTTCCATTAACTGAAACATTAATCATCGGAAAATCTTTAATTGCTTTAGCTACAGCTTCTACAAAAATCGGCGTGAATGTAATTTTCTCATTTTCACGTTTTTCGAAACTATTTTTTACTTTATTGCGCCATAGAACCATATTGGTTACATCGGCCTCAACAAATGAAGTTACGTGTGGTGAAGTTGATTTACTCATCACCATGTGATCGGCAATAAGTTTACGCATTCTATCCATTTCAATAATTTCGTCGCCACCAGAAACTGAAGTAGTTGAAGGTTTGTTTGGAGTAGAAACAACTGATGGCGCTGCAGTAGACTTGTTTTCTACAGCTTGTTGCTGCGTGGTAGAAACTGGCTGCCCAGCGTTCTTGCTATTTATATAATTTAATAAATCGTCTTTATTTAAACGACCATCAGCACCAGAACCTTTAATTGAATCGAGTTCTGCTGTTGAAATATTTTCTTGAGAAGCTATACTTTTTACTAACGGAGAATAGAAACGATCAGAGGCCGAAAGAACAGTTTTTTCAACTGGTAATTGTTCGATACCAGGAATAACTTCAGTTTTTTCATCAACTACAGGAGCAACTTCAGTAACTGTTTCGGTTTTAACTTCGCTTCCACCCTCAGTTTCAATAATTGCAATTACATCTCCAACCTGAGCTACTTCATCTTCTTTAAATAATTGCTTTACCAGCTTACCAGCTACTGGCGATGGAACTTCAGAATCTACCTTATCGGTAGCTATTTCAAGAATGGTATCATCTAAATCAATAGAATCACCTGGTTGTTTTACCCATTTAATCACCGTTGCTTCTGCAACGCTCTCACCCATTTTTGGTAACAATAATTCGTATTGAGCCATATTAAATTACAGTATATTATATTGGTATTGCGACAAAAATACAGTTTTTATTCGTTCAACTCGTCTTCCTTAAGTAGATTTAATAACATTGCTAAGGCCGATGCAGCCGAACGTTCGATGTTTTGAATACGTTTGTTACTGAAAGTAAACACTTTAGCTACAGTTTTATTTTTTGATGAAATTGCAATCCAAACTGTTCCAACTGGTTTATCTTCTGTCCCTCCATCGGGTCCGGCAATTCCACTTACTGCTATAGAATAATCGGTTTTGAAATGTTTTATTGCTCCTTCGGCCATTTCTATAATGGTTTCTTCACTAACAGCGCCAAATTTAGTAAGTGTGTTTTCTTTTACGCCGAGTATAGATTCTTTTAATTCGTATGCATAAGCTACTGCGCCACCAAAATAAACCGAAGAACAGCCTGGATGCTGCGTAATTAAATGAGCAATATATCCGCCAGTACAGCTTTCGGCAGTCGATAAAGTTAAGCCCCGAGCTTTCATAATATTCAAAATCGCTTTTTCAAGCGGAATATCTTCATCAACTACAACGAACTTTTTAACCTTGTCAATAATTTGTTTAGAATATAGCTCTACTTCAGCTTTTAATGCATTTTCATTATCGCCTTTGGCGGATAAACGTAAACGCACCTGACCTAACTTTGGTAAATAGGCTAATTTGATATGCGAAGGTAAACTGTCTTCAATTTCCTCAATTTCTTTAGCAAGAAATGATTCGCCAATATTTGCTGTAAGAATTGTTTTATGAACAATTGATGGTAACTTAAATCTTGATTTAATTCTTGGAAGAATTTCATCATCCATTAAATACATCATCTCGTAAGGCACGCCAGGCATCGAAACAAAAATTTTATTGTTTTGCTCGAACCACATGCAAGGTGCAGTTCCGTTTCTGTTTACAATAACTTCGCAACCATCAGGAACATCTGCTTGTTGTATGTTTATATCCAATAACGGGCGATTATATTTTTTAAAGATTGATGCCACCATTTCTAATGCTCCATCATCTCTACGAAAACCCATACCAAAATATTTAGCTAAAGTTTTCTTTGTAATATCATCTTTAGTTGGTCCTAAACCACCTGTTATCAAAATTATGTCAGCACGTTTTTCGGCTTCGGCAATAGAAGTTAAAATGTGTTGCTCATCATCAGAAACTGATGTAATTTGTTTTACAGAAACACCAATTAAATTTAATTGCTTAGCCATCCAGGCCGAATTGGTATCTACAATCTGACCAATTAGAATTTCATCGCCAATGGTTATAATTTCTGCTAACATAATTTATTGATAGGTATTGTAGAAACCTTGTCTTTTACTCAGTTTTAAATCTTGCAGGATAGAAGATTTAACCTTAATTGTTACCGAATAACTTTTGTATGCACCGTAAGGGATCCAGTTTACACTCATATCCCAGCAGTGCAAGTCACGGTAAATTGCAATATTCATTGGTGTTAAGCCATTATTTTTGAAATCGTAACCTGCATTAAAAGTAAATTTCCACTTTGGTGTAAGGTTAAAATCGCCATTAAAATTTAATGTATTGGTAATTTGGCTTACACCTAAAATATTAGAGTAGTTAAAACTATATTGAAATGCAAAATTCCAGGGAATGTTAAAATCAACAAATGCATTAGGATCACGGTTAATTGCATTTAATTGTTCCGATTTAAGCGGTGTCATACCTTGCTTTTCAACTTGCCCTTTTAAATTATCGTAATTTTCGTTTTTCTTTTTAACTGCATCAGCATTAAAGCCGTAATCGAACGAGAACCCGAAGCTTTGCAAACGTGGCAAAAACTTACCACCTTGCCAAAAATAACGGCTATCTTCTAACTTTTGAACAAATGCTCCAGTAATAACATTTGTAGAATCTCGTAGCAAATATGGATTTAAAACACCATTGTAATTAATACCTAATTTATCGGTAAACTGCGAACGACCACTAAAGCTTATATCGGATAACTTTCTTGTTTTTTGAAGAAAATTATAACTACCGCTAAAAGTTAAACCTTGAATAATTGGTATTTTCCTACTCCCTGTACCAGTTGTATCTTTTGGCGATCGAACTTTTAATTCAGTCGTATTATCTAAAGTAAAGCCTATGGATGCTTGTCTTCCTCCAAAAGAACCAGGAAAAGCACTTTGCTCGAAAATTGAATAGGTAACATCTCTGCCAGTGCTCAAGTCTCTAATTCTTTGTCCGTTTTGATCTAAACCATATTTGTAAATTCCTACCGAAGGATCGGCAAAATCAGGAGAATAAGTAAAACTAACCGATGGCGTCATTACGTGCCTTAATTGTTGAATGTTACCCAGGTTTTTAAATTCTTTACTTTTACCATAAACCTTGGTAGACATACTGGTCGATAAATTATAACTTCCAGCCCGTTTAAAACCTGTTAATGTATCGGTTCTAAAAGTATAAGTTCCATCAGTATATTTTGTATAACGCTTATCTATAGTTTGAAAATTCCAAACTTCATTATAGGTTCCACCCAAACTAAATGTTAAGTATTTAAGCAATGTAAAGTTCATCCCGATAGGGATATTATGAGAAAAACCACTTTTAAGCTGTCGAAGTCCTTCTGGTTTAAACAAAATACTATCCTTTGTAGAAATGCTATTATTTCCTTGTAAACTATAGCCTACTGTAATTTTTTGATACCATTTCTGCTCGCCTGTCCTGTCTTTTGAATCGAACGGGCTTATAGTTGACATATTTAAGTTAAACTGAGGAAGCTGTAAATCTATTTGTTTGGTACTAAAAGTTTGGTTAGCACTTAATGCAGTACTAAAGTTAAATAATCCGCCAGCTAAAACCTTAGAGTATGCAATTGAACTGGTTGAAACATTTTGAGCAATAGCACTCTGATCGTAAGATGAGTTTGCGGCTGTTGCGGTATAATATGTACTCGAACTCAAATTTACACTGGCGGTAAAGGTAGAGCCTGGGTGAGCATTTGCATTTTGACTGTGTGACCAGCCTACTCTGAAATTTTTCCCTACATTTTCTTGGCCTTGAATACCATTTCTGGAATTTGCATAGTTAATATTTATATTTCCGTTAAACTTATAACGCTGAATATAATTGCTGGATAAAGTTCCTTCATAGGATCCATTGGTGTAAATGGTACCCAATATTTTCGCATCCCAATAATCGTTAAGGCCTAAATAATACCCTGCATTTTGGAGGAAGAAGCCACGTGAAGCATCCTCTCCAGGGGTTGGCAAAAGTATCCCCGAAGTTCTTTTATTTGTTTTAGGAAAGAAAGCAAATGGTAAAGCAAAAGGCGTAGGCACGTCTTCTATAATCATATAAACGGGGCCGGTTATAATTTGCTTTTCAGTGGCGATGCCTTTACTAATCATTAATCCAAAATGAGGATGTGGCAAATTACAAGTGCTGTACATCATATTTTTGATGTGTAACTCATTATCTGCCTGTTTCTTACTTTGTCCGCCAGAGAAAAAACCATCATCTTGTTTCGAAAAAACACCGAAAACCTTGGCTCTGGTTGTGGCAGAATTATAATATAACGAATCGGCTATCGCAGAACCTTCGGTACCAGATTTAAAAATAGGTCGGCCTACATATCTTTTTGTTTTTGGATTTGTTCTCCCGCTGGCAAAAATTACATTATTCTTCTGATCGTATCGAATGTAATCAGCATCCAATTCAAAATCACCATATACAACTCTTGCATTTCCATACATGTATATAATATTTTTGTCTTTGCTCATTACAACCGAATCGGTTGCTTTGTATTCTACTTTTTTATCGAGATCGCTATTATTTTTCGATTTTATTTTTGAGGTATCCCTTTTAGAAGTGTCTTGTTGGATAACCTGTTGCAATGAAAAACGAGAAAATGCGTTAGCTTTACCAACAGCTAGTGTTAATAAAATGACAGAAAATAGTAAAATAGAGTTGCTAAGAAGTTTCAAATTCGTATTTGAATGTTATTTTTGCACAAATGCTTAATCAAAAACGTTCAAAATTAGTGAAAAATATACCATTGATGTACCTTAAAAAATTTTTAACATTTATTATTTGTTTAACGTTACTAAATACGTTTGATAATCAAGCCTTTGCGCAAGAGTATAAAATTAAAACAATTGTTATCGATGCTGGTCATGGAGGTAAAGATGGTGCCACGCACGGAATTTATTCTAAAGAAAAAGATGTTGCTTTAAAAACAGCTTTAAATTTAGGTAAGGCTTTACAAGATAGTATTAAAGACATAAAAATTATTTACACCCGCGAAACGGATGTATTTATTCCTTTATACGAACGTATTAATATCGCCAACAATGCAAAAGCCGATCTTTTTATTTCTATCCACTTAAACGATATGCCCGTGCGTGTATCGAGAGTGGTTGATTATTATAAAAAAGTAAAAGGTAGAAAAGTACCAGTATATAGAACTATAACTTCTAAAAGCACTTCTACCAGAGGTACAGAAACATTTGTTTCGGGTACGGGCCGATTGGGCGAACAAGATGAGGTTATCAAAAGAGAGAATGCTTCGATGTTTTTAGAGGATAACTACAAAAAGAACTACGAAGGTTTTATTGCCAATACCCCTGAAAATGATATTATGATATCGTTAATGAAACAAACTAACCGAGATAGAAGTTTAAAGTTTGCTTCAATGCTTCAGCAAGAATATGTTAATGCAGGCAGAATTAACCGCGGTGTACAAGAAAAAAGTCTTGCTGTTTTAGCTCGTGCAGCAATGCCCGCAGTTTTAACCGAAATCGGTTTTGTAAGTAATCCTGATGAAGAAGATTATATGAATTCGCAAGAAGGTCAAAACGAGATTGTAAACGGAATTATTAAAGCAATAAAAAGTTATAAACGCTTATCTGAAACATCTTTTTAATTATTTATAGATGAAGATTAAACTTCTAGTTGCATTTCTTTTTGTTTTATTAATTACTATCAATCAAAGCTTTGGTCAAGGCTATCGAATCAAAACAATCGTTATTGATGCTGGTCATGGAGGTAAAAAACCAGGTGCATCAGGAAGTTTTTCGAAAGAAAAAGATATTTCGTTAAAGGTTGCTTTAAAACTTGGGAATAAAATAAAAGAAGATTTACCTGATATAAAAGTTATTTACACCAGAACAAAGGATGTTGATGTAGATCTGTATCGTAGAGCAGAAATTGCCAATGAAGCCAATGCTGATCTTTTTATATCTGTTCATTGTAATTCCATGCCACCAGGTAATAAAGGAATTAAAGGTGTAGAAACCTTAGTAGCTGGTTCTCACCGATTAAAGGAACAAGATGCTGCAATCCGTGAGAATGCAGATATCAAACTTGAAAAGAATTATAAAAGTAAATACGATGGTTACGACCCCAATAACCCAACAACGTTTATAATTTTATCACTATTAAAAAATGCCTTTCGCGATAAAAGCATTAAATTCGCAAAATTAATTCAGGATAGTTATATAAAACGCGACGAAAGATTTAGCCGTGGAGTTAAAGAACAAGGAGTTTTAGTATTACAGAGATGTGGAATGCCCGCGGTTCTTACCGAAGTTGGATTTATATCGAATAAAGCTGAAGAAATATATATAAACTCTGAAAAAGGACAAAATGAGATTGCTGAATCCATATTGGCAGCAATTAAAACCTACAAAAAAAACATTGAAGTAAAATAACTGGCACTATAAGTGTTGTTAATTTTGTTAAAAAAATAACAAATACCAAACAAAAACGTTGATGCAAACATTATGTATTATAAATACCTTTGCACAACAAAAATAATAGAGCGCTCTAGCAATTATTGATAATAAAAAATCAGGATTTGCAGCCAATAAACAGAAACACATGAAAATTAAGAACGAAACCAAAGTAGGTATTTTAGCTGCATTTGCCATTGCTTTATTAATTATCGGCTATAACTTTTTGAAAGGAAATTCAATTTTTTCGAGCGAAACAACATTGTTTGCCAGATATACACGAGTTGATGGTTTAACTGTTTCAAAACCAATTTTAATTAACGGTTATCAAATCGGCCGCGTTGCAAAACTTCAGTTAGAGCCAGGTGGCACAATTTTAGCAACCTTAAGTGTTAATAGTAAATACGAAATCCCTGAAAATAGTATTGCCCGTTTAGAAGGCACCGATCTTTTAGGTAGCAAGGCTATTGTAATGTCGTTAGGCGATTCTAAAAAAATGGCAGAAGATGGTTTTACACTTAATGCCAACGTAGAAAAGGGATTAATGGATCAGGTTCAGCCAGTTCAAAAGAAAGCTGAATTAATTATTGGCAAAATGGATTCTATTTTAAGCAGTGTGAATTCTATTTTAAATCCAAACTTCCAGAAAAATGTTGATAAGAGTTTTAACAGTATAGCTGGAACACTTGCTTCTTTAGAAACCACATCGAAAAAAGTTGATGGTTTAGTTGGATCGGAAAGTGCACGTATTGAAGCAATATTTAAAAACGTTGAAGGTATTACAGCTAACTTAAATAATAACAATAAGAAAATCAGCGATATTTTAACCAATATAAATACCGTTACAGATAAATTTGCTGCAGCTAATTTTAAGCAAACCTTAGATAATGCAAATAATGCAATTGCAGATTTACAAAGTGTAATTTCTGGAATTAAAGATGGTAAAGGAACCTTAGGTTTACTGTTGAATGATGATAAAATGTACAACAACTTAAATAGCGCTTCAAAAAATCTTGATGAGTTAATGATAGATTTAAAAGCAAACCCTAAGCGTTACGTACACTTCTCCGTATTTGGAGGTGGCAGCAAAAAAGATGATAAGTAAATACTATACAGCTTATAAAACCGAAAGCCCTACAGCAAAACTGTAGGGCTTTCTTTATAGAATAAATTATTGTTGCTGCTTTATATCTTGTTTTAAAGAAGGGATATCTAAACTATTTTCTTGCTTTAAAAATAGGAACACAGTTACAAACTAAAAGTTCTACCTTCTACTGCCAACTCGGTATTTTCAAAAACAGATTGCGCTTCTTCTAAAAGCATTTGTAGTGTTTTGTAACGAGAGGAAAAGTGTCCGATCAGCAATTTATCTATTCCATTTATCTTAGCAATCTCTCCTGCTTGTAATGCAGTTGTATGATGGGTTTCGTTTGCCCGGTCTAAGAGTTCGTGCATAAAAGTCGCTTCGTGATAAAGCGTATTGCAATTTTTTATGATAGAAAAATATCGTTCGTCATACATGGTGTCCGAGCAGTAAGCGTAGCTTCTAGGTGGATCTGCTGGAGTTGTATAATCTTCACTTCTTATAATTGTACCATCAGGCAATTCTACATCCATACCCTTTTTTAAAGCGGTATAGTAAGCCATTGGAATATCATCAGTTTTTTCTTTAATCAGCTTTCGTTGCCTTTTTTTCTGCTCAAAAATAAAACCAGTAGTTGGAATGCGATGATTTAAAATTATAGTTTTAACTATCAAATCGCCATTCTCAAATATCTGCTGAGATTCATTCGCCTCAATCGGAAAAAATTCAATTGGATAGCGGAGCGTAGTATCTGAATATTTAAACTGAATTTCTAAAATTTCGAGCAATGGTTTTGGCCCAAAAATTTGCATGGGCTTAATTCTGCCATTTAAATGCAAACTCGAAAGCAAACCAATTAAACCAAAATAGTGGTCGCCATGTAAATGACTAATAAAAATATGATCAATGCGTGCAGCCTTAAGATTGTACTTGGCTAATTGCAGTTGCGTTCCTTCTCCACAATCAATTAAATAATATTTCTCATTACAATTTAAAAGCTGTGCCGATGGATTCCTGTTAAAAACAGGTGTAGCCGAACTGCTCCCTAAAATTGTAACTTCGAATTTCATCATGGTAAGATATAAAAAGCCTCGTAGATTTTTGGAAACTACGAGGCTTAAATTTTATTTTAACGGTAATTATTTTGCGCCTCTAAACTCTTTCTCTAATTCATCCATAAAGATGAAATCTGTTGCTTCTGCTAACGTATTAACAAACGTAACAGATTGAAATATGTTTGATAATTCGATAATTGATGCTAATTCATCGTTAATTCCTGTAACGATAAACAAACCTCCAGCCGATTTACAAAGTCTATCCCCTACCAACAGGCAGCTCAAATCCTGAGCATCATTACATTCCTTTACCTGACTTAAATCAACTATAATATTGTTAAAACCTTCTGCGTTAAGTAAGTATAATTCTGATTTTAACCCAGGGGCATTATCATTGGTAAACTTAGATTCTTTTAACTTTAAGGTTACGTATTTATCGTGTTTATCTACTGAAAATTTCATCTCTTCTAATCTTTATTTTACTAATGTATAAATTTTCTTTTGAAACTATAGCGTTTCTAAAGCCTTTAAAACATTGCTTTCAATTCGGTTTGAAATGGCATCGGCATCAGCTTTAATAAACTTTTCGCCAACAATTTTTTCATATAGCTCAATGTAACGTTCAGATATGGAACTAACAATCTCTGGTGTCATTTCAGGAATAACCTGACCATCCTTACCCTGGAAACCGTTTTCAATTAACCATTTTCTAACAAATTCTTTAGACAATTGCTTTTGAGGTTCATCCGCATTTTGACGTTCCTGATAACCTTCTGCATAGAAATAGCGAGAAGAATCTGGTGTGTGAATCTCATCAATTAAATAAATAACACCATCAGCTTTACCAAATTCATATTTCGTATCAACCAAAATTAATCCGCTTTTTGCGGCAATTTCAGTTCCGCGTTGATATAGGGCAAAAGTATACTCTTCTAATTTTTCATAATCAGTTATGGAAACAATGCCTTTAGCCAAAATATCTTCTTTCGAAATATCCTCATCGTGCCCAACTGATGCCTTTGTAGTTGGCGTGATGATTGGTTGAGGCAGTTTATCATTTTCTTTTAAACCATCGGGTAAAGAAACACCACAAACCGAACGTTTGCCTGCACTGTATTCTCTCCAGGCATGGCCTGCTAGATAACCTCTTATTACCATTTCTACTTTAAATGGCTCGCAAATACGCCCTATCGTAACCATCGGATCTGGAATATCTAATACCCAGTTTGGAACAATATCTTGCGTAGCAGATAAAAATTTTGCAGCAATTTGATTTAAAACCTGTCCCTTAAACGGTATGGCTTCTGGTAATACAACATCAAATGCAGAAATACGATCTGATACAACCATAACCATAAAGTCATCAGATATAGTGTACACATCGCGTACTTTACCTTTGTAGAAATTGCTCTGATTTGGAAAATTAAAATGGGTTTCTTTTAGTGCTTTCATGAGGCCATAAAAATAAGTAAAAAGTCCGAAAGTCAGCAGCTATAAGTTATAAGATAAAGTGTTTTTAATAAAAAACCTCGCAGTTTTAATAACTGCAAGGTTTAATTTATTCTAAATTTTTTAATGCTTTTTCAAATGATTCTTCTGAAATGGTAGCGATTACAATATTCTTTACTTGAATATCAATTCTATCATTTAGCTTAAATAATTGAAGTGTTCCTTTAAAAATATGCTCCTTGTCTTTTTCCAAAAAAGAAAATAAGTTTTTAAGCTTTTCTTTACGACAAACCCATTCGTCATTATTTTTAGAAATGATTAGTCTTACAGTATGGGGTAATTTTTCAAAAGAAAGTTTTAAATCTTTTTGAAGACTGATGCTTTCCATAAAAATAAAATCTATGTCTAAAGTTTCATTTATTTGAAAGAATCTGAAATGAATTCACGGTGATGATCATTTATTTTACTTGCCAACTTCTATTGTATATCACCATAAGCTTTCAGAATATCTTTTACCAATTTATGTCGAACAACATCTTCTCCGCTAAGATAAATAATGTCTATTCCCTTGATATCTTCTAAAATTCTTAAACCGTTAAACAAGCCAGACATTTGTTTTTTAGGTAAGTCAATTTGAGTAACATCGCCTGTAACAATAAATTTTGCGGTTGGCCCCATACGTGTTAAAAACATTTTTAACTGCATATCAGTGGCATTCTGAGCCTCATCTAAAATTACAAAGCAGTTATCTAATGTACGCCCACGCATAAAAGCTAATGGAGCAATTTCGATGGTTCTGTTTTCGATATAAAATTTCAACTTCTCTGCAGGAATCATGTCGTCCAAAGCATCGTAAAGCGGACGTAAATACGGATCAATTTTTTCTTTTAAATCACCGGGTAAGAAACCTAAATTTTCTCCTGCCTCTACTGCTGGGCGGGTTAAAATAATACGCTTAATTTCTTTATTCTTCAGTGCACGAACCGCTAACGCAACCGCTGTGTAGGTTTTACCTGTTCCAGCAGGGCCGATTGCAAAAAGAATATCATTTTTGGCAATACTGCTTACCATTTTACGCTGATTTGCCGTTCTTGCCTTAACTAATAAGCCGTTTGTGCCAAAAACAATCACCTCACCGCCCCCACCAGTTGGCTGTTCTACATCTTTTTTTGCTACTCCGTTTGCCTTCGAACCTAATATCGATTCGACATCATTATTAGTTAAAGAACTGTACTTTTCAAGGTGTGCTACGAGTTGGTTAAACTTTTCTTCGAATGACTTAAGTTCCTGTTCATCACCGAGAACTTTAACATCACTCCCTCTTGCTACAAGTTTTAACTTTGCAAAAGCACCTTTAATCATTTCGTAATTCTCATTATTTGCTCCCCAGAAATGAGCAGGATTTACGGTGTCCAGAGTTAATTTTAATTCGTTCAAATTATAGTATTTTAAAAAGTTATCGGGCTATATTAATTAAAATTTGAATATTTGCAGACGCTTATGCCTCTACACAAGAATAAGCAATAATAATGAATTTTTAATGGGTATAATTACTTTAACAACAGATTTAGGTTCGAAAGATTTTTACCAGAGTGCCCTTAAAGGTAGTCTGTTAACGCTTATGCCTAACGTTAATTTAGTTGACATTACGCATGAGGTTCCGTCATTCAACATTTCTTATGCTGCTTTTGTATTAAAAAACGCATATCCTTACTTTCCAAAAAATACGGTACACCTTATCGGCATAGATTCGGTGTACAGCGAAAACACTAAATATATTGCCGTAAAACACCGCGATCATTATTTTGTTGGAGCCGATAATGGAATCTTTTCTTTGCTTTTTGATGATGTTCCAGAGGAGGTTGTTGAGTTAAATATTATGCAAGATTTAAAATATTTACATTTTCCTTTGGTTGATATTTTTGTGAAAGCTGCTACGCATTTAGCTAAAGGAGGCAGATTGAAAGATATTGGTTTACCTGTAGCAGAGATTGAGCAAAAGATGCTTTTACATCCTGTTATTGAGAAAGATATCATTCGTGGGTGTGTGGTTTATATTGATACATTCTGTAACGTAATTACTAATATTACTAAAGAATTATTTACCAAAATTCAAAAGAATAGAGATTTTACTTTATACTTTAGAAAAAGCGAAACCATTACCCAATTAAGCTGGCATTATAACGAAGTGCAAGAAGGCGAAAAACTATGTTTATTCGGAATTAGTAACCATTTAGAAATTGCAATTAATAAGGGTAAAGCAAGTGGCTTATTAGGTTTACATCTTGGCGATATCGTTCGGGTTGAGTTTCATCCTTAGTTGAGCTAAAAGCTTAAAGACTAAAGCTGAAAGTTTTATAAAAGGAGACACAGAATTACGGCCGTCATTGCTTCGTGCCATGCAATGACGAAACTTTGTAAACCAATTACAACTGAGCTGATGAACATCGACTCAAACAACTTCCACGCTTTTCACGTTTATACAAAATGAAGAAATATTTTTATCTGCTTTCCATCCTATTCGTGAATTTTCAGGCTTTTGCCCAGCAAGACACAGCAGCATATGCTGCTCAAAGGGTAAAAGTAAATACGTTACTGGCTGAACGAAGCACTAAATTTGGTCAGTACGATGAAAGTTTAAGTCAACGGACTGGAATATTCGGTTGGCAAACCAAAAAAGATATTAAAAACTCAAATGAAATTCTTCGGCAGGTGGTTTTAACTGATAATAATATTTTTAAAGAATTAAAAGTATTAATGGATTATAAAGACTTGCAAAACCAGCAAAAAGTAGCCGTGGCCGATAATTCTGAAGAAAGAATACAGAACTATATGCGTTCTATTAAAAAACTTCAAGACCAAAATGAAGCGTTAAAAAGTGAAAACGCTAAAAAAAATAGTGGAGGCTTTTCAACCTATATCATTGTTTTCTTACTTTTAATTATGGCTGGCGGATTTTATTTCTTCAATAAGAAAATTAAAAGTTATGAAAAAAGGACTGTTTAAAGTTTTGGCGAAGATTAATAAAATTATTCTGCCAAGTTTATATAAGAAAGATCCAAATAAGCTATCTGCTTTTCAGAAGGCGATTTTAGGTTATCGTTATTGGGTTACAACGAATGCATTAGATTAAACTAATAAAGCCATATTGAGCCTGTCGAAATATCATTGTCTTCGACAAGCTCAAAATGATAAGTAGATTATTTCTTAAAATGCTCAATAATCAAAGTTGCTAATTCCGTACCAATACGTTCTTGCGCTTCGTTAGTTGATGCACCAATATGCGGTGTTAAAGAAATTTTCGGATGAGTTAAAATCTCAGCTAAAGGTGTAGGTTCGTTATCAAAAACATCTAAACCAGCGAAAGAAACTTTGCCAGAATTTAAGGCTTCAATTAAGGCAGGCTCATCAATTGTTCCACCGCGAGAACAGTTAACAATACCGACGCCATCTTTCATTTTAGCAAACTCTTCAGTGCCTAAAATCGGTTTATCAGCAAATGGTGTATGTAAACTAAAGAAATCACTTCCAGTAATTACTTCTTCTAAAGAAACTGTTTTAATTGGAATACTTACCGATTTACCACCTTGAAATTCTAAAGTGACTTCAGATTCTGATGGATATAAATCATAAGCCAAAACATTCATACCTAAACCTAAAGCAACTTTTGCAGTTGCACGACCGATGCGTCCGAAACCTATAATACCGATGGTTTTACCACTTAATTCAGTTCCTTTTGCGTAAGCTTTTTTTAGGTTGTTAAATTGGGTTGCTCCCTCAACAGGCATTTTACGATTAGCATCTTGTAAAAATCTGATTCCTGTAAATAGGTGCGAGAAAACTAATTCAGCTACAGATAATGAAGATGCGGCCGGTGTGTTTACGACAGCAACACCAACACTTCTAGCATACTCAACGTCGATATTATCCATACCAACTCCACCTCTACCAATTAATTTGATGTTTGGAACAGCGTCAATCAGTTCTTTTCTAACTTTAGTTGCACTACGAACGGTAATTGCATCATAGTTTTTTAAAGCTTCCGCTAATTGATCTTGAGGAATAGTTTCTGTATCAACCTGGAAACCTGCTTTTTCTAATAATTCTTTTCCGATAGGGTCTATTCCATCGTTTGCTAATATTTTAATCATTGTTATTGATGATAGCGCAGATTAAACCATTCATTTAATCTACGAGATTATAGTTTTAAATTAGTTCGCTTTTGCTTGGTTTTCTTCGAACGATTGCATCGCATCAATCAAAGCGTGTACACTTGTAATTGGCAAAGCATTATACATTGAGGCACGGAAACCGCCCACGCTTCTATGTCCTTTAATACCAACGATACCTTGGTCTTCTGCAAATTTTAAAAATGGTTTTTCCAATTCCGCGTTTTCCATTACAAAACAAATATTCATTTTAGAACGGTCTTCTACAGCGCAAGTACCTTTAAATAATGGATTACGATCAATTTCTCTGTAAAGCGCTTCTGCTTTTTGTTTATTTTCTTTTTCAATTTCAGCAACGCCACCTTTTGATTTTAACCAACGAAGATTTAACAAAGCGACATAAATAGAGAACACAGGTGGTGTATTGTACATTGAACCGTTATCAATATGCGATTGATAGTTCAACATCGATGGAATTTTACGATCAATTTTACCTAAAATTTCATCCTTAACAATTACGATGGTTAAACCAGCCGGACCAACATTTTTCTGGGCACCAGCGTAAATTAAATCGAATTTTGAAACATCAATTACACGGCTCATAATATCCGATGACATATCGCAAACAATCGGAACAGTCGTTTCAGGTGCTTCGAAAAGCTCTGTTCCGTAAATTGTGTTGTTAGATGTATAGTGAAAATAAGCGTTATCTGCTGGAATTTCAAAATCTTTAGGGATAAACGTATAATTTGCTTCTTTAGAAGATGCAACAACATTCACATTTCCAACAAATTTAGCTTCTTTTAATGCTTTAGTTGCCCAAACACCTGAATCTAAATAACTTGCCGTTTGTCCATCGCCCAATAAATTCATTGGAACCATTGCAAATTGCAAACTTGCACCGCCTTGTAAAAATAAAACGGAATAACCCGATGGCACATTTAATAACTCTTTTACCAACTTATCAGCTTCAGCAACAACTGCCTCAAATTCGGTTGTTCTGTGCGAAATTTCTAAAATCGATAATCCATCGTTAAAATCTAAAACTGCCTGTGCAGCTTGTTTAAACACTTCTTGAGGTAAAATACAAGGGCCTGCGCCAAAATTATGCTTCATCTTATTATATAATGTTTTATGGCGGTAAATGTAAAATTTTTAAAGCAGTTATGACTATAAAATCGTATCATAAAAAATTAAATTTTGTTAAAAATTAGCACGAATTATATGGTTTTGTTACATTTTTTGTAATTAAAAAAATAGAAGCAAAATGCCTTTACTCTTTTAATTGTGCAGTAAACATCATTTTTTTGATGTTTTTCTGATTTCACAAAAATTAAAACTATATTTTGCCGTTTAATACAAAAAATAATAAATGAATAAGAGTAGAATTTTTAGAGCGTCATTAGTCGCATCATTTGTAATTACATTACCTTTTTTAGCCAATGCACAAAAAGCAAACTGGCAAAATCTCGACCTTAAAACTGATTCTGTTTTCGGAATTGGTACAGAAAAAGCATATAAAGAACTTCTTAAAGGGAAAAAATCAACGAAAGTTATTGTCGCAGTTAACGATGGTGGTGTTGAATCGACACATGAAGATTTAAAGAGAATTATGTGGGTAAATACCAAAGAAATACCTGGTAATGGTATTGATGATGATAAAAACGGTTACATAGATGATATTAATGGCTGGAATTTTATTGGCGGGCTAAAAGGTTCTGTAGATCACGAAACTTTAGAATTAACTCGTTTGGTTCGTCGTGATCAGGTTAGATTTGCCAATACAACAGATGCTAATGTTTCAGAAAAAGATAAAAATGCATTCGAAGCTTTTAAAATTGAACGTTCTGATTTGGAAACTCAATTAGGAGAAGCCAATGCAAATTTATCGGGTTTAAATGGATTTAAAGCTGCTTTAGATGCTGTTGTAAAAAAGATCGGTAAAACCAACCCAACTGCAGAGGATTTTGCCAATTTTAAACCTGTTACCAATGCCGACGCCCGCATTCAGGAAGTACTTGCTGATGAATTAAAAAAAGGAAGTTTTGCCGATTTTTATAATGAGCAAATTACAGAGGGTGTAAAATACTACACAGAGCAAATTGAGTATAACTTAAATGTGAGCTACGACCCGAGAAGCATTGTAGGTGATGACCAAAATAACGATACAGAAAAGTTCTATGGCAATAACGATGTAGCTGGTCCTGATGCAATGCATGGAACACATGTGGCAGGAATTATTGCCGCCGATAGAACCAATAAACTGGGTATTATGGGCGTTGCTGATAATGTTGCAATTATGGCTGTTCGTTGTACACCAAATGGCGATGAACGCGATAAAGACGTAGCAAACGGAATTCGTTACGCTGTTGATAATGGAGCTAAAGTTATTAATATGAGTTTTGGCAAAGCCTATAGCTGGAACAAAGCCGTTGTTAACGAGGCAATGAAATACGCTGCCTCGAAAGATGTTTTAATAGTACAGGCTGCAGGTAACGAAAATAAAGATATTGATAAGGAAAATAATTTTCCAAATCACAAAGATTTAGATGAAAAAACAATCGCATCGTGGATTACGGTTGGAGCCTCTGGTTCTAAAGACGATGAAACGTTGAAAGCGAGTTTCTCTAATTTTGGTAAAACACAAGTTGATGTTTTCGCACCTGGCGTTAAAATCCACTCAACTATTCCTGGTTCTAAATATAAAGATCTGGATGGAACAAGCATGGCTTCGCCAGTTGTAGCTGGTTTAGCTGGTTTAATTCGTTCTTATTACCCAAAATTATCTGCTGCACAGGTAAAAGAGATTATAGTAAAATCAGTTACAAAAGTTAATCACAATGTGGATTATAAAAAAGGTGAAGAACCAGATGCTCCTAAAGTATCTGTTCCTTTTGCAGATTTATCTATTAGTGGTGGAGTTGTTAATGCTTATAATGCATTAAAATTAGCAGCTACTTACGAAGGTAAAAGTATTACAAAGTAGTTTAACAATTGATTTTAAAAGGCGAATTTCATCAAGATATTCGCCTTTTTTTTGAATTGAAGAAAGAGTCATCCCATTTTTTTTCGATAATAACTTTAGTTTAAGAAAGCTTTTTGCTTACTCAATAACATTCCTATTTAGTGATTATATCTATTCTTCCACCTTTTATAAATAAATCGTGTGAAACAAAGTAGCCCTTATTTTCTTTTCCATCTACTATAATTTTAGTAATCGCTCTACCCTTTTCAGGTTTTGTTATGGTAACCATTTTTCCATTACTTGCTCTCCATTTTATTTCATCAAATAGTGGGGCTGTAACAATATATTCAGCATCGGTAGCAGAAAATGGATATAAACCCAGGGCACTGAATACGTACCACGAAGACATTTCGCCTGCATCGTCCATTCCGCAAAGTGCTAAGCCGTCATTACCAATTCCGTATAAATTATTTAGTATATTATCTATAATTTTCTGAGATTTTTCAGGTTTTCCAATAAAATGATATGCAAATGGAGCTTCATGATCGGGTTGGTTGCCGTGGCAATATTGTCCTATCATCGTTTCTACATTTCTGGCGATATAGCTTGGATTCCATGGCACCGTAAACAAAGAATCTAATTTCGATTCAAAACCTTTCGGACCACCGTATAATTCTATTAATCCTTTCATATCGTGTGGCGCGAAAAAAGAAACCTGCCAGGCATTTGCTTCTCTATACATATATTCATAATATGGAAATTGCGGATTAAAAGGTGTAATCCAACTTCCATCGGCCAACTTTCCCCTCATAAACCTGGTAGAAGGATCAAACATATTTTTATAGTTTTTAGATCTGGCCATCAAAATTCTATAATTAGCGGTATCTCCTAATTTCTTGGCTATCTGGGCTACAGAATAATCGTCGTAAGAATACTCTAAGGTTTTGGAAACACCTGCACTTGCTTTTGTTTCAACAACTGGATTGGCAATATCAGGTTCTGAGATAAAACCTTTCTTTATATATTCTTCAATATGCGGTCGAGCACCTCCTGGTGTATTGGCATTTTTTAGCAGAATTTGATAAGTTCCCTTGATATCAAAATTATCAATACCCCTTAAATAAGCACCTGCAATAGACGACGAACCATGGTCGCCATGAAAAAAAGTTGGTATAAAACCTTTCTTATCCCCTACATCTTTCATTGATTTAATTACATCCAATGTAACTTCAGGAGAGATTAAACCTAACAGCACATCTTTATTACGGTATGTATCCCACAACGATGGTTCAGTATAATAATTAAAGCCTGTATTAGCCACTTTATTCTTAGCATCGGTAAATTCGCCATTTACATCGCTACGTAATGCAGGCCATAAAAAAGAACGGTACAAACATGAATATAACATTACTTTTTGCTTTTCCGTACCACCTTTTACTTGTATGGAAGATAAAATTGCTTCCCATTTTTGAGTAGCTTCGTTGCGAATATCATTAAAGTTCTTCTTGCCAATTTCTTTTAATACATTTTGTTTCGCATTTTCAGTGCTCACAAATGATAAACCTATTTTAACTTCTACAGGCGCTTTACTCCCATTTGCCAAATGGACGATTGCATAACCTGTACGTTTTCCTTCTTCTGTTTTTTCGAGTTTTGCAATGTTCGTATTTATAATAGCATAAAAATAAACGTTTTCGCCGCCCTGAAATCCTTTAATAACAGAGGTTCCTTCTTGCTCGATATTCCAGTTGGAAACTTTACTGTTGGCCTTTCCTAAATCAAAAAGAATTTGTCTGTTTTTATCGTTTTTAAACTCGTATTTATGATAACCAGCTCTTAACGTTGAGGTTAGGCTAACATTCACATTGTAGTCGTCTAAATAAACCTGGTAAAAACCTGGAGCAGAACTTTCATTTTTATGTGAAAATTTAGAGCCAAATTTGCTTCCAGGATTAGACATTGGCAAAAGTGGAATATTGCAAAGATTCCAGTGGCCTTTGTTGGTATGTGTAAATCCTAATATTACAGAATCTTCATACTCGTAACCTGCACCAGAACCATACTCTGTCATCGGACTTAACTGAACCATTGCATTTGGCAGAGAACTACCAGGGAATGTTAAACCTGCCCACGAGCGCCATCCTTTTGGAAGTTCATAACCTAAAATTTTAGGATCAGTTAATGGAGCCGTTCCAATAAATGTATTCACATATCTGGAATAATTACTATTCGTTTGACTTTTTACAGCAATAGATGACAGTAAAAAAATTAATGTTAGGCTTAATAAATTCTTAGCTCGGTTTCTCATACTAATGATACATTTTGGTCGGTATATCAAATATAAAAATTTCAACCAATGCGATTAAAAAGTAGCATTAAAGTTACCCTAAATCGTTTTATTAAAATACTATGATTCTAAAATATTTGGTGTTTAAAAAAAATAATTAATTATCCGACACAGTATGTTATGATTTAAGAATGGAAGAAATGATCAAGTATTTATTATGATTTGGACAGATACCCAACAGCAAATAGTCTTAGGTAAATTCAACCAATAGATTTGGTTTACATAATTCTTCAGTAAGCTGTTTACTTATTCTACTCTATAAAAATATTCTTTTCTAAAAAGTATTCCAGAGGTACTAATACCTTCAATAATCATTCGATAATTTCCAGCAATATCATTGTTCTTAAATGAGAAACTAGCTTTACCATTTTTATCGGTTATTAAATCTGGCTTCCAAAATAAGGTAGAGCCAGCATCATCCCTGTCGTTGGTATTAAAAATATCTGCTTCGGAAAGAGGAAATTTATATGTAACAATATTTTTAGATGTTGTTGAATTGTATTTTCCATCTCCTTTTTTAGTTGTAATAACAATTACACCGCCCGCACCACGAATTCCATAAATACCCGAATAAGCCACATCTTTCAAAATTTCTACGCTTTCTACATCATGTATGGCTGGCAAACTGCTTGCCACACCATCAACTAGAATTAACATGGGTACTCCAGGTGCGCCCCTAGAGGAATAAATATTACTGCCAGCAAAAGGAAGCCCGCCTCTAATCGCACCTGTGAATCTTATACCTGATACTCTTAATAGAATTGTCCAATCTATTTCGTGCTCTAAATCTTTCTCTGTAAAAACTTTATCTGCTTGCCCAGGGCCATTTAAATTAAAAGAATGTGAGTTTATCAACTTAGGCTTGGGATTATAATCTCTAATTTCTACATCTTTTAGGTTGATTCCATCTTTATTAATTAATGGTTTTCCTTTCTGATTTTTAAGCGTTACAATTTTTTTCTGTTTAGGAGTATTCACACTATCTAGTAAATACCTCTTAAACGGCTTTACAATTAGGGGATTATCTTTATCTAATTCTATTATAAGCTCTTTGAATTTCTTTGTTTTTGCCTTTACAATAAAACTTCCATAAATTAAACTATCGGGAATACCGAAACGAAATAGCCCAGCTGAATCACTTACTGTACTCATAATATTGCCGCTACCTAACTCCGCTGGAAATAAGGTAATCTCTGCGCCCTGAATAAATCGCTGTTTTTCATCTACGACTTTACCCGACAATTCTGCCAGATGATTGGTGTTAGTTTTACTTTCCGATTTAGAGTTGCTAAACAATGGGCGCTCCCAATTTTTAGAAAGTAATATATTATCTAATTCGACAGGTTTAGATAAATAATAATTTGCATAATCTATTCCATTTTCGAAATCGGCATTTAAAAGCAGATTGCCGTAAATTGTACTTTCATTCTTTTCAATAAAAGGAACTACATCTGCGTTAGTTACAGAAATTGAAAAACTGCCAATTAAAGGTTTACCAAGCCAATTTTTAACATCTAAATTAACTGTAACATTTTCTTTCTTTTTGTAAATTGGTGCTAAATCATTGAGGGTTAAAATACCACTTTCCTTAACGGGATTAAATGCCATCTTTTGATCAATAATCAAATCGTTTGCATTTAACAAAGAAAAATTAATTATCCCATCAGGCATCTTATTTTTAGGAATGGTTAGATGAATTTCTTGTTCAGTCATTTTTGTTTTAAACATGAATAAGGGCTTCCCATTGGATAAAGGAACAAGGGTTACCTCTTCCTTATTTAATAGCTCAGTATCCGTAGAAATAGTTAAATACAGACTATCCAATTTCGTATTGTCCAAATTAAGTTTATATCCAGCACCGTTTTTTAATGAATCAAATGAAGGTTTATAATCAATGGATTGTCCGTTAGCTATTAAATTATTTTCTGATAATTCATCAGTAATACAAACCAACTTATTAAACAAGAATTTACCCCCACTATTCTTCATCGATGAGGTATAAGCTCTGAGTCGATAGAGGCCAGAAGGAAATTGATCTGATAAAGGAATATCTCCCATCGAAAAGCCAAAATTTATTGGAAACTGCAAGCTTTTACAAACAGAATCTTTTGTATTTATTAATTCAGCGTACAAAAAAACGCTTCTTTCGCTTGGTTTATGATCAACAGCATTAACAGCATAAGCTTGGAACCAAATAGTATCAGTTGGTCGATAGATTTGTTTGTCTAAATGAAGATGAAGTTTCTCCTGGGGGGAATTATTAAGGTAATCATTAATCTTTTTAACAAAAGGTTGATGTTGATTTGTTGACTGTCCGAACGATTGTATAAAACAAAGCATTAAACCGATGATCAAACAATTTCTAATCATTTGTTGATAAAATTTGGTTAGAGAGATTCGTTAATTATTTAACCTTAAGTAAAATGAGGATTAGATTAATCTAAAATATGAAATTAATCCCAAACTTATTACTAAATAAAAAAGCCTGTTTCGGTTATCGAAACAGGCTTAACAATTAAACTTTTAATAGAGCGGGTTTTTCATGATAAGTTCGCCATAATAACTCACCAAATAAAGTATTAGACCACGCAAACCAAGCTCTTGTAAACTTGGCAGGGTCGTTTTTATCGAAAGATTCGTGCATAAAGCCTTTACCTGCATGTGTTTTCTGTAAAGTATTTATACACATCTTTATTTCTTTATCATCGGTAGAAGTTAAAGCCCTCATGGTAATACTCATTGGCCAAATCATATCCTGACCAGCATGTGGACCGCCTATTCCCTCAGCTGCTGTACCTTTAAAGAAATATGGATTATCAAGCGAAAGCGCAAATTTTCGAGTATTTTGATAAATGGGGTCGTCTAGTTTTACCGAACCTAAATATGGTAACGCTAATAAACTTGGTACATTCGAATCATCCATTAAATAAGAACTACCAAATCCATCTACCTCGAAAGCGTAAATTTTGCCATATTTCGGGTGGTTAACTATCGCGTGTTTTTGAATCGCTGCATTAACTTCATCAGCTAAATTTAATAAACTACTTTCTAAAGTAGAATCAGGTTGTAAAGCCTTTATCATCTCTGCCGCTTGTTTTAAACTCGTTACTGCAAAGAAGTTCGACGGAATTAAAAAAGGAAATATGGTTGCATCATCACTAGGTCGAAATGCCGAACAAATTAAACCTACTGGATTTACTGGAAAACCATAACCCGCCATTGGTAAACTATCGGTCGGATGGGCTGTTTCTCGTTGAAAATGATATGGTCCTTTAGTTGTTTTACGTTGTTGCTCTTTAAATGTTTTCAAAGTTGCCTCAATTCCTTTTTTCCAATCGGCATCAAACGGTGTTTTATCGCTTGTTTTTTTCCAGTAATGATAAGCCAAACGGATTGGATAACATAAAGAATCTATCTCCCACTTACGCTCGTGTATGCCAGGTTGCATTGTAGTTTTATCTGTTTTCCACTCACCTACTTTTTCTGGATCGCCGTAAAAAGCATTTGCATATGGGTCTTTTAAAACACATTTGGTTTGATGAATAATAACACCAGCAATTAATTTTTTCAATGGAATATCTTCATTCACAAATTGCAAATACGGCCAAACTTGTGCAGAACTGTCACGTAACCACATGGCATCAATATCTCCAGTTATTACATAAGTATCTGGGCGGCCATTTTTTTCGGAGTGATAAACTGTGGTATCCAACGTGTTTGGAAAACAATTTTCGAAAAGCCAGCTTAATTCAGGGTTTTTAACATTGGCTTGAAAGGTTTTAATTGCTTCATCAACAGCCTTACTTTTAAAGTGTCTTTTACCTTCTACAACCCTTACAATCGGAAATTCAGGTGCTAAATTTGCAGCAAAAGAAAATTTTGAAGCTACAACACCTGCACCTAAGAGGCTCGTGTTTTGTATAAAAGTTCTTCTTTTCATAATTATTTTGTGTGTTATATTTAGTTCTGGTTAACATTCACTCTAATCAGATATATTATATAAACAAATTAAATTCTAACCGTCATTAATATTAAGACGGTTTCATCTGGTTAGTGCTAAAACAAATATATATTAAAATATGCTGAACTTCAAAATCAAAAACATCAATTATGGCATTCCTAAATCGTTTTTCTTATGTGGTATTTAATTTATACATAAAAACCGTTTACAAATGAATAGCATGTGAAATATTTGGAAAAACAATAAGCACTACTGGCTTTTATTGTATTTTTTACCCTGCCTAAATAGATTTAAATATCCACATCTGACGAAGCCCCATTGTTTACAGGGTAATGATAATCTTTGGATGGAGATCAGCGAATATTATAGTGGAGTTACATAGTATTGAAATACTTCTTTAATTTACATGACTTAGGTTAAAAACTTCATCGTTTAAGCGTATTGTAGGTTTACCAGCTTACATAAATAAGATGATTATTCCAGGGTAATTTAATCGTCGATAGTCCCCAGGGTAATCGGCCAAGCAAAACATCAAAGCCTTTTTTTTCTACATTTAACGACCAATCATTTTCTTTTTTATTTAAGCTTCCATTTCTAACTAAAAAAGTATCCGTCAATCCTTGAGCGGAAGATGTCTTCAAATCGACCCAATTCTCAAGAACAGCCGTTTTAAGATCATTAACCTCTGCCATCTCTTTTTCAGAGAAATTAATTGAACTAATATCGATTACTTCTTCTGGCTTAACACTGCAAATAATCTTATTTAACAATAACTGACTTTCATCTTTAGGTAATTGATCGTAAACCAAATAGTGTAAATAAACAACCGCTTTCTGGCTGGTTAAATTATCTTTAAAATTATTCTCATTTAACCATTCGAGATGAGAAAACAAATTTTTAAAGAATGGCCATAATAAAACCAAACCTGCATTGTTGATGGTTGTTGAGCGAGTTGGAACTTTGTTTTTCAGAAGCTTAACCTTCTCTTTTGTTTTAATCGGGCGGTTTTGTACAAGCAACCGATTAGAAATCGCAGTAAGGCTAACTAACAATATTTTTTCATTTTTTTTCCCGCTTACTTTTTCGATTATATCTTTTAATATTAAACTTACAGATAATGAAACTTTGCTTTGCCCCTCACAAATTTTTATTAACCAGTTTTCAAACGCTGTATCTTTTAAAGGAACTTCAGCGGAGATTAACTGATTTAGCCAACCTTCTACTAAAATTTGAAAGTCGATTGGCTTAAGGAAAGCGAGGAAATGCTTTAAAAGTTTATCACTTAAATTAAATCTGTTATATAAACAGAAAAAATCTGTTATGGTAATAAGTTTCTCTAACCTTTCCATTACACAAGCATCAGGTTTTAAAGATTGAATAAATTGCAGAAACAACTCATAATCATCGGTAAAAAGATTGTATAAAATTTTTTCTGGTTTAAAACTCGTAGATGGTGATATCCACAATGGATTCGAGCCCGTTTGGCAATGGTAAGATAGCGCTTCATAATCATTTATGCGACTCTCTACCCGATCACTTAAACGATGATGGTTTCTAATCGTTTTTTTTGAAAACATCCCTGCATTTTTGAACAAATTAAGTTCATCTTGGCCCAAAGGAAAAACAGCGTTTAACTGAGGTAAGTTATGTTCAATTAGTTGATTAAATGACGTTACCATAATTTTTTATTTTATAGTTGCTGTAAGTCTACTTAAAGAAATATGGCCTGAGCCAAACTTTGAATTCACATTATAGAATTGATAATCATAGTCTTATAAGATTAATTCAACTTTCAGCATAGTTATGATTAACATAAACCTAAATATTAAATTTTCAGAGTTATTAACAAATAAAAAAAAGTTATCAACCTGCTTTAAATTAAATAAACCCATGTTATAATCATAAATCACGGTTTTTAAACTTTTATTAATCAACTAAAAATCAAGTTATTAACATTCGTTCTTTACTCCTTATAGGAATAAATTCTTGTTGTTCATCATTTAGAAAAATGGTTGTATTTTTTAGCAGTTAAAAAGCGTTACAATAATTTAAAAAATTGTAACTTTAAAAATACAACACGAAAAATATTTTGCAATATGTTCGTAGTCAGTTTATTAAAATATGTTTAACTAACAATTTTCTAAAACTGAAAATAAAAACCGAATATTAAACCATACCTACAAAGTAAGATTATTTTTATAATGATTCATTTTAAGGATAGTACTCTTCAGGCATTAGAATTTATCAGACAGGCTGTAATGGAACTGCCTTCTGTAACTGAAAAAATTTGCTTTGAAACGCCCGCTTTTTATGCAAATAAGAAGATATTCGCTCGAATAAAAGAAGATGGTGAAAGTTTGGTTTTATACAATGAAGAAAGAAATCTTTGGATAAATAAAGACCCAAAAACTTTTTTTATAACACCACATTACGAAAATTATAAATACATGCTCATTAATTTAGAACGAGTAGAGCCAGAAGAACTCAAACAGCTTCTAAAATTGGCATGGCAGCAACGTGCTCCCAAATCAGCTGTCAAGCAAATGAATTTGTAATACAGCAATCTTAAATCCCTACAAACCTTTAAAAATGAATCCTAACCAAACTACTCTATCAAGGCGTATTCTATCTATTGATATTTTGCGTGGATTAGTTATGATAATTATGGTTTTAGACCATACTCGCGACTTTTTTCATATTGAAGCCATGACTAGCGATCCGCTAAATCCAGAAACGACCACAGCTTTTTTGTTTTTTACCCGTTGGATAACCCATTTCTGTGCACCAAGTTTTGTATTTCTTTCAGGGCTATCAGCATATCTTTCGGCGCAAAATAAAACGCCAGCAAAAGCAAGTTCGTTTCTACTAAAAAGAGGTTTATGGCTTATAATAGTTGAGGTTGTGATTATTACATTTGGTTTAACTTTCAACCCACAATACAATTTTGTAATCCTTCAGGTTATATGGGCCATAGGTTTTAGCATGATTCTTTTAGCTTTATTTAGCAGAATTTCTTATAAGCTAGTTTTGGTAATTGGATTACTTTTAGTACTTGGCCACAATATATTTGATCTCTTTCCTACCCCAAAAGATGAAAATGTAGGTTTAATTTTAAAGATATTTTTTACTGCTTTTGGTACTGTTGTGCCGCTAGGAAGCAATCACTTTATAGGCGTGTTTTATGCAATCTTACCATGGACAGGCATTATGTTTTTAGGTTATGCTGCTGGGAAATGGTTTAATGTGGATTATAGTCCAGTTAAGCGTCATCGTAATCTTCTAAATTTTGGTGCATTGGCTTTAGTTCTTTTTGTTGCTTTGCGCTTACTTCGTTTCTACGGCGATCCTGTACCATTGAAAGAATATCATGATGTTTTCAAGAATTTGCTTTCGTTTTTAAACGTTAGCAAGTATCCACCATCATTAGAATATACTTGTATTACCATTGGAGTTGCTTCGCTTATACTTTCTGTTACAGAGAATGTGCAAAACAAGGTAAGTAGAGTATTGTCGGTTTATGGCAGTGTTCCTTTTTTCTATTACGTGCTCCATTTCTATCTTCTGCATTTCATTTTAGTATTGCTCTTCTTTTTAGAAGAAAATACAACACAGCAAATCGTCCAGATTCCCTTTTACTTCAGACCACCAACTTTTGGCTACAATTTATGGATCGTCTATTTAATATGGATATTTGTTGTAGCAGCCCTTTATTATCCATGCAAGTGGTTTAAAAAGTATAAAGCAACACATAAAAATTGGTGGTTAAGCTATATTTAACAATGGTTTTAAAGTGTTCATTACAAGTTTAACTAAGCTTGCAAACTGCTTTTAACATTACCTTCTGTACCTTCTCCAAACTAAAAACCATTTTTTATTTATTGGATAGGTTCGGTGGGATGTTCTGTTGTTAAAGAAAATGGCAACCAGTAAAAGTATAAATGCGCCAGATAAAACTGGGCTAAAAACATATAGATAACCTAAAGATTGAATTTTGGCAGAACCTATATTTGCAATTAAAGCCGTTGCACCACCAGGAGGATGCAAAGTTTTAGTAATCTGCATGATAACAATAGATAAGGAAACCGAAAGTGCAGAAGATAGCCACACTTCCCCAGGAATTAGCTTATGAATGGTTACGCCAACTAATGCACAAAAAAAATGACCGCCAATTAAATTCCTTGGTTGTGCTAATGGACTATTAATTATTCCATAGATTAAAACTGATGAGGCCCCGAACGAACCTATTAAAAAGAGATTATCATAGGCGGTAAAATATTTAGAATTAAGCAATCCAATTAAAGCAATTCCACAAAAAGATCCCAAAAAAGTCCATAAGTGTTCTTTTTTGTCAATAAGTGTTTCTTTATAAACAATATACCTCGCGGTTCTTAAATGTCTTTTTATTCTTTTCCTCATAATTAACAGGCGCTAAATTAAAAATAGTTTTGCCTTGTAGGATACAAAAATTAGAGATAAGCATTTTAAATTTATCGAAATCTTTTCACAAAAAAATAATCTTTAAAAAACAAAAAACCGCCAGCATTTTTTGCCGACGGTTTGTTTGTACTAGGGATGTGTTTATTATTTATTTTTTCGGTTTGGCCGACATATAGAAAGTTAACTTACCTCCATTCGTTATATCAGCATGTTTTATTTGATGATTGGTAATTTCTTTTCCATTTAATACAACTTTTTGAACGTAAATGTTTTTATCGCTTTGCTTAATTGCCTCAACAGTGAAAGTTTTGCCATTTTCTAAGTTTAGAACAGCATTGTTAACAGAAGGACTTCCTAATGAATAGATATCAGAACCTGGAGAAACGGGATAAAAACCTAATGAAGAAAACATATACCAGGCACTCATTTGTCCACAGTCATCGTTTCCGCCTAAACCATCAGCAGTAGGTTTGTATTGCATATTCAAAATATGGCGAACCTGAGCCTGCGTTTTCCAGGGCTGATCTGTCCAATTATATAGATATGCAATATGATGTGCAGGTTCATTTCCATGCACATAACCACCAATTATACCTTCACGAGTAATATCTTCTGTATGAGCAAAAAATTCATCAGGCAAATGCATGGTAAATAGAGTATCTAAGCGTGCCGTAAACTTAGCTTTCCCGCCCATTGCTTCGATAAGTGAAGCTGGATCATGAGGGACAAAAAAGCTATAGTTCCAACTATTTCCTTCAATAAATCCCTGTCCTTCTGTATCTTTTGGATCAAATTCTTTTTTAAAAGTACCATCAGCTAGTTTGGGGCGCATAAATCCTGAAGCTTTATCCCAGTTATTTCTCCAATTGTTAGAGCGCTTAATGAACTCGTTGTAAACATCTGTACGATTCAATTTTTTAGCCAGTTGCGCAATTGCCCAATCATCATAAGAATACTCCAGGTTGTTTGAAACAGAAACACCACTTTTATCAGCAGGAATATAACCTAAATCCATGTAATAGCCTATCCCCTCATAATCACGATGTTTTGCGGTTGCAATACAAGCGTCTAAGGCTTTATTCGGATCACCATTATAGGTACCTTTTATAATTGCATCGGCAATAACCGAAACACTGTGGTAACCACTCATACACCAGTTATCGTTTGCATAATGCGACCAAATGGGCAGCATATGTAAACTGCTTTGATCGTAATGCGCCATCATCGATTTAACCATATCATTACTTCTGCCTGGTTGCATAATATTAAAGAAAGGGTGTAAAGCCCGATAAGTATCCCACAAAGAAAAAGTAGTATAATTGGTAAAACCATCTGCTTTATGGATCCCTTGATCTAAACCTTTATATTCTCCATTAACATCGATATAAGTTGTTGGATTAATGAAAGCATGGTAAAGGGCAGTATAAAAATTTATTTTATTATCATTTGAAGTCGTTACCTGAATTTTATTTAATTCTTTGTTCCAAACAGATTGTGCTTGCGCTTTTACTTTGTTAAAATCCCATCCTGCAATTTCAGTACGCATATTTTGCAAAGCATTTTCCTGACTTACAGGAGATAAAGCGAACTTAATCTTCACTTTCTCCCCTTCTTGAGTATCAAAATCGAAGTACATTTTCAGTTTCTTTCCTGCAATTTCAGGAAAGTTTTTGTCCTGGTTAAATTTCCCCCAGAAACCTCTGTAAGCCTGTTTTGCATCATAGCTTTTACGTCCGTAGCTTTTAAATGGCTTGGAAAAGCTCATTGCAAAATAAACGGTTCTTGTTCTGGCCCAGCCATTTGTTTGGCGATAACCAGTTACCAAAGTATCATTAACAACGCGAATGTATGTCCATACGTTTTTTTCCTCATAATTATAAATTCCAGCCATCAAATCTAAAATGATATGCGATTGATCTGATTTTGGGAAAGTATATTGGTGCATACCAACTCTTGCTGTAGAAGTTAATTCTGCAGTTATGTTATCATCATCAAGTTTCACTTTGTAATAACCAGCTTCTGCAACTTCATTTTCATGCGAAAAGGCTGAACGGTAACCCGATTTAGGATCGTTTGCGGTACCTGGGTTTAACTGTAATTTACCTTGAGTAGGCATAATTAAAAAATCGCCTAAATCGGAATGGCCCGTACCACTAAAGTGCGTATGGCTAAAACCAGTTATGGTTTTGTCTTCATATTTATATCCCGCACAATATTTGTAAACATCGCCATTATACTTACCATTAACTTCATAAGATAAAGTATCTGTTTCTGGGCTTAATTGCACCGCACCGAAAGGCACTGTTGCCCCAGGGTAAGTGTGGCCCATTTTTGAAGTACCGATTATTGGTTTAACATACTGCACTAAGTTTTGCTGTGCAGATACTGCAAATGCTGAAAGCAAAAGACATGGCAGGATAAATTTTTTAATCATATCAATATAAAATTTAACTTATTTTTTGAAATTTCTAAGGTATTAATTTTAATGTATATCTTTAAAAATTATCATACTAAATCGTTTAACTCACGTAAAAAATACAATCAGCTTTTTACAAGTAGTTGACTCGTATTCAAAAAAATCAACTAAATAAACCTTATTTTTGCACCCAATAGTTTTAAAATGAGCAAACACGGTAGAATTCTGGTAGCCATGAGTGGCGGGGTTGATAGTTCGGTAGCAGCAGTAATGTTACATGAGCAAGGTTATGAAGTAATTGGATTAACCATGAAGACCTGGGATTACGCAACTTCTGGTGGAAGTAGTAAAGAAACTGGCTGTTGCTCATTAGATAGTATTAACGATGCCCGTACGCTAGCTGTAAATTATGGCTTTCCGCATTACATTCTTGATATTAGGGATGAATTTGGAGATTACGTTATCGATAATTTTGTTGATGAGTATCTGGCAGGAAGAACACCAAACCCATGTGTATTATGTAATACACACATAAAATGGGAAGCTTTATTAAAACGTGCTAATAAACTGGATTGTGAATTTATTGCCACAGGACACTACGCAAACATTCGCCAGCAAGATAGCGGTCGCTATGTAATTTCTAAAGGAAAAGACGAAAACAAAGATCAATCATACGTACTTTGGGGTGTTTCTCAAGAAAATCTTTCCCGTACAAAATTCCCTTTGGGTAGTTTTGCTAAATCTGATATCAGACAAATGGCTTTGGATATGGGACAGGAAGAGCTTGCCAAAAAATCAGAGAGTTATGAAATTTGTTTCGTTCCTGATAATGATTACAGAGCTTTCTTAAAACATAAAGTAGAGGATCTAGAAGATCGAGTTGCAGGTGGTAATTTCATTTTAAGTAATGGAATGGTTGTAGGCCAACATAAAGGTTATCCTTTCTACACAATTGGTCAACGTAAGGGCTTAGGTGTTGCATTTGGCGAACCTATGTTTGTTACCCAAATTTTACCAGAAAGCAATACCGTTGTTTTAGGCAAAGCCGATGAGTTAGAACGTCGTGAAGCAATGGTTAGAAATATTAACCTGATAAAATATGCAAGCATTGAAGAACCAATGAATGATGTAATAACTAAAATACGCTACAAAGATGCTGGTATGCTAAGCACAATTGTACAGGAAAAAGATAGAATGCGTGTAGTATTCGACCACAATGTTTCTGCAATTGCTCCAGGTCAATCGGCAGTATTTTACGAAGGCAACGATTTACTGGGCGGTGGCTTCTTGGTTTAAACATCAATCCAAATAAAATTCAATCCCTATCACTAAAAATGTTAGGGATTTTTTTTTGATTAAATTATTTATTTAACCAAAACTCCTTTCAAGAATATTCCTAAAAACTATATCTACTGGTAATTTTTGCTTTACTTTGTCGCATTAAATCGTCCCATTATAATTTTTTCAGTTAGTAACTTAAACATTAATTATATGGAAACATCAACATTCTCAAAGTTTAGCGCCGAATTTCTTGGCACATTAGTATTGGTTTTAATGGGTTGCGGAAGTGCAGTAATTGCAGGTGCAAATGGTACAACAGGCGTTGGCTTGCTAGGAATATCATTCGCGTTTGGCTTATCAGTAGTGGCAATGGCTTATGCAATTGGGCACATTTCAGGTTGCCACATCAATCCCGCCATTTCCATCGGTATGGTTGTAGCAGGTAGAATGAAAGCTAGTGATGCTGCATATTATATTGTTGCCCAGATTTTAGGCGCAATTGCAGGTGCAGGATTATTGTATCTTATTGTAAGTAACCATCCTGGTTTTGAAATGAAACCTTGGGCATTAGGTTCAAATGGATGGGGTACTGGTTATCTAGGTGAGTACAATTCAACTGCCGCATTTGTAGCTGAAGCTGCATTTACGTTTATCTTTCTGCTGGTTATTTTTGGTGCAACTTCAACAAAAAATATCAATGGCGGTTTTGCAGGTTTAGCAATTGGCCTAAGCTTAGTGCTTATTCATATCGTTGGTATTCAGGTTACTGGCGTTTCTGTTAATCCAGCTCGTAGTATTGGCCCTGCTGTATTAGCAGGTGGCGAAGCTCTAAAACAAGTTTGGATGTTTATTTTGGCACCAATTGTTGGTGCAGTTTTAAGCGCCTTAGTTTGGAAAGCTGTTTTAGAAAAAAACTAGTTTAAAGATTTATAACGGATAATGCAAGATGGATAACCAGCTTCAAAAAATCTTCTAAAAAATCTTCTCTAAAAGTAAAAAAGGTAAAGTGAACTGGAAATAAATTCAGATCACTTTACCTTTTTTTATCTTGAGAAACTGTAAGAGAAAAACATTCCATTTTCCATCTCACATACTCCATACTTTTATAAATTCTTTACAATTGCCTCATCCATAGGCTTAGTTTTAGAACGGAAACGGTGCACCAACTCTCCTTTTTCGTTAATTAAGAATTTTTCAAAATTCCATTTAATATCGCCCTGTTCTTCAGTATTTGTTTGCGCAGTTAAATATTTAAATAGTGGCGTAATATCATCTCCTTTTACGCTGCTTTTTTCAGCCAATAAAAACGATACATTATACTTTCCAGTACAAAACTCTTTAATTTCGGCATTAGTAGAAAATTCTTGTCCACCGAAATTGCCGGCTGGAAAACCAATTAGCACTACTTTTTTACCATATTCTTTCTGAAGTTTTTCCAAGTCTTCGTATTGAGGTGTGTACCCACATTTAGAAGCGGTATTAACTATCATAATTTTTTTGCCTTTAAATTTCGATAGTTTGATCTCTTTACCATCAATAGTTTTAAAGCTGAAATCGTAAACATTTTTTGGTGGGTTTGGAACCAAAAAGTTTAATAGGATTAGAATTGTGCTTATCATCTTTATTTTAAATTTATATACGAATATAGGTACAAATAGTTTTTGTTAGCGTAAAGTTCATGTAAAATGTAAGATGCAGGAGGAGTACAACCAATAACTCGAACTAAAGACTAATTAATTTCAATATCTAAGCTCTTAAGTTTGGCCTCTCTCACTTAGCAATAATCACATTGTTTTTGTGCCTTATAAGTTTAGGTCTTCGTTAATGAAAAGAATATAACAAACAGCTAAGCAGTTAATAACTAAATCTGGTCTTGTTCGTGTCTTGTTCGTCTCTCGTTCGTCTCTTGTTCGGCAAGCTGCAATTAATATATGGATGAAATACGATCGAAAGATGTGTGAATTGTAACGTAGTTATAGCTTAATAAACTCTTTACCTTTTATATAACAGCTGCAATGTAAGCCCAAATAGAATTTAGGATCAGAAATTTAAGAAACGACACTAGATATTTGAACTAGAGAATAAAGCTATTGAAGCTAAAAGTGACTGGAATTGTATTCTACAATATATACCTAAAACTAAGTATTGTAGCCTCGTAATTTCCTAAAATTTGTGTGCAATCATTTAAAAAATTAATAAAAAAAATGTATAAAATTCATCTCAGGTTTGGATTTATGCTTTAATTATAGCTTTATTTGCACAAAAACGTATTCATGGCCAAAAATTTATTAATCGTCGAATCACCCGCAAAAGCTAAAACTATAGAAGGCTATTTAGGCAAAGATTTTCTTGTAAAATCAAGCTATGGCCATATTCGGGATTTAGCCAAAGGCGATATGGCTATCGATATTAAGAATAATTTTGCCCAAACCTACGAGGTGCCTGCCGACAAGAAAAGTATGGTTGCCGAATTAAAAAAATTAGCCAAGGAAGCCGAAATGGTATGGCTAGCATCCGATGAGGACCGTGAGGGAGAAGCCATATCGTGGCATTTATTTGAAACTTTAGGACTTAAAGCTGAAAAAACAAAACGTATTGTTTTTCATGAAATTACAAAACCAGCGATTTTAAAAGCCATTGAAAGTCCTAGAAGTATAGATTATAATTTAGTAAATGCACAACAAGCTCGTCGTGTTTTAGATCGACTTGTTGGTTTCGAACTTTCTCCAGTTTTATGGAAAAAAGTAAAACCGTCACTTTCTGCTGGCCGTGTACAATCTGTTGCGGTGCGCTTAATTGTAGATAGAGAAAGAGAAGTTCAGCAATTTAATGCGGCTGCCGCTTATAAAATAACAGCACAATTTTCTACTGGTAAAGGAAGGGAAGTTGTAAAAGCAGAATTACCACACCGTTTCGAAAGCGAAGTAGATGCAGAAAAATTCCTTCAGGATTGTGCTACAGCAAAATTCAACATTACCAGTTTAGAAACTAAACCTGCTAAACGAAATCCAGCTGCTCCATTTACCACCTCGACATTGCAACAAGAAGCTTCTCGAAAATTAGGTTTTTCGGTTGCCAGAACCATGCAAGTTGCGCAAAGATTATATGAGGCTGGAAAGATTACTTATATGAGAACGGATTCGGTAAACTTATCGGATACGGCTTTATCAGCTGCAGAACAAGAAATTAAATCGGCCTATGGTAATCAATACCATCAGCCAAGAAAATATAAAACGAAATCTGCTGGCGCTCAAGAGGCTCACGAAGCCATTCGCCCTACTTATTTCGACAGACACACAGTTGATGGTGATATTTCGGAAAAACGTTTATACGATTTAATCTGGAAACGTTCCATCGCATCGCAAATGAGCGAAGCATTGTTCGAAAAAACAACTGCTCAAATCACTGCATCGACCAGAAAAGAGCATTTAGTTGCTGAAGGCGAAGTGTTAAAATTCGATGGTTTCTTAAAAGTTTATTTAGAATCTACGGATGATGATGAGAGCGAAGAGAAAGAAGGTGGCTCTATCCTACCACCTTTAGCCAGAGGACAAGAATTATTTTTAAATGAAATGCAGGCAACAGAGCGTTATTCTCGTCCGCCAGCACGATATACAGAGGCCAGCTTAGTTAAGAAATTAGAAGAACTCGGGATCGGTCGTCCATCTACTTATGCGCCAACAATTTCTACGGTTCAAAATCGTGGATATGTGGTTAAAGAAGATAGAGATGGTAAACAGCGTAAATTTACAGCTATCGTTTTAGCAAACGGAACAGTTAAAAAAGATTTAAAAACTGAAATTACGGGTGCTGAAAAATCGAAGCTCTTCCCTACGGATATAGGCGAAGTGGTTAACGATTTCTTAGTTGAACATTTTAAAGGGATTGTCGATTTTAACTTTACGGCAAACGTTGAAAAAGAATTTGATGAGATTGCACAAGGTTTACAAGAGTGGACAAAAATGCTGCACTCTTTCTATAATCCTTTCCATTTAGAAGTAGAAAACACATTAGAAACCGCTGAACGTGCTACAGGCGAAAGGCTACTTGGACTAGATCCTGCAACTGGTAAAAACGTTTACACTAAAGTTGGTAAATTCGGACCGCTAGTTCAAATTGGTGAACAAGATGACGAAGAAAAACCACGTTACGCTAGTTTAATGCGAAGCCAATCTGTAGCAACCATTCAATTGGACGATGCTTTAGAACTATTTAAACTTCCATTTCCTCTGCCTGATTTTGAGGGTAAGGAGGTAATGATTGGGGTTGGTCGTTTTGGTCCATATGTTAAATGGGGCGAAAGCTTTATTTCTCTACCTAAAAACGAAGAACCATTATCGGTTACTTTTGAAAGAGCTGTAGAAATTATCAAACAAAAAATGGATGATGATGCACCAATTGCACATTACCAAGGCTTGGGTGTAACAAAAGGTAAAGGTCGTTTTGGCCCTTTTATTAAATGGAACGATTTGTTTATCAATATCCCTGCTAAAGGTTACGATTTCGATAATTTATCTCAAGAAGATATTGAAACTTTAATTGGCAAAAAAGTAGAAAAAGAAGCTAACCGTTTCATTAAAGTTTGGGATGCTGAAAAAATCTCTATTGAAAATGGCCGTTGGGGACCGTTTATCCGTTTTGGTAAGTTGATGCTAAAATTAAGAAACAACGAGTTAACTAAACAAAAATATACAGCAGAAGAGTTAGCTGATGTTGATTTGGAAGTGATTAAAAAGATGATTGTAGAGCAAGTACCCAACGCTTTCGAAACCAAGAAAAAAGCGCCAGCTAAAAAGAAAGCACCAGCTGCTAAAAAAGCTGTGGTGAAAAAGAAATAGATTGTCGGTTTTTTAGTTGTTTGGTTTTTTAGAACATAATATATCTAAAAAACCAAACAACTAAAAACTAAAAAACAAATATGAAAGCCGATTTACCAGAAAATACAGTTGAAGATATTGCGATGGCCGTTGTGCTGATGGGCGAAACACCAGAGGTAAAAAACTGGACGGTTTATTTAGTTAACCTGAAAAACGAACCAATCAGTAATGTTTTAATTAGTTCCAAAGGTTACGGAGAAAAAGATGGGAAACAAGTTAAAACATCTGTTTTAAGGCATTTTATTGGCGATATGGCCGCTAATGATTTTAAAGGCGTTGAAGCAATTGACCCAGAAGTTTTCGGTTTAACTAATGAATACTGGCTAAGCTATTATATCGGTTCTACCATTTACGATAAGAAATTTATATTCCTGCCAGAAAGTATTGTTGATACCAATTTAATTAAAATCCCCTTGGTAAACAGACCTGGTGTTATGATAAAGTAAGTTATAAGTTTTAGGTTATAGGTTTTGAAAAACGTAAAACTTATCACTTAGAACGTACAATGTTAAAGCACCTTAACCGCTTGTCTGCCTAATAACTTCCAACCTGCCTTCTCTTTACTCCAGATTAGCAAAATATACAATTTAACATTTCCAGGAACATTTTTATCGTTAGTTTTCGCATTTAATGTATGGCGGACCAAGGCTGTTTTATTTTGAATAATAACTGTTTGATCCGTTAGATTAATATCGACAAAATCAGATTCAGCAGAAAGTAAAGAATGTAAAAACTCTTGTTTGCTCTGAATTTTTCCGCTCGAATGTCCATAACTTAAGTTAGGCAGAATTAACTTGTCCAGCGCCAAACTATCTGGTTTAATCATCAAATTAGTTAATTTAGTTACTGCCTCTTCTACTCCTGCATTCTGAGCAAAAGAAAAATTAGCACAAAAAATTAAGCTCGAAAAAATTAATAGCTTCTTGATCATATCTGGTTGAATTGGGTTGATTTTGTAAACATATCTAAATCAAAGCAAATGCGCAAACTCAATTTTAGATAAGTCTTATCATTTGGACTTTAGCGGGGTTATTCGAAATTAGGATTTGTATATTGACGAATAATCAAAAAACAGTTACGTATATCGTTTCTAACCTAGCAAATAGCAATCAGACATTTGTAGAATAAAAATATTTAACAGATTTACACATCCATTTAAATCTAAATCTATTGAATTCTTGAAGAAAAATGATATTTCAAACCAAATCTTCACAACCTCCTAATTTTCAACATAATTAATTTTAATGCAAATTTTAGTTAATTTTCAACCACATCTACTTTAAAATTTCAAAAATGGAACAACCATCTACTTACCAATCGTCCTCCAAAAAGAAATTTATTTTCATAGGCTTACTTGCAGTTTCAATTGCTGCAATCGCCTTTGTTTTTTTTAATCGAAAGAAAAAAACAAATGAGGATAATCAAGCTTATGCAAAATATATCGAAGCTTATACGTCTGGAACGATTTCAAAAAAGAGTTTTATTCGCGTTCATTTAGCCAACGCAGCAACGGGAATGCAAGATTTAGGCAAAGCCGATTCTCGTGATCTGTTTGATTTTTCGCCATCTATTTCTGGAAAAACGTATTGGATTGACCCGCAAACAGTAGAATTTAGACCTGATGAAAACTTAAAACCAGGTAAAGAATATGAGGCGACTTTTAAACTTTCTGATGTTTCGGATACAGAAAAAGGCTTGGAAGATTTCGATTTTGAATTCAAAGTGATTACACCGGGTGTAATGCTTTCGCAAAATGGTTTGGTGTCTCAAAACAATACTTCTTTAGATTATATGAAATTAACTGGAGAAGTGGCAACTGCTGATGTGGAGGAAACATCAAAGATTGAGAAAATTATTGAATTAGATTTTGACCAAAAAGTAAAGGTAAAATGGCAACATGATCCTGCTAAAAACACCTCAAAGTTTACGATCGATAGTATTAAGAAAAAAGCATCTGATCAAAACTTAAAATTAAATTGGGATGGCGATGCCATTGATGCTGAACAAAAAGGTGAAGAGGAAATTCGGATTCCAGCTTTAAATAAGTTCGAAATTTTAAACATGAAAGCTATCCAGGGTGAAGAAGATTATGCTTTGGTACAGTTTTCTGAACCGATTGGTGTTGGTCAGGATTTAACAGGTATGATAACGCTTGGAAACCTGGGTGATTTGCGCTATACCATTGATGGCAGTCAGGTTAAGGTTTATGCTGCCGAAAAACTGAAGGGCAATTACACGTTAAATGTTAACAATGGTGTAGAAAATATCAATGCTAAAACCTTAACTGGTGGCAAAACAGCTAATCTTGTTTTCGAGGATAAAATTCCATCGGTTACCATTGCAGGCGGTGGAACAATTTTACCAAATTCGGACAAATTGGTTTTACCTTTCGAAGCCATCAATTTAAAGGCTGTTGATGTTACGGTAATTAAGATTTATGAAAATAATATCCCTCAATTTTTCCAAACCAATAGTTATAAAGATGGTAACGAATTGCGTCGTGTTGCAAAGCCGATTCTACAGAAAACGGTACGTTTAGATGAAGATAAGGCATTAGACCTGCATAAAAAGAATCGTTTTACTTTAGATTTAGATAAAATGATTCGCACAGAGCCTGGCGCAATGTACCGCGTAACGATTGCTTTCAGGCAGGAATACAACGCTTATAACTGCAAGGCAAACGATGAAAAAGTGGAGGGTGATGACGAAGGTTATTATGACGAAGAAGGTGGTAATTACGGCGAAAAGATTGATGAAGATGATGATTTCTGGCAACGCTACAACAATTATTACCCGCAAAATTACCGTTGGAATGATAAAGACAATCCTTGCGCAACTTCGTTTTACACTAATGAACGTTGGGCAAGCAGAAATCTAATCGCATCCAATATCGGGCTAGTTGCAAAACGTGGCAACGACAACAGTATGCTTATTGTCGCTACCGATTTATTAACCGCAAAACCTTTAAGTGGTGTTAATTTAGAGCTTATGGATTACCAAAAGCAAATTATTTTCACCACAAAAACCGACGGCGATGGCTTTGCAAAATTTGATTTGAAACGTCAACCATTTTTATTAATTGCCAAAAATGGTTCAGAACGCGGTTATCTAAAATTAGATGATGGAAGTTCGTTACCATTAAGCCGTTTTGATGTTGGTGGAGATGTTGTACAAAGCGGTTTAAAAGGTTTTATTTATGGAGAACGTGGTGTTTGGCGTCCAGGTGATAGTTTATTTGTTTCTTTCGTTTTGGAAGATAAATTGAAAAAACTTCCCGCAAACTATCCAGTTACTATGGAATTTTACAATCCGAAAGGACAGCTTTATAAACGTTTAATAAACGGAAAGCCTGTAAACGGATTTTATACTTTTAAAACCGCAACCGAAAGTACTGCGCCAACTGGTAACTGGATGGCAAAAGTTAAAGCTGGTGGCGCAACATTTACCAAAACATTGAAGATAGAAACGGTAATGCCGAACCGTTTGAAAATTGATTTTAATGTTGGTAACAGAACTTATTTAACCGCTGGAACTTCTGCATCTACCCTATCCGCAAAATGGTTATTTGGTACTCCTGCACAAAACCTAAAAGCTAAAGTTGATGTAAACTTAAATACTACCGAAACGAAATTTAAAGGATTTGAAGGTTTTAGCTTTGATAACCCCACCGTTAATTTTGAATCTCAGGTAAAAACCATTTTCGAAGGCACATTAAATGGCGCTGGAACTGCTCAAATCAACACCAATTTAAACGAAAATAATACTGCTCCTGGTGTATTAAGAGCAAATTTTACCACTAAGGTTTTCGAACCCGGAGGCAACTTCAGCATCGATAACTTTAGTATACCTTATCATGTTTACAGTAGCTATTTAGGTATTCGTCCTGAAAAAGGTGATAAATTAAGTGGCATGCTGGTAACAGGCAAAGACCATAAAATTGAAATTGTAAATGTTAACACTGATGGAAAGCTTTTAAGTGGAAGTAAAACGGTACAAATTGAAGTTTACAAAACGCAATGGCGTTGGTGGTGGGAACAAGACAATCAATATACGTATGCAAATTTCACACAAAATCAATACAACAAACTTATAGAAACACATCAGGTAAATTTATCAAATGGTAAAGGAAGCTGGAATTTACGTATTGATGAGCCAGAATGGGGGCGTTATTTAATCCTGGTTCGCGATTTAAATGGTGGGCATGTTACTGGAAAATCTGTCTACATAGATTGGCCAGGTTGGGCACAACGGGAACAAGGTGCTAATCCTACCGAGGCATCCATGCTATCGTTTACAGCTAACAAAGAGAAATTTACCGTAGGTGAAGAAATTACATTAACCATCCCAACGGCTAAGGATGGTAGAGCTTTAATTTCTATCGAAAACGGCAGCAGAGTTTTAAAAACATTCTGGATTGATACCAAAACTGGACAAACGCAATACAAATTTAAGGCAGAGAAAGAAATGGCACCAAATGTATTTGCCAACATCACTCTGCTACAACCACATGCACAAACGGTTAACGATTTACCAATCAGAATGTATGGCGCAATTCCACTTTCGATTGAAGACCCACAAACAATTTTAAAACCAACCATTAAAATATTGGATAAAATTAAGCCCGAAACTGAAAATACTATTACCGTTGGCGAACAAAACGGCAAAGCCATGACTTATACAATTGCTTTAGTTGATGAAGGATTATTGGATTTAACACGTTTTAAAACGCCAGACCCACATAGTGCTTTTTACGCCCGTGAAGGATTAGGCGTTAAAACCTGGGATTTATTCGACTATGTATTAGGTGCCTGGGGTGGTAATTTGGAACGTATTTTAAGTATTGGTGGAGATGGAAGCATCAACAAAAACCTAAATCCTGCTAAGGCAAACCGTTTTAAAGCCGTGGTTAAATTTATGGGACCATTTACAGTTGGCAAAGGCGAAAGCAAAACACACAAATTCAAATTGCCACAATATATAGGGGCTGTAAGAGCGATGGTTGTTGCTGGGCAAGATGCGGCTTATGGTTTTGCAGAAAAATCTGTTCAGGTTAAAAAGCCTTTAATGGTTCTGGCTACGCTGCCTCGCGTTATTGGCCCTGGCGAAACTTTTACTTTACCTGTTACGGTTTTTGCTACAGAAAATAATCTTAAAAACGTTTCCGTTCAGCTCCAAGCTAGTAATTTAATTGTCCAAGGAACGAATAAACAACAGCTTTACTACGCAAAAACTGGCGAGCAAATGGCCTATTTCGAAGTGAAAGCTCCTAATACTGTTGGTATTGCAAAGGTTAAAGTAATTGCACAAAGTGGTGCTGAAAGAACTGATTACGATGTAGAAATGGACATTCGAAATCCAAATCCTTATGTAACCAATGTTGTTTCTGCAACAGTTCAACCTGGTCAAAAATGGGCGATAAATTATCAGCCTATCGGGATGACAGGAACAAATTCAGGGACCCTTGAAGTTTCTTCTATACCTGCAATTAACCTAAAAAAACGTTTGAGTTATTTAATTCAATATCCTCATGGATGTGTTGAGCAAACAACTTCGGGCATTTTCCCACAATTGTTTCTTGACAGACTAAGTCCACTAAACGAACAGCAAAAGGCGAAAACTGAATCGAACATCAAAGCAGGAATTACCCGATTAAAAGGTTTCCAGACTACAGATGGTGGGTTATCATATTGGCCTGGTGAAGGAAGCTCTGATGAATGGGGAAGTAACTATGCTGGTCATTTCTTGGTAGAAGCACAAAATGCAGGTTACACTTTGCCTGTCGGATTACTGGATGAATTGTTGCGTTACCAAAAAACAAAAGCTACAAATTGGGCACCGAATAGCAACAATTTTTATGGTGGCGATTTATCTCAATCTTATCGTTTATACATGCTTGCACTAGCTAAAAAGCCCGAAATGGCGGCGATGAACAGGTTAAAAGCTTTCGAATATTTATCGGTAGCGGCGAAATGGAGACTGGCAGCCGCTTACAAACTGGCTGGACAAGGTAATGTAGCTCAAAATATGATTAGTGGTTTAGATACCTCCATTCAATCTTATAAGCAATTGGGGGGAACTTACGGATCTGATGTTAGAGATGAAGCCATGATTTTAGAAACCTTAACTCTTTTAGGTCAAAAGGCTAAGGCAGCAAGCTTATTGCAACCTTTGGCGGCTAAATTGGGAGAAAATACCTGGTATAGCACTCAAACGACAGCTTATAGTTTATTGGCTATTGCGAAGTTCTGTGGTTCAAATCAATCATCTAATAAATTGCAATATCAATATGTTTTGGATGGGAAATCAGCTCCTGTAAGTTCTAATCAATACATTAATAGCACTGCTGTTAACTTTAAAGGAGGCACGGCATCGGTTACCAATAGTGGCAGTAATGTACTGTTTGTACGTTTAGTTTTAGAAGGACAACCAGTTGCTGGTCAGAATAATTTCTTACCAAACCGCCCTGATGTTTTAGATATGAATGTGGCTTATAAACGTTTAAATGGTACACCTTTAGATCCAACAACTTTAAAACAGGGAACCGATTTTTATGCAGAAGTTACGGTAAAAAATCCTGGCAGAATGGGCTATTATGAACAAATGGCGCTAACACAAATTTTCCCATCGGGGTGGGAAATTATCAATACCAGAGTAAATGATAACCAAAGTATGTTAGCATCCTCCCCTTTTACTTATCAGGATATTCGTGATGATCGTGTTTTCACTTATTTTAATATCCGTGAGAATGAAAGTTTGGTTTATAAGGTGTTATTGAATGCTTCTTACACTGGCAGGTATTATTTATCTGCTGTTCAATGTGAGGCAATGTATAATAATGATATTTCGGCTACACAGGATGGAAAATGGGTTCAGGTGGTGAAATAGGATAAATTGATCTGCCGAGCTTTCATAAATAACTTCGCAGGTTTCTCTAAGCTTATTAGAATTATTGTCATGCTGAATTCGGCAACTTGATAATATGGTAAACTCTAATAAACACAGATTGCTTCGTACCTCGCAATGACCTATATAAGGTCGTCATTGCGAGGCACGAAGCAATCTTAAAGCGAATTACCTACGTTTTTATTTAAAAATAAAGAAATATAAATGCAAGGTTGAATACCAAAATCCACCGCCTCGGTTCTTTTCCTCACTAACTGAATTATAAAAAGAACTAACTTAATCGTTCGTGATGAGGAACTGAGATAAAATAGTACCAAAATCAATGAATAAATCAACTGCCTCGGTTCGTGTCCTCACGAAACGACATAAACCAAGTTTAATTTAATGGTTCGTGAGGACACGAACCATGGTAACATAACAAAACAACGGCAACAGAATACTAAGCAAAATTTACAACCGCCTCGGTTTGTGTCCTCACGAAACGAAACATAAAACTAAGTTTAATTTAATGGTTAGTGAGGACACGAACCATGGCACATAACAAGACAATGGGCAACAGAGAGTACGAAGCAAAATTTACAACCGCCTTGGTTCGTGTCCCCACGAAACATAACATAACCAAATTTAACTTAATGGTTCGTGAGGACACGAACCATGGCACATAACAAGACAATGGGCAACAGAGAGTACGATGCAAAATTTACAACCGCCTCGGTTCGTATCCTCACGAAACGAAACATAAAACTAAGTTTAATTTAATGGTTAGTGAGGACAGAGAGTACGAAGCAAAATTTACAACCGCCTTGGTTCGTGTCCCCACGAAACATAACATAACCAAGTTTAATTTATGGTTCATGAGGACACCAACTATGGTAACATAACAAAACAATGGCAACAGAATACGAAGCAAAATTTACAACCGCCTCGGTTGGTTCCTCGCGAAACGAAACATAAACCAAATTTAATTTAATATAATTGTTCGTGAGGACACGAACCATGGCGGCATAACAAAACCATGCCACCAGAGTACGAGGCAAAATCTACAATCGCCTCGGTTCTTTTCCTCACGAAACGAAACATAAAACCACGTTAATTCAATTGTTCGTGATGATACGAACTGAGATAAAAAAGCACCAAAATCAATGAATAAATCCCCAAAAGCATTCCTTATTTCAGATATTTCTTGCGTTGCACTGCTTTTGGTATTTTTATTTTTACTTCCTGCGAAGCTTTTCAAATCACCAACTTCCTTTATTATCGAAGCAAATAATGGTAACTTACTAAGTGCCGCTATTGCGAGCGATGGGCAATGGCGCTTTCCTGTTGTAGATTCTGTACCTTTAAAATTTAAAGATTGCATTATCGCTTTTGAAGATAAAAGATTCTACAACCATTTGGGAGTAGATTTTTTGGCAATGAGTAGGGCCATGCGACAAAATCTCAAAGCTAAAAGCGTAGTTAGCGGTGGAAGTACGTTGACCATGCAAGTTATTCGATTATCACGAAAGCAAGACCGAACCATTTGGCAAAAATTGTATGAGATTATTTTAGCTTTTAGATTAGAATTAAAATATTCAAAAGAAGAGATTATTGGCCTTTATGCTGCAAATGCACCATTCGGCAGTAATGTTGTAGGCTTGGAAGCAGCGAGCTGGCGCTATTACGGACGTGATGCAAAAACACTTTCCTGGGGCGAAATGGCAACATTAGCTGTTCTACCAAATAGTCCATCGCTTGTACATCCAGGTAAAAACGCTACTCGGCTAATTAAAAAACGAAACGATTTACTGGATAAACTCGTCAAGTTCAAATACATCGATCAATCTACAGCAAACCTATCTAAACTTGAACCTGTTCCAGGCAAGCCATTGCCCCTACCACAAAACGCACCTCATCTGTTGAACCGTTTTAAGGTAGAAAGAGCAAATTTAAAAATCAATTCGACCAGAATTAAATCGACTTTAAATGAAGATATACAACTAAAAGTAAATTCAATTCTGAAAAGATATAATAACCGTTACCGAGCAAATGATATCAATAACATTTCGGCTTTGATATTAGATGCAAAAACTGGAAATGTGGTTAGTTACGTTGGTAATATCTATCAACCAGAAAACGCAGATTTGCAGAGTCATGTAGATATGATTAAAGCACCGCGAAGTCCTGGTAGTACGTTAAAACCACTTCTTTACGCCAGTATGTTAAACGATGGTTTTATTTTACCACACACTTTGATTCCCGATGTGCCTACTCAAATTGCAGGCTACTCGCCACAAAATTATGACTTAGGCTATGATGGAGCAATTGCTGCAGATAAAGCTTTAAGTCGTTCGCTGAATATTCCTGCGGTTAAAATGCTGCAACAATACAAATATGAAAGGTTTTATGATAAACTTAAAAAACTTGGCATTGGAACTTTAAATCAACCCGCCGACCATTATGGTTTGTCGTTAATTTTGGGTGGAAGCGAGGTTACCATGTGGGATTTAGCCAACACCTATATGAGTATGGTTCGAACGCTAAACCATTTTAATACATACAAAGGTTTATACAATCCGGAAGATTATAACCAAGCTACCTATTTTGAAACTGATAAAAAAGAAAGCCAGGATTATCAGCGCAATTCGTTTTTAGATCATGGTGCAATTTGGGCAACTTTTAATGCCATGGAAGAAGTGATGCGTCCTGGCGATGAAGGTTTGTGGGAACAATTTTCATCATCGCAGAGGGTGGCTTGGAAAACAGGAACAAGTTTTGGCTTTCGCGATGCCTGGGCTGTTGGTTTAACGCCAAATTACGTGGTTTGCGTTTGGGTTGGCAACGCCGATGGAGAAGGTAGACCAGGTTTGGTTGGGATTGAAGCTGCCGCTCCTGTTTTGTTTGATATTTTTAAATTATTACCTAACGGAAAATGGTTTGAAACTCCAAAAACTAAACTCAAAAAAATTAAAGTTTGTAAGCAAAGTGGTTATAAAGCTGGCGAAAATTGCATTGATATTGTAGAGGAATTGGTGCCCACGGCTGGAGAAAAAACCACTGTTTGCCCTTTTCATAAACTAATACATTTAGATAGAACGGCCACTTATCGAGTTACCGACCAATGTGAAAGTGTAACCAATATGCAGCATAAAAGTTGGTTTATTTTACCACCAGCTATGGAGTATTATTACAAAATTAAAAACAGCGATTACAAAAGCTTACCTCCTTTTATGGCGGGTTGCGATATTTCTGGGGGTAATAACGTAATGGAACTTATTTATCCAAAAAATGCTGCAACTGTTTACATTCCTTTAGAATTGAATGGTTCGCGTGGCAAAATTGTATTAAATGCAGCGCATCGAAATCAAAGCTCGAAAATCTACTGGCATATTGACAATGAATATGTAGCTACAACGACAAACTATCATCAACTGGCAATTAGTCCACCACCTGGAAAACACACTTTAACGCTTGTGGATGAAAATGGAGAAATATTGGTGCAGGTTTTTACAGTTTTGGATAAGGAAAGAAAGCAAAAAGACTAAAGTATTAGAAATAACCACGCTTGAACACCGAAAAATTCAGATTTGGGTAGGTTAATTATACCTGGGAGAACAGTGCAGGGATTATTAGAGTTAAACATTATATCCAAATCACTTAAGTTCGAAATTGGCTACAGGGAATATGGAAGACTAACCAACTTGCGATTCATTGTCGTTGACATTAATAAGCGGTATCCGATATAGCATTGAGTTTCTTGCAAAAACTTGAGTTTAATAAACCTGATAGAGTGAAAATACTTTTAAATAGCAGTAACCTTGCATGCACGATCATGCTGAGGCACGAAGCAACTGCAACCTATAGAAAAGTTGCTTCGGGTTCAGTATAACAGAACTTTTTAAAAGATTGAAACGATAGCAGGACTGCTGTAACCGATTATTGCAGAACATTGCTTTCCAAAAAATCAGCAAGCTAAAAAAACTAAATCTCTGTTTTTGTTACGACCAATTTTCTTTCAATTGTGCCATAAACAATTAAATACTGTGCAATCATATAGGTTGCCATAATTAAAACGCCAGCTTGTGGAATGGGCTGTGCAAATTTATTTATTGCCAAGGCACTATCTGATAACAGAAAAAATAATGCACCATATAATATAAGTTTATAACTAAAAATATTCACCTTACCATAACGATTTGCAGCCATTATGGCCATAAAAGTGATGATAATAGCATAAATTAAAACTGCAAATTGCATTGCTCCTAAAAATGGTTGTAGATAAAAAAACAAGCCTACGCAAAATATAATTAACGCACCAACAATCCACAAAAAGAAGGGATTTTTATAATTTGGATTTGATTTATGGTCGAGAATGAATGCCCTAACGTAAAAGATATGGCAAAGTAAAAATGCAATTAAGCCAAAAATAAAAAAACTTGGTTGGCCCGATTGTAGCATAAGTAAAACATCGCCAGCAAGCCCAAAAATTAAACCTGTAAAAATACGTTTATGAAATTTTCCTTTTAAATTGGTACTGCTGTAAAGCCACACTAAAAGTGTTACTACAATTAGTGGTTTTGAGAAATTACGCAGCTGGCTGTTTCCAGCGGTCTCAGCATATAGCTGAATGATGTAAACAATCGCGAAAATAAAAGAGAATAACTTAGTTTTCATTAGAATTGGGATTTTCCTTTTGCAAATTTACAAACCAAATTACAGATATTAACTGAATGGTGATGAATATTACCTGATAACCAATCGGGAATTTTAAAATTACAGCCAATGCTATGGCTAAACTTAACCTCGAAAATTCGAATTTAATTTGCCACTTTTTTTCTTCAAGCAAACCACCGCAGGTTATTAATGTTAAAATTGTAAATACTGTTCCAAAAATTACTGGAATAGTTTCCATATGTGTATAAGAAAACAATATAGCCGAACCAGCAGCCAATGCAACAATAAATTGCACTAAAACATAACCAGTAAGTTTAGATTGATATTCGGGATTGTACTTTTTATACAGCTCCTCATTAATTTCTGGTGCTTGCTGAAAGCCTCCTAAATGTTGAGGAAACCATCCTGGAGGTTTTATAAATACTTTAATCTTATCGCTAATTTTTGGCGATTGTTTGGCTGTTTTTATTAAATCATCCCAATAATGCAAGTTGGCCCAAACAGGGTTCCAGCTGGCTAAAGGTTTAGTGATGCCATAGTAAACTTCTTCTTCTTCCTTTTGAAAAGTACCAAAAAACCGATCCCAAATTATAAGCGTACCCGCGTGGTTTTTATCGATATATTTTGGGTTAGAGCCATGATGAACGCGGTGATGTGATGGGGTGTTTAAGATGTATTCTAAAAACCCCATCGATTTTATGGCTCGGGTATGAATCCAGAACTGATATAATGTATTAAAAGAACTTAATGTTAAAAACATAATTGGGTCGAAACCAGCAAAAGCCAATGGCAAATAGAAAACCCAGCTAAACCAACCTTGAAACCAGCTTTGTCGCAAGGCTACAGTTAAATTATATTCTTCCGATTGATGATGAACAATGTGTGCCGCCCAAAGTGCGTTAACCTGATGGCTCATTCTATGAAACCAGTAATAGAAAAAATCTACGCCGATAAATAAAATAATCCAAATCCATATCGTTTTAGGCATATCGAAAACCCGCCAATGCTCGAAAATGTATTTATATCCAAAAAACAGTGCTGTTTTCATGAAAATGCCTGTAAGCTGCTGCCCTATTCCCTGACTTAAATTTGAAATACTATCGTTTAAACGGTAATAGTTTAGTTTTTTATAAAAATTGTAAGCTAATTCTATCCCAATCAGGATAAAAAATACAGGCACAGATAATGCAATGTAATCCACTTTCATAGCAACAAGAAATATATTTGGTTAGAAATATTATTGTACAATTTAATAAATATCTGCCTAAGCCCAAACATTCTTCTATAAACATTGTATTAGCATTGTTCATTTAGTTAATTAAATATAAATATCAATTGAAAAAGGTACTGGTTGTAGATGATGATCCCGATATTTTAGAAGTTTTTCAGCTTGCTTTAGAGTCTGAAAATTATACTGTTTACCCTTTATTATCGCCAAGATTTATTTTTAAAACCATTAAAGAGTTTAATCCAGATTTAATAATTCTGGATATTATGTTAAATGGAATGGATGGTAGAGAAGTTTTTAAACAGTTGAAATCTTCTCCAGAAACGGATAAAATCCCTGTAATAATGGCTTCGGCCAGGTATAAAGAAAGCTACATCTCATCGCAAAAACATAATCCCGATGATTATCTGGAAAAACCTTTTAATATGACAGAGATGCTTCAGAAAGTAAACAGATTAACAGAAAATTAGAAAAACACATATGAAATTAAAATTATTAACGCCGATTGCGATACTATTTATAGCCCTATCGTTAAATGTTAAAGCTCAAAGTGGCCGACCAGATAAACTTTACTCCTTAAGTGGAATCGGTTTCGCTTTTCCAATGGGAGAAACTGCAGATTATCTTAAACCTAAATTCTCCACATCTTTAGGTTTAAATTTAGGTTTAGGAGATGGAGGATTGTTTCTTTATCCAAAGGTTAGCTTACATGCTTTCGAATTTAATCAGATTACACCAGATGCAGGCTATACATATAATATAGAAAAAGGAAGAGCCACCACTTATTTACTAAACGTTGCTTTAGGTTATAGAAAAATCGTAGATAAATGGGCCTTTTATGGTTTCGCTGGCGGTGGCGGTGGTTTTATCTTAACTCCACAAGCAGGCGTAAATGCACAAACCTTACAAGTGACAATTGATAACAAAACCAACGGCATGGGGATGATCGAAGCAGGTGGCGGTATAGAATATAACCTCGGTGGTGCCAATTTATTTGCTGAGGTTAGTTACATGTACGGATTTACTAAAATCCAAAACAGAACTTTTAATACCTTACCCATTAGCATTGGTATTAAACCTAATTTAAGCAAATTGTTGAGCAAACTTTAAGCTACAAGGACTCAAAATGATAATAAGCGATTACGGTAATACGTTGTCGCTTTTTTTGTTTTAAAAATATATTGAAAACACTTTTATTACTAATTATTTTAGCATAAATTTGTATTCAAATCATTTTGATGTTATACGCAGTTGTAGATATAGAAACCACAGGAGGCCATGCTTCGGCAAATGGAATAACAGAAGTTGCCATAAATATTCATGATGGTAATCAAATTGTAGAGCGCTATACTACCTTAATTAACCCTAAGCGTGATATACCTGTATATATTACAGCATTAACAGGTATTGATGATGAAATGCTTAAAGATGCACCTATTTTTGAAGATGTAGCCTTACAAATCTATCAGTTGTTACATAATAAAATCTTTGTAGCTCACAACGTTAACTTCGATTATTCTTTTTTAAAGCACCATTTGGCAAATGCAGGTTATGATTTGCAATGCCGAAAACTTTGTACTGTACGCTTAAGTCGGAAGGTATTTCCTGGTAAGGTTTCTTATAGTTTAGGGAAACTTTGCAATGCCTTACAAATTCCCATTAATAACAGGCACCGTGCATCGGGAGATGCAGATGCAACAAGCATACTTTTTAACTTATTGTTAGAGCACGATTCGGAAGGTATAATTGCAGAAATGCTAAAAAAAACATCAAAAGAACAAGTTTTACCTCCGAATTTAGATAAAGCGGCAATTATGAAGTTGCCTAATCAACCTGGCGTTTACTATTTTAAAGATAACAAAGGGAAAATTGTTTATGTGGGCAAAGCGAAAGATTTAAAGAAAAGAGTAACCAGTCATTTCACGGGCAACCAGCCAAACAGACAAAGACAAGATTTTTTAAGAACCATACATCATGTAGATTATGTTACCTGTGGAACGGAATTAATGGCTTTAATTTTAGAAGCCAATGAAATTAAGCGCCTTTGGCCCGAAAATAACCGAGCCATGAAACGTTACGAGCATAAGTATGACTTATATATTTTCGAAGACCAGAATGGTTATATGCGATTAGCCATTGATAAGCATAAGAAAAACAATAAAGCGTTTCAAAGTTTTAATAACTTATTAGAGGGTTACAACTACCTAAATATGCTGGTCGAAAAGTATCAGCTTTGCGCTAAACTTTGTTACTTGCAAAAAACGGCTTCTAAATGTATCGCTCATGAAAATGGACAATGTTTTGGTGCCTGTAGCGGTATAGAAACGGTTGCAGTTTACAACAAACGGTTAAATGCGGCTCTAGATGATATTCAGCGGTTACAACCTAGTTTTGCTTTGGTAGATGAAGGCCGAAAAGAAGAAGAAATGAGTTGTTTGGTTGTTGAAAAAGGAATATTTTATGGGATGGGTTATTTTACGGATAAAAACTATCTTAGTGATGGCCTGGCTCCAATAAAGGAAAGCTTATCCATTTATCAATCCAATAGTTATATTATTAACCTAATTCTGAATCATGCAGAACAACATCCGCAGAAATTGTATAAATTATAATTTTTGATAAATGTTTCTGTATTTCTAGTTTCAGAACAAGGATAAATAGGTGTAAATTTGTCGAATGAAATTTTCAATAGCAGCACTATTGAGACATTAATTTAAAATTATGAATATATTTAGTACAGAAGCATTCAGAGAACTTGCACTATCTTTTGATGAAGTAACAGAGGCACCAAACCTTGGTAAAAACACATTCAAAGTAGACGATAAAATTTTTATTACTATTGATAATACCAATGCAAAAGCCATTTTTAAATTATCAGTAGCCGATCAGAATTTATTTTCTGATTATGATCCATCTGCCATCTACCCTGCTCCTGCAGGTTGGGGTAAGCAAGGCTGGACAATTTTTGAAATTAACTTTATCGAAGCAGAAAAATTAAAAGAAGCCCTTACTAAATCTTACTGCAGTGTTGCGCCAGAAAAATTTGCAAAAAAATACAGTAAATAGTAAAATCGTTTTGTCTCAAATACCCCTTTAAGTTTTCTTATTTTAGTATGCTATCCAAAAATCGGATGCATATCTTTACATACAACAAAATATAAAATGTTATGACAAAATCGCTTTGGATAAACCTTCCTGTAAAAGATGTAAATAAATCAAAAGAGTTCTTTACAAAAATTGGCTTCACTCCAAACGACAGGTATGGCGTTAGAGAAGACTCGGCCTCTTTAATGGTTGGAGAAGGTAATTTGATCATTATGCTATTCGAGAAATCACTTTATGAAACTTTTGCAGGATCTGAAGTATCCGACAATATTTCGGGAACAGAAGTTTTATTCTCTTTTGATGCAGAAAGCACTGAAGAAGTTGATGAACTGGCACAAAAAGTTTTAGATGCTGGAGGAGAGCTTTATGGCAAACCTGGCTATAAAGATGGTTGGATGTATGGCTGTGGTTTCGTCGATTTAGATGGACAAAGATGGAGTATTCTTTATATGGATATGGCTAAAATGCCATTGGGTTAATCGACCCGAATATTTTATTTTTAAAACAAAGTATGCTTAGTATTTGCTTTTTTATTAAGAAACATCCGAAAATTTAGAAATAAATATCATGGAAAAGAAACCCTTAATCGTAGAAAGCGTATATGATGTACCAACTGAAAAAGTTTGGAATGCATTAACAGACAACAGTGAAATTAAAAAGTGGTATTTCCAATTGCAGGATTTCAAACCTAAAGTTGGTTTTAAATTCGATTTTTTAGGTGGCCCTGATGAAGGTCCTCATTTTTTGCATTTGTGCGAAATTACCCAAATTGAAGAAGGAAAAAAGATTGCTTACACTTGGAAATATGACAATTATCCTGGCAATTCAGAAATTACCTGGGAACTTTTTGAAGCTGGAGATAAAACCAGATTAACTTTAACGCACACTGGTTTAGAAAGCTTTGCCGAAAACGGAAAAGACTTTAGCAAGGAAAGTTTTAAAGGCGGCTGGAACTATTTTCTAAATGATGCCCTAAAAAAATATCTGGAACCAGTAGATTAAAAATTATTTAGGTCGCAGTTACTAACTGCGACTTTTTTTATACTTCTCTACGAATCTCAAGTTCGACAAAAACTTCTTCTACAGGCTCTACCTTCTGTTTTCTAATTAGCCAAACCAGATATAAAACTAAAATGAAGGTGCAGATAACCGAGCCTTCTATCCCAAAGTTTCCGCCAGAGAATGTTGCGTTTCCAACTGGCCTTGATACCATTAAACCTGGAGCATCTATACCGCTAACTTTAAAACCTAGTAAAGTTCCCTGGCAAAAATTCCATCCAAAATGCATCCCAACACTCCACCAAATATTTCTTTTTTGCAAAGTAATTAATGCGAAAACTATACCGCATAGTGTAATATTTATCATTGCAAATACAGAAAAATTGGGGTTTGAAATGTGAATTAGACCGAAAAGTAATCCGTTTAGAAATATTGAAACCCAGATTTTGTATCGCTCTGCAAAAACCACCAATGGAAAGGTTCTAAAAACAAATTCCTCAGAAATGCCTACAAAAATAAAAAATATTAGATAACTCAAAATTGAGCTCACTTCAAATTTAGTATAAAAGAAATCTACATTCCCGTTGATAAACATTAGGCCCGTACAAGCCAGAATTAAAGCTAGGCCGATTCCAGTACCTTTTAAAAAGCCTGATAGCAAATTGTTTTTAACGACAAATACACGTTCAAAATTTCTGGTTGGATAAGTTTGAAATATCATAAACAATGCTCCAATCGCCATAAACGTAAGTGATATTTCGCTAAAGAACAAACTCGGCAAACTTCCCTCTTGAAATTTAAAAAGCGGCAATTGGGTTAAAAAACCAACGGGTATCGCCCAAAGAAATAAGTAGAAAACAAAAAGTAAAAGCCTTATTATTGGTTTCAGAAGATAGAAGAATTTATGCTCCATTTGAAGAGAATTGTTTTTTCAAAAGTTCGACAACAGTTTTGTCGGTTTTGAATGTAATTTCATCTATTAATAAATTTTCTATTTTAACCCAGCGAAAAGACTGTAGAATTTCACCCTGCCCATCAAAATCATAAATTTTTGTTTTAAAGGCAAGCTGAAGAGGCGCTTTCTCTTTAACCAAATAATAAACGCTAATAACCTGACTATCGTTAAATGAAGATTTCTCAAAAAAATCAGTAGTGTAAAAATGAGCGGTTACATCAATCTCTGCATTACATTCTTCAACAAATTCTCTTTTTAATCCATCAATTAATCCTTCACCAAGTTCCAAGCCTCCACCAGGAAACTTACTGAAACGAAAGCCATACTCCTGTTCATCACTAACCAAAACTTCATTATCTTGATTAATTAGCAAACCATAAACCCTAACGTTAAAGTAACTCATTTTCGAAATGCTTTTTGTTTCTAATTACAATTTCTGGCGTCCAAACAATTTCATTTTTAAAAGCCTCGGCTCTTACAGGGCATTCGCTCATGTGGCAATAATGGCAGCATTCTGGCAAGCAAGGGTCTGCATGAATAAACAGTTCTGCCTTACGAACGCCATTTTTATTAATTAATTCATCGATTTGAGAAATCTCTTTATGCACTTTATTCAAATCGAAATAATAGGGCAAGGTAACATGACAATCGATGTGAAATTCAGGTCCATATTGTTGTGTACGAAGGTTATGAACATCTATCCAAGGTTTATGTCTGTTTTTTTGTAAAACATCAACAACCTCCTCTAGCAAAGTAAAATCACTTTCATCCATCAAGCCACCAACAGAACCACGGGTTAATTTATAACCAGAATACACGATGTAAAACCCTACAATGAAGGACAATAGACTATCAAACCAAATTATATTTGTCAGTTGAATTAAAATTAAGCCTATAACAATTGCCCCACTTGTATAAGTATCAGTAAGTAAGTGTTTTCCATCCGCTATCAAAGTTATAGAATGCTCGTCTTTACCTACATTAATCAGGTAAAAACCAACAATCATATTCACTAAGCCGGTGATCCCAATAATTAATGTTCCCTCCAGCAATTGCCCTACCGCGTGAGGATAAACTAAATTGTATGAAGATTTGAATATAATAATTACACCAGCAATCAAAATTAAAATCCCTTCCACAAAAGCAGAAAAGAACTCTACCTTGCCATGTCCGTAAGGATGATTTTCGTCTCTTGGTTGCGTGCTTAAATAGATGCTGTAAAAGGCAAAACTGCCAGCTATAACATTAACAATACTTTCTGCAGCATCCGTTAAAATAGCGTTTGAGCCTGTTATAAAATAAGCTACAAACTTTGCAAGCATTAATACAACACTCACTACCAACGAAATAATTATAGCTTTCTTTTTAACTGTCACGACGATTTTTTTTCAAAAATACGGTTATCATATAAATTAAATGATAAAAACTATTGCTTTTTTAGTGCAGAATAATATTTGGTTTATATATTTGCGATCAAAGTAATTAACCATGAGCACCTTATCCAAAAGAATCAACAGTCTATCAGAATCTGCAACCTTAAAAATGACCAAATTAGGTCGTGAATTAGCTTCAAAAGGAATTAATATAATCAGTTTGAGCGTTGGCGAGCCAGATTTTAATACACCAGACCATGTTAAAAATGCTGCAAAAAAAGCATTAGATGAAAATTATACACGTTATTCGCCAGTTCCAGGCTATCCAGATTTACGCCAGGCAATCGTAAACAAGCTTAAAACCGAAAACAATTTAGATTATGACATTTCTCAAATTGTTGTTTCTACGGGTGCGAAACAATCACTTTCTAATGTGATCCTTACTTTAATCGATCCTGAAGATGAGGTAATTATCCCTACGCCATATTGGGTATCTTATTCGGAAATGGTTAACCTTGCAGAAGGAAAGTCGGTTTTTATTGATACGGATATTGATAGTAATTTTAAAATTACACCAGCACAATTGGAGGCTGCTATAACCCCAAAATCAAAACTTTTCATGTTTTCATCGCCTTGCAATCCTACAGGTTCTGTTTACAGTAAAGATGAATTGGCAGCATTAGTAGAGGTTTTTGAAAAACATCCAAACATTTATATCCTATCGGATGAGATTTATGAACATATCAACTTTGTTGATAAACATGAATCTATTGCGCAATTTGACAGTATCAAAGACCGTGTAATCATTGTGAATGGTTTCTCTAAAGCATTTGCTATGACTGGCTGGAGATTAGGTTATATCGCGGCAAACAAGGAAATTGCAGCAGCTAACGATAAGCTACAAGGTCAAACTACCTCTGGAACCTGTTCTATAGCACAAAGAGCAGGCATTGTAGCTTACGAGCAAGGTTTAGAAAGTGTTTTAATAATGAAGGAAGCATTCCTTCGTCGTAGAGAACTTGTTTATAATTTATTAAATGAAATACCAGGTGTAAAAACCAATCTTCCAGATGGTGCTTTCTATTTCTTCCCTGAAATTAGTTCTTTCTTTGGCAAAAAAGATGCTGAAGGAAATGAAATCAAAGATTCATCAGACTTAGCTTTATATTTATTAAATGTTGGTCACGTAGCAACTGTTGGTGGCGATTCATTTGGTAATAACAACTATATCCGTTTATCATACGCGGCATCAGACGAGAGTTTGGTTGAAGCACTAAAAAGAATAAGAGAGGCATTAGCAAAATTGAAATAATTAACAGTTATTCTTAATAAAAGCCCTTCGTTATTGATTAGCGAAGGGCTTTTTTTGGTTATTACATCAAAAAATGTGTTTGGTTCTGTAAAAACACTCATATTTTATTATTTTAGCAGAGCTTTCCTTAGAAAAAATGCTAGAACATAAAATCACAATGTATTTCAGCGATAAAACTGAAAGAAACTTATGGTTGATTTTTCGTTTAGAAATTATAATGAGGTTATCTTATTTCACTAACCTCTACAACGGAAAACATCTGTCTAAATTTGATCATAATTATTTAGTTGAAATTTTTAATTACTTTAAAAAAAAACTACCGCTAATATTTAATTGTACTATCTTAACACCCAAGTATTTTCCCTTAATCACATCATCCTATAATGTTCAAATCTTTCGCCGGAAAAGTCCAGAAATTTAGTACTAATTTAAGCATCTTTAGGCTTTTAAAACTTATTTTGGAGGGCTCAAAAAAATGGTTTATAATTTCTGTAAGTTTTATCTTATTAGAAAGTGGGTTGTTTTTTTCCTCGCTTTACATGTTAAAACTTCTAATTGATAAAATTTCAAAATACAAGCTTTCAAATATTCAGAATGAGCCAGGAGTAATTAAATACATTGTATTTGCTGCTTTATCTGCAGTTCTTTATACTTCCGTAAAAGCAATTTCAACCTATATCACAGAAAAACAATCAGGTAAAGTAGCTGAATATATCGATTTAAAAATTCATAGTATTGCAACAAATTTGGATCTTTCCTTTTATGAAAGTCCAGGATATTTTGACATCCTGAAAAGAGCAAGAGATATGGCAACGGATCGGCCTAATATAATTGTTTTTACAATTGTTGAAATCACAAAAAATATATTGAGCTTAATTCTAATTGCATCCATGTTGGTTGCTATAGATTGGCGTCTATTCCCTATATTGACCCTTTTTGTTATCCCAACACTATGGGTAAGAATTAAATTTGCCGACAGTCAAAATATCCTTCGTTTGTCTCAAACTGCATTAGAGCGAAAATCGAACTACTTTAGTACATTATTAACTTCAGATATTCACGCAAAAGAAATCAGAAGTTTTGGCTTGGGAAATTACCTCAGAAAGTTATATGTCGAAATCCGTTTATTATTACTTTCTGGGCGGTTGAAAATAAGCAAGCAGAGAACTTATAAAGAATTAATTACATCCTCAATTGCTACAATTGGCTTTTTTGCATGCATAGCATACATTGCAATTGGAAGTATACGTGGCGTAACAAGTGTTGGAGATATTACATTATTTCTTGTCGCATTTCCGCAAGCTTTCAATTTCATGCAAAGCCTATCTGCCAACATATCAGCGCTTTACCAAAACAACATTTTCGTTAAAAGTATTTTTGAACTGTTCGATTTAAAGAACAATTTAGTAGAATCAGATCATCCTAGGTCTATCCCAGCAGATCATGAAATTGATTTGGAGCTAAAAAATGTTGATTTTACTTATCCTCATGCAGACAAAAGAACATTAAATAATATCAATTTAAAGTTACCTGCAGGTAAAATCATTGCCGTTGCAGGCAGTAATGGAGCAGGGAAATCTACATTAATTAAATTGCTATGCCGTTTATACGATCCTACTTCAGGTTCTATTACACTAAATGGCAATGATATTAAACATTTTAAAAGCGATGAATATAGAAAACAGATTTGCGCAGTTTATCAAGATTTCGGAAAATACAATCTTACTGTTCAAGACAATATTCGTTTTGGCGATATTCATAACGAAAGAAAGCAATCAGAAGTTTTTGAAGCAGCAAAAAATTCTGGAGCAGATTTATTTATAGATAAATTTCCTCAAAAATATAAAACTGTTATGGGAAGAATTTTTGATGACGGACATGAAGTCAGCATTGGTCAATGGCAAAAATTAGCAATTGCAAGAGCATTTTTCAGTAATTCCAGATTCGTTGTACTAGATGAGGCCACCAGTGCTCTGGATGCAAATGCAGAAAAAGAATTGTTTGATTCGTTTAGAGAACGAATTGGTAATCGGGCAGCTTTAATTATCAGTCACAGACAATCGGCGATTAAACATGCTGATTATATATATTTTTTATCTGGCGGTAGTATAACAGAATCTGGAACTCACGAAGAGCTTGTAGCTAAAAAGGGTGATTACTATAATTTATTTAATGATAATTAATTTCTCTCTCACCTGATGAAAAAGATAGTAATCGTAAGTACAAGTATAGATGATTGGGGCGGAAGCGAAGAGTTATGGGGAAGGAGCATTCCTTTTTTTCAAGATGCTGGGTTTGAGATCACTGTTATTAAATCTTTATTAGACAGGAAGCATCCGCAACTCAAAAAGCTAATTGATAGAAATGTTAAACTTTTGGAATTCGGCCGTGAAAAATCATTTGCAAAAAAAGCCTTAAAATTAACAGCAAAATTCTTGAATGATGCTGCCATCGCACTAAAGCTTAAGCCTTATCAAGGAGAACGGTTTAAAAAATTTAAAAGCCTGATAATAAACGAAAAACCTGAATTGGTAATCTTTTCGCAGGGGATAAATTTTGATGGACTAAAGCTTGCAAATGAATGCTTGGTTCTAAATATTCCTTATGTTATCGTTTCACAAAAAGCTGTAGACTTTTATTGGCCAGAAACTAGCGATCGGAAAAGTATGAGTAATACTTTGCAAGCTGCACTAAAAACTTATTTTGTATCAAAACATAATTTGCGTTTAACTGAAGAACAATTTGGGCAACGTCTATCAAACGCAAGTGTGGTTTTTAATCCTGTAAAGCTGTCAGGAGATTTGGTTCCTTACCCTAAGGATCTTCATACTTTTAAATTTGCTTGTGTAGGCAGATTATTTTTGCTCGATAAAGGTCAAGATATTCTTATAAGAATATTATCAGAAGAAAAGTGGAGAAATCGCCCAGTTAGTATATCATTTATTGGTAAAGGAATAGATGAGGAAGCAATAAAAGATTTAGCAAAACTACTTCGAGTTTCTAATATAGATTTTAAAGGACAGGTTGATGATATTGAAAATATGTGGCTAGATTACCATGCTCTTGTACTACCATCAAGATGTGAAGGCCTGCCTTTATCAATGGTAGAAGCTATGGCAGCGGGAAGACCTGTTATAATCTCAGATGTTGGTGGAAATACCGAACTTGTTGAAGAAGGTATTACTGGTTTTATAGGTTATGCTAATGAACAATCCTTTGAGCAAGCCATGGAGCGAGCTTGGGAAAGGAGAAATGTTTGGGAAGAAATTGGCAAAAATGCAGCTAATCATATTGCAACTGTTGTTCCGAAAAGGCCTGAACAGGATTTTGCTAATTCTATTCTAAAACTTTTAAATCATTGATGTGAGTATGATTTTAGACATAGAAAAGGCTATTTATAATGGTGTAAAATACTTACATCAACACCAGCTTCCAAATGGTGAATTTTGTTGTTATATAAGCTGGGGCGATGATTCGATGCAAACTGCAATTCATGACAGCAGTGTATTTCCAACCTCATTAATTGGCTTTTCTCTAATCAACTTAAGATATATTCCAGAAGTTAATGAAATACACGAACGCTGCGTAGGCTTCCTTCAATATCAAACTTTAAGAGGTGGCATATGGCCTCATTTTACATCCTGGACGCCATTATTTAAGATTTGTCCACCTTGTGTTGATAATACTTCTTGCGCTTCAAAATTACTACAAGCATTAAACAAAGATTATCCTGCAAACAGGAAAATGTTATTGCTAAACCGAACAAAGTCTGGTGTATTCTACACTTGGTACACACTCCGCTTTAACTGGGTTTGGAATAAGGATTACTGGCTTTTGTGCTTAAGAGATTTTAAATATCCAATTAGAGCGCTTCTTTTTTGGAAAAATGTCGAAGCAAAAAGATATGATGTAGATGCAGTTGTTAATGCCAATGTACTATATTATCTTGGTTTGAATGAAGATACAAAGGCAATCATACCCTATCTCATTAAAATAATTGATGACAAAAAAGAAGAAACTTGTGATCTTTGGTACCTAAACCCATTTACAATTTATTATTTCTTTTCTAGAAATTACAGCAACTACCCCATTGAACTAGATGCGATAAAAAATCCAATCATTGAACGCATCTTGCAAACCACTAACGGTGATGGCAAATTCGGGTATTCGATACTGGATACTGCTTTAGGAATTATATCCCTTATTAATTTAGGCTCTAATAGTCCAGCTATTAAAAACGGAATAAAATATCTTCTGAAAACTCAAGAAAAATATGGAGAATGGCCAAGATGGGCTATTTATTATGGAGGTCCAAAAAAACTTCAATGCTATGGTTCAGAGGAACTCGTAACTGGGTTCTGTCTAGAAGCATTATCCTTATATAAATCAATTTCGGATGAAAATATTTAATACTATTCGTTCTCAAGAGTGGTGGACATATAAACTGCCTCCGCTCCTAGCAATAGGTTACACTACTTGTACTTTTTCATCGACACCTCTTTTAGAAATTTCCCTTCATTTAGCAATTATTTTAATATCGTTGGTTGTAGGTGCCATATATGTTAGTGTAATTAATGACATTACTGATCTTAAAGAAGATTTAGCAAGTGGAAAATCGAACAGAGTTCAAAATATACCCCCAAAATTAAGATGGGTTATGCCCATTGGATGTTTATTGATAGGATTAGGTTTTGAATATATATATTATCCTGATTTACTATCCTGCTTTTTATATTTAGGTTCTTGGGTCGTATTTAGTTTGTACTCTATAAAACCGTTTAGATTTAAAAATAGGGGAATTCTAGGTGTATTCGCTGATGCATCTGGTTCTCATCTTTTTCCAAGTTTACTGATGATTTCGAGTGTGAGTTATCTTACTAAACAAGAGATAAACTGGTGGTGGTTTTTGGCAACTGGTGTATGGGCCATTTGCTATGGTTTCAGAGGTATTTTATGGCACCAATTTATAGATCGTGATAACGATATAAAAGTAAATCTGAACACTTACGCAAGCAATATAGAACCAGAGAAATTTATATATAAAGAACAGGTAATTTTTGCAATTGAAATTATAGCGCTGGTTTTAATGTTTTACCAGCTTAAACTTAGTATACTTTATTTCGGTATAATTCTTTATTTTTTAGTGGTTTTAGCAAGATATTTATTATATAAAAGTAAAGTTGTTCTTATATTAACGAATAAAAAAAACATTTTCCAAATTGCGATGAGCGATTATTATCAAACATTTTTACCCCTCTCTGTTTTAATATACTTCTCATTAATTAATTATCTAAATATAATAGTACTCATTGCTCATATTTTGCTTTTTCCTTACCCGATAAAACAAGTATTACAGGATTATTGGAGGTTATTAAAATTTATGAGAAGAAAGAAAGCTAATAACTAATCTAAAAAGGTAAAACACAATAAACCTAACAATGATAAAATCCGTACTGAAAAATTTAGCAGGTCCTGCATATCAATACTCAAAAATTAGTGGGGATGATTTATTTAGAAAAAAAAATAGCACGCTTAATATTCAAATTCACATGATTTTTCGATCAATAAGTACTAAGTGATCTTAAAAATAAAAAATGCAGAATTTGAAACAATGTCTTCATTAATAACGTTTCTGAAATAATAATTATGTCATTATATCAACGAACAATCGGATCATTTAACATTATTAAAAGATTTTGTGCAGTCACTCTTATTCACTTTAAGTTGATTTTATTTAAATGTGGAAATTTTAAAAAATTAAGATGCCCAAATTATTCATTACAATTTTTAATTTTAGCAGTAGCACCTTATCTTTATCGAGGAAAAACTGAGCAATAGTTTTACAATTATCCCCTATAAATCTATCTTAATGAATACCGAGAATCTTGTTACCATAATTATTCCAACATTCAACAGAGAACCGAAGCTTGCAGACGCGATAGAAAGCGCTATAAATCAAACATATAAGAATATTCAAATTATAGTTATCGACGATGGCTCTATAGATAATACGTCCCAACTTATCAAAAAATATCCTAACGTAGAGTATCATTATAAGAAAAATGGAGGGCAAGCTTCTGCTAGAAATTTAGGTTTAAAATATGCAAAGGGCAATATAATAGCCTCTTTGGATTCTGATGATATGTGGTATCCTGATTTTTTAGAAACTTGCATTAAAAAAATGTCAGGTGAGGATTTGGATTTTGTTTTTGCAAATTGGGATCAGGATACAAAATATGGCGACACTTGGGATTTCCTATCAAAAGATCCGTTTTTAATCCCATATTTCCCAAAGGAACAGGATAATTGGGTTTTACTAGAATATAATGAGCTTAGAGACTTATATCTAAAATCGTGTCCTTCGCCATCCTCGTCTGTTGTTATTAAACGTTCTTCAATATTAACAGGTTGGGATGAGGAAATGAATATTGGCGACGATTGGTGTATGTATCTAGAACTAATTTTATCAAAACCCTGCCGTGCTGCCTTTACACTACAAAAATTATGGAAAAAGCGTGTTGATGAAATTAATATTTATGATGGCAGAAAATGGAGTGAGGTTTTAGAATTTTTATATATAGCTGATGTAAAAGCTAAAATTTTAAAATTTGAGAAACTTTTAAAACCAAATGAACGTAAAATTCTTGATGAAAGGTATATGAGTGGTTTAGTTGAATTTGCTAAGCACAATCTAATTCGGGAATTAAATTTTAAATATTCTCTTAATTTAATGGTAAAATCGTTTGCGATAAATATTCCATTTACATTGGGGCAAATTCCAAAAGTTTTTATGAAAGGTTTACAAAGAAAAATAAACCCTCAACAAAAACTCAATCCTTAAACCATTATCCGCATTCTAAGCCATAATTATTTCCTTTTAGAGTATTTTTTATGGCTTAGAATATATCCTCTCCTCTCTAGCTTCTAATTGCTTCAACAGGATCTAATCTCGATGCCGAATATGCAGGCCAGAAACCTGATATTGTGCCTATTATTACAGATATGCCAATGCCTAATGTAATGTTGTTCAAGCCAAGGATAATGTGAAAATCGGTTATAGCTCCTATTGCCAGGGCGAGTAAATAAACGAGTAATAATCCAAGCAAGCCACCCAAAATACATAGCGAAATTGCTTCGAATATAAACTGTAAAAGAATAAAATATCTTTTAGCACCAAGCGATTTTTGAATACCTATAATATTAGTGCGTTCTTTTACCGAAACAAACATAATATTAGCAATACTGAAACCACCAACAAGAATAGAGAAACCTCCAATTACCCAGCCAGCGATATTAACAACATCAAACATTTTATTAAGCTGATTAGAAAGGATTGTTGTTTTATTCAAGGCAAAATCATCTTCCTGGTTGGGCCTTAACCTGTGAATTGATCGCATTAAACCCTGCAACTCGCTTTCAACTTCTTCTAATGATACATGATCAGATCCTCTAACTGTAATCTGTGGATTATAGCGCTCATTCTGTACATCCAAAATTCCCTTAGCAAAATTTATAGGCAGGTTAACACTTTTATCTAATGAGGTGCCTAACATATCTTCGCCTTCTTTTACGAAAACCCCAATTACGGTAACTCTCCTACCTAAAACTTGTACTTGTTTTCCAATAGGTTCTTCATCACCAAATAAACCCTCTGCAATTTCGGCTCCAATTAAGCAAACTGGCGTACCGTTATTGCTTTCATTTTCAGTAAAATAACGTCCAGATTGCAGTTCAAAATTCCATGTTTTATTAAAATCCTGAGAAGCTGCAGAAATAGAAACCCCTTCAACTGAACCACTTCTATATTTAATAGTTCTATTACCTGTAGAAATTTCAAAAGTTATACCATCAGCATTGCTCATTCTTTCTTTTAAGGTTTCGAAATCCCTAATTGATGGTTGCGGACGGTTTGCGTATTTCCACCATGGATAATTATCGCCAAAGCTCCATGGCCATTTCTGAATGTAAATTGTGTTCGAACCAAGCTTATCGACACTCGATTGCAATTTACCACGAAAGGTATCCACACCAGAAAACACAAAAATAATTACAAAAATACCAATAGTTATCGCCAGGAGCGATAACATTGTACGTAACTTGTTTTGGCGTAATGCATCAAATGCAAAACGAAAACTCTCGCCTATTAGCCTGAAAATTATCATAATTATCTGTTAGATGCAAAGAAGTGAAAAAGGTTACAGTTCATTATCAAAACTAATTAATTTTATATCTATTAAACATTTTTTTAATTGTATAAGCATATTAAAACATAATACACTATAATTGCGTTTGATAAAATACGAAAAAGAAGAATTAAATTCGTATTTTTGCACCTCAAAAAATTCATCAAGAATGAAATTATCACAATTCAAATTCAACTTACCAGAGGCACTAGTGGCTAACAATCCAGCTGAACAACGCGACGAAGCACGTTTGATGGTTTTACACAAAGACAGCGGTAAAATTGAACATAAAATTTTTAAAGACGTTTTAGGTTATTTCGATGACAAAGACGTTATGATATTAAATAACACAAAAGTTTTCCCTGCTCGTTTATATGGCAATAAAGAGAAAACTGGTGCTACAATCGAGGTTTTCTTACTTCGTGAGTTAAATAAAGAACTACGTTTATGGGATGTTTTAGTGGACCCAGCTCGTAAAATCCGTGTTGGAAATAAATTATATTTCGGCGATGACGATTTGTTAGTTGCTGAGGTCGTAGATAACACTACATCTCGCGGCCGTACAATCCGTTTCTTATTCGAAGGAACTGATGAAGAATTCAGAAAAAACGTTGAAATTTTAGGCGAAACTCCACTTCCTAAATATATTAAACGTAAAGCTACTGCTGAAGATAAAGAACGTTATCAAACAATTTTCGCGAAACACGAAGGTGCAGTTGCAGCTCCAACTGCAGGTTTACACTTTAGTCGCGAATTAATGAAACGCCTTGAACTTAAAGGTATAGAATTTGCCGAAGTTACCTTACACGTTGGTTTAGGAACTTTCAGAACTGTAGAAGTTGAAGATTTAACTAAACACAAAATGGATTCTGAGCAATTTATTATTGAGCAAAAAGATGCTGATATTGTAAATAAAGCTTTAGAAGAAAAAAGAAGAATTTGTGCCGTTGGTACAACTTCAATGCGTTCTATCGAATCGGCTGTTTCTGCAAACAGAACTTTAAAAGCTGCTAACGACTGGACAAGTAAGTTTATCTTCCCTCCTTACGATTTCAGTATTGCAAACTCGATGATAACCAATTTCCACACACCTGAATCTACTTTGTTAATGATGGTTAGTGCTTTTGGCGGTTACGAAAACGTAATGAATGCTTACGAAGTTGCAGTAAAAGAAAAATATAAATTTTATAGCTATGGTGATGCCATGCTAATTATCTAAAATAGATTCAAGTATTAAGTATCGAGTATCGAGACTAAAGTCTATACTTGCTACTTGATACTAAATACTTGATGCTTTTGATGATGAAATATTACGCTGTAATTGTAGCAGGAGGTTCGGGAAATCGAATGCAAACTGAAACCCCAAAACAATTTCTACTGCTTAATAACCTTCCGGTTTTAATGCACACGATAAAAGCTTTTGCGCAAAGCGATTCTCAACCAAAAATTTTAGTTGTATTACACACCGACCAGCACAATTACTGGCGAAGGCTTTGTAATGAATTTAATTTTAACATACCACATGAAATTATTGCTGGTGGCTCAGAGCGATTTAATTCTGTTCAGAATGCCATTAAAACAATTAACGAAGATTGCTTCGTCGCAATACATGACGCTGTTAGACCATTAATTTCTAAGCAGCTTATAGATTATAGTTATAAGCAAGCTACTGAATTAGGAAATGTAGTTGTTGCAGTACAATCTAGCGATAGTGTTAGGCTTTTAAGAAATGGCGAAACATCTGCTATTAAAAGAAAAGAGGTTTATCTGGTACAAACTCCTCAGGTATTCGATCTATCAGTTTTGAGAAGTGCATACGAGCAAGACTTTGAATTAGCCTTTACAGATGATGCAAGTGTTGTAGAAGCACTTGGAGAAAAAATAAATATTATCGAAGGAGAAAGAAACAACATAAAAATAACCTACCCCATCGATTTAGAATTGGCAGAAATGTTAATTAATAAAAATACCCTTTAAATTATAAAGGGTATTTTTATTTTGTTTAGGCAGCTCTGCCTATAACCTTAAGTAATATTGCTATAACAGCTATTACAAGTAGAACATGAATAATTCCACCTACATCACCAAAGCCGTGAAATACAAAACCTATAACCCATAGTATTACCAATACTACCGCTACTAAATACAATAAATTCCCCATAGTGTTAATTTTTTAAGTAAATATTGAAGTATTAACACACACGATAATCTTTTGTTTAAAAAATGTAAAGATTTATTTTGATCTCGCCATTTGCCTCTATTTTCATCGCTTATAAATAAAATGCAAAAAAAAGCTCCCGATTTTCATGAGGGCACTGAAAAAGTCCCTTGTTAAAATGGGATAAAAGGAGTAGAGAACTAGTTTTTCTACTCCTTTTTTTGTATCTTAAAGGTGTATTATTATTGCTTTTAGATGCTTCTTCAACAACAAAAAATCCAGTTTAGCGAGTTTTCCAGGCTTTATGACCTGATTG